>Ga0079104_1000001_pt1 | contig 521847 bp, 503 predicted proteins | sample MedtruBG_FD_76829 | JGI IMG/M metagenome (GOLD analysis project Ga0079104, IMG submission 76829) | Root nodule microbial communities of legume samples collected from California, USA - Medicago truncatula BG | ecosystem: Host-associated > Plants > Roots > Nodule | place: USA: California...
CGACCAGATCAAGCCGGACGTGGGCGACACGCGCCGCCTGACGAAGCTGACGCTGGCCGGTGCGGTGTCGGCGGGCAACACGGCGGGCTCGCGCCCGACGATCCGCCTGTTCGTCACGCAAGGCTGGTGGAACGAAGCGGCCCGTCTGGCGATGGTGGCCGACAAGTCGCGCACCGCCGAGGTGTACGGCGACAAGAAGTCGGGCACGTCGATCGGCATCCAGGGCGAAGCCTGGTGGTGATCTGAGGGTCGGGGCCGGGGGTGGGCGAGGAATCGCAGCGCTTGCCACCGGCCTCCGCGATGTCCTTGCCCTGGGTGTTGAATTCATCGCCCGGCGCCAACACCCGCGTTATAAGGAGGGCCATAAAGGAACATTCTCGCGCGGCACCGATCCGACGCGGTCGAAGCGTGAAGATCAGAAAAGCAAGCAAGTCGCGGTTGGCGCATCGTCGGCGCAGCCGCGGCGGGTTGGGGAGGGAAGAAACAACTCCATCCGAGAGAGGCCGCTCCATGCCCACCCCCAACACCTCCAAGCTGCGTGAAGTCCCCGCTCCGCAAACCTCCGCCTCCCCGGTCGTCCGGGCCATCGACGTGGGCTTCGGCCTCGTCAAGCTCAGCATCCGCGACGGCGACGGCGACGGCACCACCATCATCAACTTCCCCTCCATCGCGCTGCCGGCCGACGCCAGCGCGGTGCGCACGCTCGGCACGCGCCGCCGCGACACGTTCGACGTGCCGGTCAACGGTGCGCTGTACGAGGTGGGCCGCGACGTGGGCCTCGCGCAGGCGGGCGGCAGCTTCGGGCGCGACGTGACCGACGAGTTCTACCGCGGTGCCATCTACGAGGCACTCACCAAGGGCGCGCTGCGCTACATGGCCGAGGCCGGCGACAGCCGCATCGACCTGCTGGTGCTGGGCCTGCCGGTGAACCAGTACAACGACGCCAAGCGCCGCGACTACCTGCGCGACCACTACCAGGGCGACATCGACGTGGGCGACGGCAAGACGGTGTCCGTGGGCAAGGTCGTGGTCCAGGCCCAGCCGATGGGGGGCTATGCCGCCATCGACGAACACTTCGACGAACTGAACGCCGTGATCACGAAGACCGGCGGCGCGCTCGAACCGCTGCCGAGTGGCGACGCGCTCGACGACCTCGCGGTGCTGATGGTCGACCCGGGCGAACACACCCTCGACTGGCTGCTGATCCAGCAGGGTTCCATCAACCCGAAGGCGAGCGGCGCCGCGTCCGACGCCGGCCGCCACCGCGTGGTGCGGGCCGTGCAGGAGTCCCTCGGCGCCGAACTCGGCCGGCCGCTCGGCCCGGCCGTGATGCCCAAGGTCAACGACGCGCTGCGCCTGCGCACGAAGGTGAAGCTGTCCGGGGTGGCCCACGACCTCGACCGCTACGAGCCGGTGATCATGAGCGTCGTCGAGGACTCGGTGAACCGCATGATCGACGGCCTGCGCGACGCCCACGAAATCATCGACCTCGTGGTGCTGGTGGGCGGCCACCCGGAACGCTACCGCGACGTGCTGACCAAGCGCTTCCCCGCCATCCCCGTGTTCGTGATGCCCGATTCGATGGCGGCCAACGTGCGCGGTTTCCAGATGATCGGCGAGGCGCTGGCGGACGGCTGAGCGGCCGCTCATGGCCACCGTCCGCCTCGAGTTCGACCTCGACAGCGACCTCTACCCCGAGCTGCACGCGGCACTGCTGCGGCTCGGTGACGCGGGCCTGCGCGGCGAACGCATCCGCCAGCTCGCCACGGCGGGGCTCGTGTGGGAGAACGTGCGCATCCACGGGGCGGCGGCCATCGGGCCCAATCCCGCGGTGGCGCCGGCGCCGGCCCGCGTGGCCCCGCCGGTGCCCGTCCCCGCGCCGCTGCCCGTGCTGGCGGCCGAGGTCGAGCTGCCGGTCGAACGCAAGCCGCCGCGCCCGAAGAAGGCCCCTGCACGCCGCAAGGACGACGTGCGCGGCGCCGACTTCGTCGACCTCGCCATCAGCGCCGAACCTGCGCCATCGCCCCCCCCCGTCGAACGCCGCAAGGCGCCGCGCGATCTACCGGTGCTGATGGACGTGGTCGCCGACGAGGAGGTGGAGGACAGCCGCACGATGGCGCTCGCGGCCGCCGCCGAGCTGGCGCCCGTGCCACTTCCGCCGCCACCGCTCCCGCCCCCACCACCGTCGCTGCCGGACCCCGCGCCGCTCCCGATCGCCGTGGCCGAGGCGTCCTCCGCAGAGGAGGAGCCTGTCATGCTCCCCGTCGACCCCCACCACCTGGCCTCGCTCGCAGAGACCCCGCAGCGGCGGTCGCGCCTGATGCGCATGAAGGAGAGGGGCCTCTTCAAGAACGGCTGAGCCGGGTCACTCCACCACCATCACGATGGGCGCCATCGGCCCCGGGCGTCCGGGTGTCACCTGGTGGCGCGACACGTGCGGGCGGTGCCCCTGCGCCTGGATCGTCAGCTCGTACTCGCCGGCCGGCAGGTCGAAGAAGCAGAAGCCCGCGGGGAACGCGGCGTCGGTGCCGGACACGGTGCAGTCGCCCGGGTCGGCGGTCGCGTCTTCCCGGGGCACGACGCGACGGGACACCCCGGCTCCCGCGAGCGTCACCGACGTGATGCGCACCGTGCGGCTCGGCGGACGGAACCTGCCCGCCGCCATGCCGAAGGCCCCGTCGTCGGCGCCGACGTAGCCCGCCAGTTCACCGCGGGGCACGAGCCGGAAGGACAGGGCCGACGTGCGGTCGTTTTCGATCCGCACGCGCTGCACCGCCGGTTCGGCCTTGAACGCCGAGACCACGAGGCTCGTGTCGTACACGCCGGCCGGGATGGGGCCGATGGGGCGGCCGCTGTCCGCAGCCGACATCGGGATCACGAGCGTGTCCGCCGCTCCGCCGCCGGGCCGCCGGAGGATGAGCCACGGCAGGCCGGATGGCACGCCGCCGGGGTGGTCGAATGCGAACGTGGTCTCGACACGGCCGGCCGGACGCGGGGCGCCGGCTGCGGTGTCGGCGTTCGCCAGCAGCGTGTTCACCTGCGCCCACACGCGGGGCGACGACAGGATGCTCACGTGGTCCTCGTCGAACCCGTACACGAGCTTCGCCTCGGCCTGCGCGGGGCCGCGCAGCTGGCTCGCGAGCGTGACCACGCCGTCGTTGTTCGGGCGGGTGAGCCCGGCGCTGCCGCGGTAGCCGAAAAGCAGGTGGTGTTCGACGCCGGCGGGCAGCGGCGCGTCGAACAGGGAGGCCATGAAGGCGCCACCCGGTTCCATGTCGCGCCACGAGGGCACCACGGCCGGCGCGTGTTTCACGCCGGTCTCTGCGGAGGTCTCGCCCGCCCACGGGGTCGACAGCGAGATGAACGACGACGTGAGCGGTGCGAGCTGCTGGCCGTGCCGTCCCCAGAAGCTGCGCACCACGAGCCCGCCCATGCTGTGCGCGACGAAGTGCACCTTCTCGAAGCGGTACTTCACCTGCAGGCCGAAGACCTTCCAGTACAGCAGGTAGGCCATCGAATCGACCGAGGCGCCCGACGGGTACTGGAAGAACCAGGCCTGGTAGCGCGTGCGGTCGAGGTGGTCGAAGAAGCCGCGGAAGTCCTGCGCCGAGCCCGTCGCGCCGTGCACGAAGATCACCGGGATGCGCTTCGGGTCGTACGGTTCGAGCTGGTACAGGTTGCCGCCCGTCTCGCGGAAGAACGCCATCGGTTCCCAGTAGCCGCGTCGGCCGTTCTCCGCGGAGAACGCGGGGGCGTCGAGGTCGGCCAGCGCGCCGGCCTGCGTGCTGTGGTGGCCCGTGAACGCGGGCCACGCGGAGGCCGCCCGGGTCACTGCCGTGGGCCCGCCCGTGCCGTCGCCCACGGTGAGGTCGGGCATCACCACCACGCCGGCGTCGGCCACCGCGACCGGTTCGCCCGTCGATTCGCCGGACGGTTCACCCGGATCGGGCACGCCGTTGCGGTTGCGGTCGCAGAACGCGAAGAGCCCGTACCGCCCGGGTGGCACCACCAGTTCGAAGCCGCCGGCCTCGTGCAGCAGCGTGCGGTGGGCGAGGGCGGGGCCGTCGGGCCGGGCCTGCCAGGCGGCGACGATCAGCGGCGCGGCCGTGCAACCGGGCGCCTCGACGCGGCCCGCCAGCACGGCCGAGGCATAGAACGCCTTCGACTCGTGGTCGAGCCGGACGAGGGCACAGCCGGAGAGGGCCAGCGCGAGGGTCGTGGCCGCGAGTCGCACCAGCAGTCGGGACATGTCGGCGGGCGGGGAGGTGATGGGGCGGACGCACTATACGTCCCGTCCGTGCACCTCGTTTTCCCTCGCACCCCCCAAGCGGGGGCGAGCACACAGGGGATGGACGTTGCGCGTCCGCTGGGCTCTGATGGAGCCCTCTGACACGACCTCGTCCGCATGCCCAAGACGACCGCTTCCGGAGGTCCACCGCCCCTCGCCGGCGGGTCGGACCTCCTTCGCCTCGACAAGCAGCTCTGTTTCGCCCTGTACTCGTCGTCGCTCGCGATGACCAAAGTCTACAAGCCGATGCTGGACGACCTGGGCCTCACGTACCCGCAGTTCCTCGTGATGATGGCGCTGTGGGAGCACGACCACCGCGGCGTGGGTGAACTGGGCGACCAGCTGTTCCTCGATTCGGGCACGCTGACTCCGCTGCTCAAGCGCATGGAGTCGAGCGGCCTCGTGGTGCGGGCCCGCGCGAAGGACGACGAGCGGCGCGTGGTGGTCACGCTCACGCCGGCCGGTGCCGCGCTGCGCGAGAAGGCCGAACGGGTGCCGCTGGAGATCGCCCGCGCGGTGCAGGCGTCGGCCGACGAGATCATCGACCTGCGCGAACGCCTGCACGGCCTGCGCGAGCGCCTCGCGGGCGCGCAGCGCATGCCGCGCTGAAGGCGCTTACAGCGCCGGATGGCGGTCGGTCACCGCGTCCACTTCGTCGCCCACTTCGGCGACGGTGCGGCGCAACTCCTCCTCGCTGACACCCAGGGTCTGGGTCCAGTACGCCACGTCCTCGTCCTGGCGGACGTCGATGTGGTCGGCGTGGGGATGGGGATTCTGAAGATGGGACATGGGGCACTCCTGAAGTTCGAAACGCACTGATGCGGACCTTAAGGCCGCAGAAAGCCCCTGCTTGTAGGACGATGCCGGATCCCCGCCGGTGGCAAAACCGTGATTTGGCCCGCCCGCCGCGTTCGGCGTACAGTCGCCGTTCCATCCACGGAGAACCGTCCATGCGCACCGTCTCGCTGCGAAGCGGCGCCCGCGTCCCGGCGCTCGGGCTCGGCACCTGGGGCCTCGGCGAGGACCCCGGCCGCCGTTCGGCCGACGTCCGCGCTGTCCGCTCGGCACTCGACCTGGGGTACCGCCTCATCGACACCGCCGAGATGTACGGCGAAGGGGGCGCCGAGGAGGTCGTGGGCCAGGCGCTCGCCGAGGCCATCCGCACCGGCGGCCTCGCGCGCGAGGACGTGTTCGTCGTCACGAAGGTGTACCCGCACAACGCGAGCCGCCGCGGCACGATCGACGCCTGCGAACGCAGCCTGCGGCGCCTGGGCCTCGACCACGTCGACCTGTACCTGCTGCACTGGCCGGGCCAGCACCCGCTCGCCCACACCGTCGCCGCGATGCGTGAGCTGGTGGGCGCGGGGCGGGTGTCCCATTGGGGTGTCAGCAACTTCGACGTCGACGACCTGCGCGAACTCGAGGAGGTGGGCGGTGACGGCCCGGCGTGTGCGACGAACCAGGTCTACTTCTCGATGACCGAACGCGGCGCCGAGTTCAGCCTGCTGCCGTGGCTCCGCGATCGCCGCATGCCGCTGATGGCCTACAGCCCCATCGACCAGGGCGCGCTCGCGCAGGACGAGGCCGTGGCCGCCGTGGCCGAGCGCCATGGCGTGTCGGCCGCGCAGGTGGCGCTGGCGTGGGTGCTGTCGCGCGAGGGCGCGTTCGCGATCCCGAAGGCCGCGAAGGAGGCCCACCAGCGCGAGAACCTCGCGGCGGCCTCGCTGGTGCTGACCGAGGACGACCTCGGCGACCTCGACGAGGCCCACCCGGCACCGCGGCGCAAGCAGCCGCTCGCGATGCTTTAAGGCGGCGTCGGGTCTCCGGGGTCGCCCAGCGCGCCCTGGACCCCGTCGTCCGGCGCGACGTCGGGCGTGGCCCGCGCGAGCGCCATCCACACCGGGAACGGCAGCGTGCACGCCACGTGGCGCGCCGGCCGCGCGAGTTCGAGCCGTCCGGTGTCCACGTTGCCGTGCAGCAGCCACACCCCAAAGGCCTCGGGGATCTCCTGCGGCTCCGCGATGCCGGCCGGGAACACGTAGTGCACCTCCGAGCACAGCCATTGGTACGACTGGCGTTTGGCCGCGTGGCGCAGGTCCGACAGCAGGTCGGCGCGGCTCACCTTGATCTCATGGACCCAGGGGTGCAGGTACGCCTCGACCGTGGTGTGGCGCACGGAGAACACGTCGGGCCGCGCGATGCGCCAGGTGGCACGCGCCGCTTCGGCCGTCTCGTCGCCGAACAGCGGGGCCATCGGTCCCGGCCGCGGCTCCGACGGCACATCGGCCACCGCCCGCAGCGACAACTCGCGCCACACGATGCGCCCCGACGCCATCAGCATCGCCGACACGCGGCCCGCGAGCCGGTCGTGCGGTGTCTCCGACCGGCGTCCCTTCAGCCGTTGCTCGGCAAGCCACGCGATGCCGGCGTCGGTGAGCCGCAGCGTCTCTCGCTGGTCGGGCCCGGCTTCGCGCGTGACGAGGCCCGCGGCCAGCAGGTCGAGTTCGAGGGCATCGTGGCTGGGCCAGCCGGCCGAACGCCACAGCTGCTGCAGGCGGGCGCGGTGGAGGCGGGTCAGGGGAGGGGGGAGGGAGGGCATCGCTTCGGCATTGTCCTCCGCTGCGCGGCTCACCCACTGGCTCGTCATCCCGGCGAAAGCCGGGATCCACCGCGGTCGCTGCGCGCCGTCGCATGAACTGGCCGTGCCGGCCTTTGCTTGCTTCCCGTGGCGAGCGACGGAGGCGCGCAGTGGGCCCCGGCGTCCGCCCATTGCTGTCCGGGGAGAAACGAGACGACCTCCAAACACTCGTCATCCCGGCGAAAGCCGGGACCCACTGCGGGCGTTGAGCGTGTGCAGGTTCGAGCGATTTGGCGTGGTGTTTTCTCTTTGGGTGAGGCCGCGCCGGGTCTCGGCCCGGCAGCCGAGTTCCTTTCTTGGCGCCAAGAAAGGAACCAAAGAAGCGCCCCCGGAGGAGGCGGTCCCGCGCGGCTTCGCCGCCCGGGACTGCGCTGCGGTGCTCGCGGCTTGGGGGCGAGCCCACAACTCGGGACCTCGAGGGGTCCCTCAAACAAGTGGACTCGACCGCCGCTGCGCGGCGGCAACCCCCAAGCCGCTGCGCTCCTCGCCGCCTCCTACGGGGGAATTGCCCACGGCTCGCTTCGCATCGTGCTGGAGGGGGCGCACATCGCCGGTGGCGATGTGCAGCCGCGGTCCAGTTGGCTTCGAGTCGATGCTGCCGATCAAGTCGCCGGAGGCTCGGTTGCGCGGGATGGCAGTGTTCATCGAGCAAGGCTCCCACCGCGCAGATTTTCCCCGGACAGCAATGAGCGTCCGCCGGGATGCCAGCGCAAGGGCATCACGCCTTGGCGAACCGCTCCTTCGCCAACCGCGTACCTTCTGCCAGCGCCTTCAGCTTGCGCCATGCCACGTCGCGCCCCATCGGCGCCAGGCCGCAGTTCGTGCAGGGAAACAGCCGCTCCTTCGGGACGAACTCGAGCGCCCGGCCGATGGTGTCGGCCACCTCCTCGGGGGTTTCGACCACGTCGCTGGCCACGTCGATGACACCGACCATCACGTCCTTGCCGGCCAGCAGCTTCATCAGGTCGGGTGGCACGTGGGAGTGGATGCACTCCAGGCTCACCTGGTCGATGCAGCTGCGGGCCAGCGCGGGGAACACGGTCTCGTACTGGCGCCATTCATCGCCCAGGGTGGCCTTCCAATCGGTGTTGGCCTTGATGCCGTACCCATAGCAGATGTGCACGGCCGTCGTGCAGGTCAGGCCCTGTGCCGCGCGTTCGAGCGCCTTCACGCCCCAGTCGGCGGCGTCCTTCATGTAGACGTTGAAGGCGGGCTCGTCGAACTGGATGATGTCCACGCCATCGGCCTGCAGCGCGAGCGCTTCCTGGTTGAGCAGTTCCGCGAACGCAAAGGCCATCTTGACCTTGTCGCCGTAGAACCGGTCCGCCACGGTATCGACGATGGTCATCGGGCCGGGCAGGGTTAACTTCAGCTTCTTCTTCGTGTGCGCGCGCGCCAGTTGCGCCTCGAAGGCATGCACGCGGCCCTTCAGGCGCAGGGCCGACACCACCTGCGGCACCATCGCGTCGTAGCGGTTGTCGCGGATGCCCATCTTCACCTTGTGCTCGAAGTCGATGCCCTCGACCTGCTCGAGGAAGCCGTGCACGAAATGCTGGCGCGACTGTTCGCCGTCGCTCACGATGTCCAGGCCGGCGTCCTCCTGGGCCTTGATCCACAGCAGGGTGGCGTCGGCCTTGGCCTGGCGAAGCGCGTCGCCTTCGGCCTGCCATTGAGGCCACAGCTTGTTGGTTTCAGCCAGCCACGCGGGTTTCGGCAGGCTGCCGGCGATGGAGGTTTCGAACATCGGGGGATTCCTTTCAGGCAAAGAGGGGGGTGGGGTCAGAGCGCGAACTCGGCCGCCCACTGGTCGAGGACATTCTTGTACGGCTTGATGAAGTGCTCCTCCGCGAACTTCCCCTGCTTGACGGCCAGCTGGCTGCGTTCCTCCCGGTCGTAGACGATCCGGGTCGACGAGTAGTCCTGGTTCTTCAGGCTCGGCCGATACAGTGTGCCCGCAGTCGAGTTGGCGTTGTAGATCTCCGGGCGATAGATCTTCTGGAAGGTCTCCATCGTGCTGATGGTGCCGATCAGTTCGAGGTTCGTGTAATCCCCCAGCAGGTCGCCGTGGAAGTAGAAGGCCAGTGGCGCGACGCTCTTCGGGGGCATGAAGAAGCGGACCTGCATCCCCATCTTGGCGAAGTACTGGTCGGTCGAGGACAGCTCGTTCTGCTGGTATTCGATGCCCAGCACGGGGTGCTGGTTCCCGGTGCGCTGGTAGGTCTTGCTGGTCGACGCGCTGATGCAGATCACGGGCGGCTTGCTGAAGCGTTCCCGGTACGTGCGCGAGCGGGCGAATTGCTGGAACAGCTTGCCGTGCAGGTCGCCGAAGTCGTCGGGAACGCTGAACTCCGCGCGATCGGCGTTGTGGCCCGGCAGCACGACGCTGAAGTCGTAGTCGCGCACGTACGACGAGAAGTTGTTTCCCGCGATGCCCTCGATGCGCCTGTTCGTTTTCTTGTCGAGGATGTGGGTCTGCAGGATTTCGATCAGCGGAAACGCGGCATCACCGCCCTGGGCATCGATGCTCATCTCGACGGAGATGATCTCCAGTTCGACCGTGTAGCGGTCCCCCGTCGGATTGTCCCAATGCGCGAGGTCGTTGAAGCGGTTGTCGATCATCCCCAGCGTGTTGCGCAGGTTCTGCTGCCGGCTCGCGCCCCGGGCCAGGTTGGCGAAGTTGGTGGTGAGGCGTGTGCTGTCCGATGGGCGGTAGTCCTCATCGAACCAGAGGCTCTTGAGCTTGAAGGTGAGTTCTGCGTTCATGTCGATCCAGTGAACTGATGTCGGAGAGAAGGGCCCGGTGTCAGGCCGCGACCACGTCGTGGGCCAGGTCCAGCAGCGGCAGCGCCCGTCGCACCGCCAGCCGGGCCCGTTCGATCAGGGCCTCGTCCTGCAGCCGGTAGTCCGTGAAGTCCTTGTCGGTGGCGTAGACGCCCAACGGCAGCACGCGCGCCTGGAAGAAGCTGAACAGCGGCCGCAGCTGGTGGTCGATCACCAGGGCATGGCGTTCGCTGCCGCCGGTGGCCGCCAGCAGCACCGGCTTGTCGACCAGGGCGTCCTGGTGGACGAAGTCGAAGAAGTGCTTGAACAGTCCCGTGTAGGCGCCCCGGAACACCGGGGTCGCCACCACGAGGACGTCGGCCTGCTCGACCGCCACCAGTTCCCGCTCGACCGTGTCGGGCAGGCGGGTGCGCCACACCGCTCCGGCCAGCTGCGGGGCGAGGTGACCCAGCTCGACCAGGCGCTGCTCGCACGGCAGTTCGTCGGCGATGAGGTCCAGCAGGTGCGTGGCCAGGGCCGCAGACCGGGAGGGGCGTTGCAGTCCGCCGGAAACGGCGACCAAACGGAGTGGGCGTGTCATGGGGCGAATGCTATGGACGGGGATCGATGAAGTAAAATGGTTTGATCTCATCGATCCATGAGCCAAGTTCATTCGAGCGCCCGCGCGGCGCCGATGAACGTCACCGGGACGCTGCTGCGCTCACCGGCTGCGGCGCCAGCCGGTCGGCCGCATCCACCCACGGCCCGCCCAGCGCCTTGATCAGCGCCACCCGCTGCAGCAGCACGTCGGCCTGGGCCTGCGAGTACTGCAGCTGCGCGGAGAAGAGGCTGCGTTCGGCGTCCAGCACCTCGAGGTAGCTCGTGTAGCCGCCCTCGTACTTGCGGCGCGACAGGCCCGCGTAGCGGGCCAGCGAGTCCACCTGCACCTGGATCGCGTCGCGGGCCTCCACCGACTTGCCCACGCCGATCAGCGCGTCGTCGGTGTCCTGGAACGCCGCCAGCACGGCGCGCCGGTAGGCGGCCACGGCTTCGCGCTGCGCGGCTTCGGCGGACTCCACCTGGCCCGCGATGGTGCCGCCGCTGAAGATCGGCACGGTCACGGCGCCCGCGAAGCGCCACACGCGCGACGGGCCGTCCCACAGCGACGAGAACGTGGGGCTCGCGCCGCCGAACGCACCGGTCAGCGAGATGCGCGGGAAGTACAGCGCCTTCGCGGCGCCGATGCGCGCGTTGGCCGAGGCCAGTTGGCGTTCGGCCTGCTGCAGGTCGGGCCGGCGTTCGAGCAGGTCGGAGGGCAGGCCCGGTGGAATCGTTGGCGCCGCCAGCGTGTCGATCGCCGCGCCCCGCTCGATGGGTCCGGGCGGGCGACCGAGCAGCAGCGACAGCGCGTTCTCCTGCACGATGATCGAACGTTCGAGCTGCGGCACGGTGGCCCGCGCGGCGGCGTGCTCCGACCGCGCCTGGTTCAGCTCCACCTCCGACACCACGCCGCCTTCGTAGCGCCGCGTGAAGAGTTTCAGCGCGTCCTCGCGCGAGGCCACCGTGCGCCGGGAGATCACCAGGCGGTTGTCGAGGTCGCGCAGGTTCAGGTAGCTCGCAACGGTGGCGCTGACCACCGTCAGCAGCACGCCGCGCCGCGCCGCCTCGGCGGCGAGGTAGTCCGCCTGCGCGCTCTCGTTGAGCCGGCGCAGCCGCCCGAACAGGTCGATCTCCCAGCTCGCGAACACGTCGGCCTGGTAGACGGTCGACGGGTTGCGCGCCGATCCCGCCTGCAGGTCGGTGATGCGCTGCCGCGTGCCGGCCGCCTCGGCACCCACCTGCGGGGCCATCTGGCCGCGCGACGTGAGGGCGGCGCCGTGGAGCTGGTCCACGCGCGCGGCGGCGGCCACCACGTCGAGGTTCGCCGCCAACGCCTCGTTGACCAGCGCCGCGAGCACGGGGTCGTTCCACTGCGCCCACCAGGCGCCGTCGGTCAGCGTGGGGTCGGTGGGAGCCGCGGCATCGGCGCTGCGGAACGACGCGGGCGCCGCCGGTCTCGGGCCGCTGGTAGTCCGGCCCGAGCGTGCATCCGGCGAGGGCCGTGGCGAGCAGCCAGGGGATGAGGTCAGGGCGTCTCATGGGCGCCTCCGGCCGCGGGCTTCTTCCGCGAGACACGTTCGGACAACGTCTCGAACGCCCAGAAGAACATCGGGATGAAAAAGATCGCGATCAGCGTGGCGCCGAGCATGCCGCCGATCACGCCGGTGCCGAGCGACTGCCGGCTCGCCGACGAGGCGCCACTGGCGATGGCGAGCGGGATGCAGCCGAGGATGAACGCGAGCGAGGTCATCACGATCGGGCGCAGCCGCAGGCGCGCCGCGCCGATGGCGGCCTCCATCGGCGACTTGCCTTCCTTCTCGCGCAGCTCCACCGCGAACTCGAAGATCAGGATCGCGTTCTTGGCGGCGAGTGCGATCAGCACCGTGAGCCCGATCTGGAAGTAGATGTCGTTCTGGATGCCCCGCAGCCAGATCGCCGCGATGGCACCGAACAGCGCGAACGGCACGGCGAGCAGCACGCCGATCGGCAGCGTCCACTTCTCATACTGCGCGGCGAGGATCAGGAACACCATCACGAGCGCGAAGGCGAACACCATGCCGGCGGTGGACCCCGCCTTCTTCTCCTCGTACGACTGGCCGGACCACGCGTACGTGAAGCCGGCCGGCATCACCTCGCGGGCGAGGTCTTCCATCGCGGCGAGCGCCTGGCCCGAGCTGTAGCCCGGGGCGGCGTCGCCGGTGACCTTCGCGGCGGGGAAGTTGTTGAAGCGCGTGACGATGTCGGCACCCACCGCCGGCACGGTGGTGGCCAGGGCCTTCAGCGGCACCATGTGGCCGGTGCGGCTGCGCACGTACATGTTCTGCAGGTCCGAGGGCTTGACGCGGTAGTCCGGTTCAGCCTGCAGGATGACCTGGAACAGGCGGCTGTTCTTGGGGAACTGGCTCACGTACAGCGACCCGAACAGCGTCTGCAGCGTGGTGTAGACGTCCTTCACCGCCACGCCCAGGCTCTCGGCCTTGTCGCGGTCCACGTCCACCAGCAGCTGGCGCGAGTGCGTGTTGATGGTCGAGTTGACGCCACGCAGCTCCGGGCGCTTGCGGGCCTTGGCGATCAGCTCGCGGGTCACCGCCTCCAGCTGCTGCAGCGAGGCCCCCCCTTCGCTCTGCACCCAGAACTCGAAGCCGCCGGTGGTGCCGAGGCCCGGGATGGAGGGCGGGTTGACCGGGATCAGCAGGCCCTCGGTGTAGCCCCTGAACTCGGCGCCGGCCGACTTGATCAGTGCATCGGCCTTGTCGGCGGCAGCCTCCCGTTCATGGAACCCCTTCAGCGTGACGAACAGCACCCCGCCGTTCGACTTGTACTGCGAGTCGATCAGGCTGAAGCCCGGCGCGGCCGCGACCCCCTTCACGCCCGGCTGTTTCTGGAACCACGCGCTGGCCCGGTCCGTGGTGGCCTCGGTGCGGTCGAGGCTCGCGGCGTCCGGCATGATGACCGCGGTGAAGAGGTAGCCCTGGTCCTCCACCGGCAGGAAGGACGACGGCACCTTCGAGAACAGGCCCATCATCAGCGCGACCATGCCCACGATCAGCAGCACCGCGATCGTCACGCGCCGGATGGCCGACTGCGCCACGTTGCCGAAACCCGTGGTGACCCGCTCGAACCCCGCGTTGAACCACTTGAAGAAGCCCTTCTTCTCGGCGTGGCCCGGCTTGAGCAGGATGGCCGCGAGCGCCGGCGACAACGTCAGCGCGACGAGGCCCGACAGCACGACCGACACCGCGATCGTGATCGCGAACTGCTTGTAGAGCTGGCCCGTGATGCCCGACAGGAAGGCGACCGGGATGAACACCGCGCAGAGCACGAGCACGATGGCCACCACGGGCCCCGACACCTCGTCCATCGCGCGCTTGGCCGCGTCCTTCGGCGCGAGGCCGAACTCGTTCATGTTGCGCTCGACGTTCTCGACGACCACGATGGCGTCGTCCACCACGATGCCGATCGCGAGCACCATGCCGAAGAGGGTCAGCATGTTGACCGAAAAGCCCATCGCGGTCATGCCGATGAACGCGCCGATGATGGACACGGGCACCGCGAGGATCGGGATCAGCGTCGCGCGCCAGCTCTGCAGGAACACGAACACCACGATGATCACGAGGATCACCGCATCGCGGAACGTGTGGACCACCTCGGTGATCGACTCCTGCACGAACTCGGTGGTGTCGAGCGCCACCTCGTACTCGAGGCCTTCGGGGAAGCTCTTCTTCAGTTCGGCGAGCGTGGACCGCACGTCCTTGGCCACCTGCAGCGCGTTGGCGCCGGGCTGCTGGTAGATCGCGATCAGCGTCGCGGTCTTGCCGTTGTACTTGCCTCGGATCGAGTAGTCCTTCGCACCGAGTTCCGCGCGCCCGACGTCCTTCACGCGCACGATGGCGCCGGTGCCGCCCTCGGCCCGGAGGATGATGTCGTCGAACTGCGCGGGCTCGGTCATGCGCCCGGAGGTCGTCACCGGGAAGGTCTGCTGCACCGGGGCGGCCGTGGGCGGGGCGCCCAGGCGGCCCGCGGCGTACTGCTCGTTCTGCGCGGCGACGGCCTGCTGAATGTCGGTGGCCGTGATGCCGAGGCTCGCCATGCGGTCGGGCTTGAGCCACAGGCGCATCGCGTAGTCGGGCGAGCCCATGATGGAACTCTGGTTCGCGCCGGGGATGCGCTTGAGCGCGTCGAGCACGTTGATGTTCGCGTAGTTCGCGATGTACTTCGCGTCGTAGCGGTTGTCGGGCGCGAAGACCGCGACGATCAACATGAACGCGGCCGACTTCTTCGCGACGCTGACGCCCTGCGCGCTCACGGCCGACGGCAGCGTGGGCAGCGCGAGGTTCACGCGGTTTTGCACGTCCACCTGGGCCAGCGACGGGTCGGTGCCGATCTCGAAGAACACCGACAGCGTGACGTTGCCGGTCGAGCTCGCCGTCGAGCTCATGTACATCATGTGGTCGGCGCCGTTGACCTGCTGCTCGATGGGCGCGGCCACGTTCTGGGACACCACCTCGGCGCTGGCACCAGGGTAGGTGGCGCTGACCGAGATCTGCGGCGGCGTGATGTCGGGGAACTGGGCGATGGGCAGGTTGAGCATCGCCACCGCGCCCGCGAGCACGAGGACGATCGACAGCACCGACGCGAAGATCGGGCGGTCGATGAAAAAGTGGGCGAACTTCATCGGGCCGCGGCCTCGGCGACGTCGACGCGGCGCGCCTGGTCGGGATCGGCGCCGCCGACGATGTCGGAGGGTGGCCGCAGCGCGATGCGCGCAGCCGGTACGCCGGCGGCCACCAGCGCGTCGCGCACGGCCACGGCACGGTTCTTCGCGAGCACGGTGTTCGCGGCGCGGGTGCCGTCCGCGTCCACGTACCCGCTGACCGCCACGTGCAGGTCGGGCCGGGTCTTCATCACCGCGGCCACCTCGGCGAGGCTGGCCTCCGCGCGGGCATCGAGCGCGGCGCTGCCCTTGGTGAACAGCACCGTGCCGAGGCCGCCGCCGATCGCCGGCACCGGCAGGGCCGCACCCGGGGACGAAGCCGACGCCGCCACCGACTGCATCTCGGCCAGCGTCGGGATGGCGACGGCCGGCGCGGCGGTGGCTTTCACGGGCACGCCGGGCGCCAGGCGCATCACCCCGTCGACCACCACGCGGTCGCCGCTCTTCAGCCCGCTGCTGACGAGCCAGTTGTCCCCGAGCCATTCACCGGCCTCGACCTCGCGCTGGGCGGCCTTGTTGTCCTTGTCGACGAGCCACACGAAAAACCCGCGCGGCCCCTGTTGCACGGCCCGCTGCGGCAGGACGATGGAGTTCGGCCGCGTGAAGCCGAACACCTGCACGCGAACGAACTGGCCGGGGTGCAGCTCGCCCTTCGGGTTGGGCAGCTCGGCGCGCAGCAGGAAGGTGCCGGTGTCCTGGCTGAAGGCGGCGTCGGCGAAGGTGATGCGGCCGGGCGAGGGGTAGATGGAACCGTCGGCCATCTTGATGGTGACGGTGTAGTGCCCGCGGTCCGCGCCCTTGAGGAGCCCCTTCGCCGTCTCGGCGCGCACCCGCAGCGCCTCGTTTTCGGAGAGGCTGAAGTTCACCCGCATCGGGTCGAGCTTCGCGACGTAGGTCAGCAGGCTGTTCTGCGCGTTGACGTACGCCCCGTCCTGCACCTTCGCGAACGACGACAGGCCCGAGACCGGCGAGGTGATGGTGGCGTAGCCCGCGTTCAGCTTCGCGTCGGTGACCTTGGCCTTCGCGGCCTCCACCGCGGCGGCCGCGGCCTGCTCCTGGCCCGTGGCGTCGTCGAGGTCGCGGGCGGACAGCGCGCGGTCGGCCACCAGCGGCTTCACCCGGGTCAGGTTGGCCCGGGCCGTGGTGAGGCGGGCCTGCTGCTGGGCCAGTTCGGCGTTCGCCGCGGCGAGGTTCGCGTCGAACGGCTTGCGGTCGATCAGGAACATCACCTGGCCGGCCTTCACGGCCGCACCCTCGGTGTAGACCCGCTTCTCGAGGAACCCGTCGACCCGCGCGCGGATCTCCACCTGCTGCGAGCTTTCGGTCTGGCCCACGAACTCGAACATCACCGGCACCTCCTGAGGGGCGACGGTGAGCGCGGCGACGTCGGCCGGCGCGGGAGGTGCGGCGGCGGGCGGCGGTTTCGAACAGGCGGTGGCCAGGGCGGCGGCCGCCAGGAGGAGCATCATGCGCAGGGACATGGGAACTCGGCCTCCCCGAAGGTCTTCTCTCGGCGGCCCCAGGGCCGCCCGCCGAAGTTATCCCGTTGCGCGCCTGAGCACCATTGCCCCAAAGGGCAACCGCCGGAGGATGAACGAATGGTCGAACCGTTCCTGACGCTGACCCATCCCTGGGCCTACCCGCTGCTGGAGGTGGTGCACCTCGCCGGCATCGCGATGCTGTTCGGCAGCCTCGTGGTGCTGGACCTGCGGCTGTGGGGGCTGGCGCCCACGCTCGACGCCGGCCGGCTCGCGCGGCTCACCCTCGGGGTCACCTGGGCCGGTTTCGCGCTGGTGCTGCCCAGCGGCCTCGCGATGTTCGGCACGCAGCCCGACGAACTGCTCCACAACCGCGCCTTCCAGGTCAAGCTCGGGCTGATCGTGCTCGCCGGCCTGAACGCCGTGGCCTTCCACGCCCGCGGCGGCACCGGCCGCCACGACGCCCTGGCCCGCTGGCTGGGCGCGTTGTCGTTGGGGACTTGGCTCGGTGTCATCATCTGCGGTCGCTGGATCGCCTACGCCTGAGGAGACCTCGCCATGCACCGTCGCCACCTGATGATCGCCGCCGCGGGAAGCTGGATCGTGCCCGCCTTCGCCCACCACGGGTGGAGCAGCTTCGACACCGACCACCCGATCTACCTGGAAGGCCGGGCCGCCAGCGTCCGCTGGCGCAACCCGCATGTGGAGCTGGAACTCGACGTGAAGCCCGACCTGAAGCTGCCCGCCGACCTGGCCACGCTGCCGCTGCCCGCGCAGAGCGCGCAGGTGGACGGCCCCGCGGTGCTGAAGAAGACGGTGCTGCCCACGCGGCGCGACAAGCGCTGGACGCTGGAGCTGGCGCCGCTCACCCGCATGGAGGCGTGGCGCGTGAAGGAGATCAAGCCCGGTGCCACCCTTGCGGTGATCGGGTACACGTCGGCCGGCGAAAAGGGCGACGCGGTGCTGCGGGTGGAATACCTCTTCGTCGACCAGCAGGCCTACGGCCTGCGGTCGTCTCCCGCCTGATCAGGCCCGTTCGAAGATCGCGGCGATGCCCTGGCCGCCGCCGATGCACATCGTGACGAGGGCGTAGCGGCCCTGCACGCGCTGCAGTTCGTGCAGCGCCTTCGTGGCGATGATGGCGCCGGTGGCCCCCACCGGATGGCCGAGCGAGATGCCCGAGCCGTTGACGTTGACCTTGGCCGGATCGAAGTCGAGCGCGCGCGACACGGCGCAGGCCTGCGCGGCGAAGGCTTCGTTCGACTCGATCACGTCGAGGTCGCTGACCTTGAGGCCTGCCTTCTCCAGCACACGCTGCGTGGCCGGCACGGGGCCGATGCCCATCAGCGCCGGGTCCACGCCGGCGTGGGCGTAGGCGACGAGCCGAGCCATGGGCTTGAGGCCCAGCGTGCGGGCCCGGCCGGCGCTCGCGAGCACCAGCGCGGCGGCGCCGTCATTGATGCCCGAGGCGTTGCCGGCGGTCACGGTGCCGTCCTTCTTGAACACGGTGCGCATGGCCGAGAGGGCCTGCAGCGAGGCGTCGCGGCGCGGGTGTTCGTCGGTGTCGAACACCACGGTGCCCTTGCGGGAGGCGATCTCCACCGGGACGATCTGGTCCTTGAAGCGGCCGGCGTCGATGGCGGCGATGGCGCGGCGCTGGCTCTCGAGTGCCAGCTCGTCCTGCATCGCGCGGGTGATGCCGTGTTCGGCCGCCACGTTTTCGGCGGTGATGCCCATGTGGAAGTTGCCGAACGGGTCGTGGAGGATGGCCGTCATGTAGTCGACCATCGCGATGTCGCCCATGCGCGCGCCCCAGCGTGCGGCGGGCACCATGTACGGGCCGCGGCTCATCGACTCGGCCCCGCCGCCCACGGCGAAGTCGGCGTCACCGAGCGCGATGGCTTGCGCGGCCGACACGATGGCCTGCAGGCCCGAGCCGCACAGGCGGTTCACGTTGAACGCGGGCACGTCCTTCGACAGCCCGCCGTCCATCGAGGCCACGCGGCTCAGGTACGCGTCGCGCGGTTCGGTGGGGATCACGTTGCCGAACACGACGTGGCCGAACGCGGCCGGGTCGACCCCGGAGCGCTTGACCGCCTCGCGCAGCACGGTGGCGCCGAGCTGGGTGGGCGGCACTTCCTTGAGCGCGCCGCCGAAGCTGCCGATGGCGGTGCGGGTGGCGCTGAGGATCCAGATGTCCTTGCTCATGGGAGGCTCCGAAAGGGGGGTGGCGAAAAGGAGGATTGTGCCGCTTCGAGGTGGAAAACGGACTCGTCGGAACGGACGGTGAGTCGCCGCGGCGACAGGCTCCCTCCAGCAGTCACCCCGATGCACATCGGGGTCCACCGCCCGCTGGCGCGCTGCGGTGGATCCCGGCGTTCGCCGGGATGACGGCCTGTTTCGAGATCAGCTGAACGCGGCGATGCCGGTCTGCGCCCGGCCCAGGATCAGCGCATGCACGTCGTGCGTCCCCTCGTAGGTGTTCACCACCTCCAGGTTCACGAGGTGCCGCGCCACGCCGAACTCGTCGCTGATGCCGTTGCCCCCCATCATGTCCCGGGCCAGGCGGGCGATGTCGAGTGCCTTGCCGCACGAGTTGCGCTTCATGATCGACGTGATCTCGACGGCGGCGGTGCCCTCGTCCTTCATGCGGCCGAGGCGCAGGCAGCCCTGAAGGCCGAGCGTGATCTCGGTCTGCATGTCGGCGAGCTTCTTCTGGATCAGCTGGTTGGCCGCGAGCGGGCGGCCGAACTGCTTGCGGTCGAGCGTGTACTGGCGGGCGCGGAACCAGCAGTCTTCCGCGGCGCCCAGCGCGCCCCACGCGATGCCGTAGCGGGCGCTGTTGAGGCAGGTGAACGGGCCCTTCAGGCCGCGCACCTCGGGGAAGGCGTTCTCTTCCGGGCAGAACACGTTGTCGAGCACGATCTCGCCGGTGATGGAGGCGCGCAGGCCCACCTTGCCGTGGATGGCCGGGGCCGACAGGCCCTTCCAGCCCTTTTCCAGCACGAAGCCGCGGATGGCGCCTTCGTCGTCCTTCGCCCACACGACGAACACGTCGGCGATGGGGCTGTTGCTGATCCACATCTTCGCGCCGGTGAGGCTGTAGCCGCCGTCGACCTTCTTCGCGCGGGTCACCATGCTGCCCGGGTCGGACCCGTGGTCGGGTTCGGTGAGGCCGAAGCAGCCGATCCACTGGCCCGAGGCCAGCTTCGGCAGGTACTTCTGCTTCGTGGCCTCGTTGCCGAATTCGTTGATGGGCACCATCACGAGCGACGACTGGACGCTCATCATCGAGCGGTAGCCCGAGTCCACCCGTTCCACCTCGCGGGCGATCAGGCCGTAGGCCACGTAGTTCAGGCCGGCGCCGCCGTACTGCTCGGGGATGGTGGGGCCCAGCAGGCCCAGCTCGCCCATCTCGCGGAAGATCGCGGGATCGGTCTTTTCATGGCGGAAGGCTTCCAGCACGCGCGGGGCGAGCTTGCCCTGGCAGTAGGCGTTCGCGGCGTCGCGGATCTGGCGTTCGTCGCTGGTCAGCTGCTGGTCCAGTTGCAGCGGGTCATCCCAGTGGAAGGCGGCCTTGGCGCTCTTGCCGATATTCTTTGAACTCATGTTGGATTCCGATCAGTAGGGAGCTGTACCCGGGAATATAGAATTCCAGGGCGGGGGCGGCAATCGCTTTGTTGTCACGCATCCATGCATTTTTGGAACTCCGAGAGCCCCGCCCATGCGCCGCAGGATCCCGTCCACCACCGCGCTGGCCGTGTTCGAGTCGGCGGCCCGGCACCGCAGCTTCACGCTCGCCGCCACCGAGCAGGCGATGACCCAGAGCGCGGTCAGCCGCCAGATCGCCGCGCTGGAGACCTTCCTCGGCGTCAAGCTGTTCAGGCGCTCGAAGCGCGGCGTGGTGCTCACCGAGGCCGGGCGGCACTACAGCGAGCAGGTGGGCACGCGCCTCGAGGCCATCGAACGCGACACGCTCGAGCTGATGGCCCGGCGCGGACAGGGCGGCACGCTGGAACTGGGCGTGGTGCCCACGTTCGCCACCAAGTGGCTGCTGCCGCGACTGGGCGCGTTCCAGCAGGCGCACGAAGGCGCGCTCGTGAACCTCACCCCGCGCACCCGGCCCTTCCTCTTCGACGGCACGCCGTTCGACGCCGCCATCTACGCGGGTGAGGCCAGCTGGCCCGGGACCGAAGGGCACTTCCTGATGCGCGAGAACCTGATCGCGGTGGCGAGCCCGGCGCTCGTGCCCGGCGGGGTGCCGCTGAAGGCCCAGGACCTCGGCCGCCTGCCGCTGCTGCAGCAGAGCACGCGGCCGCACGCGTGGCGGCACTGGTTCGAGTCGGCCGGCGTGCGTTCTCCGAATGACATGGCGGGCCCGCGCTACGAGCTGTTCTCGATGCTGACCGAGGCGGCGATCCACGGCCTGGGCGTGGCCCTCGTGCCGCGTTTCATGGTGGAGGACGAACTGGTGCGCGGCCGCCTGGTTCAGGTGGTGCGCCATGACTACCTGAGCGACCGGTCCTACTACCTGATCCACCCGCAGCAGCGGTCGGAGCGGCCGCTGCTGGCGGCCTTCCGTGAATGGCTGGTCGCCGAGGCGACGGCCTATCGGGAAGCGCACGGACTGGGGTGAGCGACGGGTTGTCGTACAACCTTATGCGAGAAGCTTCCTAGGGTTTTCCAGGGGTGCGTGGAACGATCGCGGTTTTCCGATCCATTCACCCGGCCCCGATGACCTCTTCCGCTTCCAGATTCCCTTCCTGGCGCACTGCCGCCCACACCCTGCTGCTCGTCTCGCTCACTGCGCTGCAGGCTTGCGGCGGTGACGACGACGACACCGTGGAACCCGTCGTGCTCGCCTCCGATGACTTCACCCAGGGCACCGCCAAGTGGAAGGTCGAACAGCAGGACGCGGCCGGCACCGTCACCGCCGCGAACGGCGTGCTCGACATCGTGCAGCCCTCCGGCGCGACGATCTGGTTCAAGCAGAAGTTCTCGGGCAACTACGAGATCCGCTTCACCGCGGTCCCCGTGCCCATCACGTTCGCCGGCACGCGGTTCGTCGACCGCATCTCCGACCTGAACGTGTTCTGGAACGCGACCCTCCCGGGCGCGTCGAACCCCGATCCCACTGCGGTCGCGTACGACGGCGCGTTGAACTCGTACAACCCGCTGTACCTGTACTACGTGGGCTTCGGCGCGAACAGCAACACCACCACGCGCCTGCGCCGCAACGACGGCACGGCTGCGCGCCCGCAGATCACCGGCTACGCCACGGCGGAGTCGGCGACCGCCGACGACAAGGCCGGTGGCCTGACCGCGGACACGAGCCTCGTGGCCAACACGCCCACGCGCGTGCGCATCGTCTCGCGCGCCGGCACCGCGGCCGACCCGGTCACGCTGCGCTGGTATGCCAACGACAAGCTGATCTTCAGCCACACCGACCCGGCGCGCTACGCCGACGGCTGGTTCGCGTTCCGCACCACCACGAGCCACTTCCAGCTGAAGGATTTCAGCGTGGTGGCCTTGCCGGCGGAGTGACGGCGATCCAGTCCGCTACTGGTTGCCGATGATGGCGAACAGGTCGCCGCGCACCGCAGGGTCCGCCATGTACGTGTTGTAGAGCGGCGCCATCTTGCGCACGTAGGGCGAGGCGTCCTTGACGGGGACGATCACCACGCCGTCCTTCGCGACGTTGGCGCGGGCGGCGGCAGTGCGCTTCTCCCAGAGCTCGCGCATCAGGCGCGCGGAGCGGATGCCGGCGTCCTTGAACAGCTGGCGTTCCGCCTCGGTGAGCTTCGACCACAGCGCGGTGGAGGCCACCAGCACTTCGGGCGAGATCATGTGGTTGTCCTGCAGCATGTGCCGCGCGAGCTTGTAGTGCCCCGTGCTCTCGAAGGAGACGAGGTTGCCCTCGGCGCAGTCGATGCGGCCTTGCTGGAAGGCCGCGAGCACGTCCTTGTACGGCACCTCGACGGGCGTGCCGCCCAGCAGCTTGACCATCTCGGTGAAGACTTCCGACTGCGGCACGCGGATGCGCAGGCCGGCGAGCTGGTCGAGCTTGGCGGGGGTCTTGCCCGCGCAGTAGAAGGATCGCGCGCCGCCGTTGTACCAGCCGAGCGGCACGTAGCCGGACGCCTTGAGCTGTTCGCCGAGGCGATCGCCCACCTTGCCGTCCAGGTAGCGGAACATGTGGGCGGCGTCGGTGAACAGGAAGGGCAGGTTGAAGGCTTTCAGACCCGGCGCCGCGTTCGAGAGCTGCGGGCCGGCGAACTCGGCCAGGTCGATCTCGCCGGACTTGAGCATCGCAATGGCCTTGACCTGGTCGCCCAGCACCGCGTCCGAGTACACCTGGACGCGGTACTTGCCCTTTGTGCCGGACTCGATCTCCTGCGCGAAGCTCTTCATCGCCTCGGTCACCGGGTACCCCTCGGGGTGCGTGTTCCAGGCTCGCAGCACCGTCTGCGACAACGCACCCGTGGCCGACAGCAGCAAAGCCAGCGCGAGGCCGGCGGCGCGCAGAGGGCTGCGCAAGTCGATCTTCCCGTCCATTCTTCTCGTTCCCCTGTGGTGTGGGCGCCTCGGGCTGGAACCGGTTGTCTGACAACCCGGGCCGCAGGGGTGGATTCTCTGCTTCGGGTCGTGCGGTCGGGTGCCGTGTTTTGCCAACTAGTGCCGATGTCGGGGCGTCGCCCGGCGCCGTGGCGCCGACGTCGTCAGACGACGAACGTCACCCGATCGTCGCCGGGTGCAGGGCCATCGCGGAAGTCACAAGGGGGTGGACGGCCGGATCCCCCAAGCCGTCCACGTGTCACAGCATCAGCCCGCGACGCGGAACTGATCGGCCTTCGCGGCCCCTTCCATCGCCGGATCGCTGACCGACGACTGGCCGGTCTCGACGTGACCGGCGAAGCGGCGCAGCCAGTCGGTCTGGCCCACCACCTTCACCGACACGTCGTACCAGTGCGCCGTGTCCGCGACCGGGATGCGCACGTCGCTCGTGCCACGCGCCGGCACGATGACCGTCTGCGCGGGCACCGCGGCGTAGCGGTTGCGCACGATCGTGAACGTCGCGGCCACGGGCCCGGTGTTCACGAGCTGCAGCGCCAGTTCGCCGTACTGCGGGTTCGCGCGGGCGATCACGTCGGGGTTGGGCTGGCCGGCCGACGCGGCACGCCGGGCGTTGCCGGCGATGTGGCGGTGGAAGCCGTTCGGGCCCAGGATCCACAGGTCGTATGCGCCGCTCGCGAGCGGGGCCCACGTGCCGGTGAGCTGCTTGCCGGCCTCGACCGTGTAGCGGCGCGGGATGGCCGCGAGGTTCAGGCGGTCGTAGACGTGGAACACGGCGGCGGCGCGGCCGACGTTCTCGAACACGACGTCGACCTTCGTGCCGTTGAGCACGGCGCTCGGCACGATGCGGGCGGTGGCCTGCAGGTCGTACGGCAGCGCACGCGCCGGGCGCACGCCCGACTTCTGCACCGGCAGCGTCACGGCCGACGGGGCGGCCGGCGTGGTGGTGCTGGGCAGGGCGCGGGCGCGGTTGGCGAGGGCCACGGTGTTCGGCAGGTTCGCGAAGAACGCGGAGTCTTCGGGGTCGGCGAAGTTGAAGCACGAGGTCAGGTCACCAGCCACGGCACGGCGCCAGGCGCTGATGTTCGGCTCCTTCACGCCGAAGCGGGCTTCGATGAAGCGGATCACCGAGGTGTGGTCCGACACCTGCGAGTTCACGAACCCGCCCTTGCTCCACGGCGACAGGATGTACAGCGGCACGCGCGGGCCCATGCCGTAGTTGCGGTGCAGGTACGTGGCCGACGAGCCGTTGAGGATCTCGTTGTACTCGCCCGTGGTGTCCACCGTCGAGGCACCGGCCAGCACGGCCTGCGCCGGGTCGGCGTTCCACGTCACGTACGACGGGGCGGCCGGCGGCGGCACGTGGTCGAAGAAACCGTCGTTCTCGTCGAAGTTGATGAAGAGGACGGTCTTGGCCCACACGTCGGGGTTGGCGGTCAGCGCGTCCAGCACCTTGGCGGTGTAGTCGGCGCCCTGGGCGGGGCTCGACGGACCCGGGTGCTCGGAGCCTTCGGCGGTGGCGACGACCCACGAGACCTGCGGCAGCTTGTCGGCGAGCACGTCTTCCTTGAGCTTGTCGAGGTCGCGCGTGGAGATGCCGCGGTCCTTGAGCTGCTGCGAGTAGCCCGGGCGGTTGTACCAGCCGTCGCGGAACACCTTGAACCCGGCGAGCGAGTTGTCGGTGAAGTTGTCGGCCATGTTCTGGTAGACCTGCCAGGAGATGCCGGCGGACTGCAGGCGCTCGGGGTAGGTGGTCCAGGTGTAGTCGTCGGCCGGGTTCTCGTTGAACCAGTCGTGGCTGTTGTCGGTCGACGGGCCGTTGCCCTTGCGGAGCGGGTCGTTCGTGCCGGTCCACAGGAACAGGCGGTTCGTGTTCGTGCCGGTCTGCGACGAGCAGTGGTAGGCGTCGCACACGGTGAACGCGTTGGCCATCGCGAACTGGAAGGGGATGTCCTCTTCCTTGAAGTAGCCCATCGAGTGGTTCTGCTTCGCGGCCGGCCAGTTGTTCATGCGGCCGTGGTCCCACGCGGCCTGCGCGTCGGTCCACGAGTGCGGCGTGCCGCCCACGCGCATCACGCCGAAGTTCTGCACCGTGTTGAGGTGGAACGGGGCGACGGTGGTCGTGGTGGCGGCGGTGCCGGTGCGCGGGGGCTGCACGAACACCGTCTTGCCGGTGATGTTGGCGGCGTCGGCGCGGGGGATCGGGAACGGGTCGGCGAAGCCGCGCACGCCGTTCAGCGTGCCGAAGTAGTGGTCGAACGAGCGGTTCTCCTGCGTGAGGATCACGATGTGCTCGACGTCCTTCAGCGTGCCGGTGCGGCGGTTCGCCGCGATCGACAGCGCGCGGGCGATGGCCGGCGGGAACGAGGTCAGCGCGGCCGTGGCACCGGCGGTGGTGGCGACGGTGCGCAGGAACTTGCGGCGTTCCGGGGTGGTGTTCTGGGTCATCGTCCGGTCCTCAGGCGTTCTTGCGGCGCCGGGCGGCGGCGCCCACGAGGCCGAGGCCGGCCAGCATCATCAGCACGCTTTCGGGTTCCGGCACCGGGGCGCTGAACGTGAAGTCGTCCATCACGAAGTTCGCGTGGTCGTTGCTGCGGATGGTCACGCGGTCCACGAGGCCGGCGTAGCCGCTCGACAGGAACGACGACGTGCCCGACAGGCCCAGCGCGGCCGACGAACCGACGAGCGCGCCCTGGTAGTACAGGTCGAACGCGACGGACACCCCTTCGAAGCCGGCAAACCAGGCGCCGCTGAACGTGCTGGCGGTGAGGAAGCTGACGGCGCTGGTGTCGACGGAACCGTCCCAGCCCACCGTGGCGCGGTAGTCGCCCGAGTGCGCCGAGAACGGGGCCTGTTCGCCGGCGTAGGCGAACCAGCTGCTGGCGGACCAGTCGAGGCCGCCGTAGCTGGACGGCACGAAACCATCCGCGCCGATGTCGTCGAACGTGAGGACCGTGGCGGACGCCAGCGGCGAGACGAGTGCGATGGCGGCCGCGACGGCCACCAGGCGCAGGTTGAACTTGCCCATGAATACTCCTGTGGTGTTTTTGGTTGTTGCGTCCCTTCGGCACAGGAGCAGCCGCCCCGGCGCTCGGGGGCGCAGCCAGGGATCTTCGGAAGCGGGGGTGACAGGGCCGTGACGCGACCGTGTCAGTGCGCGGCGGGCGTACGGCGCCTGATCCGCCGCAAGGTGGCCGGTCTCAGCGGCTGTCGATCGCTGCCATGGCGCCGACCAGCGTGTCGTACACGAGCCGCACCCGCGCCGGCACCGGCGAACGCTGCGCGCGGTACACGTAGAGCGGCCACGGGTCTGGCGCCAGCGAGTCGAAAAGGCTGACGAGCCGGCCCGCCCGCAGGTGCGGCACGGCAAGGAAGCCGGGCAACTGCGCGAAGCCGTAGCCCGCGACCGCCGCGGCGCATTCGGCCTCCGGGTCGTCGGTGACGAACGCGGGGTTCGCGGGCGTCACCTGTCGCCCGCCCTTGAAGAGCCACGCCCAGGTGCGGCCGTTGTTGCGGTCGATGAACGCGGTGGTGGGGCGCGCGAACAGCGCCTCGAGGTCGCGTGGCGTGCCCACGCGGTCCAGCAGCGCGGGTGAGGCGACCACGTGGAAGTGCACCTTCGCGACGGGCCGGGCGACGAAGCGGCTGTCCCGGAGCGCGCCGATGCGCACGCCCACGTCGATCTGCTGCTGTACGACGTCGGCGATCACCTCCGACAGCCGCAGGTCGATCACGAGGCCCGGGTGTTCGGCCGCGCACGGTGCGAGCGCGTCGATCACGAAGGGGCGGCCGATGACGGACGGCGCCGCCACGCGCACCGTGCCGCTGTGGGCCGACAGCGCCCGGCGGTCACGTCGCTCGAACAGCGTGTCGACCCCGGCCACCGCCGTGCGCGCGCGTTCCAGCAGGCGCATGCCGAAGTCGCTCACCTGCACGCCGCGCGTGCTGCGGTGGAACAGGGGCTCCCCCAGTTCGTCCTCCAGGGCCTTGACCACGCGGGTCACGACCTGGGGCGACACCGACAGGCGCGTGGCCGCCTCGCGGAAGTTGCCCGATTCGGCGGCAACGCAGAACACACGCAGGGCTTCCAGAGGGTTGTTGATCGACATGCCGGCGGCGTTCCAGTTTCGGGAATTCTGAACTCTGCCGTATTCCATTTACGGGCACAAGGGCAACGCCGATAGTTGCGTCACCAACCCACCCAACCCCACCCGAAAGGTACCGACATGAGCGCTCTGAACAACATCCAGGACAAGGTCGTCATCATCACCGGCGCGAGCAGCGGCCTCGGCGAAGCCACCGCCCGCCTGCTGGCCTCGCGCGGTGCCCGCCTCGTGCTCGCGGCCCGCCGCACCGACCGGCTGAAGGGCCTCGTCGCCGAACTCGAAGCGAACGGCGCCCAGGCCATCGCCGTGACCACCGACGTGGGCGACGCAGCCCAGGTGCGTGCGCTGGCCGATGCGGCGCTGAAGCGCTTCGGCCGCATCGACGTGCTCGTCAACAACGCCGGCACCATGCCGCTGTCGCCGCTGGCCGCACTGAAGGTCGACGAATGGAGCCGCACGATCGACATCAACATCAAGGGCGTGCTGCACGGCATCGCTGCGGTGCTGCCCGTCATGACCGAGCAGAAGAGCGGCCACATCGTCAACATCGCGTCCGTCGCCGGCCACAAGGTGTTCACGCCGATCGGCACGGTCTACAGCGCCACGAAGTTCGCGGTGCGGGCGATCTCCGAAGGGCTGCGGGCCGAAGCACCGGCCGGTGTGCGCACGACCATCGTGTCACCCGGGGCCGTGGCGTCCGAACTGAAGGACCACAGCACCGACCCGGCCGCCCGTGCGGGCGTGCAGGCGTTCTACGAGCAGAACCAGATCCCGGCGGACTCGGTGGCGCGTGCCATCGCCTACGCCATCGAGCAGCCGGCCGAGGTGGACATCAACGAGGTGGTGCTGCGGCCCACGGTGCAGGAGTTCTGAGGCGGTCGGTCGTCACTCGAGCCAGGTCGGCTCGTCGTCGTACACGATGCCGGACCTGCGCAACACGCCGAGCACGGTGAAGGCGAGAAGGCACGTCGTGCAGTAGAGGCCCATCAGCGTCAATGTCTGGACGGCGGCGACGGAGGAGCGGAACTCGTCGTGGGATTCCTCCTCCGCCCAGGACGGACCGCCGGATGCGAGTGACTCCACGCCGATCAGCGTCGCGCACACCAGCAGGGACACCAGGATGAGCGCACCGAATGCGCCGCGCTGCGGGCTGACTGGTGCCGTGCCCGGCGACACGCCGAGGGCCCGCGCGAGCAGGGCCGCCCCCAAGGCGACAGCCAAGCTGGTCCACACCACCGTGTTCAGGAAGGCCACGTGCGGTGATAACCACAGGCTCACCCGCGGCGACGCGAACAAGCCCCGGAGTTCGCCCGGAGACAGCAGGCCGATGCTGCCATCCGTTTCGGGCAACCAACCCACGCTCTCGGCGAACCCGATCGCCGCAGCGATGAGCAGGCACGAAAAAGCCATTGCCCAGAGCCCCCTTGTCGCCTTCCGGTACCACCGTTCGTCACCCCGCCGGTCGTGGTCGCGGGCGATCGCCATTGTCAGCGCTGCGGCCGAGGCGACCAGGCTGGCTGACACCCCCAGCGCCGGCCGGCCACTCGCGTGGAAGAAGGCGATGAGGTGCATGTGCCCGGACAACCACCCGATGGCCGCCCACGCCAAGCAGAATGGCACGGTGATGCCGGTCAGCAACCGCGTGTTCAAGGACGTGCGGTGGTATCGGCGTCGAGGCGGGAGAGCGATTCGGAATCGTCGGGGTGTTCTTGTCATCGGGCTCGGTGTTGCCGGGTGCGGATGCGGGAGTCCAGGCGTCCGCGGTCCGCCTCAGCGCCCGCGTTGCCCTGCCAGGTACCGATAGACCGTGCTGCGGTGGACTCCCAACCGCCGCGCGGCCTCGGCCACGCGGCCGCTACACGCTTGCAAGGTCCGTTCGAAGGCCTGGGCGGTGAGGTCGTCGAGTGCCACCGGCGTGACCCGCTGCGAGGCCGGGCTCACCGGCGCCGGCCGCCACGCCAGTTGAACGCGTCCCACCGTGCCACCGTCCGGCGTGAGCGCGACCGCAGTCTTCAGCGCGTGGATCAGCTCCCGCACATTCCCGGGCCACAGGTGTTGGTCGAGCTGTTCGAGGGCTTCGTCCTCCAGCACGAGGCGCCGCGGCGCGGCGAGTGTGTCGAAGAGCTTGCAGATGAGGGCCCGCCGGTCCGGCCGGTCGCGCAGCGCCGGCAGTGCGACGCCGTAGCCGGCGATGCGGTAGAGCAGGTCGCTGCGGAACGCGCCTTCGGCGGCGAGGCGCGGCAGGTCGCAGTGGGTGGCGCAGACGAGGTCGAAGTCGACCGCGGCCGGCTTGCCGCCGCCGAGCGGCGTGACCTCGCGGGTCTCCAGCACGCGCAGCAGCCGCGTCTGCATCGCGAGCGGCATGTCGCCGATCTCGTCGAGGAACAGCACGCCGCCGTCGGCCTCGCGCAGCCGGCCCGGCGCGCCGCGGCGGCGGGCGCCGGTGAAGGCGCCGTCGTCGTAGCCGAACAGCTCGGCCTCGATCAGGGTCTCGGGCAGCGCCGCGCAGTTGACGGCGACGAACGGGCCGTGGCGGCGCCGGCCTTCGTGGTGCAGGCGCTGCGCGAAGACTTCCTTGCCCGCGCCGGTCTCGCCGGTCACGAGCACCGGCACGCCCGCGTCGAGCACGCGCACGGCGACGGCCAGCAGCGTGTCGAACGGGTCGGCCACGGGCACCGGGCGTGGCGCCTCGCGGGCCGGCACGGGCACGGCGACGGGACGGGCCGACGGGGCGATGCCGGCGACGAGCGACGCGCCGCTGGGCAACACGAGCACCTCGCCGCGCGGGTCGATGCGCGACCACGTGCGGCCGAGCACCCGCTCGACCGGCTGGCCGAGCAGCGAGTCCCACGTCTCGCCGAGCAGCGAGAGGCCGATGCCGTTGGCGGCGACCACGCGGCCGTCCTCCACCGCCAGCAGCCCTTCGCGCGGCGTGCCGAGCAGGCCCGCCTTCGCATGGAAGCGCAGCACCTGGCCGCGAGCCGAGGCGAGCATCAGCCGGTGTTCGATCTGCCGTGCGGCGAGGCGCACGAGGCCGAGCGCGTGGACATCGATCCGGGACGGTTCGCCCGACAGGTCCAGCACCCCGGCCAGGTGGCCGGCACCGTCGAACACGGGCGCGGCGGCACACGCGAGGAAACCGTTGTGGTCGAGGAAGTGTTCGCCCCCCAGCACCGCGAGCGCCTCGCGTTCGACGAGCACGGTGCCGATCGCGTTGGTGCCGCGTGCGCCCTCGGACCAGTCGGCTCCGGGGCGCAGCGCCACGCGGTCGGCCTTCGGCGCGAACTCGGTGGAGCCCACCTCGTCGAGGATGACCCCGTCGGGGCCGCAGATCACCGCGATGCAGCCGGTGTCGGCGGCGTGCTGGGCGAGGCTGTCGAGTTCGGGCATCGCGCAGTCGAGCAGCGAGCGGGCTTCGTGGCGGCGCTCGCGCACGAGGGCCGTGGCCATGGGCACCCACAGCTCGGGGCGCGGGCCCTGGCTGCGGCAGCGCATCCACGAGCGCGTGATGTGCGGCGGCACCCAGCCGTCGGGGGCGCGGCCTTCGTCGAAGAAGCGTTCGCGGGCCTGCTGCACCCGCGACACGCCGAGCTGCATGTCGGACATGGCGACTCCTCGGTGTCGCACGGCATTCGCACCGTGCGACGCTGTCGCACCCGCCGTTGTCGCATCCTGCGACACCCGCGATGCGACCGCGTGGACTTCGGAGTGTGCGCCCGAGGGCACGCCCCGCACAGCGGCCCTCGGGTAAGTCCGGAGGCTTTCGGGTATGGGCCTTGCGCCGTGTCAGGCTCCTTTCGGCCCACCCGCAAACCCTGGAGAAACTCATGGACATGATGGAACCCGGCAAGTTCGGCCTCGCGGTGCCGTTCAAGAAGCGGTACGAGAACTACATCGGCGGGCAGTGGGTCGCTCCGTCCGGTGGCCAGTACTTCGAGAACGTCACGCCCGTCACGGGCAAGGTCTTCTGCGAGGTGCCGCGTTCGACGGCCGAGGACATCGACCGCGCGCTCGACGCCGCGCACGCCGCGAAGGTGGCCTGGGGGAAGACCTCGCCGGCCGAACGCGCCAACGTGCTGAACCGCATCGCCGACCGCATCGAGCAGAACCTGCCGATGCTGGCCACCGCCGAGACGTGGGACAACGGCAAGCCCATCCGCGAGACGATGGCGGCCGACCTGCCGCTCGCCGTCGACCACTTCCGTTACTTCGCGTCGTGCGTGCGCGCGCAGGAAGGCGGCATCAGCGAGATCGACCACCAGACCTTCGCGTACCACTTCCACGAGCCGCTGGGCGTGGTGGGCCAGATCATCCCGTGGAACTTCCCGATCCTGATGGCGGTGTGGAAACTCGCGCCCGCGCTGGCCGCCGGCAATTGCGTGGTGCTCAAGCCCGCGGAACAGACGCCTGCGTCCATCCTGGTCCTGATGGAACTCATCGGTGACCTGCTGCCACCGGGGGTGATCAACATCGTCAACGGTTTCGGCGTGGAGGCGGGCAAGCCGCTCGCGTCCAGCAACCGCATCGCGAAGATCGCGTTCACCGGCGAGACCACCACGGGCCGGCTGATCATGCAGTACGCGAGCCAGAACATCATTCCCGTGACGCTGGAGCTGGGGGGCAAGTCGCCCAACATCTTCTTTGCCGACGTGATGTCGAAGGACGACGCCTTCCTCGACAAGGCGCTCGAGGGCTTCACGATGTTCGCGCTGAACCAGGGCGAGGTGTGCACGTGCCCGTCGCGTGCGCTGGTGCAGGAGTCGGTCTACGAGAAGTTCATGGAAAAGGCCATCGCCCGCGTCGGCAAGATCAAGCAGGGCAACCCGCTCGAGAGCGACACGATGATTGGCGCGCAGGCCTCGAACGAGCAGCTGGAGAAGATCCTCAGCTACCTCGACATCGGCAAGCAGGAGGGCGCGAAGTGCCTGATCGGCGGCGAGCGGCACAAGATGGCCGGTGAACTCGAGGGCGGGTACTACGTGAAGCCCACGGTGTTCCAGGGCAACAACAAGATGCGCATCTTCCAGGAGGAGATCTTCGGTCCGGTGGTGTCGGTCACCACGTTCAAGGACGAGGCGGAGGCCCTGGCCATCGCCAACGACACGCTCTACGGCCTCGGGGCGGGCGTGTGGAGCCGCGACATGAACACCGCGTTCCGCATGGGCCGCGGCATCCAGGCGGGACGGGTGTGGACCAACTGCTACCACCACTACCCGGCCCACGCCGCGTTCGGCGGCTACAAGAACTCGGGCATCGGGCGCGAGAACCACAAGATGATGCTCGACCACTACCAGCAGACGAAGAACCTGCTGGTGAGCTACAGCGACAGCGCGCTGGGGTTCTTCTGATGGAAACAGACACCACCTCCGTGCTGCAGGTGACGGCCACCGACGCGGCGCTCGCGCTCATCGGGGTCGTCACGGGCAAGCACGGCCCGGTGATGTTCCACCAGAGCGGGGGCTGCTGCGACGGCAGCGCCCCGATGTGCTATCCGGCGGGCGATTTCATCGTGGGCGACCGCGACCGACTGCTGGGCCACATCGGCGGCGCGCCGTTCTACATCAGCGGCCCGCAGTTCGAGTACTGGAAACACACCCAGCTGATCATCGACGTGGTGCCGGGGCGGGGCGGCATGTTCTCGCTGGAGGGGCCGGAGGGACTGCGGTTCCTCACGCGGTCGCGCCTGTTCACGGACGCGGAGTTCGCGGCACTGGAAGCCGAAGGGCGGGTTTAGCCCGCCACGGCCTTGCGGCTCACCGACAGGGCCGGTGGGTGGGCGAGGGTCTGGTAGACGACGCAGTAGCGTTCGGTCAGGCGCAGCAGCGTGGCGAGCTGTTCCTCGGACGCATCGGTGTCGAGCGTGAACTGGAGGCGGATGTCGCGGAAGCCCACGGGCACGTCCTTCGTGACGCCGAGGGTGCCGCGGAAGTCGAGGTCGCCTTCGGCGCGCAGCGTGGCGTCGCGCAGTTCGATGCCGAGCGAGGTGGCCACCGCGCCGAGGGTCACGCCGGCGCAGGCGACCAGGGCTTCGAGCAGCATGTCGCCCGAACACGCGGCCAGGCCGTTGCCGCCGGTGGCCGGGTGCAGCCCGGCGACGACGAGGGCCTTGCCGGTCTCGAGGCGGCACGTGACGCCCTCGCCGGCGCGGCCTTCGGCGCTGAGGGTCACGAGGGCGGCCTGCGGGGTGTCGCGGTAGCGCTCCTTCAGGGGCGCCTGGGCGGCACGGAGTTGATCGGGGTTCATCGGGGCCTCCAGCGGTCGAGGTGGCGGGCGTTCAGAAGCCCGCGGCGAGTTCGGCGGTGAGCGCGGCGGACCCCACGGCCTTGCAGCCGGTGGGGTTCTGGCCGGACCACAGGGGGGAGAAGTCGCCACTGCCGGCGGCCTCGGCCTTCGCGCGAAGCGGGGCGATGGCGGCGGTGGCGGTCGGGAACGGCGGTGCGGACGGGGAGAGCGGCCCCAGTTCCCGCATCAGCCGGTTCACGATGCCGCGTGCCGGGCGGCCGGTGAACAGGGTGGTGAGTGCCGTGTGACGCGCCGCCTCGCTCTGCAACGCGCGGCGATGCAGGGCGCTGGTCAGCGCTTCGTCGCACAGCATGTACGAGGTGCCCACCTGAACGCCGGCCGCCCCGAGCGCCATCGCGGCGCGCACGCCCGCCGCGTCGGCGATGCCGCCGGTGGCGATCACCGGCACCCTCACCGCAGCCACGATCTGTGGCAGCAGCGCGAACGTGGGCACCTGCGTGGTCAGGTCGTCGGTCAGGAAGATGCCGCGGTGGCCGCCGGCCTCCAGGCCTTGCGCGATGACGGCGTCGACCCCATGCCGTTCCAGCCAGATCGCTTCGTCCACCGTGGTGGCCGACGCGAGGATGCGGCTGCCCCAGCCCTTCACGCGGGCGAACAGGTCGGGCGCGGGCAGGCCGAAGTGGAAGCTGACGACGGGCGGGCGGAACGGCTCGACGAGGTCGGCGATGGCCGCGTCGAACGGCGCGCGGCCCGCGCCCGGCGGGATGCTGTCGACGTCGAGGCCGAACTCGGCGTGGTACGGCCGCAGCGCGTCGCGCCACACCTTCTCGCGGGCCGCGTCGGGGGCCGGGTTGGTGTGGGCGAAGAAGTTGACGTTGAACGGGCGGTCGGTGCCCGCGCGGATCGCGGTGAGTTCGGCGCGCAGCTGGTCGGGCGACAGCATCGCGGCGGGCAGCGAGCCGAGGGCGCCGGCGTTCGACACCGCGATGGCCATCGCGTGGGTCTGGATGCCGGCCATCGGGGCCTGGATCAGGGGGAGGGAGGTGCCGAGGAGGTCGCGGAGGTTCATGGCGGTGGGTCTGGGAACTCGAACCGGCAGACTACTCCAAAGACAAAGGCGTTGCCTGTGGAGGCTTGACCCCGGGCGTTGGGTCAGTCTTCCTCCGCGACGTTCGAACTGGGGGTCAGCGAGTCGCCCAAAGCAAGCTTCCGACCAGAAACGCGAGACAGCCACCCCAGAAAGCCGCAACCCAACGGGCATCTTTCACGTGCTTGACCAGGGGTGTGGGGCCTCCCCGGCGAACGTAGACGTTCGCCATCGACGCGAAGAATCCCAGCATCAGGAGGAACACTCCGAGGTAGATCACGATCCCGTACTCTGGCGGCGAAATGGGCGCCGACACGACAGCGAGAACGAACGCCGAAATCAGCGAAGTCAGCGTGGCGAGCAGCCAAAGCGACAGGTCGCCAGCAGTTCTGCGCACGAACCCGCCGAGCATGCCCCGGGTAGCCTTTCGAACCGATTCTGACGTGGTGGTGTGTTCGATGTCCTTCAGCATGAGGGCGAGCACGCAGAGCAGAAGTGCGAAGGTTCCGAAGGTGTTCGCCAGAGGAGCCAGTGCAGACTGCACTCGGTCGAAATGTTTGAGCAGGCTGATCCCCCTGTCCAGCACTACACCGGCAATCGCCAAGGAGATGAGGAGCCACAGCCCGAAGCGGAAGCCGAGGTCGAGGAACAGGTTAGTTTTAAGTTTCTTGTCGAAGGCGTTGTCGTCTGTGAGCATTGAAAAGTCGATTGTTCTGGTGTTCTGAATAGGACGGAGGTGCGCAGCTTGGCTGCTACCTTTTACTGCGTTTACTGCGACCAAAGCGACGCGGGCACTAAATGCCCCGAAGGTGTCCCGTTCTGTTCGCCGAAGGGTGAACCTCAGCCTGCGCTTCAGAAGCCGGGATTCGAATGTCGTTGACAACTTCCTCGCCTCGCCTTTGTCACGCCAGATGGGCCTCGAATCCGGTGCGGTCGGGTGCGACGTGCGCCGCGAGCGCGTGGCCGTCGGGGAAGTCGCCCCCGTTCTGGGACCGGAAGGGCAGCGGCGCCTCGTCGAACACCCCTTGCAGGCGCGCGCGCCAGGCCGCCTTGGCCGCTTCCACCCCCTCGGGCGTGATGCGTCCGGTGCCGTAGGTCGCGTGCGTGCGCAGCACCGACATGCCCGGGTAGAACAGCGTGCCGTGGGTGATCGGGAACAGCAGCTGGTCGAGCGGGCCGTTGATGCCGCGCGGGCCGTAGTCGGCCGCGGGGCCGCCGGTGGTCACCGACACCATCGCGCGGCGCCCGTGGAAGCCGCCCTCGCCGTAGCGGTGCCGGTTGCCGGCGCCCTGGTAGCCGTACGCGAGCCCTTGTGCCCACACGCGGTCGATCCAGCCCTTCAGGATGGCCGGCATGCCGAACCACCACAGCGGGAACTGCAGGATCACGAGGTCGGCCGCCAGCACCTTCGCCTGCTCGGCCGCGACGTCGTCCGTCTGACGGCCGTTTGCATAGGCGTGGCCGGATTCGCGGACGAAGGACAGGCGCTCCGGGTCGGCACGTTGCGGGAAGTCGGCGGCGTCGGCGACGGCCTTCCAGCCCATGGCGTAGAGGTCGGACTGCAGCACGCGGTGGCCGGCCTCGCGCAGCGTGTGCTCGGCGGTGTCGACGAGCGTGCGGGTCAGCGAGGTGGGTTCGGGCTGGGCGTGGACGATGAGGATGGTCTTGGACATGGGGCGGTCGTTGAAGAGGCGATGTCCCGGATTCTGGGCAGGGGACCGCCATCCGTGAAATCGCGATCGGTTTGGCCTACCATCCATCACATGGATACCAGCCGCCTCGACCTGAACCTGCTCGTGACCCTGGAGGCGCTGCTGGCCGAGCGCAACGTGACGAAGGCCGCCGCGCGGCTGCACCTGAGCCAGCCGGCCGTCAGCGCCCAGCTGAGCCGCCTGCGCGACCACTTCGGCGACCCGCTGCTGCTGCCCGCGCAGCGGGGCATGACGCCCACGGCCAAGGCCCTGGCGCTGCTGGAGCCGCTGCGCCTGGCGCTCGACCAGGTGCGGTCTGCCGTGGGGTCGCACCTCGAGTTCGATCCGGCGACGGCGGAGATCACCGTGACCATCGCCGCGTCGGACTACCTCCAGACGGCGGTGCTGCAGCCGCTGGTGCTGCGGCTCAGGCGGCGTGCGCCCGGCGTGCGGGTCGCGCTGCGCCACCTCGATCCGCACCAGCTCGACGGGCAGATGGCCCGCGGCGACGTGGACCTCGCGCTGCTGATGCCCAGCGAGGCCCCGCCGGGCCTGCGCATGCGGCCGCTGTTCCACGAGCGCTACGTGCTCATCGCCCGCCGGAACCATCCGGCCGTGCACGGGAAGCTGACACCGAAGGCCTACGCGCGGCTGGAGCAGGTGATCGTGTCACCGGCCGGCGGCGCGTTCTCGTCCCCGGTGGACCATGCGCTGGCGGCCCTCGGGCTGCAGCGCAAGGTGGTGCTGTCGGCCGCGTCGTTCCTGTTCGTGCCCGACATCGTGGCCCGCTCCGACCTCGTCGCGATGGTGCCGGAGCGCCTCGTCAAGGGGCGGGCGGCGGGCCTGCAGGTGCTGCCGTGCCCGTTCCCCGTCGAAGGGTTCGAACTCTGCATGGTCTGGCACGAGCGCAACCACGGGCACGTGGCGCAGCGGTGGTTGCGGGACGAGGTGGTGGCGGTGGCGGGGTGACGGCGTCGCGCTGCGCTACTTCTTCCTCAGCCGGTCCAGCAACTCGTTGGTCGCGGCCTGGGACGTCTTCTCGACGCGCCGCCGCCGTTTGACGTCGACCACGCGGCCGAGGCCCCGTCCCAGTGCCTGCAGGCGAGGGGGTGCGGCCCGCCACAGCAGCGGCAGGACCCGCCAGGCCCGGTGCCCGTCCAGTGGCGCCATGGGAAACAGGTTGAGGGCGGCGATGACGATGTTCGCGTGCAGGAAGACGAACAGGACGGGTTGCAGCACCGGCGCGCTTCCGGGCAGTAGCGCCGAGGCGGCCTGGAGGACGAGGAGGGCGGCCACGAACAAGCACAGCTGGGCCAGCACGCCGCCCCAGGCGATGAACACATCGTCCTCCTCTCGCTCGGGCGCCTCGACCTCGCACACGCCGTGCAGCAGGTAGAGGCGGATGCCGATGACATCGAGCCCGCGCGACCGGGCGGCGACCGCGTGTCCGAGCTCGTGGATCGCCATCAGCACGAGGAAGGCCAGCACGCTCGACAGGGCCGCCAGCACGTTCTGGCGATGCAGCAGGCACCAGGCGAACGGCAGCAGGGCCGACCAGTGGAGTGCGACCGGAACGCCCATCCAGCGGCCGAGTTGCCAGAATCCGAGGGTCATGGCCGGGTCATCCCCCACCCTCGCGCACCCGATCGAGCAGCCGCTGCATCACGCGCTGTTCGGGTTCGGCACCTTGCGGCGGCCGCGTGCGTGACCCCGGGGTCAGCACCGTGAGCGTCACGATCGAGTGGTCCGTGGCGGCCGTGCAGCCCATGACCTTGACGACCGCGGCGACCGGCGTCCCGCCCACCTCGCAGAACCCGTCGGGCATGAAGAACTGCGTGGCCGATTCCGGTGGTTCGCCGCGGGCGGCGGCCTTCCGGGCTTTTTCCTCGACGTCGGTGCGGAACCTGTCGATCTGGCGGCCACTTCCCCGCAGGAAGAGGAGCGTGACCGACGGCAGCCTGCCGGAGACGGGGTCATATCGGCACACGAGCGCGCCGTCGCCCTTCTCGAGTGAATGGGTGTTGCGCAGGTCACCGGGCAAGCCCAGCTCGATCAGGTCATCGGGCGCGAGCAGCCCGCAGCCTGGCGCGTGGCCCGTGCGGCCGGCGCGGACGATCAGCGGTGCGCCCGGCTTGTCCTCGTCGGAGATGGGCACGGTGCGCAGCCCGTCCCGGTTCGCGGACTGGCGCGGCCGGCAGTCGTTGCCGCGGTGGGACCATTCGACGACGCGGCCGTTCTCCAGTTCGAAGGCCGTGGTGCAGGACCGCTTCAGGTCCACGCGGCTGTCGCCGACCCACTCCCGGGAGATGCGGCGCGACTCGAAGACGATGGACTTGCGGCCCCCGGACTCGCCGATGTGCGCCGGCGTGCCCCATTCGCGGACGAGTTCCTCCTCTGGTGCACCGGCCCAGGAGTCGAGGTTGGTGTCGTAGGTCATCGGTGCCGCGCAGGCGGACAGCACCAGGGCCGCGGCGAGCGCGAGGCGGCGGGGCAGTGCAGGACGGGTGCGCATGGGATCAGCGCAGCTCGACGGCGATCTCGCGCGAGGGGTCGCCGTCGCTGCCGCCCGGGTGGCCGAGCGACCACACCATCGCCTTCGGCAGCGAAGGCTTCTGGTAGATCGCATCGACGCGGAAGACGAGTTGGCTGCCGGCCGGGCGGGTGGTGTGGAACACCACCTTGCCGGGGTCGGCCGCGCCGAAGCACTCGATCTCGCGCAGGTTCGCATCGGTGTCCGACAGCGACGAGCGGCACAGCACCTCGTGGCGAGCGACGCACGCGCTCCCGGGAATGCTGTCGATGACGGGGTAGGTCGACACGCTTCCGTTGCTCGACTCGAACAGCTGCACCACGCAGGACAGGTCGTCGGCGTCGGTGGACCGCACGGCGATCCGGAACGCCGTCGGCGCGCCGCGGGTGGGGGCGGTGATGGGGCTGGGCGTGACGCCGAATTCCTCGATGGAGGGTTCCTCGCCGCAGCTGGTCAGCAGCACGGCGGAGCAGAGGAGCGCGCAGGTTCTGAAGGTCATGGAGGCAGGATCGCGTTTCAGTGGGAGGGGACGACGTGCTCGGCCGACGCGGTGGCCACGGCGCCCGGTTCGGCGAGCGCCTCGAGGCCGTCCCCGTTCTCGACGTACACGCGCATCAGGACGGCCATCAGGATGGAGATCGTGAAGACCACCGACAGCACGAATGCGCCGGCGGCGGCGACGAGGTGGCTCCAGCGGCCGTCGGGGGGCGGCTCGCCGTGGTCGTTGTCGCCCGTGTTGCCGGGCACGAACGACAGGACCAGGCCGGCGGCGAGGCCCACGTAAGGCACGAACAGCACCACGGCCCACCAGCCGCTCGCGTTCAGGTCGTGCAGCCGCATCGCGGTCCAGCGGAGGCTGATCAGGAGGCACGGCAGGTAGAAGAGGCCCAGCAGGACCCACCGTCCCGAGCCGGGCCGCTGCAGGAGCAGCAGGGCGGCGAGGTACAGCGCGGTCAGGAGGATGAAGCCGCCGGTCCAGTAGGGCAGGCGCCGCATGCGGCCCTCGAAGCCCAGCCCCCAGTAATCGGGTTCCCCGGAAGTCTCCACCACCCGTTCGGGTTCGGTGCGGGTCTTGATCCCGTACTTGCGCTGGCGTTCGGCCAGCGTCGCGGCGCGCGCGGCGGCGTCGGCCTCGGCCTTGGCGGCCAGGGCCATCTCGATGTTCGTGGCGCAGGAACGGCACAGCAGGCGCTTGCTCTGGCGTTCCTGGCAGTTCGGGCAGGTGACCTCCTCGACGTCCGCGGCAGCCGGCGCCTCCGCTGTGGTTGCCAGGGCGAGCGGGCGGGTCGCGGCGGGGATGGGCGCAGGGGCGGGCGGCCCGGAGCGCGCCGCCGGAGTCGGGGGCGGGGCGTCTTCGGGGGGCGGGACGATGGCGGGGAGCGACAGGCCGGCGGCGGGACGCGCCGGCGGGGCCAGGCCTTCGGCGTGCAGGATGGCACCGAGCTGCGCGAAGGTGGCGATGTAGCGCGCCGCCTCGGTGGGGGCGACCGCACGCTTGACCACGGTGCGGCGCGCGGTGAAGAGGTTCGCGATGCCCTTCTCGTCGATGCGCAGCCGCTCGCCGAGCGCGCGCTTGACGTCCTCCACGTGGAATCCCTGCAGCACTTCGCCGCGGAACACGAGCTGCACCTGTGCGGCCGTTTCCATCCTCGCCCCTCCCCTTTGCATTGTTCTGATGCGTGGCCCTGTGCGGGCCCGGTCGCCGCGATGTCCGCGTGCGCCGAAACGAATGGTATCTCGGTCGCGCTGGATAATCGCCCCATGACTTGGGGTGTTCTGTGTGGCATGTTGGCGGGTGCGTTCTGGGGCACCGTGTTCATCGCGCCGAAATGGCTGTCGGCGTTTTCGCCGTGGGAGCTGGCGTTCGGGCGGTACACCTCGTACGCGGCCATCGCGCTCGTGGCGCTCGCCCCCACGTGGAGGGCGACGTGGGGGAAGATCGGCCGTGCCGACCTCGCCGCGATGTTCCGCCAGGGGGCGGCGGGCAACGTCGTCTACTACGTGCTGCTGGGCTACGGCGTGCAGCTCGCGGGCGTCACGCTCACGTCACTGATCATCGGTGTGCTGCCGCTGAGCGTCACCCTCGTCGGGCGGCGTGACCAGGGGGCGGTGCCGCTGAAGGTGCTGGCGTGGCCGCTGGCCGTGGTGGCCGCGGGCATCGCCTGCATCAACGTCGACCTGTTCTCGCACGCGGGACCGGCCTCGGGGTCGCTTGCGGACAAGGCGATCGGGCTGCTGTGCGCACTGGGCGGCCTCGTGTGCTGGACCTGGTACGCGATCGACAACACCCGCTACCTCAAGCGCGTGCACAAGTTCTCGGGCCGCGAGTGGTCGGCGCTGTACGGGCTCGCGAGCGGCACCCTCGCGCTCGCGGCCGCCGCCGTGTGGTGGGCCTTCGGGGGGCGGCCACCCGCGCCGTCACCCGAGCGCGACACGGCGGTGTTCTGGAGCGTGTGCCTCTTCCTCGCGGTGGGCGCCTCGCTCATCGGCAACCAGCTGTGGAACATCGCGTGCCGGCTCGTGCCGGTCACGCTGTCCGGCCAGCTGATCGTCTTCGAGACCCTCTTCGCGCTGGCCTACGGCTTCGTGCTGGCCGGGGCGATGCCGCGGCCGCTCGAGTGGGCGGCGATCGTGCTGCTGTCGGTGGGCGTGGCGTGGACCGTGCGGCTCCACGCCATCGACGAGCCCACCCACTGACTCACGCCGCGCGGCGCTCGCGAAGCACCTGGTACAGGATGATGGCCCCGAACGTGGCGGTGCCGATGCCGCCGAGCGTGAAGCTGCCGAGGTGCAGCGTCAGGTCGCCCGCGCCGGCGGTGAGCGCGATGCCGGCCACGAGCAGGTTGCGCGGGCTCGAGAAGTCCACCTTGTTGAGCACCCAGATGCGGCCGCCCGTGGCGGCGATGAGGCCGAACACCACGAGCGCGAGGCCGCCGATCACGGGCACGGGCAGCGTGAGGATCAGCGCGCCGAACTTCGGCGAGAAGCCGAGCAGCAGCGCGACGCCCGCGGCCACCACGAACACGAGCGTGGAGTAGATGCGGGTCACGGCCATCACGCCCATGTTCTCGGCGTAGGTGGTGACGCCCGTGCCGCCGCCCATGCCCGAGACGGCCGTGGCGACCCCGTCGGCGATGAAGGCGCGGCCGATCAGCGGGTCGAAGTCGCGGCCGGTCATCGCGGCGAGCGCCTTCACGTGGCCGAGGTTCTCGGCCACGAGGATCACGGCGATGGGCGCGATCAGGGCCATCGCCGACGCCGAGAACACCGGTGCGGTGAAGTTGGGCAGGCCGAACCAGGCGGCCTGGCCGATGCCGGTGAAGTCGACGGGTTTGCCGAGGCCCATCACGTTGGCCCCCACGATGTAGACGACGTAGCCGAACGCGGCCCCGATCAGGATCGGGAGGCGGCCGATGGCACCGCGGCCGTTGACGGCCACGAGGCCCACCGCGAGCGCCGTCGCGAGGCCCACCACCGCGTCGAACGACGAGGCCGAGAGGTTCTTCACCGCCACCGGTGCGAGGTTCAGCCCGATGGCCGCGACGATGGCCCCGGTCACCACGGGCGGCATCAGCCGTTCGATCCAGCCGGTGCCGAAGGCCTGCACGAGCACGCCGATCAGCGCATAGACCACCCCCGCGGCCACGATGCCGCCGAGCGCCACCCCGATGTTCGGATTCGGGCCGCTGCCCGTGTAGCCGCTGGCGGCGATCACGACGGCGATGAACGCGAAGCTCGACCCGAGGTAGCTCGGCAGCCGGCCGCCGGTGATCAGGAAGAAGATCAGCGTGCCGATGCCCGAGAAGAACACCGAGGTGTTCGGATCGAAGCCCATCAGGATCGGGGCGAGCGCCGTCGAACCGAACATCGCGACCACGTGCTGGATGCCCATCACCGTGGTCTGCGGCCAGGGCAGGCGCTCGTCGGGGGCGACGTCGCCCGAGGTTTTCAGCGTCCAGCGGGGAAAGAAGGTGGGCATGGGGATCGGGACTCCGGGAGAGGACGGTGCCGGATTGTGCGACGACTTCCGGTCGGCGGGAGTCGGGGGGAAACCGGGTGGAACGGGAGATGTGGACACTGTCCAAATTGTTTGCTATCTTGTTCAGTGTTGCTTGTGTACGTTGTCCACTTCCAATCCCCAGGAGCGCCCATGGCCACCAAACTCTTCGTCAACCTGCCCGTCCAGGACCTGAACCGGTCCGTCACCTTCTTCAAGGGGCTGGGCTACACCTTCAACCCCAACTTCACCGACGAGAACGCCACGTGCATGGTGCTCGGCGAGGACAACTTCGTGATGCTGCTCGTCGAGAAGTTCTTCCAGACCTTCACGCACACCCCCATCGCCGACGCACGCAAGGTCACCGAGGTGATCGTCTGCGTGTCGGCCGACAGCCGCGAGGCGGTCGACGAGATGGTGGCCAACGCGGTGAAGGGCGGCGCCACGCTGCCCTGGCCGCCGAAGGACCACGGCTTCATGTACCAGCACGGCTACCAGGACCTGGACGGCCACCTGTGGGAAGTGGTGTGGATGGACCCGGCCGCGGCCCCGCCGCAGGCGTGACACCCGCGTGACTTCATCCTCCCGTTGAGGGAGGAAACGCGCCGTTGCGGCGCGATGCGGACAGGATGCGCGACGGCTGGTGTTGACCGGCCGCGCGCCGCACCGGCACAGTGGCCTTCCCACACGGAAAGGCGCTGTATGACCTCCACACCCTGGCGACCGATGGCGCCGCGTTCGCTGCTCGCCACGTTCCTGCTCACGCTCTGCCTGGCCTCCGCCGCCGTCGCCGTCGCCCGCGACGGGCCGGTGCGGCGCCTCTACCCGGTGGGCGGCGGGTATGAAGAGGCCCTGAAGGGCTACTCGGTCGAGGTGGCGCGCACGGCGCGCGGCCCGTCGGTTCGGATGGTGATGGTGCCGGCGGCCTTCGCGGATGACCCGGTGCTGCCCGAGGACCCCATCATCCTCGCCGAGGACGTCGAGGCGCTGCGGCTGGCCTGCGAGGCCGTGATCGACCGCATCGTGTTCCCGGCCGGCTGCGACGTGACGTCGGTGCCGCTGTACGTGGCCGGCGATGCCTACGACCCCACCATCCTGGTCCGGCTGGCCGATCCCATGCTCCATGGCATCTTCTTCACCGGCGGCGACCAGGCCTATGCCGCACGCATCCTCGCCGGCACGCCGGCGGAGGCCACGATGACCACGGCCGCCGAACGCGGGGTCGTGTTCGGCGGCACCAGCGCCGGCGCGGCCATCCAGTCCCTCGCGATGAACGCGGGCTACACCGACGCGGGCGATTCCACCAACGCGCTGCAGAAGGGGTCCATCGACCTGTGGCTGGGCCGTCCGCCGCAGCACCGCGGCCTCGTGTTCGGCTCGCGCCAGGTCGTGATCGACGAACACCTGCACTCGCGCGGCCGGCTCGGGCGCATGGTCAACGCCGCGGCCCAGACCGCCGACGCCTTCGGGCACGGCGGCCTGCTCGGGCTGGGCTTCGACTACGACACGGGCGCCGTGATCACGGGCGACCGCTGGATCTCGAGCATCCAGGGCGTGTCGTCCGGCCTCGTGGTGGACCTGCGCACCGCGCGCGCCCGCCACGCGTGGGTCGGACCGAACGCCGCGTTGAGCGCCCGCCGCGTGCTCACCCACGTGCTGCCGCCGGGCCGGCAGGTGGCGTTCGACCTCGCGCGGCGCGAGCCGTGGTGGCGCGGCCGCCCGGTGCCGTACGACGAACCCCGCGCCCCGCTGTTCCTGCGGTCCGGCCACGACGCCACGCTGATGCTGGGGGGTGACGTCTCCGAGGACCTCGGCGGACCCGTGATCCGCGAGTTCGTGCGGCAGGCGTCGAAGCAGCGCCTCGGCAAGATCGTGGTGGTGGCCGCCGGCTACGCGTCGCCGGCCGACGCCCGGGCCGCGGCCGACCTTTACGCCGGCGCGCTCGTGGCGGCCGGCTGGGCCGGCACCACGTCCATCCACCTCCACGGCCAGACCCGGCTGGACCCGGCCCGAGCCAGGGACGCGAGTGGCGTGCTGCTGCTCGGCGGCGACCAGTCGCTGATGGGCGCGGTGCTCGCTGACCGCGCGTTCACCGACTGGGTCCGCTCGGCCGCGAGTTCGGCGAACGTGGTGCTGTTCGAGCGTGCGATGGCCGCGGCCGCTGGCGAACACTTCGATGCCATCGCCGAGGGCGACACGGCCGACGACGCCATCGCGGCCTTCCAGAGCAGCAACGCCGTGGTGCGGCCGGGCCTCGGACTGCTGCGCGGCGCGGCGTTCGAGCCCCGGCTGCAGGTCGACAAGCGCTGGGGGCGCTTGTACGGCGTGGGCGCCCGGCGCCCGCACACACCGGTGTACGGCATCAGCGAATCGAGCGCCATCGTGGTGCGCGGTGGCCAGGCCCGCGTGGTGGGCACGCAGCCCGTGGTGGCGTTGGACGGCCGGAGTGCGACGTTCTTTGACGGCAGCAATGGCGCTTTCGGGGCGCTCAACGTCCTGATCGACATCTTCGAGCCGGGAGAAACCCTTTCGAACAGGTAAACGCCTCAACTCCGCAATCCAGGCTCCGATAACCCGAAAGAGCGTGCCGTGCAGGCGCTCGTTCGAGGCGGAACCGTGGGAGCGGAACAATGAGCGTGACAGATTGGCGTGTGAAGACGAAGCTGATGACCGGCTTCGCGATCCTGGGAATGGTGGTGCTGGTGGTGTCGGGGCTCGCTTTGCAGTCGCTCGGGCGATCCAACGACCGGTTCACGGGCTACCTCGACGGGGTGGGCAACCGGGAACGCCTGTCGACGGACCTCCGGGCCGCCGCCAACGCCCGCGCCGTCACGGCGCGCAACCTCGTGCTGGTCACCACGCCGGAGGACCAGGCCCTCGAGAAGGCCGCCGTGACCGCGGCCCATGAACGCGTGGGAAAGAAGCTCGCGGCGCTGAAGGAGGCGATCGAGACCTCGAAGGACGCAACCCCGCGCGACCGCGAGATCCTGGCCGAGATCACCCGCATCGAGGCCAAGTACGGGCCGGTGGCACTGGCCATCGTGGGCCTCGCCCTCGAAGGCAAGCGCGAGGAGGCCGTGGCCAAGATGAACGTCGAATGCCGCCCGCTGCTGACCGCGCTGATCAAGGCGACGTCGGACTTCATCGAGTACGACAAGGCCCAGGCCGCCGCCCAGGTGGAGCAGGCCGAGGCGGCCTTCCGCGCCGACCGCTGGACGATGATCATCGCGTGCGTGCTGGCCGCCGGCGGCGCGATGGCCCTCGGCTGGTACCTCTCCCAATGCATCACGGTGCCGCTGACGCGCGCGGTGCGGCTCGCCGAATCGGTGGCCGCAGGCGACCTGCGTTCCGAGATCATCGTGGACCGCAAGGACGAGACGGGCCAGCTGCTCGCCGCGCTGCGCCAGATGAACGGCAGCCTGTCGACGATGGTGGGCAGCGTGCGGCAGACCGCCGATGGCATCGCCAACGCTTCGAGCGAGATCGCCACCGGCAACGCCGACCTGTCCAACCGCACCGAACAGCAGACCGCCGCGTCGATGCAGCAGATGACCGAGACGGTTCAGCAGAACGCCGAGAGCTCGCGCCAGGCGAGCCAGCTCGCCTCGTCGGCCGCCGAGGTGGCCGGCCGCGGTGGCGAGGTGGTGGCCCGCGTGGTCGCCACGATGGGCGACATCAGCGAGTCGAGCAAGAAGATCGCCGACATCACCGGCGTCATCGATGGCATCGCGTTCCAGACCAACATCCTCGCGCTGAACGCGGCCGTGGAAGCGGCCCGCGCGGGCGAGCAGGGCCGCGGCTTCGCGGTCGTGGCGGCCGAGGTGCGCAGCCTCGCGCAGCGCTCGGCCACCGCGGCCCGCGAGATCAAGGCCCTGATCGGGGCGAGCGTGGACCGTGTGGACGCGGGCAGCACCCTCGTGGGCGAGGCGTGCCGCACGATGGACGACATCGTGACCCGCGTGCGCCAGGTGACCGACCTCGTCGCCGAGATCAACGCCTCCACCCTCGAGCAGAGCACCGGCATCCTGCAGGTGAACCAGTCGGTCGCGTCGATCGACCAGGGCACGCAGCAGAACGCGGCGCTCGTCGAGGAGAGTGCGGCGGCGGCCGAGAGCATGAAGCAGCAGGCCGTGGCGCTGATGGGCCTGATCGCGAACTTCAAGACACGCGCGGCCTGAGCAAAGCGATGTCATCCCGGCGCCTGCCGGGACGACATTTTTGCTAGTGCGGAAACGCCAGCCGCTTCTCCATCCGCCGCTGCAACGCCTCGAACGTGAGGCTCAGGCCCCAGTAGATGCCCGCCGCCGCGAGGTACAGCGGGAACGGCTGGAACGTGGTGGAGATCAGCTCCTTCGTCGCGAGCATCAGCTCGGTCACCGCGATCACCGAGATCAGCGACGTGTCCTTGATCAGCCCGATCAGGCTGTTCGACAGGCTGGGCACCGCGATGCGCAGCGCCTGCGGCGCGACCACGTGGCGCAGCGTCTGCACCCGGGTCAGGCCGAGGCTCGCGCCCGCCAGCCACTGGCCCTTGCCGATGCCCACCATCGCCCCGCGCAGGCCCTCCGACAGGTAGGCGCCCACATTGAGCGTGAGCGCGAGCACGCCGGCCACCAGCGGCGAGAACTCGATGCCGATGCTGGGCAGCCCGTAGTAGATGACGAACACCTGCACGAGGAGCGGCGTGCCGCGGAAGAGGCTCACGTAGCCGCGGACGAGCCACTGCAGCCCCGGCACCTCGAGCACCCGCACCAGCGCGATGACGGCGCCGAGCGCGAGGCCCAGCACCATGGCCGCCACCGCGAACCCGAGGGTCAGCAGCGTGGCCCGCAGCAGCACCGGCGCGGCGAGCTGGAACAGCGCGACGAGGTCCATCTCAGTTGGCGACCGGCGGCTTGCTGACGTCGCGGCCGAACCACTTGGCCGAGATCTTCTGGAAGCTGCCGTCGGCCTTCAGGTCGGCCAGGGCCTTGTCGATCGCCTGCTTGAACTTCGGGTTGCCCTTCTTGAACGGGATGGCGTTGCTTTCCGTCGGGCCGATGGGCGCGCCGGCCTTGACCGGCAGCTTCGTCTTCTCGGCGAGGTAGGGGATCAGCAGGCTGTCGTTGAGGGCCACGTCGATGCGGCCGGTGGCCAGGTCCTGCAGGTACTCGGGTGCGCCCGGGTACACCTTCACCTCGGCACCGGCGATGCCCTTGGCGAGGTCGGCGTAGTTGCTGCCCTGGCCCACGCCGATCTTCTTGCCCTTCAGGTCGGCCGCCGTGGCGAGCGTGCGGGTCTCGTTCGTGCGCACGATCAGCTGGGCGCTCGACACCACGTACGGGTCGCTGAAGTCGAAGGTCTCGCGGCGCTTGTCGGTGGCCGCCACCTGGTTGACGATCACGTCGTACTTGCCGGCCTGCAGCCCGGCGAGGATGGCACTCCACTCCGTGGTGCTGAACGCCGCCTTCACGCCCAGCTTGCCGGCGATGGCCTCGGCGATCTCGACGTCGAAGCCGGTCAGCTTGCCGCTGGCATCCTTGAAGTTGAACGGGGGGTAGGTGCCCTCGACCGCCACCCGCAGGGTGCCGCGCTGGCGCACCTCGTCGAGCAGGTCGGCCGCATGGGCGGAGGCCGCCAGCAGCACGAGGGACAGGGCGGCGGCCGCGTGGCGGGCGCGCGGAAGAACTGGACGCATGGGAAAACCCTCCTGAGGTATTTGAACCCGCCATGGTGCCATCGCGGCGCGCCGCAGGAGCGAGGATGGTCATGCGGCCGGTGAGCAAGCGGGGTTGCCATTGACGGCCCCCGGCGGCGGCCCGAGGATGCAGGACCGGAAAGCCCCCACCCGAACAGGAGCCCCCCGAATGAAATTGCGCAAGCAGGTCATGGCCCTCGGGCTCGCGGGGGCGGTGGTCGCCGCGGCGGTGGGAGGCATCGGGTTGATCGCCACCGCGCGGCTCGGCGGGGCCATCGAAGCCTCCGTGCAGGCGAGCCAGGCGCTCCAGGCCAGCCAGGAGGCGGACATGATGCACGACGCCATCCGCGCCGACGGCCAGATGGCCCTCTTCGGCCTGCTGCAGAAGGAACCCGGCCGCATCCGCACCGCGAGCGAGGGCCTGCAATCCCACGCCGACACCTTCAACGCCGCGCTGGCCCGCCTCGAGGGGTTGCCCCTGAACGAGGACAGCCGCACCGCGCTCGCGTCCGTGAAGCCGCTGGTGGCCAGCTACATCGAGGCCGCCCAGGGCCTCGTGGTGGCCGCGCGCGAGGGCCGCACCGACGCAGACTCCGCCATGGCCACGCTGCAGGCCGCCTTCGCCGAACTGGAGAAGCAGATGGCGGCGCTGTCCGATTCCATCGAGCAGCGCGGCGTGCGGGTCAACGAGGACGCGGCCGCCAACGTGCGCCGCACCCGCGCCGTGCTGGCCGTCGTGCTGGTGCTGGCGTTCGCCGGCATGGCCGCTGCCGCCGGGTGGCTCGCCGGCCGCATGACCCGTCCCATGGTCCACGCGGTGGACGTGGCCGACCGCCTCGCGCAGGGGGACCTCACCGGCGCGGTGCGGCCCGATGGCAACGACGAGACGGTGCAGCTGCTGCAGTCGATGGCGCGCCTGCAGGCCGACTTCGGCGCGATCGTGCGCGACGTGCAGGGCAACGCCGCGCAGGTGGCCGGCGCCAGCGCCGAGATCGCCCAGGGCAACCACGACCTTTCGGTGCGCACCGAACGGCAGGCGAGTGCGCTGCAGCAGACCGCCGCGACGATGGCCGAGCTGGGCGACACCGTGCGCCACAACGCCGACAGCGCGCGCCAGGCGAACCAGCTGGCGCTGGACGCCTCGGGCCTCGCCGCCGAGGGCGGCCGGGTGGTGGGGCAGGTGGTCGACACGATGCAGGGCATCGCCGACAGCGCCCGCCGCATCGAAGACATCATCGGCGTCATCGACGCCATCGCGTTCCAGACCAACATCCTCGCGCTCAACGCCGCGGTCGAGGCCGCGCGTGCGGGCGCGGCCGGCACCGGCTTTGCGGTGGTGGCCGAGGAGGTGCGTGCGCTGGCCGGCCGCAGCGGCGACGCCGCGCGCGAGATCAAGGTGCTGATCGGTACGAGCGCCGAACGTGTGGACGCCGGCACTGCCTACGTGGGCCAGGCGGGCCGCACGATGGACGAGATCGTCGCGGCCATCCGCCGCGTGGCCGGCATCGTCGGGGAGATCAGCGAGGCCAGCACCCGGCAGAGCGCGGGCGTGGACCAGGTGGGCCGCGCCATCACCGAGATGGACGAGACGACGCAGCAGAACGCCGCGCTCGTCGAGCAAAGCGCGGCCGCCGCCGAAAGCCTGAAGGGCCAGGCCGCGCGGCTCGTGCAGGCGGTGGCCGCGTTCAGGCTGGCGTGACGTCGATCACCGCCACGTCCTGGCCCGCCGCCACCGAGCCGCCCGCGCGGCAGCGCAGCGAGCGCACCGTGCCGCCGCAGGGGGCGGGCACCGGGAACTCCATCTTCATCGACTCCACCACGACGAGCGTGTCGCCCTCGGCCACCGTGTCGCCCTCGTTCACGACCACCTTCCACACGCTGCCCGGCACCGGGCTCGCGACCGCGCGGGCACCCTCCGGCAGGTCACCGGCGGGGGGCGGGACGGACACCGCGTCGTCGCCCACGAACTCGGCCTGGCCGGCCTCGCGCCAGCGTTCGCGTTCGGCGGCGAACGCGGCGCGCTGGGTGGTGCGGAACGCCGAGATGTCCTCGGCGTGTTCGTCGAGGAAGGCGCGGTAGCCGCGCATGCCGAAGCGGCCCGCCTCGACCTTGAGCGGGTAGCGGCCGGCGGGGAAGTCGCGCCGGATGCGGTGCAACTCCTCCTCGCTGACAGGGTAGAAGCGGATCTGGTCGAAGAAGCGCAGCAGCCACGGCTTGCCGGCCTCGAAGTCGCGTGCACCCGAGCGTTCGTCGCGCCAGCGGTTCCACATCTGCAGTGTGCGGCCCACGAACTGGTAGCCGCCGGGGCCTTCCATGCCGTACACGCACATGTAGGCGCCGCCGATGCCCACGGCGTTCTCGGGCGTCCACGTGCGCGCGGGGTTGTACTTCGTCGTGACGAGGCGGTGGCGCGGGTCCACGGGCGTCGCCACCGGCGCGCCGAGGTACACGTCGCCGAGGCCCAGCACGAGGTAGCTCGCATCGAACACCGTGCGCTGCACCGCGTCGACCGAGTCGAGGCCGTTGATGCGGCGGATGAACTCGATGTTGCTCGGGCACCAGGGCGCGTCGGGCCGCACCGACTGCATGTACTTCTCGATCGCGAGCCGGGTCGCGCTGTCGTCCCACGACAGCGGCAGCCACACGGTGCGCGACGGCACCTCGAGGTCGTCGGTGTCGCCGAGGGCCGCGTCCAGCGCCACGATGGTGTCGATCAGCGTGGCGTGCGGCAGCCGGGCCGGGTCGAAGTGCACCTGCAGCGAACGGATGCCCGGGGTGAGGTCGATCACGCCCGGGAGTGCGCGTTGGGACAGCGCCGCGTACAGGCCGTGGATGCGCATGCGCAGCGCGATGTCGAGCTGCAGCTCGCCCAGTTCGACGAGGAGGTAGCGGTCGCCCGCGCGGCGGATCACGAGGGCGGGGCGGCCCGGTGACGCGGGGACGGACCGCAACACCGGCGAGTCGAGGGGCGCATGCGTGTCGGACGGAACGGGCGGCGCTTCGAAGGTCTCGACGAACCGGTCCTGTGCTTCCAGCGCGGCCACCGCGTCGTCGAGCGTCACACGCCGGAAACGCAGTGTGTCGCCCGCACGCAGCTGGCCGAGCTTCCAGCGGTCCGCTGCGATCACGACCGCGGGGCACACGAAACCGCCGAGGCTCGGGCCGTCGGGGCCGAGGATCACGGGCATGTCGCCGGTGAAGTCGATCGCGCCGATCGCGTACGCGTTGTCGTGGATGTTCGACGGGTGCAGGCCGGCCTCGCCGCCGTCGGGCCGTGCCCACTGAGGTTTCGGGCCCACGAGGCGCACGCCGGTGCGGCTCGAGTTGTAGTGCACCTCCCAGGTCGCGCCGAAGAAGGTGTCGATGTCGTCGGGCGTGAAGAAGTCGGGCGCGCCGTGCGGGCCGTACAGCACCGACAGCGTCCACGTGCGGCCGTAGGTCGGAACGGACTGCATCGGCGGCGCCGGCTCGCCCGCGATGTCGCTCCCGACGTGTACGAGGTCGGCCACGCGCAGCTGCCGACCGGCGTGGCCGCCGAACTGCCCGAGCGTGAACGTGGACCGGCTGCCGAGGTAGTGCGGCACGTCGAGGCCGCCGCGCACCGCGAGGTAGGCGCGGGCTCCAGCGGCCGCACCGCCGCCGATCTTCAGAACACCACCCGCCGGCACGGCATGCGCCTGCCACGGAGCGAGCGGCCGGCCGTCGAGGGTCACGGGCATCGGGGAGCCGCACACCGCGACCACCGCGTCGGCGTGGAAGCGCAGCGTGGGCCCGCCGATCGTGCATTCGAGGCCTGCGGCCTCGGCGGTGTTGCCCACCAGCCGGTTGGCGAGGCGGAACGCGAGGTCGTCCATCGGGCCGGACGGGGGCACGCCCACGTCCCAGTGTCCGAGGCGCCCGGGGTGGTCCTGCGCGGTGGTCAGCACGCCGGCGTCGAGCACCTCGACGGCGTTCGGGCGGTACGCGAAGTCCGCGAGGGACCGGGTCACCACCTCGCCGCCCACGAACACCGGCGAGGCCACCAGTTCGCGCAGGTAGCGCAGGTTGGTCTCGATGCCGGCAAGGCGCGTGGCGGCGAGTGCCGCCTGCATGCGGCGCACGGCGTCGGCGCGGTCGGTGCCGGTGACGATCAACTTCGCCACCATCGGGTCGTAGTTCGCGGGCACTTCGGTGCCCGCGGCCACCCAGGTCTCGACGCGGGCGTCGTCCGGGAACACGACCTCGTTGAGCAGGCCGGCACTGGGCTGGAACTGGCGGGCGGGGTCCTCCGCGTACAGCCGGGCCTGGATCGACGCGCCCGCGGGCGCGGGCACGTCGAGCGCCCAGCGGTCGCCGCGTGCGACCCGCACCATCCAGGCGACGAGGTCGATGCCGGTCACCTGTTCGGTGACCCCGTGTTCCACCTGCAGCCGGGTGTTGACCTCGAGGAAGTAGAACGCGCCGGTGTCGGCGTCGAGCACGAATTCCACCGTGCCCGCCGAGCGGTAGCCCACCGCGTGCCCGAGCCGCAGCGCGGCGTCGATCAGCGCGGCGCGGGTGTCGGCGGGCAGGCCCGGCGCCGGTGTTTCCTCCAGCACCTTCTGGTTGCGCCGCTGCGCCGAGCAGTCGCGTTCGCCGAGGGCGACGACCGCGCCGTGGCCGTCGCCGAACAGCTGCACCTCGATGTGCCGCGCGCGTTCGACGAACTTCTCGAGGAACAGACCGGCGTCCTTGAAGTTGGCGCGGGCCAGGCGTTCCACGGCCTCGTACGCGGGGCCGAGTTCAGCGGCCGAACGGATCAGTCGCATGCCGATGCCACCACCGCCCGCGGTGCTCTTGAGCATCACCGGGTAGCCGATGCGGGCCGCCTCGCCCGTGGCGTGGGCGAGGTCGTTCAGCAGGCCGCTGCCCGGCAGCAGCGGCACGCCGTGCTGCTCCGCGAGCGCGCGGGCCGTGTGCTTGAGACCGAACGCGCGCATCTGTTCCGGCGTGGGGCCGACGAACGCGATGCCCGCGGCCTCGCAGGCCTCGGCGAAACCGGGGTTCTCGGAGAGGAAGCCGTAGCCGGGGTGGATGGCGCCCGCGCGCGTGGCCTTCGCGGCGGCGAGGATGCGGTCGGCATCGAGGTAGCTCTGCGCCGCGGGGGGCGGGCCGATGCAGATGGCCGCGTCGGCGGCGGCGACGTGGGCCGAGTCGGCGTCGGCCTCGGAGTACACCGCGACCGAACGCAGCCCCATCGCCCGCAGCGTGCGGATGATGCGGCAGGCGATCGCCCCGCGGTTGGCGATCAGCACGGTGTCGAAACGGGTTCCGGTGGTGGTCATCGGGTCAGGTCCCTGGGGCCGGGTCGTCCCGGCGGGATCGGTCGCATGCGAGCGGGTCGTCCCGCCGCACGAGCGGCCTCGTCAGGCCACCGGGTCCCAGAACACGAACTCGACGGGCGTCGGGTTGTAGGCGTTGCAGGGGTTGTTGAGCTGCGGGCAGTTGGACACCAGCATCCACACGTCCATCTCGGCGCGCAGCTCCACGTACTTGCCGGGGCCGGAGACCCCGTCGGCGAACTCCAGCCCGCCCTCGGGCGTGACCGGCACGTTCATGAAGAAGTTGACGTTGGGCACGAGGTCGCGCTTGGTCAGGCCCACGTCGGCGTTCGCCATCGCGAGCAGGTAGTTGTCGCGGCACGAGTGCATGAACTTCTTCTGCAGCGCGTAGCGCACGGTGTTGCTCTCGGCCGCGCAGGCACCGCCCAGCGTGTCGTGGCGGCCGCAGGTGTCGGCGACGATGGTCAGCAGCGGGTTGCCCGCGTTGGACCGCAGCACCGAGCCGGTGCTCAGGTAGATGCCGCCTTCGGCGAGCATCGTGCCGGCCGCGTCGTAGTGTTCGGCGGGGTCGTGGCGGTTGTAGAAGAGGATGTCGGCGGCCTGGTTGCCCTCGAGGTCGACGATGCGCACGGTCTGGCCGCGCTTGACCTCGGCGAGCCAGGGTTCGCCCGCGGGCAGGCGGTGGCGGGCGGCGGCGGTGGCGACGTCGAGCGGGCTCTCTTTCAGCGTGTTCATGGATGCTCCTCAGGCGAGTGCGAAGACGTCGGCGTTGTGCAGCGCCCGCGCGCATTCGGGGCGGAATCCGCGGCAGTAGTCGTCGGCCGGGGCCGCGCCCGACTTCCACGCGGCGATGCCCACCTTGCCCGGGGCGTATCCCGGCCGCGGGTCGAGCGGGTGAGGGGCGGTGGAGACGGCCACGATGACGTCCATGTCGCAGCGCAGCTCCACCGAGGCCCCGGCGGTCTTGCGCTGGTCGTCGAACACGAAACGCCCGTCCGCGTCCACCGTCACGCGGCTGAAGAGGTTGACCGGCGCGATGAGGTCGCGCGCCGTGAGGCCGTGTTTGCCGATCTCGACCAGCAGCCCGTCGCGACCCGAGCGGTACATCGCGTTGCGGTGGGCCTCGTAGCGGTGTTCGCCGTACTTCAGCGCCATCCGGGTGCTGTCCAGCAGCGCGCCGAACGGGTCGTGCCAGCCGAGCGTGTCGTGGGTGAACGAGGCGAGCGAGCGGCCCATGTCGCTCATCAGCGTGTGCCCGCGCGTGTAGTGCGCGGTGTGCTGCGCCTTCAGCGAGTCGGGCAGGTTGTAGCGTTCGAGCGGGTCGTGCGCGGCGTACAGCACCACCGAGCAGTTGGCGCGGTCGTCCAGCGCGGCGAAACGCAGCGCCGTGCCGCGCGAGAGCCGCCAGCTCCAGTGCGCGCCGCCGGGCAGCACCTCGCTCCAGACCACGTGATCGGCGGGCAGGTCGGCGGCGAAACGCTGCCAGTGGGGGAAGGCGTCGACGACGGGTTGGTCGTTCATGCGGAAGTCTCCTGTCGGTTGAGCCGGGCCAGCTGTTCGAGGTCGGTGGCCATGCCCGAGGTTTCGCGGATGCGGTCGAGCAGCTGGCGCTTGAGCGCCAGGAACTCGGGGCTGTGTTTCATGTCCTGCATGCGTTCGCGCGGCAGCGGCACGTCGTAGATCGTGTCGACGCGGCCGGGGCGCGGCGCCATCAGCACGATGCGGTGGCCGAGGTAGATCGCCTCCTCGACGTCGTGCGTGACGAACACGAGCGTGGTCTTCTCGAGGCGGTGCACGTGCAGGATCAGGTCGTGCATCACCTCGCGCGTCTGGGCGTCGAGCGCGCCGAAGGGCTCGTCCATCAGCAGGATCTCGGGCTTGCCCATCAGCGCCCGCGCGATGGCCACGCGCTGCTGCATGCCGCCCGACAGCTGGTTCGGGTACGCGTTCGCGCTGGCCGACAGGCCCATGAGCTGCAACAGCGCGTCGGCCCTGCCCGAGGCGGCTTCCACGTCGGCGCTCGTGCGGCCGTCGGTCTGCGCCGCCAGCTGGCGGCAGAAGCGGATGTTGCCGGTCACCGACAACCACGGGTACAGGCTGTAGTGCTGGAACACCATCGCGCGGTCGCGGCCCGGTCCGGCGATGGGCCGGCCGTTGACCAGCACCTCGCCGCGGCTGTGGGTCTCGAGCCCGGCGATGGTGCGCAGCAGCGTCGACTTGCCGCAGCCCGACGCGCCCACGAACGTGACGAACTCGTTGTCGGCGATGCCGAGGTTCACGTCCTGCAGCGCGGTGACCGCGCCGAACTGCTTGAACACCTGACGGCATTCGATCTTCATCGGGTGTGCATCCACGGGAACACCTTGCGGTGGAGGAGTCGGAACAGCTGGTCGATCACGAGCCCGATCAGGCCGATCAGCAGGATGCCGGCGAAGATCTTGTCGGTCTGCAGGAAGCGCTGGGCCTTCAGGATCGAGAAGCCGAGCCCGGAGTTCGCGGCCACGAGTTCGGCCACGACGAGGTAGGTCCACGCGCAGCCCATGCTGATGCGCAGCGTGTCGAGCAGCGCGGGCTTGGCCGACGGGAAGATCACGCGTTCGAGCACCTCGCGGCGCGTGGCCCCCATCGTCTGCGCCGCCTCGATCTGCGCGAGCGGCACGCGGCGCACGTCCTCGGCCACCATCAGCACCATCTGGAAGAACGAGCCGAGGAAGATGATCGCGATCTTCGCGCTCTCGTCGATGCCCACCCACAGCATCACGAGCGGCACGAAGGCCACGGCCGGCATGTAGCGCACGAAGTCGGTCAGCGGCTCCAGCAGCGCCTGCACCGAGCGCCACGTGCCGATGAAGAGACCGATGGGCACGGCGATCACCACCGACAGCGCCCAGCCGAGGAACACGCGCAGCGTGCTGATCGCGGTGTCGCCGAGCAGGTCGTCCTCGGTCCACCAGGTGTGGATCCGCCCCAGCACCTTGAGCGGGCCGGGCAGGAACACCGGGTTGACCCCGGACGACGCGCTCAGCCACGCCCACGCGACGAGCGGGATCAGCAGGCCCGCGAGCGCGAGCATCCCGTACGCCCGCCGCGGGATCGCCTGGCGGATGGCCCACATCGACGGTGTCGCCATGGCCTTACTTCAGTGCGTCCGCGAGCAGCGTGGCGTCGATGCCGCGAGCGGGGTCCGGCTTGCCGTCGATCAGCTTGTGTTCGGCGAGGAACGCGGCGATGGTGGGCGCCGTGGCCGCGAGCGACTGGGGCTGCTTGCCGTCCAGCGCGCTCTTGTTCGCGGCGCTGTCGAAGAAGCGGGTGCCCGGCATGAAGACCTTGTATTCGGCCGGGGTCATGCCCACCACCTTCGACATGATCTTCGCGGCCTCCTCGGGCTGCTCGCGGATGAACTTCTCGGTGTCGAACCAGGCGCGGATCATCCCGACGAGGTCCTTGCGCTTCGAGGCGATGGCCTTCTCCTGCGCGACGAGCAGATCGGGCACCAGGCCCGGCATGTCCTTCGACGTGAAGAGGGCGCGGCCCTTGCCGCTTGTCTCGATCTTGCTGATCCACGGGTTCCACACCACGGCGGCGTCGACCCGGCCCGTCAGGAAGGCCGCCGCCGCGTCGCCCGCGGGCAGGTTGACGATCTTCACGTCGGACGGCTTCATGCCGTTCTTCGCGAGTGCGGTGGCCAGCACGAAGTGCGAGATGCTGTACTGCTCGAGCGCGACCGACTTGCCCTTGAGCTGCGCGAACGACGTGACCTTTGGACCGACGAGCAGCGCGTCGTTGCCGGCCGAGTTGTCGTTGACGAGGATGGCCTTGAGCGGCAGCCCCTTGGCGAGCGGCCCGAGCGTGTCGGACCAGGTCTGCGCGTTGGCGTCGAGCTGGCCGGACGACAGCGCCGCGATGGAGTCGGTGTAGTTGGCGAACCAGACGAGCTTGACGTCGGCGCCGTGTTTCTTGAAGAAGCCCTTCTGCTCGGCCACGTACCAGGCGACCCAGCCGGGCCAGTCGGACACGCCCACCTTCACCTCGGCCGCCGCGGGCAGCGGGGCGAGGGCGGCGAGGCCGAACGCGAGGGCGGTGACCGTGCCGAAGGCACGGCGGACGAACGCTGACGGGAATCGGGACATCACAGGCTCCTGGACGAGGGATGGGCGCGCGAGAGACACCACCTCCGTCCTCTCGGACCGAAGTGAATCTCCCGGGCTTTTGTCCCGCCGTGGAGCCTGGTGCGGTGAAGGCCGCGACAGGCCGATGGCTCTCGGACCAGCGCTGCCGTGCCGGCAGCCGGAACCCTAGCCATCCTGTGAAAGAAGACGTGATGGTCTTTCTCGCGAGCCGAACGTTTGCAAGCGGTGTGCCAGCGAAAACGGCCCGTTCGGCACCAGGGCAGGGCGCGGATGCACCGCCAGCGGGCGAATGCCGCGGCATGGGCCTTGCGTCGCCGCGGCCATGCGACTCCACCCGTTCCCCTTGTCTTGGCGGGCCCTGCGGGCCGTGTTCGCCGCCGGCTTCGCCGCGCGCTACGGCGGCGTGAGGCTGGGCGCCCGCCGGCGCTGATGCCCCGTCAGGCCGCCTGTTCCTCGTCGGACACCTTCCGCGGGAACTCGGCACGCAGCAGCGTGCCCTGCCCGGGCGCCGACGTCACCGTCACGCGCCCGCCCATCGTCTCGGCCCGGAAGCGCATGCCCGTGAGCCCGTGGTGGCCGGGCCGCGGCAGGGTGGTGTCGAAGCCCGCGCCGTCGTCGCGCACCTCCACCACCGCCCGGTCGCCGGACGGGCCCAGCGTGACCGTCACGCTCGTGGCCTCGGCGTGTTTGCCGATGTTGGTCAGCGCCTCCTGCACGAAGCGGTAGATCGCGAGGTCGGCCTGCGGGCTCAGGCTCACGTCGGTCAGCCGCGCGTCCACCGGCACGTCCAGCCGTTCGGCCATCTCGTTGCACAGGGCCTGCAGCGAGACGGTGAGGCCCAGGTTGGCGAGTGCGGACGGCCGCAGGTCCTCGATGATGCGGCGCTTGAACGCGATGCCATCGTTGAGGCTGCGGTTCATGTTGTCCAACCGTTCCTTCACGTCGTCGCGGTCGGCGAGCTTGTTGCGCAGGCGGGCCAGGTCGAGCTTGATGGCGGTGAGCAGTCCGCCGAGTTCGTCGTGCAGCTCGCGGGCGAGGTGGGCGCGTTCGTCCTCGCGGGCCGTCTGCAGGTGCTGGGTGAGCTCGCGGAGGTCGGCGGTGCGCCGGCGCACCTCATCCTCCAGGCGCACCCGCTCGCGCGCGAGCGCGGCCTGCTGCTGATTGCGCTCCTGGTCCTGCAGGTGGAGCTGACCCATGTAGACGAAGAGGCCCAGCACGCTCAGCACGGCCAGCGCACCGACGCCGAGGCGGTTGACCATCAGCGAATCGAAGATCGTGACCCGCGAGGCCACCTGCGACTTCGCCGTCTGCTGCAGCTGCTCGCCGAGCGTGCGCCGCAGCGCGGCCATCTTCTCGCGGGCCTGGCCGGTCTCCAGCAGGGCGACGGCGGCGTCGCGCTGCCCGGACTGCGCGAGCGCGAGGGCCTCGGCGGTCTCGGCCAGCGCCTCGCTGGTCACCAGCGCGAGCCGCCGGCCGGTCTCGTGGCCGGCGGGGCCCAGGCGCTCCAGGTGGTCGGCGACGGCCTGCCGCGCGCCGGGCAGTTCCGCCAGCGCGGTCTGGTAGGGGGCGAGGTCGTCGAGGTTGCCGGTGAGCAGGAAGCCGCGCGAGGCGGATTCCACGTCGGTCATCAACTGCTGCAGCCGGGCGGTGGCCATGCGGGCCTCGCTCCAGCCGATGCCGCCGCGCAGCGTGGCGGAGGTCTGGAAGTAGGTCACCTCGCTCAGCACGAGCAGGCCGGCAGCGACGATGACCAGCACGGGAAACGTGAACCGTTTGCGCAGCCAGCGTTCCGCGATGGTTCTCAGCATGGATGGGGGTTCCTTCGTGACAGCCCCGAGTCTATGCGCGGCGCGGGAAGTCGGGGCTTCCGTCACGGACACCGTGCCGCGGTGCGCCGCTGCCCGGCCCACAATCGAGGACTGCCCGCGGCTGGCGCGGGTGTCCGAGGAGTCCACCACCCGTGTCGCCCGAGCCCCGTGCCTTCACCATCCTGGTCGCCGACGACAGCGAGGATGCCGCCGAGAGCCTGGCCATGCTGCTGGAGTTCGAGGGGCACACCGTCGAGGTCGCCCACGACGGCACGGCTGCGCTCGCCGCGGCCGAGCGGCTGCGGCCGCAGGTGGTGGTGCTCGACATCGGCATGCCGGGCCTGAGCGGCTACGAGGTGGCCACGCGCCTGCGGGCGACCGACTGGGGCCAGGGGGTGCTGATCGTGGCCGCCACCGGCTGGGGGCACGACGACGACCGCCGCCGCGCGCTCGAGGCCGGCTTCGACCGGCACCTGACCAAGCCGATGGACGCGACGGCCTTCGCCGCCTCGCTCGGCGAATGGGTCGACGAAGCCGCGCGGCGCCCCGGCCGCTGACGTTCTTCACCGCGCCGTCTGGCGCATCCGCTACAGTCGGCCCCGCTTTCTTTCGATGCGAGGACCCGCCATGGACACTGGCGCAACCACCTATGGCGCCGACGACACGGGCCTGATCTGCGGCTACCTGCTCCGTCCCGGCCATGCGGCGCAGCCGATCGACGCGGTCCAGGCCGTGGCCTGGGCGAAGGCCGACGGCGATGGCGTGGACGACGATGCGTTCGTCTGGCTGCACTTCAACCTGTCCCACAACGCCGCCGAGCGCTGGCTCGCGGAGCAGGGCGGGCTGTCCGAGACCTTCTTCGAGACCCTGAAGGACGACACCCGGTCCACCCGCATCGAACGCGCCGACGACGTGCTGATCGCGGTGATCAACGACGTGCACTTCGACTTCTCGTTCGAGCCGTCCGACCTGTCCACCCTGTGGGTGCACGTGGACCGCCGCCTGATGGTGACCGCCCGCCGCCAGCCGCTGCGTTCGGTCGACAAGCTGCGCAGCGCCGTGCGCGGAGGCATCCCGCTGCGCTCCACGGTCGAGCTGCTCGAGCACCTGATGCGCGACCAGGCCGACGTGCTCGTCGAGATCGTGCGCAGTGTCACCGCGCGCATCGACGACATCGAGGACCAGCTGCTCGCCGGCAAGCTCGACACCAAGCGGGCCAAGCTCGGCGTGCTGCGCCGGCTGCTCGTGCGCCTGCAGCGGCTGCTGGCGCCGGAGCCCGCCTCGCTGTTCCGGCTGCTGCAGCACCCGCCGTCGTGGATGGCCGAGCGCGACGTGCAGGAGCTGCGCCAGGCGACGGAAGAGTTCTCCGTGGTGCTGCGCGACATGCAGTCGCTGCAGGAGCGCATCAAGCTGTTGCAGGAAGAGGTGGCCGCGCAGGTCAACGAGCAGAACAACCGCAGCCTGTTCGTGCTGACGATCGTGACCGTGCTGGCGCTGCCGATCAACCTGATCGCCGGCCTGCTGGGCATGAACGTGGGCGGCATCCCGCTCGCCGACCACCCGCACGGCTTCCTCGTGGTGGTGGGGCTCGTGGCGTCGCTCACGGCCTGCCTGGGCTGGCTCGCATTCAGAAAGAACCGGGAACCCTGAAATTCTTCAGGGGGGTCATTCTCCTGACACGCTCGGCCCTCACCATCGCGGGAGAGTCTGGTTCAAGGAGTGTGTGATGACCACCGGATCCCCGAAGATGTTCATGCCCACGGGCGCCGCCACGGCGGCCCGCCGCGTGGTGCGCAGTGCCACCTACCACCGCCACGCCCTGGCGTCGCCCGCGATGGCGCGGGCCGGGACGGGCCAGCCGTCCATCGTGCCCACCCGTTCGTCGCTGCTGCGCCGCGCGCTGCGCACGCTGGGTTGCTCGTTCTGACCTTCACAGGCGCGTCACGCGCCGTGAAGAAAGTCACGGGATCGTTCCAACAGGGAGATCCCACGTGTCGAAGAAGCATCTGATGATCGCCGCCGGCCTGCTGTCGGCCGCGCTGGTGGCCCCGGCCGCCGCCACCACCGTGTCGCTCGCCGCCGATGGGCAGTGGGTCGGTTTCAATGTCAGCGACCTCGACGCGCAGTCGCAGGGCGTCGAGTGGATCGACAACGCGAACAGCCTCGACCCGGCCTTCGGTTCGCAGCTCTTCTTCGAGTTCACGGTGGCCTCGGGTTTCACCGGCCGACTCACCGTCGTCGACGCCGGCTTCGCGGGCGACACCTTCCTCGTGAGCAACTTCGGCAGCCTGCTCGGCAGCACGTCGCTCGTGCCGGTCACCACGGCCGACACCGCCGCCTACGCGGGCCTCGACCACGCGGCCGCCCTGGCCGACCCCGCGAACTTCAGCAGCGCCACGTTCTCCCTCGGCGCGGGCACGTACCGCATCTCGGGCTGGCTCGGCCAGTCGGTGCAGTTCGACGGCCTGCCGCTGAACTCGACCGCCGGTGCCGTGAACCTGACGATGGCCCCGGTGCCGGAGGCCCCGGCCCTCGCGATGATGGTGGCCGGCCTCGCGCTGGTCGCCGGCCTCGCCCGCCGCCGCGGCTGAACGGGAGGCTCGTCATGAAGATCTCCCGCCTCGCCGCCGCCCTGACGCTGGCGGCCTGCTCGCTGGCCCACGCCGGCCCCAACGTCACCGTCAAGGTGATCGGTTTCAACGACTTCCACGGCAACCTGCAGTCGCCCGGCACTTTCGGGGTCAACACCACCGTGCCCGCGGCCCAGCGCCCGGCCGTGGGGGGCGCCGAGTTCCTCGCCGCCGCCGTCGCCCGCCTGAAGGCCGGCAACCCGAACAACGTGGTCGTCGGTGCCGGCGACTTCATCGGCGCCTCGCCGCTGGTGTCGGCCCTGTTCTTCGACGAACCCGCCATCGAGTCGCTCAACCAGATCGGCCTCGAGTTCAACGCCGTGGGCAACCACGAGTTCGACAAGGGCTCGGCCGAGCTGCGCCGCCTGCAGAACGGCGGCTGCAAGACCACCCACGGCCTGCCCGACCCGAACAGTTGCCGCGGCCTCGGCTCCGGCGCGCCGGGCACGTTCGACGGTGCGAAGTTCAAGTGGCTGTCGGCCAACGTGGTCGAGACCGCCACCGGCCGCACGCTGCTGCCCGCCTACGGCGTCAAGACCTTCGACGGCGTGAAGGTGGCGTTCATCGGCATGACGCTCAAGGCCACGCCGTCGATCGTCACGCCCACCGGCGTCGCCGGTCTCACGTTCAACGACGAGGCCGCCACGGTGAACGCACTCGTGCCGAAACTGCGCGCGCAGGGCATCGAGTCCATCGTCGTGCTGGTGCACCAGGGCGGCTTCCAGTCGAGCCCGAACCTCGGCGACATCAACGGCTGCGACGGCAACCTCGCCGTCGCGGGCGGTGGCGCCTCCGACATCGGCAAGATCGTCGGGAAACTCGACAACGCCGTCGACCTCGTGATCAGCGGCCACACGCACGCGGCCTACAACTGCTCGGCCGGCACGGTGGACGTGCGCAGCGTGGCCGGGGCCGTCACCGTGACGCCGCGTCCCACGGGCCTGCCCAACAAGACCGGCCGCCTCGTGCCGGTCACGAGTGCCAGCGCCTTCGGCCGCGTGCTGACCGACGTGGACCTCACCATCGACACCGCCACGCGCGACGTGGTCTCGGTGGCCGCCACCAACCGCCTCGTGGACCGCACCGACCCGGCCCTGATCCAGGCCGTGGCCACGAACCCGGCCACGAAGAACCTCGTCGACGGCTACGCCGCGCTCGCATCGCCGCTCGCCGGCCAGGTGATCGGCACCATCACCACGGCGCTGCCGAACACGGCCAACGCCGCCGGCGAGATGCCTGCCGGCAGCCTGATCGCCGACGCCCAGCTGATGGCCACGCAGCCCGCCGGCCTCGGCGGCGCGGTGGCCGCGTTCATGAACCCGGGCGGCGTGCGCAACCCGGGCTTCACCGGCGCGTCGTACCCGTACGCGCTGACCTTCGGCGACGCGTTCACCACGCAGCCGTTCGGCAACAGCCTCGTCACGATGACGCTGACGGCCCAGCAGCTCAAGGACCTGCTCGAGCAGCAGTTCGTCGGCTGCAACGGCCAGACGGGCCAGCGCATCCTGCAGGTGTCCAACGGCGTGAAGTACTCGTGGAGCGCGTCGGCCGCGCCGTGCGCGAAGATCGTCGACCTGAGCCTGACGCCCACCGACGTGTCGGTGGCGCCGCCGGTGTCCACCGGGGTCGCGGAAGAGATCGTGCGCGCCGGCCTCGTGCTGAACCCCACGAAGGCCTACCGCGTGACGGTCAACAACTTCCTCGCGACCGGCGGCGACGGCTTCACCGTGCTGACGGGGGGTTCGGCGGTGCTGGGGGGCGCGCAGGACATCGACGCGCTGATCGCCTACCTGAGCAGCGGCTACAAGGCCCCGGCGCCGGCCTACGACCCGGCCGACCCGGCGCTGAAGCTGCCGCGCATCACGCGCCTGCCGTGACCGGTCTCCGGCGACGTTCCCTGCTGGCCTGGCTCGCCGCCGGGCCGGGCGTGGCCGCCGCCGAGACGGCCGGCGAGACCCGCCTGCGCGAGCTGATGGCGCAGCGGGCCGCGCGGGTCAACGACCCGCGCGTGGACCAGGCGGGCGCCATGGCCGACCGCGCGGCCCTGCTCGCCACGGGCGAGGCGGCGCTGGTCCGGGGCGACACCGACGCCGCGCAGCTGGCGTTCGAACGGGCGGCGGCCCTGCTCCATGCCGCCGACACCGAGATGGGCCTCGTGCGCACCTGGCTGCAGGCCGGCGAGTACCGCCGCGCGCTGGCCTTCTGCGCCCACACCGCCGGTGGCCACCGCGAGGCCGCGGCGCCAGGGGCGCTGTACGCCTGGCTGCTGCGGCTGGGCGGGCAACTCGACGCGGGCCAGCGCACGCTGGCGCTCGCGCAGTCGCGCTGGGCCGGTGATGCCGTGGTGGACGCCACCGCACGCCAGCTCGCCACGGCCTGGCCGGTGGCGGACGGCGTGCTGCTCGACACGCCCCATCGCATGGCACCGCAACCCACGGGCGACACGCTGCCGGCAGGGCACCGCGTGGTGGCCTCCGGTGTGCGTGTGGCGCCGGGGCGGGTGCTCGTGCCCGCGCGTTCGGTCGGTGGTGCGCCGATGTGGGTGCGCGACGGCCTGGGTCACGCGGCCGCGGCGACCGTCGAGCGTGTCGACACCGACCTTGGCGTCGCGGTGCTGATGGCCCCCGGTCCCGCGGCCGGCCTCGCTGCACGCGACCCGTTCGCGGGCAGCCCCGGCTACACGGTGGCGTTTTCGGACGGGGACGATGCCGCCTGGCCCTGGCTGCACGCCGGGTTCCTGGGTGCGTCGGACCGCGTGGCCCGGCGCCGCCGCCTCGGCATCGATGCGCCCGCGGGTGCATCCGGCGGGGGGGTGTTCAACGCGGCCGGGCAGTTCGCCGGGCTGCGCGACGGCGACCGCTGGTTGCCGGTCTCGGCGCTCGCGCCGCTGCTGGCCGGCATCGAACCCGCAGCGCCGGTGACGGCGCGGGTGGGCGCCGACGAGGTCTACGAGAACGTGCTCGGGTCCATGGTGCAGCTGATCGTCACCGGCTGACCTTCCGGCACCAGCGCCACGGCCTGCAGGGCGAGCAGCACCTGGGTGAACGCCGGCTGGCGCAGCGCGTCGACGGCCGTGGCGGCGTCCGACGTGGCCGCGAGCGTGCCGGCGAGCGTGGTGGTCCACGCGGGGTCGGCTTCCGGGAACGAGGGCAGGGTGCCCACGAGCCGCCGCAGCGCGTCGTTCACCTGCAGCAGGTGCCCGGGCGTGAACGTGCCGGACGCGACCTCGCTCGCATTGGGCAGCAGGTGCGCGAGGCCCAGACGGGCCGCGTCGCGCAGCGACGGGCTCGTGGGCCACGGCGACGCCTCCACGGGCTCGCCGGTGTCGACGCCGCGGGACACCCGGTCGCCCCGCTCGGCCTTCGACCGCACGTCGAGCCACAGCCCGTGGCGGGCGACCCAGCACGACGCGGCGTCGAGCACGGCGAGGGGGTCGCCGTCGACCAGTTCGATCTCCAGCTCGTGCAGCGGCCAGTGCCGGTCGCCGCCGGTGATCTCGCCGATGTCGAGCGCGAGTTCCAGCGTGCCCTTGCCGGCCCGCACCTCGCGGTGCGTGCGGTGGACATCGGTGCGGAACAGCGGGCCAAGCGTGGCGCCGCCGAGCGCGCGCGCGATCAGATCGCCCACCGGCGTGCCCTGGTGGCGCGCGAGGTCGAGGGCGGGCGGCGGGCCGTCGGCCGCACCGTCGACCGGGGCGTTGTGTTCGTGCCGCTGCATGCCGTGCGGGTCGCCGGCCTTCGCGGTCTGCACCCAGCGCGAGCCCTCCAGGCGCAGGCGCACCGCGGCGCTGGCGGCGGCCAGGCGGCGGTCGGGGGTGTCGTAGTAGACGGCCTGCAGGCGCGTGCGTTCGCTGCGGCCGGACGCCATGGCCTTGGTCACGGCGTCGCGTGCCTCGACAGGCACCTGGAATTTCAGTTCGATCTCGATCATGGGGCGGCGGCCGTGTCCTTCGGGCCGCCGACTTTACCGCGCCTCCTGCAGCACCTCGCAATGGCGGACGATGGAAAATCCATCCTGGTCGAGCAGGTACAGGCGCACCCGCTGCCCCTCGGTCAGGCCGTCGAGCGCGGGCCCGAGCGTGGTGCGCGTGGCGCCCCAGGTCCGGCTTCGCCCATCGGTGAAGAACGCGATGCCGAACTTCGGCAACACTTCGGAAACCGCGGCCTCCATGGGCAGCAGGTCGGCGTCGGGCGAGTCGGTTGGGTGCATGGGGTTCCTCCGTGTCGCGGGTGAAGGATGGGCCCGCTCGCCGAAGCGAGATCCATGCCGCTCGCGCGGGGTGCACATCCGGCGGGAAGGGGATGGAAGACCCTCCGGGACGTAATAAGTTGTACTGTGCATCTTTCTGCGGTACAGTGCCCTCACACCGAAGGAGAGATGAAAATGACCACCTCGACCCAGCTGCTGATCATCGACCCGCAGAACGACTTCTGCGACCTGCCCGAATCGTGGTGCCCCACCGACCCCGTGTCGGGTGCGCGCGCCACCCCCGCGCTGCCGGTGGCCGGTGCCCACGCCGACCTGCTGCGCCTCGCCGCGTTCATCCGCGACGCGGGCGACACGCTCGACGACATCACCGTCACGCTCGACAGCCACAACCGCCTGCACATCGCCCACCCCACGTTCTGGCAGCGGGGCGATGGCGGCGACGTGGCCCCGTTCACTGCCATCACGGCCGCGGACCTGCGCGCGGGCACATACCGCACGCGCGACGCCGCGGCGCAGGCGAGGGCGCTTCAGTACGTCGAAGCGCTCGAAGCCCGCGGCCGCTACGTGCTGATGGTGTGGCCCGTGCACTGCGAGATCGGCAGCTGGGGCCATGGCGTGCACCCCGCGGTGCGCGCGGCCTACAACGCGTGGGAAGTGCGCCAGCTGAAGGTGGTGCGCAAGGTGGCGAAGGGCTCGAACCTCTGGACCGAACACTACAGCGCGCTGCAGGCCGAGGTGCCCGACCCGTCGGACCCCGACACGCTGCTGAACCAGGGCCTGCTGGCTGTGCTCGAACGCGCCGACACGCTGATCGTCGCGGGCGAGGCCGGCAGCCACTGCGTCAAGTCCACCGTGGAAGACTTCGTCGACCAGCAGCCCGGCGGCCGCGCCGACCGCCTCGTGCTGCTGACCGACTGCATGAGCCCGGTCGGCGGCTTCCAGGCGCAGCACGACACCTTCCTGAAGGGCATGGCCGCACGCGGAGCGCGGCTTGCCACGAGCACCGAGGTGCTCGCCACCTTGCGCAACCGTTGAACGAACTGCGAGAAAGCCGTCCATGACCCCGATCATCCAGAGCCTGCTGGACACCGACCTCTACAAGTTCACGATGTGGCAGACCATGCTGCACCGTCACCCGCAGGCCCAGGCCGAGTACCGCTTCGTCTGCCGCAACACGCCGGCGTTCCCGCTGGCCGACCTGCTCCCCGAGGTGAACGCGCAGCTCGACCACCTCTGTTCGCTGTCGTTCCAGGAGGACGAACTCGCCTACCTCGGCGCGCTGCGCTACATCAAGCCCGACTTCGTCGACTTCCTGCGCATCTTCCGGTTCCAGCGCCGCTTCATCCAGGCCGTGGCCGACGGCCCGACGCTGCGCATCGTGGCCGAAGGACCGCAGGTGCACGTGATGGCGTTCGAGATCTACGTGCTGGCCATCGTCAACGAGCTGTACTTCCGCCGCGCCGACCAGGCCGCCGCGGTGGCCGAGGGCCGCCGCCGGCTGAACGCGAAGATCGAGCTGCTCGAATCGCTCGGCCGCGAGGTGAAGCACCGCCACCCGTTCGAGTTCTTCGACTTCGGCGTGCGCCGCCGCTTCTCGCGGGCCTGGCACGCCGAGGTGGTCGAGACCTTCAAGACGCGGGTGCCGCAGTACTTCAAGGGCACGTCCGACGTGCGCCTCGCGCAGCAGCTGGACCTCGTGCCCATCGGCACCATGGCCCACGAGTACCTGCAGTCGTACCAGGCCTTCGACGTGCGGCTGCGCGACTTCCAGCGCCTCGCGCTCGAGAACTGGGTGCAGGAGTACCGCGGCGACCTGGGCGTGGCCCTCACCGACGTGGTGGGCATGGACGCCTTCCTCGCCGACTTCGACCTGTACTTCGCGAAGCTGTTCGACGGCCTGCGCCACGACTCGGGCGACCCGGTGGTGTGGGGCGAGAAGGCCCTCGCGCACTACGCGAAGCTGCGCATCGACGCGAACACGAAGCGGCTGACGTACTCCGACGGGCTCGACCTGCCCGAGGCCTTCCGCCTGTACCGCCACTTCGCCGACCGCGTGCAGCTCGGCTTCGGCATCGGCACGAACCTCAGCAACGACGTCGGCCTCGTGCCGCTGAACATCGTGATGAAGCTGACGCGCTGCAACGGGCAGCCGGTGGCCAAGCTGTCCGACAGCCCGGGCAAGACGCTGTGCGACGACGAGACCTTCCTCGCGTACCTGCGCCAGGTCTTCAACCAATTCACCTGAGGAACACGACATGCTGCACATCACGGTCGCACAGCTCGACTGGTTCGTCGGCGACATCGAAGGCAACACCCGCAAGATGATCGAAAGCGCGCACCGCGCGGCGCTCGACGGGGCCGACCTCGTCGTGTTCTCGGAGCTGTGCCTCACCGGCTACTACCCCGGCGACCTGCTCGACGAACCGGGGTTCCTGGTGCGCGTGGCCGCCGGCCTCGACGAATTGCGCGCGGCCTCGCGGCAGCTGCCCGGCCTGCACTGGGTGGTGGGCGCGCCGGTGCGCCGCCAGGGGCCTGGCAAGAAGCTGCACAACGCGCTGCTCGTGATCGCGGGCGGCGAGGTCGTCACGCAATACGCGAAGCAGCTGCTGCCCACCTACGACGTGTTCGACGAGCAGCGCCACTTCGCCCCCGGCCCCGACGTGGCGCGGGTGCTGCGCATCGGCAACAACCAGGTGGGCCTGATGATCTGCGAGGACGGCTGGAACGACGAGGGCGGCGACTACCTCGTCAACCCGTTCACGCGGCTGGGCGACGCGGCGCCCGACCTCGTCGTCTCCATCAACGCGAGCCCGTCGAACGTGGGCAAGCGCGAGCAGCGCCACCAGGTGTTCGGCCAGGCCAGCACGCGCCATGGCCTGCCGCTGCTGTACGTCAACCAGGTGGGCGGGCAGGACCAGATCGTGTTCGACGGGGCGTCGTTCGCGGTGGAGCCCGGCCGTGGCGTCACCTACGAGGCGAAGCGCTTCGTCGAACACGTCGAGACGCTGCGGTTCGACAACGGCCGTTTCCTCGCTCGTGACGGGTCGGCGCTGCCGCCAGTGGCCGCGGAAGGCTTGTCCACGATGGCCTTCTACCGCGCGCAGACCGTGCTGGGCCTGCGCGATTACGCCCGCCGTTGCGGCTTCCGCCAGGCGGTGGTGGGCTCGTCGGGGGGCATCGACAGCGCGCTCACGCTGGCGCTGGCCGTGGACGCGCTGGGCGCAGCCAACGTCGAGGCCATCACGATGCCGTCGTCGTTCTCGTCGAGCGGGTCCGTCGACGACTCGGTGCGGCTCTGCGACAACCTCGGCATCCGCCTGCACCGGCACCCCATCGCGCCGCTGGTGGACCGGTATGCCGAGGGCTTCTCGTCCACGTTCGGCACGCCCCTGAAGGGCCTGCCGCTCGAGAACCTGCAGGCGCGCATCCGCGGCACGATCCTGATGGAACACTCCAACCACTTCGGCCACCTGCTGCTCACCACGGGCAACAAGTCGGAGCTGTCGGTGGGCTACTGCACGCTGTACGGCGACACCAACGGCGGCCTCGGCCTGCTGGGCGACCTCTACAAGACCGAGGTGTTCGCGCTGTCGCGCCACCTGAACGAGGCCGCCGGGCGCGAGCTGATCCCGCAGGCCATCATCGACAAACCCCCGTCGGCCGAACTGGCACCGGGCCAGCAGGACACCGACAGCCTGCCGCCGTACGAGGTGCTCGACGAGATCCTGAAGCTCGAGATCGAGGGCAGCCGGCTCGCGGGCTGGGAGCGCACGCAGGCCCAGGCCTTCGTCGACCAGTTGCTCGCCACGCCGGAGGGCCCCCCGCTCGTCGCGCGCATCCGCCGCATGATCGCCCGCAGCGAGTACAAGCGGCGGCAGGCGCCGCCCATCCTGCGCGTGCGTTCGCGGGCGTTCGGCAGCGGCCGCCAGATGCCCATCGCGGCGTTCCACGCATGAGCGCGGCCCCGAACTTCGACGTGGCCGTGTGTGTCGGCCGCTTCCAGCCGTTCCACTTCGGCCACCTGGCGCTGCTCCACCACGCGTTGTCGCTCGCGCCGAAGGTGGTGGTGGTGATCGGCTCGGCGTTCCAGGCGCGGTCGCCGAAGAACCCGTTCACGTGGCGCGAGCGCTCGGAGATGATCCGGCTCGCACTCGGCGAGGCCGACGCGGCGCGGGTCTCGTTCCTGCCGGTGCGCGACCACTACGACGAGGCCCGGTGGGTCACCACCGTTCAGGCGGGCGTGACGCTGGGGCTGCCGCAGGGCTCGTCCGTCGCCCTGGTCGGGCACTTCAAGGACGCGACCAGCGGCTACCTGCGCGCGTTCGCGGGCTGGTCCGTGGTGCCGCTGCCGCGGGTGCGCGACGCCGATGGCACGGGCATGCGCGACGCGCTCTTCGGTGCGGGCCTCGGGGCGCGCGACGCCACGCTGGCCGCGCTCGTCGAGCAGGCCCCGGCGAGCACGCTGGCCTTCCTGCGGGCGTGGCTCGCGCTGCCCGAGGCGGCGGTGCTCGCCGAGGAGTGGCGAATGCTGCAGCAGTACAAGGCCGCGTGGTCGTCGGCGCCGTACCCGCCCGTGTTCGTCACGGTCGACGCGGTGGTGCAGTGCGCGGGCCACGTGCTGCTGGTGCGGCGCGGGGCGGCGCCGGGCAAGGGCCTGCGCGCCGTGCCGGGCGGTTTCATCGAGCAGCGCGAGACGGTGTACCAGTCGGCCGTGCGTGAACTGGAGGAGGAGACCGGCCTCCATCTGCTCGACACGGCGATGCGCCACGCGCTGCGCGAGGTGGCCGTGTTCGACCACCCCGACCGCAGCCAGCGCGGCCGCACCATCACGCACGCCCACCACTTCGACCTCGGCGACCGCGAGCTGCCGGAAGTTCACGGCGCGGACGATGCGCTGGACGCCACCTGGGTCCCGATCGACACGCTCGGGTCGATGGAAGACCAGTTCCACGACGACCACTTCCACATGCTCGATCACTTCCTCGGCATCACGCCGCGTTGACCATGGCCAGGCGCGCTCCTTCCTTTCCCCAGCCGGCCACCCTCGTCGACGTGGCCATCTTCGCGGTGCGCGACGGCGCGCTGAACGTGCTGCTGGTGCGCCGGGCCGAAGGCCCCGACGAACCGTTCCCGGGCCACTGGGCGCTGCCGGGCGGGTACGTCGACGTCGACCGCGACGCCGACCTCGACGCCTGCGCGCGGCGCAAGCTCGCCGAGAAGACCGGCGTCGAGAGCCCCTACCTCGAGCAGCTGGGCAGCTGGGGCAGCGCCACGCGCGACCCGCGCGGCTGGTCGGCCACGCACGTGTTCTTCGCGCTCGTCTCGCTGGGCAGTGCGCCGCTCGAGAAGGGCGCGAACGCGAGCGACGTGGGCTGGTTCGACGTGGAAGAGGTGCTGGCGTCGGCCCCGCTCGCGTTCGACCACCGCGAGATCCTCCGGGCGGCCGTCGAGCGGCTGCGCGGCAAGGTGGAGTACACGTCGCTGCCGGCCTTCCTGCTCGACGAGCCGTTCACGCTGCCGGAACTGCAGCAGGCCTACGAGGTGGTGCTGGGGCGTCCGGTCGACAAGAGCGGCTTCCGCACGCGGATGCTGTCGGCCGACTTCCTCGTCGAGACGGGCCAGGTGCCGCGGGGCACGAACCGGCCACCGATGGGCTACCGGCTGAAGGACCGCTCCGGGCCGGTGGTGTTTCCCCGGACGTTCAGCCCCCGATCGGGCTGATCTCAGGGTGTCTCCCGAGGGCGGCCCGTGTCGGGCTCTGGCATTCTTTGTTTTTGGATGCCCGTCCACTTTCGTGGTCGAACGGCGATCCGAACGACCCGGAAGTGACTGCGATGCCCAAGACCCCCTCGGAAGTGACCTTCGTGCCCGGCGACGGCGTCGCGGCGGTCGATCGCGCCCTCACCATCGCCACGGTGCTCGCCCAGTCGAACACCACGCTCACGCTCGCCGACCTGGCGCGGCTCACGGGCATGTACAAGAGCACGCTGCTGCGGCTGCTGTCGTCGCTGCAGCGCAGCGGCCTCGTGGTGCACCGCAGCGACAAGCGCTACGCCCTCGGGCCGCTCGCCTTCCTCTTCGGCCGCAGCTTCGAGCAGACCTACGGCCTGAAGGAGGGCGTGGTGCCGGTGCTCGAATGGCTCGTGGCCCACAACACCGAAAGCCCGTCGTTCCACGTGATGCACGGGCGGGACACGCGGCTCTGCCTCTTCCGCATCGACTCCCCGCACTCGACGCTCGATCGCGTGCGCGAGGGCGACGTGCTGCCCCTCGACCGCGGCGCGGGCGGCCGCGCGCTGGTCGCGTTCGCGAAGGGCGCCTCGTCTCAGGCTCCGCTGGTCTTCACGTCCTTCGGTGAACGCGATCCGCTCTGCGCGGCCATTGCCTGCCCGGTGTTCGGGCCGTCGGGGCTGTTGCTCGGGGTGCTCTCGCTGTCGGGCCCGCTCGAACGCTTCTCGGAACTGGCGGTGCAGCGCATGGGCGGGCTGCTGCTCACGGCGGCGGAGATGGCCACGCGGTCGCTCGGGGGGCAGTGGCCGGGGACGATGGCGCCGGTGGACCGGCTGCGGGCGTGATGCCCTCCTGACAGCGCGACGTCTCCGAGCCTCCGTCATCCCGGCGGAGGCCCGCTGCCGTGCGGGGAAAACGGAACGAGCCCCAAAAGCGCCCATCCTCCCGGCGAACGCCGGGATCCACCACTGCGGGCGCCGAACGTGCGAGGCATCGGGTGAGCGAGTGTGGCCTTCGACACTGCCCCAGGCCCACAGTGGTGGGCGACCGGGCTCGACGGGTCGCCGGCGTCGCGGGGACTACTTCGCAAGCGCTGCCGCAGGTCGCGCGAATCCGTTCTCGAACGGGAGCCGCCCCGCATAGCCCGGATAGCGTGCTTCGAACTTCGGCCTGTCCTCGGCGACCTGGTCGCTTTCGGAGAGCGCGTAGGTGCGCGAATCCACGCGCCCGATCCGGGCGCGGCCGATGTAGTTGGCGACCCCGGCCTTCACGGTCACCGTCCTGCCTTTGAAGTTCACGTGCCCGTTGCCCACGCCGAACGTGGCGACGCGGTACTGCCCTGCCTTTGCGGTGAACACCATCAACTGGGGCGTTTGCACACTCCCCACGTCCACGCGCATCTTCTCGCCGACGAACAAGGCTGCGCTCTCCAGGCCCGACAGCGAGGCGTCTTCATACGTCAACCGTCCCCGCTGGTCGGACGAGACGCTCAAGACGACAACGCCCTCGTCTTGGGCGAGGGACTTGTCGTCGACGGCTCGGGGCGTGGCACAGCCCGCGAACAGGGCCACGAGGGTCAGGAGGATCGCGTGCCTGGTGAAATGCATGAAGCTCTCCCAAGGGGCATGAATTCCGCGATTCTGAGCTGTCCGCGCACCGCGTGCCGTCGGTGCTGCACCACGCAGCGAGTAGGCGGGATCCCACACGAGCCCAACTCCGACGCAGCGAGTCAGTCGGGCGCCGAGACACCCCCCGCTTCATCGAGGCTTGTCTGGTGGACCCCGATTCGGAAAGGAGCGCACAACTCGCCGAGCGCACGAACACGCGAATTCAGTTCGAACGGCACCGGGTGCTCGCTGGCGACTTGCGAGCCTGGCCGTCGGCTGGCGGCAGCTTCAGGCTGCAAGCGGTCCTTTGGCAGACAGGGCATCGCCTTCACAGTCCAGCCCGACGACATCGATCTGGGCGTTGCTCGGCGATTCGTACAACTTGAAGGATCTCGTGAGAACGTACTAGTCCGCAACCTGCGCAAGCTGCGCGACCTGCTCTCCCGTCAAGCGATACAACTCGGTGACGTCAACGTCCTCGCCTCTCTCCACTCGCTTGGAGATCATCGTTAGCACATTGAATCGAAGGGTGGTGTCCTTGTAGCGCAGCATGGGGTCGGTCCCGAACTCATCGGACACCATCATCCACCGCAACGGAAACTCGGACGTCAGAACATCGCCAAAGACGGTGCCCAAGCACTGCAACTCGTACACCTCCGTTTTGGCGAATGCACGGTCATCGAGCAATCGCTGCAGCGCTGCCAGATCGGCGCGGGTCTTTTTCAACCGTGCCGTTCCATAGCGTCGCTTGGCAGCGTCTATGACCACGGCTCGATGCTTCTCCAATCGAGCGACTTCGTCCGGACCCAGCTCGGTGAACTTGGGCGCCACTGGCGCCGGAGCCGCACGCTTGAAGCGGCCAAATAAATTCAGTAGTCCCATGCTGCAAGCATATTCGCACTGCGGCCAGCTGCCGGGTAGCGCTGCCGATGGGCGCGCTCCCGCTGTTGAGCGGCAGCTTCAGGCTGAAAGCGGAAGCAGCGGCGATCTACTCATAGTGTTTGCCCATGGCGAGAATTTGCGCGGCGCGCTGCCACGTGTTCGTTGGCTTTTCGTAGAGGGGCAAGCCATCGGCTGAAGCATCAGCCCACGCGGCAGCGGCTTCCATGATTGAACCGAAGCTGCGGTTTTCCCACCCAAGCACCGTAGGCCCATAAGGACTGGAAGGCTTCGCTGCTTCAAGTGCCTCCGACTCGTTCCATTCATTCGCCATGGCCCACAAGAAGGCGATGAAGGACGGTTCGTCCGTCACCGTGTCGGAAAGTTGTAGGAGGTCGGTTCTCATGGCGGAATGCTCGATGGACAGACCCGAATCATACGAAGCACGATACCGCTTCCACCAGCAGAGCTGCCGCTCCAGGCTGAAAGCGGACTGCCGACGATTGCGACTTTGCCACTGACCCGCCATACTGATCAGGCCTTCGCGTTTAGCAAAGCGAGCTCCAGGAGCGCCAGTGAGACTAGCCGGGTTGAGCTTCGTTGTCTGCCTATCGCTCACCGCAATTCCGCTGGCTTCGGCCGCAGATGCCGTCTCGAAGGAAGGCGGGAAGCCTGTCACCGTTGAGAACTTCATTCGGGCCGAGTCCGACATGTATTTCTCGACGACTGTGAAGCTTGGAGGCTTCGGCGCTTGGCATCACGTGCGAGAACTGCTGCCGCTGGACCGACAGACGGTCATCCGCGGAAATCGCGACACGCTGTACTCGTCTCGTGTCTTCGACCTCGATGCGGGGCCTGTCACGATCACGCTGCCCGATGCGGGCAAGCGGTTCATGTCGGTGCAGTTCATCACAGAGGATCACTACACGTGGACTTCATACGGTAGCGGCCAGCATCGCGTCGACCGGGCGACTGCAGGAACGCGGTACGTCATGGCGGGGATCCGCACGTTGGTAGATCCGAACGATGCTGCCGATTTCGAGCGCGTTCATGCCCTGCAGGACGCCATCACCGTGTCGCAACCGGGCGGACCAGGAAAGTTCGAGATTCCCGCATGGGAGCCTTCGAGCCAAAAGAAGGTTCGAGACGCGCTTCTTGTTCTCGCGACCACGGTAGCCGACACCCGGAGAGCCTTCGGCACGAAAGAGGATGTTGAGCCGGTGCAGCGGTTGCTCGGCACGGCGTCTGCGTGGGGCGCCAACGCCCCCCGAGACGCGATCTACCTGAACCTCGTCCCGACGAAGAACGACGGTATCACGCCCTACACACTGAGGCTGAAAGACGTTCCGGTCGACGGCTTCTGGTCGATCAGCGTGTACAACGCCGCGGGTTACTACGAGCAAAACGCGTTGCACGCCTACTCACTCAACAGCTTGACCGCCAAGCAGGACACCGACGGCGGCGTCACGGTTCGCTTCGGCGGCTGTGAGGCGCCTGCCGGCAACTGCCTTCCGATCATGCGAGGGTGGAACTACATGGTTCGGCTGTACCGCCCCCGGGCGGAGGTCCTTGAAGGTCGGTGGACATTCCCGGAGGCGAACCCATGAAGCAATTGCTGATCGCCTGCATGTGCCTCCTCCAGATGTCGGCGGCACAAGCCTTGGTGCCGCCCGATGAAGCCACCATCACGGAGTCGTACATCTACCTCCTCGGCCGTGCGCTCGTGATCCGGCAGGAGCAGACCGACCTGCGGGAAGCAGGCGTGGCTTACAACCGCATCAAGTACAACCCGCTCGGCTCGGCCGACTTCGTGAACCCAAACTTCGACGTGGCGTACCTCGAAGCGTGGTTCGCCGTGGATGATCAGACTCCGGTGATCCTGGAGGTTCCGAAGGTTCGCGGCCGGTACTACACCGCGCAGATCATGGACGAATGGGGCGAGGTCATCGCCAACATCAATGAGCGCACGTTCCCGAACCGCCCCCATGGCAAGTTCGCGTTGGTCAAGCCTGGCTCGAAGGTCGCCATTCCCCCCGGGGCCGGCCGCATCGAGCTCCATTCGAGCAAGGCGAAGATGCTCGCCCGCGTCGAGCTCAAGGGCGATCCCGAGGGGGCTTTGCGTTTGCAGCGGCAGTTCCGCGTGTCGGTCGCTCGCCCCCCCCGGGTGGAGTCTGCAGTGAACCTGCCGCCGTTCGACAACGCGTCCCTTATCGGCGTCGAGGTGTTCGACCGTGCAGGGGACATCCTCCGCAGTGCACTCGACGTCGCCCCCATTGCAGCGCAGATGCAGCAAAAGGTGCTTGCAGTCGCCGACCATGTGGCCTCGGGATCAGAGGCACGTGCACAGGTGGATCGCTTGTTGCGCGAGAAAGTGATTCCGGAGTACAAGGCCTATGCCACCACGAAAGCTGCACCGTATCGCAACCACTGGCTAGGTGCGGCGCCATCGGGCAACTACGGGGCGGACTACCGCCTTCGGACCATGGTCAACCTGATGGGCATCTGGGGCAACACTTCGGACGAGGTCATCTACTTCGGTGCCTTCCGCGACGCCGACGAACAGCCGTTGGACGGCAGCCGCAGCTACGTCATGCACTTCCCCGCTGATCGACTGCCAGACTCGGTTGTCGAAGGGTATTGGTCGGTCATCCTTGTGGGTGTGCCGGACTACCGCGTCGTGCCGAATCCGCTCAGGCGATTCAACTTCAACAGCGGGACGAACCTCGTGAAAGAGCCGGACGGGTCGCTGAAGATCGGGATCGGCCCGAAACCGGTGGCCGGGGTGCCGGAGTCGAATTGGTTGCCGTCGGCCGATGGTCGGCCTTTCTCTCTGACTTTCCGGACCTATGTCCCGAAGCCCGTCGTCCGGACCGAGTGGGCCCCGCCGGCCGTCACTCGAGTAAGTCATTGAGCGCCGTTCGTTGAACTGCGCGTGCGGGGATGACCGCTTCGAGGTTCGCGCTGCCATTCGCTCACTTTGAGTGACGGGCCCTTTCGCTGCCAGTCGCAGTCCAAAGCGGGCGCCGTATGCACGACCGCTTCCGCTGCAAAGCAGTCGCGACCCACCCCCAGCGTCACACTGCCAACGCCGCCCCACACTTCGCACAGAACCTCGCATCCGCCGACGCCGCCGGCGCACCACACCGCGTGCAGTGCAGGGCCGGCATCGCCGCGATGGCCGCGGCCACGTGCTGCTCGTGCGCCAGCTGCGCGGCCGGTGGCGGGCTGCCCAGGGCCTCGTCGCCCGCGCGCAGCGTGGCGAAGCGGGCCTGGTCTTCGGGGCTGCCCGGGGTGACGAGCACGCTCTGTTCCTTCGCGAACCGGGCCAGGTGCACGGCGAGGGCCTTGGCTTCGGCCTCGGTGGAGAACATCGCGGTGACCTGCCGGCGGTCGTCCTTGCCGAAGACCACGGATTCGATGCGGGCGCGCCAGACGCGCAGGGTCATGGCCTCGGTGCGCACCACGTCGTTTTCGGTGTTCAGCCGGCTCGTGAAGCTGTTGCCGGTGCCCACGCGCGAGGTCTGCCAGTTGCCGGCCATCTCGACCCACACCAGCACGGACTCGAAGTTGAAGCGGCCCCACAGCCGGCTGGCCGACTGGAAGCAGAAGGCGGCGACGAAACCGAGGATGACGGCGCTGCCCAGCAGCGAGAGCCGGTTCGTGCGCCAGTCGGCCAGCGCGTCGAAGCCGTGCACGAAGGCGAGCGCGAGGCCCGTGGCCACGCACACCAGCAGCACGCCGTACAGGTCGAGCAGCAGCACGTGGCGGTGGCGGCGGTTCGACAGGGCCAGGCCGAGCGTGGGGGCCTCGGCGCCCGAGGCCGGCATGGGCTGGGTTTCCTCGAACAGTTCACCGGCGAAGCTGCCCGACGGCGACGTGGCCGGCGTGAGCGGGTCGATGCGGGCGTAGCGCCGGTTCGGGATGCGTTCGGTCCACTCGGACTGCAGGGTGCGGTCGAGTTCGTCCATCAGGGTGGCCGGCGGCGCGTTCATCGAGAGCCGGCCCTGCTCGACGCTCGCGCGGGTCTGCGGGGCCGGGTCCACCTGGCCCAGCACCGCCGCCATCGCGAAGCCGCTCGCGACGAGCGCGGTGCCCAGCATCACGAAGGTCTGGGTGTTGAGCGAGAAGCCCTGGGTGGACGGCAGCTGCGGCGCGAGCCACGCGACGAGCACGGGCCCCACGATGGCCGCGACGACCAGCCCCACGAGCGAGGCCGTGCTGAGCCGCGCCCGCTGCTGGCTCAGCGCGGGCTTGACGAGGAAGAAGAGGCCGAAGGCGAAGTAGAGGAATCCGATCCATGGCCGGGTGGCCGGTGTGCCGAACAGCACCCACGACACCAGGAAGCTCACGAGCGTGGCGCCGATGGCGGCCAGGTTGAACACGTGGCGCCTGGCGAGGGACTGCACCTCCTCGGGGGCCGTGATGAGGCTCGGCGCCCAGTGGTACAGCAGGCCCTCGACGGCACCCTGCGGTTCGGCGTACGTGAGACCGCCCTGGCGCAGCATCTCCTTGACCTGGTTGGCCGCGGCCGAGCCGCCGACCGCGCCCGCGGGGATCTCGGGGGCGAGCGACGCGGGGCGTCCGCGGCCGAAGAAGAAACGCAGGCGCCGGGCCGCACTGGCCGCGCACGCGAGGCCCGAGGCGAGCAGCAGCACGCCGGTCAGCAGCGGGGCGATCGCGAGCCGCACGGACTGCGCCTGCACCGCGCCGCGGGCCCACCAGAGGCTGGTGACCCCGGCGGCGACGAGCACGACGGCGCAGAACCACAGGAGCCGGTTCTGCAGCCGGTACGGGTTCGGCAGTTCGAGGCGCTTCGATTCGGAGCTGTAGTCGTAGGCCATGGGGCTCCTGGTGCCGGAGGGCGCCGGCGGGCGCGAAGGTCAGTGCCGGTGCGGGGCGTCGGGGTCCTCGTCCTCGGGGGCCGGCGGCTTCGCGTCGATGCGATAGCTTTCGGTGGCCCAGGCGCCGAAGTCCGCGTTCTTGCAGCGTTCGCTGCAGAACGGGCGGAAGGGGTTCTCGGGCGCGTAGAGGCTTTCGCCGCCGCAGCCGGGGCACTTCACGAGGCGGCGGGTGCCGGTGAGCGAGGTCATGTGCAGAGCGTGAGTTCGAAGCTGGCGTCGGTGCCGGCGGGTTTGAGGCGGCCCTCGGCGTCCTGGCGCATCAGCCGCACGAGCACCATCAGGCGGTGGCCGCTGATCTCCGGCACGAGCTGCAGGGTGGGGTCGATGCGCAGCCGCAGCAGCTGGTACACGCGGCCGGCCGGCAGGCTCTGCTGATACTGGCCGCCCTGGCTCATCACCTTGTGCGGCACGCCCGAGTCGCGCAGCAGCGCGAGCACGAGCTTGAGCGCCTCGGCCAGCGGCATCATGGTGCCGATCCAGCCGTTCAGGTCGGCGCGGCGGCGGGCCGGCTCGTGCTGCTGCCAGGCGTAGTATGCCGGCAGGTCGAATTCGCAGGTGCCGCCCGGGATGCTGATGCGGCTGCGGATGCCCATCAGCCACTCGTTGCTGTTGAGCGAGTGGCCGGCCTTGCCGGCGAGGTGGTTCAGGCCGTCGAAGGCGTGGTCGATGCGGCGGATCACGTCGTCGAGGGCTTCCTCGGAGATGGACGGGTTGCCGCGGTAGCTGTTGAACTGCGTGCGCTGGCGTTCCAGGTCCTTGAGGACGTCGGACTTGAGGTCGGCGCGCGACGAGACGTCCATGATCTCGAACAGCGTCGCGAGCGCGTAGTGGTGGTCGACCGCCTCGTCGCGCGGGAGCAAGCGCCCCAGCCGGTCGAACAGGTGTTCGAGCCGGAGCATGGTGCGGATGCTTTCGTTGAAGGGGTATTCGTAGAGGACCAAGTGGTGGCTTCCTGCTCTGTCAGCACCGATCGCTGCCGTGACATTGTTCCACAGGGTTCCATCGTTGCCACACAGAAGCCACCTCGGCGGCAAGTTCGTCCAGGGTCAGCCCGTCGTTGAAGATCACGGCGTCGGCGGCGGCGCGGCGTGCCGCCCGGGGCGCCTGCTGCCGGATCACCGCGTCGACCGTGCCCGGCGCCCAGGCCGAACGGGCGAGCACCCGCTGCACCTGCACGTGTTCGGGGCAGTCGATCACGAGCACCCGGTCCACCCGGGCGCGCCAGCGGGACGACTCGACGAGCAGCGGCACGTCGAACACCCGCACGGCGTCGCCGGCGGCGTCGGACTGCCGCTGGGTCTCGAGGCCGATCAGCGGGTGGAGGATGCCTTCGAGCCGCACCTTCGCCGAGGGGTCGGCGAACACCCGTTCACGCATGCGGACCCGGTCCATGGCGCCGTCGGCGGCGATGACGTCGTCGCCGAAGGCGGCGCGCAGCGGGTCGATGGCCGCGCCGCCCGGCAGGGTGAGGCCGCGGGAGATGGCGTCGGTGTCGATCAGCACGGCCCCCAGCTTCACGAGCATGGCCGCGACGGTGCTCTTGCCGCTGCCGATGCCGCCGGTCAGGCCGATCCGCAGCGGCGCCATGGTGTCAGCGCCAGCCGAGCCAGCCCATCACGCGCTCGGGGCCGGCGAACATCATCACGAGGCCGCTGCCCGCGAGGAACGGGCCGAACGGCACGTAGCGCCCTTCGCGCAGGCTGCTGGCGACCTTCATGCCGATGCCGACGATGGCGCCGATCACCGAGGCACCCAGCACGATGGGCAGGATCATCGTGGCGCCCAGCCAGGCGCCGAGGGCGGCCAGCAGCTTGAAGTCGCCGTGGCCCATGCCTTCCTTGCCGGTCAGGAGCTTGAACACCCAGTACACCGACCAGAGCGAGAGGTAACCCGCCACCGCGCCCCACACCGACTGCGACAGCGGCAGCGTCCAGCCGAGGGCGCTGGCGACGAGGCCGGCCCACAGCAGCGGGAGGGTCAGGTTGTCGGGGAGCAGCGTGGTGTCCCAGTCGATGCCGGCCAGGGCCACCAGCACCGCCGTGAACCCGGCCCAGAGCCAGGCGACGGGGTGTTCGCCGAAGCGCCAGGCGACGCCGGCGAACAGCAGCGCGGTGGCGATCTCGATCAGCGGGTAGCGGAGCGAGATGCCGGTCTTGCAGGCCGAGCAGCGCCCGCGCAGCGCGAGGTAGCTGACGACGGGGATGTTCTCGTACCACCGGATGGCGTGTCCGCAGGACGGGCAGCGCGACGCGGGTTTCGACAGCGTCACCGGTTCGGGCAGGTCGACCTCGACCCCGAGCAGTTCGGCGCTGTCCTGCTTCCACCCACGCTCGAGCGCGAGCGGCACACGGTGGATCACCACGTTCAGGAAGCTGCCGATGCAGAGGCCCACCAGGCCCATGATCCATGGGCTGGCGAGAAGGTCAGAGGGGGGAAGCTGGAGCCATTCCATCGGTGTCGATCAGACCACCGCCCCGAGCTTGAAGATCGGCAGGTACATCGCGACCACGATGCCACCGATGATGGTACCGAGGATCACGATGATGATCGGTTCCATCAGGCTGGACAGGCCGGCCACGGCCTCGTCCACCTCGGCTTCGTAGAACTCCGCGGCCTTGCCGAGCATGCCGTCGAGTGCACCGGACTCCTCGCCGATGGCGGACATCTGCAGCACCATGTTCGGGAACACGCCGGTGGTTTCCATTGACGACGTGAGGCTCGCGCCGGTGGAGACGTCCTTCTGGATCTGGTACGTGGCTTCGCGGAACACCGCGTTGCCGGCGGCACCGCCCACGGAGTCGAGCGCCTCGACCAGCGGCACGCCCGCGGCGAACATCGTGGAGAGCGTGCGGGTCCAGCGGGCCACCGACGCCTTGTTGATCAGCTCGCCGAAGATGGGCACCTTCAGCAGCAGGCGGTCCATGGTGCGCTGCATCTTCTCGGAGCGCCGCCACGATTCGAAGAAGAAGTAGATGCCGCCTCCCAGGAAGCCGAAGATGGCCCACCACCACTTCAGGAAGAAGTCGGACATGCCCATCACGAGCAGCGTGGGCGCCGGCAGGTCGGCGCCGAAGGAGGTGAACACCTCCTTGAACACCGGGATCACGAACATCATGATGATGACGACCACGATGAAGGCGACGACCAGCACGGCCACCGGGTAGATCAGGGCCGACTTGATCTTGGCCTTGATGGCCAGCGTCTTTTCCTGGTACACGGCCAGGCGGTCGAGCAGGGTGTCGAGGATACCGGCGGCTTCACCGGCCTCGACCAGGTTGCAGTACAGCGAATCGAAGTACAGCGGGTGCTTGCGGAACGCGGAGGACAGGCTCGTGCCGGTTTCGACGTCGGTGCGGATGTCGGTCAGCAGCTTGGTCAGGCGCGGGTTCGAGCTGCCGCGGGCGACGATGTCGAACGACTGCAGCAGCGGCACGCCGGCGCGCATCATGGTGGCCAGCTGGCGGGTGAACACCGCCACGTCCTTCGGCTGGATGGCGCGGCCGCCGCTCGTGCGGCGCTTCTTCACCTTGCGGATCAGGATGCCCTGGCGGCGCAGCGTGGCACTGACCATGGCTTCGCCGCCGGCACGGATCTCCCCACGGACGATCTTGCCGTTCTTGTCCTTGCCTTCCCACTCGAATACGAACTCTTTTTCTCTGACGGCTGCTGCTGTTGCCATGGTCTCTCCGGGAACTCTGGGGTTCCCGTCCCGTTGATTGTCGTTGGATGCTGCTGGACTGGATCAGGTGGCGGGCGACGCCCTCCGAGTGACAAGGAACGTCACTCGTTGGTGGCGGCGATCACCTCCTCGAGGGTGGTGAAACCGGCGCGCACCTTGACGAGGCCGGACTGGCGCAGGTCGCGGATTCCCTCGCGCTGGGCCTGTTCGGCGATGTCCATCGAGGTCCCCTCGGCCAGGATGATGCGCTGAATGTCCTCGCTGATGGGCATCACTTGGTAAATGCCGACCCGGCCTTTGTAGCCATTCGTGCACGCCGAGCAGCCCACGGCCCGGTACGGCTTCCAGGAACCGTCGAGGTCGGACTCCTTGTAGCCGGCCTTCAGCATGGCCTCCTTCGGGTACTCGGCCGGGGCCTTGCACGATTCGCAGAGGCGGCGGGCCAGCCGCTGGGCGGTGATCAGCAGCACGCTCGAGGCGATGTTGAACGGGGCCACGCCCATGTTCAGCAACCGGGTGAGGGTGGTGGGAGCGTCGTTCGTGTGCAACGTCGACATCACCATGTGGCCGGTCTGGGCGGCCTTGATGGCGATGTCGGCGGTCTCCAGGTCGCGGATTTCGCCGACCATGATGACGTCCGGATCCTGGCGGAGGAAGGATTTCAGGGCCGCCGAGAACGTGAGGCCCGCCTTGTCGTTGACGTTGACCTGGTTGATGCCGGGCAGGTTGATTTCAGCCGGGTCTTCCACCGTGGAGATGTTCACCCCCGGCTGGTTCAGGATGTTCAGGCAGGTGTAGAGCGACACGGTCTTGCCGCTGCCGGTGGGGCCCGTCACGAGCACCATGCCGTAGGGGCGTGCGATGCACTTGAGCAGGCGGTCCTTCTCGGCCTTCTCGTAGCCCAGGGCCTCGATGCCGAGCTTGGCGCTCGAGGAATCGAGAATCCGGATCACGATCTTCTCGCCGAACAGCGTGGGCAGCGTGCTGACCCGGAAGTCGATGGACTTGTTGCCGAACTTCAGCTTCATGCGGCCGTCCTGCGGGACCCGCTTTTCGGCGATGTCCATGCGCGAGATGACCTTGATGCGCGAGGCGAGCTTGTCCTTGATGGCGATGGGCGGCTGCGTGATCTCGCGCAGTTCGCCGTCGACGCGGAAGCGGACGCGGTAGTGGAACTCGTAGGGTTCGAAGTGGAGGTCGGACGCCCGGGAGTTGATGGCGTCGATCAGCATCTTCTGGAGGAAGCGCACCACCGGCGCGTCTTCCACGTCGGCCGTGACCTCCTGGGTCTCGGGCGCGGTGGTTTCTTCGTCGTTGACGTCGAACTCGAAGTCGCCGCCGACGATGTTCTCGAGGGTTTCGGTGGCGCTGGCGCCCGAGTCCTCGAGGATCTTGGCGAGCTTGTCGTGTTCGAGGATGACCCACTCGGGCGACAGCTGGGTGGCGAACTTGATGCGTTCGACCGCTTCCTGGTCGGTGGGGTCCGCCCCGCCGATGAAGAGCCGGTTGCCCCGCTTGCCGAGCACCAGCACCTGGTACTGGCTGGCGAGCTTGTTGTCGATGACGTTGCGCGGGAGCCGCTGCAGGTCGACCGCGTTGATGTCCATCACCGGCAGGGCCAGTGCGGTGGACAGGGTGTGGGCGAGGTCGGCGGACGTGATGGCGCCGCCAGCGATCACCGAAGAGATGAAGCTGGCTTTCTTTTCCTTGGAGGACTTGACCAGGTCCTCGGCCGTCTTGGCGTTCAGCTTGCCAGCGTGGACCAGGACGCGTGCGACGCCGGACAACGACGACTGGGGGGCTTCGACAAGGGTGTCCACAGGCACGGCGTTATGTCACAGGGTGAAATGAGGGCGGATCGGGCCATCTTCGCCGATCCGACCCACACTGTAAACCTTGACCACCCTCACGATTTGCCAGAAAAAGCAGCTTTCGGGCCGTGATTTCCTGCAACCAAATGCATCCAAGTGCCTGAAAGCTGTCCGGCCCAGCGTCGCGGGGCGAAGTTGCATCCTCGTTCTTCGAGTTTGCCGCGCCGGGGCCGCCTCCCTAAGCTTGGTCGATTCGCCCCCTTCGCGCCTTGCGCTTCCCCGCCGTGCCGACCTCGTCCCCCTCCGCCCGCCACCCCGCCCCGCTGACCCGCGCCGAGCCGGCCGCCCCCGACGTGGCCACCCTGTTCGGCCGCCTCGGTACGCTGCTGCCGCAGATCGCCGACGGCGCGGCCCGCCGCGAGCGCGAACGCGACCTCCCCTACGCGCTCGTGCGGCGCATCGCCGAAGCGGGGCTGCTGACCGTGCGCATTCCGAAGCGCTACGGCGGTCCGGGCGGCTCGGTGCGCGACGCCATCCGCGTCGTCATCGAGATCGCCTCGGTCGACTCGAACATCGCCCAGGCGCTGCGGCCCAACTTCGGCTTCGTCGAGAGCCTGCTGTCGAACCCCGGCAATGAGGCCGGGCGCGAGCGCTGGTTCGCGCGGCTGCTCGCGGGGCACATCGTGGGCAACGCCGGCCTCGAGCGGGGTGGCGCCCACGGCACTTCCCGCGCGCGGCTGACCCGGGAGGGCGATCATTACAAGGCCTCGGGCACGCGGTACTACAGCACCGGGGCGCTGTTCGCCGACTGGATCAGCTCGTTCGCGCTGAACGACGAGGACCGCGAGACGAACTTCATCGTGCCGCGCGACCGCGAGGGCCTGCACCTCGCCGACGACTTCGACGCCATGGGCCAGCGCCTGACCGCGAGCGGCACGTCGGTCTACGAGAACGTGCTGGTCGCGGACGACGAGGTGGGCCAGCACCCGATCGCGCGCGACCGCCGCAACCCGGTGATCCCGATGTTCCAGCTGTACCTCGCCGCGGCCGAGGCGGGCATCGCGCGCAACGCGCTGACCGATGCCGTGGCCTTCACGCGCCACGTGGCCCGGCCGATCCGCCACAGCAGCGCACAGAAGTCGGTGGACGATCCGTACGTCCAGCACAGCGTCGGCGAGATCGCCGCGCAGGCCTACGCCGCCGAGGCGGCGGTGCTGCGCGCGGCCGATGCCCTCGACGACGCGTGGGCCGCCGACCTCGACGAGGCCGCGCTGACCCGCGCCTCCGTGGAGGTGGCCCAGGCGCAGTACTTCGCGGTGCAGGCCGCGCTGAAGGCGGCCGAGCGGCTCTTCGACGTGGGCGGCGCGTCCACCACGGACCGCACGCACAACCTCGACCGCCACTGGCGCAACGCGCGCACGGTCGCGAACCACAACCCGCGGGACTGGAAGGCGGCGGTGACGGGGGCTTGGCATCTGAAGGGGGAGGCGCCGCCCACGAGCGGGGCATTCTGAGGGGCGGGCCGCACGCCTGAAGCCATGTCCCGCATCGAAGTGGGAGAGACCGCGATGCGAGCGATTCCCTGTGGCACCATTGGGCGATGCTCAACCTGCAGTTTGCGAGTCGTTCCAACGTGGTACTCGTCGTGGAGTGGATTCTTCGTGCGCACGACACGGTCCCTGACCGGCGTGCTGTCGGAATCCTTTGCCCTTCCGAGAGGGCGGCTTGACAGAGGCGACCGTTGCGTCCGACGGCGCCAAACCGCAGCCCCTGCCCGTGCGTGTCCCGCCCTTGAGCGTGGTGATGCCCGTGTACAACGCCATGCCCTACCTGGCGTCCGCGATCGAAGCGATCCTGCGGCAGACCTTCCGTGATTTCGAACTGGTGATCGGTGTCAACGGCGGCACCGACGGGTCCGCCGAGTGCGCGGAGGCCTACGCACGCCGCGATCCACGCATCCGCGTGCTGCGAAGCGACCTGCGCCTGGGCCCGGTCGGGAGTTCGAACTGGGTCGCGAACGCCGCCCGCGCGCCGCTGGTGGCCCGCATGGACGCCGACGACCTCTGCCACCCGCGCCGGCTCGAACTGCAGATGAAGGTGCTCGCCGAACACCCGTCCGCCGTGCTGGTGGGGGCGCTCTGCAGCCTGATCGACTGCGACGACCGCGCGATCCGGGGCGTCGACCGCTCCACGCTGCTCGGCCGGCCCACGCCCCCCATCGCGCATTCCTCGCTGCTCTATCGCAAGCAGGCCTTCGACGAGGTCGGCGGCTATCGCCACGATGCCGACTACTTCGAGGACGCCGACCTCTACCGCCGGCTGGCGTCCCTCGGCAGCATCCTCGTCATCGCCGATCCGCTGATCCAGTACCGCGTCGCGGGCACCAGCACGCGGTTGACCGACGACCGCGCCGAGGTCGAACGCGCGCTCAACTCGATGTCCGCCACGCTGCACCTGCGCGAGGTGAGCGTCGATCCCAACGTCGAGGGCAAGCTCGCGCCGGAAGTGTTCCGCACGTTCGGCACCCTCCGGTTGTGGGCCAAGCTGCCGCTGGCCATCCTGCCCGACATGGCTCGGCGGATGCAATGGCGACCCCTGAACGTCAGCCTGCGGGTGGTGGTCTGGGCGGTCATCTCCAGCGTGTCGCCGTCGATGACGCGACAGGCCACGCGGGTGCGCCTCGTCTGGCGGAACTGGCGCACGCGCGAACGGGTGCCCTCGGGCCACCTGTTCCGCTGGGTGCCCGGTGCGCCGGCCGTGAACCTCGGGCGTGTCGACGGCACGGTGGCCGAATGAATGCCTCGCCCCTCGACGTGCCGCCGGCCCGCCCGGGGATCGGGGCCCTGCTGGTGTCGCTCTGGCACGTGCTGTCCCGGCGGCGGCGGCGCGAGGTGGTGCTGCTGGCTGCCGTGATGGTCGCGACCGGTGCGGCGGAACTGGGGGCGCTGGTGGCCCTGAAGTCGTTCCTCGGCTCCGTGGTCCATGGCGCGGATCCGGCGCGATTCGTGGGGCCGTCCCTGGTCTTCGCCGGCATGACCGTCGCGCTGGCGTTGGCCAGGGTGTCCACGCTCAAGCTGCAGGACGCCTTCGTGCTCGCGTTCGCGTCCGATGCCAGCACGGAGATCTTCTCGCGCGCACTTCGCCAGCCCTACCTGCTCCACGTGACCCGGGAGTCGGCGGAACTGTATGCGGCCCTCGAGAGCACGCAGCGCCTCGTGAACAGCGCCCTCGCGCCGCTGGTGCAGGTCGGCGTCAGCACCGGGCTGACGGTCGCGCTTCTCGCCTATCTGCTGGTTCTCGCGCCGATGGTCGTGCTGCCGGCCATCGGGGTGCTGGCGCTGACCTATCGCCTCGTGGGGGTCTGGGCCGGCCGCCACCACCGCGAGGCCCCTCCGCTGCAGACGCTGGCCGTCCGGCGGCTGAAGGTCGCGCATGAAGCACAGCGCGGGTTCCGCGACCTCGTCCTGTCGCACGAACAACCGCAGGTCATCGCGCAGTTCCGCGACGCGGAGGCGCAGTTCCGGGCCCGCCAGGCGAACGACCGCTTCCATGCCCTGGCACCCCGCCATGTCGTGGAGATGGTCGTCGTGCTGGTCGCGATCGGTGTGATCGGGTTGCTTTCCAGCGGACCCGGTGCGTTCACATCCAGCATCCCGATGATCGGCGTTGCGGCCCTCGCACTGCAGCGCATGGTGCCGCTGATGCACGGCGGCCACGCCGGCTGGCGGCTGTTCAAGGCCAACCGCGACGTGCTCGAGGACACGCTGCGCCTGATGCGGCGCCCCGCGCTGCCCACGCCCCCCGTGTCGATCGACCCGCTTCCCTTCTCCCACACCATCCGGCTCGAGCATGTGGGCTTGTGCTACGAGGGCCGCGAACCGCTGCTGCGCGATGTCGACGTCACGCTGCGCCGTGGCGAACGCGTGGCCATCGTGGGGCCGTCGGGCAGCGGCAAGAGCAGCCTGCTCGACATCCTGATGGGCCTGGTCGCGCCCACCACCGGCCGCGTGTGCGTGGACGGCGTGCCGCTCGACTCGCATGCGCGCCTGTGGGGCTGGCAGCGCCAACTGGCGTGTGTCGCGCAGAACGTGTACCTGCGCGACGCGTCGATCCGGAACGTCGTCGCGGGTACCGCGTCGGACGTCCCGGTGGATGCCGCACTCTTCGACGCCGCCGTGCGGGGGGCCGGGCTCGGCCCGTTCCTCGCGTCCCTGCCGTCGGGAGCGGACACCTGGATCGGCGATGGCGGCGTCCGGCTGTCGGGCGGACAACGGCAGCGCATCGCCATCGCGCGGGCGCTGTACCGGGGCGCGCCGGTGCTGGTGCTGGACGAGGCGACGAGCCAGCTCGACGCCGAGACCGAGGCCGGCATCCTGGACACCCTCGATGCCCTGGGGCCCGGCATGACGATTCTGATTGTCACGCACCGCGACACCGCCCTGCGGGGTTGCGACCGCATCCTCGACGTGCGCGACGGCAGGGTGGTCGAACGCCAGGGAGCCGTGTCGCCATGAGCTTCGGCCTGCTGACCTGCCGGACGAACAACCTGGGGGACGAGGTGCAGTCGCTCGCCGCGGCGCGCTTCCTGCCCCGGGTGGACCACCTGCTGGAGCGCGATGCGCTGCAGCAGGCTCCCGCGGGCGAAGGCCCCGTGCATGCCATCTTCAATGGATGGTTCTTCGGGCCGCCCTACGAATGGCCGCCCCATCCCCGCCTGATCCCGCTGCTGGTGTCGATGCACCTCAGTGCCCTCCGGTCGCGAAAGCGCTTCTGGCGGCCGTCGCCCGTGGCGCGACTGCTGACCCCGCAGGGGCGCGAGTGGCTTTCCGCGAACGGGCCGGTGGGGGCACGCGACCTCGCCACGCTCGAGCGGCTGCAGCGCCGCGGCATCCCGAGCTGGTATTCGGGTTGCCTCACGCTGACCCTGCCGGCCGGGGCCGGGCCCCGCGAGGACGTGGTCGTCGCCTGCGACCTGCCGGAGGCCCATCTCGCCGCGCTGCGGCGGTACACGTCGTCCCGCATCGTCACGGCGACCCACCACGACGCGTCCACGCAGGGCCATGTCCAGCGGGCCGCGAAGGCCGAGGCGCTGCTGGACCAGTACCGCCGCGCCCGCGTCGTCGTCACGAGCCGCCTGCACTGCGCGCTGCCTTGCCTCGCCGCCGGCACGCCGGTGCTGTTCCTGCCGATCGATCCCGACCGCCGGCGGCTGCAACCCGGGATCGACCTGGCCCACACGGTCGAGCCGTCCGACTTCCTGGCCGGCCGCTTCGACTTCAAGGTGGACGATCCGCCGGACAATCCCGAGGCCTGGCGACTGCTGGCCCGCGGCCTGGTCGAGCGGTGCGAGGCCTACGTCCAGTCCGTCACCCGGTCCGCCCCGGAGGTCGCCCGATGTCCCACCGAAACCCTGTGAGCGGCCCGCCGTCCTCCGTTCCGATGAACGGCCTTCCGCCGCAAGCCTCCCGGTCTTCACCAAGGATCCGACCATGAACGATTTCTGGAACCGCCCCGTGTGGCCCGTCACCCGCGAGCCCTTCGACCACGTGTGTGTCGATGACCTTCTCCCCAAGGCCCTCTACGACGAACTGGCCGCCACGTTCCCCGAGTGCCCCCCGGCCTCGGGTCCGACAGGCTTCACCATCCATGCCGGCGACGAGGAGTTCGATGCGCTGATGGCGAACCGCCCCGCGTGGCGGAGTCTCTGGCAGGCCTGCGACAGTCCCGAGTTCACGCGTTTCGTGCTGGCGCAGTTTTCCGAGAGTTTCGCGAACGATGCGGTGGTGGACCTGAGCGACGCGCGCCACGTGCTGTACCGCGAGACGCGGGAACAGAAGCAGAGCCGCCACCCGATCCGGAACCACCTCGCGCCGGACGACCTGTGGGTTCGCTTCGACCTGATGCAGGGGCGGGTGGGCTACAGCCGTGCCGTGCACGTGGACCACCGCCGACGCGCGGCCACCATGCTGATCTACTTCTCCGAGTCCGAGACCTCCGGCACCGACGGGGGCGACCTGAGGCTGCATGGTGCAGACGGCAGCATCGTCACCGTCGCACCGCGGGCGAACCGGGCGGTCTTCTTCCCGTGCAACAACCAGTCGTGGCATTCGGTGTCGCCCATCGTGCGGCAGGACCACCCGCGCAATTTCCTGCAGGTCACGCTGTCCAGCGCGGCCGACCTCTGGGAGCCGCTGCCGATGAAGCTCAGCACCCGTCTGAAGGAGACGCTCCGGTCGCTCGTCGGCGCCCGGTGATCCGCGGACCGGTCCGGCGTGCTGCCGGGCCCTGACACGAGGCCCTCGAAAGGTACCGCCATCCCGGCGTTCGCCGGGGTGACCATGGTTCGGACCCCCGCCGGGATGACGGCGTCGGGGATGCGGCGTCCATCGATATGCGAGATCGTTCGTTGTCCGGCAGGGGATCGGCCTGGACACTGCATCGAAGCATTTCGAGCAGGACCCGCCGTTGACCTCCGCCACCCCCCGCATCCAGTTCCGCCAAGCCGGCAAGACCTACGCGGCCCATGGGGGACAGCCGCCCGTGCAGGCGCTGGCCTCGCTGTCCCTCGACATCGCACCCGGCGAGATCGTGGCGCTGCTCGGCCCCACCGGCTGCGGCAAGTCCACCGCGCTCAACCTCGTCGCGGGTTTCGAGTCGCCCACCGAAGGGACCGTGCGGGTCGATGGCCACGCGGTCGATGGCCCGGGCCCCGACCGGGCGGTGGTGTTCCAGCACACCGCGCTGTTCCCGTGGCTCAGCGTGTTCGACAACGTCACGCTCGGCGTGAAGTCGCGCGGTGACGACCCGGCCGCGTATGCGCCCCGCGCGCGTCACCTGCTGCAGCGGGTGGGCCTCGACCGCTTCGAGAAACACTACCCGTACCAGCTGTCGGGCGGCATGCAGCAGCGGGTGCAGATCGCCCGCGCGCTGCTGTCGCAGCCCGAGATCCTGCTGATGGACGAGCCGTTCGGCGCGCTCGACCACCAGACCCGCCTGCTGATGCAGGAGCTGCTGCTCGACCTGTGGGCCGAGCACCGGCCCACGGTGCTCTTCATCACGCACGACATCGGCGAGGCCATCTTCGTGGCCGACCGCGTGGTGGTGATGGGCCGCCGCCCCGGCCGCGTCAAGCTCGAGGTGCACGTCGACACACCCAAGCCCCGCACGCCTGCCTTCCTCGCCACGCCCGAGTTCATCGACCTGCAGGCGCGCCTGCTGCAGGCGCTGCGCGAAGAGGTGCTGGCCGCCAACTCCCTTTCCGAACACCCGACCGAACCCCTGAGGACCGAATGACCGCTGCCCCGTTTTCCCTCCGCCGCTGGCTGACCGCCGGCACCGCCGCCGCCGCGCTGCTGGTGCAGGCCGCCACGCCTGCACACGCCGCCGAGCCGCTCAAGTTCAAGTGGGGCGCACCGTCGGGCGACTACTACCCGCTGTACGTCGCGCTGGAACTGGGCCTCTTCAAGAAGCACGGGCTCGACCCCGAGTTCTTCTGGTTCCCGTCGGGCGCGCCGCTGCTGGCCGGCCTCAAGAGCGGTGACATCGACGTGTTCACCACGGGCCTCGCCACCGTCTTCGCGCTCGGCCAGAAGATCCCGCTGACGTTCATCGGCTGGGAGATCAACGACGCCGCCGCGGCCGGCCTCGTCGTCGACCCGAAGACCGGCATCGCGGACTTCCGCCAGATCGTGAAGGCCAAGGCCATCGGTGCGCCGTCGGGCACCTGCGCCCAGGTGTCGCTGGCGCTGCTCGCCCGCAAGGCCGGCGTGCCGTACAGCAGCTTGAACGTCGTCAACATCCCGCCGCCGCTGTACGCGAACGCGTTCAAGGGCGGCTCCATCGACGCGGGCCTCGCCTGGGCGCCGTACGCGCAGGCATTGGCCGAGCAAGGCTACAAGGTCGCCAGCTGGGACACCGAGTACACCGCCCCCACCGGCGTGTGCCCCGTGCTCACCGGCGGCCGCCCGGCCTTCCTGAAGGAACACCCCGAGGTGGGCGCGAAGCTCGTCGCGGTGCGCGCCGAGGCCCTGGCCGCGATCGCGAAGAACCCGCAGCTCGCGGTGGACGCGCTCGCCAAGCGCCTGTCGATCTCGCCGGCCGTGGCCCGCGACGTCTACAACCGCACGTCCGGCGCGCAGATGCCCACGTTCGAGCAGCAGCTCGCCGAGGACTCGCCGTACTCGCTGACGTCGAAGAAGGACGGCCTCGCCGGCAAGCTGCACCTCGCGGGCACGCTGCTGCATGAAGCGGGCAGCATCCCGGCACCGCTGTCGTGGGAGCAGGTGCAGCAGTCCATCGACCCGTCGTACATCCGAGCCCACCTGCAGCGGGCCAAGCCATGAGTTCGACCGCGGCCACCTCCATCGCGGCGGTCCCGTTCGCGGGACGGCGCGTGCGCCGCCAGTGGCCGGCGTGGGTGATCTCCACCGCCGGGGTGGCCGGCCTGTTCGCCGTGTGGGCCCTCGCCACCGCGGGGGACTGGATCGACCCGGTGTACCTGCCGAGCCCCTGGAGCCTCGGAACCGAACTCGTCACGCTGTTCCGCGACGGCTACAAGGGCGCGAGCGTGTGGCAGCACATCGGCATCAGCCTGTTCCGCACGCTGACCGGTTTCGCGATCGGCGTGGCGCTCGGCGTGCCGGTGGGTCTGGCGACGGGCTACAGCCGAACGGGGCAGGCGCTCGTGTCGCCGCTGATGGCCTTCATTCGGCCGATCCCGCCCATCGCCTTCATCCCGATGGCGGTGCTGTACTTCGGCCTCGGCGAGCTGGGCAAGGTGGTGCTGATCGCGTTCACCGCGTTCAACTACATGCAGATCAACGCCCGCGCGGGCGCGGCCAGCGTGCCGCTGACGCACCACCGCGCGGCCCGTTCGCTCGGCCTCACGCGGTTCCAGGTGTTCACGCGCATCGTGCTGCCGTCGTCCGTGCCGCACCTCTTCACCGGCTTCAAGGTGGCGATGGCGCTGAGCTGGGCCGTGGTGGTGGCCGCCGAGCTGGTGGGCGCGCAGCGCGGCCTCGGTTTCATGATCTCCGACGCCGCCCAGCTCTTCCGCATCCCCGTCGTGTTCATCGGCATCGCCCTGATCGGCGTGACCGGCCTGCTGCTGAACGCGCTGATCGACCTCCTCGAGCGGCGCGTCGTCCACTGGCGAAACCGCTGATCCCCCTTCACGGAGTTTTCCCATGTCCACGTTCAAGACGGCCAAGTCCGTGCGCCAGCTGATCGACATCGGCACCCGCTACCAGCACATCCGCCCCGTGCCGAAGATGCCCAACTTCGCCGCGGTCATCGAAGGGGTCGACCTGACGAAGCCGCTGTCGGCCCCGGTGCGCCAGGAGCTCGTGCAGGCGCTGCTCGACTTCGAGGTCATCTTCTTCCCGCCGCAGAAGATCACGCCCGAGCAGCACCTGGCTTTGGCCGAGGTGTTCGGCCCCATCGCGCAGGGCGCGTACAACCCGCGCAAGACGGGCTACAGCGACATCGAAATCATCGAGAACGACGAGCGCCGGCCGCCCTCCATCGACCACTGGCACAGCGACATCACGTGGGTCGAGAGCCCGCCCGCGGGCACCGTGATCCAGATCGTCGAGGTGCCGCCGGTGGGCGGCAACACCGCCTGGGCCAGCATGAGCAAGGCCTACGAGGCGCTGTCGCCCGGCTACCGCGCCTACCTCGACGGCCTCACCGCCACCCACACGTGGGAGGTGAGCAACTGGCGCAAGTACCTCGCCGACCTCGGCGAGGACGTGCTGATCAACGCCATCCGCGAGTTCAAGCCGGTGGTTCACCCGGTGATCAAGGTGCACCCCGAGTCGGGAAAGCGCGTGCTGTTCGTCAACGAGACCTTCACGAAGAAGATCGACGGCATCTCCGAACTCGAGAGCAAGGAGGTGCTGCGCTTCCTCGCCCAGTGGATCAAGACGCCGGAGTTCATCTACACGCACGCGTGGGAGCCGCACGGCATCGCGGTGTGGGACAACCGCACCACGCAGCACTTCGCGCTCGCCGACTACTGGCCGCACCGGCGCGTGAACCAGCGCGTCACCTTCAACGCGCGGGGTGTCGAGGCCTGTGCGGGCAACGCGCTGTCGGTGGTCGGGGGCGAGGCCATCGAGCCGACGGTGGCGTTCGGGACCTGATCAGGCGCCGGCCGACACCAGCTTCGGCACCGCCGCGGCCGTCTCGGCATCGGCCGGCAGGAACAGCTCGATCGCCAGTTCCGACAGCGTGATGTCCGCGACCGGCCCGAAGACGGTGGTGGCCGTGATGAAACTCAGCACGCCGAGCGGACTGTCGATCTGGAACGGGACGACGACGCCGCCGGACCCCGCGGCCGGCGTGGCCGCCCCGGCCTCCGCCTCCAGCTCGGCCAGCATCCGCTGCAGCACGGGGTCGCCGTTCAGGCGGATCTGCTGGCGCAGCCGCCAGGCGTGGTTCTCGCGCACCTGCGCCAGGTTCGCGATGCGCGAGCGCAGGCCCTGCGGGTGGTGGCACAGGCGCAGGATGTTGTACGGCGGTTGCAGCAGGGACGGGTCGACACCACCCAGCACCACACCGGTGGCGGCGTTCGCGGCCACCAGGTTCCAGTGCCGGTCCATCGCGATCGCGGGGTAGGGCGCCTGCCGGTCGAGCAGTTGCTGCACCACCGCGCGCACCTCGGCCAGCGCGTCGTCGGTCAACGCGTGCTCGGAATACATCGGCGCGTAGCCGGCGGCCAGCAGCCAGCCGTTGCGTTCGCGCAGCGGCGCCTCCAGGCAGGCGCCGAGCCGCAGCACCATCTCGCGGCTGGGCGCGGCCCGGCCGGTCTCCAGGAAACACAGGTGGCGGGGCGAGACGTCGGCCTCCAGGGCCAGGGCCAGTTGAGAAAGGCGGCGCTGCTGGCGGCGCTGGCGCAGCTGTTCGCCGAACGGCAGGCGTCCTGTGGATGCGGTGTCCGGTGAGGGCTGGGTGCTCATGGGCGCATCGTAGACGCGCGCGCGTGCGGCGCCACTTACCTCCGAGGTAGTCGACGCTGTGCCGCCGCGGGAACCACCATGCGCTCCCTTCACCCCGTTCCAGGAGTCCGCATGAACCGTTCCCGATCCATCCTTGCCGCGTGGGCCTGCGGGCTCGCGGCGTCGCTGCTCGCCGGCTGCACCACCCCGCCGTCCGCCGACGGGCTCGACCATCCCGCGGTGGCCCGCTACGTCGCGGGCTGGCAGGCGCACGACGGCGCCCAGGTGTCGGGCGCCTTCGCCCCGGACGGGCGCTACCGCGACCCGAGCCTGCCGGAGGCCATCGACCGGGCGGGCGTGGCCGCCCACGTGGCCACGCACCGCGACGCCCGGTTCGAGCTGCGCAACGCCCGCCGGGTCGACGCGGAGCACGTGGAGTTGCGGTGGCAGGCGGTCTGGCCGCAGCGCCAGCAAGCGTTCGACTACGTCGACACGGTCACGCTGCAGGGCGACGGGATCGGCCGCGTCGAGAGCACGGGGCTGGCACCGCCCGAGGCCGCGGGGGTGGTGGCGGCGTACGAGGTGCTGCACGACACGCCGACCCCCGAACGGCAGGCGGCGCTGCTGACGACGGACGTGGAGGTCTACGGCAGCACGCTGCCGGCCTCGGGGCTGCGGTACGACACGTTCACGGGGTTCCTGGCGACGCTGCGCGGCACGACGTTCCGCCAGCAGCCCGACCGGCCGCTCGCGATGACGAAGGACGGCCGCATCGTGCTGTGGTGGACCCTGGCCGCCGGGCCGAAGCCGCTGGCCGCGGGCGTCGACTACCTCACCGTCGAGCAGGGGCGCATCCGCAAGATCGTCGGCGTCTACGGACCGGTCGTGCAACCCGGTGCCGAACGCGCCGACACGGCGGCCCGCGGGCACTGATCCGGCCTCGGTGGCGTCGGCGCTGGCCGGGACGGATGGCGGCACGGCCGGACGCGACGTGCCGATTCGCGCTGGCACGAACTGGTAAGCGGCTGGCACCACGGGGCAATCGGTTTCCGGGGCTTTTGCCAACAATGCGGCACATCACATGTCGGAGCCCCGGACCATGAATGGATTGATGATGGGCCAGCCGCTGCTGGTCTCCGCGCTGCTCACGCACGCGCAGCGCCACCACGGTGAGCAGGAAATCGTGTCGCGCCGCGTCGAGGGCGACATCCACCGCTACCGCTTCGTCGACCTGGCGCGCCGCTCGCGCCAGCTGGCCAACGCGCTCCAGCAACTCGGCCTCGGTGACGACGACCGTGTCGCCACGCTCGCCTGGAACGGCTACCGCCACCTCGAGCTGTACTACGCGGTGTCCGGCTCGGGCCGCGTGCTGCACACGCTCAACCCCCGCCTGCACCCGGACCAGCTGCGCTGGATCGCCGAACACGCGCAGGACCGCGCGCTGTTCTTCGACCTGAGCTTCCTGCCGCAGGTGGAGGCCATCGCGTCGCTGCTGCCGGGCATCCAGGCCTTCGTCGCGATGACGGACCGCGCCCACATGCCGGCCACGAGCAAGATCCCCGGCCTGCTGTGTTACGAGGAACTGCTCGCGGACGCGTCGGACACGTTCGAGTGGCCCGCCCTCGACGAGCAGCGCGCCTCGTCGCTCTGCTACACGAGCGGCACCACCGGCAACCCGAAGGGCGTGCTCTACAGCCACCGCTCGACCGTGCTGCACACGTGGGCCGCGGCGCTGCCGGACTCGCTGAACTGCAGCAGCCGCGACGCCATCCTGCCCGTGGTGCCGATGTTCCACGTCAACGCATGGGGCCTGCCGTACGTGGCCTGCATGGTGGGCGCGAAGCTGGTGCTCCCCGGACCGGGGCTCGACGGCAAGTCGCTGCACGAGCTGTTCGAGGCCGAGCAAATCACGTTGTCGGCCGGCGTGCCCACGGTGTGGCAGGGCCTGCTGAACCACGTCGACGCGAACAAGCTGACCTTCAGCAGCATGCGCCGCACGGTCATCGGCGGCGCCGCGTGCCCGCCCGCGATGATGAAGGTCTTCCAGGAACGCCACGAGGTGCAGGTGCTGCACGCGTGGGGCATGACCGAGCTGAGCCCCGTGGGCACGGTGTGCGCGTTCAAGGGCCGCCAGCTCGACCTGCCCGACGGCGAACGCGCGGCCATCCAGCTCAAGCAGGGCCGCGCCGTGTTCGGCGTGGACATGAAGATCGTCGGTGCGGACGGGGCCGAACTGCCGTGGGACGGCCGCCAGAGCGGTGAGCTGATGGTGCGCGGTCCGTGGATCGTCGCCCGCTACCTGAACGACGAGGGCGCGGGCCCCCTCGTGGACGGCTGGTTCCCGACCGGCGACGTGGCCACGATCGACGCCGACGGTTTCATGCAGATCACCGACCGCAGCAAGGACGTGATCAAGTCCGGTGGCGAATGGATCGGCTCCATCGACCTCGAGAACATCGCGATGTCGCACCCCGCCGTCGCGATGGCCGCCTGCATCGGCGTGGCCCACCCGAAGTGGGACGAACGCCCGCTGCTGGTGGTCGTGCGCAAGCCGGGTGCGTCGGTGACGCGCGAGGAACTGCTCGCCTTCTACGAGGGCAAGATCGCCAAGTGGTGGACGCCCGATGACGTGGCCTTCGTCGACGGCATCCCGCTGGGTGCGACCGGCAAGATGCTGAAGAACAAGCTGCGCGACGCCTTCAAGGACCACCGCCTGCCATGAACACGCTGGCCATCACGCGGTTGCCCGCCCAGGGCCGCCAGCTGTTTCCCGGGATCATGGCCTGCGGCGTCGTCGCCGCGGCCTCGACCTTCCTGTCGCAGCACTACGGTGCGCCGGTCATGCTGTTCGCGCTGCTGATCGGCCTCGCGATGAACTTCCTGTCGGGCGACGGCGTGTGCGCCCCCGGCATCGGCTTCACCGCGCGCGAACTGCTGCGCGTCGGCGTCGCCCTGCTGGGCCTGCGCATCACGGCCGCGCAGGTGGCCGCGCTGGGCTGGCAGCCGGTCGTCATCGTCATCGTCGCCGTGGTGGTGACCATCACGGTCTCGATGGTGGTGGCGCGGCTGCTGGGGTTCCAGTCCCTGTTCGGGCTGCTGACCGGCGGTGCCACCGCGATCTGCGGCGCCTCGGCGGCGCTCGCGCTGTCGGCCGCGCTGCCCGCGCACCCGCAGAAGGAGCGGGCCACGCTGTTCACCGTGATCGGGGTCAGCGCGCTGTCCACCTTCGCGATGATCTCGTACCCGATGCTCGCGCACTGGCTGGGCCTGGACCACCACGCGACGGGGGTGTTCCTCGGCGGCACCATCCACGACGTGGCGCAGGTGGTGGGGTCCGGCTACGGCATCTCGCGCGAGACCGGCGACGTCGCCACCCTCGTCAAGCTGATGCGCGTGGCGATGCTGCTGCCGGTGATCGTGTTCGCGGCGATGCTGACGCGTGCGCGCACGGGTCCCGGCGCCGCGCGGCCACCGCTGCTGCCGTGGTTCGCCGTGGCCTTCGCCGTGCTGGTGCTGGTCAACAGCACGGGCTGGGTGCCCAGGGGGCTGCAGGACTTCGGCAGCGACGTCTCGCGCTGGTGCCTCGTGGCGGCCATCGCCGGCATCGGCATGAAGACGCAGCTCAAGGACCTGGCCACGGTGGGCGTGAAGCCGATCCTGCTGATGGTGGGCGAGGCCGTCTTCCTCGTTGTTCTCGTGCTGGGCATGCAGCGCTTCGGGTAACCCCGGGCCTGGGAATCCCTGGCGTGGCGCGGGCAGATAACTCGCTGTCGCCAACGGTCAAGCGGTGCCGGGCGTTCGCACCAAGACTCCATTCCAAGGTGAGATTCCACATGCACCGATTCCAACGTCCCCCTACGTCACTGGACAGGAGTTCCGACTTGAAGCTGAAGATCATTTCCCTTGCTGCCATCGCCGCCGTTGCCGGTCCCGCGTTCGCCCAATCGAACCTGACCCTCCACGGCAACCTCGACGTCGGCCTGCTGGGCATCTCCAACACCAGCGGTGGTGTCGGGTACATCCCGAGCCCGGTGAACCGTGGATCGGACCGCATGGTCAAGGACGGCGGCCTCGGTGCCAGCAACTGGGGCCTGCGCGGCACCGAAGACCTCGGCGGCGGGCTGCGTGCGCTGTTCCAGATCCAGGGCAACCTGGCGCTGGACACCGGCGTGGTGGGCGGGCCGAACAGTTCGGGCTCCACCTCGATGTGGAACCAGACGGCCGCCATCGGCCTGGCCCACAACGACTGGGGCACGATCCGGTTCGGCCGCCAGGTCTCGCCGACGTACTGGGCGATGGCCGCGACCGACGCCCGCGGCGGCCGCTACTTCGGCAGCGCGCTCACCGCGCTGGTGGGCATCAACAGCGCGAGCGGCGTCTTCATCGGCGACAACTCGAACGTGGCCTTCGGCACCGTCTACAACGACAACGCCATCCTCTACACGTCGCCCACCTGGCGCCACGTCACGGCCAACCTCATGTACGCGATGGGTGAAACGGGCGGCACGACCCGGGCGAACTCGCAGCAGGCCGCCACCGCCGTCTACGACGACAGCCACCTGAAGCTCTCGGCGCTGTTCTACAACGGCTACGGGAACAACCTGCCGGCCGCCACGGCGCTCTACACGCGCCAGCTGGGCAGCGCTGCCGCCGCGAGCGCGGCGCTGACCGCCCGCGGCCTCACGACCGAGACCAACACGAACCGCCTGTCGTCCGTGGGTGCGCTCTACACGTGGGACACCTTCACGGTCAGCGCCTCCTACATGGCCGCGCGCAACCCCTCGAAGATCCAGGTGGTGCCGGTGGGGTCGACCAGCCTCGACATGTGGTCGGTGGGCGCGGGCTGGCGCATCTCGCCGTTCATGAACCTGACCAGCGGCTACTACCGGATCGACGACAACACGAACGCCGGCAACAAGGCGACGCAGTTCGCGCTCGCGCTTGACTACCACCTGTCCAAGCGCACCATGGCGTACGTCGAAGGGGCCACCACCACGAACGACGGCGCCAACATGAACCTGAGCCCGGTCTACGCCACCCCCGTGGCGGCGAACCAGGACGTGCACGCCCTGATGATGGGCCTGCGCCACTCGTTCTGACGCCCGGCAAGGAGATCACCATGCACCTGCACGCCCACGACGCCCCGGCCGGCCCCGGCAACGACTTCCTGGTTCCGAAGGGCCAGGCCTGGTTCGCCTTCGCGATGACCTTCGGCCTGATGCTGTTCGACTACATCGACCGACAGGTCATCGTCTCGCTGTTCCCGTACCTCAAGGCCGAGTGGAGCCTGAGCGACAAGCAGCTGGGCGGCCTGGTCTCGGTGATCTCCATCGTGGTGGCTGCCGCCGGCCTGCCGGTGGCGCTGCTGGCCGACCGGTTCAGCCGGGTCAAGAGCATCGTCGTGATGGCCACCACCTGGAGCCTCGCCTCGATCTCCTGCATGTTCGCCGGCAACTACAGCCAGCTCTTCGCGGCGCGCGCCGTCGTGGGTCTGGGCGAGGCCGGCTACGGCTCGGTGGGCGCGGCGCTGATCGCCAGCCTGTTCCCGGCCCGCATGCGCTCGGCGCTGATGGGCGCGTTCTTCGCAGCCGCCTCGGTGGGATCGGTGCTGGGCGTGCTGATCGGCGGCGTGGTCGCGGCCCGCTGGGGCTGGAAGGCCGCCTTCGGCGTCGTGGGTGTGCCGGGCCTGGTGCTGGCACTGATGTACCTCGCCGTGCGCGACTACAAGACCGTCGCGCTGACGCCGGAGCTCACGAAGGCCACGCGTTCGGCCAGCGACCTGCTGGGCCACGTCGCGAAGGCGCTGACCCGTTCGCGCACGCTCCTGTGGGCCTGCCTGGGCGCGGCCATGCAACTGATCGCCGTCTCGGCCGTCTGGTCGTGGCTGCCGAGCTTCCTCAACCGCGTGCACGGCGTGGCGCCCGACATGGCCGCCAAGCAGGCCGCGCTGGTCGTGCTGGCCGGTGCCTTCGGCGCGTTCGCCTGGGGCGTGCTGGTGGACGGCGCGGGCAAGGGCCGCGGTCACGTCAAGCTGGCGCTGGTGGCGGGCCTGTGCGTGCTGACCACGGTGCTGTTCTGCACGGCCTTCGGCCTGATGCCGTCGGGCCAGGGCCAGTTCATGATGATCCTGCTGGGCGGCTTCGTGATGACCTGCACCGTGGGCCCCATCGCCGCGGTGACCTTCGATGTCGTGCACCCCGGCGTGCGCTCCACCGGCGCGGCCGTGCTGTCGCTGTTCCAGAACCTGCTGGGCCTCGCGCTCGGTCCCTTCATCGCCGGCGTGCTGTCCGACCTGTGGGGCCTGCAGACGGCGCTGGCGGTCGTGCCGATGTTCAGCCTGCTCGCCGCCGCCTTCTTCCTCGTGGCCCGCAGCACCTACGACGCCGACCGCGCGGCGGTGAACCACGTCCACCTGGATGCGGCGACCGGCCCCAGTCCCAAGCTGACCCAGGCCCACGCCTGACCCTCTCGCAACGAAAGATCACCACCATGACCCAAGCCATCCGCTTCCACGAAACCGGCGGTCCCGAAGTCCTCAAGTTCGAACGTGTCGAGGTGGGCGACCCGGGGCCGGGTCAGGTGCGCATCCGCCACACGGCCATCGCGGTCAACTTCATCGACGTGTACTTCCGCACCGGGCGCTACCCGTCGGCCCTGCCGGCCGGGCTGGGGTCCGACGCGGTGGGCGTGGTGGAGGCGGTGGGCCCGGGGGTCAGCTTCCTGACGCCCGGAGACCGCGTGGGCTACCTGCTGGGCCCGCTCGGGGCCTACTCGCAGGCGCGCGTGATGCCGGCCGAGGTGCTGATCAAGCTGCCGGACGGCATCTCCGACCGCAGCGCCGCCACGCTGATCATGAAGGGCCTGACGGCGCAGTACCTGTTCCGGCAGGTCTACCCGCTCAAGGCCGGCGACACGATCCTGTACCACGCCGCGGCCGGCGGCGTGGGCCTGATCGCGTGCCAGTGGGCGCGTGCGCTCGGCGTCACGATGATCGGCACGGTGGGGTCCGACGAGAAGGCCGAAGTCGCGAAGGCGCATGGCTGCACGCACGTGATCAACTACAAACGCGAGAACTTCGTCGAGCGCGTGAAGGAGATCACCGGCGGCAAGGGCGTGCCGGTGGTCTACGACTCGGTGGGCAAGGACACGCTGATGGGCTCGCTCGACTGCCTGCAGAAGCGCGGCACGCTCGTCAGCAACGGCACCAGCTCGGGCCCCGTCGTGATCGACACGACGCTGCTCGCGATGAAGGGCTCGCTGTGGGTCACGCGGCCGGCGATGGTGGACTACGCGCTGCCGCGCCCCAACATGCTGAAGATGGCCGACGAGCTGTTCGACCTGGTGCTCAAGGGCCAGATCGTCAGCGAGCCGAAGCAGAGCTTCGCGCTGGCCGAGGCGGCCGATGCTCACCGGGCGCTGGAATCGCGCCAGACGGTGGGTGCCACCATCCTCGTGCCCTGACGCTGCCTTCCGTTCGCCCGGGTCAGTGGACCCGGGCCTGCGCCTGGCGCGTCTGCGACGGGCTGCACTCGAACTGCGACTGGTACCAGCGCGAGAAGCCGCTGGGGGCCGAGAACCCCAGCAGGGCGGCCACTTCGGTGAGCGGCCGGTCGCTGTTCTTGACGTGGCGCATGGCGAGGTCCACGCGCAACGCGTTGACCAGGTCCGAGAAGCTCGTGCCTTCCTCCGCCAGCCGGCGCTGCACCGTGCGGCACACGAGCCCCAGGTGCATGGCCACCTGTTCCATGCTGCAGCGCCCGCTCGGCAACAGCAGCAACGCGGTGCGCCGCACCTCCTCCGACATCGACGGGGTCTGCGCTTCGAGCGCGGTGTCGAGCAGCTGCTGGGCATAACGGGCCATCGCGGGGTCGCCCGACGGGTTCACGGTGTCGAGGTCGCTCGCGGTGCACACGATGCCGTTGAAGTCGTGCTTGAACTCGACGCAGGGACCGAACACGCGCAGGTGCGTGGCGAGGTCCTTCGGGGCCGCGTGCGTGAAGCAGATGCGGCGGGGCCGCCACTGGGCGCCGAGGAACTGGCGCATCAGGCGCACCATCACGCCCACGCCCAGCTCGATGGCCTGGCGCACCGGCGCGCCTTCGCCGGCCACCACGTCTTCCCGGATCACCACCACGCCGGCCGATTCCTCGATGCGCAGCGACATGGCGCCATTCAGCAGCACCTGGTAGCGCACCAGCACCGCGAGCGATTCGCGCAGCGTGGGCTGGTCGCGGATCAGCATGCCGACGGGGCCGAGGTTCGACAGCTGGCGCGACTCCGCCATGCGCAGGCCGAAGGCCTCGACGCCCGAGGCGGCGGCGGACCGCTCCAGCAGGTCGTTGACGCGCGGCACGGGGATGCGCAGGTCCGGATCCTTCAGCACATGGCTGGTGAGCTCGACGTCGGCGAGCATGCGTTGGGGGTCGAGCCCCACGCTGTGGGCCACGTCGAGGTAGTGCGTCAGGGCGGCCGCGCGAACGAGAACATTCATCGGGACAAGCTCTGAGTCCTTTGGCATCAAATGGTAAGTTGGGGGTCTTCAAAGTCAAGCGTGAATACCAGAGGGCGCGAATACTTTCCCCGGCAAACACCAGGCTTCCTTGAAGGATCGGAGACCCCCATGAGCACTGCACCTGAATCCGCGACGATCGTCCGTGCATCCTCCCTGACCCGCCACCTGAAGGCCGAGCAGCTGACCTGCACGATCGGCGCCGAGGTCAGCGGCATCCACCTCGGTGCGGCGGCGGTCGACGACGACGTGCTCGCCGAGGTCCGCGCGCTGCTGCTGCGGCACCGCGTGCTCTTCTTCCGGGACCAGGACATCAGCGCCGCCGACCACGTGGCCTTCGCCCGCCGCTTCGGGGAACTCGAAGACCACCCGGTGGCCGGCAGCGACCCCGACCACCCCGGCCTCGTGCGCATCTACAAGTCACCGGACGCCCCCAACGACCGCTACGAGAACGCCTGGCACACCGATGCCACCTGGCGCGAGAAGCCGCCGTTCGGCTGCGTGCTGCGCTGCGTGGAGTGCCCGCCGGTGGGCGGCGACACGATGTGGGCCAACATGGTCGAGGCGTACGCGCGCCTGCCCGACGACGTGAAGGCGAAGATCGCGACGCTGCGCGCGCGCCACAGCATCGAGGCGAGCTTCGGCGCGGCCATGCCGATCGAGAAGCGCCTGGCGCTGAAGGCACAGTTCCCCGATGCCGAACACCCGGTGGTGCGCACGCACCCGGAGACGGACGAGAAGATCCTGTTCGTCAACGCGTTCGCCACGCACTTCACCAACTTCCACCGGCCCGAGAACGTCCGTTTCGGGCAGGACGCCGTGCCGGGCGCCGCGCAGCTGCTGCAATACCTGATCAGCCAGGCGTACATCCCCGAGTACCAGGTGCGCTGGCGCTGGAAGCCGAACAGCGTGGCCTTCTGGGACAACCGCTCGACCCAGCACTACGCCGTGATGGACTACCCGCCGTGCCACCGCAAGATGGACCGCGCCGGCATCCAGGGCGACGTGCCCTTCTGATGCGGAGGCCGCTCGTGTCCCGGGACCCCGTTACCGTCCTCATCGTCCCCGGCCTGCGCGAGCATGTGCCGGACCATTGGCAGACGCTGCTCGCGCAGCAGCTCGAGCACGTGCGCACCGTGCCGCCGCTCGCGCACGACAGACTCAGCTGCGCCGCCCGCGTGGCGGCCATCGAGACCGAGCTGCAGCGCATCGACGGGCCCGTGGTGATCGTCGCGCACAGCGCCGGCGCCATCATGGTGGCCCACTGGGCCCTGCGCGCCACCCGGCCGATCCAAGGCGCCCTGCTGGCGGCGCCGGCCGACCTGGAGACGCCGCTGCCGCCCGGCTACCCCGAGAGGGAGACGCTGCGCGCCCACGGCTGGCTGCCGATCCCGCGCGGGCCGCTGCCGTTCCGCAGCATCGTCGCGGCCAGCACCAACGACCCGCTGGCCCGCTTCGACCGCGTGGCCGGATGGGCCGCCGACTGGGGCAGCCGGCTGGAGAACATCGGTGCTGCAGGGCACCTGAATCCCGCGTCCGGTCATGGCGAATGGCCGCGGGCCATGGCGCTGCTCGGGGAACTCGACGGGGTGGCCGCATGACCATCAAGCTGCGATTGACGCTGCTCGTGACCGCGCTGATCGGCCTGCTGCTCCTCGCGATGACTGCGAACCTGATGGGCCGCAAGGAGGGTGCCGCGCGCCTGCATGCGATCTACGCCGAACGCATCGAACCGCTGAAGGTGCTGAAGGTGCAGGGCGGCGGCGGGTTCGACCGGGCCTTCGCGCAACAGGTCGAGGCGGCCGCAGCCGACGACGCCGCGGCGCGTTCGGCCTACCAGGCCGCGTTCACACGCAACCTGCTGATCTTCGGCACCGTGCTGGTGGCCGCCGCCGTGGCGGGCACCTGGCTCGTGCGGTCGATCCTGCGCCCGCTGCGGCATGCGGTGGGCGTGGCCGAGACGGTGGCCGCGGGCGACCTGAGTGTGGAGATTCCCGTCGCGGGACGCGACGAGATCACGGGCCTGATGGTCGCGCTGCGCGAGATGACGGCGGGCCTGTCCCGCATCGTGGGCGACGTGCGCGAAGGCAGCGACAGCATCGCCGTGGGCACGGCCCAGATCGCCACCGGCAACGCCGACCTCAGCCAGCGCACGGAAGAGCAGGCCGGCAACCTGCAGCAGACCGCCGCCACGATGGAGCAGCTCACGGCCACGATCAGCCACAACGCCCGCACGGCCGAAACGGCCTCGGACCTGGCCCGCGGCGCGGCGCGGGCCGCGGCGGAGGGTGGGGCGGCGGTCGGCGAGCTGGTGCGTGCGATGACGGACATCGCCGAGGCCAGCCGGCGCATCGGCGAGATCGTCGGCGTGATCGACGGCATCGCCCTCCAGACGAACATCCTGGCCCTCAACGCGGCCGTCGAAGCCGCGAATGCCGGCGAGGCGGGCCGCGGCTTCGCCGTGGTGGCCGCCGAGGTGCGTCAGCTGGCCCAGCGGGCCGCCTCGGCCGCGCGGGAGATCAAGGGCGTGATCGCCCACAGCAGCACGATCGTCGAGCGCGGCGGGCGGCTGGCCACCCGCACCGGTGTGTCGATGGCGGACGCCGTGGCCCAGGTGCAACGCGTCAGCACGATGATCAACGAGATCAGCGGCGCCAGCGCCGAGCAGGCGCGAGGCATCGCGCAGATCGGCGAGGCCGTGGCCGAACTCGACCGCGTGACCCAGCAGAACGCTGCGCTGGTCGAGGAGAACGCCGCAGCCGCCGAAAGCGTGAAGCACCAGGCGGCCCACCTCGCGGGGATCGCCTCGCGGTTCAAGCTCGCCTGAGCGGTTTCAGGCGGCGGCGCGGTCGGCGTCCATCAGGAGCGCCAGCAGCTGCTCCGGCGGCTGCGCGCCGCAGAGCGCCACGGCCCGGTTCACGAGAAACAGCGGCACCCCCGACACCGTGGGCTGCGGAGCGGCCTCCGCGCGGGTGCGTTCGATGCCGTGGTGCCGGGCGAGGTCGTCGAGCAGGGTGTCGTCGTCGAGGTTCGCCCTGCGCACGAAGTGCAGCTCGAACAGGCGGTCGACGAGGTCGTCCACCACCGCCGGATCGCACTGGTCCGCCGCGTCGGCGAGCAGGGCGTGGGCGGCCCGTGTGTTGGGCATCCGCGGGATGCGGTCGAAGTCGAAGTCCAGCCCGACGCTCGCGCCGGCCCGGCGCACCTGCGCCTGCCGTGCCGCGACCGCTTCGGCGCTGCCCAGCCGCGCGAGGTAGAACTCGCGGAACGGCACGCCCTGCGGTGGCACGTCCGGCAGCAGCTGCTGCGAACGCCAGTGCACCCGCACCGGACGCTGCGGGTGCAGCACCCGGTACCGCTCCAGGGCTTCCTCGAGCTGGCGCTTGCCGATCAGGCACCAGGGGCAGATGAAGTCGAACCAGACCTCCACGTCCAGGGGCCCCTTCATGCTCAGGCCGCCTTGCGCAGGAAGCCCTGCTGCCCGCCCTTCGGGTTCGGCGCGAGGCCGTTGGCGGCGAGCGTTTCCTCGACGGTGTCGTAGAACACGCCGATCTTCAGGATCTCGCGGGCGTCGTGGCCGTTCGCGACCGGGCGGCCGAACTCGCGCGAGATGCGCACGAGCTGCTGGATCTGCTGCACCGTCGTCATCTTCGCGGTGCGCGACTGGTTCCAGAGGTTGTCCTCGATGCCGCAACGCACGTGCAGGCCCATCGCGATGCCCATCATGTTGATCGGCAGCGTGTTGAGCATGCTGCTCTCCACCGTCAGCATCGAGCCGTCGGGGATGGCGCGCAGGAAGTTGGCGAGGTTGTAGATGTTCGGCGCGTCCATGCCGCCGCCGATGGCCACCCAGTTCATCACCAGCGGTCCCTTGTAGATGCCGCGGCGCACCAGGCGCTCGACGGTTTCGTAGCTGTTGATGTTGTAGAACTGGAAGGCGCTCTGGATGCCGGCGGCGCTCAGGCGGCGCACGTGTTCCTCGAAGAAGCTGGGCGTGGAGGGCACCACCATGTTCGAGTAGGCGCGGAAGCCGTCGGGTTCGGCGAGCGAGGTGCCGGCGATGTCGCGCAGGTCCATCTGCTCGATGACGTTCATCTGCGAGGTGTTGACCGTCACCGTCACCTGATCGGGCTTCGGGGTCAGTTCGGCCAGCATGTGGCGCGTGTCGTCGGACAGCCACTTGGCTGCAGCGCCCTCGCTCTCGGGCGCGAAGGAGATCGAGCCGCCGACCTGGATGACCATGTCCGGCACGGCCTTGCGCACGCCGGCGATCAGCTCGTTGAACATCGACAGGCGCTTGCTGCCACGGCCGTCGAGCTCGCGCACGTGCAGGTGCAGCACCGAGGCGCCGGCCTCGTAGCAGTCGACGGCCTTCTGGATCTGGGCTTCCATCGTGACCGGGATGTCCTCGGGGAAGTCGGACGGGATCCATTCGGGGCCGTACGGCGCGGCCGTGATGACCAGCTTTTCCTGGTTCTCGGGGAACAGCGATCCGTCGAGGAAGTTCATGGCGAGTCTCCTGGGGCAAGGGCGAGGACAACCGCCGCGGCCGAGACGTTCGGCGTGCGCGGCGAGGGATGGTCTCAGTATCTTTTCGGGGACCCGGGGGCGCTTTTCCTCGAAGGACAGGGCCTTACCATTCGGCGCCACGGCGCGGACCATGCCCGTGCGAGCGAGTTAGGGATGTCCCCTTCCGGACGCCGCCGCTACGCTCGCGCGCGATGCCCACCGGCCGTCCGGGCCCGGGCGCCAGGGGAGATCACGATGAGAGTTCTTTGGGGCGCGTGGGTCGCGCTCGCCGTGCTGACCGGCTGTGCCACCCAGTACCGCCAGGACAGCTGGTCCGGCGGCTTTTCCGAGGTCCAGCTGGACCGCGACCTGTTCCGGATCACCTTCGCCGGCAACGCCTACACCCGCCCTGAGCAGGCGGCCGACTACGCACTGCTGCGCGGCGCCGAGGTCACGCTGGCGAACGGCTTCGCTTACTACACCGTCGTCGAGGACCGCTCGCGCACCGAGACCTCCTCGTTCGTGACACCGGTGGAGACCACCACGAAGTCGAAGCGCAAGGGCAGCGGCGAGGTGATCGAAACCAGCACGACCACCGGCGGTCACGAGATCGTCGACACCTTCCCGACGGCGGTGCACACGATCCGGTGTTTCCAGAAGCGCCCCGACAGCGCAACGGGCATCGTCTACGACGCGCGGTTCGTGTGCGGGTCGCTCGGGAAGAAGTACAAGGTCCCGTCCTGCGGGCAGCAGGTGGCGGCGAAGTGAAGGGTGTGCGCCGTCGGTCTGCGTGACGCCCGCGGGCCGGTCTGCGGGTTTTCAATGATGCCAAAGCACGTATCGGGCGGCGGCAAATCTCTATTGGGAAGGAATCCCTCGCGTCCTTACGATGCCGCTCCATTGCGACCCCGGCCGTGCAGCCAACGGCGAGGCACGGGCTCGTCGCGTTGGGAGACCCCACTTGGCCGCTATCGAGCTCAGCAAGGTTGGCAAACGTTTCGGCGCCGTCGAGGTGATCCACGACCTGTCCCTGCAGGTCGCGGCCGGCGAGTTCATCGTGTTCCTCGGCCCGTCGGGCTGCGGCAAGTCCACGCTGCTGCGCATGGTGGCGGGACTGGACGCGGTTTCGTCGGGCAGCATCCGCATCGGGGGTCGTGACGTCACGTCGGCGCCGCCGGGGGAACGCGGCGTCGCGATGGTGTTCCAGGCCTACGCGCTGTACCCGCACATGACGGTGCGCGACAACCTGGCCTTCGGTTTGCGCAATGTCGGCACGCCCGTCGCCGAGGTCGATCGCCGCATTGCCGAGGCGGCCCGCATGCTCGAGCTGGAGCCGCTGCTCGCGCGCCGGCCTTCGCAGCTGTCGGGTGGACAGCGTCAGCGGGTGGCGATCGGGCGGGCCGTGGTCAAGGAACCCGGTGCGTTCCTGTTCGACGAGCCGCTGTCGAACCTCGATGCGTCGCTGCGCGCACGCACGCGGGTCGAGCTGGCGCGGCTGCATCAGCGCCTGCGCGGCACGATGGTGTTCGTGACCCACGACCAGGTCGAGGCGATGACACTCGCCACCCGCATCGTCGTGATGAACGCGGGCCGCATCGAGCAGGTGGGCGCACCGATGGACGTCTACACGCGGCCGGCGACGCGGTTCGTCGCGGGCTTCATCGGCAGCACGGCCATGAACTTCCTGCCGGTGGCCCGGGAGTCGTCGGTCGACGGGCTCGCCCGGGTGCGCCTGCCCGACGGCACGGCACTCGCCACCGCCATCGAGGCGCCCGAGACGCCGCACGAATGGACCCTCGGCGTGCGCCCGGAGGACCTCGTGCTGTGCGACGACGGGCCCACGCGCGGCCGCGCCGACGTGGTCGAACGCCTGGGCGATCGGACGCTGGTGCACGTGGCCCTGGCCGACGGCAGCAACGTCGTGGCCGAGGCGGCGCGCGACGCGCGGGTGCAGGGCGGCGACACCGTCGCGCTGCGCTTCGACCCGCATGCGATGCACCTGTTCGACGCGGGGGGGCAGGCCTTCCACCCCGCGCTTTCGGCAGGTCGCTCATGACAACGATTTCATGAGCGCGGTGATGTCACGGACCCTGGCGCGCCGTCCCTCGCGTGCCGACGGCCGGCGGTGGTCGCACGCCGCCTTCGTGCTGCCGTTCCTGGTCGCCTACCTGCTGTTGCTGGTGCTGCCGCTGCTGCGTGGGCTGTGGATCAGCCTGCACGAGGTCGACATGCTGTCCGACACCAGCGAGTTCGTCGGCTGGAAGAACTATGCGGAACTGTGGTCCGACGAGGTGTTCCGCGGCGCGGTCCGCAACACCTTCGCGTTCGTGCTGATGAGCACGCCGGTGTTCGTGGTGCTGGGCCTCGCCCTCGCGCTGGCGCTCAACCGGCCCGGCCGCATGGGCGCGGCGTTGCGGGCGGTGTTCTTCGGGTCCTCGGTGCTGTCGGTGACCATCGTCACGCTGGTGTGGCGCCTGGTGCTGATGCCCGACCGCGGGTTGCTCAGCAACGCGATGGTGTCGCTCGGGCTCTCGCCGATCGCGCCGCTCACCAGCGAGTCCCTGGCGCTGCCAGCGGTGGCGGTGGTCACGGTGTGGTGGATCATCGGGCTGCCGATGATGCTGTTCCTCGCGGCGCTGCAGCAGATCCCGCAGGACATCTACGAGGCGGCCGCACTCGACAGCGCGTCGCGCTGGCGCACCTTCACCCGCATCACGCTGCCGTCGATCCGGCGCACGGTGGTGCTCGTCGCGGTGATCGAGGCGATCCTTCAGTTCCAGCTGTTCGGCCAGGTGCAGCTGATGACCGTTGGCGGGCCGAACAACAGCACGCGGCCCATCGTGATGTTCATCTACGAGTCCGGTTTCCAGGCGTGGGCGCTCGGGTACGCGGCCGCGGCGTCGCAGGTGCTGTTCGGCTTCATGCTGCTGGCGGTGACGGTGCAGGTGTGGCTCGCGCGCCGGAAGGAGGACGCATGACCGGCCGTGCACTGGGCGACCGGCTCGTGCTCGCCGCGGTGGTGGCGCTGGCGGTGCTGTGGCTCGCGCCGCTCGCGTGGGTCTTCGCCCTGTCGTTCAAGCCGAACGAGGTGTTGCAGGTGCGCACCGACGTGATGCTGTCTCCGCCGTTCACGCTGAAGAACTACGCGGACATCCTCGCCAACTCGCAGGTGTTCCAGTGGATCGTCAACAGCCTGTTCGTGGCGCTCGGACAGACCTTCCTGGTGCTGGTGCTGTCGTCGCTCGCGGGGTATGGCTTCGCACGCACCCGCTTTCCCGGGCAGCGATGGCTGTACGCGTTCGTGCTGGCAGGGCTGGCCGTGCCCGAGCAGGCCATCGTGATCCCGCTGCACCGCATGTTCGCCGAGCACGAGATGCACAACACGTACGCCGCGCTGATCCTGCCACGCCTGGCGGCGCCGTTCGGGGTGTACCTGATGACCCAGTACTTCAAGGCGATCCCGGCCGACATCGAGGAAGCCGCGATGCTCGACAACGCGTCGCGCTTCCGGATCTTCTGGCGCATCGTGCTGCCGCTGTCCCTGCCCGCGCAGGCGACGCTGGGCATCTTCACGTTCCTCACCGCGTGGAACGACTACCTGTGGCCGCTGGTGTCCGCGTCCAAGCCCGAGATGTACACGCTGACCGTGGGCCTCGCGTCCACGCAGACCAACTTCGCGCAGTCGGGCGGGTTGGGATTCCTGATGGCGCAGGCGGTGTTCGCGGGCCTGCCCATCTTCATCGTCTACCTGTTCTTCCAGAAGTACATCGTGTCGGCGGTCGCCGGCACGACGGTCCGTTGATCGACGCCCACGCAGGCGCCCTGCGCATCACAACGAGGAGATGACCCCATGAAACGCATCTGGACCCCGGGCCTGCTGGCCTTCGCGCTCGGCGCCGGCCTCGCGCTCGTGTCGCCGGCGCAGGCGCAGGCTGGCAAGACGGAGATCACCGTGGCGCGCTTCTTCGGCGCCTGCGATGCCGACTTCGGCAAGGTCAATGACGCCTCGAAGGCCCGCGGCGAGTGCGGCATCATCACCGCGCTCATCAACGAGTACAACGCGACGAACAAGGACAACGCGGTGGTCAAGCCGCAGATCGCGGAGTGGGGGCCGTACTACGACCAGCTCACCGCGCGCCTGGTCGCCAAGGACGTGCCCACCATCTCGGTGATGCACGAGTCGGTGCTGGGCGACTACGTCAGCCGCAAGCTGGTGGAGCCGCTGGACGACGGCCTGAAGGCCGCGGGCGTGGACACGGGCAAGTACACCGAGCAGGCGAAGCGGGGCACCGTGATCGGTGGCAAGACGTACGCGCTGCCGATGGACACGTGGTCATGGCTGTGGCACATCAACGGCAACCTGATGAAGAAGGCCGGGCTGACCCAGGCCGACGGCACGCCGGTGCTGCCGAAGTCGCCCGAGGAGCTGCTGGCGCACGCCCGCAAGTTCAAGGCGGCCACCGGCAAGCCGTACTTCGCGTGGGCCAACGCCAACGAGACGGCTGCGCCGTTCCGCACCTTCCTCACGCTGCTGTACCAGCAGAACGGCCAGCTGTTCGAGGCGGGCAACAAGAAGATCAACCTGCACTCGAAGGAGGCCACCGCCGCCATCGAGCTGATGAACACGCTCTACAGCGAGGGCCACGTCAAGCCCGACACCGACTACAGCGGCACCAACCAGGCCTTCCTGAACGGCGACGCGGGCATCGTGGTCGTGGGCACGTGGACCATCGACGAGTTCATGGCCCAGGCCGAGAAGCCGGGCTCGCCGCTGCACGGCGCCTACTCGGTGGTGCCCTTCGCGAAGCTGTACGCGAAACCCGCGGTGTTCGCCGACGGCCACAGCTGGGTGCTGCTCAAGGGCGGCACGAAGAACGAGGCGCAGCGCAAGGCCGCCTACGGCTTCCTGAAGTTCCTGTGGGACCGCAACTACGAATGGGCGCGCACGGGCCACCTGCCGGCCAACCAGGCGGTGGCCGACAGCGACAACTTCAAGAAGCTGCCCTTCCGCAGCAGCATCCTCGAGATCACCCGCACCGGCGTGGCGATGCCCAACACCATCCCGCGCCAGCGCACGATCGAAAGCGTGGTGGGCGAGGAACTGGCCAGCGTGATGCTCAGCAAGAAGCCGATCCCGCAGGCGATGAAGTCCGCCGAGGACCGCGTCAACAAGACGCTGGCGTCGGTGAAGTAGGCCCTCGAGAGCGCAGCCGATGTTCCCCACCCGCATCACCGTCGACCGCCACTTCACCATCGCCGAACTCGACCGGCGTGTCTTCGGCACGTTCGTCGAGCACCTCGGCCGGTGCGTCTACACCGGCATCCACGAGCCCGGCCACCCCACCGCCGACGAACACGGCTTCCGGCAGGACGTGCTGGACCTGGTGCGGGAACTGGGGCCCACGATCGCGCGGTATCCCGGCGGCAACTTCATGTCGGGCTACAACTGGGAGGACGGCGTGGGCCCGGTGGCCGACCGGCCGCGCCGGCTCGACCTCGCGTGGTTCTCCACCGAGACGAACGAGGTGGGCACCAACGAGTTCATGGCCTGGTGCCGCAAGGCGGGCATCGAGCCGATGCTGGGCGTGAACCTCGGCACGCGCGGGCCCGACGAGGCGCGCCACTACCTCGAGTACTGCAACCACCCGGGCGGCACCACGTTGTCGGACCTGCGCCGCAGCCACGGCCAGGCCGAGCCGCACGACGTGCAGTTCTGGTGCCTCGGCAACGAGATGGACGGGCCGTGGCAGATCTGCCAGAAGACCCCCGACGAGTACGGCCGCATCGCCCAGGAGACCGCCAAGCTGATGCGCATGGTGGACCCGCGCATCCAGCTGGCCGCGTGCGGTTCGTCGATGCACACGATGCCCACGTACGGCCTGTGGGAGGACCGCGTGCTCGAACACTGCTACGAGATGGTCGACTTCATCTCGCTGCACATCTACTTCGAGAACCCGCACGCCGACACCAAGGAGTTCTTCGCCAACATCGAGCTGATGGACCGCTTCATCGGCGAGATCGCGTCGGTGGCCGACAGCGTGGGCGCGCGCAAGCGCTCGAAGAAGAAGCTGATGCTGTCGTTCGACGAGTGGAACGTCTGGTATCGCGCGCGCCATGGCGAACACCTCAAGCCCAGCGGCTGGCCCGTGGCGCCGCCGCTGCTCGAGGAGGTCTACAACATGGAGGACGCGCTGGTGAACGGCGGCGCGCTGATCACGATGATGAACCGGGCCGACCGCGTGAAGGTCGCGTGCCAGGCGCAGCTGGTCAACGTGATCGGACCCATCATGACGGTGCCCGGCGGGCCGGCGTGGCGACAGACCATCTTCCACCCGTTCGCGCAGGCGGCACGCCATGCACGCGGCACGGTGCTGCGCGCCGTGGTCGACACGCCCACCTTCGACACCCGCACCGCGGCCGGCATGCCGTACGTGCTGGCGAGCGTGGTGTTCGACGAGGAGGCCGGCCGGGTCGCGGTGTTCGCGCTGAACCGCCACCTCGACGAGGAGACCGACCTGACACTCACCCTCGGGGGCCTGCATGCGGGTCTGCGCGCGGAGTCGGCGTGGGAGTTGCACCATGCCGACATGAAGGCCATCAACTCCCGCGAGGCGCCGGACAACGTCGCGCCGACGGCGCTCGCGGGCGTGCGGGTGGAGGGCGGGGAGGTGCGGGCGCGGCTCAAGCCCGGGTCGTGGAACGTGATGGTGTTCCGCACGGGCTGAGTGCGGCCCGCATCACGCCCGAAGCCAGTGCGCGAAGGACACCAGCAGCGACCCGCCCGACAGCAGCAGCAGCGCGCAGACCACCCGCCGCAGCAGCACCGGTTCCAGCGGCGGCATGTAGCGCTTCTGCAGCCAGCCCACGCCGTGAACCACGGGCAGGGCGACCGCGCTCAGCAGCACGGCGTATGCCGAGAAGTGCCCGGTGCCGACGACCAGGGTCAGCCGCAGCACCTGGTTGATCGCGAAGATCAGCACGAGGCATTGGCGCACCAGGTCGCGGGACAGCGGCTGGCGGTAGAGGTGGTAGACCATGGGCGGCCCGGCGCTGGAGAACAGGCCGCCCAGCAGGCCCGAGACCGCGCCGACGATGGCGAAGGCCGGGCGGCCCGACACGGTCGTGCGCGGCTGGCTGTCCAGCAGCAGCGCGAGGGCACACGCCACGATGGCGAGCCCCAGCATGCCGCGCAGCCACTGCACCGAATTGCCGCTGAGCCAGGTCAGCAGCGCGACCCCGGCGGCGACGCCCACCAGGCTCGGCAGGATGGCGGGTTGGATCACCCGCCACTCCGGCTGCAGCCGGTGCAGCCGGAAGAACGAGACCGCGTTCATCAGCGTCAGCACGGTGGCGGCGTTGGCCGCGTCGATGACGGGCACCAGCTCGAACGTCGCCAGCATCCCGAGCAGCACGAGGCTGAACGCGAAGCCGGTGAGGTTCTGGATGCCGGTGGCCAGGGCCACGCAGGCGACGAAGGCGGCCAGGGTGCCGGCGTCGTGGAGTGTCATGACGTGACGGTCTGGCGCACCGCCTGCTCCCAGCGGGCCATCAGCGCGGCGCGGTCGGCGTCGCCCAGGCGCGGCTCGAAGCGGGTGCCGGCGCGCCACAGCGCGCTCAACTCGTCCGGGCCGGCGTACACACCCGTCGAGAGGCCGGCGAGGAAGGCCGCGCCGAGCGCGGTGGTCTCCACGCTGTCCGGCCGCACGACCGGGATGCCCAGCAGGTCGGCCTGGAACTGCATCAGCAGGTCGTTGACGGAGGCCCCGCCGTCGACGCGCAACTCGGTCAGCGGCTGCGCATCGCGGGCCATCGCCTGCAGCAGCGCCGCGCTCTGGAAGGCGATGCTCTCGACGGCGGCCCGGGCCACGTGGGCCGCGGTGCTGCCGCGCGACAGGCCGACGATGCTGCCGCGGGCGTCGGGCTGCCAGTACGGCGCGCCGAGGCCGGTGAAGGCCGGCACGAACATCACGCCGCCGGCATCGGGCACGCTGGCGGCCAGCGCCTGCACCTCGGCGCTGGACTTGATGATGCCCAGGCCGTCGCGCAGCCACTGCACCACGGCGCCACCGACGAACACACCGCCTTCCAGCGCGAATTGCGGCGCCGCGGCGGGCTGGGCCGCGTTGCTGGTCAGCAGGCCGTTGCGCGAGGTGCGGCAGTCGCCGCCCGTGTGCATCAGCAGGAAGCAGCCGGTGCCGTAGGTGTTTTTCGCGAGCCCGGGCGTGAAGCAGGCCTGGCCGAACAGCGCGCTCTGCTGGTCGCCGGCGAGGCCGCCGATGGTGACCGGGGCGCCGAACAGCGTGGTCTCGCCGAAGGGGTGGCTGGAGGGATGCACCGCCGGCAGCAGCGACGGCGGGATGTCCAGCGCGGCCAGCAGTTCGTCGTCCCAGCGCTGGCGGGTGATGTCGAACAGCATGGTGCGCGACGCGTTGCTCACGTCGGTGGCGTGCACCCGGCCGCCGGTCAGCTGCCACAGCAGCCACGTGTCGACGGTGCCGAAGGCCAGTTCGCCGCGTCCGGCGGCGGCCTGTGCGCCGGGCACGTGGTCGAGGAGCCAGCGCAGCTTGGGACCGGAGAAGTACGCGTCGATGCGCAGGCCGGTGCGCTGCTGCACGAACGGGTCCAGGCCGCGCTCGCGCAGGGCCGCGCAGACGGGCTCGGCGCGGCGGTCCTGCCAGACGATGGCGTGGTGCAGCGGTGCGCCGGTGCGGCGGTTCCACAGCACGGTGGTCTCGCGCTGGTTGGAGATGCCGATGGCGGCGAGGTCGGCCGCCGTGGCACCGGCGCGCGCCAGTGCGTCCTGCGCGGTGGCGAGCTGGTCCTGCCAGATGCGCATCGGGTCGTGTTCGACCCAGCCGGCGCGCGGGTAGACCTGGGGCAGCTCGCGCTGCGCCATCGCGACGACCCGCGCGTCGCGGTCGAAGACGATGCTGCGCGAGCTGGACGTGCCCTGGTCCAGCGCCAGAAGATACCGCCGGGAGCTCATGAGGACACGCCGCCCAGGCAGAGGTACTTCACCTCGACATAGTCTTCGATGCCGTGGCGCGAACCCTCGCGGCCCAGGCCCGACTGCTTGATGCCGCCGAACGGCACCTCGGCGGTGGAGATCAGGCCGGTGTTGACCCCGACCATCCCGTACTCCAGCGCCTCGCCGACGCGGAAGATGCGGCCCACGTCGCGGCTGTAGAAGTAGCTCGCCAGGCCGAACTCGGTGTCGTTGGCGAGGCGGATGGCTTCCTCCTCGGTCTCGAAGCGGAACACCGGGGCCATCGGGCCGAAGGTTTCCTCGCGGGCGCAGAGCATGTCGGAAGTGGCGTCGGCCAGCACGGTGGGCGCGTAGAAGCGCTCATCGATGCGGCGGCCGCCGGCGACCAGCGTCGCGCCCTTGGCGGTGGCGTCGGCGACGTGGCGCTCGATCTTCAGCAGGGCGTCCTCGTCGATCATCGGGCCCTGGGTGGTGCCGGCCTCGAACGGGTTGCCGACCTTGATGGCGCGGACCTTCTCGGCCAGCTTGGCCACGAACGCGTCGTACACGCCGGACTGCACGTAGAGGCGGTTGGCGCACACGCAGGTCTGGCCGGCGTTGCGGTACTTGCTGACGAGCGCGCCCTCGGCGGCCGCGTCCAGGTCGGCGTCGTCGAAGACGATGAAGGGGGCGTTGCCACCGAGTTCCAGCGACAGCTTCTTGATCGTCGGTGCGCACTGCCGCATCAGGATGCGGCCCACCTCGGTGGACCCGGTGAAGGACAGGTGGCGCACCTCGGGGCTGTCGCACAGCCGCTGGCCGATGGCGATGGATTGCGGGCCGTCGCCGGTGACGACGTTCAGCACACCCGCGGGCAGGCCGGCTTCGCGGGCGAGCGCGGCCACGGCGAGCGCCGACAGCGGCGTCTGCTCGGCCGGCTTCACGACGACGGTGCAGCCGGCGGCGATGGCGGGCGCGACCTTGCGCGTGATCATCGCGATGGGGAAGTTCCACGGCGTGATCGCCGCGCACACGCCGACGGGCTCGCGCAGCACGAGGTAGCGCTTGTCGTTGTCGGTGGTGGGGATGGTCTCGCCGTAGACACGGCGGGCTTCCTCGGCGAACCATTCGATGAAGCTGGCGCCGAAGCCGACCTCGCCACGGGCCTCGGCCAGCGGTTTGCCCTGTTCGGCGGACATGATCGTCGCCAGGTCCTCGGCGTGTTCCTGCAGCAGGCGGAACCACTTCATCAGGATGGCGGAGCGCTGCTTGGCCGGCAGCGCGCGCCAGGCCTTGCCGGCCTGCGCGGCGGCGTCGATGGCGGCCTGCGTCTCGGCCGCGCCGAGGTTGGCGACGGTGGTCAGCGTGGCACCGGTGCTGGGGTCGGTCACGTCGAAGCGGCTGCTGCCGGCGACCCAGCCGTCGCCGATCAGGGCGTCGGTGTGCAGCAGGTCGGGGCGCGCGAGGCGGTTCAGCGGGGCGGGAAGGGCGGTGTTCATGTCGTGGTGTCCAGCGTGTGTTCAGGGGCACCGCGGTAGCGGCGCGCGAGGGATTCGAAGGCCTGGATTTCCTGCTCGGGCACGGGCCGCTGCAGTTCCTGGCCGAGCAGTTCGGCCACCGGGCGGGCGAGGGCCTCGGCGCGTGCGGCGTCGAGGAACAGCAGGCGGGTGCGGCGGGCCAGCACGTCCTCGATCGTGCGGGCCATCTCGTGGCGCACGGCGAAGCGCAGCATGGCTTCGCTGAAGCCGCCCGCGTGGCCGCCGGCGTCGTCGCGCCACAGCCAGCGGCCGGCACCGGGCAGGGTGCGCAGCACCGGCGCCTCGTCGCCGTACAGGTGTTCGCCCGGCGGCTGCGCCAGGTTGCCCGCGGGACGCGCGGGCGCACCGACGAGGCGAAGTCCGGAGGTGACGTCGCCACCGCGTTCGGGCAGCAGGCCCTCCGTCATGCAGCGCCGCATCACGTCCTCGGCCATCGCGCGGTAGGTGGTCCACTTGCCCCCGGTGACGGTGACCAGGCCCGAGCGGCCGACGATGACGGTGTGCTCGCGCGAGATCTTTTTCGTGCCGCCGGCCTCGTCGTCGGCGGGCTTGACCAGCGGTCGGAGGCCGGCCCACACCGACAGCACGTCCTGGCGCTTCGGCGCGCGGGCCAGGTATCCGGCCGCCTCGTGCAGGATGAAGCCGATCTCCTCCTCGGTGGCGCGGGGCTCCGTGGGCAGGTCGGCGCGCGGGGCGTCCGTCGTGCCGAGCAGGGTCTTGCCGAGCCAGGGCACCGCGAACAGCACGCGGCCGTCCGAGGTCTTCGGCACGATGAGGGCGTCGTTGCCGGGCAGGAACGAACGGTCGACGACGACGTGCACGCCCTGGCTGGGCGCCACCATCGGCTTGCGTGCGGGGGTGCCGGGGTCGCGGTCCATGTCGCGCACGGCGTCCACCCAGACGCCGGCGGCGTTGACGACCACCGAGGCGCGCAGCATGAAACCTTCGCCGGTCTCGGCGTCGCGCACGGTCACGCCGCGCACGCGGCCGTTCTCGCGCAGCAGGGCGGTGGCCGGGCAGTGGTTCAGCACGGTGGCGCCCTGCGCGACGGCGGTGCGGGCGAGCGTCACGGCCAGGCGCGCGTCGTCGAACTGGCCGTCCCAGTAGCGCACGCCGCCGGCGAGCCGCGACCGCTTCAGGTTGGGCAGCGCGGCCAGGGCCCGGGTGGTCGAGAGCAGCTGCGTGGCGCCGAGGCCGCGGCGGCCGGCCAGCGCGTCGTAGAGCTTCAGGCCGATGCCGTAGAAGGCCGGTCCCCACCAGCGGTACGCGGGCAGCACGAAGGCCAGCGGCTGGGCAAGGTGGGGGGCGTTGGCGAGCAGCGTGGCGCGTTCGTGCAGGGCCTCGCGCACCAGCGAGACGTTGCCCTGGGCGAGGTAGCGCACACCGCCGTGCACGAGCTTGGTCGCGCGCGAGGACGTGCCCTTGGCGAAGTCCTCGGCCTCGACGAGGGCCACCTTGAAGCCGCGGGCGGCGGCGTCCAGCGCGACGCCGAGGCCGGTGGCGCCCCCGCCGATGACGACGAGGTCCCACTGCGGCGTGTCGCGCAGCCGCGCCAGTTGTTCGGCGCGGTCGATCGGTCCGGCCATCTCAGCTGACCACCGACTGCTGGGCGATGCCCGCGTCCACCAGGATGTGCTGACCCGTCATGCCGTCGCTGTCGTCGGCAGCGAGGAACAACGTGGGCCGCGCGACGTGGCCGGGATCGAGGCGGATCTTCAGGCACTGGGCGTCGAGGAACTGCTGGTCGGCCGCGGGGTCGCGGTGCAGCGCTGTCTGGCGCTCGGTCACGATGGCACCGGGCACGATGGCGTTGACGCGGATGTTGCGTGCACCCAGCTCGCGGGCCAGCGTGCGCGTGAGGCCCAGGATGCCGGCCTTCGCGGTCGTGTAGCCCACGAGGTTGGGGCGGCCGCGCATCCACGAGACCGAACCCATGTTGACGATGGACCCCCCGCCGGCCGCGGCCATGCCGGGCGCGACGGCCTGGATCGCGAAGAAGTAGTGCTTCAGGTTCAGCGCGACGCGGTCGTCCCAGTACTCGGAGGTCACGTCCTCCATCGCGTGGCGGTCGTCGCGGCCGGCGTTGTTGACCAGCACGCGGATCGGGCCGAGCTGTTGCGCGACCCGGCCCAGCAGCGCCTGGTAGGCGGCCACGTCGCGCACGTCGCACGGTTCGAAGTACGGGGCCTCGAAGCCGGCCTCGACGACCGACTGCACGACGGCCGGGCCGCCGTCGGCGCTGAGGCCGCAGAAGGCCACGCGGGCGCCCTGGGCCGCGAAGCTGCGGACCAGTTCGGCGCCGATGCCGGAGCTGCCGCCGGACACGAAGACCGTGCGGCCCTTCAGCGAGGGGTAGAGGGTGGTGTTGTTCATCGTTTCAATCCACGAAGTTCGCCGGGAGGCCCGGCACGTCCACGCGCAGCTGCAGCACGCGGCCCGACAGCGGCATCGCAGCCAGCTCCTCGGGCGTGCGGTTCTCGCACGCGGTGGTGATGTAGAGCGTGCGAAGGTCCGGCCCACCCAGGCAGGGCATGGTCGGACAGCGCACGGGCAGGTGAAGGGTCTGCAGGACCTCACCCGCGGGTGACAGTTTCAGCAGGCGCGCGCCTTCGAACATCGCGACCCAGAGGTTGCCCTCGGCATCGACGGTGGCGCCGTCGGGGCGGCCGCCGTAGGTGTCGAGCGGCGAACCGGGTTCACGGCGCGGGAAGGTGCGCAGCACGCGGCGCTCGGACGGTGTGGCGGTGTCCATCGTGTAGTGCGTGTGGCCCCAGGTGTCGGACCAGTACATCGTCGCACCGTCCGGGCTGAAGCCGAGGCCGTTGCTGACGGTCACGTCGCCGGCCACACGCTCGAGCGAGCCGTGGGCCCAGCGGTACAGCGACGCGGCGGCCTGGTCGCGCGGCTCGTAGATCGTGCCGACCCACAGGGCGCCGTCGGGGCCGGCCTTGCCGTCGTTGAAGCGTTCGACGTGCGGATCGTAGGGGGGCTCGCACAGCGGCGTGTTCGAGCCGGTGGCCGGGTCGAAGCGCCACAGCCCGTCGCGCCGCGCCAGCAGCAGCGTGCCGTCGCGGGCGGGGGCGCAGCAGGTCGGTTCGCTGTCGAAGCGCCAGGCGCGGTGTTCGGTGGTGGCCGGGTCGAAGCGGTTCAACTGCCGGCCGACGATGTCGCACCAGTACAGCACCTGCTCGGCGGGATGCCACAGCGGCGATTCGCCGACGGTGCTGGCGGGGACGGGCAGCGCCTGGAAGTCGTTCATGGCTGGCGGGCCTCGATCTGCAGTGTCATGGAGGCGGTCGCGGTGGCGGCCGGTGCCAGGGCCCGCAGGCCGTGGGCCGCGGGATCCTCGAAGTGGATCGCGTCGTTCGCGTGGCTGACCGGTTCGACGCAGAAGAAGTCCCGGCCGGACGGTGTGAAGACGACGGCATGGTTCACCGTCGAGTCCAGCCGCAGCGTGAAGCGTTCGTCCTCGATCAGGGCCGTGCCCTGCCAGCCGAAGAAGCAGTGGTCGCAGCGGAGCGACGCGACGGGCGCGTCGATGCCGGGCAGCGGTGTCGTGTGGGTCGGCAGCTGCCGCACGTCGGATTCCCAGCGCCCCTGCACCGCCATGCGCAGGTGGCTGTGCGTGCGCAGCGGGAAGTAAGGATGCCAGCCGAGGCCGACGGGCTGCTCGCGCACGTCGGTGTTCGTGAACGTGAGGTGCAGCGTGAGGCGGTCGTCATCCAGCCCGACGTGCTGCCGGGCTTCGAAGGCGAAGGGCCAGTCGGCATCGGGCGTGTGGTGGAGGCTCAGCGTGGCGGAGCGGCCGTCCGCCGCGTCGACCCGCCAGGCGCGTTGCCAGCTCGTGCCGTGCAGCGAGTGCGGGCTGTCGGGGAAGTTGGGGGCGGTCGTGTACTCGGCACCCTCCCAGCGGAAGCGCCGGAAGCCGAGGCGGTTGGAATAGGGCAGCAGCGGGAAGGACGCGGCGGTGCGCGGTCCCTCCAGTGCCGCCGGTTCGGTCGAGCGCAGCACCGGGGTGCCCCGATGCCAGAGCCCCGCGATGCTGCCGCCCAGGTCGGGCCGCAGCGCGAGGCGCAGGGCCCCCGCGTTCAACTCGACCACCTGCACGTCCATGGTCACCAACCCGCGGGCAGCACGTCGCGCAGCTCGACCGGCTGGCCGGTCTCGATGCTGCGGTGGGCGGCGAGGCCCGTGGCGACGCAGCGCAGGCCTTCTTCCAGCGGGATCTCGGGCGGCTTGCCGTGGCGGATCGCGTCGAGGAAGTGCTGGTGTTCGACGTAGGACGCGCCGAAGTGCTGGCCGAGGTACTTGATGTTGGTGTCGCGGATCTGGCGCACCGAGACGCCGCGCGCGGTGCCCGAGGGCTGGCCCCAGACCTCCCGGCGGCCCCAGTCCTCGCGCCGGCCGTAGCGCAGCACGCCCGAGGGCAGCAGCGATTCGAGCTTGCCTTCGGCGCCGACGATCGTCACGTGTTCGTTGTCGACCGAGTTCTCGGCGAACATGCACAGGTCGAGCGACGCGCGGGCGCCCGAGGGGTACTCGACGATCACGTACGCGCTGTCGAGGATGTCGGGCGTCTTGCCGCCGTAGGTCTCGTCGAGGTGGTTGACCCGCTGCCCGCCCGAGGCGAACACGCGCACCGGCTTTTCCTTCAGGATGAAGTCCATCAGGTTGAAGTAGTGGCAGCACTTCTCGACCAGCGTGCCGCCGGTGTTGGCGGTGAAGCGGTTCCAGTCGCCCACCTTCGGGTAGAAGGGCTCGCGGTGCTCGCGGATGGCGACCTGGTGCATCTTGCCGACACCGCCCTCGTGGGCGATGCGGATCATCTCGGCCACCGGCGGCATGTAGCGGTACTCCTGCGCCACCCAGACGATGCCCTTGCGGCCATTGGCCAGGCGCAGCATCTCGGCACCGTCTTCCATGCGGGTGACCAGCGGCTTCTCGATCAGGATGTGCAGGTCGGTGGCGAGGGCATCGCGCATCATCTCGATGTGCGTGAAGTTCGGCGTGGCGATGACGACCGCGTCGCACAGGCCGCTGGCCAGCAGGGCCTTGTGGTCCGTGAAGGCCTTCGCCGGCTGGCTGGCCAGCAGGGCCTGCGCGGCCTCGAGGCTCGGCGCGTGGGGATCGGCCAGGGCCGTCACCTGGGTGCCGGGCAGGGCCTTGAGGTTCTCGATGTGCTCGCGGCCCATGCTGCCGCAGCCGACGATGCCGTAGCGAATGATCTTGTCCATGATGTTCCGTGGGTGAGGTTCAGAAGGTCGTCGCGATGCCCATGGCGACGGCACGCACGTTGCGGCCGAAGTCGTCCGGCGCGAAGCCGTTCAGCGTGTTGGCCGCGTTGGCGTCGTTGCTGACCGTGGCGAGCGACGCGTACAGCTCGGTGCGCTTCGACAGGAAGTAGTGGTAGCCGACGCCCCAGCCGGAGGAGTCGCAGCCGCTGCAGTTGCTGAGCTTCTTGCTCGCGTAGTTGACCCACAGCTCGCCACTCGCCAGCCAGTAGGACGCACCGAGCATCCAGTCGTTGCCCTTCAGCTCGCTGCCGGCCACCGATTCCAGCTTCCACGGGTGCACGTTGCCCCACACCTTCACGGCGGGGGTGATCGCGTACATCGCGCTGGCGACCTGCTCGCTGACCTTCTGCTCGGCGTTGCCGGCGGACGGCACGATGCCCTTCTTCTGCGTGGCGGCGACCGAGGTGTAGAGCGGGCCGTTGCGGTACTCGACGTTGCCGCTGAACACCTTGCCGGCGCCGTTCGCGTAACCCTCGGGAGCCCCGACCGACAGCATCGCGGTCAGGCCGCCGAGGAACGTGGGGGTCTTGTAGACGACCTGGTTGTCCTCGAAGGCCGAGGTGATGCCCAGGGAGTAGACGCCGTTGGAGATCGAGTCCAGCGTGCCGGCGGTGGTGACCGGCGAGGCCGACGCGCGGATGCGTGCGAAGTTGCTGCGCTGCACCGACTGCAGCGCGCTGTAGTTGTGCAGGCGCAGCGGGCCGGTGTCGTCGGCGAACAGGAAGGTCCAGAACGTGGGCGTGTACTGGCGGCCGAGCGTGACCGTGCCCCAGTCCTTGCTGGAGAGTCCGACGTAGGAGCCGGCGTTCCAGAACTTCGTGGCGCTCTGCGGCATGCCGGTGTCGGCGTTGAAGCGGTGCTCGAGGTAGAAGAGTGCGGACAGGCCGTCGCCGAGGTCTTCGTTGCCCCGCATGATCAGGCGGGAACCGGTGTAGATGCCGCTGTCCACGTTCTTGACCTTCTTCGCGCCCGTGTCGGCGTACTGCAGGCCCATGTCGACCCGGCCGGCGATGGTGACGCTGCCGCTCTGGGCGAAGACCGCGGCGCTGCCGAGGGCGAGGGTGAGGAGGGTGGTGGCTTTTTTCATGGGGACTCCGGACACGGGGGCTGTGGGCAATGGGTGGGAGAGAGGGGTCAGCCTTTGAGGCCGCCCTGGGTGAGGCCGCCGACGACGCGTTCCTGGAACACGGCGATCAGCACGGCGACGGGGACGATGGCGACGATCAGCGCCGCGGAAATCGTGGGCCAGGGGAAGGTGAACTCACCCTGGTAGAGCGAGATGCCGACCGGCAGCGTGCGCATGGAGGCACTCGAGTTCAGCGACAGGGCGAGCAGGAACTCGTCCCAGGCGTTGACGAATCCGAGGATGCCGGCGGTGAACACGCCGGGCGCCGCGAGCGGCACCACGACACGCACCAGGGCACCAAGCCGCGTGCAGCCGTCGATCATGGCGGCGTTCTCGAGGTCCCGGGGGATGCTCTGGAAGAAGCTCACGAGCACCAGCGTGCACACCGGCAGGTTCAGCACCGTGTAGGGCAGCACCAGGGCCGTGTAGCTGTTGAGCAGGTCGAGCTGGCGCATCGTTTCGAAGATCGGCACCAGCAGCGTGACCAGCGGGAACATGCTGGACGCGACGATGCAGGTCAGGATGAGCTGACGCCGCTTGAGGTTCAGCCGGGCGATCGCATAGGCCGCGGCGGAGGCGACCAGCAGCGACAGCGCGGTGGACAGCATCGCCACCATGAAGCTGTTGCCGAGGTACTTCAGCAGCGGCTGGTCGGTGAAGGCTCGGACGTAGTTCTCCAGCACCGCGTGGTGGGGCAGGTAGGTGATGGGCTTGCTGACGAGTTCGCCCTCGGTCTTCAGCGAGGTCAGCAGGATCCAGACGGCGGGGAAGAAGCCGTTCACGACCACCATGCCGGCGGCGATGAAGCGGAGCCACTTCGAGTCGAAGAGGTTGTTCATCAGGCGTTCCCTCCGATGCGCTTCAGGTAGAAGCCGGTGACGACGAGCGAGATCAGGAACATCAGCACCGCGAGCGTCGAGCCGTAGCCCACGTCGAGGTAGTCGATGGTGGTGGCGTGGATCAGCATCGCGAGCGTCTGCGTCGAGTTGCCGGGACCACCGTGGGTCATGGTCACCGGGATGTCGAAGGTCTGCAGCGCGGTGATCGTGCGGAAGATGAGCGCGACGATGATGGACGGCATCAGCATCGGGATCGTGATCTGCCAGAACTGCTGCCACTTGCTGGCGCCGTCCACCTCGGCCGCCTCGTACTGCGACTTGGGGATCATCTGCAGGCCGGCCAGCAGGATCAGCGCCATGAACGACGAGGTCTTCCAAATGATGGCCAGGCAGATGGCCGCGAAGGCGAGCTTCGGCGACAGCAGCCACATCGTGGGTTCGAGTCCGAACAGCCGGCGCAGCACGTCGTTGACGACGCCGAACTCGGTGTGGAAGAACCACGCGAAGATCAGGCCGACGAAGGCGAGCGGCAGCGCCCAGGGCAGCAGCAGCGCCAGGCGCACCGGCCAGCGGCGGCGGAAGGGCAGGTTGGCCAGCATCGCGAGGCCCAGGCCCACCACCAGCGCGCCGGGCACGGTGATGACGGTGATCAGCAGCGTGTTCTTCGTGGCGTTCCAGAAGTCCGGGTCCTGCAGGGCGAGCATGTAGTTCTCGAAGCCGACGAAGCGCGCCGCCTCACCCGACAAGCGCAGGTCGAAGAAGCTGTTCCAGATCAGCTTGCCGATCGGGTAGACGACGATGAGCGCGAGCAGGATGAAGGCCGGAGCGAGCAGCAGGAAGGCGAGTGTCTTCTCGCCAGGATCCTTGAGTTTCTCGAACATGGCGTGCCTCAGCGCATCACGCGGCGCAGGCGGCTCTCGATCTCGCCCACGCCTTCTTCCGGCTTCTTCGTGCGGGCCAGCACCGCGCTGGTGGTGGTGCGGATGGCGTCGCTGACCTGGCCGTAGTCGCGCGACATCGGGCGGCTGCGGCCGGCGACGACCACGGTGCCGGCGTCCTTGAACCACGGCACGGCCTTGACCACGTCGGCATCGGCGTACGTGGCGGCCACCGTCGGCAGCAGCGAACCTTCGACGGCGAGGAACTTGCCGGCCTCGGGGCTGGCCAGGAACTTCACGAGCTTGGCGCTCTCGGCCTTGGATTTCGAGAAGGCGCTGACGGCCCATTGCCAGCCGCCGACGCAGGTGGCGCTCTTGCCGCCGGCCATCGCGGGCAGCGGCATCACGCCGACCTTGCCCTGGATCTTGCTGTCCTTGTCCGTCTGGAAGCGATCCCAGGCGAAGCCCCAGTTCACCGCGAAGACGACCTGGCCGGCCTTGAACTCGTTGACGGTGTCGGGCGTCTTGACCTCGGCGACGTTCTTCTTGATGACCCCGGCGTCGACCATGTCGAGCCAGGTCTGCAGGCCCTTGGCGGCGGCCGGCTTGTCCAGCGTCAGCTTGCCGGCCGCGTCGTTGAACTCCTTGCCCTGGCTCCAGTACGGCAGCAGGAAGGTGCAGACCGCACCTTCGATCGGCGCGCCCTGGATGGACAGGCCCTGCAGGTTGGCGTTGCCTTCGCCGGCCTGGACCTTCTTCGCGGCGGCGGTCAGTTCGTCCCAGGTCTTGGGTTCGGCGAGCTTGTACTTCTCGAGGAGGTCCTTGCGGTAGTACATGAACATCGCGTCGGCGAAGGCCGGCATCGCGGCCAGCTTGCCCTGGACGACGTTGGCGCTGCCGTAGACCGGCAGGTAGGGCTTGAGCGCGGTGGCGGCGTTGCCGAGGTAGGCGTCCAGCGGCTCGAGCCAGCCGGCGCCGTAGTACTGGGCCGGGTTGACGATGTCGATCATGTAGACGTCGATCGCCGGGTCCTTCGCGTTCAGCACCGTGCTGAGGTACTGGCGCTGCAGTTCCGACGTGGCGCCGCCGGTCTCCATCTCGACGGTGACGCCGGGGTTCCTGGCCTGGTACTGGTCGAAGAGCTTGCGCATCAGGTCCGGGCGCTGGCCGGTGCCGCCGGCGAACACGCGCAGCTTGGTCTGGGCCGAGGCGCCGGTCGCGGCGATCAGCATGAGGGTGGCGGCGGCGGCGGCGAAGAGGGAACGACGTTGCATGGTGGGTCTCCTGGAAGGGGTGTCGACGGGGCGCGGGCGTTGTTCAGGCGATCGCCAGGCCGCTCTCCGGGTCGAACAGGTGGAGGTGGGTGGGATTGAGGTGCAGGTTCACGGTCGTGCCGGGGGGCTCGCGGAAGTTCGCGGCCAGCCGCGCGATGACCTCGCTCGCGCCGAGCTTCAGGCTCACCAGCGTCTCGGAGCCCAGCGGTTCCAGCAGCGAGACCTTCGCGGGCACGGTGATGTCGCCGGCCTCGGGCGCCAGGCGCAGGTTCTCGGGGCGCACGCCCAGCTTGCGCGCGCCGCTGCCGCCGGCCAGCGCGGGCGGCAGGGCGACGCGGATGCCGTCGCCCACGTCCGCCTGGCCACCGGCCACGTTCGCGTCGACGAGGTTCATCGGGGGCGCGCCGGTGAAGCCCGCGACGAAGAGTGCGGCCGGGCGGTTGTAGATGCCGTCCGGCGTGTCGTACTGCATCTTGCGGCCGGCGCTGAGCACGGCGATGCGGTCGGCCAGGGTCATGGCCTCGACCTGGTCGTGGGTCACGTAGATCATCGTGGCGCCGAGGCGCTCGTGCAGGCGCTTGATCTCGCTGCGCATCTCCTGGCGGAGCTGGGCGTCGAGGTTGGACAGCGGCTCGTCGAACAGGAAGACCTTGGGCTGGCGCACGATGGCGCGGCCGATCGCGACGCGCTGGCGCTGGCCGCCGGAGAGTGCCGCCGGCTTGCGTTCGAGCATGTGGTCGATGCGCAGCAGGCGGGCGGCGTCCATCACGCGGCGCTTGATCTCGTCCTCGGGCGTCTTGCGCAGGCGCAGGCCGAAGGCCATGTTGTCGTACAGGCTCTTGTGGGGGTAGAGCGCGTAGTCCTGGAACACCATCGCGATGTCGCGGGCGCGCGGCGGCTTGTCGTTGACACGCTCGCCGCCGATGCGCAGCTCGCCGCTGGTGATGCTCTCCAGCCCCGCGATCATCCGCAGCAGCGTGCTCTTGCCGCAGCCGGAAGGACCGACGAAGACGACGAACTCGCCGTCCTTGATGTCGAGGTCGATGCCGTGGATGACCGGGATCTTTCCGTCGTAGCTCTTGGCCACGTTGTGAAGTTCGACGGCAGCCATCAGTAAGCTCCTTGCGGGGTGGTCGTGGTTTGCGGGGCCTTGCGGACCGCGGCCAGGGCGCCTTGCGCGGCGCGCATCAGCAGGCCCAGGTCGGAGGCGATGGCGACGAAGTCGAAGCCCATCTCCTGGTACATCGCCACGACCTCGGGCGTGCCGCCGACGGTACCGATCGGCTTGCCCAGGGCCTTGGCGCGGGCGATGGCCCGGCGGGTCAGCGCCAGCACCTCGGGGTGGGTCAGCTGGCCCACGTGGCCCATCGTGGCGGAGAGGTCGCCCGGGCCCACGAAGAGGGCGTCGACTCCCTCGACGGACGCGATCTCGTCCACGCGGGCGATGGCCTCCGGCGTCTCCAGCTGCACGATGGCGCTGATGCCGCGGTTGGCCGTGGTCAGGTAGTTCGGCGCGGTGCCGAAGCGGGAGGCGCGGCTCATGCCGGCCATGCCGCGGATGCCTTCGGGCGGGTAGCGGCAGGCGGCGACGGCGGCGCGCGCTTCGTCGCCGTTCTGCACGAACGGAATCAGCAGCGTCTGCGCGCCGGCGTCGAGCACGCGCTTGATCATCACGGTGTCGTTCCAGGGCACGCGCACGACGGGCAGCATCGGCGTGCCGGCGGTGGCCTGCAGCAGGTGCACGAGCGTCATCAGGTCGATGGGCGTGTGTTCCATGTCGAGCACACCCCAGTCGTAGCCGGCGCAGCCGATGGCTTCGGCGACGACCGGGCTGGCCGACATGACCCACGTGCCGACCGGCGGCGTCGTGGAGCGGGAAAGCAGTTGTTGGAAGGGGGTCATCTCGCGGATCTCCTCTATGTCTGGTGCGGTCAGAAGATCGCGGGTTCCGGTGAAGGCGCGTCGCCTTGCAGGAAGTCGAAGTCGCAGCCCTCATGGGCCTGCAGCACGTGGTCCTGGTAGAGGCGGGTGTAGCCGCGCGTGACGGGGCGGGGCGGGGGCGTCCACGCGGCGCGGCGGCGCGCCAGTTCCTCGTCGTCCACCTTCAGTTCCAGCGTGCGGGCCTCGACGTCGAGCGCGATCAGGTCGCCGTTGCGCACGAGGGCCAGCGGGCCACCCACCGCGGCTTCGGGGCTCGCGTGCAGGATGCAGCTGCCGTAGTGGGTGCCGCTCATGCGGGCGTCGGACAGGCGGACCATGTCGCGCACACCCTGGTCCAGCAGCTTCTTGGGGATGGGCAGGCCGCCCCATTCGGGCATGCCGGGCGCCCCCACGGGACCGGCGTTGCGCAGCACGAGGACGGTGTTCTCGTCGACGTCGAGCGCCGGGTCGGCGCATTGGCGGACCATCTCCGCGGGCGAGTCGAAGACCAGCGCGCGGCCGGTGTGGCGGAAGAACTTCGGGCTGGCGGCGCTGGCCTTCATCACGGCACCTTCGGGCGCGAGGTTGCCGCGCAGCACGGCCAGGGCGCCGGCGGCACTCACGGGGCGCTCCAGCGGGCGGATCACCTCGTCGTCGAGGCTGTCGCGGCCTTCGATGTTCTCGGCGATCGTCTTGCCGGTGACGGTCATCTCGCCCAGCGACAGGTGCGGGCGGATGCGGTTCATCAGCGCGGGCAGGGCGCCGGCGTAGTGGAAGTCTTCCATCAGGCGGTCGCCGCTCGGGAAGAGGTTGGCCAGCACGGGCACCTGGGCGCCCATGGCGTCGAGGTCGTCCAGGCTCAGCGGCACGCCCGCGCGGCGGGCCATCGCGATCACATGGACCGCGGCGTTGGTGGAGCCGCCGAGGGCCATCTGCACGGCGACGGCATTCAGGAAGGCGCCGCGGGTCAGGATCTTCGCGGGCGTGAGGTCCTGCCAGATCATGTCGACGATGCGCTCGCCACATTCGGTGGCCATGCGCACGTGGCCGGCGTCCATCGCGGGGATGGCGGTGGCGCCCGGCAGCGCGAGGCCCAGGGCCTCGACCATCGAGGTCATCGTGCTGGCCGTGCCCATCACGTTGCAGGTGCCGGGCGAGCGGGTCATCTTGGACTCGAGGCCGACCCATTCGCACTCGGACACCTTGCCGGCCTGGCGCTCGTCCCAGAACATGCGAGTGTGCGTGCCGGCGCCGACGGCGCGGGTCGGTTCGCCGCGCTTGAGGTAGCGGTCGCTGAGCATGCCGCCGGCGGGGCAGAAGATGGTGGGCAGGCCGGCGCTGACGGCGCCCATCACCGTGGCGGGCGTGGTCTTGTCGCAGCCGGCCAGCAGCACGACACCGTCGATGGGCAGCGAACGCAGCAGCTCCTCGACTTCCATCGCGAGGAAGTTGCGGTAGAGCATCGTCGTGGGCTTGACCATCACTTCCCCCAGGCTCATGGCGGGCAGCTCGAACGGCATGCCGCCGGCCATCAGCACGCCGCGCTTGACGCTCTCGGCGCGCTCGCGCAGGTGGGCATGGCAGGGCGACAGGTCGCTCCAGGTGTTGATGATCGCGACGATCGGCTTGTCCAGCACGTCCTCGCGACGCAGGCCCATCTGCTGGATGCGCTGCCGATGGGCGAAGCCGCGCATGTCGTTCGCGGCGAACCAGCGGCGACTGCGAAGGTTTTCGAGGTGTTGACTCATGGGAAAACGCTTGGTTGAATCTGAACGTGTTACCGGTAACATTAAGACCGGCACCCCATACAATCCATCAGGAGAAACCCTTGACCATGAAAGCACCTGAGGACACATCCAAGCGCCAGCGGCGTGGCCATGGCCGGCCCACGCTGCATGCCGTGGCCGAAGCGGCCGGAGTGACGCGCATCACGGTGTCGCGCTACATCCGCGAGCCGGGCAAGGTGGCGCCGGAGACCGCGGCGCGCATCCAGGCGGCCATCGAGGAGACGGGCTATGTGCCGAACCACCAGGCCGGGCAACTGGCCAGCGGGGCCTCGCGCATCGTCGCGGCGCTGATCCCGAACGTGGGTCACTCGATCTTTGCGGAGACCATCCAGGGCCTGGCCGAAGGGTTGCGCGACAGCGGCCGCGAGCTGCTGCTGATGGCGACGGGCTATTCGATGGAGCGTGAGGAAGCCCAGCTGCGCGCGCTGGTGGGCTGGGCGCCGTCGGCCTTGATCGTCACCGGCCGCCACCACACGCCGGGTGCACTCAAGCTGATGCGCGAGGCGCACGAGTCGGGCACCGCCGTCGTCGAGATCTGGGACCACCCCGAGGAACCCGACGACCAGGACGATGGTTTCGCACGCATCGGTTTCGACCACCAGCGCATCGGCCGCGTGATGGCCGAACACCTGCTCGAGCAGGGGCATCGTTCACTGGCTTACGTGGACAGCGGTGTGGCCGAGGACTTCCGTGCGCGCGTGCGGGGCGAGGGTTTCATGGCCGCGGCGAACGAGGCCGGTGCGGAGGTGCGGGTGCTGCGCGCCGGGACCGGTGATGCCTTCGATGCGGGACGCGAGGTGTTCAAGCAGCTTTCGAAGGACCGCTCGGTGACCGCCGCCGCGTTCGCCAACGACCACCTGGCGTGCGGTGCGTTGATGCAGGCGCGAGAGATGGGAACGCAGGTGCCGGACAAGCTGGCACTGCTGGGTTTCGGAGACTTCCCGATCGGCCGGCAGTTGTCACCGGCGTTGTCGACCATGCGGCCGCCGCGTGCGCTGATCGGTCAGGCGGCGGCGGAGGCGGTGCTGGAGGCGTTGTCGACCGGCGAGGAGCCCGTCAGCAAGACCCTGGCGTGCGAACTCATCGTTCGCCAGAGTTCGTTGTCGACACAAGCCGGCTGATTTCGCTGGATCATTCGGCGCGAGGTCGCGTCCGGAAACGAAAAAAGCCGCGGAGTCCGCGGCTTCTTCGTTCCTTGATACCCAAGGCAAATTCTGGTCGGGGTGAGAGGATTCGAACCTCCGGCCTCTACGTCCCGAACGCTTAGCCCTTGCGCCTATTCTATTGGTGATTTATGGTGGTCCCTGATTTGTTGGGACAAATTTGGGACACGGGACATGGGAACCATCACGAAGCGGGGAGAGTTGCAGTGGCAGGCGAAAGTGAGGCGCAGGGGCTTCCCCACGCAGTCGCGCACTTTCTCGTACAAGGAGGACGCTGAGAAGTGGGTTCGAGCCATCGAGCGGGAGCTAGAGACATCTGGCTTCGTGGACCGGCGCGAGGCGGACAAGAACACGCTCGCGGAGGTGCTCAAGCGGTATCAGAAGGAAGTCACGCCCGCCAAGAAGTCGGCCGACATCGAGTCGATCAAGATCGATGTCATCTTGAAGGACGGCTCGCTTCCCAAGCTGAAGATGTCGGCCGTCACCAGCGCCGCCGTGGCGAGCTGGCGGGACCGCCGATTGAAGGAGGTCAGCGGCGCAACGGTCAATCGTGAGATCGATGTGCTGTCCACCGTGCTCAACCATGCTCGTCGGGAATGGGGCATTCATGTTGAGAACCCGATTCCCTACGTGAAGCGCCCTGAGAAGGCGAGGGCGCGAGATCGCCGGTTTTCATCGGAAGAAGAGGCCTACTTGCTTGCGGCCCTTACTGGGGGTGAACGTCTGTCTGATGGCACCTTCAGCAGGGGTGCTCGCAACCCATGGTTGCGGCCACTCGTTCAACTCGCCATGGAGACTGCCATGCGGCGCGGCGAGCTGCTTGCGCTGGAGTGGGAGAACGTGGACTTGAAGCGCCAGACGGCACACCTGCCCGATACGAAGAACGGCGACGCCCGGACGGTGCCCCTCTCGACAAAGGCTGTCGCTATCTTGTCTGCACTTCCTCGCCCGGACGGCGACGAGGAGGGGGATGGCGAGGATGATGCGGAAGCGAGGCGTTCAGGAAGGGTCTTTGCGACCACTGCCTTGGCGCTGCGCAAAGGATTCACGCGCGCCGTCGAGCGTGCTCGGGAGCAGTACATCGCTGACTGCAAGGCGTCGAAGCGCAAGCCCCTTGCCGGGTTCCTGGCCGATGTCCATTTCCACGATACGCGACATGAGGCCGCTTCGCGCTTGGCCGAGAAGCTGTCCAACGTCTTGGAGCTTTCCGCCGTCACCGGGCACCGTGACCTGCGGATGCTCAAGCGCTACTACCACCCGCGCGCCGAAGACCTCGCAAGAAAGCTCGGGTAGCTCCGATAAATCGCCCCCCTCTTTCGCCTGGAAGCGAAGGACAAGCCTGTGGACAGAGCAGGTTGTCCACGATAAATCTACCCCCTCGTCGCCGATAAAGTCACCCCCCTGTCGGTGGTTCTCTCCGATAAAGTCGCCCCACTTCCTCCGTTAGATCCACCCCTCCCTAAACCTGTAAGGTTGCCTGTAGCTCTTTGCCTTTAACTTCACTGGTAGCAAGAGCGTCGCAAACGGTGGAGAAGTGATGCAAAGCGGCCTTCGACCGTGGCACCCACTGCGGGGGTTCCCCCGATCAAGTCGGCTCTCCTTCCCCTGATCGTGGCCCCTGCGGGGCGGTGTGTTGAAGGGCGGCCAGGCCCCCCGGTGGTGCTCGACGGCCTGTGTGCCGGGGCATGTGTTCGGCGGGCTACGCTAAAAATCGGCTTGGGCCGATTTTCTTCACGCTACCGCCTCACCCGACAGTCCCCCGGACTGTCGGGCTGCGCACGTATGCGCCGGAAGTTGCGTCCGTGGTGTGCATACGCCCAGTTTGGCTTTCAGAAAAGGGTGGCCAGCCCCGGCTTGATTCCAAATGGACGTCGGTGGCCCGCATAGAGGGCCTGCAAGGCGCGCGGGAGGGTTGGGGGAGGGCGGAGCAATAAGCGCGTCCTACGGCCCGTCTGCGCCGCCCTTGGCTGATGCAAGGGCGGTCTCCGCGTAGCGCCGAGGTGGATGGCTTACTTCTTGAGCAAAAGGACGATGTGGTGCGTGACGCCAGTTGCGACCAGCACGGCGTTCTCGCTGTTGCAGAACGGGTAGCCGTTGTGCTTGATGACGATGATTTCCATTGTTTTCACCTCCTTGTGGGCTGTTGCCTGAGATTTATTTATGCGGCGGCGCTGAAAGTCGAACAAAAGCGCCTTGCTCCTGATGCGTCCGTGCAGCCGATTGGGGCGCGCCTGCCTTCACCTGACATCTATTACCGTCATTACGGTAATACGGTTACCGTAGTTATCGTAATTCAGTGGGGGTGAGCGATGGCCAGGCAAGTTGCAACGCAAGAGGTGGTGTTCTCGGTGGCTGAGGCTCTTGTCTCGGAGGGCGTCGAACCTAGTCTGACGGTGGTACAGGGGGGGCACGGTGGTTCGTACACGACCGTGAGGCGGCATCTCGAAATGTGGGAAGCCAAGCGCAAGGGCGCGATCGCCGCCGTCGAATTGCCTGCCGACATCGAGTCTCGTGGCCGCGAGTTCGTGTAAGCCCTATATGCCCACGCCCTGCGTGACGCCAAGGCGGCCGTCGCTGAACCGCTCGAACTGGCCGAGGCCGCCCGCCTCAAGGCCGAGAGCGAGCGCGCTGACGCCGAGGCGGAAGTCGCCCGGCTGGAAGGCGTCGAGCAGGAACAGGCGGGTCGCATCGACGCGCTGACCCAGGGCGTGCGCGAGCTTGAGATGAGCACGGCAGCGCAGCAGTCAACCATTCAGGAAAAGGCTGCGGCTGCGGCTGCGGCTCGCCTCGAAACCCAGCTTGCCGAGGCGCAGAGCGCCCTTGCAGCGCGTGATCGGGAGCTGGCCGGACCCCAGGCCTCAGCCAACACCGTTGAGGGCTTGCAGGGGCAGTTGGATGCCCTGCAACGCACCGTTCAAGGTTTGACGGTCACGCAGGGCGCAGAGGTGCCCTCCGCCAAGGGAGGAAAGAAGTGACCAGCCCGTGCCGCATCAAGGCTTTGATTGCCGACCTGCGGCTGACGGCGGCGAGCTTGCAGCAGGTCATCGACGCCTGCCAGGTCACCGGACCCGGGTCTGAACTGCTCCAGCACTACCCCAAGATGCCCGCCGAGCTGGCCACGCGCTGGGATAGCGAAGCCGAGCGGGTGGATTGGCCGGAGGACTTGCCGCGCGAAGAGGTGTTCACGCCTGCCGAGGTGGCCGCCATCGACGCGACCGAGGCTTTGCTGGGCAAGCTGCGCGGCGACGGTTCGACCGGCGTGCGGCGGTAGGTCGAGAGGTTGCGTGCGAGGCGGCGGGCCGTGTCCACGCTGAACGGCTCACCGATGACCACCACCCGCTTCTCGCCGAACTGCTTGCGGGCCGTGTCGCCCCATGCCGGAGGCACCAGGCACACGACGGCCTCGCATTGGGCCAGCGTGCCGTTGTGCCGCAAGGCGGCAAAGACACATCCAGCCTCGTAGCTGATCCAGAAGCGGAGATCGCGGTCGCGCGGAGTGTCCGGCGTCAACATCAGGCGTTCGCGCAGCTCGGGCGGGTAGGCCTCGCAGACTTCGGCGGCCGACAACTTGGCCGAATGGAACACCGCCACGTTGATGTTCGGACGGTGCGCGACGAAGGCCGCCAAGCTGCGGCGGGCTTCGGGCGTGGAAAGGATCGAATCGTGCTCAATCAGCATCAGCATGGCAGGGCCTCCCCCAGTGAGTGACGGAGCGGGGGCACACCGCTGACCAGCTCCTCATTGCAAACAACACGCGCCAAGGCGGCTTGCAGCCGCCGCGCAGCTTCTTCATCGAACCCACTGGGGCACAGGATCAGCGGCGCACCCGAGCGGGTCGCCTGCTCGATGTAGCCCTGTGCTTCCCAGTGCGGCACCACAGCCGCCCAGTAGAGCTGCGGCGTTCGACGCAGCGTGCCGGTGATCTCGCGCTCCGGCTGCTCACCCGAGCGCACCGGCCGGTGCGCCACATCGTTGATGCGCTCGCCCAGCTCGGGCACCTCGCCGCGCACGTCAGCGACGGATCGAATCGCTCCGATGCGCCACCGCGTCAACACGAGATCCACCTGCGGGTAGGGCATCAGCACCTTGGCGAGCCGGGCAGCAGGCCCGGTGTCGCCGACGGTCTGCCCGTACAGCAGGCGCTCGAAGTCGAAGAACAGGATCATGATCTTGACCCTCCGATGTCACTGGATCGAGCGCTGCACGTCGGCGCGCTGCGCCCGCTCGCGGGCGGCGTCCACCTGCTGCCGCTTCGAGGCGAGCTTCTGCGAGGTGTAGAGCGCCATCAGGGCTTCCATGCGCTCCTTTTTCTGCCTGATCGCCGCGTTGAGCTGGGCAGACACGCCCATCGCGCGCAGGTAGTCCACCCAAAGGGCGCGGCTGCTCACCTGTGTGATGGACTTGTTCCATTCCGAATCCGCGAAGCGGCGCATGGCCTCCGTGCTCATCATCTCGGCCGGAGACATGGTTTCGTAGTCGCCAATCGGTGGCGAGGGCAGCGCGCCGTACCCGTCCGCGTCATTGAGCACGCTGGACATCGAGGTCGCGCCCTTCGAGGCCGCCTGCAAGGCGTCGCCGTTGGCTGCGGCGACCTGCACGGGGTCGAACTGAGTTGACGGCGGCACGCCCATCGGCGGGGCCGAGCCAAACAACTTGTTGTACTGAGCCATCGTGTCGCTGCCTAGCACCGGATACAGGCCGTCGTTCTGGATCGGGTAGGTCTTGCAGAAGTACGGAGACGGGTCGGTGGCGTAATTGAACGCGCTGTTCTGTTTGGCGATGGCGTTGGGGAGCTGCGCCGGGTTGAACGTCGGGTTCTTGTTCGCGTCGGCCGAGAACGTCTTGGCGCGGGCGTCATTCGAGTTCGGCACGCCATAGATGAAGTGCAGGTGGACTGCGCCGCCCGGCTGCATCCCGGTGGAACCGGCCCGGCCGATCTCCTGCCCGGCCTGCACCTTGTCGCCTTCCTTCACTGCGATGTAGGACAAGTGGTAGTACACGGCCGACTGCCCGTTGTCGCGCTTGATGACCACCGTGTTGCCCGCGCTGCCGCGCAGCTTGGCCCAGATCACGGTGCCCGCCGACGTCGCATAGAGCGGAGCGGTCTGCCCGCTGGTCGAGAAGTCGAGGCCATCGTGCATGTGCGGCTTGGCGTTGCCCGAGCCGAAGTTGGCGGCACCGCCCTCCCGGAACTTGCCGAAGCGGCCAGGGACTTGCTCCTTCGAGGTCGGGGACACCATGCAAGTGTCAGCGAATGCGCTGCCGCTGATCGCCAGCGCGAGGGACAGAACGAGCGGCTTGCGCATGTCTCTCTTCTTCAGTTGAAAAGACCAGCCGCCCAGCTCGTGAAGCTCTGGGGTTCGGTCTGTGTCGGTTGAGCCTGCTGGCTGGCCTGCGGCTGTGCCGAGGTCGCGGGCGCGGTCTGCGCACCCTGCTGGGTGGTGGCCCCGGCGTTGAACACGGTCTGGTTCGAGCCGAAGGCGTTGGCGTTCACGCTGTAGCCGGTTGCGGCCGAGGCGGGCTTGTAGGCGCTGCCAAGTTGCGGATCGAGCGTGCTCATCGAGCCACCCACGGCGGTGTTCGCCATGCCGTTGATGTCGGTGAACTGCTGGCCCAAGGTGTTCCACTGCCCGATGGCTTGGTTGATGGGCGAAGTCACCACGCCGCTGACCTTGCCTACGGTCGAGCACACCTTCTTCTGCGCGTACTTCAACACCGCGTCCTGCGCCGGGGACAGGATCGAGCCGAGGGAGGGGATCGAGAACGACAGGTCGATGATCTGACTCACCGATGCGAAACACTGGTCGTTCACGTCGAAGAGACTTTCGACACTCGGCGTGGCCGAGGCCATCTCGCTGCGCGCGCCGATGGCTGTCTTGATGCTCGCTCCGATGCCCACGTCGTCGCAGTTCTTGAGATCGTCCTGCATCTTCTGGTTCATCGCCGCGTCCACGGCGGCCATCGACGCTGACACCCCAGTGGTGGCACTGCTGCCGCCCGTCGAGAACATGGACGAGAACCAGTTCCCGCTGGTCTGCGACGCGCCTGCGCTGGCTGCCAGCGCGAGAGACGCGCCCACCAGAACGCCGATGGCGGGCTTGGTGAGGGCGGCTTTATTCATGGCCGCCCCCACGAATGCAGGCGAGCTGGACCGTGCCGGGCTGCGGCTCGCTGGCTTCGACGATGCCACCCTTGACCTTGCGCACGTAGCGCGGGCCGTCTTTCTTGAGGCCTGCGGCTTTCGCCACTTCGGCCAGCTTCGCGCCGACCGGCTGGACGGTGTACGAGCTGCCTTCCTCTTCGTCGCCGTGGAAGATCGAGATGGCCGACACCTTGAGCGAGCCGAACACGGTCAGCGCCTCGGGCAGCTTGTGGTCGCCATCGAGCTGCCGGTTTGTCAGGCCGAAGGTGCCCAGCACCGACGCCACAGGGGGCAGCGGCTCGCGGCACTCGATGGCAGCGCGCAGGATCGCTGAGGCCTTGGCCCATTCACCCGCTGCTGGGGCGTTTGCATCGCGCAGGGCGGCGGGCATTTGCGCGCTGGCCAGCGAAGTGGCCAGCAGCAGGGCGGAAGCGATCAGGGTGCGGGTGGCTTTCATGGTGAGCGAGGCCTTTCAAGCTGCTTGGTAAGAGACAGGCACACGGTCGCGGCCCAAAACGACGGACGCGAACTCGCGCAGGCCTTGCAGGTCGCCGAAGGTGCTAGCGAGGCCGCCCGGAGAGGTCAGCACCCAACGGTCTGTACTACCTTGCAGCGTGGCATGTAGCTCGTAGCCGTCATCGGTGGCAACGATGCGAGCAGTGCGAACGGCCGAGGGGGTGACGCGGCGCACGCGGCTGTTGAGCGCGGTAGCACGAAGGAACGTGATCGAGGGGCGGCGCATGGTGCGGCCTCCTTTTAGGGGGCAGGTCGGTGGTCGCGGACGCGCAGCGTGGTTTCCAGCGCGTTGCGAATGAGGGCGGTGCTGTGCGTCATCTGCCTTGCGAAACGCGGATCGAGGTGGGGTGCGATCCTCAGCACGCCTTGATGGAGAGCACGATCCACGCGATTGACATAGCTCTGCGCAAACCGAAGCCTCTCCTCATCGCTGGCATCTTTGAGCACATCGACGGCGGCGCCGAGCGCCATCACAAGGCCGTTTGCCAGCTCTTGCAGATCGTTCTTTTGCCGGGCCTGCTCTTCAAGTTGTGCCTGCATTGATGCAACGCCCTCGTCATGACCGTACTTGCGACCTCGCGTAAAGCCATCCTCCAATCCGTCTTGGTAGCCTTCTTCTTGGCCTTGGCGGCGGCCAACTGCCTTGCCTGCCTGACCCATTGCGATGGCTGCATCTTGGCTTGCCCAAAAGTTGTCGCTCATGCCGTGTCCTCCTGAGAAGTTGCTTGTGGTGGTCGGGTATCAGTGCTCAACAAGGATTTGCCTTCAACCGAGGAGTCAGAGGCCTGCGCCATCGGGGCGCCGCTTGGATTGATAAGCTCAGGTTCGCGACTGTCTCCACGCATGCTTGCGATGACCTCATTCACCCGAGCATCCGCGCCTTCGCGGTAGGCAGCGGCACCTTCGCGAGCAGAGGTGGAAGCTGTTTCTGCAATCCCGCTGCCAACAGCGGTGAATCCGCCACGCACATCTCCCGCGAGTACACGCGAGCCGGAGTCCTTGACGGTCCGAGCGGCACCGACTGCTGCTGTGCCGAGTGCGACACCCACGGCATCGCTCAAGCGCTGGCTGCCTGAGCGCTCGCCATAGTTAATTTGCGATGAAGGCGGGTTGCTGTTGCCCGTTGATAGTGGCGCATTTGAGGTGGCCGTCGCGTTGGAGGGCGGGGTGGCACCTGGCTCACTTCCATTGGCGCGCAGATCGTTTGCCCCTGCGCCGGCGAACATTCCGTCCGACGTAGCCGGGGCCACGCCTTGGTGCCCAGCGTTGATAGGAGTGTTCCCCGGAGGGCTGCGCGGGCTACCGCTGGCACGGCCGGGACTTCCGCCACCGGGCAGGTCTCGTGACCCACCACCGCTGCCGCCTTCATCCGGCAGTCGGCGGGGCTGACTCTTGGCCGCGGCATGCTGCATAGATGCCATTGCCACGCCGCCCCTGATGTTCCCTGCGGCGTGGGTTGCCCCAAGGTCTTGCACGCCCACATTTAGCCACGCCAGCACACGGTCTGGCAGCACGTTCGGCAGGCCGAAGATCATGTAGAGCACCGGCAGCAGGATGATGCCGAACATGGTCAGCCACCATGCGAACGTCAGGAAGTCCACGAGTGCGCCGGGAAAGAAGCCAGTCGATGTCACCACGGCCCCACGCATCGAGAAGAAGGCTTGCGCGATGAAATCGACCACAGGATCGGCCATCAGCATCGCTGCAAACAGACCGATCACGGCCAAGGCCGGACGGACAAACAGAGCCATTAGGAGTAGATATCCCTGAGCTTCCGAGCCGACAAAAGTTTGGCTTGGCCGCATGTGCATGATGGCCCACATCGGCGCTGCAATCGTTGTGAGTACGACGGACAGCAGCCACCCCGCCACCGTCACCATGAAGATGGCGTATGGCAGGGACGGCAGCAGCACCGAAAAATAGAAAGCCAGCGGCTTGAGGTACGAGCCAAGTTCCTTGAGCTGGTCGATGGGGACAGCCAACACCCAGTCCCACAGCGGATCGGTCACGCCCCGAAAGTCGGCCTTATTCCCCAGCACCTGCACACCGCCCACAGCGCCGACTACCACACGCAGAGCTGTGACACCGGTTTGCAGCGTGACCTTGGCCAGCTCTACGGAGGTCAATGCGAGGACCAGGTAGTCGCCCGTCAGCTTGATTCGTGAAACGGCATCTACATCGCTACCGGAACCGATCATGACGTCAGTGGCTCCCCGCATCGTGGAATTGACCAGGGAGCCGAACTTGCTGCCGATGTCATCCTTGATCGCCGACACGTTGATGTCCGATCCTCCCGATTTCGGGAAGGCACTGCCGAAGTCGGCGGCAGGTGCAGTCGTCACGTCGTAACCTTTGCCCGGCTCTTCAGATTTCTTGATGACGGCTTCAGTCAGCGTGGTCACGCTGCCCATCAGCGCCTGCGCGCGAGAGTCGTCCGGCAAGCTGGTTAGGGATGGTTCTGTGGCTGATCCAGCGGGCTCTTTCATCAGCCCGTTGATTTCCTTTCGGATAGCGCCGACACGCTGGTACCAACCTCCGGCCGACGCCCAACCTTCGTCGGTCATTGCTGTGACAAAGGCGTTCACTCCATTGTTGATTGCCGCTTCGCTGCCACTGGCTTCTGAGGTCATCTGCGCGACCAGCGAAGCCTCGCGGGTCTTGATGATGGTATTGAATTGCGCAGAGTTGACGTTGTTCCAGCCCGGATGTGTCCAGTCACTGGGCATCGTTGATACCCAGTTGTCGAGGTCCGTCATCAGAGCGACTGCTGCCGCCGCCTTGGCAGAGCTGATACCGCTATGCAGCGCAGAGATGGCGACCGAAGTCCCTGTCGTCTCCGACGAACCGGCTGGGGTGTAGCTGCTGATCTTGACCGTGCCACAGAAAGGCTCGCCACCGCCGAGGTTCGTGGCCGTGTTGCGATCCTTGATGTAGAAGGTGTAGTCGGTGCGACCGTCCACCGTCGTCACGCGGTCGGCCTGCACGTTGTTCGCCATCACGCTGGGATTGCCCGCTGCGTCGGCATAGATCGTGTTTGCGGCCCGAGCGCAGTACGCAACTGGCAGATAGGCCTTGGCGAACTCTCGGAGCCCGTAGGTGGACCCGGGTGTTGAGGTCGAGGTGGCGACGATGCCATCAGGCTTCAAGAAGGACAGCGCCATGCCTGCCTTGTAGATCGTGCTCGCGAATCCGGCGCTCCATAGCCCGATCATGAGAACCAGCATCTGGATGAAGCTAAAACCGGACGCTGTAGGAAGGAGGACGCCAGCGCCCGCAACGATGCGTACCGGAGTCCAGACGGTGCTCCAGGCCTTCCCCATTGCCTCGCCGTCATTGGCCGTGTTCACCGCTCCCATTGCGGCGACGTAGCTGATGATGATCGAGCCGACCACGAGCAAGCCACTGTTGAAGGTAACGAAGAGCGTGCCAAGCAGGCTTGATGCGCTGCTGACCGTGTTTGGGTCGGCTCCGCTCACCAGGACATCAATGATTGGGCCGAACACCTTCTTGAGCATCAAGACTGATGCGTCGTTCGGGCTGGGGGAGAAGGGCATGGTCATCGTGCGAACCCGCTTCAGCGCGTTGTCATTGCCCCCATACTAGGACACACTGCGGATGTGCACAAGCATACGCGTTTTAGGTGTGAGTCCTATGTCCATTGGGCCGGCACAACGTCTCTCACACTGATTCACACAGTGGTTGGCACAGTGTTTTGCACAGTGTTGTGGCAAGTGGATGTCGCAGAAATCGGCATAGCGTTCGACACAGGAGCTGGCACGGTGTTGGCACAGTTCTGCCCCTTCGGTGCTTGCGCAAAAAAGTGACTTTTATGAAAGGACGAGATATGCAGTTGCAGTCATTTTTTCGAGCTGCACCGCCGCCTGAACTGAGGGCAGCGATCGCCGGTGCGGAGCCGCGCGTGAAAACGGTCGGTGTGGCCGTGGTTCGACGGGTCAAGGCACTCGGATCGCGGATGAACGCCGTGATATCCAAGCCGTGGTTCTTCCCGGCGCAGGTGGTGGTTATCTTTGGCGTGCTGTTGTTGCAGCAGCATGGCTACTTGCACATCCCAATTACGGTATGCGACTGGGCGAACGTCGTCGGTAAGTAGTTCGAGGTCTGGGCGAGAGTGCTGCTCCCCGCAGTGCTCTCACGGCATCATCCAGCCATGCAGCCCGTCCGGTGCGCTGTAGGGTAGGCAAGCGCCTTTTTTCACCTGCCAACCTGGTTTGCTGCACCTTGCGACCTGCTGCAAGCTACCGACCAGCGCGAGCCGATATGCCAGTTGCCCCTCCGGCGTGTTCGCCCAGCTCGCCGCCGCAGCTTCATGCCGCGCTGCCTTGTAGCCTTCGCCGAGACCTGCTTGCTTGCCCTGCTGGAAGGCGAGGCAACCGGCTATCAAGAGAGTGATAGCTGTCGCAAGTGCTCCTACCCCCAGCGCCTTCCACTGTTGCGTCCGTGCGGCGTCTTGGGCTACTTGGTTGACCGCTTCACCCAGCTGATCCACCAGATCGCTGTGGGCGAACTGGGCCGCAGCGTTAGCCAAGCTTTCGGCCGTCCTCTCCGTTTCCGCCGCCACTGTACGAGCTGCTTCCTCGATGCGGGCAGGCATGGCGCTGTACAGCCCTTGGTAGTGTTCCAGCGCAACCATCAAGACCAAAATCGCATCGTTGTCCTTGACGCCTAGAAGGGTCTGGACGCGGTGCAGGCGGTCTGCTTCTTCGGGCGTGGCCCTGCACTGCCAAGCCGCCTCGAAGGCTTCAACGATTCCTGGGCGGCCGGGCGTGTTCATGGCATGACCTGCGCCAGTGTCTTGGTGGCTTCATTCCGCCACCGGATCAGCTCTGCCTTGTGTCCCAGTGGCATGGCTTCGAGTGCTCCCTGAATCGTCAGCCTTTCTGTCGCCAGTTGATCCGCGACGCGATCCGCCAAATCGGGGAAGTCCAGCGTCTTGCCGCCGCTCTCTTCAATCCGCTTTTTGATGTCGCTGCCGTTGAAGAGCTGGAACTTTTCAGCCGCCCCGAAGTAAAGGTTGCGCAGCACATGCGCCTGGTGGTCTGCACCCACGGGCATTGCTTCCAAGTAGTCCGCGAGTAGCTCCAAGCTGTCCCGCTGCCTGTTGATGATCCAGAGCGTCACCAGCTTCCGGCCAAGTTCCCCCAGTGTGCCTTTGAGCGTTGCCCCGTATCGTGCCACCCCGCTACCACTGCGGGCGGCGGTGTTCACGATGACAGGAACCCCGCGCGCTTGGTCAACGGTGTTGATGAGCTGAATCCACCCGTCCGCTTCGTCGAGGCTCAATGCGGCGCACTGGATGCGCTCACCGTAGCTCTTGAACACATCGGGGTTCGCTGTGTCCGTTTCGACCAGCAGCGGCTCGATGCCACGTTGCAGGAATGCGTCGATGAGTGTTGCCGCCACCATGCTCTTGCCGGTTCCGCCCTTGTCTCCGGCGCACAGGTACATCCCGTTCATGTTGTTCATGTCTTGGCTCCCTCTCAGATGCGTGGGCGATCAGGGCGGGTGATCGCGGCGACTGCGCTGGTGGTGTTTCCCGTCGATGTCGGCACAGCGGCGGCGGCACGCTCCCCGATGGTCTGTGCGGATGGCTGGCTTTGGCTCGCAGGCTGTACCTGCGGGTTGTCACTGGGAGGCGTGCCAGCGGCTGCGGCTTTGCGCTTCACGGAGGGCTTCTTGCTGCTGGGCTTCGTGCGCTGCAAGTAGCTTTTCAGCGTGGAGGCACCGATCTCCAGCTGGTCAGCCGACAGCAGCTCCGCTATCTGTTCCAGCGTGTAACCCCGCTCACGCAGCCCGGCGATCTCGCCGGTCAGCATCTTGATGCTCTCCTGCTTCGACACCACCCGCTTCTTGTTCTCGATGGGTGGAAGTGCCCGGAGCTTCTCTGCGATGCGCTCCACCTGCTCAACAGTTATTGCCATGTGCGCTCCTGCAACTAATAAATCGCTTTTAGTGTCGCGCTATTTTCGGTGCTTCGCAACGGATAAACCATTGTCATTGCTTGATGTTTTCCCAAAGTTCCGATTGCTGGAAGCATTTTGATCGTTGATTATGCGTGTGTGGCATTGCATACTCAAGATGCCGCCACAAGTAGCCTTTTTGCTTCCAACCGAGAACGGGGCTGCTCCCTTCGAGACTCAGCACCGTGTCCAACGGGCGTAACAGGATGGCCCTTGTCGAACACATAGCGCTCCGCGCCATGTGCCCGCCAAGGGACGCTGTGTCCTCGACGCTCCGCGTCTTGATCCGTGGCTCATCCCTCCTGCCCTGCCGGGGGCCGGTGACAACGATGAAGACAAACAGACACACGCCGCCCACGGGGCCAATTGAAGGAGCCAGTGCCATGCCGTTTGAGATCAAAGGGGAAGAAGCGCTCACCGAGCGGATCGGTGTGCGCGTCACGGCTGGCGAAAAGGTGCAGCTCAAGGAGGATGCCGACGACGCGGGTTTGAGCGTGAGCGAGCTGGTGCGCAGGCGCTACTTCGGCCGCAAGATCGTTGCCCGCAGCGACGAGAAGATGATCCGCCACCTCAATCGCATCGGCGGCCTGCTTAAGCACATTCACAACCAGTCTGGCGGCATCTATGCCGCTGAAACGGCACGGGCACTTCGGCAGGTCTATGCGTACATCGACCAGTTGGCCAACCAAGGGGCCGACCGATGATCCTCAAGAAAATCCCGGTCGATCAGGACAAGGCCGGACGCAAGTCCAAAGCCACCAACATCAGTGACCTGACGGATTACGTCGCGGTGCCGGATGACGCGGCTCGCCTGACCCGGCTCGGGTATCAAATCGACGACGATGGCGTCATCCTTGGCGGCAATGGTGAGCAGCCGGAAAAGCTGCTGTACCTGACGACGCGCGGCTTCAACACCAGCACGTTCAAGGGCCAGCAGGCCGAGATGGTCGCGCTGGCGATGGAGTGCAAAAAATCGAAGCACCCGATCCAGCACTGGGTTTCGAGCTGGCATGAGGGCGAGCAGCCGACGCCTGAGCAGGTGGAAGAACTGCTTGATGTGTTCCTTGAGCAGCTTGGGCTTGAGAAGCACCAAGTCATCGCGGCGCTGCATCAGGACACCGACAACATCCACCTGCATGTGGCGATCAACAAGGTTCACCCGGACACGTGCAAGGTGGTCAAGCCTGCGAACGGCTGGGACATCGAGGCCGCACATCGAACGGTAGCAATCGTTGAGCATCGGCAAGGATGGCAGCGTGAGCCAAACGGGCGCTATGTCGTTCTGGACGACGGCACCGTAGCGCGCGTGGGGAAGCTGGACAACGCGCCCAGCGTGCCTACCCGTGCGGGCGACATGGAGAACCGCACAGGCCAGAAGAGCGCGGCGCGGATCGCCATCGAAGAGGCGGGAGAACTGATCCGGGCGGCAGCGAGCTGGGCCGAGCTGCACCAAGGCCTTGCCGAGCGCGGTATGCGCTACGTGAAGGCCGGTGGAGGGGCGCACATCTACGTGGGCGATCAACCTATCAAGGCGAGCACGGCGGGCCACTGGTGCAGTCTTGGCAAGCTCACCAAGCGGCTTGGTGCGTTCGAGCCAGCGGCCACGGCCGTTGTGGCGGTCGAGCGCAAGCCCGAGCCACTGCGAGCAGACCTTCCCGGTTGGGATGACTACATCGCCGCCGCGAAAGATCATCGGGCGCAACTCGCGCGAAAACTCCGGGGCGAGAAAGAGCGCTACGAGCGCGAGCTGGCCCAGTTCCGGGCACAGAAGGCAGAGCGCAGTGCGGCCATCGCTGCCCAGCATTGGAAGGGCAAGGGCGAGCTGCTGAACGCCATGCGCAGCGTGACGGCCGCCGAGGCCAAGAAGGTCGAACTGGAAATCAGGGAGCGGCATCGCCGGGAAGCCAGCGCGCTACGGGATGCCCGAGACGCATGGCCGGACTACCGCGAGTGGCTGGCCAAGTGGTTCAGTCCCGAGGACGCGGGCGACTACCGCTACCACCGGCACGAGCCGCTGCGCCTTGAGGGTGATAGAGACAGCGAGACCTTCCCGCGCGATCTCCGTGCCTTCTCGGGGGAGATTGTTGGCAGCGCGGTGGAGTACCGACGCCAAGGGGCGGCGGGGGGTGTGTCTGAGGAAGTGTCATTCACCGACCACGGCCGTCGTATCGACGTTCATGAGGCGCACGACGAGGCAGCGACTTTGGCCGCCCTACAGCTCGGGGCCGCCAAGTGGGGAACGGTCAGCGTGTACGGCTCTGACGCCTACAAGGCCACATGCGTTCGGCTTGCTGCGGAGCACGGCATTCGTATCGCCAACCCTGAACTTCAAACACAAGTTGAGGCGGCCAAGGAAGCACGCCGGGTAGCACGGGAGGAAGCAATGCGCGCACCGCAGATGAGGCTCTTTGCCCAGTACCACGAAGCAATCGGCGCGGAGAGGTATACGCTGACGGCGATCAAGATGTCAGCCGACCATCGCAAGGCCTTTGTCTTGGGCGGCAAGGACGGCGTGGAGGCATCAGTGGTGGAGCGTCGGATGCGAGAGCTGCTGCGCCTTCATGCGCGCGGCGAGAACCTGTACTACACCCCGCGCAGCGAGAGGATGCACCATGTACTGCTCGATGACCTGAGCGACGCCAGCCTGCGCCAGATGCTCGCCGATGGCTACCGGCCTGCGGTGGTAATGGAGTCCAGTCCGGGCAAGTTGCAAGCCATCCTGAACGTCCCCAAGCTGGGCCGCGCGGACGATCAGGACGTAGGCAATCGCCTCATTGTCGCCCTCAACAAGCAGTACGGTGACCCAAAGCTGCAAGCCTGCATCCATCCACACCGCGCGCCGGGCTTTGAAAATCGGAAGTGGGAGCCGGGTGCGCCTGCGCCGAAGTACCAGCGGCCGGATGGCACCTTCCCGGTGGTGGAGCTGCGCCACGCCGTGGCCTGCACCTGCGACAAGGCATACGCACTGAGCTGTGTCGTCGCTCGCCAGCTCGACGAGGAAGTCCGGGTGGCACAAGAGCGGACGCCTGCCACGCCTGCTGCGGCGCGCACTGCCGCCCCTGCCAATGCCTACGAGGCCCACTACCGCGACATCGCTGCGCGCCATAAGGGCGACGGGATCGACTTGTCGCGTGTGGATTCCATGATCGCCGTGCGGCTGCGCGCCACCGGGCACGGTCAGGATGAGATCGCCAACGTGCTTGAGGCCTGCGCGCCGTCGATTCGCACCGCTGACGAGGGTCGCAACTGGCATGACTATGCGCAGCGGACAGCGCGCTATGCCTTCGGCACGGACGGCTCAAGGATGCTCGCGAAGATCGTGCGCTACCGCGATCAATTCCTACGTCTTGAAGGTCATGTGCCGGCTCAGGAAGGGCCACTTTGGGGTCATGACCCGGTGCTTTGAAGCTCGCTGGATGGCGGTGCGCGCCGATCTGCCCCGAGGTCGCAGCGTATGGTTGCCGGAAGCGCCAAGTTCGAGAGCCCCATAGGGTGTGAGTGTTTCAGCGTACGGCCGGCAGCGGGACAATCTGCCGATCGAGGCCGGGGACTCGCGCCTCGGTGAACAGCGAGGCTACACAGTGGAGCCAGTTGGCACCCCGATAGCCTGGACACGGTCGAACTGGGCACCGGTCTGATGCTATTCGATGTCGCCGAACTGTAGGGCATACGATCGCCAGACGTCGTATACATCTGCCTCGTACGAATCCTCCCCCGTTGCACGATACGCAGTCGCGATCGATGCGGCTCTCAGCTGCTCTTGAATTAATCGCAACGGGATCACCACTTCGCGCTCCAAGTGATGAATGGTCGTTCGGTTGCTTTTATCTTTCGACGTGCTGTACCGGGTCCACGTCTCAGTTTTCTCGACCGCGGTCACGGAATCCACGAGTCTTAGCAAGTCCTGGGGCGGCGCCGGCAAGTCAAGCCCTGCGGCGAGTGTCACAAGATCCTTGCGCAGGGCCTGAAGCTTGTGCGAACCATCAAGTCGCTCTTTCTGTGAATTGCTGTGAATCGGCGGTTTGCTCTCACTGCGCGCCGCGTAGGATGAGATTTCGATGACCATGGCCAGCACCTGCTTCAGCAACAGCTCGGTGGCATGGCGCTGCAGGTAGAAAGCTGGCAGCGCGATCTCGTCGAGAGTGTCAGCCGCCTCACCGCTTCGTACCAATACCTCGGCACTGTGTATATAGGCCTGTGCGTAGTTCGGCTCTCGCAGCGGGCCTCCTATGCGAGCAATTCCCTGTGCTGCATCCTGCTCGCGCTGTTGGGGCGCTCGCCCGAAATTGATGATGTGATGGAGCTCTTGCGGAGCCCTGACGTACAACGTGTCTAGAAACTTCATGCCATCGAGCCTCAAGTTGTGCGGAGCCGGCGACGGGAATGAAGCAGGTTCACCGATGCGGAGATCAAGCGCTATTCGCAACTCGTTTCGTCTCCAGCGGGAACAACAAATCGAAGTGGAGTGCCAAACGAAATGCGACTGTGCCACGATCGTTGCCAATGCCGCATTAAATGTGACTGGAGTTGCCCGGACGACCGCACCTCTAGGGAGACTCTGCGCTCACTTTACTTCGCTGCATGTGGCCGGCGGCATGACCCACGTCATCGATAAAGTGGATCGATCTGGCGGAGATGCCGTAGAAGTATCGATCTCCTTGGTCGAGCCGAGGAGTGGCGCACTCTTCGGGCTAGTCCCGGTAGGTCTTCACTGCACGATCGACGAGAATCCCGCACTAGGACAGTCCATATCCATGCCACAAAAATCAGGCGTAATCCGCAAACCGCGAAAGACCCGGCACGTCGCTAAGGGTGGGGTCATCCAGCCGTCGTCGCAAGTCCTTCTGCTGAGTCCTGACCAATGGGAAGAATTCATTTTGGCCGCAGCACGCCAGCGTGGTCTTCCCTCGGGGAGAAATTATGCGGTCGTCAAGCGCCTAGGTGGGGCCGGCGACGGCGGCCGCGACATTGAAGCGCGGTGTGGCCCGGCGCTGGTGCGAGACGAATGGGATCTGTACCAAGCGAAGCACTACTCGCACGGGCTGACGCATACGGACGCCTTTCCGGAAATGGCGAAGTTCTTTAAGCAGTTGGCCTTGAAGACTTACCCCCGCCCTCGTTCCTACATTTTCTGCTGCCCGCGGGCGGTCGGCAATGATCTTCACAACACCATGGCCTCCGGGGCCGTAGCCTTCAAGGCAAAGTTCCTCGATGCCTGGAAGAACGAGCACACAGGCATGAAAGGCAGAGCTGCCGAGCTAACGCAAGACGTTCAGGCCGCCATCGACGACTTCGATTTCAGTCGTTTTATCGAATGCCCTGTCCACGACCTGCTAGCTTGGCACGCGCTCGACAGAGTTGCCCATCATGGCATGTTCGGCATCGTGCCCGAACGCGGCGACGATGACCCGATGCCTGTCCAGCCTGCAGCAATCGAAGACGTATATCTAGCCGAGCTTCTTAGGGTCTACACCGAGCACAAGGCCTCGCCCATTGCCGAGGTCGACGTGCCCGGTAGCGACTACGAAGAACACTTCACCGCCCAGCGACAGACCTTCTACTGTGCTGAGGGCCTGCAGCGCTTCAGCCGCGACATCTACCCACACGAGGAGGAGTTTGAGCGGCTGTTGGAGATGGTCTATGCAGGGATCCGCCCCACGGTGGCCCAACTCCGTCTCAAGACGGGGATGGACCGTGTCGATGCTGCAGTCGACAAGGCGTCGACGCTGCAAGTCCAGGAGAGTCGCCTGTCATCCCAGCTTCGCGGGGGGGACTTGCCTGGGACCTGCCATCATCTCGTCAACAGGGGTAGGCTCACGTGGGTCAAATGAAGAAATCAAAGCCCACCCCCACCTTTAACTCGCCGTTCGAACTTGGGGTTCGGATGGTCTACATGCTCAACTCCTTGCAACCGGCGGGCGCCGACCTCCAAAAGCTCGTCCTGCTCGACTACGCCATCGTCTACTCCGACGATCTCGGCGGCCCCCCTAGTTTGCATACCCCGGTCCCCTACCGCGGCAGTGAGTACCTGAGCCGCCGCGACCTCATCGCCCAGGGGCTCTACCTGATGAGCACGCGCGGACTCGTCGCCGTTACCATGGACGCGACCGGTATTACCTATTTCGCCGGTGACAGCGCCAGAACCATGGTGGGCGCGCTGACGTCACCCTACTTGCGTGAGCTGGAAGGCCGGTGTCGGTGGGCTGCCGCCACCTTCGCCGCGCTCAACTCGCGAGACATGACCGAGCGATTCGCCCAGCAAGGGCACCTGTGGGGCGCCGAGTTTGAAGGCGCCAGGGCGCGGGGCTACCAATGGCAATAACGCTGAAGCAGTTGTCCGTGCACGGTCCGGGCCTGTTGCCGGCCGTAGTGTTGTTCGACAGTCATCGAACCCTCATTCGCGGCCCGAGCGACACAGGCAAGTCGCACATATGGGACTGCATCTGGTTTCTGCTGGGCGGTACCGGGGGGCTGGAGCAGTTTCCGGAGTCAGAAGGCTACGACTCATTAGAGCTTGCCTTCCTGCACGACGAGCATGAGTATCTGGTCCGCAAGGGAATGGCGGGCGGCGCTGCGCGCGTGCTGGTACGGCTGGATGAGATCTGGGTCGCGGACGATGCTCCCAACCAGTTCGAAGACGTGGAGCAAGATCTTGGCGAGTTGCTCGTCAAGCTGTCTGGCGCAGAAGGCAAGAAGGTCCTTCGCACACGAAGTGATAAGGGTGCCATCACCGGTGATGATCTGAGGCATTGGGCGCTGCTCTCTCAACCCGGGATGATTTCCAGGGATGCGACCAAGGGCAAAGGTCATGGCTCAGACAAGCGTGTCTCCTCGTACTCGCTTTTTCTCAGCGGGCTCGACGACTCCGCGGTTGAGCTTTACAAAAGCAGTTCATTCAAGGACCAAGCCAAGGGCAAGCTGGCGATCGCCGAGTCGGAATTGGCTCGCCTGCAGAGTGTGATTCCTGCTGACACAGACCGCGCATCAACCGTCGCTGGGCTGTCACGGGTCGACGAACGTCTTGACATGCTCGCCACACAGCTCCAGGCCCGTTCGTCGGTTTTGAAGGAACTTCGACAGAAGATCGCCGCGGAGGGAAACGCTCTCACTGCTGCGTCGACACAGCTCGCCAGCGCCAGCTCGATGCGCGAGCGCTTTGCGCTGCTGGACCTGAAGTATTCAAGCGACCTGGCCCGGCTCGGGGCCGCGGACGAGGGGATCGCTTTCTTCCAGGCCCTGCAAGAGACGCCGTGCCCGCTCTGCGGCACGCCGGTTGAGGAGCACGTAGATCCCGCCGATCTAAAGCCCAGGGCGCCGACACAGTACCGAGATGCTATTGCCGCCGAGGCCGAAAAGATCCGCGAACTTCGGCGCGGCCTCCATCCATCTCTGGCCCATGAGCAGGCGCGCATCTCGACCGCTACGGCCGACGTGCAACGTCTGACGGCGTCGCTCAAGATTCTGGAAGAGCAGGAGACATTAGTACTTCGGGCCGCCGGGCACGAATTCGAAGCGGACCCGCGCGAGCTCGCCGAGTCCCACACGCGGCTCTCGTCTTTGATCGACGCTTTCGACGAAGCCGATCGGCTGACGGCTGAGATCGCCCGCCTCCAGCAGGAAACGAAGCAGAAAAGAACTGCCCTCGTGCGCAACGTGGGGTCGCACGGCGATGAGGTCGGCGCGCTCGCGTGCCAGATGCTCAAGGAATGGGGGTTCACGGCTATCAAATCGGTGTACGTCGACGCGGCTGCATGCGACCTGGTCATCGATGGTCGCCGGCGCCTCAGCTATGGCGCGGGCAAGCGTGGACTGTTCCTCTCCGCGATGACCATCGCGTTAATGCAGCATGCGATGAAGAACGGTCACCCCCACCTGGGCGTGATCGTGCTGGATTCGCCGCTGAAGGCCTACGCCCAGAAAGAGTCGGCAGACAATGCGGATCGTGACATCCCGACGGCTACGGTGAACGCTAGCTTTTACGGCTGGCTGTCGCGCTTCAAGGGCCCTGGCCAGATCATCGTTCTTGAGAATGAGGCGGTGGATCCGGCTACGGCTCGCGCTCTAAACGCCATCCAGTTCACCGATGACTACAGCCGGGGACGGCAAGGGTTCTATCCGCCCAGACCGGTGATCCCTCCGCCGCGAGCGCCAGCGAGCGACGGGACCGAGTTCGACGATCTTGCGTAAAGGCCGCAGGTGTAATGAACCGCATTAAATGAGAATGGGGACGGAAGACACCACCCGGCAGCTGGATGGGGCGCTTGCCGTTATGGCTGGCGTAGACGTAGCCAGCTCGATCCAAGTCGCACAACGTGAAGGCCCAAGTTCACGCGAAAGCGCAGGTTCATGATTAGGCCCGTGGATTCGGACTTCTGCGCCTCCGCCAGCGAAGGCGCGGAGAACTAATCCAGACCTCTGGAGGGCCGTAAGCTCTCGCAGACGAACACCTACAGCCGGAGACGTCGTGACTAGCCTGGAGACATTAGGGACGCTCCGTCGCATCCTCGGCGACACCGCCCGCTCAGCGCTGGGTCATCCGGTCAGCCTCGAACGGCTGCTGCTCGACAGACCTGAGATCCGCGTCCCACTACTTCCGCCACCAGCTTCGATCGCCGCGAGCAGCGTCGTCAGGTGGGATGACCTTGGAGCAGCGCCCCCTTCTCACTGGCCGCGCCGGCGGCTGGGCGAACTGTCGGGCTGGCGCGACCATGGGTCCGGCTACTACAGCAGCTTCACGCTCTATCGCCCGGAGTACGCCCAGATCGGCCGGTGCACCACCACTCACGAGTGGTCGTGCGACATCAGCGACGTACATGGCTTCTGCGCCTCAAGTCAGAGTTGCGGGACTTCACAAGCACCGATGCGATGGTTGAGCGCAACTCGCGTGACATGATCGACGCCATCACCGAGGCCAAGCTGGCGGAGAACCTCGCTCATACCGAGATCCGGATCATCCACGCGCCTTCCGGCGGCGGTGATCACTTCGAGCGCAACGCCTGGGACGCCGGCCGGCTGTTTCTCATCAACGGTGGTGGTTCGCATCACTTCGCGGCTGCTAAATACATCGCGGCTCGACTGCAGCGTTCTGTGCCGCTGCGTGGTCGCTTGAACTCCTACTCGCTGAATGCGGCGGCCGTCGCGTCGTTGTGCCGCGACTTCGCAATGTTCGTCGTGCGGGACGACGACGCCGGCATCGCGCTGGCCTTTGGCGATGCCATGAGGCAATTTCGAGCAACATGGCTATGGCACCACATGCCGCGCCCGTACGACGGCACGAGGGCGGTCCTACTGCCTCGCGCGGAGCGTCGCTCGGCCAGGGTGGCTGAGCTGCTGCGAGATGTCGGCATTGCTGACTTGGGCAAGCACCTGACGCGACTCGCGACGATGTCTTTCGAGGCATAGGCACTCCGGGCCTGCGCGTGGGTTCTCGTGCGGTTTTCACCTGACAGAACCGACTGAGGGCGGTTTGTCCGGGGGGCGGCTGCATCCCAGCCGCTATGCTCTTGCGAACTCGTCGAAAGAATCCCATTCCCTGGGCGGTGGCTATGGATTTAGTCACGCTGAAACACTCACAAAACTGCGTAAGAGAGCCCAGGCGCTGTGCCGGTGGCGTCAAAGAAGACCGCCGGCTCGGGCACGCGTGGAAATGGCTCGATCGCGCGAGGTCATGCCGGATGCCACCTACAGGGTTGTCTATCTGGGTTTCTATCGGCGCTTCTCATATGGCAAGCTATCGCCGGCCAGTTCCGTGTTGACTCTTGATGGCCCCGCGCCGTGTGCAGCGCGCCATCACAGTTGATGAACAGAATTACGCCGCGTCGTCGATGTAGGAACGGCACTCTTCGATCAACCCGGCCAGCTCGGCGGCATCTGGGCGAGCTTCCAAGATGGCCTTGACCTGACTGATTTGGATCGTGCTGGGAATCAGCTCTGACGGGCTTTCGTGCAGCCAGTCCGTCAGTATCGGACCGAGGGTTTCCGGTGCCATTCGGGCGACTTCGCCACGGGTCGGGACGTACGTCCCAACCCGAATCGTGCGGGCACTCCCGTGGCTTGTCCGGGCTGTTGCAAAGGCACTTGCAGGAATTCCAAAGCGATCTTGGTCGTCGCTTGTCATTCGTAGTCCTCCCGGTTGAACTGAACCCCGGCAACGGTCAGTGGCTCACCACTGGGCCAGCGCTTGGGCGGGTGCCGGTCGGTGATAACCAGCACGTCGTTGTCGTCGTTAATCACGGCTACTTCGACAGCATGCAAAGTGGCTTGCTTGCTCGCTCGGTCGAAGCGACAGGTGTTCGGGTTAAACAGCCAAAAGCGCATGTCAGCCTCCTCGGTCTTTGGCTTTGCGACGCTCGTGCTCTTCGAGCAACCGCTGATAGGACTCGAATTGCGAGGTTCCAGGCGTGGCGAAGTTGGGGAGCATCGCAATCTCGAACTCTTCCTCGATCACCGGACGCCCCTTCACCGGCTCGGGCATCAGATCAGCAAGCAATCGCAATACGGCTCTAGCGCCGGTGCGGATCGCAACAGCGTTCTTCGTGTCGGTGGCCGCGTAGCCCCTTTGGATGCCGGTGCGAATGACACCTAAGCGCTCGGCGAGCGTGTCTAGTTCGTACTGGGCGACCGACTGCAGGTGCTCTTCGTCTTGCTTGACGCGCCATTCTTTCCACTCTTGCAGTTCGGCCGGCGTGAGTGTGGCTGCCACGTCCGCAGGTAGTTCTCGTGCCGATCGGTCAAACTTGGCCACGACACGCTGCACGCTTTTTCCTTCGGGATACCCCGGCTTCACCTCCCGCACGCGGCGCAGGCACTGCACGGTGCTCCCGTTGTGGTACTTGCCATCTTGGTCACGGTGGCGAACGGTTTTGAACTGCATGTCCTGTCGACTTCTCGTTGTCTGCGTATGTGTAGGAATATACGCAACAATTGGCAGTGTTATGCGGGAGCGTACTCCCCCTGGAAGACCTGCCTTCGCCGCCAGGACCGGGTTCATTGACCGCTCACCACGCATCCGTTGTTGTCGATGATCAAGGCGCTGTTGCCCGGCACGGCGGAGACCCCTGTCGTCGTCCAGGTCGCGAGCGCCATGAACTTCTCTGCAGAGGTACAGCGCTTAGCTGGCTGCTTGTGGCCTTCGCACCCGCACACCGTGACGGCGTATTGCCTAAGGCACCAATGGGGGCGGATGCCAAACGGAACGGCGACGCAGACGCGGTCAGCCGGGGGCTGGGCCACCTATCCCGAAAGACTCAGAGGGTCTACGGCACCGCCTTACAAGGCAAACCGGCACATCGGCTGAAGCCACTGCGTATCGAGGCAGAGAGACCAGTCGAAGGCACGGCGCCTGAAGTGGCGCCTACCGATTCCGACAAACCGGAGTCCGCAAGCTGATCGACAGGGCAAATTGGGGTAAAGATGGAGTTATTGGGGTAATGAAGATCAAACATACCCCAATTTGCAGTAGTATTACCCCAGTCTTCCTTGTCCGGATGCTGCTGCATGCAATCACTCTCGCCAGACTACCTCGCCAAGCTGCGCTTCGACGCGCAGCAGCTGGCGACACTGCGCGCCCTGGGTGAGTACAGGGGCAAGCAGCGGCTCTTCGTGGCGCAGTCGCCGGAGGTCTTGAGCGACCTGCGGCAAGTGGCAGTGGTCGAATCCACCGAGTCGTCGAACCGCCTGGAAGGCGTGGTCGTCGCCGCGCACCGGCTCAAGTCAATGGTGCTCAAGAATGCCACGCCGCAAAGCCGTTCCGAGCAAGAGGTGGCAGGCTACCGCGATGCCCTCGGTCTGATCCATGAGAGCGGCGAGCAGATGCCGTTTTCCGAAGGCACGGTCTTGCAGCTGCGCGGCATGCTGAACCGCTACATGCCCCAACCAGGCGGGCACTGGAAGGCCACCAACAACGACATCGTCGAGCGCCACCCCGATGGCAGCTCACGCATCCGCTTTCGTCCGGTTACCGCGCACCTCACGCCCATCGCAATGGCTGACCTGATCGCGCGCTACCGCTTGGCCTTGGATCAGCACTTGGCAGACCCCTTGGTGCTGGTGCCGCTGGCCATCCTTGACTTCCTTTGCATCCACCCATTCCCGGATGGCAACGGCCGCATGGCACGACTGCTGACCCTGCAGTTGCTCTACCACTCCGACTACGCGGTGGGCCGCTTCATCAGCCTGGAGCGCATCTTCGAAGAGTCGAAGGAGAGCTACTACGAAACGCTGGAGGCCAGCTCCCAGGGCTGGCACGAGGCCGCCCACGACATCGCCCCGTGGCTCGACTACTTCTGGGGTGCGCTGCTACGCGCCTACATGGAATTTGAGGAGCGGGTGGGCACCATCGAGCGCGGCCGGGGCGCCAAGGGAGACCGCGTTCGCTCTGAAATTCTCAAACGCCAACTGCCGTTTTCCATCTCGGAAATCGAGGAGGCCTGCCCGGGCATCAGCCGCGACATGGTGCGCGTCGTATTACGCGCCATGAAAGCCGAAGGGCTGATCACCCCAACGGGCAAAGGCCGTGCGGCCAAGTGGAAACAGACGCTGCAAGCCCTCCGGCAGGCCGCGCGCGCTGATCCAAAGTCATCAGGGACAAAACCATGAACCCCATCGAACAACAATTCTTCAACGATCTAGAAAAAAAGCTCTGGACCGCTGCCGACAAGCTCCGCTCCGCGCTGGATGCCTCGGTCTACAAGCACGTGGTGCTGGGCCTGATCTTCCTGAAGTACGTCTCCGACGCTTTCGAGGAGCGGCAACAGGAACTGCGCGCCCAGTTCCAGAACCCCGAGCATGACTACTACATGGACCCCGCCGAGTACGGCGGCGCCGGCACGCCCGAGTACGACGCCAACCTTGCCGCCGAGCTGGAGGTGCGCGACTACTACACCGAGAAAAACGTGTTCTGGGTGCCGTTCGAGGCCCGCTGGCAAACGCTGAAGGAGCTGGCGCAGTTGCCCCCCGGCGCCGAGCTGCCCTGGCAGGTGCCCAAGCGCGACAGCGACGGCCGCTACGAACGCAACGAAGCGGGTGAGCTGGTCATGGTGCCCGACAAGATGCGCACCGTGGGCTGGCTGATCGACAACGCCATGGAGGCCGTGGAGCGCGAGAACGCCAAGCTCAAGAACGTGCTCAACAAGGACTTCGCACGCACCCAGATCGACAGCCACAAGCTGGCCGACCTGATCGCCCACTTCTCCGACACCAACTTCAGCCAGCCTGTGCACAACGGCCAGCGGCTGGGCCTGAAGAGCAAAGACATCCTCGGCCATGTCTACGAATACTTCCTCGGCGAGTTCGCCCTGGCTGAAGGCAAGAAGGGCGGCCAGTACTACACGCCCAAGGCCATCGTCACGCTGATCGTCGAGATGCTGCAGCCCTTCAAGGGCCGGGTGTACGACCCCGCCATGGGCTCGGGCGGCTTCTTTGTGCAGAGCGAGGAATTCATCGCCCAACACGGCGGAACAGTTGCGAAGGGCAAGACCGGCCAGATCAGCGTCTACGGCCAGGAGAGCAACCCCACCACCTGGAAGCTCGCCGCCATGAACATGGCCATCCGCGGCCTGGACTTCAACTTTGGCGGCCAGCCGGGCGACACGCTGCTGAACGACTTGCACCCCGACCTGCGGGCCGACTACGTGATGGCCAACCCGCCCTTCAACATGAAGGAATGGTGGAACGCCAAGCTGGAGAACGACTGGCGCTGGCTCCCCGGCTGCACGCCGCCCCAGGGCAACGCCAACTTCGCCTGGCTGCAGCACATGCTGGCCCACCTGGCCCCCACCGGCAGCATGGCCCTGCTGCTGGCCAACGGCTCCATGAGCAGCAACACCAACAACGAAGGCGAGATCCGCAAGCAGCTGGTGGAGCGTGATTGCGTTGAATGCATGGTGGCCCTGCCCGGCCAGCTGTTCACCAACACGCAGATCCCGGCCTGCGTCTGGTTCCTGACCCGTGACAAGGCCAACGGCTTCAACCTCGACAAGAAAAAGCGCGACCGGCGCGGGCAGTTTTTGTTCATCGACGCCCGGCAGCTGGGCTACATGAAAGACCGGGTACTGCGCGACTTCACGGTGGACGACATCAAGAAAGTCGCGGACACCTTCCATGCCTGGCAGCACGGCGAGGGCTATGCCGACGTGCCAGGGTTTTGCTACTCAGCGTCGCTGGCCGATATCCGCAAGCACGAGCATGTGCTGACGCCGGGGCGGTATGTGGGTGCTGAGGAGCAGGCGGACGACGGCGAAGCCTTCGCCGACAAGATGGCGCGGCTGACGGCGCAGCTGGCGGAGCAGTTTGCGAAGAGTGCCGAGCTCGAGAGGGATATCAAGAAGAACTTCGCGGGGTTGGGATATGGCTTCTGATCACCCCGTAGTTCGGCTAGGCGACTATGTGGATGCTTGCCTGGGGAAGATGCTTGATGCGCAAAAGAATCGAGGCGAATTGCACCCATATCTTGGAAACAGCAATGTGCGCTGGGGCTCATTCGAACTCGAAGAATTGGCGACCATGCGCTTTGAGGATCACGAGGAGGCGCGCTATGGCATCCGCGATGGCGATCTGATCGTTTGTGAAGGCGGGGAACCTGGACGTTGCGCCATTTGGCGGGGCAACGCGCCGATGAAGATTCAAAAGGCATTGCATCGCGTCAGAACAAAGGCGGGCCTAGACAACTATTTTTTGTACTACTGGTTTTTGCGAGCCGGTCGCGCCGGCGAATTGGAGCCCTTCTTCACCGGTACGACGATCAAGCATTTGACCGGGAAGGCACTCGCCGAACTTCGCATTCCGCTCCCCCCAATTGATTTGCAACGCGAAGCGGCCAGGGTATTGAGGTCGCTCGACGAGAAGATTGACCTCAACCGCCGCATCAGCCAAACGCTCGAAGCCATGGCACAAGCCATTTTCAAATCGTGGTTTGTCGATTTCGAACCGGTCAAAGCCAAGATCGCTGCCAAGACCGAAGGCCGCGACCCGCTGCGCGCCGCGATGAGCGTCATCAGTGGCAAGGCGGACGCTGAACTCAATACTTTGCCGCCCGAAGCCTTCGAACAACTCGCCGCCACGGCTGCGCTGTTTCCGGAAGAAATGCAAGAGTCGGAGCTGGGGGAGATTCCGAAAGGGTGGTTGGCGAGCAAAATTGGAAATGTCACTTCTCGAGTCGCAATGGGACCGTTTGGTTCAGATATAAAGAAGGAGAATTTTGTCGACGAGGGCGTACCCGTCATTCGTGGCGGCAACCTAACCGACGGCTTGGTTGAACGCAACTATGTGTTCATCACTGAAAGCAAGGCCGACGAACTCAAGAACGCCAACGCCTTCCCTGACGACATCGTGATCACCCACCGCGGAACATTGGGGCAGGTTGGTCTCATTCCATCTGGCAGCAAATTTCCGCGCTATGTTGTATCGCAAAGCCAAATGCTGCTGTCTGTGGACAAGGAACGCATGAGTTCCAGGTATTTGTTCGAATTCCTCAGATCCGAAATTGGAAGGCGATTGCTTCTGTCAAACACTAGTCAAGTTGGTGTTCCTGCGATTGCGCGTCCGACCGGAAGTGTTAAGGGAATTCCGTTGCTTGTGCCCCAAAAGACTGTGTTGAATGCTTACGACAAGCTGCTCGCTCCGTTACTGGGTGAGCTTCTGCATACAACCAAGTCATCCGAGACATTGGTTGAATTACGAGATACCCTCCTCCCCAAACTCCTCTCCGGCGAGTTGCCCGTTGAAGCAATCGCCGAATCCGCCGGGGCCGCCTGATGGACATCCAAAAGCTCCGCGACAACAAGCTCATCGTGGACAAGGTCGAAGAGGCCTTGCAGGCGGCGTACTCGTCGAATGAGGAGTTCAACGCGGTGCTGGACGAGGCCGAGCCGCTGTCGTTCAAGAGCCTGCGCGACCCGGAGCATGAATACCTGGTCAAGGTCAGCGACGCGCTGTACTGGGTGGAGCGCGACGCCTATCTGGACGAGCTGGATCACTGGCAGGGGCAGCGCGAGGTCGATCAGCATGAAGCGGCGACGGCGTTCATCAAACGCTCCGATCAACAGGCCGTCTTCCTCGATCTGGTCGATGCCATTCGCTTCGGCCGCATCGCCCCGTTCGTCGGCGCCGGCTTGTCCAGGCCCTGCGGGTATCCGATGTGGGGCGAGGCGCTGCGCAAGATCGCGCAAAAGCTGCAGGGGCTGGAGGTGCAGGACATCGAGCCGCTGATGGCGGCGTACGACTACCTGCAATCGGCCCAGGTGCTGCATGAGGCTGCGGCCCAGCAGGTGCAGCATTTCATCAAGACCGAGTTTCGCCAGCGCGGCGCGATCACGGGGCCCGTCACGCTGTTGCCCAGGCTCGCCAATGGCTGCATCGTCACCACCAATTTCGACACGGTCATCGAAGACCTGTTTCGGGAAAGTCAACAGCCGCTGGATGGCTATATGCATGGCACGCAGGCTGGCAACAACTTCGTGCAGCGGCTGCTGCGGGGCGAGCGCTGCATCCTGAAGCTGCATGGAGACGCCGGGCAGCCCAACACCCACGTGTTCACGCAGGCGCAGTACCAGGCGGCCTATGGTGGTGATGGCGGCGAGCCGCTGGCCTTCCAGAAGCAGCTGCCCCGGGCGCTGCGCCAGATTTTCATCAGCCACTCGCTGCTGTTTCTGGGCTGCAGCCTGGAGCAGGACAAGACGCTGGATCTGTTCAAGTCGGTGGTGGATGAAGGGGCCTTCGAAATCCCGGATCACTTTGCCCTGCTCAACGAGCCCGCCACGCTGCAGGAGCGCGCCCGCAAGGAGGCCCGGCTGCTGCTGCTGAAGATCCGGCCGCTGTGGTACGAAACGCCGGCAGACGCAGACGGCAAGCCGGACCACGGGCTGCTGGAGCAGATCTTGCGGCTGGCCATTGCCGTGGCGCGCAGACAGGTGGTGTTTGCATGAGCATCTCGCCGGGGCAGATCGACCTCTGGCGCGCAAGCGCCTCTGAAACCCAGAACCTCGAATTCAAAGAGGCCGCCACCCAGTACGACACGCGCAAGCTGTGCCGCTATTGCGTGGCCATGGCCAACGAGGGCGGCGGGCACCTGGTGCTGGGCATTGCCGACAAGCCACCGCGCCCCGTGGTGGGCAGCCAGGCCTTCCCGGACACGCAGGACATTGCCGAGAAGCTGTTCCACTGGCTGGGCTTTCGCGTGGACGTGGAAGCCGTGGCGCACCCGGACGGCCGGGTGCTGGTGTTCAGCATCCCTGGGCGCCCAAGAGGCACGGCCTACCACCACGAAGGCGCCTACCTGATGCGCTCGGGCGAAGAGCTGGTGCCGATGAGCGAGGACCAGCTGCGCAAGATCTTTGCCGAAGGGCAGCCGGGCTGGCTGGAGAACGCGGCGCTGAAGGACGTATCCGGCCAGGACGTGGTGCAGTTGCTGGACACGCAGGCATTCTTCGACCTGCTGCGCCTGCCCTACCCCACCGACCAGGCGGGGGTGCTGGCCCGCCTGCTGGACGAGCGCCTCATCGAGCGCAGCGCGGCGGGCTTCGACGTCCTGCGCATCGGTGCGGTGCTGCTGGCCAAGAACATGCGGCAGTTCCCGGACATCAGTCGCAAGGCGGCCCGTGTGATCGTCTATGCCGGCGAGTCCAAGATGCAGACCTTGTCCGACGTCACCGGCGAGAAGGGCTACGCGGTGGGCTTTGCCGGGCTGGTGCAGTATGTGATGGGCAAGCTGCCGCAGAACGAGGTGATCGAGGGGGCCATCCGCAAGGAGGTGAAGCTGCTGCCGGAAGTGGTGGTGCGGGAGCTGCTGGCCAATGCGCTGATCCACCAGGACTTCGACATGGGCGGCGCCTCGCCGGTGGTGGAGGTGTTCAGCAACCGCGTGGAAATCTCCAACCCGGGCGAGCCCGTCGTGCCGGTGGAGCGCTTCATCGACGGCTACCAGTCCCGCAATGAGCGGCTGGCCGACCTGATGCGGCGCTTTGGCATCTGTGAGGAGAAGAGCAGCGGTATCGACCGGGTGATCGAGGCCGCGGAGTTGATGCAGCTACCGGCGCCGGAGTTCTTGACCAGCCATCGGCGCACGATCGTGGTGATCCACGGGCCGCGGGCCTTCCGCGACATGAACGGCGGCGACCGGGTGCGGGCCTGCTATCAGCACTGCGTGTTGCAGTATGTGCTGCGCCGGCAGATGACCAACCAGTCGCTGCGCGAGCGCTTCGGCCTGGCAGAAGGCAGCAGCAACACGGTGTCGCAAATCATCACGGCAACCCTGGAGCAGGGTCTGGTGAAGATGGATCCCAACGCTCCGGACTCGCGACGCTATGCCCGCTACATCCCGGCATGGGCGTGATGGCCATTTCATCGGCAGCCACGCCTGGGGCGCCAAGCGCAGGCAAGTCGTTGATTTGCCAGGATTTTCTTATTTCATCGCAAACCAGCTGGGTGGCTTGGCGGTGCTGCGCGGCTGAGGAAGGCCTGCATGCTGAATGAACAACAACTCGAAACGCTCAGCCTCGCCTGGTTCCAGGAGACGGGCTGGCGTGTTGCGCATGGCCCGGACATCGCCCCCGACGGCAGCGCCCCTGAGCGGACCGACTACCGGCAGGTGGTGCTGCGCGAGCGGCTGCTGGGTGCGCTGGCGCGCATCAACCCGCAGCTGCCCCCCGCAGCCCTGGAGCAGGCCGCGCATGTGCTGCAGTCGATGAGCGAACCGCAGCTGGCGGGACGCAACCGGAGCGTGCACCGCTTGCTGCTGAACGGCGTGATGGTGGACTTTGCACAGGGCGACGAGAAGAAGACCGACCTGGTGCAGTTCATCGACTTTGCCCAGCCGGGCAACAACGACTTCTTGGTCGTGAACCAGTTCACCATCACGGGCACTAAGCAGCCGCGCCGGCCGGATGTGATCGCGTTTGTGAACGGCCTGCCGCTGGCCGTGGTGGAACTGAAGAACCCGGCCAACGAGCAGACCGATGTGTGGGATGCCTTCAACCAGCTACAGACCTACAAGGACGAGATCAGCGACCTGTTCAGCAGCAATGCGGCCTTGGTGGTGAGCGATGGTTGGACGGCACGCGTGGGCTCGCTCACGGCGAACGCCGAGCGCATGCTGCCCTGGCGAACTATTGCCAACGAGGACGACCGGCCGCGCCTGCAGATGGAGCTGGAAACGGTGGTGCGGGGCTTCTTCAAGCCGGAGCTGTTCCTGGACTACCTGCGGCACTTCGTGCTGTTTGAGCAGGACGGCGACACCCTCATCAAGAAGATCGCGGGCTATCACCAGTTCCACGCGGTGCGCGAGGCGGTGCGCGCCACGGTGGTTGCCGCGCAGAACCCCGACAAGGGCTTGCTGGAGGTGCATGAAGAGCGGGCCACCTACGGCAAGGAGGTCAAGCCGGGCTCGCGCAAGGCGGGAGTGGTGTGGCACACGCAGGGGTCGGGCAAGAGCATCACGATGGCCTGCTATGCGGGCAAGCTGCTGCAACAGCCGGAGATGAAGAACCCGACGCTGGTGGTGGTGACGGACCGCAACGATCTGGACGGTCAGCTGTTCGCCACGTTCAGCGCGGCCAGTGACTTGCTCAAGACGACGCCGGTGCAGGCGGGCGACCGCGACGAGCTGCGCGCCATGCTGGCCTCCCGCGAGGCGGGCGGCATCATCTTCACCACGGTGCAGAAATTCGCCTTGCTGGAGGGCGAGGAGGCGCACCCGCTGCTGTCCAGCCGCACCAACATCGTCGTGATCTCTGACGAGGCGCACCGCAGCCAGTACGGCACCAAGGGGCGGCTGGATACCAAGACGGGCAAGTACGTGTTCGGCTACGCCAAGCACCTGCGGGACGCGCTGAAGAACGCCACCTTCATCGGCTTCACCGGCACGCCGATTGCGCTGGAGGACAAGGACACCCGCGCGGTGTTCGGCGATTACGTCAGCATCTACGACATCCAGGATGCGGTGGACGATGGCGCGACGGTGCCCATCTTCTACGAGAGCCGACTGGCCAAGCTGGATGTGAACCAGGCCGACATCGATGCCTTGAACGCGCAGGTGGACGAGGTCGTCGAGGACGAGGAGGACATCGCCCACCGCGAGAAGACCAAGGGCGAATGGGCCGCGCTGGAGAAGCTGGTGGGCTCGGAGCCCCGCTTGCAGCAGGTGGCTCGCGATCTGGTCCAGCATTTCGAGGCGCGGGTCTCGGTGGTGGACGGCAAGGCCATGATCGTCTGCATGAGCCGGGATATCTGCGTGCAGCTCTACAACGCGATCTGCATTGGCGACCAGGACAACCCGCCCCTGCGCCCCGAATGGCACAGCACCGACCCGGAGCAAGGCGCTATCAAGATCGTCATGACGGGCTCAGCCGCTGACAAAGCCTTGCTGCAGCCGCACCTTTACAGCAAGCTGGTGAAGAAGCGGCTGGAGGCGCGTTTCAAGGATGCGCGCGATCCGCTGAAGCTGGTGATCGTGCGCGACATGTGGCTGACGGGCTTTGACGCGCCGTGCTGCCACACGATGTACATCGACAAGCCCATGAAGGGGCACAACCTGATGCAGGCCATCGCTCGGGTGAACCGGGTGTTCAAGAACAAGCCGGGTGGCTTGGTGGTGGACTACATCGGCATTGCCAACGAGCTGAAGGCGGCGCTGAAGGACTACACGGAAGCCAAGGGCAAGGGCGACCCCACGCACGGCGCCGCCGAAGCACTGGCGGTGTTGCTGGAGAAGCTCGATGTCGTGCGCGGCCTGATGCACGGCTTTGACTACAGGGCGTTCGAGACGCAGGCTTTGCCGTTGCTGGTCCCGGCGGCGAACCACATCCTGGGCTTGAAGGACGGCAAGACGCGCTTCCTGGACACGATGGTGGCCATGGCGAAGGCGTTCTCACTGTGCGGCACGCTGGACGAGGCGGCTGCGCTGCGCAAGGAAATCGCGTTCTTCTCGGCGATCAGGGCGGCCATCGCGAAGTTCACGACCGTTGACAAGAAGCGCAGCGATGCGGAAAAGAACAGCGCCCTGAAGCAGATCCTGGACAACGCCATCATTGCCGACGGCGTGGCGGACGTCTTCGCGCTGGCGGGGCTGGACAAGCCCAACATCGGTTTGCTGTCTGACGAGTTCCTGGAGGATGTGCGGCGCATGGACAGCCGCAACCTGGCCGTTGAACTGCTGGAGAAGCTGCTGCGCGACGAGATCAAGGCTCGATCCCGCAACAACGTGGTTCAGGAGCGGAAGTACGGCGACCGCCTGCTGGAGACCCTACGCAAGTACCACAACCGAGCGATCGAGACGGCCCAAGTCATCGAAGAGTTGATCCAGATGGCCAAGGAGTTCCAGGCGACGCTGGAGCGAGAGGTGGCCCTCGGCCTGGGGCAGGATGAGATCGCTTTCTACGACGCGTTGGCCAACAACGAAAGTGCCGTGCGGGAGCTGGGTGACGAGGTCTTGAAGAAGATTGCCGTGGAAATCACGGAGAAGCTGCGCGCCAGCACGACCGTGGATTGGCAGGTGCGCGAGAGCGTACGTGCCAAGCTGCGCATCCTGGTGCGTCGATGCCTGCAAAAGTGGAAGTACCCGCCAGATCAGCAGCTCAATGCAGTAGAGCTAGTACTCAAGCAGGCAGAGGAGCTGTCTAACAGCTGGACGACTTGACCAAACCCAACGGTACCGTCATGAATCATTGGGAGGGCTGAATGGCGATTTGGCTGGTCCGTGCAGGCTCGCACGGCGAATACGAGCAGAAGTTCATCCAGGAAGGTCGGGTCTATGTGACTTGGGATGAGCTAAACCTAGACCTATCCAAGCTGCAGCAGCGAGGCGAGTTGACCGCTGAAATGACCCAACGCTACCCTGAGGCCAAGCCCAAGGCTGTGCTGAACTGGGTCAGTCAAGTCTGGCCCTTCGCCCACGAGATGCAGAAGGGCGACCTCGTGGTGCTGCCCCTGAAGACGCAGCCTGCGGTCTACATCGGCGAGATCACAGGCGACTACCGGGCCGAGAAGGCTGGTCCGAACCCCTTCTTCCACTCGCGAGCTGTGAAGTGGATCGGTGAAGCCATCCCCCGCACGCACTTTGGCAAGGACCTGTTGTTTTCCTTCGGGGCGTTTCTCACCATCTGCCGTATCCAGCGCAACAACGCCGAGCAGCGCATCGCTGCCATGCGCGCCCATGGTTGGAAGGCAGAAACGCTGGCGGCGCCTGCCAAGGCAGCGACGGCAACTACCGCCGATGTCGATGCCGCAGATGCCGACCTGGACGAGTTGGCACGCGACCAGATCGCCGCTCTGGTTTCTGCTCGCCTCAAGGGGCACGGCTTGACCCGACTGGTTGAGGGCATCCTGAAAGCCCAGGGCTACACCACCTACCGCAGCCCGGAGGGGGCAGACGGCGGTGCAGACATCCTTGCAGGCTCTGGCCCCTTGGGGTTTTCCGCGCCGCGTCTGTGCGTGGAGGTGAAGTCTGAGGACTCGCCGATTGGCCGCGAGCCGGTGGACAAACTGCTGGGCGCCATGACCAAGTTCAATGCTGATCAGGGTCTCTTCGTGGCCTGGGGTGGCTTCAAGGGCAACGTGCAGAAGGAACTGGCCTCCCAGTTCTTCCGGCTGCGGCTCTGGACGCAGAAGGAGCTGCTCGAACAGCTGTTTGAGCAGTACGAGCGTCTGGATGAAGACCTCAAGGCCGAGCTGCCATTGAAGCGGGTGTGGATGGTGGCATCGCAAGATGAGGTGCTTTGAAAACCAAGCTGGGCGAGGTGTTCGCACCTTGTTCGGCTGGAAGTCACCACACTGTTCGCACAGTTCACGGCACGCTGTCCCCAACGTCTTTGAACATTGCCCCCAGCTGTTTCGCACAAGGCAGGCACCGATCTTCGCGCAAGGGTTGGCACTGTCTATCGCACACTCATGCTGGACGCGCGTTCGCAAGCAGGCTGTCCCCACCGCATTCGGCACATTCTTTGAGTTCGCTTCTTCTGCCTCCGCGCTGCGCGAATTTACGTTCAATGCTAGGAAGCGCAGCCCACTTGGCCGCGATTCTTGGCAGACCCATGATCGCGGGAGGCCCCAGCGAATCTCTGTTAGCTCGCCCCCTCTCGGCATCTTCCTGGGCGTATGGTTGACCCCCCCATCCGCATTGAACCTGTGCGACAGGCGGGCCACCGCTGCGATGGGCGGCACAGTTCGCTATGAAACTCTGGGGGAAACGGGAGGGGGCGATGCCATCAACAGCAGACCTCCCTTAACCAACTTCACTTTCGCTTTGGGATACACCTTCAGTGCGTCCTGCAAAGCCGGCAGGAAGGCCTTCTTGAAGTCACGGTCTGCATTCTTGCTCTGAGACTCCTGGGCGAACTGTTGCCTCAATGGTTTCCAGTGGAGCGTGACTGGCCTACCGTCAATGCGGTGCAGGCGATGAGCGAGCCATGTGTAGACATCGAGGGCTAGGGCCGAGCCCTTGAGTGCCACCAGAGCGCGTTTGTCGAGCGGGACGCCGTGCTCGACCAGCTCGTTGTAGTAGTGCTCGGAAAGCACGAGGACGCCCGGCCAACACGCTTTCCTGCCGGTGTCGGCCTTTCCGACCCAAGCATCGAATTGGTCAATGGGCTCACGATTGAACGTACGGCCGTGGTAGCCGAACTGGAGACGGCACGCAGCGAGAGCATGCATCTGCTCGCGCAGCTTCAGGTAGCGGTTCTTTTGGTCGTCCATGCCCATGAGCTTCAGAAACTGGGCAGCGCTGTCGCCAATGAAGATTTCGCGAGTTTTGTGCCGTTTGGCCAGTGTGGAGATCATCGCCAGCGCGAGGCGAGGCATCGCGCCATAGGGAACCGGCTGGGCGACCGGCCCATTTCCCTCGTCGAGCCAGCCAGCCTGCACGTTCAACCACGTTTCGCCTGACTTTCTGTGGAACTCACGACCCTCAACTTTGCTTCTTGGAAGGCCGACCTGGCAGAACACTGCATGCGTACAAATCATGTCGTTGCCCGTCGGCGCCGAGGCCGCAATCGCCTGGCTCACGTCAAGCAACTTGTCCCATTTCTTCGGTTGCCCGAGAGCGTCGAACCATTGCTGTCGTGCCGCGGTCTGGGGCGCATGTCGAGGCGGCACTCGAGGCGGTGCTGCGGCCGTGAGTGGGTATAGATCGGCCCGGAAGGCCACCTTCGCCGCAATGTCGGCAGCCTGATGCGCAGGAACCGAATGGGCGATGAGGTGGCGGCGATAGCCTTCTCTCCACTCTCGACTGTCGGCCAGCACGTGCACCGGTGTGTGACCCAGGCCCGCGGGTACTGCGAGTGATCCCAGCGCTTCCTTCGCAGTCGCAGCAACCGCCTTCAACGATGAGTCCATGTCCCGGCCCTCACGCATTCGATTGGACGGCTGCCGTTTCTGCCCAGCGCTGCCGGGCGAGTTGCTCAACCTTCGTCGGACGGCCGCGGGGACGCTTCTTGGGCGGCGGCTCCGCGGGACGAGTGGAGTTGATCCAAGCCAGCACCTCGTGCTCGTACCAGCAGAGGCGGCGGCTGTTCGGCAGCTTGAACGGGCGGGGGATCAGGTGCGCGTACTTGGCATTCGTAGCGCAAGTGCGGATCGTGGTTGCTGTCTTCCCGATCAGGGCCGACAGATGCTCGATGAACAGAATCTTGGGGAGGTCGTCGGAGATGGCGACCAACGATGGTTTAGTGGGCATGAGGCTCTCACAAGCGATCGCGCTTGTGAGAGCCGGTGCTGTTGATGCGGCAGTTCGTGCTTATGGAGTTACCAAGCTCGCACGAACTTTGATCGCCACACCTCACGGTGCCTTTGTTCACTGAGGCTTGATGTAGGGGCCATTGCGCTTGCAACCCGAACATCTACACCCTGGCGGGTACACGCCGAGCGTCGATCGCTCTCTTGGTTCGGCTATCTCTCGTTCCCCGAACCTCACCTGCCCCGAGCCAGTGGCTCACACAGCGACGGCATGGGTGTCCGGCAGGGCCGCTGTGTTGTTCTCACCCATGCATAACAGTATGGATAAGTGCGCGGGGAGGGTCAAGGCTTGAGCCACGGCGTCCAGTCAAAACGACATCGAGTGGTTGGGACACCCTTGGGACAACCGCGCTGAGAATTTGCTTTGAATCGACATGAACAGCGACCCAAAGTAAAAAAGCCTAAGTGGTTGATTCACTTAGGCTTCTTCGTCTATTGATTGGTCGGGGTGAGAGGATTCGAACCTCCGGCCTCTACGTCCCGAACGTAGCGCTCTACCAGGCTAAGCTACACCCCGATTTTTCTTTCTTCTTGTTCGCTCTGCACGGCCCGCGAGGGGTTCAGGAAGAGCGGTCAACCGACCGAACACAGAATTCTATCAGAGCTTCTTTGTGAGGGGAAGATGGGAGCATCGACAAACTCACACGGGCCTTCTCGGCCTCGAGTCGCGCGGCTTCGCGCGTGGCGTCCAGGGCTCCGGTGCGGCGCACGATTTCCACGATGTCCGCGAGGCGCGTGACCTCGCCGTGTTCGATGGCGTGGCGGATCAGCGCGCGTTCATCGGCGTTGCCGCGTTCCATCGCGACGAGCAGCGGCAGCGTGGGCTTGCCTTCGCGCAGGTCGTCGCCCACATTCTTGCCGAGCTGCGACGTGGAGCCTTCGTAGTCGAGCAGGTCGTCGACGAGCTGGAACGCGGTGCCGAGCGAGCGGCCGTACGAGGCGCAGGCGTCCTCGACCTCGGCCGGCGCGCCCGCGAGCACGGCGCCCAGGCGGGCGCTGGCCTCGAAGAGCTTCGCGGTCTTGAAGCGGATCACCTTGAGGTAGTCCTCGACCGCGAGGTCGGCGTCGTGCATGTTCATCAGCTGCAGCACTTCGCCTTCGGCGATCACGTTGGTGGCGTCGGCCAGCACCTCGAGCACGCGCATGCGGTTCACCGACACCATCATCTGGAAGGCGCGGGAGTAGAGGAAGTCGCCGACCAGCACGCTGGCCGCATTGCCGAACAGCGCGTTGGCGGTCTGGCGGCCGCGGCGCAGGTCGGACTCGTCGACCACGTCGTCGTGCAGCAGCGTGGCCGTGTGGATGAACTCGACCGTGGCGGCCAGTTCATAACGCTCGCGGCCCTGGAAGCCGAGTGCGTTCGCGAAGAGCAGCACGAGCATCGGGCGCAGGCGCTTGCCGCCCGCGCTGATGATGTAGTGCGAGATCTGGTTGATCAGGACGACCTCGGACGCGAGCCGGTGTCGGATGACGGCGTCCACCTCGCGCATCTCCGCCGCGATGAAGGCGGCGTGGCTGGATGGAACTTCGGTGGGGGCGGGGGAAGACGGCTGCACGTTGGGCTCAATTGGGTAGCGGAATTATAGGAAGACCCGGGCGTGTACCGGCCGTCCACCCCCTAGGAGCCGAGGGACGCGGTCAGACTCCCCACAGCGTTGCACAATTTTTTGGCACCGGTCCGGAACGCGTGCTAGAATGTCCGGCTCTGCGTTTCCAAGCAGGGCGGTACCGTGGGCGTCCGGGCGAAAGCCGGGGTGACCAGGGACCGATTCATTGAAAGGCTGATATGTACGCGCTCATCAAAACCGGTGGCAAGCAATACAAGGTTGCTGCCGGCGAAAAAATTAAAGTCGAACAGATTGCTGCGGACGTTGGCCAAGAGATCACGATCGACCAGGTGCTGGCAGTAGGTGCCGGCGCAGACCTGAAGGTCGGGACTCCCTTGGTTGCCGGCGCAACGGTGGTGGCGAAGGTGGTGGCCCATGGCCGTCACGACAAGGTCCGCATCTTCAAGATGCGCCGCCGCAAGCACTACCAGAAGCGGCAAGGTCACCGTCAGAACTTCACCGAGCTGGAAATCAGCACCGTGAACGCCTGACCTTCGGCAACCTGAATCCGATTTCCAGGAGTTAAAGCACCATGGCACAGAAAAAGGGCGGCGGTTCCACACGGAACGGCCGCGACTCTCAACCGAAGATGCTGGGCGTGAAAGCGTTCGGTGGGCAAGTCATCTCGGCCGGTTCGATCATCGTCCGCCAGCGTGGCACCCAGTTCCACCCCGGCGTGAACGTCGGCATCGGCAAGGACCACACGCTGTTCGCGCTCACCGACGGTACCGTCGAGTTCGCGGTCAAGGGTTCGGCCAACCGCCGCACCGTCAGCATCAAGGCCTGAAGAAGCCGGAGCTGCACCGCAGCTTCGCTTCCCGCCTGATCGAACGAAGCCCCGGTCCGCCGGGGCTTTGTTTTTTCGGCCGAGGAATCAGGACCGGGCCGGTCGCTTACCATTCGCGACCGAGTCCCTCAAATCGAACGGATGCCCTGGGTGTCCGTCAGGACACACCATGAAATTCGTTGACGAAGCCACCATCGATGTCGTGGCAGGCGATGGCGGCAACGGCTGCATGAGCTTCCGCCGCGAGAAGTTCCTCCCGTTCGGTGGCCCGAACGGCGGCGACGGCGGCAAGGGCGGCAGCGTGTACGCCATGGGCGACCGCAACCTCAACACCCTGATCGACTACCGCTACGCCCGCCGCCACGAGGCGCGCCGCGGCGAGAACGGCCGCGGCTCCGACCAGTTCGGCGCCGCCGCGGAAGACATCGTGCTGCGCATGCCGATGGGCACGATCATCACCGACGTCGAGACCGGCAACGTGATCGCCGAGCTGCTGGTGCCGGACGAGAAGATCCTGATCGCCAAGGGGGGTGATGGCGGCTTCGGCAACATGCACTTCAAGACGAGCACGAACCGCGCGCCGCGCCAGAAGACCCCCGGCTGGCCTGGCCAGTCCTTCAAGCTCAAGCTCGAGATGCGCGTGCTGGCCGACGTGGGCCTGCTCGGCATGCCCAACGCCGGCAAGTCGACGCTGATCGCGGCCATCTCGAATGCCCGCCCGAAGATCGCCGACTACCCCTTCACCACGCTGCACCCGAACCTGGGTGTGGTGCGCGTGCAGGCCGAGCAGAGCTTCGTCGTGGCCGACATCCCCGGCCTGATCGAGGGGGCGTCCGAAGGCGCCGGCCTCGGCCACCTGTTTCTGCGCCACCTGCAGCGCACGCACCTGCTGCTGCACCTCGTCGACATGGCCCCGTTCGACGAGAGCATCGACCCGGTCGCTCAGGCGAAGGCCATCGTGGCCGAGCTGAAGAAGTACGACGACGAGCTCTACGAGAAGCCGCGCTGGCTCGTGCTGAACAAGCTCGACATGGTGCCGGAGGACGAACGCGAGAAGCGCGTGAAGGACTTCGTGAAGCGCTTCAAGTGGAAGGGCCCGGTGTTCCAGATCTCCGCGCTGACGCGCGAAGGCTGCGAAGGCCTCGTGCACGCGATCTACGAACACGTGTCGAAGCTGAAGAACGTGGTGCCGGACGACCCGGACCCCCGTTTCGACTCCGCCGAAGCCCAGCCGTCGCCGTCCCATGACTGACGTCCTGAAAAACGCACGGCGCATCGTCGTGAAGGTGGGCTCGAGCCTCGTGACCAACGAGGGCCGGGGCATCGACGCCGAGGCCGTGGGCAACTGGTGCCGCCAGATGGCGGCGCTGGCCGCCGAGGGCCGCGAGGTCGTGATGGTGTCGAGCGGCGCCATCGCCGAAGGCATGAAGCGCCTCGGCTGGCGCACGCGCCCGAAGGAGATCCACGAGCTGCAGGCCGCCGCCGCGGTGGGTCAGATGGGCCTCGCGCAGATCTACGAGACGCAGCTGCGCGCCTACGGCATGGGCAGCGCCCAGGTGCTGCTCACGCACGCCGACCTCGCCGACCGCGAGCGCTACCTCAACGCCCGCTCCACGCTGCTGGCGCTGCTGCGCCTGAACGTCGTGCCGGTCATCAACGAGAACGACACCGTCGTCACCGACGAGATCAAGTTCGGCGACAACGACACGCTCGGCGCGCTCGTGGCGAACCTGATCGAGGCCGACGCACTCGTCATCCTCACCGACCAGCGCGGCCTGTACTCGGCCGACCCGCGCAAGAACCCCGACGCGAAGTTCATCGACGTGGCCGAGGCCGGCACGCCCGAGCTCGAGCAGATGGCGGGCGGCGTGGGCTCGTCCATCGGCAGCGGCGGCATGATCACGAAGATCCTTGCCGCCAAGCGCGCCGCGCGCAGCGGGGCGTCCACGGTGATCGCCTGGGGCCGCGAGACCGACGTGCTGCTGCGGCTGGCCGCGGGCGAGGCCATCGGCACGGCGCTCACCGCCAGCACCGCGAAGATGGCCGCGCGCAAGCAGTGGATGGCCGACCACCTGAAGATGCGCGGCGCCGTGGTCGTGGACGACGGCGCGGTGTCGAAGCTGCGCGACGACGGCAAGAGCCTGCTGCCCATCGGCATGGTCGAGGTGATCGGCGAGTTCGTGCGGGGCGACGTGATCGCCGTGCGCAACGGTGCCGGCGTCGAGATCGCCCGGGGCCTCGCGAACTACTCCGCCGCGGAAGCGCGGCTCATCGCGCGCAAGCCGTCGTCGGAGTTCGAGCGCCTGCTCGGCTTCACGCTCGAGCACGAGATGATCCACCGGGACAACCTGATCCTCAGCTGAGGACCCGGCTGGTCCCGGGCCCGTTCAGGTCTCGGGATCCTTGGGGGCCGGCGCCTGGGCGTTGTCGGCCCCGTCGGGCTCCACCGGCCCGGCGTGCAGCGGCGGCGGCGCGGGTTCCTCGTGCCGGTCGTCGTGCCCTTCGTCGCGGTGGTGCGTGCGCATGCCCGACCGCAGGTAGCGGTTGTGGTGGTTGCTGCGCGGCAGGAAGCGGGCGAGTTCGGTGAGGGCCATCTGGTAGACCTCGCGCTTGAACTCGATGACCCACTCGAGCGGCACCCAGTACTCGTTCCAGCGCCAGGCGTCGAACTCGGGGTGGTCGCTGGCGCGCAGGTTCATGTCGCTGTCGCGGCCCACGAGCTGCAACAGGAACCAGATCTGCTTCTGGCCGCGGTAGTGGCCGCGGGCGTCGCGGCGGATGAAGTGGTCGGGCACCTCGTACCGGAGCCAGTCGCGCGTGCGCGCCACGATGCGGACGTGGTCGGGCAAGAGCCCCACCTCCTCGTGGAGCTCGCGGAACATCGCCTGCTCGGGCGTCTCGCCGTACTTGATGCCCCCCTGCGGGAACTGCCAGGAGTGGGTGCGGATGCGCTTACCCCAGAACACTTGGTTACGGGGGTTGAGCAGGATGATGCCGACGTTGGGTCTGAACCCATCCCTGTCGAGCATAATCAACCTCGAAATCTCTAGTTGAAATCATTATTGCACCGGGATGACGGGAATCAACCCCGCAGAATCCCGCTCCGATTTCAGTCGCCGTTCCCCGCCTCCACAGCCTGTCTGCCGCCCATGAAAGCGTCCCAGTTTTTCATCTCCACCCTGAAGGAAGCCCCTGCCGAGGCCGAGGTCGTCAGCCAGAAGCTGATGATGCGCGCCGGGTACATCAAGCGCCTCGGAGCGGGCATCTACACCTACATGCCCATCGGGCTGCGGGTGATCCGCAAGGTCGAGAACGTGATCCGCGAGGAAATGGTGCGGGCCGGGGCCGTGGAGCTGCTGATGCCGTTCGTGCAGCCCGCCGAACTGTGGCAGGAGTCGGGCCGCTGGGACAAGATGGGCCCCGAGATGCTGCGCGTCAAGGACCGCCATGACCGCGACTTCATCCTGCAGCCCACGAGCGAAGAGGTCATCACCGACATCGCCCGCCAGGAACTGCGCAGCTACCGCCAGCTGCCGCGCAACTTCTTCCACATCCAGACGAAGTTCCGCGACGAGCGCCGCCCGCGTTTCGGCGTGATGCGCGGCCGCGAGTTCACGATGAAGGACGCGTACTCCTTCGACCGCAACGCCGAGGCCGCGGTGAAGAGCTACGAGGCCATGTACGCCGCGTACTGCCGCATCTTCGAACGCCTGGGCCTGACCTACCGCGCGGTGGCGGCCGACACCGGCGCCATCGGCGGCGCGCTGTCGCACGAGTTCCAGGTCATCGCCGACACCGGTGAAGACGCGCTCGTGTACTGCCCCACGTCCGACTACGCCGCCAACATCGAGCTGGCCGAGGCGCTGCCGCTGATCGCCACGCGCGGCGCGGCCACGCAGGCCCTCACGAAGACGCCCACGCCGGGCAAGAGCACGTGCGCCGACGTGGCGCAGCTGCTGTCGATCCCGCTCGAGCGCACGGTGAAGTCGCTGGTGCTGGCCACCGACGAGAAGACCGAGGCGGGCGACGTCACGAAGACCACCGTGTGGCTGCTGCTGGTGCGCGGCGACCACGACCTGAACGAGGTCAAGGCCAACAAGGTGCCGGGCCTGAACCAGGGCTTCCGCTTCGCCACCGTCGCCGAGATCGACAGCCACTTCGGCACCAAGCCGGGCTACCTGGGCCCCGTGGGCCTGAAGCAGCCGGTGAAGGTCGTGGCCGACCGCACGGTCGCGAACATGAGCGACTTCGTCGTGGGCGCCAACGAACCCGACTTCCACCTGACCGGCGTGAACTGGGGCCGCGACCTGCCGGAACCCGACCTCGTCGCCGACCTGCGCAACGTCGTCGAGGGCGACCCGTCGCCGGACGGCAAGGGCGTGCTCGCGATCCAGCGCGGCATCGAGGTGGGCCACGTGTTCAACCTCGGCACCGTGTATTCGAAGCCGCTGAACGCCACGTACCTCGACGAGAACGGCAAGCCGCAGCTGATGGAGATGGGCTGCTACGGCATCGGCGTCACGCGCATCCTGGGTGCCGCCATCGAACAGAACAACGACGAGCGCGGCATCATCTGGCCGGCGGCCATGGCGCCGTTCGAGCTCGTGCTGTGCCCCATCGGCTACGACCGTTCGGCCGATGTGCAGGCCGCCGCCGACAAGCTGTACGGCGAGCTGCAGGCCCTCGGCGTCGACGTGATCCTCGACAACCGCGGCGAACGCCCGGGCGCGATGTTCGCCGACTGGGAACTCGTGGGTGTGCCGCACCGCGTGGTGCTGGGCGACCGCGGCCTGAAGGACGGCCAGGTCGAGTACCAGGGCCGCCGAGACGCGCAGGCCGAGTCCGTGCCGCTCGCGGGCATCGTGGACTTCGTGAAGGCCAAGCTCGGACGATGAACCCGGTGAGTCCCGCCGCCTCGGGTCTCACGAGGCGGCAGCTGGCGCTGGCGGCCCTCGCGGCCCCGTCGCTGTCCCTCGCGCCCGGTATGGCGCTCGCCGGCCGGCAGGCCGAGGAACCGCTCGCCGACGCGGTGCGCTCGGTGCTGTCGGCGGCCATCGCGAACAACGCGCCCCCGAAGCCCACCTTCGACAACGTCGAGGCACGCATCGCGTACCTTCGCTGGCTGGGCGAGATGAGCAACCGGCTGAAGCGCCGCAAGGCCGAACACGTCACGCGGGTGGAGTTCCTCGAGACGGTGTACTACGAGACCAAGCGCGCCGGCCTCGACACCGCGCTGTTCCTCGGTTTGATCCAGGTCGAGAGCGGCTTCCGCAAGTACGCGATCAGCATCGCGGGCGCCCGCGGGTACACGCAGGTGATGCCGTTCTGGGCGCGCCTGATCGGTGATGGCGAACCGGCCCGGCTGTTCCACATGCAGACCAACCTGCGCTTCGGCTGCGTGATCCTGCGGCACTACCTCGACCGGGAGCGCGGGGACATGTACATGGCGCTCGGGCGGTACAACGGCAGCCGTGGGAAGCCGGAGTACCCGAACCTGGTGTTCGGCGCGAAGAAGGCCTGGGACTACAACCCGGCGGCGGCTTGATCCACGCGGGTGTTCAGAGCCCGTTCCAGGACTTCGGCACCGCAGCCGACACCCCCAGCAACGCCAGCACCCGCTCCACCGTGTCATTCACCATCTCGTCGATGGACTGCGGCCGGTGGTAGAACGCCGGCAGCGGCGGGAACACGACGGCGCCCATCTCGGTGACGGCCGTCATGTTGCGCAGGTGGGCGAGGTTGAAGGGGGTTTCGCGCACCATCATCACGAGGCGACGGCGTTCCTTCAGCGTGACGTCGGCGGCGCGGCTCAGCAGGTTGTCGGAGAGCCCGTGAGCCACCGAGGCCAGCGTCTTCATGGAGCAGGGCGCGATGACCATCGCGTCCGTGGCGAACGAGCCGCTCGCGATGGCGGCGCCCACGTCGGCCGGGTTGTAGGCGGTGTGGGCCAGGGCCTCCAGCGCGCCGCGGTCGAGGCCCAGTTCGTGAAACACGTTGAGCACACCGGCCGGGCTCACGACGAGGTGGGATTCGGCGCCGGCGGCGCGCAGGCGTTCGAGCAGGCGCACGCCGTACACCGCGCCCGTCGCGCCGGTGATGCCGACCACCACCCGGGCGGGCCGGACCGGCGATTGCGTCATGGCCGCGTCAGGCCGTCTTGGTGCCCAGCACCTGCTGCAGCTCACCGGCCTCGTACATCTCCATCATGATGTCCGAGCCGCCGACGAACTCGCCGTCGACGTAGAGCTGGGGGATGGTGGGCCAGTTGGCGTAGTCCTTGATGCCCTGACGCACTTCCGGGTCCTCGAGCACGTTGACCGTCTTGAGGTCGGAAACGCCGCAGGCCTTGAGGATCTGCACCGCGCGGCCGGAGAAGCCGCACATCGGGAACTGGGCCGTGCCCTTCATGAAAAGCACCACGCGGCTGCCTTTGACGAGGCCGTCGATGCGTTGTTGAACGTCGCTCATGATCGGTGTCCGGCCGTGCCGGGTGAAACGTGTTGGAACCCGCAAGGATAAGGCATTGCCGCGCCCGGCCGGAGCGGCCGCACGGATGCCCTTTTGCCGCGGATCAGAAGGAGTAGGTGAAGCCGAGCTGCAGCACCGGGGACAGGCGCAGGTCGCGCACCATGTCGTCGAGGTTCTGCGACCCCGAGAACACCTTGCCGATGCGGCCGATGTTGCCCGGGCTCAGGGACATCAAGCCCAGGTCGGCCGAGAAGCCCCAGTTGGCGCTCTTGCCGAACGCGCTGCCGGTGTTGGAGTAGCCGATGCCGAAGTACGGCGTGGTGGTGTGTTCGGGGACGACGCTGCCGTTGTAAGGGTCGGCGCTGTAGCTGCGGCGGTCGACGTTCAGCGGGCCGATGCTGGTGCTGGACATGCCCCACAGCGAGGAACGTTGGCCGAACACGACGCCGCTGGTGGCGCGCAGGCCGCCGAGGGTGAGCTGGCTCAGGGACGGGCGCAGGTAGTAGTCACCCATCAGGCTCAGGCTGCTGACCTTGAAGGCGGAATCGTTGCCGAGGTAGTCGGCGCGCAGGGGCGTGGCGGTGGTGGCGAAGGCCACCCGGCCCTGCAGGCGGCCCCAGCTGAGCTGGGACAGGGGAGCGGACGCGGCGCTGGCGTTGGAGCCGATGGTGTCAGCCTGCGCCCACGCGGCCGTGCCGGCGGAGGACAAGGTGCAGAACGCAACGGTCAGCAAGGCTTTGCGCATGATGAACTCTTCAGAAGTCTTCTTGTGGAATCGGGAGGCGGTGTCCGGGTAGGACCTCGGCCCCATGGTTGGGATCGTACGCTGGAAGAATCCGGTTGTGTGTCACTGACTGCTTCCTTCGGCCATCCGGACGAGGGGGGCGGCCGGCTTGACGTGCGGAATTCGCGGAAACGTTCAGCCGGATGAGGCTTTGGCGCAACGCCCGCCGGTGCACCGGGCGTTGCCGCCCAGGTCGTGGCGGGTGCTCACGTCCGTGAAACCCCGATCCGCGAGCAGCGCCGCCACGGCCCCGGCCTGGTCGTGCCCGTGTTCGAGCAGCAGCCAGCCGCCGGGTTCCAGGTGGGCGGGCGCGCCGTCGATGATCTCGCGCAGGGACCGCAGGCCGTCGCCCTCGGGGGTCAGCGCGAGGCGGGGCTCGTGGGCGAGGGCAGCGAGGTGGTGGTCGTCACCGGCGATGTAGGGCGGGTTGCTGGCGACGACGTGGAAGCGGCGCCCGGCGAGCGGCGTCCACCACGGACCGGCCAGGAACTCGACGTCGAGCCCGAGGCGGGTGGCATTGCCGCGGGCCACGGCGAGGGCGTCCGGGCTGACGTCGGTGGCAGTGATGTGAGCGCCGGCCTCGCTGTGTTTCAGCGCCAGGGCGATGGCGCCGCTGCCGGTGCCCAGGTCCGCGACGCGGGCGGCCGGGACCTCGCGGATCCGCTCCAGGGCCCAGGCCACCAGGGTTTCGGTGTCCGGCCGAGGTACCAGCACGGCGGAGGACACGTCCAGCAGCAGCCCGTGGAACTCCTTGCGGCCCACGAGGTAGGCAAACGGTTCGCCGGCGGCGCGGCGGCCGGCCCAGTCCTGGAAGCGGGCGAGGGCCTCGGACGACACGGCATCGTCCCCGTGGGCGAACAGCCAGGTGCGCGACTGCCCGAGCACCTCGGCCAGCAGCAGCTGGGCGTCGAGGCGGTCGACCCCGGCCGCGGTGGCGGCGCGCAGGGCGGCGTCGACGGTCGTGGTCATGCGCCGCGCCCTTCCAGCTCGGCCAGCTGCTGCGCCGCCCGTTCCGCCTGCAGCGCCGCCAGCACGTCGTCGAGTTCGCCTTCCATGATCGCGCCGAGCTTGTAGAGCGTCAGGTTGATGCGGTGGTCGGTGAGCCGGCCCTGCGGAAAGTTGTAGGTGCGGATGCGGTCGCTGCGGTCGCCGCTGCCGATCAAGCCCTTGCGGGTGGCGGCCTCCTTGGCCGCACGTTCGCTGCGGTCCTTCTCGCGCAGGCGGGCGGCCAGCACGGCCATGGCCTTCGCCTTGTTGCGGTGCTGCGAGCGGTCGTCCTGGCACTCGGCCACGATGCCGGTGGGCAGGTGGGTGATGCGGATCGCGCTGTCGGTCTTGTTGACGTGCTGGCCGCCGGCGCCGCTCGCCCGGAAGGTGTCGATGCGCAGGTCGGCCGGGTTCAGCTGCACCTCCTCGGCCTCGTCGGGCTCGGGCATCACGGCCACGGTGCAGGCGCTGGTGTGGATGCGGCCCTGCGTCTCGGTGACCGGCACGCGCTGCACGCGGTGGCCGCCCGACTCGAAGCGCAGCTTGGCGTAGACATCGTCGCCCTCGACCCGCACCACCGCCTCCTTGTAGCCGCCCAGGTCGGACGTGCTCTCGGACATCAGCTCGGTGCGCCACCCCTGGCGCTCGGCGTAGCGCAGGTACATGCGCAGCAGGTCGGCGGCGAACAGCGCCGATTCGTCGCCGCCCGTGCCGGCGCGGATTTCCACGAAGGCGTTGCGCCCGTCGTCGGGGTCGCGCGGCAGCAGCGCCGTCTGCAACTCGAGGTGCAAGCGTTCGAGGTCGGCCTCGGCGCCGGTGATCTCCTCGCGGGCCATCTCGGCGAAGTCGGGGTCGGCCAGCATCTCGCGCGCCGCGGCGAGGTCGCGTTCGCGCTGCTCGAACTGCCGGAACGTCGCCATCACGCCGCCCACCTCCGCGTGTTCGCGGGTGAGGCTGCGGAAGCGGTTCATGTCGCTGACGATGGACGGGTCGGCCAGCGTGGCGTCCAGTTCGTTCAGCCGCAGGCCGAGGCGCTCGAATTGTTGGCGGAGGGACGGTTTCATGCGGAAGCTCCGGAGGCGGGAGGACACCGGCGCCGTGCCGTGCGAAAGCACGGGGCGCCGGGCAGGGCGGACGGAGCGCCGCTAACGGGAATCGTCGGAGGGGAGGCCGGGGGCGCCGCGGAGGAACAGGCGCGAGACGGTCTGGGCGAGCTGCACCCGGTGTTCACCGTCGGCCGCATGCAGCTCGGCGAGGGCGCCGTGCAGCATCTTCTGGGTCAGGCCGCGCGACATGGCGTCGAGCACGGCCTCGATGTCCTCGCCCTTGGCCAGCAGCTTCCGGGCGCGGGCCACTTCGCCGGCGCGCCAGCGGTCGGCCTGGGCGTTCAGGGCCTGGATCAGCGGCACGGTGCCGCGCTGGCCCAGCCAGTGCACGAAGCTCTGCACGCCCGCGTCGATGATGGCCTCGGCCTGCTGGACGGCGGCCTGGCGCTTCTCGCCGGCGGTCTGCACCAGGGCCGACAGGTCGTCCACGGTGTAGAGGTACACGTCGGACAGGCGGTTCACCTCGGGCTCGACGTCGCGCGGCACGGCCAGGTCGACCATGAAGATGGGTCGGTGCTTGCGGGCCTTCAGCGCCCGCTCGACGGCACCCAGGCCGATGATGGGCACGGAGCTGGCCGTGCAGGAGATCACGATGTCGAACTCGCCCAGGCGGCCCGGCAGGTCGGCCAGGCGGATGGCCTCGGCGCCCAGGCGCGTGGCGAGCTTCTCGCCACGTTCGAGCGTGCGGTTGGCCACGGCCATGCCGCGGGGCTGGCGGGCGGCGAAGTGCGTGGCCACCAGCTCGATCATCTCGCCGGCGCCGACGAACAGCACGCGGGTCTCGCGCAGGTCCTCGAACAGCTGGGAGGCCAGGCGCACGGCGGCGGCGGCCATGCTGATGGAGTGCGAGCCGATCTCGGTGGACGAGCGCACGTCCTTCGCGACCGCGAACGACCGCTGGAACATCTGGTGCAGCGTGGTGCCGAGCGTGCCGGCCGTGTCGGCCTCGCGCACGGCCTGCTTCATCTGGCCGAGGATCTGCGGTTCGCCCAGCACCATGGAATCGAGGCCGCTGGCCACCCGGAAGGCGTGGCGGGCGGCGGCGCCACCCTGCAGCACGTAGGCGTGGTCCATCAGCTGGTGCGGGGCCACGCCGCCGAAGCCGGCGAGCCAGTCGACCGCAGGCTGCACCAGGGCGGGCTCGGCCGCGCAGTACAGCTCGGTGCGGTTGCAGGTGGACAACAGGGCGACCTCGGGGGCGCCCGGCACGGCCGTCAGCCGCTGGCGGAAAGCCTGCAGCGTGGGGCCCACCTGATCGAGCGAGAACGCGAACCGGCCGCGCAGGTCCAGCGGGGCGGTGTGGTGGTTCAGGCCGAGGGCGAAGACGCTCATGTCCGGGATTATAAAATCTGCCGCAGTCGATCGCCTGGAGACCGACTAATTCCTTGGCGCACCCGCGCCGTACCCCCTGAGGATGGCACCGCCATGGGCATGCTGGATGGACTGTGGCACCTGTTGAACTTCTTCGCGCCGGCCGTGGTGGTGGGGGCGCTGGCCGCCGCGCTGACCAAGCTGTTCTGGCGGAACCAGTTGAAATCCGTGCCTTTCACCCGGCTTGCCGCCTGGGCGGTGGCCGCGGGCGCCCTGGCGCTGGTGGCCGGCCTCGTGGTGTCCGGGCGCGACGGCAAGATGTCCACCTACGGCGCGCTGGTCGTGGCCAACGCCATCAGCCTGTGGTGGGCCGCATTCGGTCCGCGGCGAAGCTGACGTCGCCCACCTCCACCCGGTCGCGACCGGCCGCCTTGCCCCGGTAGAGCGCGGCGTCGGCCGCGGCGAGCAGATCGTCCAGCCGGGCGCCGGGCCGCCATTCCGCCACGCCCACCGTGCAGGTGAGCAGGACGCCCAGTGCCGGGGCCACGTCGCGGGCCAGCGCTTCGCGGAGACGTCGGTCGATGGCCTGCGCGGCCACCGCGTCGGACTGGGGCAGCAGCACGCAGAACTCCTCCCCGCCGTACCGGCCCACCAGGTCGGGCTGGCGCACCGCCCCCTGCAGCGCCTGCGCGAACCGCACCAGGGCCGCGTCGCCGGCGGCGTGGCCGCGGGTGTCGTTCAGCTGCTTGAAGTGGTCGATGTCGAACATCATCACCGTGACCGGCTGCACGTGGCGCTCGGCCAGGCGCACGTGCACCTCGGCCGACACCATCCAGTGCCGGCGGTTCATCACCCCGGTGAGGCCGTCCGTGGTGGCGAGCTGCTGCAGCTCGCGCTCGGCCTCGTCGCGGTGCGCGAGCAGGAAGGCGAGGGTGCCGAGGGTCAGGTCGGCGTTGGTCAGCACGAGGCCCAGCGTGTTGATCCAGTGGCCGGCCTCGAAGCTCGGGTAGGCCTCAGGCGAGAAGGTCACCAGGAAGAACCGGCCCGTCACCATCACGCCGGACATCATCAGCGCGGTGGCCGCGAGCCAGCGCCAGCGGCCGTCGGTCTCCGGGCGCGCCCGGGGGCGCACGAGCACCCAGGCGATCCACCCGATCTGCACGGCCAACGCGGCGTTGGTGACCGCGATGCGGGCCTGGTAGTTCGAGAAGACGAGCCAGTGGATGACCGTGGTGACCAGGGGCACGCCCCAGATCCACGGTTTCACCAGCGGTTCGCGCAGGTAGGTCTTCGCCGCGATGTAGGTGAACGACATCGCGCCGGTGAGGCCGGCCACGCCCAGCGTGGCCATCTCGCGCGGCAGCACCCGGTAGGCCGCGATCAGCAGCGCCCAGGAAAGCGCCTGGATCATCAGCGACGCGTTCCAGGCCCGGATGCCCGAGCGCGACCGCCACCGCACGTTGAACGACAACGCGAAGCTCATCAGCAGCACGTTGACCATCAGCGAGAAGAAGAGGGTCTTGGCGTCGAGGTTCACGAACGGGCCCGATGAACGCGACCGGGCCTGCCGGGATCAGCCCGTGACCGTCTCGCCGACCGGCACCTCGGCGCGCAGCGAATGCGCGTACGCCTCGGTGATGGTCACGTCGAGCATCTGGCCCGCCAACCGCGCGGGCCCCTTGAAGTTGACGATGCGGTTGCACTCGGTGCGGCCCATCAGCTCGCCGGGGTCGCGCCGCGACGGGCCTTCGACCAGCAGGCGTTGCGTGGTGCCCACCATCGCGTGGCTGATGCGCGAGACGTTCTCCTCGATGCGCGCCTGCAGCACCTGCAGCCGAGCGAGCTTCGTCTCGTGCGGCGTGTCGTCCTCGAGGGACGCCGCGGGCGTGCCGGGCCGCTTGCTGAAGATGAAGCTGAACGAGGCGTCGTAGCCCACGTCGTCGATGAGCTTCATCATCTTCGCGAAGTCGTCGTCGGTCTCGCCCGGGAAGCCCACGATGAAGTCGCTGGACATCGCGATGTCCGGCCGCACCGCGCGCAGCTTGCGGACGGTGCTCTTGTACTCGAGCGCCGTGTAGCCGCGCTTCATCGCCATCAGGATGCGGTCGCTGCCGTGCTGCACCGGCAGGTGCAGGTGGTTCACGAGCTGCGGCACCTTCGCGTACACGTCGATCAGGCGCTGCGTGAACTCGTTCGGGTGGCTGGTGGTGTAGCGGATGCGTTCGATGCCGGGGATCTCCGCGACGTACTCGATCAGCAGCGCGAAGTCGGCGATCTCGGCGGTGCCGCCCATGGCCCCGCGGTACGCGTTCACGTTCTGGCCCAGCAGCGTGATTTCCTTGACGCCCTGGTCGGCGAGGCCGGCCACCTCGACGAGCACGTCGTCGAACGGGCGGGAGACCTCCTCGCCGCGGGTGTACGGCACCACGCAGTAGCTGCAGTACTTCGAGCAGCCTTCCATGATCGAGACGAAGGCACTGGCGCCTTCCACACGGGCCGGCGGCAGGTGGTCGAACTTCTCGATCTCGGGGAAGCTGATGTCGACCTGCGGGCGGCGCTGCACCTGGCGGCGGGCCAGCAGCTCGGGCAGGCGGTGCAGCGTCTGCGGACCGAACACCACGTCGACGTACGGCGCGCGTTCGATGATGGCGGCGCCTTCCTGGCTCGCCACGCAGCCGCCGACGCCGATCATCACGCCCTTGGCCTTCAGGTGTTTCACGCGGCCGAGGTCGCTGAACACCTTCTCCTGCGCCTTCTCGCGCACCGAGCAGGTGTTGAAGAGGATCAGGTCGGCCTGCTCGGGGTCGTTCGTGGGCTCGTAGCCCTCGGCGGCGCGCATGACGTCGGACATCTTGTCCGAGTCGTACTCGTTCATCTGGCATCCGAAGGTCTTGATGAACACCTTCTTCATCGCGGCCTCACTCACGGCTTCGTCCAGACCTGGGTCATCGGGTCGAAGGACCACGTCTGCGCCTGTTCGAGGTTGGTGGGCCACGGGCGCACCTTGATCTCCTCGTCGGTGAGGATCCACACGTCGCGGAGGTTGCCGGACGTGTCGTACGTGTAGTTGACGACCATCTTGAGGTCGACGAGTTCGCCCGACATCACGAGCATGTTGTTGGTGCCGCGGATGCGTGCACCGGGCGCGAGCCGCGCGGCGTTGCCATTGAGCGCGACGACCGGCGGTGAGCCGAAGATGATGGTGCCGCGCAGGGCGTTCTGCGGGAAGGGGCGGTTCTGCGCCAGGGCCGGGACGGCGATGGTGGCCGAGGCCACCAGGGCGATGAGACAGCGGTACATGGTATGCGTCCAGTGGCTGTGAAGGGGACGCGCCAGTGTAGCGGGCAGGCCCCGTCCGGCGGCGGGTGGCGCACCGGCCGGATCGGGCATCCCGGCACGGTTCCGGCCGCGCGTGGATACGCCCGTCGGCCACGGGACGCGATCCCGGACAAACCCCGATTCCGATCCCCCGTCCTGCTTGCGGATACTGAATGTACGAACCGGTGCGTTTGCAAACCCGAAACCCCTCGCAGGAGTTCCACATGCTGATGACCCGACCGCTCCAGGCCCTGGCCTCGGGCTTCCGCGCCGCCGCCGGCGCCTTGCTGCTCGCCGCGAGCCACGCCGCCCTGGCGATCGTGCCCACCCCCGTCGTCGTCGGCCCGGTGGCCGCCGACCTCGCGAGCGCGGACAAGAACTACACCTTCTTCGGCACGGACCTCGACCTGAAGGCCCGCGGCTACGTGGAGGAGGAGTTCTTCATGTCCGGCCAGGCCAACTCGTACGACGCCACCGTCGCCGGCGGCATCGGGGCACGCGCCTCGGCCTCGCCCACGGCGAACGTCGTCACCACCGGCAACCCGTACACCACCCGCGTGGTGGTCCGCCGCCCCGCCGAAGGCACCCGTTTCAGCGGCACCGTCGTGGTCGAGTGGATGAACGCGACGAGCAACTACGACGTCGAGGCACTGTGGTTCCGTGCCCACGAGTTCTTCATGCGCGAGGGCCACGTGTGGATCGGCGTGACGGCCCAGAGCGGCCCCATCACCAACGCCACGCTGGGCCTCAAGCAGTTCAGCCCCGCGCGCTACGGCCAGCTCGACCTGACCGCCGCCGGCAAGTTCACGAGCGGCGACCCGCTCTCCTACGACGTCTACGGCCAGGCGCTGCAGGCCGTGCGTTCGACGCCGATGCTCGGTCCCCTGAAGCCGCTGCTGAAGAAGGTGGTGGCCGCGGGCGTGTCGCAGTCGGCCGGGCGGGTGTCGGTGTACCTGAACGCCATCATGACCCGCGACCTGCCGCTCGCCGATGCCGCGCTGCTCTACATCGGCGGCGAGATGGTCCGCACCGACCTCGCCATCCCGGTGATCAAGCTGCTCTCCGAGACCGAGTACGTCGCGCCGGCCTCGGCCAACGAGATCAGCGTGCTGCAGCCCGACTCGGACACGATGCGCACGTGGACCATCGCCGGCGCCTCGCACTCCGACTGGGCCTCGAGCGCCGTGCGCTACTCGCTGCTGCGCCGCGACCAGCCCACCGCCGCGCTGCGCGACAGCTGCGACCTGCCGAGCCGCAGCCGCGTGCCCGACCGCCACGTGATCGCCGCCACGCTCGACTGGCTGCACCGCTGGAACGCCGCGGCCAACGTCGTGCCGCCCACCGGTCCCGCGGTGCCCCTCGGCACGGACGGCAGGACGATCCAGCGCGACTCTCGCGGCAACATGCTGGGCGGCATCCGCGTGGCCCCGTTCGCGGTGCCGGTCGCGGTCGACTCGGGGCTCAACACCGGCGCCGGCACCTGCTTCCTGAACGGCAACCACGAGCCGTTCACCACGGACGTGCTGAAGGCGCTGTACCCGACGCGCGACGCGTACTTCACCGCCTTCAAGGCCGCCGTCGAGCAGAACGTCAAGGACGGTTTCGTGATGCAGGCCGACGCCGACGACATGCTCTCCGAGGCGAAGGTCTCGATCACGGGCCTCGGCCTCGACTGCGGCCCGCTGTGCGCCAACAAGGCCCAGTTCCCGATCCAGCCGTCCACCGGCCTGCTGCGCGACCACGTCAAGTTCCTCTACATGACGGGGGCCGACGACCTGCTGAAGTCGATCGATGCCGCGACACTGTCGGTGGCCCGTGGGTACACCGCTGCGGGCGATGCCGCGAAGCAGAAGGTGCAGTGGTCGCAGGCGGCGAAGTGGCTGCAGAACTTCCAGTCGCAGGTGGAGAGCCAGAAGACCCAGTCCCGCGTCACCACGCAGCAGGCCGCGCTGCTGAAGGAGTACTCGGGCATCCTGGTGACCGAACTGCAGACGCTGGGCGCCACGCCGGACACGGTGACGCTGGACCAGACCGCCGTGACCGACCTGTACGGCGCGCCGGCAGCTGCACCGGCCGAGGACAGTGGCGGTGGTTCGATCGGCCACGGCCGGTTCGACCTGGTGTTCGGCCTGCTGGTGGCCATGGCGGCCGCGGGCCTCGCGCTGCACCGCCGCCGCCGCACCGTGTGAACGTGGACCCCGCGCCGCTCGCCCGGCGCGCGCGGTGTCCGCCCGGGGGCGGACTCGGGTATTCTCCTGCCGCCATGCCGCCCACCGCCCCCGCCAAACGCGCGCCGCGTGCCGCGCCGACCCGCACGAACGACCCCGAACGCACCACCGCCAACATCCTGGAGGTGGCCACGCACGCGTTCGCCGACAAGGGGTTCGATGGCGCCCGCATCGACGAGATCGCCGAGGCGATGCACACCAGCAAGCGGATGATCTACTACTACTTCGGCAGCAAGGAGGCGCTGTACCTCGCCGTGCTCGAAGGGGCGTACCAGCGCATGCGGACGGCCGAGGCCACGCTGGACCTCGACGCGCTGCCCCCGGCCAAGGCCCTCGAAGCCCTGGTCGGGTTCACGCACGACTACCAGCTCGCGAACCCCGACTTCGTGCGGCTCGTGGCCAACGAGAACATGCTGCACGGGGCCTTCCTGAAGCAGAGCAAGACCATCCGCGAGCAGAACGCCTCCGCCATCACCACGGTGCAGCGGGTCTGCGAACGCGGCGTGCGCGACGGGGTGTTCCGCGGCGACCTGGACCCGATCGACCTGCACATGTCGATCAGCGCGCTGTGCTTCTTCAACGTGGCCAACCGGTACACGTTCTCGCTGATCTTCGAGCGAGGCCCGACGCTGCCGAAGGCCGCCGTGGCGAAACGCCGCGAGCGCATCGTCGAGATGGTGCTGCGTTTTGCGCTGAAATAACCCGCCGGCGGTCGCATTTCACGGGCCGAGGCCCGGTTCGACCCCGGTGTGGGGGCATTTCCCGCGGCCCCAATCTCCGGCCCCCGGGTGATAGAATCCTCCCATCGCAACGGCGCTTCCAAGGCATCCCCTGCCTCCCGTGAAGCCGGTCTGCTGATGAACCCCATCAGCCGGTCGTCGTTGCCTCCCTCGCGTGCGAGGGTGCCAGCGACGGCGCCGATTCACTTGCACGTCCCGCCCTTTTCCGCGCCAGGTCGCGCACAGGGCTTCTCTGATTCACGCGCCGGCCCTGCCGGCACCGGCCTCGCCGGGATCCCTCCGATTCCGCGTCGGCCGTCCGATTCCTTTTTGACGAAAGCACCAATGGCCAAGGAAGAACTGATCGAAATGCACGGCAAGGTCGACGACGTGCTCCCCGACTCCCGTTTCCGCGTCACCCTCGAAAACGGCCACACGCTCGTGGCTTACACCGCGGGCAAGATGCGCAAGCACCACATCCGCATCCTCGCCGGCGACCGCGTGTCGCTCGAGCTGTCCCCGTACGACCTGAGCAAGGGTCGCATCACGTTCCGGCACATCGAAGGCCGCGGACCGGGCCCGGGCGCCGCGCCCCGCCGTTGAACGTTTGCCGCTCGCCGGGGTGAACCGTCACCCCGCCAGCCGATGCCGTGCCTGGCCGAGCGCCAGTGCACGGCGCAGGCGCCGCCACGATGGCGCCACCGCCCGCAGCAGCGCCGGCCCGTCGTCGGCCAGCGTCTCGTCGTCGCGGTAGAACACCCCCGAGATCCGCAACGCCGCCTCGTGCGCCTGCACGTCGCCCGTCGGCACCCGGTGCAGCCCGTCCTGGTCGCTGCCCAGCATCACCACCGAAAACGCGAAACGCGGTCCGAGTGCGACCGGCAGGGCCACGAGGAACAGGTCGTCGGGCACGTTCGCCATCGCCGCCATGTCGCCCTCGAGGCGCCAGCCCCGGCCCGTGTCGGCGGCCGCGAGCGCCCGGACCTCCCCCGGGCCGCTCCGCAGTTCGGTCGCCACGCCGCCCGCCACGCTGCCATCGAGCAGCATCGGCAGGCGGTACTCCCTCAGCCCCACGTTCGGGCAGGCGAGCAGCAGCTCGACGAACTCGCGCTGCGCGCACAGGCGCCGCCCTTGCGCGGGCGAACGCCGGGCCGCGGCCTCGACGGCCCGTGCGGCGTCCGGGAGGGAAGGGAAGTGGACGGTCATCGCGTGCGCAACACGTCGAGGGCCGACACCGCGCCGGCCTCGTTGCCCCACGACTGTCTCACGTAGGTCGCCACTGCGGCCAGTTCGGCCTCGTCCAGCACGCCGGAGAACGGCGGCATGCCGTACGGCTGCGGGTGAGCGGCCGTGACCGGGGCGAACCCACCGCGCGAGATCGCCTGGATCACGTTGGAGGCCGGGCCGAGTGTCACCGACGGGTTGCCGGCGAGCGGCGGGAAGGCCGGTGCGGCGCCGCGCCCGTCCGCGCCGTGGCAGTCGGCGCAATGGGTCTCGTAGAGCTTCGCGCCGCGGCCCAGCACCGTGGTGTCGGCGCGTTCGGCCGGTGCCGGCGGTGGGGTCGCCGGCACGTCCTTCAGGTACGACACCATCGCCGCCACGTCCGCCTCCGTCAGGTGGGCAGTGCTTCGGAACACCACCTCGGCCATCGGGCCCATGGCCGTGCCGTGGGCCGACGCGCCGCCCTTCAGCAGTGCCGCCACGGCGGCCGGGTCGCCGCCGCCGAGCGGCGGGGCATACCAGTTCTCCATCGGGATCAGACCGCCGCCCGGCGCGCCGCCGAAGCCCGGGCCGCCCAGCGCGTCGCGGGTGGTGTGGCAGGCCGCGCAGTGGCCGAGGCCGTCGACGAGGTAGCGGCCGCGGTGCCATTGCGCCGACCGGTCGGGCTCGGGCGATGCCTCGCCCGGCCGGAAGTAGAGCGCGCGCCACACGGCCAGCGCGAGCTGGGTGTCGAACGGGAACCGCAGCGTGCTCGCCTTGTTGGGGGCATGCACCGGCGGCAGGCTGCGCAGGAACGCGAACAGCGCGTCGTTGTCGTCGCGGGTCACGTGGGTGAAGTGCGGGTAGGGGAAGGCCGGCGACAGCAGGCGCCCGTCGCGCGACCGCCCGTCGCTCATCGCCCGCCGGAAGTGCGTGGCGGTCCAGGTGCCGAGGCCGGTGTCGGCGTCGGGGGTCAGGTTCGGCGCGTACACGGTGCCGAAGGGCGTCTCGATGCCGCGGCCGCCGGCGTACTCGGTGCCGCCGCGCGCGGTGTGGCAGCCCATGCAGTTGCCCGCGCGGGCGAGGTACGCACCGCGGGCGACGAGGGCGGCGTCGACAGCGGGTGGCGGCGTGTCGTCGAGGGGGCGGCTGCCACGCAGGTCCAACCCCACCGCGGCGACCGACCACGCGAGGGCGAGCGAGGCGACGACGAGGCTCCAGCGGATCGCGCGCTTCATCATCATCGCGTGCTCCCGCAGGCGGGCGTGCCCGCATCGGGGCGGCCCGCGGGCGCATGGCCCGGTGGCACGGGCCGCGAGGCGAGCCAGGCGGACACCGCGTCGATGTCCTCCACCGACAGGCGCTGCGCGATGGTGGCCATGCAGTCGGGTGCGGTGGCGTGCCGGCGGCCCGTCTTCCATGCGCCGATCTGGGCGACGAGGTAGTCGCGCGGCAGGCCCAGCAGGCCCGGCACCGCGGGGGTGAGGCCGGTCAGGGCCGTGCCGTGGCACGACACGCAGGCGGGCAGGCCGACGATCGGGTCACCCCGGGTCGCGAGGGCTTCGCCCCGCGCGCCGTCCGGGCCGGGCGGCGTGGGGGCTGGCGGCGGCGCGTCGAGCGCGGCGAAATGGGCCGCGATGTCGGCGAGGTACGCGTCGGGCATCTGCGCGAGCAGGTGGGCCATGCCCGCGTGCTCCCGGCGCCCGTCGCGGAAGTGCCGCAGCTGCTGGAACAGGTAGCCCTCGGGCTTGCCGGCGATGCGGGGGAAGTAGCCCTGCCGGGTGGTGCGGTCGGCCGTGCCGTGGCACGCGGTGCAGGCCTGCACCCGCTGCGCCATCGACCCGTCGACCCGCACCGGTGTGGCCGCGGCCGCCCAGTGCGCCGCGCCCAGCAGCAGCGTGACGAACACCCCGGCGAGCACGATCGCGGTCAGCAGCAGGGGCAGGGGTCTGACGCGGCCCAGTTCCGCATCGGCGCGGGCCCGCCGGCGGATGCCGAAGAAGCTCCACAACACCATCCTCACGTACTGCAGCGAACCCATGACGATCCCCGTTGTCCTGTGGGGACGACTGTGCCGTGGGTGCGTCAGGAGGGTAAGGCTCAGAACTCGCGAAAAAGACCGGATCAGATGGTGTGAGACCGGGCATTTCCCCGGAGAAATGCCTGGGGGAAGTACAGTGATCGAAACGGCCACGAACACCAGATCAGATTCGATCGTGAAACGCTACGAACAACTCGCCGCCGACATCGCCGAAGGCATTCGCTCCGGCGTGCTGCGCCCGGGCGACCGGCTCCCGTCGGTGCGCCAGGCCAGCACGAGCCGCGGGGTCAGCCCCACCACGGTGTTCGAGGCCTACTACCTGCTGGAGGCCCGCGGCGCCATCGAGGCGCGGCCGCGCTCGGGCTACTACGTGCGGGCGCCCGCCGCCGGCGGACCGGCCGAACCCGCCACGTCGTCACCGCCCGAGGCGTCCACCACGGTGGAGATCAGCGAGCTGGTGTTCGAGGTGCTGGGCGCCATCCGCGAGCGCGACGTGGTGCCGCTGGGCTCGGCGTTCCCGAGCCCGACGCTGTTCCCGCTGGACAAGCTCGCACTGCACCTGTCGAAGGCCATGCGCCACCTCGACCCGTGGCAGACCGTCGAGGACCTGACCCCGGGCAGCGAGTCGCTGCGTCGCCTGCTGGGCCTGCGGTACGTGGTGGCGGGCACGGCCGTCGATCCGTCCGAGATCGTCGTGACGAACGGCGCGATGGAGGCGCTGAACCTGTGCCTGCAGGCGGTGACGAAGCCGGGCGACGTCGTGGCGGTGGAGTCGCCCACGTTCTACGCGAGCCTGCAGGCGCTCGAGCGGTTGAACCTGAAGGCGGTGGAGGTGGCCACGCACCCGCGCACGGGCGTGGACCTCGCGTCGCTCGCGGCGGTGCTGGAACGCCATCCGGTGAAGGCGTGCTGGTTCATGCCGAACTTCCAGAACCCGCTCGGTTGCCTGATGCCCGACGAGCAGAAGCGCGCACTCGTCGAGCTGCTCGCGCGCCATGGTGTGCCGCTGATCGAGGACGACGTGTACGGCGAACTGCACTTCGGACCGCGGCGGCCGCCGCCCGCGAAGGCGTTCGACCGCGCGGGCCTCGTGATGCACTGCAGCTCGTTCTCGAAGTGCCTCGCCCCCGGCTACCGCGTGGGCTGGGTGGCGGCGGGGCGGTTCGCCGAACGCATCGCCCGGCTCAAGCTGATGACCACGCTGTCGGCCCCCGTGCCCTCGCAGCAGGCGCTGGTGTCGTACCTGCAGCAGGGCGGCTACGACCGCCACCTGCGCCGCCTGCGCGAAACCCTGTCGTCCCGCCAGGCCATCGCGCTGCGGCTGATCGCGAAACACTTCCCGAGGGGCACACGCACCACGCGGCCCGACGGCGGCTATTTCCTGTGGGTGGAGCTGCCGGCCGGGGTGGATGCGCTGAAGCTGCACCGGCTCGCGCTGTCGCAGCGCATCAGCATCGCGCCCGGCCACCTGTTCTCGGCGGACCGGCGCTTCGCGAGCTGCGTGCGCCTGAACATCGGGCATCCCGACGACCCGCGCTTCGAGCGCGCGATGAAGACGCTGGGCCAGCTGGCCGGCAGCCTCGTGCCGGCCTGATGTTCGTCAGTGACGGACGCGGCCGTCGGCCGTGAGCACCGTCAGGTCGACGTAGCGCGAACCCGTGCGCTTGTGCGGACCGAAGTCGATGAAGAAGCCGCCGAGGTTGAAGTCGTTCAGGGACTCGAGGCCCGTGATCATCGACTCGGGCGTCGGGTTGGCGCCGGCGCGCTTCAAGCCTTCGACGAAGGTGCGTGCGGCCACGAAGCCCTCGAAGCCGCCGTAGTTGGGTTCGAACTTCGCGTTCGTCTTGCCGGCGGCGAGGTACTCGCCCGCCATCGGGTTCGTGGCGCTGAACGGCAGCGGCATCACCTGGCTCACCACCACGCCACGGGCATCGGCCCCCAGCTCGTTGATGAGCGCCTGCGTGCCGACGAACGACACGTTGTAGAAGCCGCCCGAGAAGCCGGCCTTGCGCGCGGCCCGCACGAACGCGGCGCACGAGGTGTACGCGCTGATCTGCACGATGGCCTCGGGCTTGCCCGCGAGGATCTTCTGCACCGCCTCGTCGACGGCGACCGTGTTGCGCTCGACCGTGCCGAGGCTCACGGCCGTGAGGCCCGCGGTCTTCAGCGCGAGGGTCACGCCGTCGAGGCCGGCCTTGCCGTAGCTGTCGTTCTGGTGGAACACGGCGATGCGCTTGATGCCCACCGCGGTGAGCTGCTTGACGATCTCGGCGGTCTCGTCGAAGTACGAGGCGCGCACGTGGAACGCGTAGCGGTTGAACGGCGCGCGCAGCGCCTCGGCACCGCTGAGCGGCGCGAAGAAGGGCACGCGGGCCGCGGTGGCCAGCGGCAGCGCGGCGAGGCTGGTGGGCGTGCCCACGTAGCCGAACAGCGCGAACATGTCCGACGAGGCGAGCAGCTTCTGCGTGTTCTCGGCGCAGCGTTGCGGCTCGTAGCCGTCGTCCACGCTGCGCAGTTCGATGGTGCGGCCGTTGACGCCACCGCGGGCGTTCACGCGGTCGAACACCATCGCGGCGCCGTCGCGGAACTGCGTGCCGAGGGCGGCCGCGGGACCGGTCAGCGGGGCCGACTGGCCGAGGACGATCTTGTTGCGGGACTGCGCGATGGCCGGGAAGCCGGTCACGGCCGACGCGACGGCGCCGGCCTGGAGCAGGACGCGGCGCTTCATCGACGCACCTTGCCGTCTTCGGTCAGCATGGACACTTCGACGAAGTGCGAGGCGACGTGGTCGCGTGCGCCGAAGCTCACGTGGAAGCCGCCGATGTTGGTGTTGTTCACGGATTCGAGGCCGGAGATCAGCTGCTCGCGGGTGGGGTTGCGGCCGGCCCGCTTGAGGCCTTCCGTGAACACCTTCGCCGCGACGTAGCCTTCCATGCTGGAGTAGTTGGGCTTCGCGTCGCCGCCAGCCTTGGCCACCGCGTCGAGGTACTCGCGCGAGATGGGCGTGGTGGTGGAGAACGGGAAGGGCATGACCTGGCTGATCACGATGCCGTGGCCGTCCTTGCCCAGCTCGTCGGCGAGCGCCTGCGTGCCGACGAACGACACGTTGTAGAACTGGCCGCCGTAGCCGGCCTTGCGGGCTTCGCGGATGAAGGCGGCGCAGGCCTTGTAGGCGCCGATCTGCACGATGGCTTCGGGCTTGGCGGCCATGATGCTCTTGACGGCACCCGCCACGTCGACCGAGTTGCGCTCGACGGTGCCGAGGGCGGCGGGGGCGAGGTTCAGCGGCTTGAGCGCGCGGGTCACGCCGTCGAGGCCGGCCTTGCCGTACGCGTCGTTCTGGTGGAAGACCGCGATCTTCTTGACGTTCAGCGACGTCAGCTGCTTCACGATCAGCGCGGTCTCGTCGTAGTACGACGCGCGGATGTGGAAGATGTTCTTGCTGAACGGATCGCGCAGCGACTCGGCGCCGGTGAACGGGCCGAAGAAGGGGATCTTGCTTTCGTTGATCAGCGGCAGCGCGGCGAGGCAGGTGGGGGTGCCCACGTAGCCGAACAGCGCGAACACGTTGTCCTTGATGAACTTGTCGGTGTTGGCCTTGCAGCGGTCCGGCTCGTAGCCGTCGTCGAGCGTGCGCAGCTCGATCTGCTGGCCGTTGACCCCGCCGGCGGCGTTGATGGCGTCGAAGTAGACGCGGGCGCCGCGGTTCATCTGGATGCCCAGCTGGGCCGCGGGGCCCGTGAAGGCTGCCGACTGGCCGAGCACGATGCGGTTGCCCTGCGAGAACGCAGGGAAAGCCAGCGAGGCGCTGCCGGCGGCGATGGACTGGATCAGGGTGCGACGTTTCATCGGGGGGGTGTCTCGAAGGTCATGTCCGCGCGGCCGATCGCAATCACAGGGCGCGCAATCTTTTCAGTGTAAACACCGATGGTCAATCAATCCGTCTTGACACATTCGCTCACGCACTGAAATCGGGCGAGACGTGAATTCCTGCGCGCAGGCTGACCATCTTCGTCACTTCCGGACCGGCCGCGGCATCTCGATTTCCGTGGCATCCATCACGCTTCGGCGCTCGGGGGTGTGTCAGATGTATCGCGCCCCGGGGTCCGCGCTTGTCATGGATCAAACACACCTCTACCCTAGCCACCCTGCAGCGGCATCCGTGCTCTCCCGCGGCGCTGCACGATCGATCCGAACCGCCATCCGAGCGGCCACGCCTCACTTCAATTCACCTCTAAGGAAACAGCATGTCCGCTGTCATCGGGACCGGAGACGCCCCCTCGGGAGCTCTCGGAATACTGGCCAAGGAACGCACCATCGCGGGCCCTGGGTTCAACCGCTGGGTCGTGCCGCCCGCGGCACTCGCGATCCACCTCTGCATCGGCATGGCCTACGGGTTCTCGGTGTTCTGGCTGCCGCTGTCGAAGGCGGTCGGCATCAACGCCGCCACCGCCTGCGCCAAGGACATCAGCATCTTCGCCGAGCTGTTCGTCACGGACTGCGACTGGAAGATCTCCACGATGGGGTGGATGTACACCCTGTTCTTCGTGCTGCTCGGCCTGTCGGCCGCGCTGTGGGGTGGCTGGCTCGAACGTGCGGGTCCGCGCAAGGCCGGTGTCGTCTCGGCGATCTGCTGGTGCGGCGGCCTCGTGCTGGCCGCCATCGGCGTGTCGATGCACCAGATGTGGCTCATGTGGCTTGGTGCCGGCGTGATCGGCGGCGTGGGCCTCGGGCTCGGGTACATCTCGCCCGTGTCGACCCTGATCAAGTGGTTCCCGGACCGCCGCGGCATGGCGACCGGCATGGCCATCATGGGCTTCGGCGGTGGCGCGATGATCGGTTCGCCGCTCGCGGCCGAGCTGATGAAGATGTTCGCCACGCCCACCGACACCGGTGTCGCCGCCACGCTGCTGGTGATGGCTGCCGTCTACTTCGTGTTCATGATGGCCGGCGCGTTCGGCTACCGTGTCCCGCCGAGCGGCTGGAAGCCCGAAGGCTGGACCCCGCCCGCCGCGCAGACCGACAACCAGATGATCACGCGCCGCCACGTGCACGTGAAGAAGGTCTGGGGCATTCCCCAGTTCTGGCTCGTGTGGACCGTGCTGTGCATGAACGTCAGCGCCGGCATCGGCGTGATCGGCATGGCCAGCCCGATGCTGCAGGAAGTGTTCGGCGGCCAGCTGATCGGCATCTCGCAGAAGTTCGGTGAACTCGACAAGACCCAGCTGACCGCCATCGCCGGCGTCGCGGCCGGCTTCACGGCGCTGCTGAGCCTGTTCAACATCGGTGGCCGCTTCTTCTGGGCGAGCCTGTCGGACCGCCTGGGCCGCAAGATGACGTACGTGGTGTTCTTCGTGCTGGGCGGCATCCTGTACGCCAGCATCCCGTCGAGCGCCGGCATCGGCAGCAAGTTCCTGTTCGTGGGTGCCTTCTGCATCATCCTCAGCATGTACGGCGGCGGCTTCGCCACGGTGCCGGCCTACCTCGCCGACCTGTTCGGCACGCAGATGGTGGGCGCCATCCACGGCCGCCTGCTGACCGCGTGGGCCACGGCCGGCATCCTCGGCCCCATCGTCGTGAACTACATGCGCGAGTACCAGCTGGGTCTCGGCATCCCGCGTGAACAGGTCTACAACCAGACCATGTACATCCTCGTGGGCATGCTGGTCATCGGTCTGATCTGCAACCTGCTCGTCCGCCCGGTGGCCGACAAGCACTTCATGACCGACGAAGAGCTGGCCGAAGAAAAGCGCCTCGCGCACGACCGCAGCGTTGCTGCCGACGTGGGCACGGGCCCGGGCGCCGGTGGCACCACGCCGGTCGCCATCGTGTGGCTGGCCTGGGCCGCCGTGGGCATCCCGCTGGCCTGGGGCGTGTACCGCACGCTGCTCAGCGCCGTGAAGGTGTTCAGCTGATCGGCTGACCTCGTGTCAACGAAAAGGGCCCGCAGTCGCGGGCCCTTTTTTCTTGGGGAGCGGATCAGGCGGCCGAGGCGCGCATCGCCTGGTGCACCAGCTCGTCGATCTTCGACGTGATGGCCGACAGTTCGCCCGCCACCACCGCGAACTCGCGGCCCGCGCCCCCCGCGCGCGCCGCGGCCACCTGGGCGTTGAACGCGACGATGCGCGCGTGCTTCGCGATGGATTCGATGTCGGTCAGCACGCCGGTCAGCTGCTTGCGCGACGTGGACGCCTGGGAGGTGGCGAGGTCCTCGTACACGAGCGTGATCTGGTTCAGCACGGCCAGCAGCGGCGTGGCGCTGGCGACCAGTTCGTCGAGCAGCCCCGGTGCACCCGGCGAACGCGCGTCCACGCTGTCCTGCGTGCGGCGGGCGAGGTCGATGAAGGCGCGGATGGTCTTCTCGCCGCCCGGGGCGCCGAAGTACACGTCCTTGAGTTCATCGCAGAACAACCCGGGGACGGTGCCGTTGCCCTTCACGAGCGTGTCGTGGGCCTCGAGGAACGTGGCGAGGGCCCCGCGCGACAGGGCCATCGCTCCGTCGTGCCCCTGCTGCGCGAGCACCGCGTAGAGCACGACCCGCTGCGACGTGAAGCGCCGCCGGCCCGAGAGGTTGATCAGCGTGCCGTAGAGCTGGCCCGACGGGCGAGGGGCGGAGGGGGCGGGCGCGGGCCGCGTCCGGGTGGAGGCCTGCGCTTGTCCAAGGTGCAGCATGGTGGTCTTCCGTGTGGTGGTTCACGCGGCCCCGCCCTCGGATGGGGCGGGTGACCGCGGTGCACGGACACTGCAGGCTTCGTACCAGCGACTCCTACCCCTTCTTGGCCCCGGCCTGGCCCGACGAGCGCGGCAGCTTGCGCGCGGTGACCGGCGTGCCGGTGCCCACCGGCGCACCTTCGTCGCCCCGTGGGGATGCTGCCTTGCGGCGAGGCGCCGCGACCGGGCGGGCCTTCGGGTCCACCTCGACCGGGTCTTCTTCGTACTGCTTCGCACCGGGCACCGGGGCCATCCACGGCTCGCGCCGCTTGACCCAGAGCTCTTCGGTGGGGGTGAGGCCGGAGGGGGCGATGTCGAGGGCGCCGAGCTTGACCTCGACCTCGTGTTCGTCGGCCCGCAGCGCGTACAGCCGCGTGCCGCAGCGCGGGCAGAAGTCGCGGCCTTCCCACGTGCGGGTTTCACCGCCGGAGGTGAAGCGGGCGGTGTCCCACACGGCGTAGGCCATGGCGACGCTGCCGGTTTCCTTGCGGCACGTCTTGCAATGGCACAGGCCGACGAGCTTGGGTTCGCCGGTCAGTGCGAAACGGACGGAGCCGCAGCGGCAGCCGCCGAGGCGGGTGGAAGAAGGTGTGGCCATGAACGCATCCTGGAGGTGGCGGGATGGTACGGCTTGGGGCAACCGCCGTGCCCCGGGAATGCGCGAGGTGGGTGTCTCCGCGGTGACTCGCCGAGGAGGTGTCAGTCGCGGCTGGGCCGGCGGTACCCGCCTTCGATCCAGGCCTCGGCCGAGGCGCGGTTGAGCCGGAAGCCGGGCGACACCGGCACGCGGGCCAGTTCGTTGCCGTCGCGGTCGTGCGCGGACAGCACGGCGGTGGGATCGTCGTCGTCGGGGGTGATGTCGAGCGAGACGCGGATGCGTGAGAGGCCCTCGCCGTCGACGTCGACCTGCTTGTGCAGCCGCGCGTGCAGTTGCTGCTCGTGGCGGCGCAGCACCTCGTTGGCCGTCTTCACCAGCGTGTGGAAAGCGGGTGCGTCGAGCGGCTTCGGGTTCTTCTTGTCGCGGCCCATGGTCCAGGGGCCCACCAGCGCGGCCTCGGCCTGGCCGTCCTGGGTCATGGCGACGGCCCAGCCGTCGTCGTCCTCGTTCTTGATGATGCGGGCGGTCCAGCCGTCGTCGGCCCACAGTGTGGCTTCATGGATGGCGGTGGTGTCGTCTTCGAGGACGACGTCGAGGGCGTGGGACATGGGCGGCGGAGGTGATGGCGATGACTGGCATTTTATACAGTACTTTTGTCGTCGCGTGATGTTTCGAGGCCACGCCGATGACGGACAATCCGGAGATGGCCAAGCCCGTCCCCCGCCTCTCCCCCGATGAGATCGAACGCATCATCGCCACCGCCTGGGACGATCGCCCCCCGTTCGACCGCGTGCTGAACGCCCACGGCCTCAACCACGGGCAGGTGGTGCAGCTGCTCAAGCGCGAGCTGACCCCGAACGCCTACAAGGTGTGGACGGCGCGCACGAAGGCGCCCGCGGGCAAGCCGCCGCGGCGCTGACCCGAGCGAAAGCGTCAGGCCTCGGGCCGCTCTTTCGCGTAGATGCTGCGCACCGGCCGCGCCATCACCCGCCGCACCATCGGCTCGAACTCCACCAGCGGCAGCATTTCGGCATTCGGGTCGAAGGCCGGGCTGTCGTACAGCTCGCAGAACTCGGCGGTGCGCTCGTAGTGTTCGTGACCGGCGAACTGGTCGCGCAGGTTGCGGTCGAGGCCGATGTGGTGGAAGAAGTAGTGACCCTGGAAGATGCCGTGCTGCTGCACCATCCAGTGGTTGGCCTCGCTCACGAAGGGCTTCAGGATGGCCGCGGCGATGTCGGGGTGGTTGAACGAGCCGAGCGTGTCGCCCACGTCGTGCAGCAGCGCGCACACCACGTACTCCTCGTCGCGGCCGTCGCGCAGCGCGCGCGTGGCGGTCTGGCGCGAGTGGGCGGCGCGGTCGATGGGGAAGCCGCCGTAGTCGCCCTCGAGCAGGCGCAGGTGCGCCATCACCCGGTCCGGCAGCGCCTTCGAGTACGCCGCGAACTCGGCGCCGATCAGCTGCCAGTCCTGCTGGGTGCTGTCGTGGAATCGGGTGAAGGTGGCGCGGGCGGTCATGGTCGGTCTCCGGACTTCATTCGGGTCGTGTTGCCGCGAGCGTAGGGAAGGGGTGGGACCCCAAACGCAAGAAATCTTGCAATTCCGGGGTATCCCCCACCCTTCGGTCGTCCGGCGAACGCCGGGACCCACTGCGGCCGAGCGCGCAGGGGGCTGCTACGCTTCGGCCTCGTCGAGGCAGTGCAGCACGGAGGCGATGGTGTCGGTAAAGAACGAGGTGCGGGACCCGCTGCTGGCCGACCCCTGGTTCGGGGCGCTCGACCCCGCCGTGCAGCAGCGGCTGCGCGCCGCCGGCACGCCCGTGAGGTTCCCGGCCGGCGCCTTCCTGTTCCGCCAGGGCGACGTGCCCGCCGGCTTCTTCGGCCTCGTGCACGGCAGCGTGAAGATCTCGACGCTGCGCGAGGACGGCCGCGAAGCCATCCTCGCCGTGCTGCGTCCCGGCACCTGGTTCGCCGAGGGCTCGATGGTGGACCGCTACCCGCGCGTGCACGATGCCACCGCCGCCGAGCCGTGCGAACTGCTGATGGTGCCGCCGGAGACGTTCGACACGCTGATGCACGACGCGGACTTCGCGCGTGCCATCGCGCTGCTGGCCTCGCTGCACGCCCGCGCGGTGTTCGGCATGCTGGAGGACGCCACGCTGCGCTCCACGCGCGCCCAGGTCGCTCGCCGCCTGCAGCGGCTGGCGGGCGGCTTCGCCAACCAGCCGCCCGACCAGCAGGAACTCGAGATCACGCAGGACGCGCTCGCGATGATGCTGGGCATCACGCGCCAGACCCTCGCGCTCGAACTGAAGGCGATGGTGGCCGCGGGCGCGATCACGCTCGGCTACGGGCGCATCCGCATCGAGTCGTTCGAGCGGTTGAAAGCCCTCGAAGCCCCTTAGGTCGCGTAGCTCCCGTCGATCCGGTCGAGCTTGCGCAGCAGCGGCGCCCAGACGAGCCCGCCCGCACCGCCGCTGGCCGTTTGCACCCGCGCCGATTCGGCGGCGCCTGCGACGATGTCGTGCGCGACATGGCGCACCTTGCCGGCCGCCTGCGCCGTCAGCTGGATCTGGCAGGTCGTCTCGAACAGGTACATCGACAGGAAGGCCTCGGGGATCGTGCGCCCGACCGTCAGCAGGCCGTGGTTGCGCAGCATCAGGAAGTTCGCCGTGCCGAGGTCGGCCTGCAGGCGCGGCTTCTCGGCGTCGTGCAGCGCGACGCCCTCGTAGTCGTGGTACGCGAGCGAACTCAGCACGAAGGTCGACTGCTGCGAGATGGGCAGCACGCCGTCCTCCAGTGCACTCACGGCCACGCCGGCGCGCGTGTGGGTGTGCAGCACGCAGCCCGCGTCCTCGCGCGCCGCGTGGATCGCGCTGTGGATCACGAAGCCGGCGCGGTTCACCGGGAAGGCCGTCTCCGTCAGGGAGTTGCCGGCCTGGTCCACCAGGATCAGCGACGACGCGGTGATCTCCTCGAACAGCAGGCCGTACGGGTTGATCAGGAAACGGTGGTCACCGCCGGGCACGCGCGCGCTGATGTGCGTGAACACGAGGTCGGTCCAGCCGTGCAGCGCGACGAGGCGGTAGCAGGCGGCGAGGTCGCAGCGCAGCTGCCATTCGTCGGCGCTGACCTTGTTCTTGAGCGAGGGGATGTGCATGGGGGATCTCCGTCGAGGGAACCGCCAGCGTAGGAACGGCGGTGGCCCGCGAACGGAAGATTTCTTGCAATCCCGGGGTTTGCCCCGATCAGAAGGGGTACGCGGGCGTCTGGCCCTGCAGGCTCACCCAGCGTCCTGTGGCGAGCTGGTTCGACTTGGCCGGCGGCAGCGCGTAGAAGTCGAGCGGCGCGAGCGGCAGGCCCAGGTCGGCGACCGAACCGAGCGCCGTGGCCGACAGTGCGAGGCCGTACATCGTGAAGACGTCGCGCAGGTCGCGGCCCGTGATCTTCGACGACAGCACGTACAGCAGGTCCGGGTTCGTGATCGTGTTCGTGGTGTAGCGGCCCATGCCGTAGCGCGATGCGGTGGCCGCGTCGAACTGCTTCGCGACCAGGCGGTCGGCCTTGGTCAGCAGCGTCATGAAGTCGATCGCGCTTTCCATCGTGGGCTGGGCAAGGCCGCGGCGGTACTTGGTGTACAGGAAGGCGAGCTGGTAGTGCACGGCCTGCTTCGCGTTGTCGGAGCCGTCGGTCCACAGGCGCTGCTGCATGTCGGCCCGTTGCGCTTCGCCGGAAAGGCCCGCGCCGCGGTTGGCCACCACGGCGGCGTACAGCAGCGGGTGGTTGAAGTTCGAGCCGTTGGTGTCCTCGCCCAGCAGCGCGTACTTGCGCAGCATCTGCGTGCCGGCCAGGATGTTGTTGTCGCACTCGACGTCGCAGCCCTTCCCGTCGGGCACGATGTGCATCACGCGCTGCACGGTGTTGTGGCCCAGCTCGTGCGCCCAGCCCCAGCCGATGTCGAGGCCCGCGTAACCGTCCGACGGGTTGCCCGAGCAGAGGAAGCCGCACGCGGCGATCCAGCCCACGAAGTGCTGCACGCCCGGGGCGTTGTGCACGGTGCCGTCGCAGTCCCAGCCGAAGGTGGTGCACAGGCTCGACACCGCCGTGGTCATCGGCATGTTGCGGTAGCCATTGGCGATGTGGTTGGTGTCGAAGAGGATGCCCTTCAGGCGGTCCACCACGTACACCTTCGGGTCCAGCGTGCCGATGGCGGCCTGGGCGTACTTCGTGATCTGCTGGATCTCGCCGCCCACGAGCTTGTTCGTCTGCCAGCCGAAGTCCCCGCGTTTCAGCGCGGCCACGGCGTCGGCGAGTTCGGTGGCGCTCATGGTCCGCGTGAAGTCGAAGTGGGCGTACTTCGCCGCGCCGCGCACGCGCAGCCTGACCGTGGTGCCGGCCGTCGCGCCGCCGTACGACAGCATCAGCGGGCCGCCGAACGGCGAGGCGAAGTCGGTGGTGGCAGCCGTGAGCGGCACGTTGAACGACTGCGGGCGGCGCGGCCGCGGGTAGCCGGCGTCGGTGAGCGGGTTGCCCCAGGTGCGGATGTGGCCCGTCTGCACGCCGAGCGACGTGGCGCCGGCGGCGTCCACCACCTGCACCTGCAGGCCCTTGCCGGGCACCGCGGCGCGGCCGATCAGCGTGACGCCGCTCGCTTGCGCGAGGGTCACGTCGATCTCCTCCCAGCCGGCCGACACCGGCAGCTGCTGCGCGGCGGCGGGCATGAAGTCGCCCTGGCCGGCGGAGGCGGTCGTGGTGGTGGCGCGGTTGAACGCGACCCACGAGTCGGACGCGTACGTGCGCAGGAACGGGCCCGGCGCGGCGGCCTTGTCGAGCTTGCCGTAGGTCAGGCCCGGGCGCACGAGGTCGGCCCACAGCACGAGCAGCCGATACAGCTCGGCGCCGGGTTCCTGGAACAGGTTCGTGCCGTTGGCGTGGAAGGCGGCGAGGTCGTTGTGAACGCTGGTCACCGCGTCGGTGGGGGCGGTGTTCGTGGCGAGGTCGACGACCGGGGTGTCCCGGCCCAGCAGCCCGAGCGTGTCCACCAGCGGGCCGAGCAGCGCGCCGCGTGCGACCGACTGCGCCGCGGTGCGGCCGGCCGCCACCGACACGCCGGCCGCAGGCGCGAAGTAGTTGCCGGGGTAGCCGCCCATGCGCATGCCCATGCCGGCCAGCACCTGGCGGCCGCCGTCCGAATTGACCCAGCTCGGGTGCAGGTAGATCACGGCCTTGCCGGCGTCGAGGTAGGCGGCGACCCGTGCCTTCAGGCCTTCGTCGGCGGCCACGCCCGAGCCGAACACGAGCAGGTCGAGGTCCTTCGCGCAGGTGTTGTCGGTGGCGATCGTGCAGGTGACTTCCTGCGGCGTGGCGCCGGCCTTCGTGACGAACGCCCTCACCGACGCCGCGCCGTAGCCGGCCACCGCGAAACGGAGCGTGGCGGGCAGCGTGGCGTTCGCGTCGCCGGTGACGGTCCACGTGAACGCGCGCTTGAACAGCGCCGCGTGCTGGGGCTGGCGGGTGGTGCCGCCCATCCAGTCGAGCACGTTCGCGCCGTAGGCGAGGGCCCGGCCCGTGCCCCGTTCGGAAACCGCGGCGATGCCCGCGCCGTTGTCCGCGCGGATGAATGCCGTGGCCTGGGCCGCGTTCATCGGGTCGATCGAGATGCTGTTCGTGGTGACGTCGAGGCTCAGGTCGACGCCGTTGCCGTAGAGGCTCGTGAGCAGCGCGCGCTGGCGGGTGTCGAGCGTGGTCGCGAGCGCCGTTGCGCGCTGCAGCAGCGTGGCGGACTGCGCCGGCGCCAGGGCCGACGGGTCGCCGGTGGTCAATGCCGTGTCGACCGGGTCGGCCGCGGAGCCGCCACCGCCACCGCTGCCACCTCCGCCGCAGGACACGAGGAGCACGACGGAGGTCAGGGCGGCGAGGCGATGGCGCAGGGACATGGGTGGGTCTCGGGGTCCTTGGAGGTGGCGGACTCTAGGGCGGGGTGGTTACCCGAGCGTTTCAATCCGGTCCGCGACGTGACAGGAATGGTCACTCCGGTCTCGTTGGAACCGGTTTCTCTTTTGGCCCGATGAATGGCAACCGGTCGCAACTGAAACGGCATGCCGCCCGGGGCCTTCCCGTGCCGATCGCCACGGGTGGCAGCGCCTTGCCGGCAGAACCCGTGTTGGTTGCGGCTTGTTGCAGGCGCATCGAGGACCCCTGCCCAGAATCGCCGCCGCATCCGCCACCCAACACGAGGAGAGGAACCGTGAACAAGATCAGAACCGTGCATGCCGCCGCCGTCGCCCTGGCCGTCGCCAGCCTGTGGACCCAGGTGCAGGCGGCCACCGCCTGGCGCGAAGGCGTGACCTACAACACCGGCACCACCGTCACCTACGCGGGTGTCGACTACGTGGCACTTGTGACCCACACCGCGTGGGCCGGCACCAATTGGAACCCGGCCGCCACGCCGACGCTGTGGCGCGTGGCCGCGGGTTCGCCCACGCCGGCGCCGTCTCCGTCGCCCACCCCCACGCCTTCGCCGTCCCCGAGCCCGGCTCCGTCGCCCTCGACCTGCGCGCCGGCCTGGTCCGCCGCGACGGCCTACACCGGCGGCGCCACCGTCACGTCGGGTGGCGTGATCTACAAGGCCAACTGGTGGACGCAGGGGGACAACCCCGCGTCGAACAGCGGCCCCGCCGGCTCGGGCAAGCCGTGGACGCCCACCAGCTCGTGCAGCGGTTCGCCGTCGCCAGCCCCGTCGCCCACGCCGTCGCCCTCGCCCTCGCCGTCGCCGTCCCCGTCCCCGTCCCCCACGCCGAGCCCCGCACCGTCCCCGTCGGACCCGCTGACGATCGCCGACGCCGTCAAGGCCGTGCAGACCGGCCGCGTCTACGTGGGCTACTACCCCACGTGGAGCGACAACTGGTTCGACGCCACCGGCAAGAGCTCGAACGAGGTGTACCGCGCGAGCAAGTTCGCCCGCATCCCCGGCACCTACACGCACGTGATGGTGGCCTTCGCCGATCCGAACTTCTCGTGGGCAGGGCTCTCGGCGAACACGTTCTCCGGCACCGGCATCAACTTCAACGCCACGCCGAAGGACATCAAGGCCGCGATCGACGTGCTGCACCAGCGCAACATCAAGGTGATCCTGGCCGTGGGCGGTGCGACCTACGGCAACTGGGGTCCGCTCGCGGCCGAGGGCCAGCGCGGCAGCGGCACGATCACGAGCGCGCTCGCGCGCTTCATCGGCGAGATGGGCATCGACGGCCTCGACGTCGACTACGAGGTGGACGGCGACGTCGACCGCTACGCCAACGGCATCAAGGCGCTGCGTGCCGCGGTGGACCAGGCGGGCGGTGGCCGCGTGCTGACCCTCGCGGGCTGGTCCACCGGTGCGGACTGCACCGCGCAGACCTCCACCGACGCATCCTGCGCCGGCCGCCTGTCGTACTGGGGTGGCAACGCCGGCCGCGAGCGCGCGGTGGTGCTCAAGTACCCGGCGGTGGCCAACATGCTCGACATGGTCAACGTGATGAGCTACGACGCGCGCTACGAGCACTACGACGGCGTGGTCGCGTACAACGACTACCGCAACCTGTTCCCGGCGCGCACCATCGTGTCGATCGGCCTCGAGAGCGCGCCCGAAGGCTGGGCCGGCGCGAACCTCGTGGTCAACGACGCCGACGCGCAGTGCGAGGGCTCGCGCCTGCTGCAGACGCAGTACGGCGCGACGATCAACGCGCCGTACTCGGTCCAGCGCTACACCGGGGCCGTGCTGGCGAACACGAGCACGAAGCGCAACGCGCGCGACGGCGCGATGCTGTGGGCCATCATCAAGCCCACCACCGGCAACTGCGGCAGCGCGCCGCTCGCCTCACCGGGCACCATCGGCCGCAAGGTCGCCTCGCAGTTCAACCTGCCGTCCGACCCGCTGCTGCAGGCCGCGGACTGGAAGTAAGCCGGGCACGGGCGGCCGTGCCCTGCGCGTGGCCGCCCGTCGCACACGAATCACAGGGAGCAGAAAAAATGCACAACAAGTTGCGCACCTGGGCCGCGGGCCTGCTGGTGATGTGGTGTTCGATGGTGTCGGCCCTCGCGGCCGACTTCACGCACGGCGTGGACGTGTCGGGTTCGCTCGCCACGATCTGGTTCAAGCCGGCCGCCACCGCGGCCTGGGTCGACGCCCACTACGACGTCGACGGCGGGGCGATGCTGAACGTGCGGATGGTCTACCAGGCCAGCACCGCACGGTACGAGCAGAAGGTTCCGGCGGCCACCGGCACGCGCCTCGGCTACTGGTTCACGTACGCGATCGGCACGGCCGCCACCGACTCCGCGCGGTTCACGTCCACCGTGGGCGGCGGAACCACCACGCCGCCGCCCGCCACCACCGGCGCGGCGTGTTTCTACGAACACGTGAACTACCAGGGCGCGTCGTTCTGCGCCGACAGCTCGTCGGCCTTCGTGGGCGCCGCATGGAACGACCGCATCTCGTCGGTGAAGGTGCAGGCCGGCCGCCAGGTGCGCCTGTTCGAACACGCGAACGAGGGCGGCCGGTCGCTCGACCTCACCGCGGACACCCCGAGCCTCGTCGCGGCCGGCTTCAACGACACGGCGTCGTCGTTCCGCATCGGCGCGGCCACGGGCGGCGTCGACCTGCCGACCGGCAGCGGCGTGATGACCTTCAAGCTCGTCAACGGCACGGCGGGCGTGTACCGCAACGACCAGGTGTACTTCGCGGTCATCGGCTACAACCCGGACACGCGCGCGCTGTCTTACGTGGACCGCACCGGCCGCCTGCTGCCAGCCGCCCTCGGCGACAACGACGCGGCCAACCGCCTCGTGAAGAACGGCCAGAACTACACGAACTACTTCCACAAGCTGAGCGACGTGGACTGGGTCTCGCTGCCCCGCATCGACTCGGGCCGCATGTTCATCAGCGTCGGCTCGCCGATGTACATCAAGGTGAACCGCGCCGGTGACGGCTCGCTGGGTTTCGCCGGCCCCGACCTGGGCAACGCCACCGACCCGAACCAGGACGTGAACTTCGAGTGGGTGGAGTTCACGATCGACCGCTACGGCTACCACGGCAACACCACCCGCGTGGACCAGTTCGGCTTCCCGCTGCGCACGCGCCTGCTGGGCCGCGACGGCTACGACCGCACGCTCGGCGAGACGGCCACGCGCGCGCAGATCTTCGCGGACTTCGAGGCCCAGGTGCCCGCCGAGTTCCGCCCGCTGGTGCAGCGCCCGTACCGCATCGTGGCGCCGGCGAAGGGCAACTTCAACCATGGCCGCCCGCAGGCCAGCTACTTCGACGCCTACGTGGACCAGGTGTGGCGCCACTACGCGGCCAACGACCTCGTGTTCACCGCCGAGGCCGGCACGTTCCGCGGCCGGGTCGTCGGCAACGACTTCGTGTTCTCGAAGGACGGCGGGCCCGCGGACATCTACATCCGCGGCAAGCCCACCACCCAGGCCATCCTCGAAGGCTCGGGCAACCTGGCGGCGGGCAGCGCGGTGGAGAAGGTGGTGCAGGCGCAGATCACGGCCGCGTTCAACCGCCACCTGCTGGTCACCGTGGATCCGTCCCGCTGGAGCGACAGTGCCAGCTATTACCGCACAAGCCCGGCGAACCACTTCGCCGCCTTCTGGCACACGCACAGCATCGACGGGCTGGCCTACGGCTTCTGCTATGACGACGTGCGGAGCAAGAGCAGCCTGCTGGAGCACCCGGACCCGAAGGGGTTGATCATCACCGTGGGCTGGTGACGACCTGAGGTTCGGGAGCATTGTCGGGCGGTCCCTGCAGGGCTAGGATGGCCCGCATGGACTTCGACCTCTCCGAAGAGCAGCGCGCGTTCGCGCACACCGCCCGCGAGTTCGCCGCGAACGAACTCGCGCCCCACGCCGCCGCGTGGGACCGCGAGTCGATCTTCCCGAGGGAGGCCATCGCGAAGGCGGCCGACCTCGGCTTCTGCGGCCTGTACGCGCCCGAGCGAATCGGCGGCCTCGCGCTGCCGCGGCTCGACGCCACGCTCGTGTTCGAGGAACTGGCCGCGGCGGACCCGTCCACCACGGCCTTCCTCACCATCCACAACATGGCCACCTGGATGCTCGGCACCTGGGGCTCGCCGGCCGTGCGCGAGAAGTGGGGCGAGGCCATGACCCGAGGCGAACGGCTCGGGTCCTACTGCCTGACCGAACCCGATGCGGGCTCGGACGCGGGTTCGCTGAAGACCCGCGCCGAGCGGGCCACCGACGGCTGGGTGCTGAACGGCGGCAAGGCCTTCATCTCGGGTGCCGGCGCCACCGACGTGCTGGTGGTGATGGCCCGCACCGGCGGGCCGGGGCCGGGCGGGGTGTCCGCGTTCGCGGTGCCGGCCGATGCCCCCGGGGTCGGCTACGGCAAGAACGAACACAAGATGGGCTGGCACAGCCAGCCCACGCGCACCGTTTCGTTCGACGGCGTGCGCATTCCTGCCGACCACCTGCTGGGCGAGGAGGGCGAGGGCTTCCGCATCGCGATGAAGGGGCTCGACGGCGGCCGCATCAACATCGCCACGTGTTCGGTGGGAGCGGCCCAGGGCGCGTTCGACGCGGCCCGCTGCCACCTGCAGGACCGCCGCCAGTTCGGCCAGCCGCTCGCGGCCTTCCAGGCGCTGCAGTTCCGCCTCGCCGACATGGCCACCGACCTCGTCGCCGCGCGCCAGATGGTGCGGCTCGCGGCCAGCCGGCTCGACGCGGGGTCGCCCGACGCGTCCGCCTACTGCGCGATGGCCAAGCGTTTCGCCACCGACGCCGGCTTCGCGGTGTGCAACGACGCGCTGCAGCTGCACGGCGGCTACGGCTACCTGGGCGAGTTCCCGCTCGAACGCCTGGTGCGCGACACCCGCGTCCACCAGATCCTCGAAGGCACCAACGAGATCATGCGCGTCATCATCGCGCGCAAGCTCCTCGACGGTGGCGCCGACCTCCGCTGACATCTCATCCCATGACCGATACCCCCGTCGTCCTGTTCGACCACGTCCAGGCCGCCAACGGCCTGCGCTTCGGTGTCGCCACGCTCAACACGCCGGGCGCGCTGAACGCGCTGTCGGCCGACATGGTGCGGCTGCTCACGCCGCAGCTGCGCGCCTGGGCCGCCGACCCCACCGTGGTGGGCGTGGCCCTCGACGCGGCCGGCCACAAGGCCTTCTGCGCAGGCGGCGACCTGCGGCAGCTGTACCTCTCCATGCGCGAGCACGGTGGCGCGCGCAACCCCGTTGCCGAGGCCTTCTTCAGCGAGGAGTACGAGCTCGACCACCTGATCCACACCTTCCCGAAGCCGTTCCTCGTGTGGGGCCACGGCATCGTGATGGGGGGCGGTGTGGGCCTGATGGTGGGCGCGTCGCACCGTGTCGTCACCGAGGCCACGCGGCTGGCGATGCCCGAGATCGGCATCGGCCTGTTCCCCGATGTGGGCGGCAGCTGGTTCCTGCCGCGCATGCCGGGGCGCACCGGGCTGTTCCTCGCGCTGACCGCCGCGCCGCTGAACGCGGCCGATGCCTTGCACTGCGGCATGGCCGACGTGCTGGTGCCCCACGACCGCAAGGCCGCCGTGTGGTCGGCGCTGGCGTCGGCCGGGTGGACCGGCGACGCGCCGACCGACCGAGGCACGCTCACGGCCGTGCTGCGCGCGGCGGGCGAGGGTGCCGTTCGCCCGCCGTCGCTCGTGATGCGCCACGCCGCGGCCATCGACACGCTGATGGCCGGCGACGACCTCGGCCCCATTGCCGAACGCCTGCGTTCGCTGCAGAGCGACGACGCGTGGCTGCAGGCCGCCGGCACGTCGTTCGCGAAGGGTTCGCCCACGTCGGCCGCGCTCAGCTTCACGCTGTGGCAGCGTGCGAAGGGCCTGCCGCTCGCCGACGTGCTGCGCCTCGAATACCGCGCCGCGCTCGGCTGCTGCGCCCACGCCGATTTCCCCGAGGGCATCCGCGCGCTGCTGATCGACAAGGACCGCCAGCCGCGCTGGGATCCGCCCACGCTCGCGGACGTCTGGCCCGCGTTCATCGACGACCACCTGCGGCTGCGCGGCGAGATGCCGCCGCGCCTCGCCGAGCTCTGACACTTTCGCCCCAAGGAGCGGCCATGCGAATCGCCTTCATCGGACTGGGTCACATGGGCGCCCCGATGGCGTCGAACCTCCACAAGGCGGGACACGAGGTCGCCGGCTTCGACTTGTCGACCGACGCGGCGCGTGCGGCCGGCGTGCCGCTCGCGGCCTCGGCCGAGGCGGCGGTCGAGAACGCCGAGGTGGTGATCAGCATGCTGCCGGCGAGCCGGCACGTCGAGGCGCTGTACTTCGGCGGCGGGCTGCTCGAACGCATCGCCTCCGGCTCGATGGTCATCGACAGCAGCACCATTGCCGCGGCGACGTCGCAACGGCTGGCCGAGGCCGGCGCTGCGCGGGGGCTGGCGGTGCTCGACGCCCCGGTGTCCGGCGGCACGGCGGGCGCGGCGGCCGGCACGTTGACGTTCATGGTGGGCGGCGACGCAGTCCACCTCGAACGCGCACGGCCCGTGCTCGAGAAGATGGGGGCGAACATCTTCCACGCCGGCGGCGCCGGCGCGGGCCAGGCCGCGAAGATGTGCAACAACATGCTCCTCGGCATCCTGATGATCGGCACCTCGGAGGCGCTCGCGCTGGGCGTGGCGAACGGGCTCGACCCCGCGGTGCTGTCCGAGATCATGCGGCGCAGTTCCGGTGGCAACTGGGCGCTGGAGAAGTACAACCCGTTTCCCGGCGTGATGCCGGCGGCGCCCGCGTCGAAGGGGTATGCCGGCGGCTTCGGCACCGACCTGATGCTGAAGGACCTGGGCCTCGCCGTCGACAACGCGGTGGCTTCGGGGGCCGCGACGCCGCTGGGAGCGCTCGCGCGCAGTCTCTATGCGACGCACAGCCTGGCCGGAAACGGCGCACTCGACTTCTCGAGCGTGTTGAAGCTGCTGCAGCGGCCGGCCTGAGTTCCCGCATCACGACGGCGTGTTGGATGACACGGGGCCGATGCCCCGTGGCGGACCATGGAGGCACCGGACAGTCCCATCGGTCGTGAGCGGCATTGGCGATCGGCAGGTCCGGATCCACGGACCTCCTGCCCACCGCCACCATGCCGCCACACACCACACCGTCCCGCCCCCTTCATCTTCTGCTGGCCGGCACGGTGCTCGCGTGCGGCGGCCCGGCGTTCGCGGACCCCGGCGACGATTGCCCCGTCCGCGAGGGCCAGCCGCCCAGCGTGTCGGTGCGGGTCGACAACGACCTGCTGGGCGGGCAGGACGAGGGCTACACGAACGGCATCGTCTTCACGTTCGCCTCCCCCAACGTCACCGACTACACCGAAGACCCGTGCCTGCCGGCGCCGGCCCGCTGGGTGAACCACGCTTTCACCTGGCTGCAGCCACACCACGCGGAGCAGCGCAACATGACCTTCGCGTTCGCGCAGGGGATCTACACGCCCACCGACGGCACACGCAGCGACCTGATCACCGACGACCGCCCGTACGCGGCACTGCTGGTCGGCACCTTCGGCTACCACGGCCGCACCGGCAACCGGCTCGACAGCCGGCTGATCCGCCTCGGCTGGGTGGGCCCGTCCGCACGGGGGCAGGAGGTGCAGGATGCCGTCCACCAGGTCACCGGCTCCAGCGATTTCCAGGGCTGGTCGAACCAGCTGCACGACGAGCCGGTCTTCCAGCTGCAGCGGGAGTGGACGCAGCGCTGGGACGGCCCCAGCCCGAACATGGACGCGCTCGTGCACTGGGGCGGCAGCCTCGGCACGATCACCACGAACCTCGTCACCGGCATGCAGTGGCGCTATGGCCGCGGCCTGCCCGACGACTTCGGCAGCCTGCCGCTGTGGGCGGCGGGGGACAACACCGCGCCGCGCCGCCCGTCGTCCGGCCACGGACGCGGCTGGTCGGGCCACGTGTTCGTGGGCGCCGACGTGCGCTGGGTGCTGCACAGCCTGGTGCTCGACGGCAACACCTTCCGCAACAGCCACTCGGTGGACCGCCGCCCGATCGTCGGCGAGATCAGCTACGGTTTCCAGGTGCGCTACGACGACTGGAAGTTCGCGCTGACGCGATACCACCGCAGCCAGGAGTTCGACGGCCAGCGCCGCAAGCCCGTGTTCGGCAGCTTCACCATCGCGCACGAGTTCTAGGGGTGAGCGTTCAGGACGGGCGTGCCCTACAGTCCGCATCCCATGAAGATCCTTCCATGCGAGGCGAAGCACCTCGACGCCGCGGCCGTCCTGTTCGACAAGTACCGGGTGTTCTATGAACAACCGAGCGACCCCGAAGGGGCCCGTGCCTTCATCGCGGCGAACCTGGAAGGGCAGCGATCGCTGATCTTCCTGCTCGTCGACGACGCCGGGCAGGCGGTCGCCTTCGCGCAACTCTACCCGTCCCAGTGCTCGATCGCCATGCGGCCGTTTCACTGGCTGTCGGATCTCTTCGTCGATCCCTCGGCCCGCCGCAGGGGGCATGCCAAGGTGCTGATGCAGTACCTGATCCGGCATTTCGGCGAGCAGGCGGTTCATCGCCTGACGCTCGAAACCGCGACGACGAATCTGGCGGCGCAGGCGCTCTACGAGTCGCTCGGGTATGAACGGGAGAAGGTCTTCATCACGTATCACCGGATGCTGTGAGGTCGCCTGCGCTCGATCAGGGCGTGCCCGCCCGGCGCGTCAGGTGTGCCACGGCGGCGCCCAGCCCGTCCTCGGCCCGCAGCCGCGCCCCGAGGTCCGCGGCCCGTGCCCGCACCTCCGGCCGGTCGGCGAAGGCGAGTCCACGTGCGAGGTCGTCCGCGCCGAAGCGCGCGCCGGCCGTCGCGGGCGGTGCCACACCGGCGAGTTCGAGGCGGTGCGCCCAGAAGGGCTGGTCCCCCGCGAACGGCGCCACCACCGACGGGACGCCCGCGCGGGCTGCGGAGTGCGTGGTGCCCGAGCCGCCGTGGTGCACCACGCAGGCCGTGCGCGGAAACAGCCAGTCGTGGGGTGTGTCGCCCAGCACGTGGATGTTCGCAGGCAGGTCCGACGGGTCGATGCGGCTCCAGCCCGGGTAGAACACCGCGCGGCGCCCGCCGAGGCCGTCCACCAGCGCCTGGCGCAGCCGGCCCGTGTCGAACCCGCCCATGCTGCCGAAGCCGATGTAGACCGGTGGCTCGCCCGCGTCGAGGAAGGTGGCGAGCGCCGGTGGCGGCGTCCAGTCGGGCATGGGCAGCGTCCACTGGCCGCAGACGTGCACTTGCGCGGGCCAGTCGGCCGGGCGTGGCAGCAGGGTGGGCGAGTAGCCGTAGAGCACCGGGTGCGTGGTCCACATCCGGCGGCGGGGCGGCAGCCCGCACACCTCGGCTCGCGCGGCGTTCAGCGAAGGACGGAAGGCCCGCCACAGGAAGCCGTTGACCAGGTGGAAGCTGGCGCGGTTGAGCCGGTGCCACAGGCGTGCGGGTGGCAGGAACGGGCAGGCGAACTCGCGGGTGGGCGTGAGCGGGAACATGCCCGCGCCGATGGCCGGGATGCCGAGGGCTTCACCGGCCGACAGGCCCACGAACCCCGCGAGGCCGCTGGCGACGATGGCGTCGCACCCGCGTGCCGCTTCGACGGTCTGGCGCAGCCAGGCGGTGGCATGCGTGTTCGCGATGCCGACCAGGGCGCGGGCCGCATCGTTCGGGCGTGCGCTGCGCGCGACGACGTCGGCGATGGAGCCGCCCGCGCCCGACGTGCCCTGGATGTCGCCCGCCAGGGCCTGCGTGACCACGCCGAGGCGCTGTGCGCTCGCGAGCGTGGCGCCGTCGGCCAGCAGCACGGTCTGGTGCCCGGCGGCATCCAGCGTGGCGCACAGCGCGGCGAGCGGGCGCACGTCGCCCTCCGTGCCATAGGTGACGACGGCGAATTTCATGGGCGTTTGCTCCGTGTGGGGGCCGGGGCGAGGGCGCCGCGGAGGAACAGGTCGGCGGCGGCCGAGAACTCGGTGGCGAGGTGGCGGTCCGGTGCCGTGAGCCAGCGCATCAGGGCGCCGAAGTAGAGGTGGTGCAGCAGCGATGCGAAGTGTTCGGGCGGCAGGTCGGTGCGCAGCACGCCTTCCTGCTGGGCCTGGGAGATGAGCCAGGCGAACACGCCGGCCAGGTCGCGAGGCGCCTCTTCGGGGTTCGTGGCGGTTTCGCTGTCGATGTGCAGGAAGCGGTGGCGGAAGTACGGCAGCAGGTAGGGGCGGTGCGCCGACATCCATTGCGCCGACCCGTCGAGCAGGCGTGCGAGTTTCTCGGCGAAGGTGCCGGGCGCGTCGAGGGTCTCGCGCAGGCGCGGCGCATCCGCGGCGAGCGTCAGGTGCATCCAGTGCGCGAGCACGGCTTCCTTCGTGGGGAAGTGGTTGTAGAGCGTGCCCTTGGCCACGTCGGCGGCGACGGCGATCTGTTCCATCGTCGTCGCCTCGTAGCCCTGGGACTCGAACAGCTGCATCGCGGTGGTGGCGACGAGGTCGAGCGTCTGGGTGCGGCGCCGTTCGCGGCGGCCGGGGGGCGGGAGCAGGGGCATGGGGTCGGACTCGTTAAACGTCGTTCAAGTTTATACGACGTTCAACAATTCGTGTCGACAGCTCACGCTAGACTGGCCGTCCACCCCGTCGTGCCGCACGCCCCGCCATGCTCACCCGCTTCATCGTCATCCTCGCCGGACTCCACGTTGTCGCATTCGTGGTGCTCGCGCTCGTGCTGCAGACGCCGCACCTGCTGATCGGCGCGGTCATCATGGCGCTGGTGGCCGGCCTCGCGCTGCTGGTGGGCAAGGGCGCCGGCACCCGGCGGAAGGACACCGGCCGCTGAGACCGCGCGTCAGCGCAGCAGCACACCTGCCACCGCGCAGGCACCCAGCAGCGGCATCACGCCCCACTTGAAGCGGAAGAGCGCGACCGCCGCCGCCACGGCCAGCGCCGCCGACACGGTGTCGAAGCGCCCCGGGAAGCCTTGTGGCCACAGCACGTGGTACGCGAAAAACAGCGCGAGGTTGACGATCACGCCGACCACCGCCGCGGTGATGGCGGTGAGCGGCGCCGTGAAGCGCACGTCGCCGTGGGTCGATTCGATCACGGGGCCCCCCGCGAGGATGAACACGAAGGACGGCAGGAACGTGAAGAACGTGACCACGGTCGCGGCGAGCGAAGCGCCTGCGAAGAGGGCGTCGGGCCCCAGCACCTGCTGGGTCCAGCCGCCCACGAACCCGACGAAGGCCACCACCATGATCAGCGGGCCGGGCGTGGTCTCGCCGAGGGCGAGGCCATCGATCATCTGCGGGCCGGTGAGCCACTGGTGGTGTTCGACGGCGCCCTGGTAGACGTAGGGCAGCACCGCGTAGGCGCCGCCGAAGGTCAGCAGCGCGGCCTTCGTGAAGAACCAGCCCATGGCGGCCAGCGCGCCATCCAGGCCTGAGTGGCCGGCGAGGATCGCCATCCCGAGTCCCCACAACGCGAGGCCCGTCAGCAGCACCCGCACGAGGCCCGCGCGGGTGAAGCGCGCGTGAGCCGGCGTGGGCGTGTGGTCGTCGATCAGCGCGGGGCCGTAGCCGCGGACCGCGGCGCTGCCGTGGCCCCCGCCCGCGGCGAACCGCTGCGGCGCGTACCGTCCGCCGACGTGCCCGGCGAGGGCCGCCGCGATCACGATCAGCGGGAACGGCAGGTCGAGCGCGAAGAGCGCGACGAACGCCGCCACCGCGATGCCCCACATCCAGCCGTTCTTCAGCACACGGGTGCCGATGCGGTGCGCGGCGTGGAGCACGAGCGCCGTCACCGCAGGCTTGATGCCGTAGAAGATGCCGGCCACCACCGGCATCTCGCCGTGCGCGATGTAGACCCATGACAGCGCAACCAGGATCAGCAGCGACGGCAGCACGAACAACGCCCCGGCCACAATGCCGCCCGGCGTGCGGTGCATCAGCCAGCCGAGGTAGGTGGCGAGCTGCTGGGCCTCGGGGCCCGGCAGCACCATGCAGTAGTTCAGTGCGTGGAGGAAGCGGCGTTCGCTGATCCACCGGCGCCGCTCGACGAGTTCGGTGTGCATGATCGCGATCTGCCCGGCGGGCCCGCCGAAGCTGATGAAGCCGAGCTTCAACCAGAAGCGGAACGCCTCCCGGAAGGTGACGGGCGGCGGCGGGTCGGTGGGGATGGGCTCCATGGCCCCGGATGATATGGTCGGCGGATGACGTCCCCGCGCCCCCTGTCCAAGGCCAAGCCGCTGAAGCGGCCCACGCAGGCGCGCGCGAAGGTCACCGTGCAGGCGGTCTTCGACGCCTTCGTGCGGATCTGGCAGCGCGATGGCTGGCCGCGCCTGACCACGCGGGCCGTCGCGCTCGAGACGGGCATCGCGGTGGGCACGCTGTACGACTACTTCCCGAGCAAGACGGCGCTGCTGTCAGGCTACGTGCGCCACTGCATCGAGACCCTGCTCGCCGAAATCGACCGGCGCGCCGTGCAACCGCCGGACCTCGCGTGGACCGAACGCCTCGACGAACTCGTGCGCCTGTGCTGCGGCGTCGACGCCCCCGAGCTGCCCTGGTTCCACCGCGACATGCTGGCGCTGGAGTCCGAGATGGCCGAACCCAAGCACCAGGCCCGCGCGAACGAGGAACTGGCAGCGGCCTGGACGCGGGTGTTCGACGCGTGCACGGACCTGCCGCACCGGCCGGCACCGCACCTCGTGCGGTCGCTGCACCTGGCCGTGTGGGGCGGCCGGCGCTACGCGATGCTGGTGCAGCTGGACGCCGACGCGATGGCCGGGTGGGCCGCCGACATGGCGCGGCTGTGCCGCGCGGCCGTCCACACGATCGAAAGGCCCCCGGCCGCCTGAGGCGGCCGGGGGCCGGCGTGACCGCGAAGGTCAGACCTTCGTGGCGTCGCGCAGGGCCTTCACCTGGTCGTGGTTCGCGCGCGCGCCTTGCAGCTGGCGCTCGATCACGGCACGCACGTCGGCCGGCAGATCGGGCTCCTGGGCCGCCTTGCGGAACGTGTTGACCGCCTTGTCCTCGCCGCGCTCGCATTCCGCGAGGATGGCGTGGTCGTCATGGGCGCTCGTGGAGACCGCGGCCTTCACCGCGACCCAGCCACGGTGCATCGCGCCCAGCGCCGTGCCGTCGTCCTCGGGTTCGCCGCCATACTGGCGCACGAGCGCCTGCAGTTCGCCGGCTGCCGCGGCACACGAGGCCGCCCGGCTGTTCAGCGTGGCCTTCACGTTCGCGGAGTGGGCCCGTTCGGCGGAGGTGCGGAAGCCGTACTCGCCGTCCTTGGTCGTCTCGATCAGGTCGTTCAGGATGTCGACGATGTCGTCGTTGTCCATGGGATGCTCCTTGTGGGGTGGGGTGTCCACAGAGCATCGGCCAAGGGCGGGGCGGGGGGTACCGGAGGTGATCGCGATGTCGCGTGCGACTGGGCCTACATGGGGGATCAGGCCTCGACGAAGGGCGACCCCCAAAGCAAAGAGCCACCCGAAGGTGGCTCTTGCGTTGTTTGGTGGCGCTTCAGGGATTCGAACCCCGGACCTGCGGATTATGATTCCGGCCCACGACCACCCCTGAAACCCGCGCCGATACTCGCTCCACCGAATATCGTCGTCTAATATCTTTTGCGTTTAAGCACCCCGCAAAGCCGCAATTCTATTGGGCCGGGGGTCTCGTTTTAGACGCCGTTGGCGACCTGGTTGGGGGTCACGATGCCGCGCCACCGGCTCTTCACGTACACCTCGGTGGTGGTGATGGAGTCGTGCCCGCACAGCGCCTGGATGAGGCCCAGCGGCACGCCGGCGAGCCACATGTCGGTGGCGCCCTTCCCCTTCATGTCGTAGAAGCCCCAGGGCAGCATCTTGGCCAGCGGCCCCTCCGACTCCAGGTGCGCGGCCCGCACGTCGGCCTGACGGCGCTTGAGCATCGCGCACAGGCCGTCGTAGCTGTAGGGCTTGCCGTCCCGGCGGTGGATCAGCGTCAGGCCCGTGACGACCTTCGCCTCGCCGCGCTTGATGGCCGCCTTGCTGGCGGGCGTGGCCTTCAGCCGCTTGAGCACCGCCTCGATCTCCGGCGAGATCTCGATGTCGACCGTGGTGCCGGTCTTCCCCTGCCGGTTGCGGATGATCTTCACCACCCGGCCGGCGGCGTCCTGCCGCTCGGTGATGTTGCGGGGCGTCCAGCCGATGATGTCCTCAGGGCGCTGGAGGGTGCGGTAGACGAGCTGGGCGAGTGCCCAGACCTGCACCGGGGCCTCGGCCAGTGTCGCGGCCAGTTCGTCGTTCTCGACGTACCGCTCGCGCTTCGTTTCCTTGTTCCGCTTCACGCCCGCGCAGGGGTTGCGGGTGACGCCGGCGTGGCCCTTGCGGATCAGCCAGGTGAACATGGTCGACAGCGCCGCCTTCTCGCGGTTCGCGCGCACGGCGCGGCCGAGCTGCAGGCCGGTGTCGAGGTAGTCGCCCACGTGGTGGGGCTCGATGCCAGCGGGGAAGAAGTCGGCGAACCAGACCTTCAGCTTCTCGCCGGCGTCGGTGTAGTCGGCCAGGGTGCGCGGCGCCAGGTCGCCCACCTTCACTCGCTGTGTGCAGTGCTTGATGAACTCGTCGAACCAGTAGGGCAGTTTCCCGAAACCCTCGTTCTGGTTGTTTCGAATCTCGGCCTCGCGGCGTTTTGCCAGCTCGACGTCGGTGCCGAGGCGCTCCCATTTCCCGTTCGGGTGGAAATAGTAGAAGGCGCCGTGCTTGGCATATACCCGCGGCGGCAGGTTAAGCGGATTCGATTTTCTGGGGCGACCCATGCGGCCCACCTTTCACCAGCTTCAGGAAGCCCTCGACATTCGGGCGCGGCGCGGCGGCCACTTCCTGTTTCTCGACCGGGTTCGAGGCGGCCGAGGGCAGCGGTGCGCCCGAGAGGATCGCCTCGGCGTGCGAGCGTACAACGACCGGGCGGCCGTTCGGCTTCGTGGCCACCGACAGTTTCAGCACGTCGCGCAGGTAGCGCACCTGGGCGGCCGGCTGACGCAGCGGCGCGCACAGGGCGTCGACCTCGGCCTGGGAGAGGAACAGGTCAGCTGTCATCGCTTGTTGAACCATCCCTGCTGCAGCCCACCCAGCCGAAGCTGCTCTTCGGCCGAAAGGAAGGAGGGTCTGGAGATGGACGGGGGCGGCTCATCCTCCTCGTAGTCCTTCAGCATCTCAGTCGCCCGGTCGTTGACCTTCATTCCCTGCGCGATCTGATCCAGCTGGGCGTTGGCCTGGCGGATCTGCTCATCAATGAGGTGCTGCACCAGGTTCTCGCCGCGCTTCGCGCGCACCTTGCCGCTGCGCTTGTTCAGCCTCGCCACCTTGATCGTCAGGGCCCTCTGGGTCTCGGACAGGCGCCGGCGGTGCTCCTGCAGCATCGTCAGCGAGTCGCCCAGCACGGCGTCGCCGTTCTCGATCGCCGCGGTGAACAGCTGCACGAGCGCGTCGCGCGCGAGCTGGTCGAGCGACGGCCCGGCTCCGTCGTCACCGGTGGCGTCGTACCGCGCGCGGCGCTCGGGGTCGAGCAGCACCTCGCGAGCGGCGTTCACGGCCTGCATCTGCTCGTGACTGCCGCCTGCGCGGTCGGGATGCGCCTCACGCGCGGCGCGGCGGCCGGCGGCCCGGATTTCGTCGGCGGTGGCGTCGCGGGGGACGCCGAGGGTCTCGTAGTGGTTCGTCATGCCGGCGTCGCCCCTTCACCAAGATCCGCCGTCCCCACCACCTTGCCGTTGTAGACCAGCAGCACGGTCCCGTCCGGCATGGCGGGGTCGATGCACACGCGGATGCCCGCCAGCTCGGTCAAGGCCCGGAGCGATTCCTTGGTGTGGGGGATCGTCGGGTTCGCGGCGCAGCGCGCCCAGTCTTCACCGGGCTGCGCGGATGGGGCGGCGGCGAGGCGGTCGATGGCGGCGTCAAGTGCGGCCCGCGACTCTCGACATTCACGCCATACTTTGAGCCGCTCCTCGCCCGTGCAGATGGTGAATTCCTTCGATGAAGGATGCAGCGCTTCCTGCGCGTCCAGCTTAGTCAGGAAGTCGCGTGTCAGAGTCGCCAGCGCCGCGCGATCCGCCTGGGCGGTGGGATGGTCGAACAACGGGCGTGCACCAGTCCAGTCGTATCCGTAGCTCAAGCGCTTAAACCCGACCTCCCACTCGCCGTAGCCGGCGAAATTGTTGTCGGGGCCCGTCAGCACGGGTCGGTTCATCCACGCCACCGGCTCGGCCAGCACGTCAGGCGAGGCGGCGGGGGTGGTGGCAAGAAGCCGCGTCACGGCGTTCCACTTCGTGGTGTCGATCATGGCGAATGCTTCGTCCGGCAGAACGTCGTCGATGTGCGTGATGAGGTCGCGCACAGCGAACGGCACCGCATCAGCGGGCGCGGCAGGGAGCGGCACGAGAGGCCCGGAGCCGAGGCGGGTGTTCCACCGCCCCAGCGCCTCGAGCTGATCCTCGTCAAGGGAGCCGATGTCCACGGTGAACGCCGGGGCGGGCGGCGCGGCGAGCGCCGCCTTGAACGCGGCGTAGCTCCGGCGGGAGAGAACTTCGCCAGCCTCGACGCGGCGGCAGAACTCCTCGGCTGCGGCGCGGAGCATGTCGGCCTGGTTGATGGTGCTCATGGCTGCGTAACCCTTTCGATCTCGCGTTGGATGGTGCTGATGCGCAGGCGGAGCTCGTCGATCGCCAGCCGCGCGAGCTCGCGCACGTCCGCGTCCTTGGAGTCCTCGTGCACGGCGAACTCCGCGCACACCCAGATGGGCGCGTCGCGGAAGATGAACCAGCGGTTGGTGACGTGTCGCCACAAGATTCGCCACATCCACAGGTGGCGGAGGATGAGGCGGGGGAGGGGGAGCTTCAAGGCATCGCCCTCCCGACGACGGCCGCGGCCCGCACGATGGCGAGGCGGGTGCCGGCCAGCGGGTCGACGAGGTCCGCGACCTGCTCGTAGGCGTTCGTCTGCCCCGGCACGCCGATCTGCGCGCACGTGGTGCCCTGGTAGCAGCGCACGGTCATGTGCAGCTTGACCGCCAGCTGCAGCGCGTCGCTGTCATCCTCCAGCGGGTTCCAAATGGTCATCCAGCCGTCGCCGTCGTAGACCTTCGGGACGAGACGATCGTGGCTGAGGGCCGACGGCTTCCACTGCAGGACGTAGCCGAAGGCCTTCGCCGCCATCTCCAGCAGCTCGCACTCGGGTTGCGGGTCGGTGCTCATGCCAGCGGCTCCGGCTCTTCACCCTCGCGGCCACCGTCGGCGAGCGGCGCGATGTCCTTGTCCTCGCCCGCGCCGCAGCCGCTGGTGTCGGCCTGCACCGCCTTGAACCAGTTGCCGAGTGCGGCCGCGCTGCTCACGCAGTGGTGCAGGGCCTTCGGCTTGTCGCCGGTGATCGCGGCGCGCAGCGCCTTGCCCGCGAGGTAGCCGACGAGCCAGAACCAGTTCTGCGCCGACTTGTTGCGGTCGTGGGCCTCGCCCCAGCGCTCCACCTGGTGGGCCATCTCCGCGCGGACCGCGCCGAGGAACTCGTCGGTCTGCGGGTTGTTGACGAGGGCCTCGAGGCGTTCGCACTCGGCGGCGCGGTTCTGCAGGTACACCAGTTCCTGGTGGCTGATCATGCGCGTGTTCATGCGGGTTCTTCCTGGTGGGAGTAGATGACGTGGCGCACCGCCTCGAAGGGGATGCACAGCGCGGCGGCCGCGGCGCGCATCGCGTCCTCGCGGTCGGGGTGAAGGGACAGCGCGCGCTCGAAGGCGGCGCGCACGGTGGTGTGGGTGACGATGGTCATCGTTGCGGCTCCGGGCTGGCTGGGAGCGCCAGTGCGGCGTCGTGGCCCACCTGGTAGCTCTTGAGCCAGTCGATCATGTGGTTCAGGTGGTCGCGCTGCAGTCCGTCGAGGACGCTCAGTTCGCGGCGACCCAGCTCAGCGATGAGTTCGTGCACGGCGTCCAGCAGGTAGGTGATGGGGTAGGTGCTGGCGTCGAACGTGTAGACGCGGCACCCAGGGATGCGAGCAGCGGCCGGCATGGCTGCGTTCCAGATGGCGCGCACGGCGTGGAAGACGTGGGTCGTCGCCATGCTGGCCGGGTCGTGGCGCTCTCCGCGGCGATCGCGCCACCGCCAGCGCGTTGCCGGTCGGTTGGAGGCTGCGGTGGTTTGCAGGCTGTTCATGCCGTCGCGTCCTCGTGGTTCAGGCGGCACAGCGGGCCCTCGTCGCGGAACAGGCCGCCGCAGCCCTCGGGCATCGCGCTGTCGCAGTTGGCGCACTTCGGCGGCGCTGGTTTCTGCGGCTCCCGCGTGCTGTACCCCACGAGCCGCCCGGTGTTCTTCTCGACCTGCACCGCCCGGTCGTCGTACAGCTCGGTCATGGCGTAGTCCTTGACGCACGTGATCGTCAGCACCTGGCCGATGTGGGTCTGGCACCAGTCGCGGATGGCGAGCGCGGCGGCGGCGGCCTGGATAGTTCTCGCGTCGGGCTGATAGTCGGGCAGCAGCTGCAGGTCCGGGGTGATGGGCATGTTGAACGGCCACACCCGCGCGGTGAAGATGCGCACCTCGCGCCCCTCGGCAATCCAGCGCTTCACCCGATCGACCATTTGGCCGATGGGCTGGCCCACGTGGGTGGGCGAGACCCAATGGTTGTACTCGGCCAGAGTGCCGTCGAAGTCCACGCCGATCCAGCCGCGGTGCTTGTTGTCGTGTTCGTGCGTCATGCGGTTCCCCTTTTCCATGGCCACGCACGCGACCTGATGAGGCGCATGCGCAGCGTCGAGCGTTGTTGTTGAGCCCAGGAGGGCAGCGGGAGGCGGGCGACTTCGTATGCCTGCCGGATGAGTTCATCGGCATGCAGCCGCCTGGCCCTCTCCCCCCTGATGGCGGATAGGCGGATGAAGTGCTCCGGCTGCAGCGCCATGTCGCACGGGAAGGGCCACGCCGGCGGCGTGCACCGCGCGACCAGGTCGAGCTGCTCGACCGAGGCCTCGAAGCGCAGGAAGTGGTAGTGCCAGCCGTCCAGGCGGCCGCCCCGGATCACGCCGGAGGCGGGAACCGTGACCAGGGCGGGCCGCTTGAACGCCATGGCGGGGCTCAGTGCGTGTTGCGTTCGATGAACGCGTCGGTGGCCGACTGGCGCGTCTTCTTCGCCGCCGGGGTCACGGCCGGCACATCGTCATCCTCGACATCGCGCTGGTCGACCTCGGGCGGCGTCAGCAGGATGTTGATCTCGCGCGACTTCAGCTTCGCGAGCTTGCCGAAGCCGGCCTCGCTGATGTTGGCCGACTCGATGTTGACCTTGACCAGCACCGAACCGCCTTCCTTCGGCGTGATCTTCCAGCCCGAGAGCACGCAGTCGGCGATCTCGAGGTTGGAGCGCTTCGTGCCCATGCCGAGGTCGACGACCAGGTCGTAGCCGGTCAGCTCGTGGCGCCACTTCAGCGCGCCCAGCTTCGCACCGGCCGGCGACAGGTTCGGCATGTCGCTCACGACCTCCACGCCTTCCAGCGTCTCCTGCTTGGCCTTCGGCGACTGGCCGCCGTTCTTCGTGAAGAGGAAGCCCTTCAGGTGTCCATCGAAGTACGACAGCGCGTGGTTGGGCAGCGCGAGCTCGACGGTGAGCTTCGCGCCCGGGTTCTCGTCCGGCTGGCGGTTCTTCTGCGAGAGCACGACGACGTCGAGCAGCTTCGCCTTGGTGGTGGTTTCGAGTTGGAACGTCATCGTGGGGCTCCTGGCCGTGGTGGGGAAATCGATCAGTCGGACTTATCGGTGCGGGCGTGCGAGATCACGCAGCGGCGCGCACCGTGTCCCCGCGCTGGATGCAGCGGAACACCTCGATGCAGGCCTGCACGTCGACCATCGCGCTGTGGGCGCCTTCGAGCTTCTTGCCGGTGAAGAACTCGTAGGCCTCGCCGAGGTTCGCGGACTTGTGGTGGTTGCGCTTGGCCGCGATCATCTTGGCCGTCGGCGGGATCTTGCAGATCGGCGTGGCGAGCAGCTGGGTGCACATCGAGGAGCCGACCTTCCAGCTCGTGTGCACCGCGGCGTCCGGGTCCTTGTCGATGTGGCGCATCAGCCCGATGCGGACCATGCGCGCGTCGAAGCTCTCGTTGTGGCCGATGCGCACCGAGCCCCGCATCCACAGGTCGAGCAGCATCTCGAAGGCGATCGGCGCCCGGATGCCGACGTCGTGGGCCAGCTCGGTGGTGATGCCGTGGATCGCGGCGACTTCCTCGGGGATGGTCCAGCCGTCCGGCTTGATGATGACGTCGATGCTCGCGAGCTGCTTGAAGCTGTCGAGGTCGACCAGGGCGGCGCCGAGCTGCACCACGTGCGGCTGGCTCGGGTCCTCGCTCGGGGCGCTCCAGTTGGGCAGGCCGGTGGTCTCGGTGTCGTAGAAGAGGGCGGGTTTCATGCGGTGGGGCTTTCGTGGTGGTGGGGAAAGGTTCAGGCGCCGGGGCGCTTGTCGATCTCGTTGGCGGCATCGAGCAGCACCTTCACGGTCTCCGTGCCGCCGTGGCAGCAGCCGGCCTCGAAGGCGGAGCGGAGCAGCACCTGCAGGGTCTCCGGGCTGCTCGCCGGCGGGATCGTGCTCACGAGCAGCTTCATCTCGGGGCGCTGGAGCCAGCGCTCGAAGGCTGCGGTCGTACGGACCGTGGCTCGCGCGATGTACTCGCGCTTCTGTTCGTCGTTGTGGATGGACATGGAGCACTCCTTGTGCTGGGGAAAGAGGGTGGGCGGGCCCCCCATGGGCCGCCGGGCGGGAATCACTGCTCTCGGAGTTGGGGAGGGAGAGAGGTGAGCAGCAGGCCGACCGACTGGTGTCGCCCGAAAGGGTGGCCCCACCCTGCGGACCCCCGCCTTGGTCGCTCTCGCGGCCGCGGTGATCCACCTTGCAGGGTGAGGCCGTTGCTTGGTTAGGCGGCCTCCTGCAGCTGCTGCTGCCCGGCGTGGCCGTTCTCGATCCAGTGCACGCCGACCTGGTCGCCGAGCGAAGGGGGCGCCTTCAGCGTGCCGAAGATCAGCGCGCTGGAGATCTCGCCGTTCTCGGCCAGGTTGTCGAGCCATGCGAGCAGCTGGCTGCGGCCGGCCAGGTCGAGCACGTCGAAGCGGTCGAGCACCAGCAGGCCGGCGCCGGACAGGTTCGAGATGGTCGCAGCCAGCATCGCGTCGGTGCGCCACTGCTCGGACTCGCTCAGCAGGCGGTACTCGCGGCCGCCGGCGGTGATGCTCATGTCGCTGTGCACCTTGACCAGCGGCCACTCGGTGTCGTCAGCGGCGTGCACGAGGAAGCTGTTCAGCGGGCCCAGCGCCGCGGAGAGCATCTCGCCCGGGATGCCATCGGGGGACAGCGCCTCGGCGATCGCATCCCACGCGGCCACGTCGGCAGCGTGCTTCGCGGCCTCGGCGGTCTTCTTTTCCGCGGCGTCGGCCTGCTGCTTGGCGTTGTGCAGCGCATCGCTCTTGGCGACGATCTCGGCGCGCTCGGCCTTCAGCTTCGTCACCTCGGCCGCGGCCTCGTCGCCGGCGGCCTGGTCGAACTCGGAGGCCAGCTCCTCGCGGATCGCTGCCGCCTGGGCGTCCGCCTGGCGGGCCGCGTCGAAGTCGCGCTGGTCGTTCGCGACGGCGCTGGCGCAGGTGGCGCGGGCGGTGCGGAGAGCCGGGAGGCGCGCGGCCGCCTCGGGATCCGCGCCGTCCGACAGGCTCACCTTCCCGTGCTCTTGCTCGTACGCCGCCATGGCGGCCAGCACGCGGGCGTCGTCGGGCTGCTTCTCGTCCAGCGGATCGCCGTAGAAAATCATGTTGTGCAGGGCCCAGCCGAGCTCGTGCACGAGGCCCACCCGCGGCGCGCCGCCGGCGGCCGCCTCGGCCTTCGAGATCTCGCCGTCCAGGCGCTTGAGTTCGGCCTGGTCGACGTCCAGCTTCTTGTGGATGCGGTCCGCCCGAAGAGCCTGCTCCTGCAGCGCCGGCAGCTTAGCCTTCAGCCCGGCGCGGCGCTGCTCCTCGGCCTGCACGCGCCCGAGCGTCTGCTGCCACTGGCCGATGGCCACGTCGCAGTGCGTGAGCTGCGTCGACAGCTCGGCCAACGCCTTGGCGTCGAACTTCGGCACCTTGGCCTCCCACGTCTTCACCTTCTCGCTGCCGTAGGCCTCACCGGTGACCGCCTTCCACGCGCCCTTTGCCTCGGTGGCCTTGGCCCGGGCATCGTCGTGGGCGCCGGAGAAGCCGGCGCGCAGCAGCGGCGCGATCCGCTCCACCTTCGCCGCCTCGAGGCCGCGGTCGGTCATGCGCTTGACGATCGCCTTCGCGTCCGCCTTCAGGCCCATCAGGTTGAAGAGGAACGCGCGCCGCTCCTTCTCCTCGAGGCGGGCGAACCGCTGCGCGTCCAGCACGTAGGGCAGCACCGCGTCGGGCTCGCGGCCTTTCTGGCTGTCGGTCAGCTTGCCGCCGGCGGTCAGCGACACCCGGTACGTGTCGCCGTCCTCGTCGACCAGCTCGCACACCGCCGCGTTCGCGCCCTCGCGGATGAGCGCGGGCGATTCCTTCTTCAGGCCCACGCGGCCGAGGTCGCCGGTCAGCGCGAGCGAGATGGCGTCGCGCAGGCTCGACTTGCCCGCGCCGTTGGGCCCGGCGAAGAGCTGCACCGGCTCGGGCGTCTGCAGCTCGACGGTCTGGATCCCGAGGAAGTTCGTGACGTACAGGGAGGCGATCTTCATGGCGGTCTCACTCGATGGCGCTGGCGGCGGAGTCGCGCGTGCGGCGGCGGGCCGGCTGCGCGGGCGTGGGGGCCGGATCCTGCTGGGCCTCGGCCAGCTCGCGCTGGCGGATGGCTTCCTGCTCCTCGGCGGAGGGTTCCCACTCGTCGTCGGCCTGACCGCGACCAGCGAGCTGCACGTCCTTCTCGGCGTGCTCGGTGGCCTTGGCCGGCACTTCGACCGATGCCGAGTCCGACAGCCGGCCAGAGATCTCGCCCGTTTCCTGGTCGACCTGGCCAGCGTCCTCGTCCGGCACCACGAGGAACTCGCCATCGATGGTGTCGAGCTTCTGGTCCTTGCCGGCCTCGGCCATGCCGTCGAGTGCTGCCGCGGTCTGGAACTCGATCGACAGAGGCAGGTACTTCGAGAGGCGGCGGATCACCGTCTTGCGGCCCATCTCGACGAAGTGAACCTTCCACGGGTGACTGCCCGTCTTGTTGTACTTCTTGGCCTGCTGCCAGCCCTGCGATCCTTCGCGGATCTCCTCGATCTGGTGCACGCTCATGAACTCGCAGCAGTGGCCGCCGTCCTTGAGCTTTGCCACCGCGTAGAACCCGATCACCGGGCCACGCTCGCCGAGCGCCGGCGTGTGGTTCAGCTTCTCGTCGATGCCGTACACCAGCTCGAAGTGATCGCGCTCGCACACTTCGTGGGCGGCGATGCTGACGATCTGGCCGCTGCGGCGAGCCAGGTCGATGAGGCCCTTGTAGCCGACGATCACCTGCACGCTGTTCACCCAGCGCTCGTTGCCTTCGGCGTCCTTGCGCTTCGTGTTGAACGGGACGAGGTAGGCGTGGCCGAGCACCGTGTTCGGCTCCAGGCCCATCTGGGCGCACTGGCCGATGGCGCCAACGAGCGAGGCGACGTCGCACTTCGCGAGCTGCGGCGTGGTGGTGGCCGCGATCTGGGCGACCTTCAGCAGGCGGTCGATGCTCAGCGTGCGGGGCAGCATCTTCGCGAGCTCCGCCTTCTTCTGGTTCAGCAGGTGGGCGATCTGCTCCTTCGGCTTCATGTCCGCGAGCGGGCGGACAGCCTGGGAGGTGCGCATCTCGGCAAGGGTGGCGGTGGCCATGTGGTGGTCCTCTCTCGGGGTGGTTGTGATCAGGGGCGGAAGGTGCAGGTGGCGTGACGCGGGCAGTACTTCGCCGAGCACAGGTAGCTGCTCGGGTTGCCGAAGAAGTTGCCGCTCTTGAGCAGCCGGCTCGCGTTCTCGAGGAAGCCGGGCTCGCCGTCCTGGCCGAGCAGCAGCTGGCGGGCGTTCTTCACCTCGCCGGTGCCGATGCGCTGCGAGGCCGGGGTCTTGCCGGTGTTCATGCCGACGATCTGCGCCGGCGCGTTGATGGGGATGCCCATCGCGTGGTCGGCGAGCAGCTCGTACACGCCCAGCTGCAGCGCGTGCTTCTTCACCTCGGCCTTCCCGTTCGCGGCCACCGCGCGGCCGCCGGTCTTCAGGTCGGTGATGCCCAGGCGCGTGCCCACGCGGCGGATGCGGTCGTTGGTTCCGGTCAGCGCGATGCCGAGCTCGGGCAGCTCGAGCTTCTCGCAGCGCACCTCGACGCCCACGTAGTCCTGGTGCGGGGCGATCTCGTTGCAGTACTTCGTGTGCAGGGCCAGCGCGATGCGCTCGGCCTCGCGGGGCGACTGGTCATCCCAGTCCACTTCTTCCTCGGGGTGGTTGATCTCCTTCACCACCGCGTCGGCCGCGTCCATCGCGCTCACCGGCGTGCCGCCCGGCAGGCGCCCTGCATCGAACAGGGCCGTGCCGGCGTGCACCGCGGTGCCCAGCTGGGCGCGGCCGGAGCGGCGGCCGTTCATGCCCAGCAGATGCTTCGCCTCCCAGCGGGCCGGGCAGTCGAAGAGTTCGGCCAGCGAGCTGGCGCGGATGAAGATCAGGTTGACCGCGGACGCGATCGGGGTGACGGTGGTGGGTGCGTTCATCGCGGGCTCCGGTAGAGGTTGAGGTCCCGCAGCCAGGTGCTCAGCGCGCGGCGCAGGGCCACGCGACGGATGCACCCGCCGCGGCGGTGGTGGCGGTACAGGTAGAAGACGGTCATGACGTCAGATCCCCATGTCCGGGTCGTTGAAGAACGGCCGGCGGTGCTCAGGCTCCACCGGTTCGAAGAAGCGGCACAGCGCCGCGACAGCGCGCGCGATCACAGCGGGCTCACCACGATTCGGCAGTCGTGGCCGTGCTCGTCGACGGCGTCCGACCAGGCGTCGAACCAGTCGCGGGCCCACACGGTGTCCGTGGACTCGACGCCATCGCGGCGCACGGCCACCACGAACTCGCGCAGCCCGGCCGCGTGGTTCGGGTGGAAGAGGTAGCCGACCGGGCGGCGAACGGTGGCGGCGCTCACAGGCACCGCTCCCGCAGCTGGCCGCACACGGGGCGCTTCTTCGGCGGCGCGTCCGATTCGGGTTCGCTGTCGTCTCCACCACCGCAGGCGGTCAGCGCGAGCAGCAGGGAGAGGAGGAGGGCGCGGCGGTTCACGCTGCGCTCCCGGTCGCCGCGATGACCGCGCCGTCCAGGCGCACCAGCAGCGTGTCGAGGTCAGCGATGCCGGCGATAGAAATCGGATCCGTCAGCGGGATCTTCCCCGTCTCGGGGCTCACCGCGCAGTCGAAGAGGCTCGCGCGTTCGCTGCGGATCTCGTCGCGGGCTTCGCGCAGCGCTTCGAGCAACCGCTGAGACGCGACGATCAAGCGGGCATTGGCGCGCGCCTCTTCGTCATCGCCCTGGACGACGACGATGCGGCGGGTGTTGTCCTCGGCCAGGATGACGATGGAATGCCCATCGAAGTCGGCGTAGTCGCCCGGCTCGCAGGCAGTCCACTCCCCCGACGTGTGCTTCAGCGCCTTCCCGGCGCCCTTCTTCGTGTTGTCCATCTCTCTCTCCGTCTGCGCGGTAACAGCGCGATGGAGAAATAATAAGTCGGACTTTACGAAAAGTCAAAAGGGGGACTTAACGACGCAAGTGCGGATCGTGGTTCAGAACAGACAGTCGGGCTTATCGGGAGACGTTCCGCCGAGCGTTTGGACGGCGGGTGGCGCCCCGCGCGCTACGGGTTGATGCAGGTGAAGTGGACTTCGGCGTTCTGCGGGGTCCACAGCTGGACGCCGGTCGACGTGGACGACTTCACCTCGGCTCGCTTGCCCTGCGACTCACAGAAGGCATTCGCCTTTTTGATCGCCTCGAGCTTCACCTCGGCGTCGCTGGTCAAGCCGCCATGTGCCCGTGATCCCACCATGTAGGCGTCGCGCCCAGTGGGGACGACGTCGGTCACGGTCGTGCAGGCGCAAAGGAGGGCGGCCACGGCCGCGGCGAGCAGGTTCTTCACAGCATCTGTCCTTTCACTTTCTCGCCCAGCTGGTCGTCGAGCGCGGCGAGCATGCCCCGGGCGAAGGTGGGGTTGCGGTGGGCCTCGCCGGCCGTGTTCACGATGTACTCGCGGCGCTTGAGCATCGCCACGTAGGCCATGCCGATGATGCGGCCGCGGCGGGCCTCATCCAGCAGCTGCTCCAAGCACTCGACCGTGTCCTTCGAGATGGTGTCCGCCACCAGGGAGTAGGGCGGCTTCATTTCTTCGTCGTCCCGAGCTCGCGGCGCATTGAGACGCGGCGCGCGCCGGGTTCCGCTTCAGACTGGACTACCCTGGCGGAACCTCGTTCGACCACCGAGGCCTTCGCGGAGGCGATGGGCGCCCCCACCGCTTCGGACGTGGCGCTCTTGTGAATCCGGCGCGGAGAAACGGCGTGCGCAACGTAGGACATCCACTGGATGTCGTCCTGTTGGTACGTCTGCGTCTCCTGCGAGTTGTAGGCAGCCAGGCGAATGCCACCGCGGCGGCCGGCCAGGCGTTTCAGCAGGCGTTTCCCGCTTTTCAGCTGCACGAGCACGTCGTCCTCGATTTCGGGCTCGGTGCCCGGCTCGACCAACACGTATTCGCCCGGCATGTACCGCGGGACCATGCTGTCGCCCACCACGCGGCAGACGAAGGCCTGCGGATCGTTCGAGGTCACGTCGGCGTACTCGGTGGCCAGGTTGCGGGGGTCGTCGATCGCAAATTGCGCGACATCGAAGGTGGTTCCGCGCACCCAGACCTTCCGGGCGGTCGCGCCGTACTCGGCCGCAGCTTCTTTCACGGTGCGCTCCGCTTCCGGCCCAGCCCGGCGCCGCTCAAGCCACCCGTCGATGATGCGCGGCATGTCCGGCGGCTCGGCCATCAGCAGCAGGAAGTCGCCCGGGTGATGAGCCTGCGCCAGCACGTAGTTCTGGGCCCGCGGCGACACCGCGTGCGGGGTCTTCACTTCGACCCAAGCCACCGAGCCGTCCTCGAAGTCGAGCCGCAGGTCGGGCGTGTAGCTGGGCAGGTACTCGGCGAACCAGGGCTGCAGGTCACTCCGGTCGGCCGCCTCGGTCCGGCGTGCCTGCACCCCGGCGCGCACGAAGAGGTCGACCGCCACCTGCTCGAGCGCGTTCTCGGTCGGCGACCAGGTGCGGGCACGCTGCTGCTCCTGCTGTGCGATGGCCGGGCTGATGTCCTCCGGCCGCACATCGATGAGGCCGGCGAACTTGGCAACCGCCGGGCCGTTCAGCGGGATCTTCCCGTTCAGGTACTGGCTCAGCGCGGGCTGTGAGAAGCCCAGGCGCTCCGCCACCTCGTGCTGCGAGATGGGTTCGCCGCGGTCGGCCTTGGCGTTCTTCCAGGTGTGGAAGGCGGCCTTCAGGCGGGCGGCGTCTTGGAGCTGTTCGGGGGTGAGCGGTTTCGCGGGCATGGTTCGCACCTTATGAGCCCTCCTTAATGGAATCAAACAAGGGCGACTTAAAACGGGTGGACAGCTTGCATAAGTACGACTTACCATTGGCGGTATGAGTACGTTCAAAGCCATCCGTCTGTGCCTGGGCGTCACGACGGCCGAGATGTCCCGAGCCCTGGAGATGACCTCCGCCAACGTGTCGTACATGGAGCGCGGCGCCACGGTCATGCCGAAGACGGCCGAGAAGCTGATCACGTACGCGGCATCGCTGGGCGTGCCGCTCACGTACGACCAGGTCTACGGCGCCGCGGAGCTTCCCCCGCCGCGCCTCATCGAGGCCGCGTCGAAGGCGGCCTGAGCCATGGCCATCTCGTCGCGGGCTCATTCGGGCCACCTGCCGAGGCTGATGTTCACGCGCAGCCGGGTGATCAGGTCGCGCACCTTGCGCCACGCCCACCAGGCGAGCTCGTCGTCGGGATCGGTCATCGGTCTTCACCTCCAGCTCCGGCGCACGCGGTCAGCCACCAGCAGCAGCTCGCTCGCCTGTCGTTCGTACTCCTGGGCAGCGCGCTCGGCCAGCCGCTTGAGCAGCCGGTGCACCGCGGTGCGGGCCCATTCCATCGTGTGGTCGTTCGGTGTGTCCATGGCCGCCACTGTCGCTGCCGGCGGCGGAAAACGCATCCACACGGTTCCACATCGCCGCGCCGCCCACCGGCCGCCGGCACAACTTTTTGGAGGCGTTTGGAATGCTTGAATCCCTCAACGATGCGCTCGTCGAGTGCGTCAAGGCCTGCGGGGGCAGCAAGGTGGTGGGCGTGGCCATCTGGCCCGCCAAGGGCGTCGAGCCCGCGCAGCGCCATCTGCTCGCCTGCCTGAACCCGGACCGCAACGAGAAGCTCGGGCCCGACGAGTTGCTCCACATCCTGCGCTTGGCGCGCGATCGCGGGTGCCACGTCGGCATGCAGTACCTGGCCGAGACGCTCAGCTACGCCGAGCCGCTGCCGATCGAGCCGCGCGACGAGGCCGACGAGCTGCGCCGCAAGATGCTCGAGATGGGCCGCCAGCTGCAGGAAGGGCTCGCGAAGCTCGAGCGGCTGGAGAAGCCGGTGGCAACGGTGAGGGCGGTGGCATGAAGCCGGTGCTCTCCCGACAGACCGTGAACCCGACCATGGCCGCCCGTGGCCTGCGGTCGGCCGCGGAACTCGCCGCTTCGAAGCCGTGCGGGACACGGGTGCGCTACTACGCCGGGTGCCGGTGCACCGAATGCCGCGCAGCGAACTCGCGGTACGAGTCCGAGCGCCAAGCCGCACGAGCGCGTGGTGAAGCCAACGGCCTGGTCAGCGCCGCCCCGGCACGAGCCCATCTCGCCGCGCTGTCCCTGCAGGGCGTGGGCCGCAAGACCGCTGCCGATGCGGCCAAGGTGGCGCCGTCGATCGTCAGCAAGATCATTGACGGCCAGCGCGACAAGATCCGGGCGCAGACCGAGCGCCGCATCCTCGCGGTGACGTCCGCCACCGCGGCCGATGGCGCCTACATCGACGGCGCGCCGACCTGGGTGCTGCTCGACGAGCTGCTCGTGGACGGCTACAGCCGGGCGCGAATCGCCAGCGAAATCGCCGGCCGGCCGACTCGGTCCCTGCAGCTCTGCCGCGACCGGGTCACCGTGCGCAACGCGGCGCTCGCGCGCCAGGCGTACGAACGATTGCGGCTCGCGTCCCCGGACCTTTCGAAGCAGGCTCAGCAGCAGCTGGCCGAGCTACGTGACGAGCACTTCCGGCCCGACCGCATCCAGCGCGAGGCCGATGAGCTTGCCGCGGCGCGCGGCTGGCCTGCCGCTCCGATTACCCCTCCACCGCCGAGCGGCCGATGGCCGCAACCGGCAGGGCTGACGCACCGCGCGGCCGTGCTGATCGGGCTCGTGCACGCGCGGGTGTTCGACGACGCCGAGGAGGCCCATGCCCATCCGTGAGTACGCCAAGGTCGGCCCGAAGGCGTGGCAGGGTGCCACCTTCAAGCTGCTGCGCAAGAAGGGCCCGAAGGCCCTTCTCGTCGGCCTGTACCTGATGACCTCCCCGAGCTCGAACATGCTCGGTCTCTACTCCCAGCCCGTTCTGTACATGGCGCACGAGACCGGGCTCGGAGAGGAAGGGGCTTGGGAGGGGCTTCGAAGCTGCATCGAAGCGGGTTTCTGCAGCTACGACGAGGAGTCGGAAGTGGTGTGGGTCCACGAGATGGCCCGCTACCAGATCGCCGACGCTCTCTCCTCGGCAGACAAGCGCTGCAAGGGCATCCAGAAGGACTATGACGCCCTGCCGGACAACCCCTTCCTGGCCCCGTTCTTCGACCGCTACTCGGGCGCCTTCCACCTCAGCCGCAAGCGCCTCCCGGACGGTCTGAACACGTCTTCGGAGGAAGCCCCTTCGAAGCCCCATCGAAGCCAGGAGCAGGAGCAGGAGCAGGAGCAGGAGCAGGAGCAGGAGCAGGAGCAGGAGCAGGAGCAGAAAGAGACAAGCCACCTACCGGTGGCTCCCACTCTTCCTGCGGAAGACCGGCCCCAGCTCACCCTCGTCGAGGGATCCGGAACAGCCCCCAAGGAACCCCCGGACTGCCCGCACCTCGAGGTTCTCGCCCTCTGGGCCGAGGTGCTCCCGAAGCTCCCCCGTCACCTGCCCAGCCAGTGGAAGGGCACCAGGGCCGACCACCTCCGGGCCCGATGGCGCGAGACCGCCGTCGACAAGGGCTGGACGTCCAAGGCCGAGGGCCTGACGTACCTGCGAAAGCTCTTCGCCTACGTCGGCAAGAGCCCGTTCCTCACCGGCCTCACCAAGCCGCGAGAGGGCAAGCGCCCCTTCGCCATCGAGCTCGAGTGGCTCGTCAAACCCGCCAACTGGGCCAAGGTCCACGAGGGCAAGTACCACGAGGAGTCCGCCGCATGAAGCGCGCCGCCTTCGACGACACCAAAGACGCCGGCGAGACCATCGTCGGCAACACCCCGAACCTGCGCCCCTGCCGCACCTGCCACGAGGCGACGAAGTGGGAGCTGCTCTCGCTCTTCGGCGGCCTCTGCGGGCGCTGCTACGACGCGTACTGCAAGGGCGCCGGCAGCGGCCCGCTCGGCAAGCGCGAGGCCGGCCGCAAGTACCTGGCCGAGATGAACGCCCGGGTCGACCGGCACGGCGTGCGAGGTGCCCATGAGCCGGAATGATTCCGCCCCAGAAAACCGGAACGGGACGCTCGGCGAGCGGATCCTGGCGTGGCTGGCCGACGGGAACGAGGGCACCGTCGCGGAGATCCGCGCGCACTTCGGCGTGGCCGACATGAGCGTCCGGTACGCGCTGCGCAGCCTCATCGCCGCCGGCGTGCTGGAGCCCGCGGGCGGTGGCGAGCGTCCGAGCGGGCGCGGCCGGCCGCCGGAGCGCTGGGCCTGGAACGGCGCCGACCTCCCCAAGCCGAAGGCGCGCGACCCGTGGGCCACCACGCCGGGCGACTTCCGCCCCCTCACCGCGGCGCCGGACGTGCGCGCTGCGATCGCCAACCAGCACCCGCTCGCCACCGTGTGGGCGCAACCGAGGAGCACCGCATGAACCCGAACCGCAACCACATCCCCGCCGGGGACGACTTCGCCGAGCCGCACATGCGCTGGAACGGCACCACCCGCGAGACGCAGCCCGGCGAGCTGCCGCCGGCCACGCCGGACCCGGCCGTTGGCGTGTCGGGCTTCTGGGTTGGCCTCGGCCTGGTCGGCGCCATCGCTGCGGCCGTGGCGTGCTGGCACTGCGTGGCGACGTGGCTGCAGGGGGTGCAGTGATGGCCAAGCCCGCGCTCATCGTGCATCGCGGCAATCCCGGCTCGGTGCGGATCCAGGACGTTGTCTTCGACGGACCCGGCCTGCGAATGCAGATCACGAACGTGGTCGTGACCCACGGGCCGGAAGGCTTCTACATCGGCCCCATTCCCCGCGTCCTGCAGTGGCAGATGAACGTCGAGGACGTGATCCGACGCGTGCGCCACGCCTGCCGGAGGGCTCTGCTGTGATCGAGCTGACCCTCCCGTACCCGCCCAGCGCGAACCGCTACTGGCGCACCGCCGTCGTGTGCGGCCGGGCCCAGACGTATCCGTCGGCAGACGCGAAGGCCTTCAAGGCGGAGGTGCTGGCGATCGCGCACCGCGCGGGCCTGCGCAAGCCGCTGACCGGTCGCATCCGGCTTCACCTCGAGCTGTACCCGCACCGCCCGCAGGACTGGGCCAAGCGTGCCCGCCTCGACCCGCTCACGTGGGACGACGACGTGCGCTGCATCGACCTCGGGAACTGCGAGAAAGTGCTCAGCGACGCGCTCAACGGCGTGGCCTGGGTCGACGACAAGAAGCACCGCCGCATCGTGCTGGACCGCATGGAGCCGGACGAGCACGGCGCGCGCCTGGTCGTGCGCATCGAGCAGGTGCTGGCCGCGAATCCGCAGGGCGATCTGCTGGGGGCTGCAGCGTGACCGTCGCCGTCGATGTCCGCGATCCGCTCGGCAACCTGCTCGGCACCGTGCCCATGAAGCGCGCGGACTGGTGGCGAGACGGCGACCGGTTCCGCTTCTACGTGCAAGTCGAGATGCCAGCCGACCTGACGTCGCCTGTGCGTGAAGCCCCGCGCGTCGAGCTCACCGCCGCCGTCTGGAGCCGTGGCGGCCGGGCCGGCGAATGGTGCCTTTTGGCCCTGGCCAACGAGATCCCGAAGCTCGACCGCGTGGTCGGCTTCATCCCCGCCGCGACCGCGGCACAACCTGAGAGGAAGACCATGCGACAACTGACCGACCACGAGGTGAACCCCGTCAACCGTGAGCTGAAGATCGTCGTGCTCGACGAGCCCGGCCACGGCGGGGCCAACCACCGCTACGCCATCGACTGGAAGGCCCACGTCGACGGCATCGGCTTCCGGGACCAGGAGACGGGCGAGTGGCGTGACGCCACGCTCGTGCGCTTCCAGGACGGTCCGATCGGTGAGGTGGGCGTCAACGGCGTGACGCACGAGGCGCTGCTCGCCATCGTGGCCGACCGCCTGCGCAGCTTCCAGGCCGGCCCGTACTCGTGCAAGGCAAACGCCTGCGCGCTGACGCACATCGAGGAGGCGATGCACTGGTTGCAGCAGCGCACCATCGAGCGCATGCGCCGGGACGTCGAAGGCACGCACGCGGTCTGATGTCGAACTGCCCCGACTGCAAGCAAGCCGCCACGGTCTGGCACTGGGGCGGGATCCGGGCGGACTGCGAGGGATGCGCGATCCGCTCGGTGGCCCGCTGCCCGCCGCACATCCGCCGGGCCGAGTACGCCATGGTGGCGAACGACGAGCGCGAGGCCTTCGTCGACCAGGTCAACGCGGAGCGGCGGCGCATCCGCGAGCTGCGGGGAGGGCCGACGTGATGCTGCACGACTCTCTGACCTGGCTGGCCCAGTTCCTCTTCGGCGCGTGGCTCGGCTGGTGCCTCTGGAACGTCCTCGAGCTGCTCGTCGCGCCCTTCCTCGTCGACGGCCCGTGCACGAACGGGCTCTGGATCCGGGTGCCAGCCCGGGTTCGCGCCGCGCTGGACGCTGACGAGCTCGCCGCGGTGCTGGCCCACGAGATGGGCCACATCGCGCGCTGGCACGTGCCGGCCAACCTCGTGCGCCGCTGCTTCCTCGTGAGCGACACGCTCGAGCGGCGCCGTCAGCAGGAGCTCGAGGCCGACGACTACGCGGTGGCCCACGGCCACGGCGCGGCGCTGGCCCGTGTGCTGAAGCGCTTCGGCCGCACGCCCTTCGACCGGGCGCGAGCGCGCCGCCTGCTGGGCATCGTCCGGTGATCGCCGTCTTCCATCCCGATGGCACCGTCGCGTCCGGCTTCGTCGCGGACGCTGGCCGCCCCTCACGTCGTCGGCTTCGCAGGACCTTCGCCGCCCTGATGGGCGAGAAGTGGGGCGAGCTCTGGGAGCGCGGCTACCGACTGGGGACGCTGACGTGACCGAGACCCACGTCGTCGGCTGCACCGGCAAGTCCCGGTTCACGCGCTTCGGCCAGGCCGAGCGCGCCGCCGTCCGCCGCAACCGCAAGGACGGCGGATCCCACCTCGAGGCCTACCACTGCCGCCACTGCCACGGCTTCCACGTCGGCGAGGCGCGCGACTACCGGCCCCGGAAGAGAAAGACCAAGGAATCCGCATGACCCCGAAATGGCTCGACCGCCGCATCGCCGCTCCCGGCCCGTACCTGACGCTGTGCCTGTCGGAGGCTGAGTTCCGCGCCGCCATCGCCCCGCTCAAGCCGCCCGAGGTGCCGGCGTGGATCAAGACCGGACGGGCCCACGCGACCACGCACTTCTTCGTCCACAAGGACGGCGCGACCTGCGCCGTGGTCTGCCTCGGTGAGGGCTACCAGGATCGCAACCCCATCGAGGTGGCGGGCCTGCTGGTGCACGAGGCGGTGCACGTCTGGCAGTCCTACTGCGACGACATCGGCGAGCGCCACCCGGGCGACGAGCAGGAGGCCTACGGCATCCAGTCCATCGCGCAGGAGTTGCTCGCGGAGTTCGCACGGCGACAATCCTGACCATGCCAGCAGTAAAGCCCGGAACCCTCACCCCGAAGGAAGCCACCTTCGTTTCGGAGTACCTGGTCGACCGCAACGCGACCCGCGCTGCGATCGCGGCCGGGTACAGCCCCCGCTCGGCGGCAAAGACCGGCTACGAGATGCTGCAGAAGCCAAGGATTCAAGCCGCCATCCGGGCCGCGCTCAAGGCCCAGGAGAAGCGCACGCTGATCACGGCCGACGCCAACCTGCGCAGGATCGAGCTCATGGCCGAGAAGGCGGAAGCCGCGGGCGAGTGGGGCCCGGCCATCCGCGCACGCGAGCTCATCGGCAAGCACTACCGCAGCTTCGTCGACAAGGTGGAACTGACCGGACAGAACGACGGCCCCGTCGAGTTCACCGAGATCCGCCGCACGATCGTCCGAGCAGAACCGCAGAAGTCGTGAGCGTCCTCGACATCCCCACCCCCGAGGTATTCGAGCCCCTGCTGGTGCCCGCCCGCTACAAGGGCGCTCACGGCGGCCGCGCCAGCGCGAAGTCGCACTTCTTCGGAGGCATGTGGCTGGAGGAGAACATCGCCGAGCGCCTCGACTTCGTGTGCCTGCGCGAGGTGCAGAAGTCGCTGGACTTCTCCGTGCGCAAGTTGCTGATCGGCAAGATCCAGCAGCACAACGCCGGGGCCTACTTCGACGTCTACGACAAGAAGCTCGTCTCGAAGAAGGGGGGCACGACGATCTTCCAGGGCATGCAGGACCACACAGCCGACAGCATCAAGTCGCTGGAGGGCTTCGACCGGGCATGGATCGAGGAGGCACAGAACTTCGGCCAGCTGTCGCTCGACCTGCTGCGCCCGACGATCCGAAAGAAGGGGAGCCAGATCTGGGCGTCGTGGAACCCGAAGTTCGCAACCGACCCCATTGACAAGTTCCTGCGCGACACGCCCAACAAGGGCGCCGGCGTGCCGAAGAACGCGGTGGTGGTGACGGCCAGCTGGCGCGACAACCCGTACTTCTCCGACGAGTCGCGCGCCGACATGGAGTACGACTGGGCCCACGACCCCGAGAAGGCGGCGTGGATCTGGGACGGGCAGTACCTGAAGAACAGCCAGGCGCAGGTGTTCAAGCGCTGGCGCGTCGAGGAGTTCGACGTCGATCCCAACTGGACGATCCGGCAGGGCGCCGACTGGGGCTTCTCCGTCGACCCGTCGGTGCTGGTGCAATGCGCGATCGTGGGCAAGCGCCTGTACGTGGCGCACGAGGCGTACAAGGTCGGGTGCGAGATCGACCTGCTGCCCGACCTCTTCCGCACGGTGCCGGACTCGGAGATGTGGGGCACGACGGCCGACAGCGCGCGGCCCGAGACGATCAGCTACATGCAGCGCCACGGCTTCCCGAAGATGCTGCCCGCGATCAAGGGCGCGCGGTCGCTGGAGGAGGGCGTCGAGTTTCTGCAGACGTTCGAGATCGTCGTGCACCCGCGCTGCCAGCACACCATCGACGAGATGGCAGCGTACAAGTTCGCGATCGATCCGCTCACGAAGGAAGTGCTGCCAAAGCTGGCCGACAAGGACAACCACGTCATCGATGCGCTGCGCTACGCCTGCGAGGGCGCGCGGCGGGCCGAGCTGGCGAAGGAACAGGACACCGCTTCGGCCACGCCACCGCCCCGGATGGTGAACCACTGGGCTCGCCGGTAAACTGCGCCCCATCACGACCGGCCGCCCGGTCCGCTGAGTAGTCGAGCCGCCAGCAGCTCATCTGACCCCTGAAGGGGACGATGACATGGCCCGACTGAGCAACGAAGACCGCCTGCACCAGGTACACCGCGACGCCCTGCGCGAGTTCGACGACATCCAGGCCGCGGTGCGGGAGGAGCGGCTGCAGTGCCTGGAGGACCGCCGCTTCTACGCCCTCGCCGGCGCTCAGTGGGAGGGGCCGCTGGGCCAGCAGTTCGAGAACCGCCCCCGCTTCGAGTTCAACAAGGTCCACCTGGCGGTGATCCGCGTGGTCAACGAGTACCGGAACAACCGGATCACCGTCGACTTCCAGCCGAAGGATGGGGCCACGAACGACAAGATGGCCGACGCGTGCGACGGGCTGTACCGGGCCGACGAGAAGGCCTGTAGCGCGGAAGAGGCCTACGACAACGCCTTCGAGGATGCCGTCGCCGGCGGCATGGGCGCCTGGCGGGTGCGGGCCTGCTACGAGGACGAGCACGACGACGAGAACACGCAGCAGCGCGTCGTTCTCGACCCGATCCACGACCCCGAGTCCTCCGTCTTCTTCGACCTCGGCTCGAAGCGCCAGGACAAGGCGGATGCGAAGCGCTGCTACGTGCTTCACGCCTACACGCCGGCCGACTACGAAGAGGAGTTCGAAGACAGCCCCGACAGCTGGCCGCGCGAGATCACCCAGTGCGAGTTCGACTGGTGCACGCCGGACATCGTGTGGGTGTGCGAGTTCTACAAGACCGAGGAGAAGCGCGAGACGGTGCGCTTCTACCGCGGCATCGACGAGGACGCGGAGGACATGCGCGTCACCGACACCGACATCGAGAACGACCCGGAGCTGCTCGACGAGCTCGAGGCCACCGGCTTCCGCCTGGTGCGCGAGAAGAAGGTTTCCCGCAAGGTGGTGCGCAAGTACCTGCTCAGCGGCGGCAAGGTCCTCGAGGACTGCGGCGAGATCCCGGGCGCCGTCATCCCGATCGTGGTGTGCTTCGGCGAGCGCCGCGTGATCGACGGCGTCGAGCGCTGCTGCGGCCTGATCCGGTTCGCCAAGGACGCCCAGCGCCTCATCAACATGCTGATGAGCTGGCTCGGCGAAATGGCCGCTCGCTTCGACATCGAGAAGCCCATCTTCGACCCGAAGCAGGTAGCGCAGCACTCGACGATGTGGGCGCGCGACAACATCGACAAGTTCCCCTACCTGCTGGCCGACTCGCTCAAGGACGTGCAGGGCAACCCGATCCCCGGCACGGCCGCACCGCTCGCCTACACGAAGGCGCCGCAGGTGCCGCCCGCGATGGCCATGCTCGCGCAGATCGCCTTCCAGGCCCTGGAGCAGATGCTCGGCAACCAGGAGGCCGGCGAGCAGATGCAGCCCAACATCTCGGGCAAGGCTGTCGAGCTCATCCAGAACCGCCTGGACATGCAGTCCTTCGTGTTCGTCAGCAACTTCAAGCGCGCGATGAAGCGCTGCGGGGAAATCTGGCTCGCGATGATGAAGGCCATCGTCGTTGAGACCTCCCGCCGCATGAAGACCGTGGGCCGCAACGGCGAGGTGGGAAGCGTGATGGTGAACCAGCCGGGCTTCGACCAGGAGACCGCCCGCCGGATCATGCTCAACGACCTGAACAAGGCGAACTTCGAGGTGGACGTCGACGTGGGCCCGAGCAGCACGAGCCGTCGCGCGGCCACCGTGCGCGCGATCGTGGGCGTGATGCAGTTCACCCAGGACCCGGAGACGCTGCAGGTGCTGACCAGCATGGTCCTCGCCAACCTGGAAGGAGAGGGCATGGAGGACGTGCACAAGTGGGCCCGCGACAAGCTGGTCCGCATGGGCGTCGCCACGCCGACCGACGAGGAGCAGGCCAAGCTCGACCAGGCCGCAGCCAACGCGCAGCCGGATCCTCAGGCCCAGTACCTCATGGCGGCCGCCCAGAAGCAGGCCTCCGACGCGGCACTGTCCCAGGCGAAGACGGCCAACACCGCGGCCGACACCGACCTGAAGCAGGCCCAGACGGTGAAGACGCTGGCCGAGGCCGGCAGCACGCGCACGCACGAGCAGCTGGGCTTCGCGCAGGGTATGCGGGACCTGATGACGACGCCCGAGGCGGACCTCGGCGCGGCCTCGCCGGTAAGTACGACTTCATGAAATCGGGCGGTGTCGCTATCATTCCGACTTACATCGCTACCTGACCACGCAAATGAAGCCGTCCACGCTCCTCCGCCAGCTGCTCGCCCGCCTCATGCTGCCGTCGCTGTGCCTGCGCCTCGGCGAGGAGGGCGACGGCGAGACGGAGGGCGATCCGGAGCCGGGCGACGACGGCACGACGTCGGAAGGCGAGGACGCCACTGGCGCCGATGACCACGACCTCGACGACGACCCGGACGCGGACCCCGATGCCGATCCGGAGGCCGATCCCGACGCGGACCCGGATGCCGAGGGCGACCTGGTCGTGTCCCTCGACGGCGAGACCGAGCCCGAGGAAGAACCCGGCGAGCAGCAGAAGCCCTGGGTCAACGAGCTGCGCAAGCGCAACCGCGAGCTCGTGCGCAAGCAGCGCGAGAACGAGGCCGAGATCGCCCGCCTGAAGGGCACCACCACGCAGCCGGCCGCCATCGTCGTCGGCGAGAAGCCCACCATCGAGAGCTGCGGCTGGGACGGCGAGAAGCTCGACAAGGAATTGAACGCCTGGCACGAGCGCAAGCGCGCCGCCGAGAAGCAGGAAGAGGGACGCACCGAGGCCGAGAAGGCCGCGAAGGCCGCCTGGGACAAGACCGTGGGCGACTACGGCACCGCGAAGACGGCCCTCAAGGTGACGGGCTTCGCCGAGGCCGAGGCCAACGTGCAGGACGCGCTCAGCCCCACCCAGCAGGGCATCGTGCTCGACGTGCTGCCCGCCAAGCAGGCCGCCCTCTTCGTGTTCGCGCTGGGCAACGCGCCCCAGAAGCTCAAGGAACTGGCCGCGATCACGAACCCCGTGAAGTTCGCCGCAGCCGTCGGCAAGTTGGAGGAAAAAGTGATGGTCAAGCCCCGCAAGGCACCCCCCGCACCGGAGCGCCAGGTGCGCTCTTCGGTCCCCGCCGCGTCCGCGGTCGACAGCCAGGCCGATCGCCTGCGCAAGGAAGCGCGTCAGACCGGCGACTACAGCAAGGTGGCCGACTACCGCCGCCAGCAAGACGCGAAGAAGCAGAAGAAACAAGCGGCCTGACCCTCGTCAGGTAGCACCAGGATTCGCCCACCTCAACGGGCAGTCAGGAGGCCACCGTCCGGCCCTCAACGGATGAGTTCAGAAGCGCGGCGCACGCCGCATCGACCAACTCATTCGTAGGAGTCCACCGTGGACCTCAAAACCCGTCGCAAGCTCCGGCCCATCGCGGTCGCCGCCCTCTCCGCCGCCTACGGCATCCAGGGCTTCTTCAACTCCGTCGCCGCCACCGGCCGCGACAAGCTCTTCGAGCACATGGCCGACCACGGCCTGGTGCTCGGCGTCAACGCGCTGACGCGTGACCTCGAGATCCTCTTCGAGGAGTTCATCGTCGGTTTCGACGCCGCCTGCGTGATCTCGCAGGAAGCGGCGTTCATGTACCCGGACCAGCAGTCCATGCAGCGCGCCGGTGACACCGTCTACCGCCCGCAGGACTACCACATGGACGTGGTCTCGGGCCTGGACATCTCGGCGGCCACGCCCACCGACCTGATCCAGCGCCAGGTGCCTGCGACGTACAAGTCGCCGCAGAACATCCTGTACACCCTCGACGCGAAGGAAATGCGTGACCCCGCGCACAAGCAGAACGCCGGCCGCGCCGCTGGCCTGCGCCTGTCGGGCCAGATCGACAGCGACATCTACGGCGCGATCGCGCTGCAGGGTGGCAACGTGATCAAGAAGGTGGGCGCGATCAGCTGGGACGACGGCGCGATGGCCGAGGCCATCCTGCTGTCCAAGGGCATGCCGATCAACGCGCGCCGCAAGATGTTCTTCAACCCGTTCGACTACAAGGACGTGGCGAAGGACCTGGGCAACCGGGCGTACATGGGAACGACCAACCTGGACGCGTACGAGCGCTCGCGAGTGCCGGACATCGCCGGCTTCCAGACCTTCCGCACCGACAACCTGTACAACCTGGCGGCCGTCGGCACGGTGACGGGCACCACCCTCGGCGCGGCCGCGTCCTTCACGCCGTCGGCGATGACCGGCGACCTGCCGACCGACAACCGCCGCATGACCATCACGGTCGCCGGCGCGAACATCGCCAACATCAAGAACGGCGACGTGTTCACCATCGGCGCGGCCGGTACCGCGGTCAACGCGGTGCACATGATCACGAAGGACGACACCGGCCAGCTGCAGACCTTCCGGGTCATCAGCGGCGGCGGCACCGCCTCGCTCGTGATCACGCCGCCGATCGTGGCGACCGGCCCGTACAAGAACGTGACGCAGGCCGGCGCGAACGGCGCGGCGATCACCTTCCTGAACACGGTGTCGAAGCCGGTGAACCCGTTCTGGGTCGACGGCGCCGTCGAGCTGATGGTCGGCAAGCTGGCCTTCCCGGAAGGGCAGGGCGCCCAGGTCATGACCGCCACCTCGAAGAACAAGGTGCCGCTGATCATGTCGTACCAGTTCGACCACCTGAAGGCGAAGACGACCTGCCGCTTCACCTCGCTGTACGCGCCCACGGTGCTGCAGCCCGAGCTGTGCGGCCTGGTGATCGCCAACCAGACCTGATCGTCGCAACGACGTGAACCCAGGGGCCGCGGGAGCGGCCCCTTCCTCCAAGGAGAACCCCGTGACCCAGACCACCCGACCCGATCCCAACTTCCCGATGGCCCTCTTCGTGCACGGCGGCGCCGAGCTCGTCGACGGCACCCCGGTGACCTCGTGCGTGGTGCACACGCCCGAAGCCCTGGAGGCCGCCCAGGCCGAGGGCTGGCACCGCAGCGCTCCCGAGGCGCTGGCCGCACACGAAGCTGCCGAAGCGGAGGCCGAGGCCAAGCGCCAGGCCGAGGTCGCCGAGAAGGCCGCCCAGGCCGAGGGCAAGGCGCCCACGCGCCCCGAGCTCGAGCAGAAGGCCACCGAGCTGGGCATCAAGTTCAAGCCGCAGACCTCGAACAAGCAGCTGCTGGCCGACATCGAGGCCAAGCTGGCCGCGAAGAACGAGTGAGGCCGCGATGGGCTGGACGAAGCGTGACCTCGTGAACGCGGCCTTCGACGAGCTGGCGATCGCCGGCTACGAGTTCGACCGCAGCCCGGAAGAGGACGACGCGGCCCTGCGTCGCCTGGACGCCATGCAAGCGACCTGGGTGGGCCAAGGCATCCGCATTGGCTACGCGCTGCCCTCCAGCCCATCCGATTCCGATCTCGACCAGGAATCGGGCCTCCCGGACTACGCCGTCGAGACCACCTTCCTGAACCTGGCCATTCGCATGGCCCCGGGCAACGGCAAGCAGCTGAGCCCGGAGACGCGCCGCAACGCGTCCGACGGGTACGACGTGCTCATGGCCGACGCAGCGCGCCCGCGCCGGCAGCAGTACAGCGGCACGCTGCCGGTGGGCGCGGGCAATCGCACCTGGCCGCAGCGCGGGCCCTTCTACCCGGCCCCCACCAACAACCCCCTGGAGGTCGCCCAGGGCGGCGGCCTCGACATCGCGGAGGAATGACCCATGTCGTCCATTCAACGGATGCCCACCGCGACGCCGACCGAGGCCTCGCAGATCCCGTTCTACGACCCGAACAACGGGCGCGACTCGAAGTGCTCCATCACCGACCTCGCCGAGCTGCTGCAGTCCCTGCTCAACGTCAACGGCGAGCTCACCACGCAGGCCGCGGCACCCAGCGGCTCGGGCTTCAGCGTCACGGTGACGCCGCCGGTCGAGGGCGGCAGCGTGTGGCTCAAGCTCTCGCCCCTGGGCGCGTACGCCGCCGGCGGCGTCGTGCTGCCGCTCACCCCGGTGGAAGGCCAGGAGGTGCTGGTGACCAGCACGCAGACCGTCACCGCCCTGGGCGTGACGGTGGCCGGCATCAGCGGGGCATCGGTCATCGGTGGCCCGACCACCATCGGCACCGCGACCCCCTTCCGCATGCGCTACAACCAGGTCGACAACGCCTGGTACCGCGTGGTCTGACGCGAGCAGCAGCCCGTGAAGATCCCGATCCTGAACGGCATCTACACCGACGTGTCGGCGGACTTCCGCACGTCGTACCCGCTGAACCTCGTGCCGGTGCCGAAGCAGACCGGCATCAACGAGGGCTATCTGCGCACGGCCGAGGGGATGCTCACCTTCGCCGAGCTCGAGCTCCCGACCGATGATCACCAGGACCGCGGCGCGATCACCTGGAATGGCATCTGCTACCGGGTGACGGGCAAGTACCTCATCCGCGTCGACGACGGTGGCGTGTTCTCGCCTGGCGTGCGCACGATCCTCGGGGAGGTGGGAACCGACGGCCAGCAGGTCTCCATCGACTACGGCTTCGACTACCTGTCGATCGGGTCGGCGGGCGGGCTGTTCTACTACTCGCCCGGCGCCGGCCTGCAGCAGGTGACCGACCCGGACCTCGGCACGGTCATCGACCACATCTGGATCGCGGGCTACCGCATGGTCACCGACGGCGCGACGATGGCCGTCACCGAGCTGAACAACCCCTTCGAGGTCAACCCCACGAAGTACGGCAGCAGCGAGGCCGCGCCCGATCCGATCAAGCGCTTGCGCCGCATCAGCAACCAGGCGGTGGCCCTGAACCGCTTCACCACCGAGTTCTTCGACAACATCGGCGGGAGCAACTTCCCGTTCCAGCGCAACCAGGGGGCGATGATCCCGAAGGGGTGCGTCGGTACGTTCGCGAGCTGCTACTTTGGTGAGACCTTCGCCTTCGTGGGCGGCGGTGTGGACGAGGAGACGTCTGTCTTCATCGGCGCACCCGGTGCGGCCGAGAAGATCGCCACGCGCGAGATCGAGATCATCCTTTCCGAGTACACGCCCGCCCAGCAGGAGACCATCGTCCTCGAGGCCCGCGCCGGCAAGATGCACCAGTTCATCTACATGCACCTGCCCGACCGCACGATGGTCTTCGACGCGGCCGCCACAAAGGTGCTCGGCGAGTACGTCTGGTTCGAGGTGAACTCTGTCGACGACCTCGGCATCGAGCAGCCGTACCGGGCCCGCAACTTCGCGTACGCCTATGGCAAGTGGCTCTTCGGCGACACGCTGCGCGCTCAGGTGGGCTACCTCACGGACAAGACCGCGCTGCAGTTCTTGGCCCGGACCCCCTGGCAGTTCGACACGGCGCTGCTGTACAACGAGGGCCGCGGGCTGATCATCAACGAGCTCGAGCTCGTGCGCCTGCCTGGTCGTCCCGCGATCGACCTGCAGCAGCCAACGAACCAGCCGCCCGCCGCCGTGTGGCACTCGTACACGAACGACGGGCTGCTCTGGAGCACGCCCCGGGCGAGTGGCCTCACGCGGCCCGGGATGACGAAGGCCCGCACGACCTGGCGCAAGCAGGGCAAGGTGGAGCACTACCGGGGCCTGCGCTTCCGAGGGATGAACAACCCGTACCCCGACGCGATCGTGCGCCTGGAGGCCCGGATCGAACTGCTGGCGGGGTAGGGCATGGGGCAGCTCCCATCGGTCACCCGTGCCCAGCTCAGCCGGGCGCTCAACAACGAAACGGCGGTGGTGCGCGCCGTCGAGGCGCTGCTCTCCGGCGTAAGGGACGCGCCCGACGAGATCGAGCAGGCCCAGCAGACCGCCGACCAGGCCGTCGAGGATGCGGCGACCGCCCAGAACGCTGCCGACGCCGCCGGCACTGCGGCCTTGAACGCGCAGACCGCCGTCAACACGCTGTCCGCCGTGCCCTTCGTGACGATCGGCGCGTCACCGGCGACGGCGAACGAGCGGACGCTGGCGGTCGACCCGCTGGGCCTCTCGCTCACGGATGGCGGCCCGAACAACCCGGTGACGATCGCCCGGGCTGACCTGGTCTCGGTCCTCGGCGCCGACGTGTCCGACAGCACGGCCGCCTTCGTGAACGCTGGAACGCTCGCGCTCAACCTGGTCGCCGGCGCCACCTACTTGGTCGAGGCGCTCGTGACCTTCCAGGCCGCAGCCACCACCACGGGCCTCGCACTCGGTTTCGCCCTCCCGGCCGGGGCCACCATCAGCGGCATGTTCCAGCACAACACCACGGCCACGGCGCTGGAAGGCTCGTACAACATCGCGGCCGGCGCGGTGAAGGGCAACACCACGGGCGTGCTCGTGGCCACCGAGAACGCGCCGGTGCAGGGCAGCTGGCTCATCAAGACCGACGTCACTGCCGGCGCGGCGCAGCTGCTGTTCCGCAGCGAGGTTGCCGCGTCGGCGGTGACCCTCAAGGCGGGGCTCTCCGCGCTGATCGCGCGCCGCCTCGCCTGATCGGGCCGCAGGGCCCATAATCGCGCCATTCGACGGGCCACGCCCGTCCGCTGAGCCACCAGAGCCGCCAGCAGCTCACCACCCCCGCACACGCGGGAACGTGAGGACTGCTGAGATGCGCAACTTCTTGCGGATCGCCTCCGGCGTGAACGTCACGCCGCTGATGCTGGCGATCGCACGCCGCCCCGAGCTCTGGACCGAGGACACCTTCCTCCGCCACTACCCCCAGGGCCCCTTCGGCAAGATCGATTCGATCATGCTGCGCTTCCCCGAGAAGGTTGTCTTCGAAGGGAAGGGGGCCGAGAAGAAGCTCGCGCTCTACAAGGCGAACAAGCTGGCCGGCTACGACCAGCACGAGTCGATCGACTACCCGGCCTACGCCGCGCTGCCGGAGGCGCGCGACATCGTCATGAACGTGTTCGCGGCGGTGCGCGGCACGCGCCTGGGCCGCGTGATGATCAACCGCATCGCCCCGGGCGGCGCGATCTTCCCGCACGCTGACACCCCCGAACACGCCGGCTACTACTCGCGCCACCACGTGGTGCTGCAGAGCGCCGAGGGCGTGAAGTTCCGCGCCGGCTCCGAGCAGACGTACTGGGAGACCGGCTCCGTCTTCTGGTTCAACAACGCGCTCGAGCACGAGGTCGTCAACGACAGCCCGATCGACCGCATCCACCTCATCGTCGACGCGAGGTGCGCGCGATGATCGCCGAGGCCATGGTTCTGCTCGCGTCCGCGGAGGGCCTGTCCAAGCCGGGCACCTACTACCGAGTCGAGCGTTGGAAGCACCTGCGCGCCGAGATGCTGCCGCTGCTCGTTCGCCACTGGCGTGAGGTCGCGCTCAACCACGACGACGTGCCACTCGACATCGACGAGGCGAAGTACTCCGAGCTCGACGAGGCCGGCGCGCTGCACATCGTCACCGCCCGCCGCCATGGCCTGCTGATCGGCTACCACGTCGCGATCGTCTCCGGGCACCTGCACTACCGCTCGACGCTGCACGGCATCACCGACGTGTACTGGGTCGCGCCCGAGTGCCGTCACGGCGTGACCGCCATGCGCCTCTTCCAGGCCGTCGAACGCGAGCTCAAGGCCGTCGGCGTCCGCAAGCTTTTCACCGCCACCAAGCTGCACCTCGACCAGGGCCCCCTGTTCGAGCGCCTCGGCTACCGACCCGTGGAGCGCCTCTATGCGAAGCTCATCTGACACGCGGCGCTGGCCGCATCTGGAGGGCCTCGCGGCCCGCATGACGACCGTCGCCGCCGCCGTGGTTGGTGCGGCTGTGGTGGGCGGCGTGGCCTCGTCCATGTCGCAGGCCGACGCGGCCGAGGACGCTGCGTACCAGCAGAGCCAAGCGGCCGACAAGGGCATGCTCGAGCAGCGGCGGCAGTTTGATGCCACGCAGAAACTGCTGGCCCCGTTCGTGACGGCAGGCACAGGCGCGCTCGGCCAGCAGCAGACCCTGCTCGGCCTGAACGGCAACGCCGCACAGGCGGATGCCATCGCCGCGCTGCAGGCCTCCCCGGGCTTCACCTCGATGCTGCAGCAGGGCGAGAACTCGATCCTGCAGAACGCCGCGGCCACCGGGGGGCTGCGCGGCGGCAACACGCAGGCCGCGCTCGCGCAGTTCAGCCCTGCGCTGCTCAACGCGACGATCAACGATCAGTACGCCAAGCTCGGCGGCCTCTCCTCGATGGGTCTGGGCGCGGCCACGCAGACCGGCGCCTTCGGCCAGGCCGCCACCAACAACGTCACGCAGCTGCTGCAGCAGCAGGGCGCCGCGCTGGCCGGCAACGAGCTGGCCCAGGGCAAGGCGCAGGCCGGCATGTGGAACTCGGTCGCCAACGGCATCGGCAGCTACTTCGGTGGTGGAGGGAAATTCTGATGGGCCCCATCGACTACAGCATCGACGTGCAATCTCCCTTCCAGGCGGCCCTTCAGGGCTACCAGGCTGGTGCGGCCATTCGAGACGACCAGCTCAAGCAGCAGCAGCAGGCGAACGCGCTCGAGCTCCAGAAGCAGATGCAGGCGGACATCGGTGCGGTGTACCGCAACCCGAACGCGGGCGCCCGCGACTACGCCGCCCTCACGATGAAGTACCCGGCACTCAAGGACCAGTTCAAGCAGTCCTGGGACATGGTGGGGAAGGAGCAGCAGGCCGGCAAGCTGGACCTCATGACCCGCGCCTACTCGGCGCTGTCCACGGGTCGCGCCGACATCGCCGAGAAGCTGATGCGCGACACGGCCGAGGCCATGCGCAACAGCGGTGCCAGCGAGCGCGATGTGCAGTCGCAGGAGATGTGGGCCAACCTGATCAAGCAGTCGCCCGAGCAGGCCCGCCACCTCGGCGGCCTGATGCTCTCCAGCATCATGGATCCCGACAAGTTCGGTTCCACGTTCCAGACCCTGGGCGACCAGGGCCGCGCCGCGGACAAGGCTCCTGCCGAGCTGGCGCGCGCCGAGGCCGAGGCAGCGATCAAGGGCGTCGAGGCGGCGAACGCCCCCACCGCAGCCGGCCTCGCGAACGCCAACATCCGCAGCCAGATCGCTGAGCGTGCCGACCGCCTGAAGCTCGACCGCGACAAGCTGACCAGCGACATGGAGCTGGAGCTCTACAAGCTGAAGCAGACCCAGACGAACCTCGACGGCGAGGCGAAGAAGCTGCTCAACGACTCCACGCTCGCGTCGCTGGCGGCAGATCAGTCGGCCACTGCCACGATCAACCTGGCCGACCAGTTCGACAAGCTCGGCGGAGGCAACGGTGTCCTGGGCACCACCGCGGAGGCCTGGGCCAAGATCGCCGGCGACCAGGATGCGATGAGCCGCGCCCGGGCCGAGTACACCCGGCTTCGCAACTCCCAGGCGATCAAGAACCTCCCGCAGGGCAGCGCGTCGGATGCCGACGTGAAGATGGCGCTCGAAGGCTTTCCCCCGGAGACGGCCGACTCGAAGTACCTCTCCCAGTTCCTGCGGGGCATGGGCAAGCTGCAGCAGCTCGACGCAGCCGCGCAGAAGGCGAAGGCCGAATGGGTGAACGCGGTAGGCCACCTCGGCAAGCCGAAGGCGGACATCGAGGTCGACGGCATCAAGGTGCCGGCCGGCTCGTCGTTCGTCGACTTCTCCAACCAGTTCATCCAGAAGAAGGCCGACGAGCGCTCGGCGGCCAAGGCCACGCAGGCGGTGCAGGGCCGCGGCTACATGCGGTTCGCCAAGCCGGCCGCATCGGCGCCCGCGGCCGCCCCGGGTGCGGTCGACATCACCGGCGTGTTGCCCGCCACCGGGGGCCTCTGATGGCGGCGAAGGAGACCCCGAACAGCTACAAGGACCCGTACTGGTCCGAGCTGGCCACCGGCGTGGAGCAGAAGCTGCAGCTGCCGAAGGGCCTGCTCGTCGGCATCCTCACGCGCGGTGAGCGCAGCAATGCCGACCAGGTCAGCGAGGCGGGGGCGAAGACACCCTTCCAGATCATCGAGCCCACGCGCAAGGCGGGGATCGAGAAGTACGGGATCGACGCCTACCTGAGCCCGGAGAACGCCGCCGAGGTGGCCGGCCGGCTGCTGCAGGACTCGCTCAAGCGCAACGGCGGCAACCCGGCGCAGGCCGTGGGCGAGTACCACGGCGGCACGAACCGCGCGAACTGGGGCCCGCGCACGAAGGCGTACATCGCCCGGGTTGTGGGCAGCGCGAACGTGGAGGCGCCCGCAGACGCGCCGGCGGCACCTCCTGCCCCCTCCGGTACCGGCAGCACGTTCCAGCGCGTCCTGGCGGCCCAGCAGGCGCCCGCCGCGGCCGCCAGCATCGCCAACGTCTTCCAGGCCTACGAGAGCGGCCAGATGACCCCGGAGGAGGCCGCCGAGTTCGAGGCGGACGTTCAGGCGGGAAAGATGATGCTGCCGCGCGGCAAGGCGCTCAAGACGCCCGCCCAGGCTCCGGCGGCGCAGGCCTCCCAGGCGATCGAACTGCCGCAGGCAGTGGCCGACGCCTACCGCCTGGGCAAGATGCCGGAGGCCGACCGCGCCGAGCTCGACCGCGACTTGGCCGCCGGCCTGGTGAAGTGGCCCGGGGGCGCTGCGCAGCCCGAGGGCGTGCCGCTGCCCGCAGCGGTGCCCCCCGGCACGCAGACGCCGGCTGCGACGGCGCCGATGGTGCCGGACACGCCCACGAGCCTCGGCGAGGAGATCGTCGGCGGCATCGAGACGGGCGCGCAGCTCGCCACCGGCGCTGTGGGCGGCACGATCGGCACCATCGGCGGGGCTGCAGGCGCTGCCGCGGCCGCAGCCCTGAACGGTGATTTCGGCACGAAGCAGGCCGCCGACATGATCGAGCAGGCCGCGGCCCAGGGCGGCCAGGCGCTCACGTACCAGCCCCGCACCGTAGCCGGGCAGCAGCAGGCCCAGGTCGTCGGCGAGGTGATGCAGAACGCTGTGCCGCTGACCGGCCTCACCGGCGAGCTGCAGGCCCTGTCCACCGCCGCAGCACCGGTCGCGCAGGCGCCGCGTGCCGCTGTGGCCCGTGCGGGCCAGCAGGTCGCCGAGGCGGTACCGGCCCCCGTGGCCAACGCCGCGCGCGCGGGCGCCACCACCGCGCAGCAGGCCGCGGCCGCCATCGCCGCGCCCATCTCGTCCGTCACCGGCCGAGTGCGCAAGGCGCTGGCTCCGAGCTCGGAACGCAAGCCCACCCCGGGCACCGGCGGCAGCGCCGGCGCGGCGGGCACGGACGTGGCCACCATGCGCCGCGCGAACGCTCAGGACCTGCCGGTGCCGATCGACCTCACAGAAGGGCAGGCCACGCGGGAGCACGGGCAACAGCAGTTCGAGCGTGAGATCGCGAAGAACCCGGAGCAGGGCGCGCCGCTGCGCGAGCGGATGATGGATCAGAACCAGGCGCTGCTGCAGAACTTCGAGCACTTCATCGACCAGACGCAGGCGACGGCGCCGACGCTTCGGGCAGTGGGCACCGCGGTCGACGACGCCCTGGTGAAGCAGTACCGCGCCGACAAGGCCAAGGTCACTACGGCCTACAACCGGGCCCGGAAGTCCGAGGAGGCAGCTGCTGCAGTCGACCAGGCCGCGCCCGTGACGATCGGTGAGGGCGAGACGGCCCTGACCGGCACGCCCATCGGCTTCCTCAACGACCAGCCCACCGGCCTGCCAAACACCGCGCTCGCCGACGCGGCGCGGCAGTACGCGAAAAAGCTTGGCATCGCTGAGGAAGTCGACGGCCAGCTCGTGCCGAAACCCACCACCGTCGCGAAGCTCGAGGAGTGGCGCAAGGCGATCGGCGAGGCCGCCGGCTACGAGCCTGCCGACGTCCGCACGGCCACGATCATGAAGAAGCTGATCGACGGCCAGACCGAGCCGGTGGCGGGCCCGCTCTTCCGTGAGGCCCGCGCGATGCGTCACCGCCTGGCGCAGAACTACGAGGACCGAGCGGTCGTCAACCAGCTGCTCACGAAGAAGCGCGGCACTGAGGATCGCCGGGTGGCGTTCGAGGACGTGCTCGACCACACCATCCTCAAGGCCGGCACCAGCGTGGACGACGTGCGCGAGGTGCGACGAGTGCTCCAGCGCTCCGGCGAGGCAGGGCAGCAGGCTTGGCGCGAGCTGCAGGGCGCCACGCTCGGCCACATCCGTGACGAGGCGATCAAGGGTGTCGCCCGCGACAGCCGCGGCGTTCAGGTGGTTTCGCCGGCGGCGCTGAAGAAGGCCATCAACGGCCTCGACGTCGACGGGAAGCTCGAGGTCGTCTTCGGCAAGAAGGGCGCCGAGCAGCTGCGCGTGCTCAACGAGGTCGCCCAGGACGTGCTGGTGGCCCCGCCGGGGACCGTCAACACCTCCAACACCGCGAGCGTGATCCTCGCCGCCCTCGATATGGGCATGAGCGGCGCCGTCGGCGCGCCGCTGCCCATCGCCTCGGGCCTGCGCCTCCTCTCGAACCACATCAAGGACCAACGCGTCGCCAAGCGAGTCAAGGCCGCCCTCGGCCCCGCGGGCGAGCGCGAGCCGTCGAAGTTCTGACCCCACCCACACGAGACGACCATGACCGCACTCGCCGTGATCAACCCCTACCAGACGTTCTTCGACCTGGAAGGCGACCCGCTCGACAACGGACGCGTCTACTTCGGCATGGTGGACTCGGATCCGCGCACGTCGCCGAAGGCCGTCTTCTGGGACAAGGCCACCTTCCAGCCGGTGTCCCAGCCGGCGCGCACGAAGAACGGCTTCATCTACAACGCAGGGCGCCCGAGCCTCGTCTATATCGACGGCGACTTCTCGATGCTGGTGCTCGACAAGCGCGGCCGGACCGTGCTGTACGTGGCCAACTCGTCGGACTACGTGATCGACGTGCTCGGGCAGCTGGATGACGCGAGCGGCTCCTCGCTGGTCGGCTACAACCTCGGCGCGTTCAGCTCGACGAACCGGACCGTCCAGGACCGGCTGCGCGACGCCGAGAGCGTCTTCGACTACCTGACCGACATTCAGAAGGCAGCGATCCGCGCCGAGACTGGCGGCGCGACGGCCGAGTGCTCTCTCGATTTCCAGGACGCGCTGGACGACACGGTGTCGGGCTACGTGCGAATGGTGACCGGGCGCTACATGCTGGCGCGAACGCTGCGAGTGAAGAGCGGCACGAAGCGCGTGACGCTGCAGGGTGGGAGCCGCATCCGCACGCTGCTCTCGCCCAGCCTGACCGACGTCCAGCAGCCGCCCCAGAACGTCAATGCACTGATCATGGTGCAGGACAACAACGCGCACCTCTGCCTCGAGGCTCTCCGCTTCTTCTCGAACGTGGCATACACCGGTGTCGGCGTGTATGCGAAGGAGGGCGGCGGCTCGGATGGCAGCGGGCAGGCGCTGTTCTCGGCCCTGCTCCGGAACCTGTGGCTCGACTTCGCGAGCAACAACAACGGCTGGTTCGTGGGCGGCCTCCAGAACTCGGTGGTGCAGACGATCACCGCGGAGAACATGAAGTCGGTCTTCCGCCTGGAAGGCGCCGCCAATGCCGACGTCAGCTTCACCGACATCAAGGCCTACAACTGCTTCGACCCGGTGATCGACCAGACGGCAGACACCTTCGGGTCGGCGCTGATGACGGTGAACGATGTCCACCTCTACACGCACAACCGCGGCCCCGCGATCAGCGTCCAGAACTGGGTCGAGTCGGCGATCAATGGCGTGATCTACGAGGCGGCCATCGGCAACCTCGGGAACACCGGCCTCTTCAAGTTCAAGGACTGCCAGAACCTGGTCGTCACGAACAGCATGGCCGTCACGCGCACGGGCGTGGCCCTCTGCAGCATCGGCGTGGACATCGAGTCGTCGGCCGGCATCACCACGAGCATCAAGTTCAAGGGCGTACGGATCAACGCGGACGTGGGCCTTCGCCTTCGCGGCCCGGGAGCCTTCGATCTGTCCTTCGAGGACTGCGACTTCACGAACTGCACCACCGCCTGCTGGCAGGTCCTCACGAACTGCTCCGGCGTCGTGCGCACCCGGGGTTGCCGCTTCAGCGACTCCCAGGGCTCCATCGTCCTGCACACGGTGGCCAACGCGCTGGCCTGGTACTCGTACAACGACGAGTGCCTGAACGCGGGCCTCGGTGGTGGTGCTGGCACCTGGAACCTCGCTCTGGCCACGAGCGCAGAGGTCTACATCGAGGGCATGCTGCTCGGTCGCACGAACGGCGCGGCCGCCGCCAGCACCTTCGTCTCGAAGACGGGATCGGGTTCGTTCACGATGCGCGGCACGCGCTGGATGGGCACGCCGCCCGTTGCGCGTTTCGCCGGCGCGCAGCCCGTGAACCAGATCTATGGGCAAGCCTCCTCGACGGCGCCGATCGCCCCCGGTACCCCGGCCTACACCGTGGACATCGGTGACTTGGTCATCACGGTGTCCCGGATCGCTGGCTCCTCGACGCTGACCCTGCCGTCGCCTGCAGCCCAGCCCGGCCGCGTCCTCTACATCCTGAACTTCGGCACCCAAACCATCATCTCGGCCTCGGCCAACGTGGTGCCGGTGGCGGGCCCCGTGGCCACCCCTGGCACGGCCATCTGCGCCGCGGGCGCGGGCAAGTTCGCCCACCTCGTGTCCGACGGCACGTACTGGCAAGTGGTCACCTCCAACTGAGGAAGCGGAAATGACGCGCACCTTCGAAACCATCGACCTGGCCGGCGACGAGCTGCACTCCGCGGTGGAGCAGGCCGCCGGGCGAGAGCTCACGCCGAACGAGGCCTACGAGCTCGTCTCGGCCGCTGGCCACTTCAGCTTCACGACCGGCCAAGGCCTTCGCGGCAGCGACACCTACTTCGCCGCGGTGGTGACCGGCGACCGGTGCGTCTACGGTCCTGACCCGGTGACGGCGCAGAAACGCGCCTACGTGCTCGCCCATGGCTGAACTCACCACGACGGCAGCAGCTACGGCGGTCACGGGGGCAACCTCGGCCATCTCCGCCGGCCGGCCACCGCAGGAGGTCATCGTCTGGGCCCTGATGGGCTCACTCGTGGCCGTCTGGCTGGATCGGCAGAAAGGCGAACCACTCACCATCGACTGGGTGGCACGGGCGCTCGGGCTCATCTTCGTGAGCGTCCTGACGGGCATCGCCGGGAGCGCCGGGGCAGCGGCGCTTGGGGACCTGCCGGGCTTCGCTTTCGTCACCAAGGTCGAGCGCTGGGTGATGGCCTTCGCCATCGCCGCGCTCATCCACAAGCTCGGGCCGTGGGTGCTGCAGGCGCTCAAGGCGCGGGCGAACAAAACGGAGGCCGGCAATGTGGCTCCTGGTCCTTGACGGCGTCGGCCTCCTGTCGGCGCTCGTGCTCTTCCTGACGGCGGTGCGGATGATCGAGGTCGCCGAGCACTTCGAGTTCTCCATCCGCGTGGGCGTGGCCGCCGTGATCGGCGTCGGTTCGGCCTGGTCCATGGCCGCGGCGTTCGAGCCCGGCCACCTCCACCCGGCCCACGTCGGGATCCTGCTCGGCGGCGCGCTCTGGGTCGCCCAGGCGGTCTACCGGCACCGAAACGCCCCCGTGCGTCACCCGGGCCAGCGCAGGACCGACTTCGGCCACCTTGATTCCCTGGCATCTGGAGGAAAGAAGCGATGAACGAACCCCTGTGGCTTGCGGCCGCGCGCTGCGACATCGGCCTGCGCGAGCTGCCCGGCGCACCCACCGCGCCGAAGATCGCGACGTGGCTGGCCGAGCTCGGCGCCTGGTGGCGCGACGACGAGACGCCGTGGTGCGGCACCGCGGTGGCGGCCTGGATGAAGGCCAGCGACGTCGCCCGGCCCAAGCACTGGTACCGCGCGAAGGGCTGGCTCGACTGGGGCGTGCAGCTCGCCAACCCTGTGGTGGGCGCGGTGGTGGTGTTCGAGCGCGCCGGCGGCGGCCACGTGGGCCTCGTGGTGGGCAAGAACACGGCAGATCGGCTGCTCGTCCTCGGCGGCAACCAAGCCGACAGCGTGCGCATCTCGGCGTTCGACCCCCACCGCGTGGTCGGCTACCGCTGGCCCGCCGAGCGCGCCCAGTCCATCCCGGTGGGCCCGCTGCCGGTCTACAGCGGCGGGGCGGCGCTGTCGGAGAACGAGGCGTGAACCCCACCATGCTGCTCGGCGTGGTGGCGGCCTGGGTTGCCTCAGTGCTCGTCGCTGGCTGGCTGGCATACAGCGCCGGTCAGAACGCCGAGATCGCTGCGCGCTCCCGCGAGGTGAAGGTCGAGGCCGACGTCATCGCGAAGGTGGAGCAGGGCATTGCCAACGCGGTCCCGAAGATCCAGGTCAAGAACACGACGATCCGGCAGACGCTGGAGAAGGAAGTCCATGAACGTCCGGTCTATCGCGACTGCGTCGCTGACCCTGCTGCTCGCCGCCTGCTCAACGACACCATCGGCACCGCCCCCGCCGGCTCAGCCCCTGGTGCAGGTCAGCTGTCCGCCTCTGGCCCTGCTCGCTGACGACACCTTCGGGGCGTGGGTGCTGTGGGCCCAGTACGCCGGCGGGCAGTACCGGGTGTGCCGGGCGGCCTGCGTCAACCCTGGGCAGTAGAGCGCGGGAGCGCTGCCGCTGACGGCTCCGGCGGCCCGTCGATCCGGTAGCACGCCCAGGCCTGCGGGTGGCTCGCCGCGGAGCGCATGTAGTCCGCCGGCTGGTGCCCGTGCAACAACAGCACATCGCCCACGACCTTCTTCACCACCACCCGGTTCAGCGGCGTCAGAACATGTTCGCGTCCGGCGTGTTCGCCGCGGTGCAGGTAGGCGGTGCCACCGTAGATCGTGAGATTGCCGCGGTGTCGCTTGGCGTCGACGAGCTCCTCCGGGGTGAGCTTCATCCCAGTGGCGCGGAGCTGGATGACTTCGACGAGCATGGTGGAAGGCGACCTTGCGGAGGCCGTAGTATTCCCGGATCGTCTAATACGACGTGGGCCGGAATGCAAAACGGGCTACGTCGTGAGACGTAACCCGTTGATTTAACTGGTGGCGCTTCAGGGATTCGAACCCCGGACCTGCGGATTATGATTCCGTCGCTCTAACCGACTGAGCTAAAGCGCCTAAGCCTCACATTATAACCACGCAATCGGGGACTCGGCTACTCTCTCGTCTCGGGTCTCATCCAAGCATTTCACATGTTCAGTTTTTTCAAGAAGAAATCCCCCCCGTCCGACGCGCCGCCGGCCGCCGCGCCCGCCGTCGACACGGGGGAGGAAAAGCGCAGCTGGGTCGACCGGTTGCGCAGCGGCATCGGCCTGGGGGACACGCCGGTGGAGGCCGCGCCTGCCCCGGCACCTCTGCCCGCACCCGCTGCGCCAGCCATTCCGGAGCCGACGCCGGCCCCGGCGCCCGTGGCGGCCGCCCCGGTGCCCGCAGCCATCCCCGTGCCGGTGGCTCCGCCCGTGCCCGCCGAACCACCGGTGTCCGCCGAGGCCGTCGCCGAACGCCGCACCTGGCTCGACAAGCTGCGCACCGGGCTGCGCAAGACCGGCTCCAGCATCACGCAGGTGTTCACCGGCACGCAGATCGACGATGCCCTGTATGAAGACCTCGAGGCCGCGCTGCTCATGGCGGACGCCGGCGTCAAGGCCACCGAGTTCCTGCTGAAGGACCTGAAGTGGCGGGTGAAGGAGGCGAAGGCCACCGACCCGGCCGCGGTGAAGGGCCTGCTGGCCGACGCCATCACCGACCTGCTCGCGCCGCTCGAGAAGCCGCTCGAGATCGGCGAGGCCACGCCCACCGTGATGATGGTGGTGGGGGTCAACGGCGCCGGCAAGACGACGAGCATCGGCAAGCTGACGCGTCACCTGGCCGACGGCGGCCAGAAGGTGCTGCTGGCCGCGGCCGACACGTTCCGCGCCGCCGCGCGCGAGCAGCTCGCGGTGTGGGCCGACCGCGCTGACAAGCCGGGCGCGCCGGCCGTGGCGGTGGAGATCGTGTCGCAGGAAAGCGGCGATCCGTCGTCGGTGAGCTTCGACGCCGTGGTGGCGGGCAAGTCCCGTGGCTGCGACGTCGTGATCGCCGACACCGCGGGCCGGCTGCCCACGCAGCTCCACCTGATGGAAGAGCTGAAGAAGATCAAGCGCGTGATCGGCAAGGCCCAGGACGGCGCGCCGCACGAGGTGCTGCTGGTGGTCGACGGCAACACCGGGCAGAACGCGCTGCAGCAGGTCAAGGCGTTCGACGATGCGCTTCAGCTCACCGGGCTGATCATCACGAAGCTCGACGGCACGGCGAAGGGTGGGGTGCTGGCGGCCATCGCGCGCGAACGGCCCGTCCCGGTGTACTTCGTGGGCGTGGGTGAGAAGCTGGAAGACCTGCAGACCTTCAGCGCGCGTGAGTTCGCGCAGGCGGTCCTGAGCTGATCGCCACGCGGCGCGCGTCGGCGCAGTGGATCCCGGCGTTCGCCGGGATGACGGCGGGTGGGACAGGCCACCTCCGTGTCACACCGGCGAACGCCGGTGCCCAGTGCCTGCCGGAGCACTCCCGACGTTCGTCGGGATGATGTGCGTTCCGCCTCAGCCCTTGCGCGGCTGCGGCGCCCCCGTCCCGGCGCGCGGCGCCGGCACGTTGCTGAGCGGCACCGCCGCCGAGTCGAGGTTGTCGAACCAAGTGGACGGCGGCGGATCGCGCTGTTCCAGTTCGGCGTCGAGCATGACGTCGGCCTCGATGGGATCGTTGAGGCGCGGCGGCACGGGCGTGGCGGAGGCGTCCTCCGCGGCACCCTTGGCGGGCGCCAGGATCAGGTCGCGGGCCGCGGCCGGCGTGGGAATGGCGTCCTCGTACCAGACGTGCATCGGGATGTTCGCCGCGGCGATGACCCGGTCCACGCGGGCGTGGCGCTGGCGGGCGCGGCTGCTTTCCTTGCCGTCCTCGGCGCGCACGTCGACGACGGCGACGACCTGCGACGCGGCATCGCACACGACGATGTCGACCGATTTCAGCCCCACGCGGCGCAGCCACTCGGAATACGAGTTGCGGGTGGGCACCTTCATGAACCGCGACAACGGCACCTGCGCCAGGATCATGTGGTCGGGCAGGGCGGTGCGCAGCACGAACCAGGCCTTGCGCTCGGCCGGGGTGAGCACGCGCGTGGCCTGTGGCGGCCAGCCGGCCACCGTGTCGAGGGCGTCCATGCCACGGGCCTTCTGGCCCTTCGACTTGCGCTGGGCGGGCGCAGCAGGGCGGCGTGCCCGTTGCACCAGCACCAGCAGGGCGACCAGCAGCACGAGCCCCGCAATGATCAGCAGTTCCATCTCACGTCGTCGTTAGGGGGGAATGGGTAACCTTAACGTTCGATGAACGCGCGGTCAATTGCGGTAAGTGCGTGCAAATGTCACGTCAGCGCAACCCGGCCGGGCCGCCCAGGCCTTTCATGCCGCCCATGCGCTTCATCATCTTCATGAGGCCGCCGCCTTTCATCTTCTTCATCATCCCCTGCATCTGCTCGAACTGGTTGAGCAGGCGGTTGACGTCCTGGACCTGCACGCCGGCGCCCGCGGCGATGCGGCGCTTGCGGGTGGCCTTGAGCAGCTCGGGCTTGCGGCGTTCGAGCGGGGTCATCGAGTTGATGATGCCCTCCATGCGCCGCACGTCGCGTTCGGCGCGGTCCATGTCGGCCTGGCCCGCCTTGGCGGCCATCTGCGTGGGCAGCTTGTCCATCAGCCCAGCGAGGCCCCCCATCTTCTTCATCTGGCTGATCTGCGAGAGGAAGTCGTTCAGGTCGAAGTTGTCGCCCGACTTGAGCTTCTCGGCGAGCTTCTGCGCCGCAGCGACGTCGACGCCCTTCTGCACCTCCTCGACCAGCGCGACGATGTCGCCCATGCCGAGCACCCGGCCGGCGTGGCGCGAGGCGTCGAACACCTCGAGGCCGTCGATCTTCTCGCTGACCCCCGCGAACTTGATGGGCACGCCGGTGACCTGGCGCACCGACAGCGCGGCACCGCCGCGCGAGTCGCCGTCGGTCTTGGTCAGCACGATGCCGGTGAGCGGCAGCGCTTCCTTGAACGCGCGGGCGGTGTTGATGGCGTCCTGGCCCTGCATGGCGTCGACGACGAACAGCGTCTCGACCGGGTCGACGGCCTTGTGCAGCTCGGCGATCTCCTTCATCAGCGCTTCGTCGATGGCCAGGCGGCCGGCCGTGTCGAGCAGCAGCACGTCGAAATAGTGGCGGCGGGCGTGGTCGAGCGCGGCGCGGGCGATGTCGACCGGTTTGTCGGTGGGCGTGGACGGGAACCACTCGGCGCCGGCCTGCTTCGTCACCGTCTTGAGCTGCTCGATGGCGGCGGGGCGGTACACGTCGGCGGAGACCGTGAGCACCTTCTTCTTGCGCTTCTCGATCAGGTGCTTGGCGAGCTTGGCCGTGGTGGTGGTCTTGCCCGCGCCCTGCAGGCCGGCCATGAGGATCACCGCTGGAGGCTGGGCGGCGAGGTTGATGTCGGAGACCCCCTCGCCCATCGTGGCGGTGAGTTCCCGGTTGACGATGCCGACGAGCGCCTGGCCCGGCGACAGCGAGCCGACCACCTCGGCGCCGAGGGCCTTTTCCTTCACCCGGGCGATGAAGTCGCGCACCACGGGGAGGGCGACGTCGGCCTCGAGCAGGGCCATGCGCACTTCGCGCAGCATGTCCTGGACGTTGTCTTCGGTGATGCGGGCCTGGCCGCGCATCGTCTTGACGAGGCGACTCAGGCGGTCGGTGAGGGTGGAGGCCATGGGCGAGGCGCAACCCGGAATGCGGGCACGCGAAAGTACACTGTGACGATGATTTTATCGTCGGGCCTGCCCGCCTCCTTCACGAACCCCGCCACGATCGCGCTGTGGGTACCCAGCCTGCTGGCGCTGGCCGCCTATGGTGCGGCGGTGTGGTGGCGCGACACGGGGGGCGACGGCCCCCGGCTGGCCCTGCTGATCGGCTGGGCCGCGCACGCCGCGGCCATCGTCGTGGACATGGCCGGCATCGGCACCGGGGTGACGGGCGCCCGGTTCGGTTTCGCCCCGGCGCTGTCGGCCACGCTGTGGCTCGTGCTGGCGGTCTACGTCGTCGAGAGCCAGTGGGTGCCGCTGCCCGGCGTGCGGCGCACGCTCGCGATGCTGGGCATGGCCGCCGTGGTGCTGGCCGCGCTGTTCCCCGGCGAGTTCCGCCCGCAGATCGCCTCGCCGTGGGCGCCGGTCCACTGGGCCCTCGGCATCGCCTCGTACGGCCTGTTCGGCGCCGCGGTGCTGCACGCCGCCATGCTCGACGCGGCCGAGCGCCGCCTGCGCCTGAAGCTGCAGTCGCCCTCCGCCACGCCCATGGGCATGCCGCTGCTCCGCCTGGAGCGGCTCACCTTCCAGTTCGTGGCCGCCGGCTTCGCGCTGCTTTCGGCCACGCTGCTGCTCGGCTGGTGGTTCGCGAACCCCTGGCGCTGGGACCACAAGGCCGTGCTGTCCGTGCTCGGCTGGCTCGTGTTCGCCGGCCTGCTGATCGGCCGGCTCAAGCTGGGCTGGCGCGGCCGTCCGGCGCTGCGCTGGCTGTACGCGGGCGCGGCGCTGCTGCTGCTCGCCTACGTCGGCTCCCGGTTCATGCTCGAGATCGTGTTCCAGCGTGCCCCGTACGGGGCCTGATCCTCCGGGACCATTCCATGGCAAGACTCCTCTTCTTCGCAGTGCTGTTCCTGGTGCTGTTCCTGCTGCTCAAGCACTTCACCCGCCGCCGCGACCGCGACGACACGGGCACGCCGGCGGCCCCGCCTCCCGCGGACGCTGAAGATCAGTCGCCGGTCATGGTCGCCTGCGCGCACTGCGGCGTCCACCTGCCGCGCACCGAGACCCTGGCCGGACCGGACGGCGTGTATTGCAGCGAGGCCCACCGGGCCGCCGCCGCCCGCGGCCCCGGAAACGACCGATGAGCGCCGGCTCGCCGAAGCCCGCCGAACGCAGTCCCCGCGAAGAACGCCGCCGGGCCGCCCGGCGTGCCATGCAGCCACGCGAGGAATCGTGGTTCGGCGCGCTCGGGGTCGCGGGCGACACCCAGGCGCCCGAGGACGGCTGGGTCGACGCGCCCGAGTCCCGGCACGACGGCGACTGGCAGGCCGTGGGCGCGAAGGAATCGGAGTCCCGCTTCCTGAGCCGCCAGGCGCGGCGCATCGTGGGCAGCGGCCAGTCGGCGTTCCAGCGCATCTACGGCGCGTTCCTCAGTGCGCGCGCCACGCTGGGCCTGGCCCTCGTGCTGTCGGTTGTGATCAGCAGCGCGTTCGGCAACCGCCCGCCGATCCTCGTGGCGGCGATCTGCGTCGCGTACGCGGCCATCACGTGCAGCATGTGGCTGTTCCCCCGCGTGCGGCCCGCGGTGCGGCCGAGCACGCTCGCGCGGCTGCGCAGCCCGCAATGGATCGCCACCATCGGCGTCGACATCGTCTGTTTCGTCGGCCTGCACGCGGTGTCGCCGGCCTCGTCGCTCAACTACGTGGCCCTGCTCGTGCTGCCGGTGCTGATGGCCGGCGTGCTCACGCCGCGCCTGATGGCGTTCGCCACCACCGCCTGCATCACGCTCGCGCTGCTGGCACTCGCCGCGTTCGGCGTGGTCAAGGGTGGCGACCTCACCGTGCTGCTCACCCAGGCCGGGCTTGCAGGCGCCGGGCTGTTCGTCGTCACCATCCTCGCCGGCGAACTCGCCGGCCGGCTCGCCCGCGAGGAGCTGACCGCCCGGGGCAGCCTCGAGCTCGCGCGGCAGCAGGCGCAGCTCAACCGCCTCGTGATCGAGGAGATGACCGAGGGCGTGATCGTCGTCGACCGCCGGGGGCGTGTGCGCGCGGCGAACCCCGCGGCGCGGGGTCTGCTGGTCACCGAGGGGCTGTCGAGCGAGGCGCCGTTCCAGCTGTGGGGCGTGGACGCGTGGTCGGCCCTCGTGAAGTCGGTCGAGCGGGCGTTCTCGGACGGGCGCTGGCCCGAAGGCGGGCGCGACGTGGTGCTGACGTTCGACTCCGGCGTCACGCGCACGCTGCGCCTGCGGGTGCGGTTCACGCGCCGCCGCGAGTCCAACGCCACCGAGGAACTGTGCGTGCTGTTCCTGGAGGACGTGCGCAGCGTGCAGGCGCGCACCCGGCAGGAGAAGCTGGCGGCGATGGGGCGGGTGTCCGCCGGCATCGCCCACGAGATCCGCAACCCGCTCGCGGCCATCTCGCAGGCCAACGCCCTGATGGCCGAGGACGCCACCACGCCCAGCCAGCGCCAGCTCACCCGCATGGTCACCGACAACGTGGAGCGCCTCAAGCGCATCGTCGACGACGTGATGGAGGTCTCCCCCGGCGCCGCGCGCGAGCCGGAGGTGATCGACGTGACGGGGCTGGTGGCGTCCACCTGCAGCGAATGGGCGCGCACCGTGGAGCTCCCGCTCGGCGAGCAGAGCGTGCTGCGCGTGGACCTGCCCACGCAACCGGTCGGCGTGCTGTTCGACCCCGAGCACCTGCGGCGCGTGCTCGTGAACCTGCTCGACAACGCCAAGCGCCATGCGAGCAACGTCCCCGGCGCCGTGTGGGTGCGCCTGAGCGTGCGGGACGACTCCCGGGCCGTCGTGAGCGTGCTCAGCGACGGCCCCCCCATCCCGCCGGATGTGGAACGTTACCTCTTCGAACCGTTCTTTTCGACGCGCAGCCGCGGAACGGGTCTGGGCCTGTATATTTGCCGCGAGTTGTGCGAACGTTACGGCGCGCGCATCGACTACCGGGTCCGGCCGCCGGCCGAACCCAACCGAAACGAGTTTTTCGTGGCCATGCGCCGCCAGCCCCTGCCCACCGGCGGCGCCGGCGAAGCCCGATTGCACCTGACCTCATGACCGTATGAGCTCCCCCTCGCATTTCAGCCTGCTGGTCATCGACGACGAGCCCGACCTGCGCACCCTCTATGAGCTGACGCTGCTGCGGGAAGGCTATGACGTCGAGACCGCCGGCACCGTCGAGGACGCCTGGCTGCACCTGAAGGACCGCACGTACAGCGCCGTCATCACCGACATGCGCCTGCCCGATGGAACCGGTCTCGACCTGCTGCGCCGCCTCGAGGAGGCGGGCCGCCGCGAGAAGGCCATCGTCATCACCGCGTACGGCTCGGCCGAGAACGCGGTCGAGGCGCTGAAGTCCGGTGCGTACGACTACCTCACGAAGCCGGTCGACCTGAAACAGTTCCGTGCCGTCGTGGCCTCGGCGCTCGGCCGCGGCGCCGGCTCCCCCACGGTGGTGCCGGCGAACCTGCCGTCCGAGAACGGCAAGGCGCCCGCGGCGCCCTTCCCGCAGGGCCTCGCCACGGGACCCGCGGTGGCCGTGTCGGATCCGCCCGCGCCGCCCCTGAGTCCGGCGCTCGCGCGCATGGCGGGGCAGTCGTCGGCCATCCAGCAGGTGAGGGCGCTCGTCGAGAAGGTCGCGCGCAGCATGGCGCCCGTGCTCGTCAACGGCGAGTCCGGCACCGGCAAGGAACTGGTGGCCCGCGCCATCCACGAGGTGAGCCCGCGCGGCGAGGAGCCGTTCATCGCGGTCAACTGCAGCGCCATCCCCGAACACCTGCTCGAGGCCGAGTTCTTCGGCTATCGCAAGGGCGCGTTCACCGGCGCGGCCGACGACCGCGAGGGCTTCTTCCAGGCGGCCGATGGCGGCACGCTGTTCCTCGACGAGATCGGCGAGCTGCCGCTGGCGATGCAGAGCAAGCTGCTGCGCGCCATCCAGGAACGGTCGGTGCGACCGGTGGGTGCGGTGACGGAGCAGGCGGTCAACGTGCGCCTCGTCAGCGCCACCCACAAGGACCTGGGCGCCGAGGTGCATGCCGGCCGGTTCCGCCAGGACTTGTACTACCGCCTGAACGTGATCCAGATCCGCGTGCCGGCGCTGCGCGAGCGGCTGGAAGACCTGCCGTCCATCTGCGAACGGGTGCTCGACCGCATCGCGCGCGATGCCGGCGTGTCGCCCGCGCCGCGTGTGTCCCGCGAGGGCCTGCTGCACCTGAGCCGCTATGGCTTCCCGGGCAACGTGCGCGAACTCGAGAACCTGCTGCACCGCGCGGTGGCCCTCACCGGCGCCGAGACCATCGGCGTGGCCGACCTCGGCGTGCCCGAGCTGGCCCTCGGCCAGAGCGAGCCGGAGCTGCGCCTGCCCGCCGAGCCGGAGCCCGTGCGTGCCGAACCCGCGCGGCCCGCCGCGCCCGTGCAGCAGCCGCTGCCCACGAACCTCGCCGCCTACCTCGACGAGGTCGAGCGCGACGTGCTCGACCGCGCGCTCGAACGCTACCGCTACAACCGCACCGCCGCGGGCGCGAGCCTCGGCCTGTCGCTGCGCCAGATGCGCTACCGCATGGCGCGCCTGGGCGTGAACGTCGGTGGCGACACCGACGGCAACGACACCGACCGGGGCGACGAGGGTTGACCCCTTGCTGACGCTCGACGATTCCGGCTGGATGTCGGGCGTGCGCCACTGTGTGTCGCCCAACTTCGGGCCGCGGCCCGAGGGCACGGAGGTCGACCTCGCGGTCGTGCACTCCATCAGCCTGCCGCCGGGGCAGTACGGTGGCGGCGAGATCGAGCAGCTTTTCACGAACCGCCTCGACTGGAGCGCCCACCCGTACTTCGGCGAGATCCGCGGCATGGAGGTCTCGGCCCACTTCGTGGTGGCCCGCGACGGCGAGATCGTCCAGTACGTCTCCACGCGCGACCGCGCGTGGCACGCGGGGCGCTCGAGCTGGCTCGGCCGCGAGAACTGCAACGACTATTCCGTCGGCATCGAGCTCGAGGGCCTGGAAGGCGAAACCTTCGAGCCCGTGCAGTACGAGCGCCTCGCCGACCTGCTGATCGCGCTGCTGCGTCGCCTGCCGCTGCGTTCGGTGGCCGGTCACGAGCACGTGGCGCCCGGACGCAAGTTCGACCCCGGTGCCGGCTTCGACTGGCCCGCGCTCATCGATCGCCTGGGCTGGCCCGGTCGGTATTTTCCCGAGGCGGTGCGCGGCACGCGTTGAAACGCTTCACCGGGACGGTGCGGCGGTCGCCTTTGCAAAGCGTTCATCCACGCGGTTTCGCGAGCTGAATGCCCGCCTGAGCGAGCAGGCGCGCCACTTGCCGGCATGGAATGCCGTTGTCATCGGCCCTCTGCGGCAGTGCTGCTCCGCATCAAGGCGGTGATGCACCGCCGGGGTGCCGCAGTGCACTCTCCCTGATGTGATGTGGCACGCTAGCGGTAGTGCTTGTCCCTCGAAGAACCCCCAGATATAGTGTCCTTCGTGTTATCCTTTCGTCCCTGGAAAACGCCGCTCCATGCACACGCTCGTTGGATCCTCCCGGGTTGGTCCGAGTCTGTCCCGCAAGGGAGTGGTGTTCGCTCCCGAGGGATTCGCTCTCGATGCATCCCTGGCACCGTCCAGCCGCTCTTTTCCGCCGCTCTTTCCGTTTTTCCTGTCCCGTGTGATTCGCATCTTCCGGACCGGTGCCCCAGCGCCCGCTCCGTGGCAGCGCCATTGCGGCCCGCCGACCTGATGTGAACCCTGCCGAATCCGAATCTGCGCTCCTGCTGTTGACATTGAACAAGAGGTAAACCCATGCAAACCGTCACACCCACCGCCACCCCGTCCGCCCCGACCGCGCAACGCCCGGCCGACGCCCCCTCGCACGCCTCGTCGGCGTACCAGGGCTACCAGATCATCCGCCGCAACGGCGCGGTGGTCTCGTTCGAGCCGAGCAAGATCGCCGTCGCGCTGATGAAGGCGTTCCTGGCGGTGCACGGCACGCAGGGCGCGGCCTCGGCCAGCGTGCGCGAGACGGTGGATGGTCTGACGGAAGCCGTGGTGCGCGCGCTGCTGCGCTCGCGTCCGGGTGGCGGCACGTTCCACATCGAGGACGTGCAGGACCACGTCGAACTGGGCCTGATGCGTGGCGGCCATCACGAAGTGGCGCGTGCCTACGTGCTGTACCGCGAGCGCCGCGCGCAGGAGCGCGTGAAGCAGGGCATCCCCGAGCGCGCGGCCGAGCCGGCGCTGATGGTGACCGACCGCGGCGTGCGCGTGCCGCTCGACACCGGCCGCCTCAAGCAGCTGATCGAATCCGCCTGCGCGAACCTCGGCGTGGACGTCAAGCCCGAGCCCATCCTGGCCGAGACCCAGCGCAACCTGTACGACGGCGTGCCCATCGAGGAAGTGCACAAGGCCGCCATCCTGGCCGCCCGCACCCTGATCGAGAAGGACCCGGGCTACACGCGCGCCACGGCCCGCCTGCTGCTGCACACCATCCGCAAGGAAATCATCGGCGAGGAACTGCTGCATTCGGAAATGCACACCCGCTACGCCGAGTACTTCCCCGGCTACATCAAGAAGGGCGTCAAGGCCGAACTGCTCGACGACAAGCTGCTCCAGTACGACCTGGAGAAGCTCGGCAACGCGCTGAAGGCCGACCGTGACCTGCAGTTCGACTACCTCGGCCTGCAGACCCTGTACGACCGCTACTTCCTGCACATCGAAGACACCCGCATCGAACTGCCCCAGGCGTTCTACATGCGCGTCGCGATGGGCCTGGCCCTGAACGAGGTCGACCGCGAAGCCCGCGCCATCGAGTTCTACGAAGTCCTGTCGACGTTCGACTTCATGAGCTCCACGCCCACGCTGTTCAACTCGGGCACCCGCCGCTCGCAGCTGTCCAGCTGCTACCTGACCACCGTGGCCGACGACCTGGACGGCATCTACGAGGCGCTGAAGGAAAACGCGCTGCTGTCGAAGTTCGCCGGCGGCCTGGGCAACGACTGGACCAACGTCCGCGCGCTCGGCTCGCACATCAAGGGCACCAACGGCAAGAGCCAGGGCGTCGTCCCGTTCCTGAAGGTCGTCAACGACACCGCCGTCGCGGTGAACCAGGGCGGCAAGCGCAAGGGCGCCGTCTGCGCGTACCTGGAAAGCTGGCACCTGGACATCGAGGAATTCCTCGAACTCCGCAAGAACACCGGCGACGACCGCCGCCGCACCCACGACATGAACACGGCGAACTGGATTCCCGACCTGTTCATGCGCCGCGTGATGGAAAACGGCGAGTGGACGCTCTTCTCGCCCAGCACCTGCCCCGACCTGCACGACAAGTTCGGCAAGGACTTCGAGGCGGCCTACACCGCCTATGAAGACAAGGTCGCCCGCGGCGAGATCAAGCTCTTCAAGAAGATGCGTGCCACCGACCTGTGGCGCCGCATGCTCTCGATGCTGTTCGAGACCGGCCACCCCTGGATCACGTTCAAGGACGCGTGCAACGTGCGCTCGCCGCAGCAGCACGTGGGTGTCGTGCACTCCAGCAACCTGTGCACCGAGATCACGCTGAACACCAGCGAGACCGAAATCGCCGTCTGCAACCTGGGCTCCGTGAACCTGGTGCAGCACGTCAAGGACGGCCAGATCGACCACGCCAAGCTGAAGAAGACCATCGCCACGGCGATGCGCATGCTCGACAACGTCATCGACATCAACTACTACGCTGTCAAGAAGGCCCGTGACTCGAACCTGCGCCACCGTCCGGTCGGCCTGGGCATCATGGGCTTCCAGGACTCGCTGCACGAACTGCGCGTGCCGTACGCCTCCGACGCCGCGGTCGAGTTCGCCGACCGGTCGATGGAAGCCGTCTGCTACTACGCCTACTGGGCTTCCACCGAGCTGGCCGAGGAACGCGGCCGCTACTCCACGTACCGCGGTTCGCTGTGGGACCGTGGTGTCCTCCCGATCGACTCGCTGAACCTGCTCGCCGAGCAGCGCGGCGGCTACGTCGAGGTGGACCGCAGCACGTCGCTCGACTGGGACGCCCTGCGCGCCCGCATCGGCCAGCACGGCATGCGCAACTCGAACTCGGTCGCCATCGCCCCGACGGCGACCATCTCGAACATCATCGGCGTCAGCGCCTCGATCGAGCCTTCGTTCGGCAACCTGTCGGTCAAGTCGAACCTGTCGGGCGAGTTCACGGTCGTGAACGAGTACCTGGTGCGCGACCTGAAGAAGCTCGGCCTGTGGGACGACGTGATGGTCATGGACCTCAAGCACTTCGACGGTTCGCTGCGCCGCATCGACCGCGTGCCGGAAGACCTGAAGGCGCTGTACGCCACCGCCTTCGAGATCGAGACGCAGTGGCTCGTGGAAGCCGCCGCGCGCCGGCAGAAGTGGATCGACCAGGGCCAGTCGCTGAACATCTACATGGCCGGCGCCTCGGGCAAGAAGCTCGACGAGACCTACAAGCTCGCGTGGCTGCGTGGTCTCAAGACCACCTACTACCTCCGCACGGTGGGCGCCACGCACGCCGAGAAGTCGACGGTGAAGGCCGGCCAGATGAACTCGGTGTCGAGCGGTGCCGACAGCGGCGCGAAGCTCGCGGCACCCGTGGCCGCGGTCGCTGCGGCACCGGTGCTCGCACCGGTCACCGAAGCCGCGACGGACGTGAAGTTCTGCGCGATCGACGACCCGGGTTGCGAAGCCTGCCAATGAGCATCGTCCACTGAGCACGGTGATCGAACGACAGCGAGGCGAGGTACGTGAGCCTCCTGTCGTTCATGCCGACGCATCGCTCGCATCACATCCATCGTTGAAATCCGCATCGCATTTCGATGCGACACAGCAACAGCGAAGTGGCCGCGATGTCAATAAGTGCTTGGTGTTCGAACGCAACACTCTCATAATTCAAACGTACGGGAATTTTCAATATGTTGGTTTGGGAAGAAGACCTTCAACCCTCGATCTCTCACACGGCGAACGGCGCTGCGGCGCCGCTGCGCAACGAGCCGTCGTCGTCTGAGTTCGCAGCACCCGCACTGCAGTCCGCCGTGTCCTCCACGATTCCCTCGACTGCATCGACCTCCGCTGCCGCGTCCGCCGCTTCGTCGGCACCCGCCGGCCATCGCGTGAAGGCCGCCGACAAGCGCATCATCAACGGCAAGACCGACGTCAACCAGCTGGTCCCGTTCAAGTACAAGTGGGCGTGGGAGAAGTACCTCGCCACGTGCGCGAACCACTGGATGCCGCAAGAGGTCAACATGTCGCGTGACATCGCGCTGTGGAAAGACCCGAACGGCCTGAGCGAAGACGAGCGCCGCATCATCAAGCGCAACCTCGGCTTCTTCGTCACCGCCGACTCGCTCGCCGCGAACAACATCGTGCTGGGCACCTATCGCCACATCACGGCTCCCGAGTGCCGCCAGTTCCTGCTGCGCCAGGCCTTCGAGGAAGCGATCCACACGCACGCCTACCAGTACATCGTCGAATCGCTCGGCCTCGACGAGAGCGAGATCTTCAACGCGTACAACGAGGTCAAGTCCATCCGTGACAAGGACGAGTTCCTGATCCCGTTCATCGACGCGATCATGGACCCGAACTTCCACACGGGCACCCCGCAGAACGACCAGACGCTGCTGAAGTCGCTGATCGTGTTCGCGTGCCTGATGGAAGGCCTGTTCTTCTACGTCGGCTTCACCCAGATCCTCGCGCTGGGCCGCCAGAACAAGATGACCGGCGCCGCCGAGCAGTACCAGTACATCCTCCGCGACGAGTCGATGCACTGCAACTTCGGCATCGACCTCATCAACCAACTCAAGCTCGAGAACCCGCACCTCTGGACCGCGGAGTTCAAGGCCGAGATCAAGGCGCTGTTCCTGCACGCCGTCGAACTCGAGTACCGCTATGCCGAAGACACCATGCCGCGTGGCGTGCTGGGTCTGAACGCATCCATGTTCAAGGGTTACCTGCGCTACATCGCCAACCGGCGTGCGCAACAGATTGGTTTGGAAGAGCTCTTCCCGAACGAGGAAAACCCGTTCCCGTGGATGAGCGAAATGATCGACCTGAAAAAGGAGCGCAACTTCTTCGAGACGCGTGTCATCGAGTATCAATCCGGTGGCGCGCTCTCCTGGGACTGACGTTCGCTGGCTGGGCCAAGCAGCAACAGGTCATGTAAAGGATCAAGATTCGCGAATCGAGGCCGACCGACGCAGAAGCGGCGGCCTTCGATTCGCAACCCCATTCATCGCACCGGGGCGCCCCTCCTGGGCAGACTTTCGGGTGATGGATAACTGGCTTGAGCCGGCACCTCCGCTGGCGCAAGGCAGTGTTTTTTCAACTTGATCAAGGAGAAATGTAATGGCAACTGCAAAGAAGGCTCCGGCCAAGAAAGTCGCGGCGAAGAAGGCCGCTCCGGCGAAGAAGGTCGCGGCGAAGAAGGCCGCCCCGGCGAAGAAGGCTGCCGCCAAGAAGGCGCCGGCGAAGAAGGTTGCGGCCAAGAAGGTCGTCGCCAAGAAGGCAGCACCGGCGAAGAAGGCCGCTGCGAAGAAGGTCGTCGCCAAGAAGGCGGCACCGGCGAAGAAGGCCGCGGCCAAGAAGGTCGTCGCCAAGAAGGCAGCACCGGCGAAGAAGGCCGCTGCGAAGAAGGCCGCACCGGCCAAGAAGGCCGCTGCCAAGAAGGCGCCTGCTGCCAAGAAGGCTGCGCCTGCGAAGAAGGCCGCTGCGAAGAAGGCCCCTGCCAAGAAGGCTGCTGCGAAGCCCGCTGCCAAGCCGGCCGCGAAGAAGCCCGCTGCCAAGAAGGCTGCCGCCAAGCCTGCCGCTGCGAAGCCTGCCGCTGCCCCCGCTGCGCCCGCCGCTGCGAAGCCGGTCGCTGCTCCCGCTGCGAAGACGGCCCTGAGCCCCGCCGCTGCGTGGCCGTTCCCCACGGGCGCCAAGCCCTAAGGACCGGAGCTGAAATCAAACCCCGCTTCGGCGGGGTTTTTTTATGGGCCCGCAGTCGAAGTGCTTGCCCAATAAAGAAGTCTGTCATCCCGGCGAAGGCCGGGACCCACTGAGCCCGCTTCGAGATGACCTTCGCACCATCTGGCTGGCCCTGTCTTCACGCAACCCGCATGGGCTGCCTGATCGACGTGCTCGTCGCCCCGAACGCCAAACGCACGGCATGCATGGGCTTGCACGGTGACGCGCTGCGCATCCGGCTCGCCGCACCACCGGTGGATGGCGCGGCGAACGAGGCCTTGCTGAAATGGGTGGCCGCGGAACTTGGCGTGGCGCGCAATGCCGTCACGCTGCTGCGCGGTGACACGTCCAAGCGCAAGCAGCTCGCGCTGGACGTGCCCGCGGCCGTCGTGGCCGCGTGGCTCGGGCGGGTGGCTTCGCCCGAGTGAGGCCTGGGGTCAGGCCGCGATCGACGGGTCGATCGTGTGGTTCTGGCCGCCGCGCTGTGCGATCTTGAGCGCGCCGATGCGGTTGCCGAGTTCGATGCACTTGGCGAGCGGCCAGCCGCGTTCCAGGCCGAAGAGCAGGGCACCGCGGAACGCGTCGCCGCAGCCGGTGGGGTCGACGACTTCGGTCGCCTTCACGCCCGGGATGTGGGTGCGCACGCCTTGCTCCCACAGCTCGCAGCCTTCACCCGCGAGCGTCACGATCACGCCCTTCAGGTGCGAGCGCGAGAGGGACTCGAGCGTGTGGCCCGTGCGGTCGCACAGCATCTTGCCTTCGTAGTCGTTCACGGCGACCCAGGTGGCCTGGGAGACGAAGGTCTTCAGGTCGTTGCCGTCGAACATCGGCAGGCCCTGGCCCGGGTCGAAGATGAACGGGATCTTCGCGGCGGCGAGTTGCGCGGCGTGCTGGATCATCGCGTCGCGGCCGTCCGGGGCCACGATGGCGACGCGGATGTCGCGGTCGGTGGGCACGGCGGTCAGGTGCGCCTGCTGCATCGCGCCCGGGTGGAACGCGGTGATCTGGTTGTTGTCCGTGTCGGTGATGATGATCGCCTGCGCGGTGTAGCTGTCCTCGATCACGCGGATCAGGTCCGTGCTCGCGCCCCACGACTTCACGCGGGCCAGGTAGTCCTGCGCGTCGGGGCCGGCGGCGGCCATGATCAGCGGATCACCGCCGAGCTTCGCGAGCGTGTAGGCGATGTTGCCGGCGCAGCCGCCGAACTCGCGGCGCAACGTGGGCACGAGGAACGACACGTTCAGGATGTGCAGCTGCTCGGGCAGGATCTGCTGGGCGAAGCGGCCCGGGAACGTGGTGATGGTGTCGTATGCGAGCGAGCCGCAGATCAGGGCAGACATGGGAGAGGTCTCCGTTGTGGCGGCGGCGCCGGGCGGCCGCCTGGGGGTCAAGGATAGAAGATTTCGACGGTGTAGCCGCTCACGCGCGGCCCCTCGGCTGCGAGCACCATCTGCAGCGTGGCTTCCGCGCCGCCCGCGAGGTGGGCGGGCTGGGCGCGGAAGTCGGCGGGCGAGAGCGCGCGCCGCGAGACCATCTGGCCTTCGGAGTCGGTGAGCGTGAGGTCGATCGAGGGCAGCGCGAGGTCCATGGAGCCGCGGTTGCGCAGCACCACCGACAGGCGGTAGCCACCCCCACTCGCCGGCGAGAGCGCGCTGCTTTCCACCGACAGGTCGTCGATGCGGCGCGGCAGGCCCACCGAGCAGCCCAGCTGTTCGCACGCGGCCACGAGCGCCGGGCGTGCGGCCGGCCAGCGGGTGGCCACCACGTCGCGGAAGTGCAGTGCGGCCTGGCCCGCGAGCGTGGCCGACAGCAGCAGCACGAGCAGCGAGAGCCCGAAGCGCACGCGCGGGCTGCGCCAGCGCGCCTTGCGCTTGGCGTCGCGGAGGAAGCCGGGCGACGCCTTGGCCGACTTCGACGAAGCGCTGCGCTTCTTCGGCGGCGGCGGTTCTTCCTCGACCGGCGGGCGTTCGGTGGACGGGTTGTCGGCCTCGACGTCGGCGATCAGCGCGTCGTTGAACTGGGCATCGGCGAAGTCGACGCGGTCGCGTTCGGCGATGTTCTGCGCGGGCGTCTGCGAGACGTCGTCCTGCTCGGGCTGGAAGAAGCGCGAGTGGATGCGGTCCTCGTCGCTCAGGCTGAAGACGTCCTCGTCTTCGGGCTGCTCGACGGGAGCGCGGTAGGTCGACGTGATGGCCGAGGCCGGTGGCTGCGGCGGTGCGGGGGGCGGGTTCCAGTCGGGCGGGGCGTCGCGTTCGAGGTCGAACAGCCCTTCGATGGCATTGAAGACCTGGTCACACCGGCCGCACCGCACCCAGCCTTCGGAGACCTTGAGCTGGTCCTGGACGACTCGGAAGACGGTACCGCAGGCGGTGCAACGGGTGGCCAGGCTCATGGCGAAATTTTGCCACGCGCCATCACGGTTTCAGCCGGGCCGTCATCAGGATCCAGCCGTCCTCCCGGTCGGTGACCTCGAGGTCGCACCACGGTGCGTAGGCGGCCTTCAGTTCGTCGGCCTGTCGTTCCAGGATGCCGGCGAGCACGAGGTGGCCGCCGGGTGCGACGTGGCCGCACAGCAGCGGGGCCAGCAGCTTGAGCGGTGTCGCGAGGATGTTGGCCAGCACGAGCGGGTACGCGCCGGACGCGCCGTCGGGCAGCGCCGCCTTCAGCGTGACGCCGTTGGCTGCCGCGTTGGCGTTGGTGGAGATCACCGCCGCCTCGTCAATGTCGACCGCGTCGATGTCCTTGCCGCCGTGCAGCGCCGCGCCGATGGCGAGGATGCCCGAGCCGCAGCCGTAGTCGAGCACGCGCGACCACGTGCCCGAGAACGCCGGGGCCTGGTTGGCGATCCAGCGCAGGCACATGCGCGTGGTGGGGTGCGTGCCGGTGCCGAACGCGAGCCCCGGATCGAGGCGAATGAAGCGCTCGGCCGCGGCCGGCGGCTCGTGCCACGTGGGCACGATCCAGAACGACGGCGTGATCTCGACCGGCGAGAACTGCGACTGCGTGAGCCGCACCCAGTCCTGCTCGACCACGGGACGCATGGCCTGCACGTGCACCTTTTCCTGCGTCCACTCCTGTGCGAGCAGCAGCGTGGCGGCTTCGGTGGCGACGTCCTCGTCGGTGAACAGCGCCGTCACGACCGAACGCTGCCAGCCCGCGCTGGGCGGGGGCATGCCCGGTTCGCCGAACAGCGCACGTTCGGCATCGGTGTCGGCATCGGCGTCCTCCACCGACACCGACAGGGCCTCGAGTTCGTCCATCAACGCATCGGACACGGACTCGACGAGGTCCTCCGGTACCAGGAGCTGCAGTTCGATCATGGGAGCGGACATGGACTCAGCGCTTGTGCTGGCTCATCCAGCCTTCCAGGTAGTGGATGCTGGTGCCGCCTTCGACGAACTTCGCGTCGACCATCAGCTCGCGGTGCAGCGGGATGTTGGTCAGGATGCCTTCGACGACCGTCTCGGACAGCGCGATGCGCATGCGGGCGATGGCCTGCTCGCGCGTGTCGCCGTGCGTGATGATCTTGCCGATCATCGAGTCGTAGTTGGGCGGCACGAAGTAGTTCGTGTACGCGTGCGAGTCGACGCGCACGCCCGGGCCGCCCGGCGCGTGCCAGGCGGTGATGCGGCCGGGCGACGGCGTGAACTTGTACGGGTCTTCGGCGTTGACGCGGCACTCGATGGCGTGGCCGTGCATCTGGATCTGGCGTTGCGTGAACGGCAGCTTCTCGCCGGCGGCGACGCGGATCTGCATCTGCACGATGTCGATGCCGGTCACGAGTTCGGTCACCGGGTGTTCCACCTGCACGCGGGTGTTCATCTCGATGAAGTAGAACTCGCCGTTCTCGTAGAGGAACTCGAACGTGCCGGCTCCGCGGTAGCCGATGCGCTTGCACGCGGCGGCGCAGCGGTCGCCGATCTTCTCGATCACACGGCGCGGGATGCCCGGCGCCGGCGCTTCCTCGATGATCTTCTGGTGGCGGCGCTGCATGGAGCAGTCGCGCTCGCCCAGCCAGACGGCGTTCTTGTGCTCGTCGGCGAGGATCTGGATCTCGATGTGGCGCGGGTTCTCGAGGAACTTCTCCATGTAGACCGCCGGGTTGCCGAACGCGGCACCGGCTTCGCTGCGCGTGGTCTGCACGGCGTGGATCAGCGCGGCCTCGGTGTGCACGACACGCATGCCGCGGCCACCGCCGCCGCCGGCGGCCTTGATGATCACCGGGTAGCCGATGGCGCGGGCCTGGCGGATGATTTCCTTCGGGTCTTCCGGCAGGGCACCTTCGGAGCCGGGCACGCACGGCACGCCGGCCTTGATCATGGCCTGCTTGGCCGAGACCTTGTCGCCCATGATCCGGATGGATTCGGGCGTGGGGCCGATGAACGTGAAGCCGCTCTGCTCGACCCGCTCGGCGAAGTCGGCGTTCTCGGACAGGAAGCCGTAGCCGGGGTGGATCGCTTCGGCGTCGGTGACCTCGGCCGTCGAGATGATCGCCGGCATGTTGAGGTAGCTCTGCGCGGAGGCGGCGGGGCCGATGCACACGGCCTCGTCAGCGAGCTTGACGTACTTGGCGTCGCGGTCGGCTTCGGAGTACACGACGACGGACTTGACGCCCATCTCGCGACAGGCGCGTTGAATGCGCAGTGCGATCTCGCCCCGGTTGGCGATGAGGATCTTCTTGAACATGCCGAGCCTTACTCGATGATGAACAGCGGCTGGCCGAACTCGACGGCCTGGCCGTTCTCGCACATCACCTTCGTGACCGTGCCGGACTTGTCGGCTTCGATCTCGTTCATGATCTTCATGGCTTCGATGATGCAGATGGCCTGGCCTTCCTTGACCACGGTGCCCACTTCGACGAAGGGTTTCGCGCCGGGGCTGGCCGCGCCGTAGAACGTGCCGACCATCGGCGACTTGACCGTGTGGCCGGTGGGTTCGGCCGGGGCTGCGGCGACAGCCGGCGCGGCGGCGGCAACCGCGGGAGCGGCCACCGGCGCGGGCACGGCGGCCTGCTGGACCACCGGGGCAGCCGTCATCACCACGGCCGCGTTCGGGTCCGCCTTCACGATGCGCACCTTGCCATCCGCTTCGGTGATCTCGAGTTCAGAGATGTTCGACTCCGACACGAGGTCGATCAGGGTCTTCAGTTTGCGCAGGTCCATGAGTTCTCCAACTGCAGTCTTTGTTCGAGGAGGCCGGGTGTCGCCGCGGGGCGCGGTCGCACCGGCTTGTAAGGGTCTGGTGAGAGCCGGTCAGGCGTTGCGGCTGGCGAGGTCGCGTTCGATCGCGTGACCCAGTGCCAGGCGGTAGCCCTTGTGTCCGAGGCCGACGATGATGCCGTCGGCCAGGTCGGAAAAGTACGAATGATGCCGGAACGGTTCGCGGCGGTGCACGTTCGACAGGTGCACTTCGATGAACGGGATCGCCACGCCCGCAAGCGCGTCGCGCAGCGCGACGCTGGTGTGGGTGTAGGCCGCGGGGTTGATCACGATGAACGTGGTGCCGTCGGTGCGGGCGGCCTGCACGCGGTCGACGAGGGCACCTTCGTGGTTGCTCTGGAAGGTTTTTACTTCCACTCCGGCATCCGTGCCCAATTTCGTCAATTCGGCGTTGATCTGTTCCAAAGTCACCGACCCGTACACCGTCGGCTCACGCGTGCCGAGGAGGTTGAGGTTGGGGCCGTGAAGAACGAGAACTGCCATTGCGTCAGCGCCGTGGAATTTGCGAAGGCTGAACTTTACGCGCTTTAGGCGCTTTTGGCCGCAATTCTTGAAATTCTTGTCGGACAGGGCTTACACGCTCACCCGTTTGGCCCAATCGGCCAGGTTTTCTTCGGTCAAGGCGCCGAGTTTGCGGTCCACCACCCGGCCCCCCCGGTCGAACACCACGCTGAACGGCAACCCGCCGTTGGCGTTGCCGAGCGATCGCGACAGTTCGACCCCTTCCATGCCCGCGAGCCCGATCTTGAACCCGATCGATCGCGCGGCGAGGAATTCTCTCACGGGAGTGGGCCCGTCGACCGCCAGGCCCACCACTTGCCATCCCGCGGCCGCCTGCGCCCGCTGGAACGCGTCCAGCATCGGCATCTCCTTCACGCACGGGGCACACCAGGTGGCCCAGAAGTTGAGCAGCAGCGGCTTGCCCTGGAGAGACGACATCGGCAGCGTGCCGCCGGCCGGTGCGTCGAACTGCATGCGCCACAGGGCGGCTTCCGGGCTGGCGGTGGTGGCCGCGGCGGGGCGCTGCTGCCACCACGCGAGGCCGGCGCCGGCGCCGACGGCGGCCACGGCGGCGCCGCTGATCAGGAGGTGTCGTCGGTTCATGGGGCGGGCGGGGGGTCCTGGAGGAGGCGGCGCAGGGCCGGCAGGTCGCCGCGTTCGGTGCGGCCCTGGGTGTCGGCCTTGAGCGCACCCCGCAGGTCGTCGAAGTCGAGGATGCTCAGGTGGAGCGTGACCAGCTCGCCGAGTTCCGCGTTCGGCACCGCGAAACTCAGCACGTCGATCGGGCGGTTGCGGGGGCCGTCGATGCTGCCGACGTCGAACTCGACGCGCCGGTCCAGCAGGAAGATCTCGGCTTCCTTCGAGTCATCGCAGAACAACTGCAGGTGGATGCTGTTCAGCCGGGTGGCGGTGCCGCGCCAGACGGCGCCGGTCAGGTGGGGCCGGAAGGCCTGCAGCCGTTCCATCCAGGTGGCCGCGGTCTCGCGCAGCGCGTGCAGCTCGGCCGGCTGGGTGTCGGCGCAAAAGAGGGCCAGGTACGCCCGAACCTCTTCTTCCACCATGTCGTTGTCGGGCAGTTCGGCCGGGCGCACGGAGCCGCGGCCCAGCACGCGGGCGGCCCGGCGTTTCGCGGGCCCGTACTCCATGCCTTCCTCGACGATCAGCCGCGCGGCGGCGCTCGCCAGTTCGGCGGTCAGGGTGGATGCCATGGCGCATTCTAGGTTCAAGGCCGTCACCCCGGCGGACGCCGGGGCCCACTCGACGAGGGCGCGCTTCGGCCCCAGTGGATCCCGGCGTTCGCCGGGATGACACGGGGGGTCAGGGCAACTCGACCGCCCCCATGCGCGCCTGGATCGTCGCGGCCCGCCCGAGCACGTACGGCGAGCCTGGGCGCTTCTCGAAGCGCTTGGGCGCCGGCAGCATCACCGCCAGCCGTGCGGCCTGGTAGGTGCCGAGGGCGGAGGCCGGGACACGGAAGTAGTGCCGGGCGGCCGCCTCGGCCCCGAAGACCCCTTCGCCCCACTCGACGTTGTTCAAATAGATCTCGAGGATGCGCTGCTTCGACAGCACCGCCTCCAGCATGAAGGTGATGACGATCTCCTGCCCCTTGCGGGCGAGGCTTCGCTCGCCGGCGAGGAACAGGTTCTTCGCGAGCTGCTGGGTGATGGTGGAGCCGCCGATCACCTTCGGCTCGGCCCGGCGGGCCGGAGTGGCGGTGGGCTTCTTCGCCTGCTTCTGTTCCTCGCGCAGGTTGAGCTTGTCGGCGCGGGCCTCGGCCTTCTGGTTTTTCTCCCAGGCCTTCTCGAGCGCGTCCCAGTCCACGCCGCCGTGGTCGGTGAACGTGGCGTCCTCGGACGCGATCACGGCCCGCTTCAGGTGGTGGGAGATGCGCTCGTCGGGCACCCACTCCTGGGCCCAGGCGATCTGGCCCTGCTCGGTGAGCAGCCGCCACATCTCGGAGCGCTGGAACGTGGTGGACTGCGGGTCGACCACGGACATCAAGGCGATGCGCGCCGCGAAGAACACCTGCAGCGCCAGCAGGGACAGCACCAGCAGCCCCACGAGGCGGCCGAAAGCTCTCACTTCGCGTCGACCTTCTCGCGCAGCGCCTTCAGCACGGGTGCCGTGTCGGGCCGGACCCCGCGCCACACGAAAAAGGCCTCGCCGGCCTGCTCGATCAGCATGCCGATGCCGTCGCGCCCCAGGGCGCCGAAGGACGAGGCCCAGTCGATGAACCCGCGGGCCGCCGGGCCGTACATCATGTCGAGGGCCAGGGTGCCGGGCTTGAGCACGGCGGACGACACCGGGATGCCGGCGCCGGCCATGCTGGACGCGCTGGCGTTGATCACCACGTCGAAGGCGGTGCCGGGTTCGTCGAGGCCGCGCGCCACGAGGCGCGTGCCGCTCGCCGCGGCCACCGCGGCATGGCGGTCGACCAGGGCCTGGGCCTTCGCGACGGTGCGGTTGGCCAGCACGAGTTCGGCCGGGCCGGCCTGCAGCAGCGGCCCGAGCGCGCCCGACGACGCGCCGCCGGCGCCCACCAGCAGCACGCGCTTGCCCGCGAGCGGGATGCCGGCGTTGCGTTCGATGTCGCGCACGAGGCCGATGCCGTCGGTGTTGTCGGCGTACCAGCCGTCGGTGTCGAAGCGCAGCACGTTGGCGGCTTCGGCGAGCGCGGCGCGTTCGCTCGTGCGTTTCGCCATCGCGAAGGCGTCGAATTTGAACGGCACGGTGATGTTGCAGCCCGAACCGCCGCCGTCGGCGAACGCCTGGATCGCAGGTGCGAACGCGTCGAGCGGGCACAGCAGCCGGTCGTAGGCGACGGGCTGGCCGGTCTGTTCGGCGAAGCGGGCGTGGATGAACGGCGACTGGCTGTGTTCGACCGGGTTGCCGGCGATGACGTAGCGGAACATGGCGGGGTCAGGGAAGGTGGGTTACTGCTGCTGCGGGGCGCTCAGCGTGGTCTCGAGGCCGTCCTCGCGGCTGAAGCGGAAGCGCGACGTGATGACGAGCTGGTCGGCACCCCGGCGCATCGCGGTGGTGAACTGCCCGAACGGGGCCGCGGCCTGGACGATGGCGATGGCCCGCTTGTCGAGCAGCGCGTTCTTCGAGGGGCGCACCACCTCGGTCTCGACGACCTGGCCGCGGTAGTCGACCGTGATCATCATGGTCAGGTCGCCGTAGAGCCGCTTGCCGTTCTGCTCGGGGAAGTTGCGCGTGCCGCGCTCCTCGATCTTGCGGCGCAGCTGGTCGTAATAGAGGGCGTAGACCTCCTCACGCGTGCTCGGGCTGATGAAGCGCCGCTTCGGGCGGGCGTTCTCGGCGTTGATGCGCTTCTCGATCTCGGCCACCATCTCCAGGCGCTGGCGGCGCTGCTCTTCCTTCGCGCGCTCCTGCGGGTCGCCGCGGTCGCGTTTCGGGTCGGGCGGCGGCAGCGACGCGAGTTCGCGTCGCAGCTGGGCCAGCAGCTGCTGCTGGGCCTCCTGCAGCTCCTCGATCTGCTTGCGGCTGTCCTGGTGGGCGTCGCCGATCTCGGTGAACGACTCCGACGGCAGCGGCGACGTGGCCCGTCCCGCGGCCGACTCGCCTCCACCCGCCAGGTTCGCCTGCGCGATGGCCTGGGCCTTCACGGGCGCGTCGTTCGACCGGGCGTTCACGAGGATCACCTCCAGCGGGGTGTCCTCGAAGAACCGGTTGAACCCTTCGGGGTCCACCAGGCGCACGGTGAGCAGCACGGCGTGCACGCTCACCGAGATGCCGATCGCGACGGTCAGGGCCGAGATTTTTTTCAGCATGGTTCAGGGAGTGGGGGCGGGGGCCGCCGGGGAGTCCTCGGCGGCATTGTCACCTTGGACGTCGATGGCCAGCGTCAACGGGCCGGCGGACACGTCTTCCAGTTCGCTGTCCTCCACCACGGCGTCGTCGGCCTCGCTGGTCGGGTCGTCCAGGCGCGACTGCACGCTCGCCTGCACGTCCAGGGTCAGCAGGTCGGTGCCGGTGACCTTCACGCGCACGCGGGCGCCGCGGGGCAGGCGTTCGGCGCCGATGGCCTTGAACACGAGCGGCAGGGTGTCGGCGCGCACGAGGCCGTCCTTCATGACCGCGGCGTCGAGTTCGTCGAGGCCGTTCTGGGCCAGGTAGCGCAGCGTCCAGTAGCGTTCGATGCCGTTCTGGAACCCGTTGTACGCGGTGTAGGCCTCGTCGAAGCCGGAGATGATGGAGAACAGCGCCGCGTCCTTCGGCTTGAACGCCGCGGCCAGCAGCGCGGTGCGGCCGTGACGGGCGCACGCGATGATCTGCCACTGGTTCACGAGGTCGACGTAGCGGCGCAGCGGCGACGTGGCCCAGGTGTACTGCGCCACGCCCATGCCGGCGTGCGGTGCGGCCTTCGTGCTCATGCGCACCTTCACGCCCGGGGCCATGCTGGCCTGGCTGCGGTAGATGCCCGGCACGCCCAGTTCGTTGAGCCAGCCGCCCCACGTGCTGTTCGCGAGGATCATGGCCTCGGCCACGATCAGGTCGAGCGGCGAGCCGCGCGTGCGGGTGCTGATGGCCACCGTCTCGTCGCCCCTGGGTTCGGCGCCGGCGTTGCCGTCGAGGCGGAAGTTGTAGTCGGGGCGGTTGAAGTTCTCGGGCTTGCCGCGGGCGACTTCACGGCCGGCCTTCAGGTGCTGGGCGAGGCGGTAGGCGAAGGCGAGTTCGCGCGCGAAGCCGTAGTCGGCCGGCGCAGCGCCGGTCAGCGTGGCCTCGGTGATCACCGTGTCGAGCTGGTCGTGGCGCAGGTTCGCCGCGATGGGCACCTGCTCCAGCTTGGTCTCGAAGCCCTGGACGGCGAGCGTGGCCTCGTCGAAGGTCACGTACAGCGAGACGGCGGGGCAGTCGCGGCCTTCCTGCAGCGTGTACGCCTGCACCACGTCGTCCGGCAGCATGGTCAGCTTGTAGCCGGGCATGTAGACGGTGGACAGGCGGTCGCGGGCGACCTTGTCGAGCGGCGTGTCGGGCGCAAAGGCCAGGCCCGGCGCGGCGATGTGCACGCCGAAGACGACGGTGCCGGAGCCGAGGCCCTGCACGGAGAGCGCGTCGTCGATCTCGGTGGTCTGCGAATCGTCGATCGAGAACGCCTGGACGGGCGCGAGCGGCAGCGTGTCCTTGATGGCCGGGGCCTGCAGCGCCGGGAAGCCGGTGCCCTTCGGGAAGTTCTCGAACAGGAAGCGGCGCCAGTGGAACTGGTACGGCGAGTCGATGGCGCCGGCGGCGGTCAGCAGGTCGAGCGGCGCGCGGTGGGCGCGGCGCGAGGCCTCGACCACGGCCTTGTACTCGGACGCGTTCTTGTCGGGCTTGAACAGGATCTTGTAGAGCTGCTCGCGCACGGGGGCGGGGCACTGGCCGGCGATCAGTTCGTCGGCCCACGCCTCGATCTGGGCGGCCTGCTGTTTCTTGCGCTCGATGCCGAGGAGCGCGGCCTTGACGATTTCCTCGGGCGCCTTCTTGAAGAGGCCCTTGCCGGCACGGCGGAAGTAGTGCGGCGCCTCGAACAGGCGGAAGAGAGCGGCGGCTTGCTGCGTGGGGCCGGCGCTGGCATCGAAGTAGTCGCGGGCGAGGTCGGCGAAGCCGAATTCCTCGTCGGGGGCGAATTCCCAGGCCAGGTCGAGATCGATGTCCGCGGCCAGGCGCTGCCCTTCGGCGAGCAGCTCGGCCGGGGCGGGTTTCTCGAACTTGAGCAGCACGTTGGCTGCCTTCACCTTCACGCGTTTGCCGGAATCGAGTTCCACCTGGGCGGACGTGTCCGTCTCCGACATCACGCGGCCGGCGAGGAACTTCCCGGCGTCATCGAACAGTGCATACATGGAGCGGATTGTCGCCTGAACGGCGCCCGGTTCGTTCAGTCCCTGCCAGGAACCAGCCCGAGGAAACGCAGCACGTGCGGCAGGTGCTCGTCGAAGTCGGTGAGGCCGTGGTCGCTGCCTTCCACGATGCGCAGGTGCGCGCCGCGGTAGCGCTCGCTCATCTCGCGCCAGTCGAGCACCTCGTCGCCGGTGGCGATCACGGCGAAGTAACGAGATGGAACAGCGAGGGCGCCCGGGGTCATCGCCCGGAGTTCGTCGACGTATTCCTCCCGGAAAAAGAATGTGTCGTCGCTGTGCCACTGCGTGGTCTCGCCGATGTGGCGGGCGAGGTCGCGGGCCGGGTCCACCGCCGGGTTCAGCACGACGGTGGGGCAGCCGAGCCGCTCGCCCAGCACCGTGGCGTAGAACCCGCCGAGCGAACTGCCGACGATGCCCATCCGGTCGCGCGGCCAGCCTTCGATGCCCTGCAGCAGCAGGTCGACCGCCTCGCGCGGCGACGGCGGCAGCTGCGGGCACCACCAGGTGGCCTTCGGGGCGCGCGAGGCCATCCACGCGGCCATCTGCTTCGCCTTCGCGGACTGCGGCGACGAACGGAACCCGTGCAGGTACAGCAGGTGGGTGACCGGGGAGGGGGTCTGCGACATGCGGCACAGTCTAGCAACCGGGCGGGTGAACTCTCGCCCGGAGCGGGCCTCTACACTCGCTCGGCTAGCCGCCTCCATCGATCCCAGGACCCCTCGTGAACTTCGTGCACCTCGCCGTCCCTCGTCGTTTCGCCCTGCTGCCGCTGGCCGCTCTCGTGCTGTCCGGGTGCGCCACGGTCGCGCCGCCGGGCGCCCCGGCGGCAGCGGCCCCCGCGGCCGGGCCCACCGCCGTGGCCCCCCGGTTCGCCACGGCGACGCCGTCGTTGCCCCAGGCCCCGGCCTCGGGGGCGTCCGCGCCCACCGCACGCCCCGATCCCGCGGCGCCACGCCCGTTCGACGACGTGGTCAAGGGGGCCACGCGCCAGGCCGGGTTCCTGTCGCTGTGGCGCAAGGACGAGAAGCTGTGGCTCGAGGTGCCGGTCGACCTGCTCGACAAGCCGTTCCTCTTCTCCACCAACGTCTCGCATTCCGTCGGCGAGCGCGGCCTGTACGCGGCCCAGATGGGGGCCTCGTGGCTCGCGAGCTTCCGGCGCATCGGCGCCACGCAGCTCCAGCTCGTCGCGCTGAACACCGACTTCGTCGCCACCAACCCGCAGATGAAGCTGGTGGTGGAGCAGGGCTTCTCGAACAGCCTGCTGGCCTCGGCCACGATCGCGAGCGCCCCGCACCCCGAGCGCAAGTCGGTGCTGGTCGACGCGGCCTTCCTGCTCGCCGACCTGCCGGGCTACGCCACGCGCATCGAGACCGCGTACCGCCTGCCGTACACGCTCGACCGCGGCAACTCGTTCTTCGAGAAGACCCGCGCCACCGACGACCTCGCGACCGTCGCCGTGCGCCTGCACTACGGCATGGCCCGTTTGCCCGCGCCGCCGCTGGTGCCGGTGCCCACCGCCGTGCCGCCCCCCACCGCGCTGCCCGACCCGCGCAGCCTGTTCGTGGGCCACGTCTACAGCTTCACGAAGCTGCCCGAGCAGCCGATGGCGCCGCGCCGCGCGGACCCGCGCCTCGGTCACTTCACCGACCCGTACACCGACTTCAGCAACGACCTGCGCTACAACGCGCGCGTCCACCACATCGCACGCTGGCGCCTCGAGAAGGCCGACCCGGCGGCCGAGCTGTCGCCGCCGAAGGAGCCCATCGTCTACTGGCTCGACAAGAACATTCCGCTGCGCTACCGCAAGTCGGTCGAGGCGGGCGTGCTCGAGTGGAACAAGGCTTTCGAGAAAATCGGCTTCCGCGACGCGATCGTCGTGCGCCAGCAGCAGGACGGCGACGACTTCGACACGCTCGACGCCCGCCACGCGTCCATCCGCTGGTTCGTGGGCCGCGACGCGGGCATGGCCGTGGGGCCGCACCAGTCCGACCCGCGCACCGGCGAGATCATCGACGCCGACATCGCCATGAGCGACATCTTCGGCCGCAGCGCGCGGCGTGTGCTCGTCGAGGACATCGGCGTGGCGCCCGTGGCACACGACCACGGCCATGAAGCCGCCTGCGACTACGCCCAGGAGGCCCGCGCCGAGATGGACTTCGCGCTCGACCTGCTCGAGGCGCGCGGCGACCTCGCACCCGACGGCCCCGAGGCCGAGGCGCTGGTGCAGTCCGTCATCAAGGACACCATCACGCACGAGGTGGGCCACACCCTCGGGCTGAAGCACAACTTCAAGGCGTCCACCGTGGTCACGCGCTCCCAGCTGCGCGACGCGGCGTTCACCGAGTCGCACGGGCTCTCGGGTTCGGTGATGGACTACAACGCCTACAACCTGCCGCTGGCCGGCGAACGGCCCAGCACGCTGAACAACACCACGCTCGGGCCGTACGACTACTGGGCCATCGAGTACGCCTACAAGCCCGTCGCGCCGGCCGACGAGGCCGTGGAACTGGGCCGCATCGCCGGCCGCAGCGGCACCGACCCGCTGCTCGCGTACGCGGACGACGTCGAGGCCTCGAACGACGGGGTCGATCCGCTCGTCAACCGCTTCGACCTGGGCGACGACCCGCTCGCGTACTACCAGCGCCGGCTCGAACTCTCGCGCGAGCTGTGGCAGCGCGTGCAGGCCCGCCCGCAGCAACCCGGCGACGACCTCACCCGCGCGCGCCGCGTGCTGCTGAGCGGCTTCCGCCAGCTGCAGGCGAGCACCACGCTTGTCGGCAAGTACGTGGGTGGCATGAACACCACGCGCGAACTGCCCGGCACCGGCACCCGACCCACCTACGTGCCGGTGGACCCGGCCAAGCAGCGCGACGCGCTGCGCTTCCTGACGCAGGGCATCTTCAGCGCCGACAGCTTCCGCTTCCAGCCGCGCTTCCTCGCGAGCCTCGCGCCCGATTACAACGAGTGGGACCGCACGGGGCCGGTGAGCATTCCGGGCTCGGTGCTGTCGGTGCAGACCATCGCGCTCGACCGCCTGATGAGCGCGGGCACCGCCACGCGCGTGCTGGAGCTGCCGCTGTATGTGGAGCCCGCGAAGCGCAAGGGCATCATCTCGCTCGCCGAGGTGTACGGCACGCTGCAGGACGCGGTGTGGAGCGAACTGAAGACCGGCCGCGAGATCGACGGCCTGCGCCGCAACCTGCAGCGCGAACACCTCAAGCGCGTGCAGGTGCTGCTGGTGCGCGGCGGCCCGTTGCCCCCGGACGCGCTGAGCCTCGTGCGCTACCGCGCCACCGAACTGCAGGCTTCGCTGCGCACCGCGGCGGCGCGCCCGGGCCTGTCGATCGAGTCCCGCGCCCACCTGCAGGACAGCCTGGGCCTGCTGACCGAGGCGCTGAAGGCCTCGATGACCCGGACCTGAGGCCGTGAACCTCGTCCCCTGGTCCCATGCCCCCGGCGGCGGCGCGCCCACGCTGCGGGGCTGGCGCTCGCCGCCGTCCGGCAAACCCGTGCTGCACTTCCTGCACGGCAACGGCCTGTGCGGACGCACCTACGACCCCATGCTGGCGCGGCTCGCCGACCACTTCGACCTGTGGCTGTGCGACGTGCAGGGCCATGGCGACAGCGACCCCGGCGAACACTTCGCGGGCTGGAACCGCAACGCCCAGGCGGCGCTGGCCGCGTTCCAGGCGCACCGCGCGCCGTACGGCGACGTGCCGGTGCACGCGGCTGGCCACAGCTTCGGCGGGGTGCTGACGGTGCTGATCGCGGCGCTGCCCGGGCAGCCGTTCGAGCGGCTGGTGCTGCTGGACCCCGTGCTGTTCCCGCCCGCGATGATCGCGGTGATGAAGGGGATGGAGGCGCTGGGCCTGTCCCGCCACAACCCGCTCGCCAAGGGTGCGGCCCGCCGCCGCGCGCGCTGGCCCGACCGCGAGGCTGCGTTCGAGGCGCTGCACGGCCGCGGGGCCTACAGGACGTGGACGGACGATGCGCTGCGGGCCTTCGTGGCCCACGGCCTGCGCGACGACGCGGGCGAGGTGGCGCTCAAATGCGCGCCCTGGCTCGAGGCCGAGATCTTCTCGTCGTCACCTGCCCGGCTGTGGCCGTCGGTGAAGGCCGTCGCGAAGCCCACACTGCTGCTGCACGGAGAGCGCAGCTTCCCGTTCGTGGCGCGGGCGGCGCGCCATGCGGGCCGGGTGAACCGCCACATCCGCGCGGCGCGGGTGGCGGGTGGGCACTGCTTCATGCAGGAGGACCCGGCGCGTGCCGGGGACCTCGTGCGCGGGTTCCTGCTGGACTGACCCGCGGGAGCGGCGCTCAGGCGAGTGCCTCGAGCAGCTTGGCGTGGATGCCGCCGAAGCCGCCGTTGCTCATGCACAGCACGTGGTCGCCCGGCCGGGCGGCTTGGCGCACGGCGTCCACCAGCGCGTCGATGGTGTCGGCCACGACGGCCTTGTCACCCATGGGCGCGAGTGCCTCGCGGGCGTCCCAGCCCAGGTTGCCCTGGTGGCAGAACGACAGGTCGGCCTCTTCCAGCGACCACGGCAGCATGGCCTTCATGGTGCCGAGCTTCATCGTGTTGGAGCGGGGCTCGAACACGGCGAGGATGCGCTGGCTGTCGCCCACCTTGCGGCGCAGGCCGTTGATGGTGGTGCGGATGGCGGTGGGGTGGTGGGCGAAGTCGTCGTAGACCTTCACGCCGCCGGCCTCCCCGCTCAGTTCGAGGCGGCGGCGCACGTTCTGGAACGTGGCCAGCGCCTTGCCGGCGACCTCGGGGTCCACGCCCACGTGTTCGGCCGCGGCGATGGCCGCCAGTGCGTTGAGCTGGTTGTGTTCGCCGAGCAGCGGCCAGTCGACGCGGGCGATCTTCAGGCTGCCACGCAGCACGTCGAAGGCATGCGGTTCGCCGCGGGCGCGCAGCGCGCCGGGCGTTTCCTTGCGCACGCCGAACCGCACCACCTCGCTCCAGCAGCCGCGCTCCAGCACACGCTGCAGCGATTCCTCGCGTGCGTTCACGACGAGGCGGCCCGCGGCCGGCACGGTGCGCACCAGGTGGTGGAACTGGGTCTCGATGGCGGCCAGGTCCGGGAAGATGTCGGCGTGGTCGAACTCGAGGTTGTTCAGGATCGCGGTGCGCGGCCGGTAGTGCACGAACTTGCTGCGCTTGTCGAAGAAGGCCGTGTCGTATTCGTCGGCCTCGATGACGAACGGGCTGCCGCCGCCCAGGCGCGCGGACACGCCGAAGTTCTGCGGCACGCCGCCCACCAGGAAGCCGTTGTCGAGGCCGGCCTGGTCGAGGATCCACGCGAGCATCGACGTGGTGGTGGTCTTGCCGTGCGTCCCGGCCACGGCCAGCACGTGGCGGCCGCGCAGCACGTTGTCGGCGAGCCACTGCGGGCCGCTGGTGTACGCGAGGTTGGCGTCGAGGATGGCTTCCATCAGCGGGTTGCCCCGCGAGACGACGTTGCCGATCACGAACAGGTCGGGCGCGAGCTTCACCTGGTCGGCGTCGAAGCCCTCGATGAGGTCGATGCCGAGCGCGCGGAGCTGGTCGCTCATGGGCGGGTAGACGCCCGCGTCGCAGCCGGTCACGCGGTGGCCGGCTTCGCGGGCGAGGGCGGCCAGGCCGCCCATGAAGGTGCCGCAGATGCCTAGGATGTGGATGTGCATGGGGGTGTATCGGTGGCGCCGCGCGGGCGGCGCGGTGGCCTTCAGCGAAGCACGATCCGGGCCGCGGCCACGGTGTCGTCGATGTCCCGGGCGGTGTGCGCCGCGCTGACGAAGCCGGCCTCGTACAGCGCCGGGGCGAGGTACACGCCGCGCTCCAGCAGGCCGTGGAAGAAGGTGTTGAAGCGTTCCTTGTCGGTCGCCATCACGGTCGGATAGTTCTGCGGCAGGCCTTCGCCGGCCTTCGTGAAGAAGAAGCCGAACATGCCGCCTTCGCAGTCGCCCACCATCGGCACGCCGTTGTCGCGCGCGGCGCCGAGCAGGCCGTCGAGCAGCGCGCGGGTGCGGGCCGACAGGTCCTCGAAGAAGCCGGGCTTCTGGATTTCCTTCAGCGTGGCGAGGCCGCAGGCCGTGGCCACCGGGTTGCCCGACAGCGTGCCGGCCTGGTAGACGGGGCCGAGCGGCGCGAGCTGTTCCATCACCGCGCGGCGCGCGCCGAACGCGGCCAGCGGCATGCCGCCGCCGATCACCTTGCCGAACACGCTGATGTCGGGGGCGAAGCCGGGCAGGGCCTTGGCGTAGATGCCCTGGGCGCTGCCCAGGCCCACGCGGAAGCCGGTCATGACCTCGTCGAACACGAGCAGCGCGCCGTGCTGGTCGCACAGCTCGCGCACGCGCTTCATGAACGGCACGCTCGCGCGCACGAAGTTCATGTTGCCGGCGATGGGTTCGATCACCACGCAGGCGATCTGGCTGCCGTCGCGCGCGAAGGCTTCCTCGATCTGGCCGATGTGGTTGTACTCGAGCACGAGCGTGTGCTGCACCACCTCGGGCGGCACGCCGGCGCTGGTGGGGTGGCCGAACGTGGCGAGGCCGGAGCCGGCCTTCACGAGCAGCGAGTCGGCGTGGCCGTGGTAGCAGCCCTCGAACTTGATGATCTTCGGGCGGCCGGTGGCACCGCGCGCCAGGCGCAGCGCGCTCATGCAGGCCTCGGTGCCCGAGCTGACCAGGCGCACCTGGTCCATCGTGGGCACGAGCTTCAGGATCTCCTCGGCGAGTTCGATCTCGCGTTCGGTGGGGGCCCCGAACGAGAAGCCCTCGAGCACGGCCTTCTGCACCGCCTCGACCACCGCGGGGTGGCCGTGGCCGAGGATCATCGGGCCCCAGGAGCCGATGTAGTCGATGTACCGCCGGCCCTCGGCGTCGATCATGTAGGCGCCCTCGGCGCGCTGGATGAACCGCGGCGTGCCGCCCACCGCGCGGAAGGCGCGCACGGGCGAGTTCACGCCGCCGGGGATCACCTGGCGGGCACGTTCGAAGAGGGAGTCGTTGGTCAGGGTCGAGCGGGGCTCAGTGGACATGCCGCGGGTCCTTGGGCAGGTTGTCGTCGTCGGCCGCGCCGGTGTCGGCCACCGGGCCGCCGTCGCCTTCCTCCTCCTCGCCCGGAGGCAGGGCCCAGAAGAAGCGGTCGGGGATGACGTTGCCCATGCCGGGGCGGAAGCCCGCGTCGAGCGACTGGTCGAGGAACGCGAGCGCCTCGCCGACGGCGGCGTGCAGTTCGGCCCCCGAGGCCAGCAGGGCGGCGAGCGAGGCGGCCAGCGTGTCGCCGGCGCCCACGAAGCTCACCTCGAAGCGTTCGAACTTCTCGCCGGTGATGGCACCCTGGGGCGAGGCCAGCACGTTGTCGAGGAACTGGTCGGGCAGGGGCACGCTGCTCACGAGCACGAAGCGCGTGCCGTGTTCGGCCGCGGCCACCGCGAGTTCGCGCGGCGAGGCCGGACGGTCGTTGTTCCACTCGGGCAACAGGAAGTCGGTGAGGGTCTGGTGGCTGCCCACGAGCACCTCGGCCTGCGGCAGCACCAGCTCGCGGTAGGCGTCGAGGTAGGCCGCCTGGTCGTCTTCCTCGACCCAGGACAGGTTGGGCATGTACGCCACGAGCGGCACGTCCGGGTAGTCGGAGAGCACCTCGGCCACGGCGCTGACACCCTCCGCGGAACCCAGGAACCCCACCTTCCAGGCGGAGATGGTGACATCCTCCAGGATGCTGCGGGCCTGCTCGACCACCACGTCGGCGTCGATCACGCTGTGGTCGAACACCTCGGCGGTGTCGCGCAGCACGATGGCGGTGACCACGGGCAGCGCATGGGCGCCCATGGCGGCGATGGTGGCGATGTCGCCCGCGAGACCACCGGCCCCGCTGGGATCGGTGGCGTTGAAGGTCATCACGCAGGCCGGCCCCACGCCTTCCTGGGTGGGGTCGTTGGGGTCGGACACGGGAGCGTCAGCGGTCATGGAAAGGCTTCCGTCAGATGGAGCGAAGGGAGTGACCGGGATCGCCGGGAACTTCTAGACAAACGTGAGGAATGTGGCGTATGTACCTAAAAACCATCGCATTTTTGGCATTTTGCGTGGCTACAATCTTTCCTCATTGTAGTGAGCTTGGTAAAGAATAACGTGAGTAAAGACGCGACCACGATGCGGACCTGGATGTGCCTGATCTGCGGCTGGATCTATGACGAAGCCACGGGCGACCCCGATCACGACATCGCGCCCGGCACCCCCTGGGACCAGGTCCCCATGAACTGGACCTGTCCGGAGTGTGGCGCCCGCAAGGAAGATTTCGAGATGGTCCAGATCTGACGATCTGGCCTGGACCGTCTCACCCGAACACACCGGTGGCCCGGAAAAGTAGTTGGCAGCCACGCGAACGAGGCACAGAGGAGATTCCCGGTGAGCAATGAAGCCGCAGCAGGCATCAAGGTGCTGGTCATCGACGACAGCAACACCATCCGGCGCAGCGCCGACATCTTCCTGAAGCAGGGCGGCTACGACGTCCTGCTCGCCGAGGATGGTTTCGACGCGCTCGCGAAGGTCAACGACCTGCACCCCGACCTGATCTTCTGCGACATCCTGATGCCGCGCCTGGACGGGTACCAGACCTGCGCGATCATCAAGCGCAACCCCACCTTCTCCGGCGTGCCGGTGATCATGCTGTCCTCGAAGGACGGCCTGTTCGACAAGGCGCGCGGGCGCATGGTGGGTGCCGAGGCCTACCTCACCAAGCCTTTCACGAAAGACCAGTTGCTTCAGGCCGTCGAGCAGTACCGGCTGAAGGCCTGACACAACGAACGGGACCGGGCCGCGAGGCCTTGCCCCCCATGAGGCGCGGTGACCCCGCGCCGCCAGATGGAGAACGATATGCCGATCAAGAAGATTCTGTTGGTTGACGACTCGAAGACGGAACTGCACTTCCTGTCCGACCTGCTGACGAAGCGCGGTTTTTCCGTGCGCACCGCCGAAGACGGCGAGGACGCCATGCGCCGCCTCGCCGAGGAGAAGCCCGACCTGATCCTGATGGACGTGGTCATGCCCGGCCAGAACGGCTTCCAGCTCACGCGCGCCATCACCCGCGACGCCCGGTTCACCGACGTGCCCGTGATCATGTGCACCAGCAAGAACCAGGAAACCGACCGCGTGTGGGGCATGCGCCAGGGCGCGCGCGACTACATCGTCAAGCCCGTCGATGCCGACGAATTGATGGCCAAGATCAAGGCCTTCGACTGAACAGGTCATTCACAATGACCCCCTTCTCGTTCCAGAGGCAGGTGAATGGCCAATAAGGAAGCACTGCGCGAGCTACAGACCCGCCTGGCCGACCGGCTGCGGGCAGCTCGTACGCAAGAGCGTGGCAAATCGTGGTTGGCCGTCGAAAGCGGCGGCCACGGTTTTCTGTTTCCGCTGCAGGAAGCCGGTGAGATCTTCCCGTTCGGTCCCACCGTGCCCGTGCCGTACACGAGCCGCTGGTTCCTCGGTGTCGCCAACCTGCGGGGGCGCCTGCACGGCGTGGTCGACCTGGCGGGCTTCCTCGGCATCCGCGGGAACGAGGCCGGCCGCGACCAGAGCTGGTTCGTGGCCTTCAACACCACGCTGAACATCAATTCCGCGGTGCTCGTGGACCGGCTCGCCGGCCTGCGCAGCGCGGAGCAGCTCACGCTGCAGGCCGACGACGGTCAAGCCCGCCCACCCTTCGTCGGCGGTCATTACCGCGACGAAGGCAACCGGCTGTGGCGAGAACTCAACCTCGCGGCGCTCGCCAACGAAGCGGCATTTCTGAGAATCGCGGGCTGACGCGCCACAAGCGCACAACCCATCCTGACAGTGTGTTAGTGGTACCGAGATAAGACGGAACGAGGAACTTATGGGCTTCCTGGACAAAATCAAAGGCAAGGGCAAAGGGCGGGACGAGGACGGAGGCAACTCCGATCTGCCGCTCAATGACGTGATCGCACTCGACGTGCCCATGCACGAAGAAACGCGGCCGGCCGCTGAACCGCGCTCCGCCGCGGCCACGGCCCAGATGGACTCCTCGATCATCACCGAGGCGGCGCCGTCCGAGATCGCCGACTTCGCCGACACGCGCATGCCGTCGGCCGACGGCGTCAGCGGCTCCGGCACCGGCCTGCCCATCATCGGCGATCAGCCGGTGGGCACGCAGCAGCGGGTGCTCGTCGCGATGGTGCTGGTGGGCCTCGCCGGCCTGCTGATCACCGCCACGGCGTCCATCTTCTCCGCCACCAAGGGCGCCGCCCAGGTGGGTGCATCCGGCCAGGCGCTGATGCAGTCGCAGCGACTCGCGAAGTCGGTGTCGCAGGCCCTGATCGGCTCCGCGTCCGCCTTCCCGGAAGTGAAGGAATCCACCGAGGTGCTGGCGCGCAACGTGCGCGGCCTGGCCACGGGCGACGGCGAACTGAGCGCCGCACCGGCCTCGGTCCAGACCGAACTCGCTCCGCTGCTCCCGCTCGTCGACGCCGCCGAAAAGAACGCGAAGACCGTGCTGGGCCAGCAGCAGATCCTGACGCAGGTGGGTCAGGCGCTCCGCGCCATCAACCGCCAGTCGTCCGACCTGCTCGAAATCGCCGAAACGGTGTCGTCGCTGAAGCTGCAGCAGGACGCCTCTTCCGCTGAAATCTCCGCCGTGGGCCAGCTCGTGATGCTGACCCAGCGCATCGGCAAGTCCGCCAACGAATTCCTGACGATGGAAGGCGTGAGCCCCGAAGCCGTGTTCCTGCTCGGCAAGGACTTGAACTCGTTCAAGGAAATCGCCGACGGCCTGCTGACCGGCAACCAGGAACTGCGCCTGCCGGGCACGAAGGAACCGCAGACCAAGGAACGCCTCACCGCGCTGCTCGCCCTGTACGAAGAGACGCGCGTTCAAGCCGGCTCCATTCTGGGCAACCTGCAGGGCCTGGTGTCCGCTCGTGAAGCGCAAGCGGCCATCATCAAGGACAGCGAACCGCTGCGAATCGGCCTCGAGAAGGTCCAGTCCGGCCTCGGCGACGAAACCGGCTTCTCCACCAGCACGCTGATCCTCCTGCTGCTGTCGGCCGCCGTGCTGGCCGCCGGCGGTGCCGGCCTCGTGCAACTCTCGCTGCGCGACCAGCGCCAACGTGCGGCCCTCGCCGAAACGCAACGACTCGAAGCCGAACGCCAGGAACAGGAAGCCAAGCGCGTCAACGACGCGAACCAGGCCGCCATTCTGCGATTGATGAACGAACTGCAGACGGTTGCTGAAGGTGACCTGACGCAACAAGCCACCGTGACGGAAGACATCACGGGCGCCATCGCCGACTCGGTGAACTACACGGTGGAAGAACTGCGCACCCTGGTGTCGCAGGTGCAGGGCACGGTGGGTCGGGTGACCGAAACCACGCAGCAGGTGGAAGCCACGTCGACCGAACTGCTCGCCGCCTCCGACGAGCAGCTCCGCGAGATTCGCGAAACCGGCGAGTCGGTGCTCCAGATGGCGAACCGAATCAACGACGTGTCCGCGCAAGCCCAGCAGACCGCCCAGGTGGCCCGTCAATCGCTGCAGGCCGCCGAATCCGGTCTGACCGCGGTGCAGAACACCATCGGCGGTATGAACTCCATCCGCGACCACATCCAGGAAACCTCCAAGCGCATCAAGCGTCTGGGCGAATCCTCGCAGGAGATCGGTGAAATCACAGAACTGATCTCGGACATTACGGAACAGACGAACGTGCTGGCGCTGAACGCCGCCATCCAGGCCGCCTCCGCCGGTGAAGCAGGCCGAGGCTTCTCGGTGGTTGCGGAAGAAGTGCAACGACTTGCTGAACGTTCCGGCGATGCAACGCGCCAGATCGCGGCCCTGGTGAAGACCATTCAGACCGACACGCAGGACGCGGTGGGCGCCATGGAACGCTCCACGCAGGGGGTGGTGGAAGGAACCCGGCTGTCTGACGCGGCCGGTAGCGCACTGGGTGACATCGACCGCGTGTCGCGCCAGCTCGCCGACCTGATCGGACAGATTTCCAACCAGGCGCTCCGCGAAGCCGAATCGGCGAACGTCGTGGCGGCCAACATCCAGCACATCTTCGCGGTGACGGAGCAGACCGGTGAAGGTACCCGCTCCACCGCCCAGATGGTGCGCGAGCTGTCCCGTACCGCTGAAGAACTGAAGCAATCGGTTGCACGGTTCAAGATCGACTGACCGGAGAATCCCGCGGCCATGACCCCATGCGCCGCGGACTGATCTCCGGTTCGAAGCCAAACGCACACAGGCCACGATGAGCGACAACCACAGCGAAACCACCGACGACCTGAGCGCACTGGCGTGGGTGCAGGAAGAACTGCGCCGCTCCCTGGAGGCTGCCCACAAGGCGCTTCGCCGCTTCGTCAAGGATGCCGAGGCCGTCAGCGGCTCCGACGTCGATGCCGTCGATCCCGCCGTGCTGCGCACCGCGCACCAGCAGATCCACCAGGGCGTGGGCGCCCTCGAACTCGTCGGCCTGCCGGCCGTGGCCAGCGTGCTTCGCGCCAGCGAATCCGCGGTCAAGCGTTTCGTGCTGAAGCCGCAGAAGATGACCTCGGCCGACGTCGACGTCATCGAACAGACCTCCTTCGCGCTGCTCGACTACCTGCAGCGCCTGCTCGCCGGCAAGCCGCTCTCGCCGCTCGCACTGTTCCCGCGCTACCGCGACGTGCAGGCCGTGGCCGGTGCCGACCGCGTGCACCCCGCCGACCTGTGGGTCTTCGACTGGCAATGGCGTGAAGTCCCGTCCGAGCCGGGCGTGACCCCTCGCGCGGCCGATGCGTCCGCCCGCACGGAGATGGAGCAGCAGATGCTGCTGCTGATGCGTGGCCAGCAGGCCACCGCCGCGGGCCGCATGAGCGACCTGTGCGCCGGCCTCGGCGCCGGTGCGTCCGACCTCGCCGCGTCCACGCTGTGGAAGCTCGCCGGTGCCTTCTTCCAGTCGCAGGCCCAGGGCCTGCTGCAGGCCGACGTGTTCGGCAAGCGCGTGGCCTCGCGCCTGCTCGCGCAGCTGCGCATCTTCGAGCGCGGCGACAACGAAGTCTCCGAACGCCTCGCGCAGGACCTGCTGTTCTTCTGCGCCCAGACCCCCACGCCGGCCAATGGCCGTGCGCCGCGCCTCGCGGCCGTGCGCCAGGCCTACGACCTCGAGTCCCACGTGCCGGTCGACTACGAAGTCAGCCGCCTCGGCCGCTACGACCCCGCGTGGGTCGCGCAGGCGAAGAAGCGCGTGTCGAGCGCGAAGGACGCCTGGTCCGGCGTGGCCGGCGGTGAAATGCACCGCCTCGGCGGCCTCTCCGAGCAGTTCTCGCTCGTGGGCGATTCGCTGCGCCGCCTCTACCCGAGCGGCGAGGTGCTCGCCGACGAACTCCAGCAGGCCATCCTCCAGACGCAGCAGAGCGGGGCCGCGCCCGAGACGCCGCTCGCGATGGAAGTCGCCACCAGCGTGCTGTACCTCGAGTCCTCGCTCGAAGACACCGATTTCGATCACCCCGAGCAGGCCCAGCGCGTGCGCCGCCTCGCGCAGCGCATCGCCGGCGTGCGTTCCGGCCAGACCCCCGACCCGCTCGAAGCGTGGATGGAGGAGCTGTACCGCCGCGTGTCCGACCGCCAGACCATGGGCAGCGTCGTGCAGGAACTGCGCGCCTCGCTCGCCGAGGTCGAGAAGCAGATCGACCAGTTCTTCCGCAAGCCCGCCGAACGCGACGTGCTGATGCCGGTGCCCGGCCAGCTGTCGTCGATGCGCGGCGTGATGTCCGTGCTCGGCATGGACCAGGCCACGCAGGCGCTGCTGCGCATGCGCGACGACGTCGAAGGCCTGATCGCCACCGAAGTGGACCCGCAGGGTGTCGTGCAGTCGGGCACCTTCGACCGCCTCGCCGGCAACCTCGGCGCGCTCGGCTTCCTGATCGACATGCTCGGCGCGCAGCCGCAGGTCGCCAAGTCGCTGTTCGTGTTCGACCCCCTCACCGGGGCGCTGAGCCCGCTGATGGGCCGCAGCGCCGCCGCGCGCAGCGCGACGAACCTCGCGGTGCCCAAGGTGGCGCCCACGGTCGAGCCGCGCGTGATCGAGCAGGCCCAGGCCCTGGCCGAGGCCGCCGTCAGCGAGCGCATGCCGCTCGACGCGCTGTCGAACGAACTCGAACACCTGCAGCAGGAAGCACAGGCCGCCGACCAGGCCGGCCTCGTCGCCACCATCGAGCAGGCCCAGCACAACATCGAACAGGCCCAGGGCCTGGCCGAGGTCACCGAGGCCCGCGAGCAGCTCTCCGAAGCCCTCAACGACTTCGTGATCACCGCCGGCGATGCCGTCGCGCTCGACCCGCTGCCGCTGCCGGCCGCGAAGCCCGCGCCGACGCCGGCCCCGGTCGCCGCCCCCGCGGCCAGCGCCCCGGGCGCCGACCTGGCCGACGACCCCGAGATGCGCGAGATCTTCCTCGAGGAAGCGCGCGAGAAGGTCGGCGAGGCACGCGATTCGCTCGCCCAGCTGGCCGCCGCCCCGGGCGACGTCGAACAACTCACCGCGGTGCGCCGCGCGTTCCACACCTTCAAGGGCAGTTCCCGCATGGTCGGGCTGAAGGAGTTCGGTGACGCGGCCTGGGCCTGCGAACAGCTCTACAACACCTGGCTCGCGGGACAGAACGCCGCCACGCCGGCCCTGCTCGACTTCTCCCACAAGGCGCTGAACCACCTCGCCGACTGGATCGAAGCCATCGCCGACCAGACCGCGCAGGCCTGGAAGTCCGGCCCGCTCGTGAAGGCCGCCGAAGCCTTCGGCCGCGGTGAACCCGTCGGCGACATCGCCAAGCCGTCCGCCGAAGCGGCCGGCCTGCCGCTGATGTCGCTGGCGCTCGACACGCCCGCCGAGGCGCCCGTGGTGGCCCCGGCGCCCGCGCCGGTCGAAGCCCCCGCGCTGCCGGTGGCCCAGGCCGTCGAAACCATCGAGTCGTTCGACCTCGACCTCGATCTGGCACCCGTCGCCGACATCCCCGCCGAAACGCCGGTGCAAGCCGCTGCCGTTCCGGTCGCCGAGACCCTGCCGGAACTCAGCTTCGACCTCGACCTGGGTGCCTTCGACGACACCCCGCCGGTCACCGTGCCGCCCGCGGCCGAGCCGGCCGACGCGCCGGTGGTGGACCTCACGGCCGGCCTGCCGGCCGAGGAAGCCGTGCTGTCGTCGCTGGACGTGCCGCAGGCCGTCGAACTCGACGCGCTGCCCACCGCCGAGTCGGTTGAACTGATCGAACTCGACCTCGGTGACGACGTGTTCGGCGACGCCGTTCCGGCCGCCGCAGCCGCGCCGGTCGCCGAGGAACGTACGGTCATCGAACCGCGCCAGGACACCGCACCGGGCGCACTCGTCGACTTCCCCGCCGCCGAGATCGACCACCTCGACATCCCGTTCGACGACGCCGTGCCAGTGGCCGCGGCCGAGCCGGCCGGCGAACCCGAGACCATCGAATTCGCCGAGGCCGTCGAGGCCATCGAGGCGGCCGTCGAAGAGCCGGCCCCGTTCGTCGACGACGACCAGGTCCGCATCGTCGGCCCGCTGCGCATCAGCATCCCGCTGTTCAACATCTACCTGAACGAAGCCGACGAGCTGTCGCGAAAGCTCACCACGGAAGTGGCCGAGTGGGCGATGGAGCTGCACCGCCCGGTGGGCGAGATGCCCATCGCGCTCGCGCACTCGCTGGCCGGCAGCTCCGCCACGGTGGGCTTCGCCGACCTGTCGCAGCTCGCCCGCACGCTCGAACATGCCCTGATGCGCTCGCAGGCCATCGGCCATGGCACGCCGGAAGAAGGCCGCCTGTTCGTCGAGGCCGCCGAGGAAGTCCGCCGCCTGCTGCACCAGTTCGCCGCCGGCTTCCTGAAGGCCCCGGCGCCGGAACTGCTCGAACGCCTGGCCGAACACGAGGTCAGCTCGGCGCGTCGCCTGGAAGAAGCCAATGCCGCCGTCGACGCGCAGGCCGTGCGTGGCGACGACGAACCCGACCTGCTGCTCGGCGCCGAACCCCAGTCGTTGACCGAGGCGCTGGCCGAGGCCGCACCGCCTCCGGCCGACGTGCCGGTGCAGGACACCCGCCCGGGTGCCCTCGAGGGCGACCTGCAGGCCGCGGAAGCCGAGGCGCTGGCGCTGCCCGAAGTGCAGCCCGAGCCCGCACCGGAACCCGCGGTCGAACCCGTGGCCCAGGTCCCGGCCGAAGCCCGCGAATCCGCCTTCGGCTCATTGCCCGAACCGGGTGAACTGGGCCAGGCCGAGTTCAAGGCCTTCACGCCGCTGCCGGTGGCCGCCCCCGTGGCCTCCGCCGCGCCGTTCCGTGCCGACCGCGACGAAGACGACGAGGACATCGACGCCGTCGACGCGGTCGATGCCGAACTCTTCCCGATCTTCGAGGAAGAGGCCGAGGAACTGCTGCCGCAGTTGTCCGCCGCCCTGCGCGACTGGACCCGCCAGCCCGAGAACAACGCCCACGCCGCGTCGTGCATGCGCACGCTGCACACGCTCAAGGGCGGCGCCCGCCTCGCCGGCGCGATGCGCCTCGGCGAAATGGCGCACCGCCTCGAGACGGCCATCGAGCACCTGCTGCAGGCCGAGAACGCCACGGCGGCCGACGTCGAACGCCTCGAGTCCCGCGCCGACGCGCTGAGCGGTGCCTTCGAAGCGCTGAAGTCCCGCGACGCCCAGGCCTACGCCGAGGCCGAGGAAGCCCTCGACACGCCCACGGCCGAGGAGCCGGTGGTGGTGGTCGAGCCGCACACCACGCCTGCAGCCCTCGAAGCCATTCCCGCGCTGCCGGTCATCGAGCCGGTGTCGGTGGTGCCCATCGTGCACGCTGCGGCGTCCGACACGGCCGCCGCGCCGCTCGTGGACCTGCCGCACACCGCACCGGTCTCCAACGAGATCGACTGGTCGCGTTTCGCGGAAAGCGCTCCGGACCTCGACACGCCCACCCACCAGCCGATGGCCGCGGCCAACGCCGCCGTGCGCGTGCGCGGCCCGCTGCTCGAGCGCATGGTGAACCAGGCCGGTGAGGTCAGCATCACGCGTTCGCGGATCGAGGCCGAGGTCGGCAACATCCGCGGCTCGCTCGGCGACCTGACGGACAACCTGGAGCGCTTGCGCCAGCAGCTGCGCGACATCGAGTTCCAGGCCGAAACGCAGATGATCTCGCGCCAGGAGGCCGCCAAGGCCGCCCACGAGACCTTCGACCCGCTCGAGTCCGACCGCTTCACGCGCTTCCAGGAACTGACGCGCATGATGGCCGAGTCCGTCAACGACGTGGCCACGGTGCAGCGCTCGCTCCAGCGCACGCTGGAAACCACCGAAGACGAACTGGCCGCCCAGGCCCGCCTGACGCGTGACCTGCAGGACGACCTGCTGCGCACCCGCATGGTCGAATTCGAAAGCCAGTCCGACCGCCTGTACCGGGTCGTGCGCCAGGCCGCGAAGGAAACCGGCAAGCAGGTCCGCCTCGACATCATCGGCGGCTCGATCGAAATCGACCGCGGCGTGCTCGACCGGATGACGCCAGCCTTCGAACACCTGCTGCGCAACTGCGTCACGCACGGCATCGAGTCGCCGGACGTCCGTTCGGCCTCGGGCAAGGACCCGGTCGGCAACATCGTCGTGGTGCTGCGCCAGGAAGGCAACGAAGTCGGCGTCGAGTTCCGCGACGACGGCGCCGGCCTGAACCTCTCGCGCATCCGCGACAAGGGCGAGAAGATGGGCCTCATCGCCCCGGGCAGCGAACACAGCGACGGCGAACTCGCCAACCTGATCTTCATGCCGGGCTTCTCCACCGCCGAGACGGTCACCGAACTCGCCGGCCGGGGCGTCGGCATGGACGTGGTCCGCTCCGAGGTGAACGCCATGGGCGGCCGCATCGAGACCGCCACGGCCGCGGGCCAGGGCACCGGCTTCACGCTGGTGCTGCCGCTGACCACCGCGGTGACGCAGGTCGTGATGCTCCGCTGCGGCGACAGCATCGTGGCCGTGCCCGCCACGCTGATCGAGATCGTGCGCCGCCTGTCGGTCGAGGAGATCGAGCACGCGTACCAGTCGGGCAGCTACACGCTGGCCGAACGGTCCATGCTGTTCTTCTGGTTCGGCGCGCTGCTGCAGCAGACGCCGGTCAGCGGCGAAGCCGGCCGCACCCGTCCGGTCGTGGTGGTGCGAAGCGCGCAGCAGCGCGTGGCACTGCACGTCGACGAAGTGCTGGGCACGCAGGAAGTGGTCGTGAAGAACCTCGGGCCGCAGCTGTCGCGCCTGCCGGGTCTCGCGGGCATGACGCTGCTGGCCTCCGGCTCGGTCGCGCTGATCTACAACCCGGTGGCGCTGGCCACGCTGTACGGCGATGCCGCGCGCCAGGCCACGCAGGCCGCGCGCCTCTCGCCGGAGCAGCAGGTGGTCAAGCCCACGGTGGAAGAGGCGCACCAGCACCTCGCACCGCTCGTGCTGGTGGTGGACGATTCGCTCACGGTGCGCCGCGTCACGCAGCGCCTGCTGACCCGCGAAGGCTTCCGCGTCACGCTGGCCAAGGACGGCATCGAAGCGCTCGAACGCCTGGCCGAGGAACGGCCGCAGGTGGTGCTGAGCGACATCGAGATGCCGCGCATGGACGGCTTCGACCTGGCCCGCAACATCCGCGGTGATGCCCGCATGAGCGACCTGCCGATCATCATGATCACGTCGCGGATTGCGCAAAAGCACCGCGATTACGCGGCCGAACTGGGTGTAGACCACTACCTCGGCAAGCCGTATTCCGAGGAAGACTTGTTGGCATTGATCGCGCGGTACACCACCTCCGTGGCGGCGCCTGCCTGATCCGTCCTTCAACGCTTTGCCGAGGCGCGCAGTACCCCATGTCTCAACTGGTCGATCACCTGGCGGAGATGACCGGTTTTCGAGACCGGGACATCCTGGACGTCACGCTGGTCAATGCGTTGCGGGACCTGCTGCGTCCCATCTCGGTGGCCATCTACCGGGTGGTGGGCGAGCGCGGGCAGGAGCACTGGATCACCCGGGCGCGCCTGGGTGAAAGCGATGCGGTGGCCACGGCCGACCCGGTCTGGGCCGACACCGACTCGCTGCCCCGCCTCGACCTGTTCCCCGCCCGCGTGCAGGCCATGGCCGGCGAGACCAGCGTGGTCACGCTGCCCGGCAGCCTGAGCCGCAGCATCTTCCCCGTGCGCACCGACCGCGAGGTGGTGGGCGTGATGGAGATCGAGAGCCGCACGCCGCTGAAGGACGAAGACGTGCGCATGGTGGGCAGCATCCTGCGCATCTACCGCAACTTCCAGGGCCTGCTCGACTACAGCGAACGCGACACGCTGACGGGCCTGCTGAACCGCAAGACCTTCGACGAGAGTTTCCTGAAGGCCACCAACTCGCCGCCGATGACCGAGGCGATGGCCGTGGCCACGTCGCCGGACGGCCGGCGCCACGTGGCCTCCACGCACCGCTACTGGCTGGGCGTGATCGACATCGACCACTTCAAGAGCGTCAACGACAACTACGGGCACCTGATCGGCGACGAGGTGCTGCTGCTGCTGTCGCGCCTGATGCGCAGCAGCTTCCGCTACCACGACCGCCTGTACCGCTTCGGCGGCGAGGAGTTCGTGGTGCTGATGCGCTGCGCCACCGACGACGACGCGCGCCAGGCGCTCGAGCGCATGCGCGCGAACACGAAGACCTACCCGTTCCCGCAGGTGGGCTCCATCACCATCAGCATCGGCTTCACCGAGGTCAAGCCCGGCGACACGCCCAGCGCCGCCTTCGAGCGCGCCGACAAGGCCGTGTACTTCGCGAAGGCCCACGGCCGCGACCAGGTGCAGAGCCACATGGACCTCGTGAAGCGCGGCGAGCTGGAAGACGGTTCGAAGATCGGCGACGTCGAGTTGTTCTGACCTTCCCGCAAAGGCGGTCACCCGGGCGAACGCCGGGGCCCGCTGCCTGCTGACGCGCATCGGGTCGAGTGGATCCCGGCGTTCGCCGGGATGACGAGTTCTGCGGGTGCTCCCCTCACTTCTGGAATACTGGGCACCTGTCCGAACACGCACACCCGAATCCCATGTCGGTCTCCCCCGAAATCCAGGCCTTCTGGCAAGCCTTCCTCCAGGCCGAGGACGAACTCAAGTCCCTGCCGCTGCGCGAGCGGGTCGAACGCGCCAACGAGATCCTCGCCAGCCACGTGAGCGGCCTCGCGCTGGAAGTGCAGGGCCACGAGCGCGATGCCGTGCACGAGATCACCGCCACGGCCCACGGCGACGTGGAGCGCTTCCCGCTGCTGCTGCAGCTGGTGGCCGCGGCCCCGCCGCTCAAGCACCACACCCTGCGCGCCTTCCGTGAGCGCACGAAGAACGGCGAGTTCGGCATCGGCATGGGCAACTTCTCGCTCAACACCAGCGACCTGCTGGTGGCCTGTGGCGAGGACGACGGCCGCATCGCGCTGCAGATCCGCTTCGACGTCGAGGTGCCCGACGACATGCAGGACCACGCGCAGCAGATGGCGTACATCCTGCTCGACCACGTGCTCGGCGAGTACGACTTCGCCGTGAAGGTGGGCGCGGTCGAGTTCACCGACGAGGTGCCCGACCTCGAGGCCCCGTGGACGCCGCTCGAGCGCTTCGCCCCCGTGTTCGACGCGCACTGGCGCGACGTGCTGGGCCGCACCGGCGACTTCCCCGACGGCGAGTACGAATGGCAGGGCATGACCCTGCAGGCGAACAACGACGACTCGGACGACAACACGCTCGTGGTGACCATCAACCGCAGCGCCAACGCCGTGGCCCTGCGGCCTGACCTGGTCCATGCGCTGACGCTCGACCTGCCCGTGCCCGACCGCGATGCGCTGTCGGCCGCGCACGCGCTCCAGGACCAGGCCGCCACCGTGATCGAGTTGCCCCGCCTCGGCATCCTGGCGCTCGTGGTGACCCGTGGCGGGCGCCGGCGCGCGGTGTACTACGTCAACGACGTGGACCGAGCGCGCGAGGTGCTGGCACCGCTGCTGGCGCGCGAGGGCGTTGCCGTCGACGCGCTGGAGGTCGACTTCGACCCGACGTGGTCGCGCTACTTCGAGTTCGCGATCTACGGCTGATCGCCGGGGATCACTTCCCCTTTTCGCTCCACATCACCCCGCCCGTCGACCAGTCCTGCTTCGCCACGTCGAAGAACAGGATGTCGACGGCATCGGGGCTGCCGCCCAGCACGCGCACGCAGGCCTCGGTGAGTTCCTTCGCCAGCTCGGCCTTCTGCTGCGGGGTGCGGCCTTCGAAGAGTTCGACGCGGAGGGTGGGCATGGGGGTGTCCTTTCAGGGAGGGGTCAATCGCGGAAGCCCGGCGACAGCCGGTCCGCACGCCGCAGCAGCGCGGGCCATTCGGCATCGCCGTCCCGCTCGGTGCCGTCGCCCACCCACTGGCGGTGGGTGAGGGCGGCGAGGTCCGGGGTCGCCGTGAGCACCTGGCCGCCGGTCGCGGCCATCGCGCGCAACTGGGCCCGGGCGCCACGTTCGAGGATGTGCATCAGCAGGAACGCCTCGGTGACCGTGCGGCCGACCGTCAGCGTGCCGTGGTTCTCGAGGATCAGGCCGTCGAGCGCGCCGAGGTTCGCCACGAGGCGCTGCTGTTCCTCGGCGCCCAGCGCCAGCCCTTCGTAGGCGTGCCGGCCCAGGCGCCCGTGCAGGCGCATCGCCCACTGCGACGTGGGCCGCAGGCCGCCTGGCAGCATCGACAGCGACACGCCCCACGGCGCATGCAGGTGGATCACGCATTCGACGTCGGGCCGTGCGGCGTGGAGGGCCCCGTGGATCGCGAAACCGCTCGGGTTCACGCGGCGGCCCGTGCCGTCGACCACGCGGCCCCGCACGTCCACCTTCACGAGGTTCGAGGCACACACCTCGTCGAAGCCCAGCCCGAACTCGTTCAGCAGGTAGACGCCCGGCTCGCCGGGCACCGCCGCCGACAGGTGCGTGTAGATCGTGTCGTCCCAGCCGGCCAGGGCCGCGAGGTGGTAGGCGGCGGCGAGGTCGGTGCGCACCTCGGCTTCGGTGCGGGGGGCAGGCGGGGTCGGCATGGTGGAGTCCTCACCGTCCATTGTGCAGAAACGTCAGGCCCGTTGCAGGCCCCAGCGGGGCCAGCGCAGCCGCCCGGCCGGCAACTCCACCCAGCGGTGGAACGGCACCGCGGCCGCATTGCTCAGCAGCCAGGCGCTGACGATGGCCATCAGCGCGGCGCCTTGCTGCGTCGGGTCCTTCTGTTCGAACAGACCGTTGACCAGCAGGCAGATCGGGAAGTGCACGAGGAACAGGGCATAGGAGTGCGTGCCGAGGTGGCCCAGCAGCGCGGCGCGGCGCCCGGCCGGCAGCAGCGGGCGGCCGCCCTGGTGGCGCCACTGCAGCAGCGCGAGCACGAGGGCCGTCACCAGCGCGAGGGCGATGCGGCCGCGGAAGTCGTGGGCCAGTGCGGCCAGCACCATCGCGCACAGCAGGGCCAGCCAGCGTTCGCGCCAGCGGCTCGCACTGAGCCAGTGCACCAGCACGCCGAGGCCGTAGGCGCCGAAGAAGTAGGGCGCCCAGTTGTCGAGGGACGCGTCGAGGTTGAAGACCCACAGCGAGGCCGCCACCACCGCGAGCACCAGCAGGGGCGCCATCCAGCCCGATCGCCGGAAATGTCCCGCGCACCACAGCAGGCCGAGCAGCAGGGCGAAGAGCTGCAGGTCGATCGCCACGTACCAGGCGCCCACCGTCAATGACTCGTGGCCCAGCACGCCATGCAGCAGCAGCGCGTGCGACAGCAGTTGCGCGAGGCCCACCGAATGCGGCACGAGGTCCGGCAGCCAGTCGGCCACCAGCGCGGAACAGCCGAGGGTGAGCAGCACCGCGGCGAAGAAGGGCAGCGCGAGCCGCAGCCAGCGGCGCCCGATCAGCAGGCCCATCTGCGCGAGCGATCCCTGCAGCGCCTCGCGGCGCGGCGCGAGGGCGCGGGCACTGAGGAAGCCGCCCACCACGAGGAACACCTGCACCGCCATGCGGCCGTGGTGGAACAGCAGGTCGGTGACCTCCGGCATCAGTTCCTGCACGGTGTCGGCGATGGGGCCGTAGCTCACGAGGTGGTGCCACACGATGGCCTGGGCGGCGAGGGCCTTCAGGGCATCGAGGTGGAGCAGGCGGGACGACGGGGCGGACATGAGCAGCGGGACCGGGCGCCAGCAAGGCGGTGCGGCGGGCAAAACCGTCGATTGTAGGGCCGCATGCCGGGCGCGGCAGAGGTGTCGCCCCGGCGAACGCCGGGGCCCACCGGTCGAGTGGCGCGACGGGCCTGCGGGGCGGTCAGGTCCTGTGTCCCGCGGCGGCCCTCGCGGCGGCGACGGCATCCTGCCGCGTGACCTGCCTCGCCACCAGCGGCACCCACACGAGGTACAGCACGGACGTGAACACCCAGCCGCCCGCCCCGATGGCGACCAGCGGCCCCGTGCCGCGCACGACTCCCGACAGCACCACCGCGACGGCCACCACGGACGGCACGAACGACAGCAGCGCCTGCGGCACCGCCGCCGAGACCTTCAGGCCGCAGCGGCGGCACTTCGCGGTCGACGCCGGGCCCAGCGCGAGCTTGCGCCAGGCGGAGACGGCGTCGAGGCCGCAGTGCGGGCAGGTGGTTTCCATGCCCGGATTGTCAGCCCGCGATCATGTCAGCGCCGGGACACCCAGCACCGCCAGCACGGCGTTCAGCTGCGCGGCCGATTCGGGCTGCGCGGCGCCGGTCGCGGCGAACCACGGCCGCTGGGCGGTGTCGGGCACCACCCACTTGTCGTCGTCCGCGGTGGCCTTGAAGCGGCTCGCATCGCCCTCGAACTCGTCGGCCGTGCGGTGCAGGCTGTCGCGCAGCGCGGCGAGCTTCTCGGCCGGCATGTCGTTGACCCACTGCACGTAGCGGCCGTGGTCCGCCGGATCGGCGAGGTCGAGGCCCTGGGTGCGCGCGTACTGCTCCAGCAGCGGCACCGTGCTGTGGCCGTCGCCGCTGTGGTCCACGAGCGCACGGGACGCCTCGGCATCGAAGCCCGAGTGTTCGAGGAAGCGCATCGACGCACCGCCGTCGTTGTCGAACTCGTGCTTGTTGGCTTCCTTCGTGCCGTTCCAGATCGCGAGGCCCACCGCGGACACCACGACGAGGCCGAGGCCGATCGGGCCCGCGAGGCTGCCGGTGCCCAGCGCCGCCAGCAGGCCGCCGCCCGCGCCCACGCCGTAGAGGATGCCGGACGGGATGTCGCCCTTCGCGAACGACTCCGCCGAGCTCCACGCGTCGATGCCCGCGCCCAGCCCGCCGAGCAGCTTGCTTGCGAACGAGCCGCCCAGGCGGCCGGCCGTGGAGGTGGACGACGCGCCGGTGAGCCCAGCGTACAGCTCGAAGCCCTTCTGGCCGAGGCCCGCGGCGTCGATCACGACCTTCAGCTGGTTCTTCAGCGACGGGTCCATCACGGCCTTGTCGACGGACGACAGGAACCCCACGCCGGCGAGCGCGAGGCCCACGCCGCGCAGCATCTGGCCCTTGAACGTCGACTTGTCGAAGCCCTTGAGGCCGTCGAGCTGGCTGTCGAGCGCGGTCAGGCGCTTGGCCACGTCGTCGGCCGATTCACCGGCCGCGGGCACCGTGTTCTTCAGCGCGTCGATGGTCTTGTTCAACGCCTGGCCTTCGAGGCCCATGGCCTTGGCCCACTGCGTGTTGCCGCGCAGGCTTTCCAGCGCGTTCGTCGCGCGCTGCACGCTGGCCGGGTTCGACGGGTCGAAGTCGGGGCCGATGGCGCCGATCACCGTGGCCTTCACGTGCGCGGTGGCGAGTTCCTGCGACAGCTTGCGCACCTGGTCGCCCACCTTCGCGCTCACCGCGAGCGGCGTGCCGTTGACGAACTCCAGCAGCCGCTGGCCGCGTTCACCGGTGACGATCTCGGGGCGGGTCTGCAGTGCGTTCTCGATGGCGACCTGGGCCGCCGGATCGGACAGCGCGGCTTCGAGCGTCTTGTCGACCTGGCCCTGGTGGCTCGCGAGTTCGGACGGCAGCGGGCTCAGCGCGGCCATCTGCTCCAGCAGCTTCTCGCCGTCGTCGGCGACCTTCTGCCGCAGCGCCTCGGCCTGCTTCTCCCACTCCGGACCCTTGTCCTTCTTGTAGTCGGCGATGGCCTGGTCGAGCTGCTGCGTGGTCATCGAACCACCGTGGTTCGCGACCAGCCACGACAGCTCCTCCATGTGGGCCCCGTAGGCCTTCACGTCGTCCTCGGTCTTCTGGCGGAAGGCCGAGACACCGCCCTGCACGGCGTCGAGCACCATCGTGGCGTCCACGCCCGGCTGCTTCGCCAGCGCCAGCGCGTAGGCGGGGTTCGCACCCTGGCCGATGGCATTGGAGATGCCGCCGTAGTCCCAGATGCCCAGCTTCGCGATGCGGTCGATGGCGGCCGCGCCACCGGGCGCGTCGGCCACGCGGCCCAGCGTGGTGACGAGGTTCGACACGCCGTCGGGTCCGAACGGCTGGCCGCCGAACTCGCCCTGGTAGCGCTGCACGTACTGCTCGATGCCCGGCGTGGCGGCGAGCACCACGCGCCCGGCCAGGGCCGGGTCGAGCGTTTCGGTGAGCTTGTTCAGGCGCTCCATGGCCTCGCGGCCGGGGGCCTGCGGGCCGATGCTGCCATCGGGCTTGCCCTGCACCGGCTCGAGCGCCCACTTCGCGGCGTCGTCGATCACGGTGCGCGCGCCGTCGTGGATGCGCAGCGCGTCCTGCACCTCGGGCGGGGCCTTGGCGTACTGGTCACTGAGGGACTGCATCGCCTTCTGCGGATCACCCGCGGCCTTGGCGGTGTCGACGATGGCCTGGGTCTGGCGATCCAGCGTGACCTTCTTGATCGACGCGTCGACCGGCGCAGCGGTGGCCGGGTCGCCGGTGTAGCGGGCCGACACGGTGTCGGCCGCGGTCTTCCACGCCGTGTCGGTGGCGCCCGGGCCCGCGCGCAGCGCGACCTCGGACTGCACCGCGGTGTCGAGCCCCTTGCGGGCGGTGTTCAGGTTGTCCTGCAGCCACGGCATCGCGGCGCCGCGGCCCTGCGTCGACGCGTTCATGTCGTCGTACTGGCGCTGCGCCTCGGCCACACGCTGCGCGGCGGCGTCGGTGGCCTGCACCTTGGCCTCGAGCGGCGTGGGCGCAGGCCCGGACGTCGTGGTCACGTCGGGCGAACGCGTGCCCGGAATCCACACCTTCTGGCCCACCACCAGCGGCTCCTGCGTGCCGCCCGTGTTGTGGCGGTTCGCGCGGGCCAGCTCCACCGGCGGCTGCCGGTACTGCGCGGCGAGGTCGGCCAGCGTCTCGCCGGGCTGGACCTCGCGCTCGATGGGCTCGACGCCGTAGCCTTCACCGATCGGCACGCGCACCGTCTGGTCGATGCGCAGCTGGTCGGGATCCTGGATGTCGGGGTTCGCCGCCTTCAGCTGCTCCGGCGTGGTGCGATACCGCGTCGAGATCTCGGCCATCGACTCGCCGCGCTGGACCTTGTGCTCGACGTGGCGGGCCGGCGGTGCCGCAGGAGGGGGTGGCGGCGGCGGAGGAGGTGGCGGGGGCGGGGCGGCGACGGGCGAGCGGCGAACGGCATCGGGCAACATCAGGTACTCCTCCAACGCGCCGACCTCTTCGGCGCAGGCGGCACGTTAAGCAGCCGGGAGTCCGGTCACAAGCTCGGGGCGGCCCGAGGTCGGGTATGGTGGGGCCTGGGGTCGACCCGAGGTGACGCCGGCCGTTGCAGGGACGCATCTCGCGCCCCCGGGCGCGCCGCAAGCTGGCACCATGTCCAGCCATGCAACCCCTTGACGTCACGCATCGAGTCCCACAGCGCCAGCGGCACGTCGTGACGGTGCTGTTCTCGGACCTGGTGGGGTCCACCCGGCTGGGACGGGAGATCGACGCCGAGCTCCTGGCCGACCTGATCGACCAGTTGCGCGACATCTGGCGCCGCGCGGCCGAGGATCACGGGGGCATGGTGTTGCGCACGCAGGGCGACGGCGCGCTGCTGGTCTTCGGCCATCCCCAGCCCTGCGAGGACGGCGGCCGCAGGGCGACCGAGGCTGCGCTCCAGATCCACGAGCAGGCCGACGCGCTGGCCGGCTGGCCGCAGTGTCCCGCGCCGCGCATGCGCAGCGGCATCGCGACCGGTGTGGTCGTGATTTCTCCGGGCGACATCGAACGCGGCCGGATCGACCTGGTGGGCGACGTGGCCAATTCGGCCGCCGGATTGCTGAAGTCCGCGCCGCCAGGATCCATCGCCGTCTACGCGTCGGCGCTCGGCCCCCACGCGAACTTCTTCGACCACCTGCCCGGTCTGCAGGCGCACACCCTGAGCATCCGGGGCCGCGCTGCCGTCCAGCGCCGCATCGATGCCAGCGCGGCGCGCGGGTTAACGGTGCTTGTCGACCGGGAGGGACCGCTCGAGACGCTGTGCGCCTTCCTCGGCCACCGGGCGCTCGTGCACGGCCCCTGCGTGCTGCTGGAGGCCGAGGCCGGCATGGGCAAGACCCGCCTGCTCGACGAGGTCATCTGCCGCGTCCGGGGAACGGTGCTGTACGGAACGTGCGAGGGCTACCTCGCAGCGCAGGTCCTGCAGCCCTTCGTTCACATGCTGCGTGAGCGCTCGCTGCCCGGCGGGCTGGTGTTCGATGCCGGCCAGCCGCTGTCGGCGGAACGGCTGATCGACCTGTTCCTGGGCTGGGTGGAGCAGGAGCCGCTGTCGATCGTGGTCGACGACTGGCAATGGGCGGACGATGCCAGCCGGCAACTGGTGCAAGGGCTGCTGCAGCGCACGTCCCGCGTGCACATCCTCCTCGCCTGCCGGCCGCGGGAAGACGATGCGCGCTGGATCGTCGGGGCCCCGCGCGTGGAGTTGCAGCCGCTGTCGCTGGCCGGAACGATGCGCGCGGTGCAGCAGTGGCAACCCGAAGCTGATCCGTTCCTGGCGGAGCGCATCCATGCGCACACCGGCGGCGTGCCGCTGTACGTGGAGGAGCTGTGCCGGTCGGCCTCGCCGTCGATGCTGGCGAGCTGGCTCGACGGCCAGGAGGGCGGCACGCCGTCGTGGCTGGCCGCCTGGGTGGTGGGCCGCCTGAAGCGCCTGCCGCCGGACCTGATGGACCTGGTCCACGCCTCCGCGGTGGCAGGCAATACCGTGCCGGCCGGCCTGCTGCGCGCGGTGACGGGGCATGCGTGCGACGCGTCGGCGATCCAGGCCTTGGCGCAGGCCGACTTCCTCTACCCCTCCACTACCGAGACGCTGCTGTTCAAGCACGGGCTGGCCCGCGACGCGGTGTACGAGTCGATCGGGCTGCGCGAACGCCAGCGCCTGCACGCGGCGTATTGCTCGCTGCTCACCCAGGATGCGGCCGGTGACACCCACTGCGAGGCGCTGGCCTATCACTGCCGCGGTGCCGGCCAGTGGGAGGAGGCGGCCGTGCAGGCCGAGCGCGCCGGGGACCGCGCCTCGGCCGCGTTCGCACTCGACAGCGCGCGCAAGTGGTACCGGCTGGCGATGGACGCGCTCGATCGCGTACCCGGGCGCAGCCGCGTGCTGTCGCTGCGCTGGTGCCTGGTGTGCAACAAGCTGGGCATGACCTGCATCTTCGATCCCCTGGCGCAGGACAACGACCCGGCGCCCTTCGAGCAGGCCGTGACGCTGGCCCGCACGCTGGACGACGAGGAGACACTCGCGCGCGCGCTTTACTGGCTGGGCTACATGTACTACGGGTTCGGCCGCTTCCGGCTTGCCGAGCGGCAGTTGCGCGCATCGCGCGACGTGGCCGAGCGGGTCGGCGACGCACGCCTGGTGGCGAGGGCGGATGCGACGCTGGCGCAGGCGCTGGCGGCGATCTCGCGATACGACGAAGCGCTGGACCTGTTCGATGCGGCGCTGGCCGCCAAGCGGCTTCAGAGCAAGCCCGATGGCAGCAAGGCCATCGGCTCGGCCTACTCGCTGTCGTGCCGGGGCAGCGTGCTCGCCGACCGCGGTGACTTCACGGCGGCCCATCTCTGCTTCGACGAAGCCCTCTCGGTGGTGGGCGACACGACGCACCCGATGGCCAACTCGGTGCGCAACTGGGTGGCGGTGGCGTTGGTGTGGCAGGGGCGGTGGGAGGAGGCCGAGACCGTGGCGGCCGAAAGCGCGCGCATCGCCGAGAACACCCGCGGCCTGCTGCTGCTGGTGATCTGCCGCGCCGCCGCGGGCTATGCACGCTGGGCCCGCAGCGCGGATGCCGACGGCCTGACGCAGGCGGTGGACGCGATGAAATGGATGAGCGCCCGCGGCGGTCTCTTCTACAGCTCGCTGCACCACGGCTGGCTGGCGGATGCCTATGCCACGTTGGGCGACGTCCCGCGCGCACGTTGGCACTCCGCCCGCACGGTCTGGCGCGCCCGCGAAGGAGAGCGCCTGGGGGAAGCCTGCGGCCAACGGGCGCTGGCGCGGCTGGCGGCGCGCGACGGCCGTGCCGATCGCGCGGCGCTGCACCTCGACCGCGCGGCCCGCTCGGCCGACCTGCGCGCCAGCCGGCGCGAAGCCGCGCTGAACCTCATGGCGCAGGCCGAGGTGCTGCGGATCCAGGGCCAGGATGCCCGCGCCGGGCAACTGCTGCGCCGGGCCCACGAGGAGTTCGTCGCCATGGACATGCGCTGGCACGCCCTGCGCGCCGCCAGCGGATCCTGAGCCGGGCACCTCAGGGCATCGGGTGCGGCAGGGGCAGTTGGCGGATCGCCTTGTCCAGCGCCACGGCGAGCTTTTCGAAGCCGCCCTCGGTCGGATGGAGTTCGTCGTCCCACTCGGCCGGGTCACCGGGGGTCAAGGTGCCGGTCAGGCGAACGGCGTGGGCATTGCCGGCGAACTCCTTCCGCACGAGGTCCTCGATCATGTCGTTGAGCGCGGTGATCAACTGCTTCATCAGGGCGCTGCTTTTGGCCAGATCGGCGGCCACGGTGTGGTTCAGGCCGACGCGAGTGAATGCGGGTTCCAGCCAGGGGCCGAACCCGAGCCGCTTGTTGCGGTTCGGAATGGGAAAGTCGTAGCCGATGACAACGACCGGCTTGCGGCCGCCGGTGGTGGTCAAGGCTTGCAGGGCGCTCTGCATCCTGCCGCGCAGTTCCACATCGATGAACTGCTTCACCGCCGCCTTGTTCAAGGTCACGGCACCCGCCTTGCCCTGCAGCAGGTCATCCAGTGTCGACCGCCTGGGCCGTTGGGGCAGGTCGTTCCAGTTCGGATTCTGCGGCTGCTTGAAGAAGGACGGTGTGCGATGCACGTCGTTGCCGCCGCCGTCCAGCAACACCAGTTGAACGAGTGGCAGCTTGGGCTTGGCATCGGCGGCGGCGACCGCGGCGATCGCCTCCATCGTCAACTGGGCCGAAGCCATGTTGAAGTCGACCGAGTAGCCGTGGCCACCAAGCCGCTGGGCGAGGGTGAAAAACGAAGTACCCGGAATGGGGCTGACGAGCCCGCGGGACAGCCACGAGTCGCCGACGGTCATCACCGAGACCGTGCTCGTGAAGTGTGCCGCCCGCGCCTGTTGCAGCCCGGTGTTCACGCCCGCAGCGCTTGCTGCGACCGCGATGCTCGCCTTGAGGGCGACCGTGGCGGCAGCCGCCGCGATCTCCGGCACAGCCTCCGATTCGGCCGGTGGTGCCGGCGCAGGGGTCGGCGCTGGCGCCGGTGCGGGCGCCAGTTCCTCGCTGGCCTCGAAGCTCAGGCCGGCCGGGCCGGGCCGCAACGGCAATGTTGTTTCCAGGAGGGCGGCGAAGAAGCCCATCATCAGTGCCAACGCGGCGTCCGTCCCGGGGCAGGCATGAGTGGGAGCGGAAAGTGCCTTGCGGTCGCCGCCGAACACCGGGAAGTAGTCGGACGCGCCGCGCGACCAGTTGGCCTGGGTGGCGGACAGCAGGCCGGCGACCACGCGGTCACCCACCCGGACGGATACCGCGTGCTCACCGCTGCCCAGCGTGTGGTCGGCAGCGGCCGTGCGCCAGAGCAGCTCGGGCGCAGCGCGCATCTGGATGCCACTCACGAAGTCGGCCATCATGAACTTCGAAGCGTCCTGGTAGCCGGTGATGGAGGGGCACTGCCCGCGCAACCGCCAGAAGGTGCCTTCGCGAAGCCACTCGGCGAGGATGCGGCGCAGCGTTCCGTCCACCGTCGGCACGAAGCCCATCACCACGCCCACCAGCGTGCGCGCCGCGTAGCTCGGGTCACTCTGCGAGACGGGGTTGTCGCGAACCGCCTTCACGAGCGGCGCGTTGGCCGTCCTGGGGTCGTTGGTGTTCAGGAGGATCTGCATCGCCTGCCGCAACGCCTGCCCATGGGCTTCGCCCACCCGCGCCACATCGGCGTTCGGGTGGGGCTGGAAGAAGTAGCGCGACGGCGATGCGAAGTGCCCCGGATTGCGCGGCCGTGAGTGTGCGTCGAGCGAAACGTCCAGCCCTCCCCAGTCGAAGGGCTGCTGGGGCCCGCTGAGGATGCCGAACCAATCCTCGCAGAAGTGGCCGAGCAGGTCGTCCAGCAGTTCGCGCACGTCGAAGGTCAGCCGCCATCGGAGGTCGTCGGCCTCGATCGCCGCGTCGAGGGTGACGTCGCGCAGGTGCGCGAGACGGGTGTGGGTGAGTTCTCGCGCACGGTCGAACGTGGCGCCGGCGGGCAGCGCGCGGATGGCGTCGACGATGAAGGCCGATTCCCTCTCGTAGCGTCCGTCCGCCGCGCCGGCATCGGAGCCCAGGAAAATGGGGCCGAACGAGAACCGCATGCGATCCAGGTAGCCGCCGGCCGTGTAGCGCTCTTCCTGGCGCAGCACGTCGTTCACGCCGGCCTCGCTGCCAACCAGGACTCCGAAGGCGCACTTGAGCTGGCCGTCGTGGAACTCCCGGATCGCCGCCCAGATGGATTGGGCGCGGAAGTCGAGAAGCGATTCGGGGTCCTCCAGTGCCTCCTTCCAGGCCTGGAGTCCCGCCGCCTGACCGAACCGGCGCTCCAGGTCGAGCAGGCGCTGGATGTCTTCCTCGCCTCGGTTGGCGCGCCACAGCGGCAGCCTGCCCGCGCCGGCGGCGCGGTGGGCGATTCGGGCCACCACGGACAGCGCGGGTGCGAAGGCGTACGTGCCCCATTCCAGTCGCACGAGCGGGCGGGGTTCCTCGTTCAGGGGGACCGCGGGTTCCAGCGTGACGCGGTGCAGCTGGGCCCCCTCGTGGAACGTGCACACCCGAGCCTGGCCTGGCGTGGCGACGCCCAGCAGCGCGTCGGGTTGCGCCGAGTCGGTTCCGCTGCTGTTGCCGCCGCTGATCCAGCGCTGGATGACCTCGAACTGCTCGGCGGGACTCGCGTTGTAGGCCATGAAGAACAGGCCCCGGTCGGCGGCGGGGTCGCTGGCGAAGGTGGGGCCGTAGCTCATGCCGCGCCGCATCAGCTTGGGCGGGCGCACCGGCCCCTCGGACGCCGACACGGCGGTGGTGCGGATCAGTTGCGCGCGCTCCTGGCGCAGGTTCGTGCGCCGGATGTGGGCGTGCAGCGGGCACAGCGCGCCGTTGTCATCGCCGGCAAAGCTGAAGTCGTTGGATCCGGGGGGCACCGTCTCCTGCACCAGCGGTGCGCCGGGCACGCCGGTCGGGCTGTCGCCGGGCCAACGGCCCATCAGCTTGGCGCGGACGCGGTCGTGATCGAGCGGCGGATCGACCGTGGCGACGCCGTCGTTCAGTGCGGCGACATCCTGGCGCAGCTTGCGCACGACGAGGAAACTGCCGTTGTGCAACCAGGGGGCTGCGGGCTGGCTGGCCGCGGGTGACCGGTGGTCCACCGCATTGGCATGGCCGCACAATGCCTCGCCCACGTGGGTGTGGTCGAAGGCCTTGGGACTCGACTGCGCCTTGTCGAAGACCGGGCCGGTCTGCGCGTCGCGCCAGCCGAAGTGATCGGTGGTGTGGCCGGCCACGGTCTGGCGGTGCAGCCATTGCACGGCCAAGCGTTGCGCAGGCTGGGTCCAGTGCTCCAGAAATGCGCGCAGGTGCTGGCGGGCCACTTCGGGATCGGTCGTGGTCCCAGTGCGCAGCCGCACCTGCAGCAGCGCATGCACCTCGGGCAGTTCGATGCGGGTCGGCCCGCTGTCGTCCGCGGCCTCGTCCTTGCCGAAGGCGCCGCCTCGCAGGGACCGCGGCAGGTGCCAGTGGCGCGGATGGTTGAGGCGCACGTCGCCCAGGAGACCGGCGCGGCGCGACATGCCTTCGTAGAAGGCCTCGGGCCAGGTGCGGAGTTCCTCGTCCGAGAATCCGGCGAGCCGCAGGCCTTCCACGGTGAAGGCGAGGTTGACGCTGATGCCGTCGCTGTCGAAGGGCGCGTCGTGGTGAGTCATTGGCAGGGCCTGGGCGAACGTGGCCATGGCCTGGGCGCTCTCGAACCGCAGCAGCAACACACCGCCATGGTCGGCGTCCACCGGCGAGAGGATGCCGGACTGCAAGTCCGGCAAGACCGCCGGAGGCAGGACCTCGGTCAGCGCCGCCTGGAACTCGGGGGCCTGGCGCGCGGCCGGCGGATCGGGCTCCTCCAGGATCAGCCAGTCCAGTGCATCGGCGAAGCGGTCCAGGGAATCCGAGCCTGGGATGCTGTTCGTGCGATGGAGGAAGGCGAGGCGTGACAGCGCCTCGCGCGCGGCCCGGTGCAGCACCCAGCCGTCGTGCGTGCCCGGCAGGTAGACGTCCGTGAGGCGGTGCAGCCCCGCGAGGGCGCGCACGCTCTGGCGGGCGAGCAGCACGTTGCCCCCGTCGAAGGTGCGGTATCCCCGACTGCCGGGATAGCGGGGGTCGGGATTGCTGCCCGAACTCAGTTCGTGTTCCACGGCGTCGGCGCTCGTGGTGACGAGCAGCCGCGCCCCAGGCTCCTGGCCCGGCGCCTGCCGCTGCAGCCATTCCTGCCGGCGCAGCAGGTCCACGTCGCCCGCTGTCACCTGGGCCTGCGAATAAAAGAACGGCGACGCCACCTGGCGGCGGCGCAACCAGGTCATCCACTGCTCGTAGCTCGACTCCCAGCCGTAGACGTAGTCCTCGGTGTTGCAGAAGATGAGGTCGAGCAGGCGGGCGACCCTGTGCCAGATGCTCCGCATGTACGGCTCCCAGGCCCCGTCGAAGGTGACCGAGAGCATCAGCAGGTTCTGCGGCTCGATGATGCCGACCCGCACGGAATGGATCATCCCGATGCGGTCGACCGAGTCGGCGAGCACGCGGGTGAACTCGAACTCCTGCTGGCCCGATCGTCCGAGCTGCAGCAACTGCAGCACGCGTTCGGCGCGTGTCTTGTAGCTCACCGCGTCCAGCGAGGACACGAGGCCCTGGCGGATGGGCGCCGCGACCGTGAGGTCGCAGGTGTCCAGCATCTGGCCGGTCTTGGTCTTGATCTCGCGACGCATGGAAGGTCCTCCCGTTTCCCCACGCGATATTCGCCGACACGCGCCCCCGGGGTCTTACCGAAAATGGAGGATGTGTCCTCTGGATTTCCGTGACATTCCAGCCTCCGGACGACGGGGGGCGTCGACGGCCATGCGATCACATGCCCCTGGCATGACCCCGCACGGCGGTGGGTGCGAACCCGAAGCGGTCACGGAAGCGCACCGCGAAGCGCGACGGCGAGTCGTAGCCGACGGCCAGTGCGATGTCGCTGACCTGCCGCGACGTGGCCTGCAACAGGATCAGCGCGGAGGCCATGCGCACGTCGGCGATCAGCTCTCGCAGCGTGACACCTTCGGCCGCGAGGCGCCGCCGCAGCGTGGCCTCGGACATGGCGAGGGCCGCAGCGATGGCGGGGGAACTCCAATCGCCATCCAGTTGCGTGGACAGCATCGCCCGGATGCGGCCGGAGATCCGCGCGTCGTCTTGCGGGACGCGCAGCACCAGGCCTTCCGCGAGCAGCCAGTGCGCCACTTCGAGCAGCTGTTGGCGCACGACCGTGTCAGGCCGCGACGGGTCCGGTGCCAGGCTGCGCCGCGCCCGGTCGAAGGACTCTTCGAGACCGGCCGGCACCTGCCGCAGGGCACGTGCCGGGGCGATCGCGGCGTCGGCGGGAGAGATGCGCTCCGCGGCGGCGAGGTAGTAGGCATCCGCCAGCACCGTACCGCCGAACATCAGCCAGCGGGCTTCATAGCGCTCGCCATCGGTGATGCGGTTGTGGAAGTCGACGGTCTGTCCCCCGGCCAGCAGCACGCCCTGGCCGGGCAGGACGCGAACGGCGGGGCCGCGCTCCGGCTTGACCGTCTTGATGCCGCGGTCCACGCGGATCAGGGCCGGCCGCTCGACCCGGATGCGGACGATCTCCAGCCCTTCCCCTTGCATAACATGGGCGGCCATGCCCACGGCGGGCCGCACGTGCAGGGTCCGGGCGAGCCCGGCTCCCGCCGGCGAAAGCACGGTGCTCAAGACGACCGGGGACGATGGATGGCGCACAGCTTGTTGCCATCCGGGTCGCGGACATAGGCCAGGTAGAACTGCCCGAGCGAATCGACGCGCAGTCCGGGCGGCTCCTCGATCGAGACACCGCCGTGCGCCACGGCCGTGTCATGGAAGGCATGGACCTGCTCCGGCGACGCGCAGCGGAAGGCGATGGTGCCGCCGTTCGCGCAGGTCGCGGGCTCGTCGTTGATGGGCTGCGCGATGCCGAGGGTGCCGCCGTCGTGGCGATAGAACAGCCGGTGGTGCCCCGACTTCGCCTGGTGCGGCATGGCGGCGCCGACGCCCAGCACGTTCAGGACCTCGTCATAGAAGCGCCGGGAGCGCTCGATGTCGTTGGTGCCGATGACGATGTGATTGAACATTGGACTCTCCGGGTGACTGAGGCGTCCAGTGTAGGAAGCGCCGCGCGGCGCGGGTGGCCGCAGCCGCTCAAGTTCGGTGCCGATTCGATCAGGTCGAACCCTCGGGGTCAGGTCTGGAATTTCGAGTGCAGATTTCAGACCTGACCCCAAGGGCGTTCACGAGGGTCGAGGTGGCATGGGGTGGTCCGCGCAGGCTGCGCAGATCGGCAGAATCTCACGCTCGCTGGCCCCCAGGTTCGAGGTCGCCGGCCGCACCGGTAGATGCGCTCTCCACGCGATGACAGAATTCCCGCACGCGGCCATCCCACATTTGGCGCGGCCTGCGTGTCCGACCTTGTGCCACGATTGCCTCCTCCCGGGAGATCCGAGGTGATGATCCACCGCTTGTTCTCCGCCGCCGGGCGCCTTTCCAACCGTTCCGGATTCTCCGTACCGAACGTGGAGCTGCGGCTCCTGTCCTGGCTGGTGCCGCGTGCCGTCGCGCGCGGCGACGACATTCCCTGGATGAACCGGCACGACGCGCTCACTGGCCTTCCCAACCGGCTGGCCTTCGAGGAGCGCCTGCGCGAGCTGCGCCGCCGGAACGTCGACGGATCGATCGCCGTGCTGGACCTCGACGGGTTCAAGCTGGTCAACGACCGGTACGGGCATGCGTTTGCCGATTCCGCCCTCAGCACGGTCGCCGCCCGTCTCCAGGCCACGGTGACCGCTGATGTGCTTGCCGCACGGTACGGAGGCGACGAGATCGCCCTCTTCATCCCGGGGACGATGGCGCGGGCCCGGCCGCTGCTGGAGCGCCTGCTGGACGCCATCCGGCAACCGATCGAGATCGGCGATGCCCGCATCATGATGACTGCTTCCATCGGTGTCGCGCCGCTGCCGCTGTCGATCGCCCAGAGCGAAGGCCTCAAGTCGGCCGACATCGCGATGTACGCGGCCAAGAGCAACGGCCGCGACCAGATCTTCGAGTTCAGTCCCGAGACGCAGACGGTGGTCAACGCGCGCCGCGAGCTGGCCAAGACGGTGGTGATCCTGCAGGAGCGGAATCGCGAGCTGGAGGAACAGGTGCAGCTGGACGCACTGACGGGGCTGCTCAGCCGGCGGGCACTGGACCATGTGCTCGACAGGCCTTGCGGTGGCGTGGAAGCCGGAGCGGAGCACTGCGCGGTCGCCTTCCTCGACATCGACCACTTCGGCAACTACAACAAGCACCACGGCGACCCCCGGGGCGACGAGGCACTGCGTCAGGTTGCCGGGATCATCCAGGCCGCGGCGCGTCGCGGCGACCTCGTCTTCCGCAAGGGCGGTGAGGAGATTGTCGTGCTGCTGCCCGGCGCGTCCGCGGACGAGGCCCGGCTGGCGGGGGAGCGCATGCGGGCCGCGGTCGAATCCACAGCGATCCAGCACGCCGCCTCGCCCACCGCGCCTGTCATGACCATCACCGTGGGTGTGGCCTCGTCCCACGGACGGGAGCTGTCCACGGTGCATGAGCTGATGAACCGTGCCGCTGAGGTGGCGATGCGCGCGAAGGTGCAGGCGCGGCGGAACGAAGTTCACATGGCCTGATGGGTGTCGTCCGGCTTGGTCGGGCGCAGGCGTCTCGCCTCCCTCTCGGGGTCAGGTCTGAAATTTCGAGTGCAGATTTCAGACCTGACCCCGAGGGGCGAGGGGGAACTCCGAGAGGGCTCAAGTCGTTCAGGAATACGAAGCCGGAGCCTTGGAAGAATGTCAACGGATTCATTGGATTTCAAGAACAGGATCGCAGGTGGCGGACATGCTCGGTGAAGAGAGTGAGTTGGTCTCACGCGTCATCGAATCCAATGAGAACGGCCTGAAGCAATACATCGCCGAAAACGATGCGGTGCTGTCGATCCTCTTGCAGAAGGGCAGTATTCGGAGGGCGATGGCCAACATTCACGTGCTGGCCACCAACGCTTTGGTGCTGGGGCAGCATTCCTACGTGATGCAGGGGAGTCTGGCCCGGGCCATCGCATGGCTTTCGATTCCGGCGACCGTGCCGCCGGGATGCGCTGCGAGTGCACAGCTGATGCGCCAGGCGGAGGACGACGGGACGTGGGACGGGCAGCGGCTGACCGTTGGGACCAGTCTGGAGTTGATCGTCTGCCAGTTGTTGCTGGGTCAGGAGGACGCAGTGAGATCGGAGTTCAACGTCGTGTTGACGGATCGAACGATGTTCGATGGCGGGGAGGCGGCATCGCTTCGTCGCGCGATGGCCAGGCACTTGATCCACGCGGCTGCCCACCAGCCCGACGGTGTCACCGACGCGGACTATCGTGTCTGCCACGACCTTGGGAAAGCTGGCTTCCTGAAGGACTATCACCTGCTCATGCTTGCTTTGCGAAACGGCAGTTCTTCGGACTTCAATTCGGAGCTTGAAGCGGGAGCGCGACGCTTTCGAAAGCGCAAGTCCTCGCGTTTGCGTGAGTCCGCATGGGGATATGGGCCAGCGTCGGAATGGTGCTTCGATGCGTTGGGCACCGCGATCTGCCGGGTGGCGCGGCTGAACGGAATCGACGTACAGGTGCCGGACGCTCGTCTCTATCCTTTGCCCTTCTGGCGAGACGCGTCGCAACAGAGCTGACCCCGAGGGTGACCTGGAGATCAAGTCTCCGTCTTCACCACCGCATACCGCGCGAGCGTCTTGGCCCGCGCCTCATCATGGTCCACGACCGGTGCCGGATAGTCCTGCCCGATCACCACGCCCGCCTCCGCCAGCTCGATGGGCCGCGCGAGCCACGGCGCATGGATCGCCTTGTTCGACAGCCCTGCCAGTTCGGGCAGGTAGCGGCGGATGAACTTGCCGTCGCGGTCGAACTTCTCGCTCTGGGTGACGGGGTTGAAGATGCGGAAGTACGGCTGGGCGTCGCAGCCGGTGGAGGCGGCCCATTGCCAGCCGCCGTTGTTCGCGGCGAGGTCGAAGTCGTTGAGCTTCTCGGCGAAGTACGCCTCGCCGCGGCGCCAGTCGATGCCGAGGTCCTTCACGAGGAAACTCGCCACCACCATGCGCAGGCGGTTGTGCATGTAGCCGGTCTGGTTGATCTGGGCCATCGCGGCGTCCACCAGCGGGTAGCCGGTGCGGCCGTGGCACCAGGCGGCGAAGAGGGTGTCGGCGTGTTTGCCGCGTTCCCACTTGATGGCGTCGTACGCGGGCTTGAAGGCGGACTCGGCCACGTGCGGGTGGTGGTGCAGCACCTGGTGGTAGAAGTCGCGCCACACGAGTTCGGAGAGCCACGTCTGCGCCCCCTTCGAGCGATGCGCGTGGGCTTCGCGGGCCAGCTGGCGGATGGAAACGGTGCCGAAGCGCAGGTGCATCGACAGGTAGCTCGGGCCCTTGACCGACGGGAAGTCGCGCGCCACGTCGTAGCGGTCGATGCGGGGCAGGAAGTCGGCCAGCAGGGCCTGCGCGCCCTCGCTGCCGGCGCCCAGGGCCAGCTCGTGCAGGTTGGTGGGTTCGAACCCGATCCCGGTCAGCGTGGGCAGGTGGGCCGGCACGTCGTCGGGCAGGGGCGCCAGTGCATCGGCGTACCGGGCCACCGGGTAGGCCTTCAGGTAGAACGGCTCCAGCTTCTTCAGCCAGGCGTTCTTGTACGGCGTGAACACGCTGTAGGGTTTGCCGGTCGCGGTCAGCACCTCGTTGCGCTCGAAGATCACGTGGTCCTTGGCCGTGTGCAGGGCGATGCCCATTTCCGCGAGTGAACCGCGCACGGCGTGGTCGCGGGCCAGTGCCGCGGGCTCGTCGTCGTGGCTCGCGTACACCGCCTGCACGTGCAGCTCGTCGGCCAGCCGGGGCAGGGCGGTCGCCGCGTGGGCGTGGCGCACGATCAGGCGGGCCTCGGGGTTCAGGGCGCGCAGCTGGGCGTCCAGCGCGTGCAGGCTGTCGACGATGAACTCCACCCGGCGGTCGGCGCGGGGCAGCGGGTCGAGGATGTCGCGGTCGAGGATGAACACGCACCACACCTTGCGGGCCGCCTTCAGCGCGTGATAAAGCGCGGCGTGGTCGTCCGCGCGCAGGTCGCGGCGGAACCACACCAGGGCGGACGGCAGGGGTTTGTCGAGCGGTCGTTCTCGGTGCGGCATGCGGGTGGGAAACCTCCGTGAAACACCCGCAGTTTGCCTCAGGCATAAAATCCCGGCATGTCCGCCATCAACCTGACCAACCAGTTCCTGATCGCGATGCCCGGGATGGCCGACGAAACCTTCGCCGGGGCCGTGGTCTACCTGTGCGAGCACACCGAGAAGGGTGCGCTCGGGCTGGTCATCAACAAGCCCATCGACATCAAGCTGAAGAACCTGTTCGAGAAGGTGGAGCTCACCCTCGACCGGGAAGACCTGGCCGAGACGCCGGTGTACTTCGGGGGCCCCGTCCAGACCGAACGCGGCTTCGTGCTGCACGACCGGCTCGACGGCGGGGACGGCGACGGCGGCCACTACAACTCGTCGCTGCAGATTCCCGGCGGCCTCGAGATGACCACCAGCAAGGACGTGCTGGAGGCGCTGTCCAATGGCGCCGGCCCCAAGCGCATCCTCGTGACGCTGGGCTACAGCGGCTGGAGCGCCGGCCAGCTGGAGGAGGAGATCGGCCGCAACGGCTGGCTCAACGTGGACGCTGAACCCGCGGTCATCTTCGAGACCCCGGTCGAGCAGCGCTACGACAAGGCCCTGTCGCTGCTGGGCATCGACCCGCGGATGCTGAGCCAGGAGGCGGGGCACGCATGAGCGTTTCGCCGACACCCCCGGCGACCGCGATCCGTTCGTTCCTGGCATTCGATTTCGGCACCAAGCGGGTGGGGGTGGCCAGCGGCAACACGCTGACCCGCAGCGCCACGCCGCTGCGCACCATCGCCGCCGAGGGCGACGCCCGGTTCAAGGCCATCGCCGACCTGATCGCCGAATGGCAGCCGGCCGCCCTGGTGATCGGCGTGCCGGTTCACCCGGACGGCGCGCCGCACGACAATACCCACCGCGCCCGGCGGTTCGGCCGGCAGCTGCATGGCCGCTTCGGCCTGCCGGTGCACGAGGTCGACGAGCGCTACTCCACCACCGAGGCCCATGCAGCGGGCGCCTCGGACGTGGACGCCGCCTCCGCCGCCATCATCCTGGAGCAATTTCTGAGAGACACGCCATGACCGTCAACCAGCTCGACGCCGAATCGCTGTACACCGCCTTGCTGGCGGGCGTGAAGCCCCTGGTGAAACCCAACACCGCCCTGGTGGGCGTGTGGTCGGGCGGCGCATGGCTCGCCGAACGCCTGCAGCGGGACCTGGGCCTCGCCGGCGAACACGGCGTGATCTCGAGCGCGCTGCACCGCGACGACTTCTCCCAGCGTGGCATGAGCAACGCCGATCCCACGAAGCTGCCCTTCGAGGTGGATGGCCGGGCCATCCTGCTGATCGACGACGTGCTCTACACCGGCCGCACCACGCGTGCCGTCATCAACGAACTCTTCGACTTCGGCCGCCCGGCGAGCGTGACGCTCGCCGTGCTGGTGGACCGGGGCGGCCGCGAGCTGCCCATCGAGGCGGCCTTCACCGCCGCCCGCATCGCGCTGGCCCCCGACGACCGCCTGCGCCTCGCGCGCGACGACGCCGGCCGCTTCAGCTTCGACATCAAGGAAAGCGACTGATCACGATGTTGCAACAACGCAATCCGCAACTCAACTCGCACGGCGAACTCATCCACCTGCTGTCCATCGAAGGACTGCCGCGGGCGGTGATCCACCACATCCTCGACACCGCGGGCACGTTCCTCAGCGTGAACGACCGGGAGGTCAAGAAGGTGCCGCTGCTGCGGGGCAAGAGCGTGTTCAACCTGTTCTTCGAGAACAGCACGCGCACGCGCACCACGTTCGAGATCGCGGCCAAGCGGCTGAGCGCCGACGTCATCAACCTCGACATCGCCCGTTCGTCGGCCGCGAAGGGCGAGAGCCTGCTCGACACCATCGCGAACCTGTCGGCCATGCACGCCGACATGTTCGTGGTGCGCCACAGCGAAAGCGGCGCGCCGTACCTGATCGCGAAGCACTGCGCTCCGCACGTGCACGTGGTGAACGCCGGCGACGGCCGCCACGCGCACCCCACGCAGGCGCTGCTCGACATGTACACCATCCGGCACTACAAGCAGGACTTCACGAAGCTCACCGTGGCCATCGTGGGCGACATCGTGCACTCGCGCGTGGCCCGCTCCGACATCCACGCGCTGACCACGCTGGGCGTGCCCGAGATCCGCGCGGTGGGCCCGAAGACGCTGGTGCCGGGCGACCTGAAGGAGATGGGCGTGCGCGTGTGCCACGACATGGCCGAGGGCATCCGTGGCGCCGACGTGATCATCATGCTGCGCCTGCAGAACGAACGCATGAGCGGCGCGATGCTGCCGAGCGCCGGCGAGTTCTTCAAGAACTACGGCCTCACGCCCGAGAAGCTCGCGCTCGCCAAGCCCGATGCCATCGTGATGCACCCGGGCCCCATCAACCGCGGCGTCGAGATCGACTCGGCGGTGGCCGACGGCACGCAGAGCGTGATCCTGCCGCAGGTCACCTTCGGCATCGCGGTGCGCATGGCGGTGATGTCCACCATCGCCGGCAACAACGCCTGAGGAACAACAGCAGACCATGAAGATCCTCATCAAGAACGGCCGCCTGGTCGACCCCGCCACCGGCCGCGACGAACCCGGCGACGTGGCCATCGCCGCCGGCCGCGTGGTCGCGCTCGGCGCGGTGAACCCTGACTTCCATCCGAACCGCACCCTCGACGCCTCGGGCCTCGTGGTGGCCCCGGGCCTCGTCGACCTCGCCGCGCGCCTGCGCGAACCGGGCCACGAGCACGAGGGCATGCTCGAGAGCGAGATGGCCGCCGCGGTGGCCGGTGGGGTCACGAGCCTCGTGTGCCCGCCCGACACCGACCCGCCGCTCGACGAGCCCGGCCTCGTCGAGATGCTGAAGTTCCGCGCCCGCAACCTGAACCAGGCGCACCTGTACCCGCTGGGCACGCTCACGCGCGGCCTGGCCGGCGAGGTGCTGACCGAGATGGCCGAACTGACCGAGGCCGGCTGCGTGGGCTTCTCGCAGGCCGAGGCGCCGCTCGCCGACACGCTGGTGCTGCAGCGCGCGCTGCAATACGCCTCCACGTTCGGCTACACCGTGTGGCTGCGCGCGCAGGACGCGCACCTCGGCAAGGGCGTGGCCGCCAGCGGCGCGCTTGCGACCCGGCTGGGCCTTTCGGGCGTGCCGGTGGTGGCCGAGACCATCGCGCTGCATACCATCTTCGAGCTGATGCGGGTCACCGGCGCACGCGTACACCTGTGCCGCCTGAGCAGCGCGGCCGGCATCGACCTCGTGCGCCGCGCGAAGGCCGAGGGCCTGCCGGTCACCTGCGACGTCAGCGTGAACCACCTGCACCTGATCGACATGGACATCGGCTACTTCAACGCCGCGATGCGCCTCACGCCGCCGCTGCGCCAGCAGCGCGACCGCGACGCCATCCGCGCGGGCCTGGCCGACGGCACCATCGATGCGCTGGTGAGCGACCACACGCCGGTCGACGAGGACGCGAAGAACCTGCCGTTCGCCGAAGCCGAACCCGGTGCCACCGGCCTCGAGCTGCTGTTGAGCCTCGCGCTCAAGTGGGGCGAGGAGAGCGGCGTGGGCCTGTCGAAGGCCCTGGCCAAGGTGACCTGTGCCCCGGTGAACGTGCTGGGCGACGCACTCGGTTCGCTGCAGTCGAGCGCGGGCCGGCTCGTCGAGGGCGGCATGGCCGACCTGTGCCTGTTCGATGCGGGTGCCCGATGGACGGTGGAGCCGCGGGCGTTCCGCAGCCAGGGCAAACACTCGCCGTTCGCCGGGCTCGAACTGCCGGGCCGCGTGCGCGCCACGCTCGTCGCCGGCCAGCTGGCCTACGAGGCGAAGTGACCCCGACCGCGCCCGCGCGGGTCGGGCTGCCGCTCGCCGTCTGGCGGCTGCTGTGCTGCCTCGGCATGGTGGTGCGCGGGCTGCTCACCTGTGCGCTGGTGTTCCCGTTCCTCGTGCCGCACCGGCGCATGTGGCACGTGGGCGTGTTCTGCCGCCACATGCTCGCCGCGCTGGGCCTGCGCCTCGTCTTCGAGGGGGTGCCGCACCGCGGGCCGGTGCTGCTGGCCGCGAACCACGTGTCGTGGCTCGACATCCTCGCCATCGACGCCGCGCAGCCCGCACGGTTCGTGTCGAAGGCCGACATCCGCCGCTGGCCGCTGATCGGCTGGATGGTGGCGTGTGGCGGCACGCTGTTCATCGAGCGCGAGCGCAAGCGGGACGCGATGCGCGTGGTGCACCAGGTGGCCGAGGCGCTGCAGCAGGGCGACGTGATCGCGATGTTCCCCGAGGGCACCACCAGCGACGGCCACGGCCTGCTGCCGTTCCACGCGAACCTGCTGCAGGCGGCCGTCGCCACGCACACGCCGGTGCAGCCCATCGCGCTGCGCTTCTCCGACGACACGTCGCCCGTCAGCGCGGCGGCGGCCTACATCGGCGACATGAACCTGATCGAATCGCTGTGGGCCATCGTGTGCGCCCGCGGGCTCACCGTGACGGTGAAGCGTCTGCCCGCGCGGTCCGTCGAGGGCCTGGACCGGCGCGAAGTGAGCGAGCTCGTGCGCAGCGACATCGCCGCGGCGCTCGGCGTGTAGGAAGACATCCCGAGCCCGCTCGGGATTTGCCCTAGGCCTACGCGTCCGAGCACAACATCGGCGCGAACAGGCAAGACGGGGGAGGGGGCCGGTGACACCATCGGCGTCCCTTGCGGCGTCGTCCGTGGGGGACACATCAATGAGAACCCCAGGAGATACCCCCGCATGAAACGCCACCTCACCGGCCTGTTCGCGGCCGCCGCACTCGTCTCGCTGTCCGCCCCCGTGCACGCCGCCGGCACGTACGCGGCCACGCAGTACCCCATCGTGCTGGCCCACGGCCTGATGGGCTGGGACACCGCCGTCGGCATCGACTACTGGTACGGCATCACCGGCGACCTGAAGTCGAACGGCGCGAGGGTCTACACCACCAAGGTTTCGGCGGTGAACTCCTCCGAGGTGCGCGGCGAGCAGCTGGTGCAGCAGATCCAGACGATCCTGGCCGTCACCGGCGCGAAGAAGGTGAACCTGATCGGCCACAGCCAGGGCAACCAGTCCGTGCGCTACGCGGCGGCCGTGATCCCGAACCAGGTGGCGTCGGCCACTTCGGTGAGCGGCACCACGGGCGGCTCGCCGGTGGCCGACATCATCGCGGGCGTGGCCCCGGGCGGCTCGTTCACGAACGTCGTGCTCAACGCCGTCATCGGCGGCCTCGGCCAGCTGATCGACCTGTTCTCGGGCAGCCCCGGCCTGCCGGCCAACGGCAACGCGGTGCTGACGTCGCTCACGACCAGCGGCGCGGCCAACTTCAACCGCAACTTCCCGCAGGGCGTGCCCACCACGCGCTGCGGCCAGGGCGCGGCCGTGGTCAACGGCGTGCGCTACTACTCGTGGAGCGGCACGGGCCTGATCACGAGCGGCCTCGACATCAGCGACTACCCGCTCGCCGGCACCGCACTCGCGTTCAAGGGGCAGCCGAACGACGGCCTCGTGGGCCAGTGCGACAGCCACCTCGGCCAGGTGATCCGCAGCGACTATGCGCTGAACCACCTCGACACCATCAACCACTTCTTCGGCGTCACCGGCCGCGTCGACCCCGTCGCGCTGTACCGCCAGCATGCGAACCGCCTGAAGCTCGCGGGTCTTTGACCCATGGGCGCCATCGTCGTTCACAAGCCGCGCTCCGCGCGCTGGGCGGGGCTCGTGTTCGGCAGCGTGGCGATCGGGGTCGCGCTGGCGTGGTGGGTGCACGCCGAGGAGATCGCGGGGGCGGCCCCGCCGCGGACACCGTCCGCGCCCGTCGCGGACGGCGGCGCGGCGCCGCCTGCGCCGCTGCCCCGTGTCACCACCGCCGCGGCCATGACCTTCCACACCGGCGTCGAGGCCCTGCCGGCCTCGCTGCAGGGCACCGAGGTCAGCGGCGAGCTCGAGGAGGACGCTCAGGGGAACCTCAAGCTCACACGCGGCGTGCGCAACGTGTTCGACTACTTCCTGTCGGCCACCGGCGAGGAACCGGCGGCGCAGCAGCGGGCACGGGTCGCGGCGTTCGCGGCACGGCACGTCGGGCCGCGCGCCGCGGCGCAGGCGCTCGCGCTGTTCGACCGCTACGTGGCCTACAAGGACGACCTCGACGCGCGGATGCGCGACACGCGCCCGGTGACCCTCGACGACATGCGCGCCCGCGTGGACTCGCTGCGCGCCGCGCGGTCCCGCCACTTCGACCCTGCCGTGGTGAAGGCCTTCTTCGGCGACGAGGACACCTACGACACCTACAGCCTCGGCCGCTTCGCGATCCTGAAGGATCCGTCGCTGTCGCCGCAGGAGAAGGCGCGGCGCGTGGCGGCGCTGCGCGCGGGGCTGCCCGAAACCCTGCGTTCGGAACAGGACGTGGTGGAGGTGGTGGAGACACTCGGCACGCTGACCGAGGACCTGAAACAGCGGTCTGGCACTGCATCGGACCTGCGTCAATTGCGCGAAACCCTGGTGGGTGCGGAGGCCGCGGAACGCCTGGAAACGCTGGACCGGCAGACCGAGGCGTGGAATCATCGCGTCGCGGACTACCTGCGGCAGCGCGCGGTGCTCCTCGGCGACGTGAGCCTCGCCGACAGCACGCGCCGCGAGCGGGTCGACGCACTGCGCAGCGAGGCGTTCTCGGCCACCGAGCGGCTTCGCATCGAGACGATCGAACGCATCCAGGATTCCGGCGCCCGTGACGCACCCACTGCCTCTCGCCCGTCCGTGCCCGGCTGACCGCGCGCCCGCGCGCCAGCCGGCCCTGCGCGTGCTGCCGTCCGCCGAACGGCCGGCCGCCCCACGCCCTGACGTGCACATCGGCTACAGCCGCGCGGTGTTCTCGTACCTGCGCCAGCAGGGCGTGAACCCGGGCGCGCTGTACGCGGCCGACCTGGTGCACCGGGTGGAACAGGCGGCCCCCGGCGAGACCTTTCCGCTCGACGACTTCCATGCGGTGATCGACGTGGCCCAGCGCCACCTCCGCGATCCCGACCTGGCGATCAAGGCCTCCGAGCACGTGCAGCCGTGGGACGGCGGCGTGCTGGGCTTCGCGCTGATGACGAGCCCGTCCATCTCCGAGGTGGGCAACCTGCTCGTGCGCTACCAGCGGCTGTTCACCAACGTCTACGAGGTGCGTCCCCACGTGGACGACCACCACTTCCAGCTGCGCCTGGTGTCGGCCGCGGGCACGCAGTCGACCGCGCTGGCGCACCTGTTGATGGGCACCTGGGCCTGGCGCTCGCGCTGGTTCACGGGCGAACCCTCGCTGCCGTTCGACGCCTGCTTCGAGGGGCCTGCGCCGGCCGACGTGTCGGCCTACGAACGCTGCTTCGGCGGGCAGGTGCGCTTCGATCAGTCCGCCAACCTGATGCAGGGCCAGGCGTCGTACCTGGCGCTGCCGGTGCGCCAGCACGACCCCGCCGCGAACGCGGCCCTGCGGGCGCAGGTGGCGCTCGAACTGGAGCGCCTGAGCGGCGATGCCGCCGGCCTGCTGGTGGTGCTGCGCCGACGCGTGCGCGAACGCCTGGGCAGCGGCTCGCTCACGCTCGACGCGCTGGCGGCCGACCTCGACATGGCCCCACGCACGCTGCAGGCGCGGCTGGAGGAGCGCGGCCTCACGTTCCGCGCGCTGCTCGACGGCGTGCGGGAGCGCAAGGCCAAGCAATACCTCGCCGAGGCGCACCTCAACCTCACCGAGATCGCCCTCGCGCTCGGCTTCGCGAACCAGTCCGCGTTCCAGCATGCGTTCAAGCGCTGGACCGACATGTCGCCGGGGCAGTGGCGGCGGGAGCAGACGGGGCGCTGACCCCTGGCGGTGTGCCCTCGCCTCGGGTCAGGTCGCATCGCGCGACGACCCTCGGCGCGTGGGCGAAATCGACCGTCGGGCTCAATCCATGTTGCGGATGAGAAACTGCACGACGCAGCCCGCGTGAATCAGGGCGTACCCGTCCACCTGGGAGCGTCCCACGCGAAAGGCCAGGCTGAAGATCTGATCGCCGCCCAGCATCCTGGCCTTGAGGGTGTTCCATCGCTCGTGCGACGGACCGAATGCCACCACCTCGCCCGTCTCTCGAATCCGGATCATGTGCCGGGCTTCGAGCGCCGCCACCGTGAACGGGCCTTCGATGGTGTAGCGCTCGTCAGCCTGCAGCGCCGCAAAAGGTTTCTGGTCGTCTGCGCACTCCGCTGCCCACGCCGCGGAAGCGGCCGAGCCACTGAGCACGCCGAGGAAGAAGGCTGCATGAAGGTGTGAACGCATCGGGTCGAAGAGGTCGCAGTGGCGGCACCCCGTGGGCCACGCACGGGTTGGAGACATGTCGAAAGAAGCCGGAGAGAACGGTCCTGCCGTTCCGCAGCGCCGTCGAAGAATACCCCGACCTTCCCCGGACTTCTGCACGTCCCCGCGCGACACACAGAACCGCGCGCGAGGTCCGCCGCACCGTCGCCTCAGCGCAGGTTGCGCAGCATGAAGGCCGCCAGCGGCCGCACCACGTTGTTCGTGGCGTCGTCGTTGGCCGTCAGCACGTCCACGTGGGTGTAGCCCTCGCTCATGAACACTTCGAAGCCGCCGTCGATGCCGCCGAACGTGCGGCTGGCCAGCAGCGTGGCCTGGCCGGCGGGCGTGCGGGCCGTCCCCGCCTTGCAGCTCGGGGCCGCGCACGGCGCGATGGCCTCCGCGAAGCCGCGCCAGATGCCGGGGACCGGTGTGAGGCCGTTCGTGCCGCCGAAGGCGATCACCGGGATGTCGATCAGGCGGGCCTGCGTCTGGTTCACGATGTCCGCGCGGCCGCGTCCGCCCTGGGCGACGGGCTTCGACAGGGCACTGGTGTCGAGGCCCAGGTTCGCGCCGCCGCCCACGGCCGCGGTGGCGTTGCCGATCAGCAGGCCGGTGCTCGGGTAGTACCAGTCGCTGTACGTCGAGTCGCCGAGGAAGAAGGCCCGGGAGAAGCGCTTCAGGTTCGTGGGCTCGACCTCCTTGCCCCACGGGGGCGTGGCGAGGCTCACGGTGGCGGGCATCGGGCCGAAGTCGCGGAAGGCGGTGGCGGGCAGGGCCGCGTCGTTGTCGAGCCAGACGCGCGTGCCGTCGGCACGGGCGTCGCCGAGGAAACCGATGGACACCGAGTAGAACTCGGTGCGCGCCACGTTGTCGTCGTCCATGAAGGTGCCGAGCGCGGCGCCGGCCGTGACCGGGAACGCGCGCTTGTTGAAGTCGGCGACCTTGTTGTAGACGTTGTTGCCGGCGGTGCCGCCCTGGTCGGCCTGCAGCAGCGCCTGCGTGCCGTTGATGGTGCCCTCGATGTCGATCTGCAGGCCGGACACCTCGGTGGACGCGTTGACCCGCGGCGTGAGGCCCGGGCGGGTGACGAAGGCGGGCAGCGTGCCTGCGGCCACCTTGTCGTAGAGGCCGCCGTCGGCCGCGGCGATCACGGCGTCGAGGTCCGCCGGCGTGGGCGCGGTGGTGGCCAGCGCGCCGCCGGGGCCCTCGAACAGCACGAGGCCCGCGAGTTTCTTGTAGCCCGGCTGCGCGGGGCCCGCGCCGGTCAGGTCGAAGTCGGTGGCCGCGTAGCGCGCCACGAAGCCCGTGCCGGCCGAATGCCCGCCGAGGTACACGGTCTGGTTGCGCGCCACGGTGCGGGCACGTTCGACGATGGCATCGATGTCGAACGAATGCACCTGCGGCGTCCAGTTCGCCATGAAGGGCACATCGGTGCCGTCGTAGAACACGGCGCGCCGCGGGAGCTTCGGGTCGAGCGGCAGGCCCAGTTCGCCGCCGTAGAGCCAGTTCAGCGCGAGCAGCGGGTTGCGCTCGCGCTCGGCGGTGTTCAGCCCGGCCATGTCCTGCAGCTGCACCGAGCGGCGGTCCACGCCCCACAGCTCCACCACCTTGCCGTGGTCGGTCCACATGCGGCGCACGAGGTTCTCCGCCAGCACGAGGTAGCTGTGCGACGCGGCGAGCGTGCCCGGCACCGCCACCAGCACCGCGTCCACCGGCTTGCCGGCGTTGGCCGCCAGCGCGTAGCGGGTGTAGCGCACGTGGTTGAGGTCGACGGCCGTGCCGCCGAACTGCGTGGCGAGCTTGTGGGCGGCGGGCACGGTGACACCGGGCGAGCCGGGCGTGCGCGCGGGCTTCGCGGCGCTCGCGAGCGTGTGCGTCTCGATCGTGAACTCGGGGGGCGAGGGCGGCGCGGCGACGTCGTCGTCTCCGCCGCCGCAGGCGCTCAAGGCGAGGACCGCGGCGAGCACGGGCGTGACGAGGGCGAGCCGGCGTTGGCTCCGGGTCTGGGGCATCTCTGTCTCCTGTTGTGGTGGTCGAAACCGTGTTGTGGCTGGCACTCTATGCACGGGGCCCCCGGGCCCGCATCGGGGTGCAACCCGTGTCCCCGAGGAGACATCCGACGCTGGAACCCTGCTGGCCTTGAGGAATGAAGGCCGCCCTACACTCGGCCCCATGAAATTGCAGATCGCCGGTTTCGCCTGCGTGCTCGCACTGGCCGCGTGTGGCGAACGTGCCGCGCCGCCCGACGCCCGCTCCGACACCCCCGTGCCCACCGACGCATGGGTCGGGCAGTGGAACGGCCCCGAGGGCACCTTCCTGAAGGTGGGCGGGTCGCACGGCAGCTACGAGATCACGCTGCGCAACCTCGACGGCCCGCGGTCGTTCAAGGGCACGGCCGACGGCGACACCATCCGCTTCGAGCGCGACGGCAAGCCGCAGGTGCTGCGCGCGACGAACGGCGAAGGCACGGGCATGAAGTGGCTGGCCGACAGGACCGAGTGCCTCGTGGTGGCGCCGGGGGAAGGGTTCTGCCGCGAATGAGGCCGGACGCCGGGCCGCTGCTATCCTCTCGCGCTCACACCCGCCGGCCACCGAAGCCGGCGTCCACACATCGCCCCAGGGAGGGGACCATGAACACCTCGCTCGTCCGGTCCGGGACGCCGCCGCTGCCTGCCCGCGCATGACCCGCCAGATCCGTTTCGAGGGGGAGATCGTCTCGTGGAACGACGAACGGGGCTTCGGTTTCATCGCGCCGGACCAGGGCGGCCAGCAGATCTTCCTCCACATCAAGTCGATGGCACGGCGCGCGGGGCGGCCGCATGCGGGGCAGCGTGTCAGCTTCGCGGTGGAGACCGGACCCGGCGGCCAGAAGCGCGCGACGGACGTGGCCGCGCGCGTGGACCGTGTCCCGCCGTCGGTGCGGGTCGCGCGCCGTGCGGCGGCGCCGCGGTGGTCCCTCGCATCGATGGCGGCCCTGCCCGTGTTCCTCGGCGTCTGGGTCGCCTGCGCGGTGGCCTGGGGCGTGCCGGTGTGGGTGGCCGGCGTCTACGCCGTGGCGAGCATCGTGTGCTTCTTCGCCTATGCCTTCGACAAGGCGGCGGCCCGGGCCGGGCGCTGGCGCACGGCCGAAAGCACGCTGCTGCTGCTCGGCCTGGCCGGCGGGTGGCCGGGCGCACTCCTCGCGCAGCAGCTGTTGCGGCACAAGTCATCGAAGGCGCCGTTCCGCGCGGCGTTCTGGGTCACGGTGGTGGTGAACGTCGCGGGGTTCGTGTGGCTGAGTGCCCGCGGCGCGACGCCGTGGGCCTGAGGTCGTTCAGCGCTTCTCGCCGAGGAACCCCGTCACGAGCGCGACCGTCGCCTGCGGGTTCTCTTCCATGATCCAGTGGCCCGAGCCGGGCACGACGCCCTCGCGCACGTCGGTGGCGGCGTTGCGCATCACGGCGGCCATCACGAGACCGAAGGACTTTTCGCCGCCCAGCGCCAGCACGGGCATCTTCAGCTGGTTGCCGGCGGCGAGCCAGGCGCGGTTGTCGATGGCGTCCTGGTCGAAGGCGGCGAACTGCGCGAAGCCGGAGTGCATCGCGCCGGGCAGGGCGTAGAGCTTCGCGTAGTGCTGGCGGGCGGGTTCGCTGAAGCGCGCCGGGGTGGCGGAGAACTCGTTCCAGAAGCGGTCGAGGTAGATGCGTTCGCGTCCGGCCACGAGGCGCTCCATGTCGGGGCCGCCGAAGCGGAAGTGCCACAGCAGCGGGTTCTTCAGGATCTCGTCCCACGGGCCCACGCCGGGCACCGGCGCGTCGATCACGACGAGGCGGCTCACGCGCTGCGGGTATTTCGCGGCGAACGCGAAGGCCACCATGTTGCCGATGTCGTGGGCCACCACGTCGGCCTGGTCGATCTTCAGCGCGTCGAGCACGCCGGCCACATCGACGGCCTGGTTCATCTTCTCGAACCCGGCCTTGGGCTTGGCGGACCGGCCGAGGCCGCGCAGGTCGGGCACCACCACGGTGTGGTCGCGCGCGAGTTCGGTGGCGAGCGGCACCCACATGTCGCCGGTTTCGCCATAGCCGTGCAGCAGCACCACGGCCGGGCCGGTGCCGGCCTGGCGCACGTGGATCGTCGTGCCGTTGGTGGCCACCTCGCGGACGGTGAATGCCTTCGGGTAGGTGAGGGCTTGCGCATGGGCCGCGTTGGCGAAGGTCGCGGCGACGGTGGTGGCGAGCGCGGCGGCCGCGAGCCAGCGGAAGAGCGTCTTCATGGGAGGTCCTTCGGGAAGTGACGGGGTCGGCACGGCCACGGATGTGGCGTGCGGGAACGACCCGGTCACTGTGGCCTGAGACGCCATCGCGGCCGACTCTCGCTGGTCACGCCGGCGGCAGGACTTTCGACGGGGGTGTCTCTCTCCCCTCCCGAAGGACGGGTCAGGCCGTGGTGCCCGCCGCGAGGAACTGGTGGATCTGCGCGACGGCCGCGGCGCCCTCGCCGATGGCCCCGCCGACGCGCTTGACCGAGCCCGAGCGCACGTCGCCCACCGCGAACACGCCGGGCACGCTGGTCTCGAGCGATGTGGTCTTGATGTCGTTGCACGCGACCGGCCCGGTGCGCACGAAGCCGTGGCCGTCCACCAGCACGCTGCAGCCCTCGAGCCACGCGGTCTCGGGCTCGGCACCGGTGAACAGGAACAGGTGGCGCAGCGGCACGTGCTGCTCGGCGTCCTGGCGCTTGTCGCGCCACGTGACGGCACGCAGGCGGCCCATCTCGCAGCCGTGCAGGCCCACGAGTTCGGTGTGGGGGCGCAGCTCGATGTTCGGCGTGGCCTCGATGCGGTCGATCAGGTAGCGCGACATGCTCGCCGCGAGGCCGGGGCCGCGCACGAGCAGGTGGACCTTCGCGGCGTACTGCGACAGCATCACGGCCGCCTGGCCCGCGGAGTTGCCGCCGCCCACGAGCGCGGCCACCTCGTTGCGGCACGGCGTGGCCTCGACGGGCGAGACCCAGTACCAGATGCCGCGGCCCTCGTACTCGGCGAGGTGGGGCACGGCGGGCCGACGGTAGCGCGCGCCGCTCGCGATCACGACGGTGCGCGTGCGCAGCCGGCGGCCGTCGGCCAGGCGCAGCCGCAGCGCGCCCTCGGGGTCGTCGCGCGAGCAGTCGAGCGAGGCCACGCGCGCCGGGATCATCATTTCGGCACCGAACTTCTGCGCCTGCACGTAGGCCCGGCCCGCGAGCGCCTGGCCCGAGATGCCGGTGGGAAAGCCGAGGTAGTTCTCGATGCGCGAGCTGGCGCCGGCCTGGCCGCCGTACGCGCGGGTGTCGAGCACGACGACGCGCAGCCCTTCGGACGCGGCGTACACGGCCGTCGACAGGCCGGCGGGGCCCGCGCCCACGATCGCCACGTCGTACAGCTCGTCGTGCTCGCGGGTGTCGACCATGCCGATGCAGCGCGCGAGCGCCGTCTCGTCCGGGTCGACCAGCACACCGCCGTCGGGGCAGATCACGAGCACCGCGTGTTCGTCGGCGCCGTACTGTTCCATCAGGCCGGCGGCTTCGCCGTCGGCGGTGGCGTCGACGACGTGGTGGGGCTGGCCGTTGCGTTGCAGGAAGCTGCGCAGCCGCAGCAGGTTCGCGGCGCCGGGCTGGCCCAGCAGCACCGGGCCGCTGCCGCCCGATTCGATCAGCGCGACGCGTCGCAGGATCAGCGCCCGCACGAGCCGTTCGCCGAGCGAGGCCTCCGCGATGATCAGCGCGCGCAGCTGCTCGGGCGGCACGAGCAGCGCCTCGACGTCGTCGGTGGCGACGGCGTCGACGAGCGAGGGCATGCCCGACAGCGACCCCACCTCGCCCATGAACTGCCCCGGCGCGTGGTCGACGATGCCGCGCACCCGGCCGAGGCCGTCGCGCTGGCTGATCGACACGCGGCCGGACAGGATGATCATCATCCCCGGCGCGGGCTCGCCGGCACTCAGCAGCTTGCTGCCCGCCGGGTGGCGGTGGGGCGTGCCGAAGCGTCGAACGCGGGCGATCTCGGCCTCCGTGAGGGCCGGGAACATCTGGTCGAAGCGGGCGATGGAGGCGGGATCGGGGGCGGCCATGTCATCTCCGTGGAAGCGATGCCCGCATTGGGCGGCATCGACAGTGTCTCGCGCATCCCTCATCCGACCAACAGGGGACCGAGAAGAGGTGTCATGCGGTGAAGCATTCTCACGGACCACCCGGGGGGACCGTCCTGGGGCCTGTCATTCGACGCTGGAGTCTTTACTCGGTCGGCGCCCTGCCGGCGCTGGTTCCGGCCACCCCGGCGTCCCCCATCCGTCCGGAATCGACGACAGCTGTCAGGGCGCCGTGGGGGTCGTCCGATCGATCGCGGCGCGCAAACTGCGCGGGGGGCAGCCCGACATGGCGAGTGAACGCGACGCTGAAGGCGCTGGCGGAGCCGTACCCGACGCGCCCGGCGACGTCGGCCACCGTGGCGCCGTCGCGGCGGAGCAGGCGCTTCGCGAGCGCCATGCGCCAGCCGAGCAGGTAGTCCATCGGGGTCACGCCGAGGAGGCGGCTGAACCGGTCGAAGAATGCGGACCGGGACATCGCCGCCTCGCGCGCAAGTTGCGCGACGGTCCACGGCGTGGATGGCTGCTCGTGCATCCGCCGGATCGCCTCGGCCAGCCGCTCGTCGGCGAGGCCTCGGACCAGGCCGGGCGAGGCCGTGTGTCCGGCCGCCGAGCGAAGCGCCTCGATGAGGAGCACGTCCAGCAGGCGGGCGAGCACGACGTCGCGTGCCGGGCGCCGGGCGCGAAACTCCGCGTGGACGAGCGACACGAGGGTGGTGAGGGTCGGCTCGCCGCGCACGTGCACGAGCTGCGGCAGCAGCGACACCAGCAGCCGCGCATCCGGCGACGCGAAGACGCAATAGCCGATCAGCATGCGCACGTCGGGCGGCGCGTCCGGGTCGCCGTGGCGGATCTCCCCGTCCGGGCGGAACACGTAGGCCGTTTCCTCGCCATCAGGGGGCGGCTCGAGGCTCGTCACCGTGAAGTCGAAGGCGGCGGGCACCAGGACGAAGTCTCCGCTCTCGAGCACCAGGGGCTCGTGACCCGCGACGGTGAGCCGGGTCGCGCCCGCGACCACCGCGCAGAAGAACGGGCGTCCTGTCTCTGCGCGCCTCGCCCGCCACGGTCCCGCGGCGGAGGCCACCTTGGCGAACGGCGCGCTCGGGCGCAGCAGCGTCACGACCTCGGCGAGCGGATCGACCATGTCTGGACTCTCGATGATGAACTATGGACGATGCATTGTATTCAGTCCGGTTGTCGGGCGCTATCGTTGGCTTGTCAACTGCACGGCGGGTCCGCGGTGCAAGCCAAAACGATCCTCAACCCACCCTCTGAAGGAACCTCCCATGTCCACCTCCGTTTCGTCCGCCGGCATCCTCCCGTCCCGCGCGCCGGTGCCCGTCGTGTCCGTTGCCCCGATCGTGCTGCCCGCGCCCGGACGCGCCGTCCCCCTTCAGGTGCGCGTGTCCGCACCGGTGACCGGCAGCGACCTCCCGATCGTCCTTCTCTCCCACGGGCACGGCGCATCCAACCACTTGTCCTCGCTGAACGGGTACGGGCCACTCGCGAGCTACTGGGCCGCACGCGGCTTCGTCGTCATCCAGCCGACGCACCTGTCGTCGGCGACCCTGCGCGGCGTCGTCGACCCGAACGGACCCGAGGGCGCCCTGTTCTGGCGCTCCCGCGCCGAGGACATGACGCGCATCCTCGATGCGCTCGAGGTGGTCGAGGAGGCCGTGCCGGGGTTGCGCGGCCGGGTGGACCCGGATCGGGTGGCCGTGGCGGGCCATTCGCTCGGTGCCATGACGGCGGGGATGCTGCTCGGCGAGCGCGTCACCGATGCCGAGGGTTCCGTGGTCGATCTGCGCGACCCGCGAATCGCAGCCGGCGTCATCATCGCCGGGCCGGGCAACCCGACGTACCTGACGGGGGCTGCGCGGGACCGTTATCCGATCCTGCGCACGCTCGACTTCTCCGCGATGACTGCACCCGCGCTCGTCGTCGTCGGCGATCGGGATGTCAACCCGATGTTCTCCGACCAGGCGGCGTATCGGGCCGGCGCGTACACCCTGAGTCCCGGACCGAAAGACCTGCTCACCGTGTTCGGGGGCGAGCACATCCTCGGCGGGATCTCCGGCTACGACGCGGCGGAGACGACCGACGAAAGTCCGGCGCGCGTGGAGGCGGTGGCGGCGCTGACGTGGGCCTACCTGCGCACCGCGCTCCATCCGGCAGACCCCGCGTGGACAGCCGCGTGCGCCGGGCTGCGCGATGCGCCGAGTCCGTTCGCCCGCGTGGATGCCAAGTGAGAGGCGGCAATGCGGGAGCCTCGGCCGGTTCGGCGTGCGCGACACTCAGGATCCGGCCCTCGAGGCTGACCCGGCTGGCCGTACCACCTGCCGCACCGCACGAGGAGAACCAGGCGCTACGCGTCGGCCCTGGCGCGCGGTTTCAGGCGGAAGCTGATGCCAAGGCGGTTGATCGCGTTCATCGCCGCGATCGTCAGCGTCAGGTCCACCAGGTCCTTCTCCGAGAAGGCCGCCGCGGCCGCCGCATAGGCTTCGTCGGACGCGTGCGTCTCGCTCACCCGGGTCACCTCTTCGGTCCATGCCAGGGCGGCGCGCTCCTGTTCAGAGAACAGATATGCGGCCTCATGCCAGACCGGCACGAGAACGACGGTGTCCACCGACATCCCCTCCTTGAGGAGATCGCGCGTGTGGATGTCGATGCAATGGGCGCAGCCGTTGATCTGGGACACCCGCAGGAAGACCAGGTGGATCAGCCTGGCCGGCAGTGCCGTGCCCGTCGTGACGAAGTGGTGAAGCCCTCCCACGGCCTGGGCGCCCGCGGGAGAAACAGCAAACCAGTTGGCGCGTTTCATGACAGTCCTCGTTCTGAGATGACGAGCCGGCACCATGCCGGTCGATCAAACCATGAGACGGGCGAGGACGGTGCGTTGTGACAGCCGATGCAGCCCACGGGAGCATCGCCATGGCGGCGACGGTGCTGCACGACCGAGCGCGAGGGCCGGGAGGCCCTCGCCGGGGCGCGTCAGCCCTTCTTGCCCTGGTTCGCCACTGCCGCCGCGGCGGCCTTCGCGGCTTCCTCGTCGCCGAGGTAGTAGCTCTTGATGGGCTTCAGGTTGGCGTCGAGTTCGTAGACGAGCGGGATGCCGTTCGGGATGTTCACGCCCACGATGGCGTCGTCGGCGATGTTGTCCAGGTACTTGACCAGCGCGCGGATGCTGTTGCCGTGCGCGGCGATCACGACGCGCTTGCCGGCCTTGATGGCCGGGGCGATGCTTTCGTTCCACACCGGCAGCACGCGGGCCACGGTGTCCTTCAGGCATTCGGTGAGGGGCACTTCCTCGGGCTTGAGCTTGGCGTAGCGCGGGTCGCTGCGTTCGCTGCGCTCGTCGTTCGCGTCGAGTTCCGGCGGCGGGGTGTCATAGCTGCGGCGCCACACGAGCACCTGCTCGTCGCCGTACTTCTTGGCCGTCTCGGCCTTGTTCAGGCCCTGCAGGCCGCCGTAGTGGCGCTCGTTCAGGCGCCAGCTGTGCACGACGGGCAGCCAGGTGCGGTCCATCTGGTCGAGCGTGTGCCACAGCGTCCAGATGGCGCGCTTGAGCACCGACGTGTACGCCACGTCGAACTCGTAGCCCTCGGCCTTCAGCAGCCGGCCGGCCGCCTTGGCCTGTTCGACGCCCGTGGGGGTCAGCTCGACATCGGTCCAGCCGGTGAAGCGGTTTTCGAGGTTCCAGGTCGATTCGCCGTGGCGAATGAGCACGAGTTTGTACATGGCAGGGGGCATCGGTTGGACGGTGGAGGCGGAATTCTATAATTCGTCTTTGTCTCCAAATCCCGGACGCTGTCGTGAAATTCTTTCTGGAAACGTGGTACCTCTTTGCCGTGGCCCTGGTGTCGGGTGGCCTGCTCGCCTGGCCCACGCTGCGCCGCGGTGCCCCCGCCGGTGGCGTGACCACGGCCGAAGCCATCCACCTGATCAACCGCGAGAAGGCCGTGCTGGTCGACGTGCGGGACGCGGCCGAGTACGCCGCCGGCCACGTGATGAACGCGAAGAACATCCCGCTTGCCACGCTCGAGACGAGCACGGCGCTGCCCAAGAACAAGTCCTTGCCGATCGTGGTGGTGTGCAACCGCGGCGCACACGCTTCGAAGGCCGTCGTTATGCTTCGCAAACTCGGTTACGAGAACGCGCGCACGCTCACCGGTGGCCTGGCCGCCTGGCGTGAAGCCAACCTGCCGGTCGAAAAGACCGCCTGACCTGGAAAGCGGAGAAAGTTCGACGATGCAAGCAGTCAAGATGTACACGACGCAGGTTTGTCCCTTCTGCATCCGTGCGAAGAGCCTGCTGAAGCAGCGCGGCGTCGATGCCATCGACGAAGTCCGCATCGACCTCGATCCGTCCCAGCGCGCCACGATGATGGAGATCACCGGCCGCCGCACGGTGCCGCAGATCTTCATCGGCGACACCCACGTCGGCGGCTGCGACGACCTGATCGCGCTCGACCAGCGCGGCGGGCTCGTGCCCCTGCTGAACGCCTGACGGCCGTCCCCCGCCCGAACGCCTGACGACGTTGGGGTCTGTCCCCACGGAATGTCACGGGCGCTGCGACATAATCCGCGGCACACCGCCCGCAACCCTCGGTTGCGGGCTTTTTCTTGTGATTGAGAGATGACCATGGCAGACCAAGACCAGACCCCCGTGTTCCAGATCCAGCGCCTGTACCTGAAGGACCTGTCCCTCGAGCAGCCGAACTCGCCGCTGATCTTCCTCGAGCAGGCCCAGCCGCACGTGGACATCAACCTGGGTCTCGGCGTGGAGCCGGTCGGCGAGGGCATGTACGAAGTGAGCGTCACCGCCACGGTCACCACCACCGTCAACGACAAGACCCTGTTCCTGGTGGAAGCCAAGCAGGCCGGCATCTTCGAGATCCGCAACATCCCGCAGGACCAGCTGCAGCCCATCCTCGGCATCGCCTGCCCGCAGATCGTGTACCCGTACCTGCGCGCCGTGGTGTCGGACATCTGCACGCGCGGTGGTTTCCCGCCGGTGCTGCTGTCGGAAGTGAACTTCCAGGCCATGTACGAAGCCCAGCAGCAGCAACAGGCTGGCGCAGGCCCGAACGGCGCCAACTGATCGGCCGGGCGTTCATCCGATGAACGTGTCGGTTCTCGGGGCCGGTGCCTGGGGCACCGCCCTCGCGGTGAGCGTGGCCCCGCGTCACCCCACCTTGCTGTGGGCCCGCGACGCGGCCCAGGCGGCCGCGATCGCCGCCTCCCGTGAAAACGCCCGCTACCTGCCCGGTGTCTCGCTGCCCGACGGGCTCGACGTCACCGCCGATTTCAATGCGGCGGTGGCCCATGCCCGCGACGGCCTGATCATCGTGGGCACGCCCATGGCCGGCCTGCAGGCCACGCTGGAGCGGCTGCCCGCCGACTGCCAGGGCGTGCTGTGGCTGTGCAAGGGTTTCCAGGGCGTGACCGGGCGGCTCGGGCACGAGGTGGCCCAGGCGGTGCGGCCCGACCTCGCCCGGGTGGGCATCGTCTCCGGCCCCAGCTTCGCGCTCGAGGTGGCCCGCGGCCAGCCGGCCGCCCTCGTGGCCGCCAGCACCGATGCCTCCCTCACGCAGCTCGCCATCGACGTGCTGCACGGCGAACGCCTGCGCATCTACGCGTCGGAAGACCCCGTGGGCGTGGAGGTGGGCGGTGCCGTGAAGAACGTGCTCGCCATCGCCACCGGCATCGCCGATGGCATGCAGCTCGGGCTCAACGCGCGCGCGGCGCTCATCACGCGCGGCCTCGCCGAGATCACGCGGCTGGGCCTCGCCCTCGGCGCCCGCGCGGAAACGTTCATGGGCCTGAGCGGCCTCGGCGACCTGGTGCTCACCGCCACCGGTGACCTGTCGCGCAACCGCAAGGTGGGCCTGCTGCTCGCGCAGGGGCTGCCGCTGCCGCGCATCCTCCAGGAGCTGGGCCACGTGGCCGAGGGTGTCGCATGCGCGGCCACGGTGCTGCAGCGCGCGAAGGCGCTGGCGGTGCCCATGCCCATCACCGAGGCGGTGGTGGAGGTGCTCGAGGCGCGCATCACGCCGCAGCAGACCATCCGCGCGCTGATGTCGCGCGAAGCCCAGCGCGAAGTCTGGTGACGGTGAACCGCCGTCACCTGCTGGCCGGGGCCGGCGCGCTGTGCGTGCCGTGGGCGGCCCGCGCCGAGGCGTGGCCGTCGCACCCGCTGCGCCTCGTGGTGCCGTTCCCGCCGGGCAGTTCGCCCGACATCGTCGCGCGGCTGCTGGCCGAGCCGCTCGCGCAGTCGCTCGGGCAGCCCGTGGTGGTCGACAACAAGCCCGGCGCCGGCGGCAACATCGGCACGGGTGTGGTGGCCAAGAGCGCACCCGACGGCCTCACCTGGCTCTTCACGATCCAGGGGCCGCTCGTGACCGCGCCGCTGCTGTCGAAGCGCCTGCCCTACGACCCGGTGCGAGAACTCGCGCCGGTGTCGCTCGTGGCCACGTCGCCCAACGTGCTGGTGGTCGACCCGCGGCTCGGCGTCGACACCCTCGCCGACTTCGTGCGTGTCGCGAAGCAGAAGCGCGGCGCGTGGAACTACGGCAGCGTGGGCAACGGCAGCGCCTCGCACCTCGCGATGGAATGGTTCCGCACGCGCACCGGGCTCGAACTCGTGCACGTGCCGTACGCGGGCTTCCCGCAGGTGGTCAACGCCATCCTCGGAGGCCAGGTGCAGGCCGGGTTCATGGTGCCGGGCCTCGCGATGGCGCAGGTCAAGGCCGGCAAGCTGCGCGCCCTCGGTGTCACGAGCCTCGGCCGCGTGGCCTCGCTGCCCGACCTGCCGGCCCTGGCCGAGCTGGGGCATCCGGGCTTCGAGGCCATCTCGTGGCAGGCGGTGCTGGCCCCGGCGGGCACGCCGGCGCCGATGATCGAGCGCATGTCGCGCGAGGTGATCCGCATCGTCAAGGGCAACGACTTCCGCACGAAGCTGCTGGGCCAGTACTTCACGGCGGCGGGCACCACGCCGGAGGCCTTGCGCGGGCTGATGGTCACCGAGCGCGAACGCTGGGCCAAGGTCATCCGCGCCGCGGGCGTCACGCCCGAGTAGCCCGGGTCAGCCGGGCAGCGTGTGCGGGTCGAGGCTGCGCGCCGCGTCCCGCACGCATTCGATGAAGCGCGTGGCCGACGGCGTCACGATGGCGCCCTTGCCCTCCAGCAGCGTCAGCACGACCGAGGGCGGCGCCTCCGGCAGCGTCAGCGCCACGATGTGGCCCGGCGTCGTGGTCTCCAGCACGCTTTCGGCCAGTGACATCACCACGTCCGCGTTGAGCATCAGGCCCGACACCAGCAGGCTGGAGGTGGTGCGCACGAGGCGCCGTGGCCTCGGCAGGCCGTGGCGTCCGAACAGCTCGGACAGGTAGAGCGGGAACTCGTCCGTCACGTCGGCGTGCAGCCATTCCGCATCGACGAGCTCCGCGAACGTGGTGGCGCCCGCGAACCTGCCGCCCACCCGCGTGACGAACCGCGTGCCGTGGCGGCGCAGCGGCGAGGCGCGGATGAACGGGTCGTCCTGCAGCGTCGTGTCGGTGGCGCGGAGCGTCGCGACGCCGAAGTCGAGGTCGCCGCTGCGCAGGCCGTCCTGCAGGCTGCTCAGCGAGTATTCGATGAACTCGACCTGCACGTCGGGCAGGGCCGCGCGGAAGGCGCCGAACGCCTGGGGCAGCAGCGTGCGTCCGGCCAGTGGCGACACACCGATGCGCAGCCGCTCGCCGTTCAGCTCGTCGCGCAGCAGGGCCATCTCCTCCTCGGCCCGTTCGACCTCGTGCACGATGCGGCGTGCGCGCAGCAGCAGCCGTTCGCCTTCGCGCGTGAGCGACACGCCGCGGGCGTTGCGCTCGATCAGCGGCAGGCCGGCCAGTTCCTCCAGTTCGCGGACGGTGCGGGTCACGGCCGGCTGGCTCAGGCACAGGGCGCGGGCCGCGGCGGTGACGCTGCCGTGCGTGGCGATGGCGGTGAGCGCCTTCAGGTGGTGCAGCCTCATGCGGAACCTCGTGTCATGCGGAGATCATGGCACGCGCCATGCCGGCCCCGGCTCGGGGCCACGCCGGAGATAACCGGTGCTGATGGGCATCAGAAGTTCTGCGTGGTGCGGGGGCGCGATCGTCCCTAGCATGCCTCGCAAACAACCCATGGCGCCCCGCGCCCCGCAGAGACATGAAACGCACCCAACGCCGATGGATCCTGTTCGCCGCGATCGTGGGGGCCTGCGCCTCCGTGCTCCACGGCTGCTCCGACAGCCAGGGCGCCGTCACCACCTACGACGGGCCGCTCGATGCAGCCTCGATCGCACAGCAGGCGCCCACGCTGGAGATGCTCCGGCAGATGGTGGAGATCGAAAGCGGCACGGGGGACGCCATCGGCATGAAGCAGATGGGCGACTTCCTCGAGCAGCAGCTGGTGGCGCTGGGCGCCGTCGTGACGCGGCATCCGGCGGCCAATGGCGGGGTGGGCGACAACATCGTCGGCACGTTCCGCGGCAACGGCACGTCCCGCCTGCTGCTGATGGCGCACATGGACACGGTCTACCCGCGCGGCACGCTGGCCGCGCACCCGTACCGTGTCGACGGCAACAAGGCGTACGGCCTCGGCATCGCCGACGACAAGAGCGGCATCGCCGTGGTGCTCAACGCGATGGCCCTGCTCAACGCGAGGGGCTTCCGCGACTACGGCACGATCACCGTGCTGTTCAACACGGACGAGGAAACGGGTTCCAACGGGTCGTTCGCGCTGATCCGCGAACTCTCGGCCACGCACGACAACACGCTGTCGCACGAGCCGTCCCCGGAGAACGAGCTGTTCACGCTCGCGTCGTCGGGCACCGCGAAGGCCACGGTGCGCATCAAGGGCGTGTCGTCGCACGCGGGCAACGCGCCCGATGCCGGCGTGAATGCGCTGACCGAGGCGGCCGACCTGATCCTGCGCAGCCAGGACATCGACGACAAGTCGCGCGAGGTGCGCTTCAACTGGACGCTGGCCACCGCGGGCACCGCGTCGAACGTGATCCCCGACACCGCGACGATCAGCGCGGACATGCGGTACGGCAACGACACCAGCTTCGCCGCGATGAGCCAGATGCTGAACGAGCGGGCGCAGCGCAAGCGCCTGGCCGCCACGCAGGTCGAAGTCGACATCCAGAAGGGCCGGCCGGCCTACAACGCGGACGCCGGCAGCCGCGCGCTCGCGACGCAGGCGCAGGCCATCTACTCGGAAGTGGGTGGCACGGTGGGACTCCACGAAACGCGCATCGGCGGCGGCAGCGACATCAACTTCGCCGCCGAGGCCGGCAAGCCGTCGCTGGAGCGCCTGGGCCTGCCCGGCAACGGCTTCCACAACGCGCCGGCGGAGTTCATCCGCATCGATGCCATCCCGCGCCGGCTGTACCTCGAGGCGCGGATGATCATGGCGCTGAGCCGCTAGGAACCGCCGTCGTATCCCGCCTGCCGCCAGGCATCGAACACGGTCACCGCCACCGCGTTGCTGAGGTTGAGGCTGCGCTGGCCCGCGCGCATCGGCAACCGCACGCGCTGCGTCTCGGGGAAACCGTCGCGCAGGTCGGCGGGCAGCCCCGCCGTCTCCGACCCGAACACGAACCAGTCGCCCGCGCGCCACTGGAACTCCGGCAGCAGCCGGCTGCCGCGGGTGGTGAACGCGAAGAGGCGTGCGGGGTCCGGGCGGGCCGTCTCGAGGAAGGTGGACCACGACGCGTGCCGCTGCACCGGCGCGTACTCGTGGTAATCGAGGCCGGCGCGGCGCAGCAGGCGGTCGTCCATCGAGAAGCCGAGGGGTTCGATGAGGTGCAGCGCGCAGCCGGTGTTGGCCGCGAGGCGGATCACGTTGCCGGTGTTGGGCGGGATCTCGGGGTGGACGAGCACGATGTTGAACATGGTGGCGCCGATTGTGCCCGGCGTTCAGTCGGACGGCCGCGGCGTGCGCGCCACCACCCACCAGCACACCGACGCGGCGCCGGCCTCGCGCAGCACCTTCGCCACCTCGCGGCCGGTGGCCCCGGTGGTCATCACGTCGTCGACCACGGCCACGTGCCGGCCTGCAACCCGGTGGCGGCGCGAAGGCTCCACCGCGAACGCACCGCGCACGTTCGCGGCCCGGCTCGCTTCGGGCAGCGCGAGCTGGTGGGGCGTGTGCCGCACGCGCAGCAGCGTGTGCGGGTCGGCGGCCAGGCCCAGGCGGCGCGCCAGTTCCCAGGCCTGGTTGAAGCCGCGTTCGCGAAGGCGGGCGGGGCTCTGGGGCACGGGCAGCACGAGGTCGGGCGGGGCCGTGGGCCGCACCGCCGCGCGAAGCCGTTCGGCGAGGGCCGGGGCCAGGTCGAGGGCGGCGTGGAACTTGAACGCGAGCAGCAGGTGGTCCCACGGGAAGGCGTAGTCGACCGCGGCCGTGGCGCCGTCGAGCGGGGAGGGTGCCACGAGACACGCACCACAGGTGGTGGCGCCCCCGGGCACCCGCAACGCGCACCGGCCGCAGCGGGTGACGGGCGCGGCGAACCGGGCGAGGCAGTCGGGGCACACCCGGGACGGCCCCCAGCCCCGGCACACCGCGCAGAGGCTCGGCACCAAGGGCATTCGGCGGGCGAACGAGGCGAACAGCACCCGGTCAATATACTGACGCCCCGATGAGCACCCCCCCCGATTCCACTCCGAAACGCCGCCTCGACCTGAGGCGTGTGCTGACGGCCCTGAACCGCCTCGCGAAGGCGGACGCGGCGCCTTGGCTGCACGGGGAGGTGGCGCGGCGCATGGCCGACCGGCTCGACATCATCAAGCTGCGCCCGACGGCACTCGCCGACTGGTGGAGTTTCGCGGGCGCCGGGGCCGAGTTGCTGGCGAAGGCCTACCCCGACGCGCGCCGCATCCAGGTCGAACCCACCGAGGCCCTGCGGGAGCGCGCCCGCGCGGCGACGGCCAAGGGCCGGTGGCCCTGGTCGCGCACCCAGAAACCCGAGGTCGCGGGTCCCGACGACCTGGCCGAGGGGGGCGTGCAACTCGTCTGGGCCAACATGATGCTGCACGGCACGGCCGACCCCACCCAGGCCATCGCCCGCTGGCACCGCGCGCTCGCGGTCGACGGCTTCGTGATGTTCTCCTGCCTCGGCCCCGACACCCTGCGCGAGCTGCGCGACCTGTACGCCCGCCTGGGCTGGCCCCCGGCGATGGCCGAGTTCGTCGACATGCACGACCTGGGCGACATGCTGGTGCACGCCGGCTTCGCCGACCCGGTGATGGACCAGGAGACCCTGCACCTGAGCTGGGCCGACCCCGAGGCGCTGCTCGCGGAGTTGCGCGGCCTGGGCGGCAACGCGTCCCCCGACCGGTTCCCCGGCCTGCGCACGCCCCGGTGGCGGAAGCGCCTGGTCGACGAGCTGAACGGGTTGCGGGGAAACGACGGACGGTTGCATCTGCGCGTCGAAGTGGCCTACGGCCACGCCTTCAAGGTGCCCCCGCGGAAGAAACCGAGCACGGAAACCACGGTTTCGCTCGAAGAAATGCGTACCCTGGTACGCAAGCGCGACACTCGGGATTAACGCCCCCAATACCCCTGCCCGCGCTGCGTTAAACTCGTGGGCTTGAATGACACAGGTTCGCCTTGGGCGTGCGCGCGTCGGTACTTTCAGCGTGAAAGCGCTGGGCGCGCTTTCGGTGAACTGTCGGCCTACAGACCCGTTAGACCGCAGCAGCACCATGTCCGTTACCACTTCGACCAGCGCGTGGCCACCGAAAGGAAACCGGGAAGGTTTCCAATTCGGCCGCGAGTCGTCGGCGGGGCGGATGGCCGGCGATTCGGAATGGTCGGTCGACTGGGTCCTCGAACGCACCGGTGCGGACCGGGCGCGCGGGGTGCCCCGCCTGGTGGTGGCCTATGCCGCGCTGTGCGCGGTGTCGCTCGCGGTGGCCTCGGTGTTCTGGGCGCACGGCGCCCAGGTGGTCATGCCGCTGGCGTGGGTCCAGCTCATGGGCGTCGGAGGCATCGGCTGGCTGCTTGCCCGCCACGCCTTCGACCGGGAATGCATTGTGTTGAGGGGGGACCGCCTGACCGTGGAACGCGCGAGCGGGTCGCACGTCGAGCGGGTCGAGTTCCAGCCGGCGTGGGTCCGGGTGGAACCTGAAACCGGCGACCGGTCCCTGATCGAGTTGTCGGGCCAGGGACGGCGCATCGCGGTGGGGCGGTTCGTCGCCCCGGAGCAGCGCCGCCAACTGGCCGAGGAGTTGCGTTTGGCGTTGCGCCGCTGGCACCAGGGCACCACGCCGAAGCCGGCATCGATGTGATTTTGGAAACTAGAACGACCATGATGAAGACGATGAACTCACTGCGGCCCGCGTGGCACAAGGCTGGTCAGCTCTGTCTGGCGCTCTGCGTCTCCCTGGGAAGCTCCGCGGCGTTCGCGGTGAACGACCTCAAGGGCGGCCCGGCCGTGAACCAGATCAATCTGCATCCGCCGGTCACCCAGATCGCCGCGGACCAGCAGTGGCTGCACAGCTTCATGCTGATCATCTGCACGGTGATCTTCATCGGCGTCTTCGGGGTCATGTTCTATTCGATCTTCAAGCACCGCCGGTCCAAGGGGGCGAAGTCGGCCAACTTCCACGAAAGCACCACCGTCGAGATCATCTGGACGATCGTGCCCTTCGTCATCGTGATCGGGATGGCCCTGCCGGCCACGAAGGTCGTGGTCGCGATGAAGGACACGAGTGCCGCCGACCTCACCATCAAGGCCACCGGCTACCAGTGGAAGTGGGGCTACGACTACCTGAAGGGTGAAGGCGAAGGCCTCGCCTTCATCTCCACGCTCGACGCCGCCCAGCGCGAAGCCTCGGACAGCGGCAAGCCCGCGCCGATGGACGACTACCTGCTGAAGGTCGACAACCCGCTCGTGGTGCCGGTCGACAAGAAGATCCGCATCATCACCACCGCGAACGACGTGATCCACGCGTTCATGGTCCCGGCCTTCGGCATCAAGCAGGACGCCATCCCCGGCTTCGTGCGCGACACCTGGTTCCGCGCCACCAAGACCGGCGACTTCTACGGCCAGTGCGCCGAGCTGTGCGGCAAGGAACACGCGTACATGCCCATCCACGTGAAGGTGCTGTCCGCCGCCGACTACACCGCCTGGACGGAAGCCAAGAAGAAGGAGCTGGCCGCCAAGGCGGACGACCCGAACAAGGTGTGGGCGCTGCCCGACCTGATCGCCCGCGGCGAGAAGGTGTACTCGAACTGCGCGGCCTGCCACCAGGCCAACGGCAAGGGCGCCGGCCCCATCAAGGCGCTGGACGGTTCGCCGGTCGTGCTCGACGCCGACCATGCGAAGCAGATCAACACCGTGCTGAACGGCATCCCCCCGGGCATGCCGGCGTGGAAACAGCTGAGCGACACCGACATCGCCGCCGTGATCACGTACACGAAAAACGCCTGGTCCAACAAGACCGGCCAGCTCGTGCAGCCGAAGGAAGTTGCGGCCCTCCGCAAGTAATCCGTCACCGAACAGCGCCCAAAAGGAAGACACATGAGTGCAGTACTCGACCCCCATGGCCACGTTGCCGGTGATCACTCGCACGGCCACGACGACCACGCACACGACCATCCCCACGGCTGGCGCCGGTGGATGTTCGCCACCAACCACAAGGACATCGGCACGCTGTACCTGCTGTTCTCGTTCACGATGCTGATGATCGGCGGCGTGCTCGCGCTGCTGATCCGCGCCGAGCTGTTCCAGCCGGGCCTGCAGATCGTGAACCCGCAGCTGTTCAACCAGCTGACCACCATGCACGGCCTGATCATGGTGTTCGGCGCCATCATGCCGGCCTTCGTGGGCTTTGCGAACTGGATGGTGCCGCTGCAGATCGGTGCGAGCGACATGGCCTTCGCCCGCATGAACAACTTCAGCTTCTGGCTGATGATCCCTGCGGCCATCATGCTCGTGGCGTCGTTCTTCATGCCCGGTGGCGCCCCCGCCGCCGGCTGGACGCTCTACGCGCCGCTGACGCTGCAGATGGGCCCGTCGATGGACGCCGGCATCTTCGCGATGCACATCCTCGGCGCCAGCTCGATCATGGGCTCGATCAACATCATCGTGACCATCCTCAACATGCGCGCCCCCGGCATGACGCTGATGAAGATGCCGATGTTCTGCTGGACCTGGCTCATCACCGCGTACCTGCTGATCGCCGTGATGCCCGTGCTGGCCGGCGCCATCACGATGACGCTGACGGACCGCCACTTCGGCACGAGCTTCTTCAACCCCGCCGGCGGCGGTGACCCGATCATGTACCAGCACATCTTCTGGTTCTTCGGCCACCCCGAGGTGTACATCATGATCCTGCCGGCCTTCGGCATCGTGAGCCACATCATCCCGGCCTTCGCGCGCAAGCGCCTGTTCGGCTACACGTCGATGGTGTACGCCACCGCGTCCATCGCCATCCTGTCGTTCATCGTGTGGGCCCACCACATGTACGCCACCGGCATGCCCGTGACCGGCCAGCTGTTCTTCATGTACGCCACGATGCTCATCTCCGTGCCCACGGGCGTGAAGGTGTTCAACTGGATCGCCACCATGTGGCGCGGCTCGATGACGTTCGAGACCCCGATGCTGTTCGCCGTGGGCTTCATCTTCGTGTTCACGATGGGCGGCTTCACCGGCCTGATCCTGTCGATGGCCCCCATCGACATCCAGCTGCAGGACACCTACTACGTCGTGGCCCACTTCCACTACGTGCTGGTGGCCGGCTCGCTGTACGCCATGTTCGCCGGCGTGTACTACTGGATGCCCAAGTGGACCGGCGTGATGTACTCCGAAGCGCGCGGCAAGTTCCACTTCTGGGGCTCGCTGGTCACCTTCAACGTCACGTTCTTCCCGATGCACTTCCTGGGTCTGGCCGGCATGCCGCGTCGTTATGCCGACTACCCGATGCAGTTCGCGAACTTCAACGAGATCGCCACCATCGGCGCGTTCGGCTTCGGCCTGATGCAGGTGTACTTCTTCCTGTTCGTCGTGCTGCCGTGCATGCGCGGCAAGGGCGAGCCGGCACCGCAGCGTCCGTGGGACGGCGCGGAAGGCCTCGAGTGGGAAGTGCCGTCGCCGGCGCCGTTCCACACCTTCGAGAACCCGCCGAAGCTGAACGCGGCGGCCACGAAGATCGTCGGCTGATCGGCGAGAGGCAGTCACCATGGCCATGACTCCCGAACAGAAGAAGAGCAACCGCCGGCTGGGGCTGATCCTGGCCTCGGTGGCCCTCGTCTTCTTCCTCGGCTTCCTGGCCCGCATGGTGCTGGTGGGCCACTGAGGACACCGCCGTGACCACGCCCCCGAAACGCAACCTCCTGGGCCGGGACAACCGGCTCATGCTGGGCAAGCTGACGGTCGTGGTCGGGCTGATGTTCGGCTTCGGCTACGCGCTGGTGCCGATGTACAACGCGATCTGCAACGCGCTGGGCATCAACAACCTCGCGCGGTCGGAGCTGCTCGTCAACGGGCACAGCGGCGAGAAGGTCAACACGCAGGTCGACCCGTCGCGCACCATCACCATCGAGTTCGACACCAACGCACGCGGTCCGTGGGACTTCAAGCCGGCCGTGCGGTCGCTCGACGTGCACCCGGGTGAACTCACCACGGTGATGTACGAGTTCAAGAACACGCAGAACCGCACGATGGCCGCGCAGGCCATCCCGAGCTACGCGCCGAAGCAGGCCATGGCCCACTTCAACAAGCTCGAGTGCTTCTGCTTCAACGAGTACACGCTGAAGCCGGGTGAGACGAAGCAGTGGCCGGTGGTGTTCGTGGTCGACTCGAAGCTGCCGAAGGACGTTCGCACCATCACGCTGTCGTACACCTTCTTCGAGGTGGGCGGGAAGATCCCGCCGGCCCCGGCCGAGAAGGTCGCGGCCACCGGACAGGAGCCGAAGTCGTGAGCGGGGAGGACCTCAAGTCCGCGGTGCAGCGCAAGATGTCGTTCTGGCAGACGATGCGTGCCGTGGCGTGGTCCTTCTTCGGGGTGCGCAAGTCGGCCGATTACGAAAAGGATGTAAACCAGCTCAACCCGGTGCACCTGATCATCGCGGGCCTGATCGGCGCCGCGGTGTTCGTGACGCTGCTGGTGGTGCTGGTCAAGTGGGTCATCACCAGCGGGGTGGCGGCCTGAAGCGGATGAATTGATGGATGGGACCCCGGCGGTTGGCTGAGCCGGGGTGGCAGGTTCAGAGAAGAGAACAGTCAGTTTCGCAGGAGAAAAACATGTCGGCAGCGACACACGACGGCCACGCGCCTTACTACTTCGTTCCGGGTCCCTCGCGGCACCCGATGATGGCGGCCATCGGCCTGTTCTTCGTGATCCTCGGCGCCGGCCAGTGGGTCAACGGCCACCAGTGGGGCGCGTACTCGGTGGCCTTCGGCCTGCTGTGGTGGGCCATCGTGCTCAAGCAGTGGTTCGGCGACGCCATCCGCGAAAGCGAATCGGGCCTCTACAGCGACCGCATCGACGTGTCGTTCCGCTGGAGCATGTCCTGGTTCATCTTCTCCGAGGTGATGTTCTTCGCCGCGTTCTTCGGTGCGCTGTACTGGGCCCGCGTGATGTCGGTGCCGAGCCTCGGCAGCCTCGAGAACGCCATCCTGTGGCCCGACTTCAAGGCCTTCTGGCCGAGCTCGGTGCCGGGCTACACCGGCGCGCCGGCCGGCACCGTCGAAGCGTTCAGCACCATGGGCCCGTGGCCCATCCCGACGATCAACACCGGCCTGCTGCTGGCGTCGGGCGTGACGCTGACCATCGCCCACCACGCCCTGATCGCCGGCGAGCGCGGCAAGACGCTGTTCTGGATGTGGGCCACCGTGCTGCTGGGCATCACGTTCCTCGGTTTCCAGGGCTACGAGTACTACCACGCCTACACCGACCTGAACCTGAAGCTCACGTCCGGCGTCTACGGCTCCACGTTCTTCCTGCTGACCGGCTTCCACGGCTTCCACGTGTTCGTCGGCATGCTGATGCTGCTGTTCATCACGCTGCGCCTGCACAAGGGCCACTTCACCCCGGACCGCCACTTCGGTTTCGAAGGCGCCGCGTGGTATTGGCACTTCGTCGACGTGGTGTGGCTCGGTCTTTATGTGATCGTCTACTGGCTCTGATTCACCTCAGGCGCTGAAAGAAGAAAGGAGCGCCTCGGCGCTCCTTTTCACTTGAGAGGGCAGGGTGGTCGTTCAGTGCTTGACCGGAATGCCGGTGGGCTGGATCCACCCGGCGAGGTAGAGCACCCAGATCAGCAGGAACAGGCCGATCGACAGTCCCACGCGCACGGCAAGCGCCCGCGCCATCTTCTTCGACTGCGGGTCGTCGCCCTTGCGGCCGCCGCGCAGCATGAAGAGCCCGGCGGTGGCGAGTGCGCCGAGGATGAACACAAAGGCAAGGCCAACGAGGTATTTCATGGCGGCTGATTATTCCACCGCACGCCGGCGCGCCGCGATCGTGTTCGTGGCGGCGCTTGTCGGGGTGCTGCTCACCGGCCGGCTGGGCCTGTGGCAGCTCGACCGCGCGGCGCAGAAGCAGGCGCTGCAGACCTCGCTCGAGACCCGCGCCACCTTGCCCGCACTGCCCGCCGAGGCCCTCGCCCGCACCGCGGCCGAGGCCGAGCCGCAGCACCACCGGCGCATCCGGGTGACGGGCGAATGGCTCCCGTCGGGCACGGTGTTCCTCGAGAACCGGCAGATGCACGGCCAGCCCGGCTTTTTCGTCGTGACCCCGCTGAAGCTCGCCGGCGAGGAGACGGCCGTGCTCGTGCAGCGCGGCTGGGCCCCGCGCGACCTGATGGACCGCCAGAAGGTGCCCGACGTGCCCACGCCGGCGGGGCCGGTCGAGGTGCTCGCCCAGATCGCGCCGCCCCCGGGGCGCCTGTACGACTTCGCGGGCGGGGCCGCGACGGGCCCGCTCCGCCAGAATGTCGACCTCGAGGCGATGTCGATTGAACTCCGCACCCCGTTGCGGCCTCTGTCCCTCGTGCAACTCGACGAGTCCCCCGCCGCCCGTGGCGATGGTCTGAAGCGCGACTGGCCGGCCCCCGCGGTCGACATCCAGAAGCACCACGGTTATGCCTTCCAATGGTTCGCGCTCTGCGCGTTGATAGCAGGTCTGTATGTCTGGTTCCAACTCGTCCGTCCCCGACTCCCGCGCCGAGCCGCTTGAGGGCCTGAGCCTCACCGTGCACAGCATGCCGGTGCCCGCGCCCGCGCGCCGGCGCCTGTCCGGCCGCCTGCAGATGCTGCTCGTGCTGGCGGTGTGCGCGGCGCCGGTGATCGCGTCGTACTTCACCTATTACGTGGTGCGCCCCGGCGCGCGCAGCAACTACGGCGAACTGATCGACCCGCAGCGCCCCATCCCGGACCTGCCGCTCACGGCACTCGACGGCACGCCGGTGAAGGCCGCGAGCCTGAAGGGGCAGTGGCTGCTGGTGACGGTGTCAGGTGGCGCGTGCGACGCGGCCTGCGAGAAGCAGCTCTACCTGCAGCGCCAGTTGCGCGAGACGCTCGGCAAGGAACACGATCGCGTCGACAAGGTCTGGTTCGTCAACGACGACGTGGCGCCGCGGGCCGAGGTACTCGCCGCCGTGAACCCGCGCGGGGCCGAGACCACGGTGCTGAAGGTGCCGGCCGCCGCGCTGGCCGCCTGGCTGGCGCCCGCCGCGGGGCAATCCATCGGCAGCCACTTCTACATCGTCGACCCGATGGGCAACTGGATGATGCGCGAGCCGGTGGACGCGGACCCGAAGAAGGTCAAGCGCGACCTGGAGAAGCTGCTGCGCGCCTCGTCCTCCTGGGACAACCCGGGCCGCTGAGATGGCACCTCCCGCCTACGACCTGTCTCCCGTCGCGTGGCTCGCCCTGGTGGGCGTGCTGCTCGCGCTCGGGCCGCTCGCCTGGGTCTCGTTCCGGCACCGCCATGAAGGCCCGGCCGCGCGTCGCAAGGCGCTGACCGTGCTGACGCTGTTCCTCACCTTCGACCTCGTGATCTTCGGCGCCTTCACGCGCCTGACCGACTCGGGCCTCGGCTGCCCCGACTGGCCCGGCTGTTACGGCGAGATGAGCCCGATCCAGGCCCATGCCGACATCCACGCGGCGGAGACGGCGATGCCCACCGGCCCGGTCACGCGCGGCAAGGCGTGGATCGAGATGATCCACCGCTACCTCGCCACCGGTGTGGGCGCGCTGATCACCGTGTTGATGGTGACCGCCTGGCGCGAGCACTTGAAGCGCCGGCCGCTCGCGATCTCGCCCTGGTGGCCGACGGCGACCTTCGTGTGGGTGTGCCTGCAGGGCGCGTTCGGGGCGCTCACCGTCACGATGAAGCTGTACCCGGCCATCGTCACCGCCCACCTGCTGGGCGGCCTCGGCCTGCTGGTGCTGCTGGCGGCGCAGGGCGAGGGGTACCTGCGCCGGCCGCTGGCGCTGCCGAAGGGCCTGCGCGTGGCGGCGTGGGTCGTCGCCGGCCTGACGGTGCTGCAGATCACGCTGGGCGGCTGGGTCAGCACGAACTACGCGGTGCTCGCCTGCACCGACTTCCCGACCTGCCAGGGCCAGTGGTGGCCACCGATGGACTTCGAGCACGGCTTCGCGGTCTTCCGTGAACTCGGGATGGGGAAACACGGCGAGGTGCTGCCGTTCGCCGCGCTGACCGCGATCCACATGACCCACCGGGCGGGAGCGCTGCTGCTGACGATCGCGGTGGTGTGGCTGGCTTGGCAACTCCGCCGGCAGGCCGACCCGGTGGCGCAGCGGTTCGCGCTGGGCCTCGGGCTGGCGCTCGCCTGGCAACTGGCCAGCGGCCTCAGCAACGTGGTGCTCGGCTGGCCGCTGCTCGCGGCGCTGGCGCACACCGGGGGCGCCGCGGCGCTGCTCACGCTGATGGCGGCGATGATCACCCGCGTCCATCAGGCGGATCGCGCCGGCACGTAAAATCAAGGGCTCCGCCGTCCGCCATGTCCAATACCTTGTCCACCCCCCTGGCCGCACCCCCGATGTCGCGCCTGCGCCAGTTCAACGCGCTGACCAAGCCCCGGGTCGTGCAGTTGATCGTGTTCTGCGCGGTCATCGGCATGCTGCTGGCCGAGCCGGGCCTGCCCGACTGGCGGCTCGCCGTGCCGGCGGCCGCGGGCATCTGGCTCGTCGCCGCCGCCGCGGCCGCGTTCAACTGCCTCGTGGAGCAGCACATCGACGCGAAGATGGCGCGCACCGCGTGGCGTCCCACCGCGAAGGGTGAACTCACCAACACCCAGACGCTGCTGTTCTCGGCCGTGCTGTGCGTCGTGGGCAGCGTGATCCTGTACGTGCTGGTGAACCCGCTGACGATGTGGCTCACGTTCGCCACCTTCGTGGGCTACGCGATCATCTACACCGTGGTGCTCAAGCCGCGCACGCCGCAGAACATCGTGATCGGCGGCGCTTCCGGCGCCATGCCGCCGGTGCTCGGCTGGGCGGCCATGCGCGGCGACGTGGGCCCCGAGTCGCTGATGCTGTGCCTGATCATCTTCCTGTGGACCCCGCCGCACTTCTGGGCGCTGGCACTGTACCGCGTGGAGGACTACCGCAAGGCCGGCCTGCCGATGCTGCCCGTCACCCACGGCAACGAGTTCACGCGGCTGCAGATCCTGCTCTACACGCTGGTGCTGTTCGCCTCCACGCTGCTGCCGTTCATCTTCGGCATGAGCGGCTGGGTGTACCTCGCCGCGGCCGTGGTGCTGGGCGCGGGTTTCATCGGCTACGCCTGGAAACTCTGGCGCTCGTACTCGGACGCGCTGGCCCGCAAGACCTTCCGCTTCTCGCTCTGGCACCTGTCGCTGCTCTTCGCGGCGCTGCTGGTCGACCACTACCTGCTCCTGCTCTGAGGACTCATCGATGCGCCGCCGCCCGCTGTTGACGACGATCGCCGCCTTGTCGGCCCTGGTGCTCGCCACCGGCTGCGACAAGCTGCTGCCAGCCAAGCCGGCGAGCTACAACGCGGTCGACATCACCGGCGCCGCCTACGGCAAGGCGCTGTCGCTGACGGACGCCGAGGGCCGCACCCGCACGCTGGCCGACTTCAGCGGCAAGTACGTCGTGGTGTTCTTCGGTTTCACGCAGTGCCCCGACGTCTGCCCCGGCACGCTCGCCGAACTGGCGCAGGTGAAGAAGGCGCTGGGCCCGGACGGGGACAAGGTGCAGGGCGTGTTCATCACGGTGGACCCCGACCGCGACACCGCCGCGGTGCTCAAGGGCTATGTCACCGCCTTCGACCCGAGCTTCGTCGCGCTGCGCGGCACGTCCGAGCAGATCGCCGCGGTGGCGAAGGACTTCAAGGTGTTCTACCAGAAGGTGCCGGGCAAGGAGCCGGGCAGCTACACGATGGACCACACGGCGGGGTCGTACGTGTTCGACACGAAGGGGAACGTGCGGTTGTTCACCCGGTATGGGACCGGGGCCGAGGCGCTGACCTCGGATCTGAAGCAACTGATGAAGGCGGGCTGAGCACCAGCGCCGTCATCCCGGCGGACGCCGGGATCCACTGCCAGCAGGAGCGTCGTGGGGACAGTGGGCCCCGGCGTTCGCCGGGGTGACCAACTCCTCAGCGGATCAGACCGTGAGGGCCTTCCGCATCTTCTTCATTGCAGCCACTTCGATCTGGCGAATGCGCTCGGCACTGACGCCGTACTCACCCGCCAACTCGTGCAGCGTCAAGCCGCCCGAGCTGTCGTCGTTGACCTTCAGCCAGCGCTCTTCCACGATCCGGCGGCTGCGCGGGTCGAGGGTGTCGAGGGCCTGCTGGATGCCGTCGCCGGCCAGCCAGTCGCGGCGCTGGGCCTCGATCACGCGCGTGGGTTCCTGGCTGTCGTCGGCCAGGTACGCGATGGGGGCGTAGGACTGCTCTTCCGCGTCGTCGTTCTGCGGCTCGAGGGCGATGTCACCGCCGGACAGGCGGGTTTCCATCTCGAGCACTTCCTCGCGCTTGACGTTCAGGTCGCGCGCGACGGCATCCACCTCGCCTTGCGTGAGCGTGGCGCGGTGCGTGGTGCCTTCGGCGCCGTCTTCCTTGAGGCGCTGTTTCATCGAGCGCAGGTTGAAGAACAGCTTGCGCTGCGCCTTGGTAGTGGCCACCTTGACCATGCGCCAGTTCTTCAGGATGTACTCGTGGATCTCGGCCTTGATCCAGTGCATGGCGTAGCTGACCAGGCGGACGTTCTGGTCCGGGTCGAAACGCTTCACCGCCTTCATCAGGCCGACGTTGCCTTCCTGGATCAGGTCGCCGTGAGGCAGCCCGTAGCCCAGGTACTGGCGGGAGATGGAAACGACGAGGCGCAGGTGCGACAGCACCAGCATCCCGGCGGATTCGACGTCGCCTTCGGCACGAAGGCGGCGGGCGGCCGCGGTCTCTTCCTCCTGGGTCAGCAGGGGCAGGCGGTTGACGGCGGAAATGTACGCATCGAGGTTGCCCAGCGAGGGCACCAGCGCCCAGGGGTCGCGCACCGCGACGGCGCGGGCGACGGGGGCCATGGGCATGTTCATGGAAGCAGCAGACATCCGGGAACTCCTTTTCATCGGCATATTAGCACTCGCGGTGTCTGAGTGCTGACGGCCCGAAAAGTTCCGCCGAAACGTGAGTGACAACTCTCTCCGAGATCGCCTGCTGTCGTGGCGTCCGGTGCGAGCGGGGTGGTCCGTTTGCATTTCTTTGCTCCGACACGGCTCCTCTGGAGCCTCCGGAACCATCCTGCGCCCAGGGGCGGTCACGGCCTACCCCCAGGCCACCGCGATCCGGCGTCAGCGCCTTCCGACACGCGACAATCCCCCCATGAGCCTTGTCTACTCCACCGACGCCGGCCGCATGTGCCCCACGTGCCGCCAGCCCGCCACCGCCTGCACCTGCAAGGCCGCCGCCGCTGTCTCCACGTTCCCGGACGGCGCCGTGCGGGTGTCTCGCGAAACCAAGGGCCGGGCCGGCAAGGGCGTGACGCTGGTCAAGGGCCTGGGCCTCGCCGAACCGGAACTGACGGCCTGGGCGAAGGCGATGAAGGCGACCTGCGGGACGGGCGGCACGGTCAAGGACGGCGTGGTCGAACTGCAGGGCGACCACGTGGTGCTGGTGATGGACAAGCTCAAGCAGCAGGGCCGCGCGGTCAAGCGCACCGGGGGATGATCACCCGAACTTGGTCTCGGCGTCCTCGAGCACCGCGTCCACCACCGCCAGCAGTTCGGACACGCTGATCGGCTTCGTCAGGTACTGCTGCGCGCCCGCCTGGATCGCCGCCTCGATCTGGGACGCCAGCGCGTCGGCCGAGACCGCCACCACCGGGATGTCGGCCGTGGACGGGTCGGACTTCAGGTGACGCAGCAGCTCCAGCCCGTCGATGTCGGGCAGGTGCATGTCGAGCAGGATCAGGTCGGGGCGGTCGGCCCGGATCGAGGCGAGGCCGTCGAGCCCGGTGATGGACACGTCGAGGCGCACCTGCGGCCGCCGCGACAGCACCCCGCGCATCACCTCGACGTTCGTCTCGTTGTCCTCGACGTAGTGGACCACCCGCTGGTGGTAGTCGCTGATGGAGGGGCGCGACGGTTCGGCGTCGAGCGGGCGTTCGGTGACCTCGGCCGCGCGGGGCAGGGTCAGGATGAACGACGAGCCTTCGCCGGCCACGCTGCGGGCCCGCAGGGACCCGCCCATCAACTCGGCCAGCCGCTGGCTGATGACGAGGCCGATGCCGGTGCCCTCCTGGCCCGACCGTTCGCGGCCCAGCCGGTTGAACGGCTGGAACAGCTGCGACAGCTGCTCGTCGGTCATGCCGAGGCCGGTGTCGGTGACCGTGACCTCGATGCTGTCGCGGTGCAGCAGGCGGGCGGCGATGTGGATGCGGCCGCTGTCCGAGTTGTACTTGACCGCGTTGCTCAGCAGGTTCGTGAGGATCTGCTTGACGCGTGTGGCGTCGCCCTTGAGCCGCGTGACGTGTTCGGGGATGTCCTGCGTGACGACGATGTCGCGGCGCTGCGCGTCGCGCTCCACCAGGGCGAGCGTGGCGGCGAGGAGCTCCGCCAGGTCGAGCGTCTGCACCTGCAGGCTCAACGTGCCGGACTCGATGCGCGACAGGTCGAGCACGTCGTTGATCATGTCGAGCAGGTGCCAGCCGGCGCCCTGGATCTGCGCGACCCACGGGCGCTGCACCGCGGGCAGCGGGTGCGTCTGGTCCAGCTCCAGCAGCTGTGCGAAGCCGAGCATCGCGTTCAGCGGCGTGCGCAACTCGTGGCTCATGCGCGACAGGAACTCGCTCTTCGCGAGGTTGGCCGCCTCGGCGAGGGACCGCGCACGTTCGGCCTCGGCGAGCTTCAGGTGTTCGGTGATGTCTTCCACGACGCCCACGATGCGGTACGGCTCGCCCGACGGCAGGCGCAGCAGCGACACCACCGCCTGCACCCACACGATGCGGCCGTCGCGGGTGACGTAGCGGGCCTGGCGCCGGAACATGGGGATGTCGCCACGCACCAGCTGCTGCGTGAGTTCGATTTCCTGCACACGGTCTTCCGGGTGGATGACGTGCGACTGGTTGAGCTGGGCCAGGTCGTCGCTGGCGTACCCCGTCAGTTCGCAGAAGCGGGGGTTGACCTGCTTGATGTTGCCGCGCAGGTCCGTGTAGACCACGCCGATGGGCACGTGGTTCAGGATGTTGCGGAAGCGCTGCTCGCTCTCGCGCAGCTCGGCCTCGGTGCGTTCGCGCTCGACGATCTCGCGCTGCAGCGCGAGCGTGCGTTCCTTCACCGCGGTCTCGATGCGGCGGGCCCGGCCGGTGACCGTGAGCAGCAGCGTGCCGAGCATCGCGGTGGCCAGCAGGCCGATCACCGAGAACAGCAGTGCGTTGCGGGCGCGCGCGTCGGGCATGTCGTTGCGGGTGGCGAGCACGCGCAGGTTCCACTTGCGGTCGGCGAAGCCGAGCGCGCGGGTGAACGACAGGTCGCTCGCCTCGGTGTCGCAGCCCGGCGGGCCGGCGAGCACGCGCCGCACGGCGACGGTGTCGGTGTCGATGATGCAGATGCGCAGGTACGGCGGCAGTGTCTTGCGGAAGGCGGCGAGCGCGTCGTCCATGCGCACCGTGACGAACACCACGCCCTGCACCGCCTCGACCCGTTCCGCCGGCGAGCGGGGCGTGCCCTTGTAGATGGCCTGGTAGAGCACGACGGCGGCTTGTGAGCCGGTCTCCTGCGTCACGCGGAAGCCGGCCGTGGCCGCGGGGCTGTCGGTGCGGATCGCGATGTCCACGGCCGCTCGGGCGGCGGGGATGGAGCGTGTGTTGACCCCGAGCGCCGCGGCGTTGCCCCGCATCGGCTCGATGTAGCGGATCACCACCATGCGGTCGTCGTCGCGCACCGGGAAGCTGGAGTCGGGGCGGTCGAACACCTTGAAGCCGGGCAGGTCGTAGGCCGCCACGCTGGCCTGGTAGTCGGCGGCCTGGCTGCGCCGGATCACTTCGCTCCAGCCCATCGCGTGGAGGTGGCTGTCGGGGCTGACCCAGGCCGCGACGGCGCGGCGCATCTCCTCGCGCGTCACGCTCTCGGAGGCGATGAACACGCCGCGCAGCGCCTCGAGCGCGTGCATGGGGTACTCGAGCTGCGAGGACAGGTTGGACGTGGCGTGCAGCGCGTCGCGCTCGAAGGCGGTCTGCACGCGCGCCTGTTCCCACTGGTCGACCTGCTTGATGGACATGGCCATCAGCAGCGTGGCGACGAACATCGTGGCCCCGACCGTCCAGCGGCGGGAGTCCCATTCGCTGCGCGGGTGGCCGATCCAGCTGAGGACGATGGGCGTGGCCGTCAGCATGCCGAGCGCGTCGCCGGTGGCCCAGCTCCACCAGGTGAGCAGCAGCGAGGGGCCGGACTGGCCGGCCAGCGCCCACAGCGCGGCGCTGGCGATGCTGGAACTGGTGAGGGCGGTGACGAGCGCGCCGATGCCGAAGAAGACCGCGACGTCGCGCGGCTCGCTGAGCGTGAGCGGCTGGTGCACGTGGCGGCGGATCAGCACCGCCGCGAGCCAGGCCTGCAGCGCCGCGCCGAAGGCGATGGCCGCCGGCAGCGCCACGAAGGCGGTGGAGCCCAGGGCGCGGTCGGGCCCGAGCGTGATGTTGACGAGGAAGGCGCCGAGGGCGACGCCCGGCAGCACGCGGTTGCCGTACGTCAGCACGCAGGCCAGGGCGACGCCGGTGGCCGGGTACAGCGGGGAGGCGTAGCCGGGCGGGATGGCCAGCCACAGGGCCGCCCAGCCCATCAGCGCGTAGCCCAGCGTCGTCCCCACGAGGGCGAACACCCAGTGCGGCCGTGGGCTGGTAGGCGCTGAGGTCATCGGGGTGGGAATGTCGGGGCTCGAGGGCGCGGTTGTGCCGCGGGCAGAGCCTACCACCTAACCACCGTGCAAAGTTCCGGCGGCGGCGGCCGCGCCCCCGCTTCGGAGGGAGCCGGCCGTGCGGGACCCTCTGGCAAACTGGTGTTTTCACCCCGGCCCCGACATGACCTCGACCCTCCAGGAATCCGCCCGTCACGTCCGCAACGGCATCCAGGCGGCCACCGCCGGACTCGTGGGGCGCGACCAGCTCGCCGAACTGATCGTGCTGGCCGCGGTGGCCGGCGAACACCTGCTCGTGATCGGGCCCCCGGGCACGGCCAAGAGCGCGGTCGTGCGCCGGGTCGCGCAGGCGCTCGGCGGGCGCTACTTCGAGTACCTCCTCGGCCGCTTCACCGAACCCTCGGAACTGTTCGGGCCCGTGGACCTGCGCAAGCTGCGCGAGGGCACCGTCGAGACCGACGTCACCGGCATGCTGCCCGAGGCCGACGTGGCCTTCCTCGACGAGGTGTTCCTCGGCTCCACCGCCATCCTCAACACGCTGCTCGGCGTGCTCAACGAACGCCGCTTCCGGCGCGGCCACACGCAGGTCGACTGCCCGCTGCGCGTGGCCGTCGGGGCGGCCAACGCGCTGCCCGACGACGAGGGCCTGGCCGCGTTCGCCGACCGCTTCCTGCTGCACCTGTTCGTGGAACCCGTGCCCGACCACCAGCTCGAGGCGATGCTCGCGGGCGGCTGGCGATCGGACGCCGCGCCGGCCGCGACCCCGGCCGGGCTCGTGCACCTGGACATCCTCTGCCGCACGCTCCACGACGTCCAGCTCGAGCCGGTCCGGCCCGTGCTCGCCGAGGCGGTGCGGGAGCTGCGGCGTGCCGGGGTGCACCTCTCGGACCGGCGCATCGTCAAGTCGCAGCGCCTGATCGCGGCCGCCGCGGTGCTCGCCGGGCGGCGGGAGGCGGGGCCGGCGGACCTGTGGCCGCTGCTCTACGTGCTGCCCACGAAGGAGGCCCAGCACAGCGCCCGCGACGTGCTCAAGGAGCAGCTCGCCCACGCCACGCACCCGCACCTCTTCAGCGCGGTCGAGGCCGCGTCGATGCAACCGATGTCGCGCGTGGGCCGGCTGGTCGACGGGGCCCGGCGTTGCCTCGGGTCGGCGGAGGCCGGGCGCACGGCCGAGGCCGAGGCGCTGCTGCGCGAGATCGACGCCAACTTCCACACCGACGCGCTCCCCGCGGAACTGGCGGAGTGCCGCCGTTCGCTCGCGGCGCTGCTGGCCGTGGCCGCGTGAGCGCCCGTTGAACCCGCGGCTTCCCTGCCGCTGGCGCGCTTGCGCCGACGCACCCGCGCCTCAGGCCGTCGTGGCCTGGGGTGACGTGGCGCCGCGCCTCGGTGCCCGCGTGGCGGGGTTGCCCGCGGCCTCGCAGGCTCGGCTGCAGGCCACGGCGGGGCGCGACGTGCTGGTGCTGTTCGGCGCCGAAGCCGACCTGCCGTGGGTGGATGGCGTGGCCTACGCCGCCCCGCGCCGCGAGGCCCCGGGCCTGTGGCTGCCCACGCTGTGGGAACCCGACGTGCCGCTCGACCTGCTGGAGCGCGCGCTGGCCGCCGCACACCGGCGCACACCGCTGCTGCTGTGGCCGCGCCCGTCGGTGGCCGTGCCGCTCGATCGGCAACGTCCCTGGCCCCAGGTGCCGCTGGCCGCCTGGACCGAACGGTGGCGTGACCGATGACGGCCGCCACCACCGCCTCGCTGCCCGAGGCCCTGCGGCCCTGGTTCCCGTGGCTGGACTGGTTCACCCCCGAGCTGGCCGCGTCGCTCGGGGACCTCCTCGCCCGGCTCGACCCGCTCGTCGGCCGGTTCGAGGGGCGCCGTGCGACCGGGGCCGAGGAGCCCGACGGGCTGGGCGACCTGCGCCGGCGCGGGCCGTACGAACGCCTGCTCACGTCCGAATGGCTGCTGGCCGCGGACGTGCCGGACGAATTCCTGCGCCGCGCGGCCAGCGGCGAACACCTGTTCCTCACGCCGCAGCCGCGCGCGCGCCGGCCGCAGCGGCTGGTGGTGGCCCTGTTCGACACCGGACCGCGCCAGCTCGGGGCACCGCGCCTCGTGCAACTGGCGCTGTGGATCCTGCTCGCGCGCCGCGCCGTGGCCGCCGGCGGCACCTTCCGCTGGGGCGTGCTGCAGCGGCCCGGCGTGCTGCACGACGCGCTGCGGCCGGAGGACCTGCTCGCGCTCCTCGGCGCGCGCACGTACGAGACCGGCAGTCCGGCCGGTGCGCAGGCATGGTCCTCCGCGCTCGAGGCGATGGAGGTCGGCGAATGCTGGCACGTGGGGCCCGGACCCCGGCGGCACGACGCTGCCACGCACGTGGCGTGGGTGCGGCCCGCGCTGTTCGACGACACGCTCGAGGTGGAGGTGGGCCGCCACGGCGCGACCCGCCGCGCCGCGCTGCCGCTCGGCGACGCGGACCGCTCCGTGCCGTTGCTCAGGGGCCTCTTCCAGGGCATGCCCGTGCCCAAGGCCCGCAGCTTCACGTCCGACCGGCTGTCCATCCGCATCGCTCCGCTGTTCTCGGACGACGGGCGGTACGTCGTGGTGCCGCTGCTCGAAGGCACGGCGCTGTCGGTCTTCCCGTTGAACGCCCTCGGCGAGCCCGCACGCGGCCGCACCCGGACGCTGAGCTGGTCCGCGGGCAGCGAGCCGCTGGCCGGCGCCATGAGAGGCAAGCAGCTGGTGCTGCTGCTGTCGGCCTCGGGCGGCGGCCAGCTGCGGTTCTGGCAGAGCCAGATCGGCGTGGTGCCCCGCCCGGACCGTGAGCACTTCCATGCGCCGCCCCAGGTCGGCCGCTGGCTCGATGCGTTCATGATGGGCTCGTCGGTGTTCGTGCTCGACGCCTCCCGCCGCCTGGTCTTCTGGGCCGGGCCGCCCGTGCGCGGGCCCATGTTGCGCGCGAAGGAGGTGCACGCCGTCGCCGCGATCGATCACAGCCGCTTCGCATTCGTGGCCGAGGAGCAGGGCGCGCTGAAGGCCTTCGTGTCCGACACGGGAGCGCGCGTGCAGGTCACGCACCCGCTCGGTCCGGTGCGGTCCGGCGAGGGCGTGTCGGTCCTGATCGGCCCGGCCGGCCGCTGGCGGAACGGGTTCGGCGGTTGTGCCGTGCGCGGGGTGGCGGCGGACTTCTCCGCGGTGTGGGACGTGCACGAACCGGTCGAGGGTGGCGTGCCACCGGTCGTGTGGCGCTCGGAGCCCACGCGGGCCGTCGTCTTCGGCGTCACGTCGGCGCCCGGGGGCCGCGGTTCGGTGCTGGTCGCGCTGAGCCCGTCCCGCCGCGACCTGCTGCTGATCGGCCCGACAGGATTCCGCACCGTGTGGAGTTCGCCGGAAACGATCGAGCGCCAGTCATTGCATGTCGAGTCGGGCCGGGTGGCGCTGCTCACGGCGGACCGCGCGCTGGTGGTGTTTTCCGTTCCCGAGAACGGGGTGCTGCTGAGGGTGCGCAGCGGCGAGGGGAGCCGGGATGACTGACGTGCGCGAACCGATGCTGCAAGGCCATCGGCCGGTGGCGGGGCTCTGGCTGCCGGCCAGGCGCTTCACCGAGGGTGAACGAGCCGGCCTCGTGCTCGCCCACTGGCGCCGCGGCGCGACGGTGTTGCGTTTCGCCGAAGGCGACCTGCTGCGCTGGCCCGCGCCGTCGACCCTCGACTGCCGTGCGCTGCGTGCGTGGCCAGTCGTGCGCGACGGGATGTTCTGGAGCACCGCGGCGCTGTCGGCGCACGAGCGCGCCGCATTGCCGGCCTGCGACCTCGTGGTGGTGCGCGGGGGCGACGCGGTGCCGCTGCACTTTGCCCAGGCGGTGTCCCTCGATGCGGCGGCGTGGCTGGACGTGGGTGCGTTCGCGCTGCACGACACCTTCGACGACGAAGTGGTCGCACCGGTCCTCGAACTCGTCGACCCGCCTCTTCCGGAGGGCGACATCCGCGACGTGCTCGGCCTCGACATGCCGCCCGCGAGCGACGCGCAGCACCGCATGCGCAGGCAGCTGGCGGAGGGACCGGCGACCGCCTGGTGGGGTGGCGCCGGACCGGTCGTGGTGGTCGTGGTGATCCTGGCCTGGCTCTACGTCGACCCCGCGCCCAGAGGCCCCGCCGGAAAGCTGCCGCCGCTCGTGGCGGCCCTGGCGCTCGCGTGGCTCGCCGTGTTGGGGTTCCGCTGGTTGTGGGCTGCGGTGATGAAAGGCCTGACACGGTCCACCGGGGCCGCCTCGCCACGACCAGCGCCGGGCCAGGGCGCCACGGGGTCCGGGCAGGGGGGGGCCGGCGGCGACGATGCGGTGCCACCGCGGGGCACGGCCCGTTCCGCGCCGGAACGCTGGCGGATGTGGCTGGCGCGGCTCGCCGTCACGTCGCGGTTGTCGACACTGATCGGCCGGCGGCAGGCGGCCTACATGCGCCGCATGCTCGAGATGTTCGACGAGGGCGACCTGCGCGAGGCGTTGCGCCACGCGATCCCCCTCGGGGGGGACGGCGAGGCATCGGCCGGACCGGCCTTCGGCACGCCGGGGCCGCGGGACGACCTGCGCCTGGACCGCCCGCGGGGCGGCGGTGCCCGCACCGGCATCGGCGTGGATGACGCGTTCGAAGTCCACCTGCGCCAGGTGTACCGTCGCGCGTTCGAGCGGCTCGACCGCGCGGGGCTGATCGACGAGGCCGTGTTCGTGCTGGCCGAGCTGCTGCAGTCCCGCCAGGAGGCGCTCGACTACCTCGAGCGCCACCAGCGCTTCGAGCAGGCGGCCAAGCTCGCGCTCCAGTGGGACATGGACTCCGCCACCATCGTGCGCCTGCTGTGCCTCTCCGGCGACTGGCGGCGTGCCGTGGTGGTGGCCCGGCGCGACCAGTCGTTCGCGCAAGCCGTGCTGCAGCTGCGCAAGCGCTGGCCCGAGGCCGCCGCGCAGCTGACCGAAGCCTGGGCGCGGTCGCTGGCCGACGAAGGCCGGTGGCTCGACGCGGTGCGGGTGCTGTGGCCGCTCGACAGCCACCGCGAGCAGGCGGCCGAGTGGCTGGCCCGTGCCGACGCCGCGGGGGGCGAGCTGGCGGCACAGGCCCTCATCGTCCGCGCGCTGGTCGCGCCCGACACGATGCCGTCGCTGGCCGCCCCGCTGAGGGCGCTGCTCGACGACCCGGCCCGCCACCGCGACCGCGCGGCCCTGGCCGGTGTCCTCGCGGTGGCCGAGGCGAAGGACCGCAACGCGGCGGTGGACCAGCTCGCCCGCCGCGTGCTGCCGCCGCTGCTCGCGGACCAGGCGGATGGCGTCGGCCGCCTGCCGCGTCCCCAGGTGCAGCGCCTGATCGACATCGCGCAGGACCCCTGGCTTCGCGCCGACCTGCCGGATGGCGTGCCGCTGCCGGCTCCGCTGCTGGAGCCGCTGGCGCCGCGGGACGATGCTCCGGTCTGGCACGCGCCGGAGCCCGGCACGCTCGCCGTCCTCGATGCCGCACCGGCCGGTGCGGGGCGGACCCTGGTCGCGTTCGGCGAGGCCGGGGCTGCACTGCTGGACGAAGGCGGGCGGGTCCGCACGCGGTTCGCGGTGCCCGCGTCGCGGCTCGTGACGGCCCCGAGCGGCCTCGTCGCGCTGGCACTCGCACCCCGGGGCGACGTGTGGCGCGTGAGCCGCATCGACGTGCTGGAACGCCGGGTCACCGACCTCGGCTCGCTCGCCTTCGACCGCTGCGCCACGACCTTCGACGGCATCGGCTGGACGGTGGTCCAGGGCCGGGCGCTGCGGGTGCTCGACACCCGCGAGGGCCTCCAGCAGGTGCTGTGGCAGGTGACGGACCTGCCCGGCCCGGTGGGGTCGGTGGTGACCGACGGCCAGGACGAGCACGTCGTCCTGGGCGACGGCCGGCAGGGCCTCGAACACTGGCACTACGTCGGACTTCAGCGCCGGCTGGCCGGGCGCGAAGCGCTCGCGTTGCCCGAGGGCGACGGCCGGGGCCTGCTGCATCCGCGCCGGGGCTGGTGGCACCTGGCGATCGGTCCGGACCGAGCGACCTTGGAGGGAGACCGCGTCGCAGGCACGGCCACGACCCGGCGCTGGTCGGTGCCGTGGGACGGCGGCGCACTCGATGGATGGTCCATCACGGCCGGCGGGGACGAGTGGCTGATGCGTCGCCCCGACGGCCGGCACGAACTGCGCTCGGCCGACGCGGGCGGTTTGCTCGGGGTGTTGCAGTGGCCCGCGGCGAAGGCCTGCTGCGCGCGCCACGCCGGCCACCACTGGCTCGTGTTCGACGAGGCCGGCCGCCTGTGGTCGGTCGACACCCGCAGCGGTGCCGAGTGGCGGGTGTCGGTGCGTGAATGAAACGAATGAACGAACCGGGCCGGCCCGGCGCTCCCGCGCCGGCCGGCCCGAGTGACCGTCACTCGCTGAGGCGCGTCTGCTTCAGCGCCGGATCGGCCGTGATCTCGGCCTCCGTGTACGGCACCTTCAGCCACTCACCGTTGCTGTAGGCGCGGGTGTAGTCGGCGTTGTGCGCCGAGGCCGGGTCGTCGGACTGCGAGAAGGTGAGGAACGTGTAGGCCTCCACCTTGCCTTCGGGGAACCGCACCACCTGCATGTAGCTGTTGCCGTTCGGGTTGTTGTCCATCGTGTAGCCGCCCTGGTCGAGGCGGTTCTCCGAACACGCGATGGTGAAGTAGCCCTGGGCGCCGCAGCCGCCATACAGCGGGATCTTCTGGCCGCCGCGGGTGGCGAAGAGCACCGTGCCGCGTTCCGCGTCCAGCGCGTAGCCGCTGGCCTGCACGCGCAGCACCGCCGCGCCGAGGGCCTGCCGCAGCGTGGCGGTGTTGCCGGCGTCGGTCTTCAGGTCGCGCGGGGTGCGGATCGGGTCCGCGGCGCTGAACGGCACCTGGTACAGCGAGGCGGCCGTGGCCTTGCTCGCACGCGCCCAGAACTCGTCCCACAGGTGCGCGCCGCGCGAGGTGCGGGTGCCGGTGTTGTTCCAGTTGCCGAGCACCGTGCAGGCCTCGGCCGGGTCCACGGCGACGGGCGTGGGGAAGGTCGTGCCGGTGGCCACGTCGCCGGTCACCGAGATCGGCGTGCCGGTGCAGACCAGCGCGAGGGCCTGGTCCTTGAACAGCTCGGCCGTGTGCACGCGGCTGTCGAGCACCATGCGGCGCACGATGTCGCTGGTGGCGGCGGTGCTGCTGCCGTAGGCGTCGGTGCCGGCGAGGCGACCCTGCGCGATCAGGTGGCCGAGGCGGGTGCGGAAGCTCTGTGCCTCGGTGCCGGCCGGGCCCATGATGGTCGGGAAGCCGGTCAGCGGTTCGGCGGGGTTCGCGAGCCAGTAGCTGTCGTTCATGTTCGCGACGTAGTCGGCGCGCATCAGGCTCGGCAGGCGGGCGGGGCCGATGGCGCCCTTCTGAACGGAGTCGGTGTCGCTTTGCCAGTCGCACGAGGCCTTCGAGCCGTCGAGCACCGGCACGCGGGGCAGCGAGGCGTTCAGCGCGGCGCTGTACGGCGTGGCGCAGGCGGCCAGCTGCGCCGGCGGCACGTTGGGCACGGCGCCGATGTCGGCGTACCAGGCCTTCGCGCTGCCGCGGCCCACGGCCACCGTGTTGACCCACGGGATGGCCGTTTCCTCGCGCTGGATCGCGGCGAACTCGTCGAGCGACTTCGCCTGGTTCCAGCGCTGCCAGTTGCGGTACAGGCGGTAGTTCTCGCCGTTGACGTCGCGCATCGCGAAGGCCAGGGTCTGGCTCCACGCGAGGGCCGGGTTCAGCAGGCCGAGGTTCACGAGCGGGCCGTGTTCGGACTCGTACAGCGTGCGGGTGGTGGGCGTGACCGTGCCGTCGGTCTGGCGCACATCCACCGTGATGGCGCGGGCCTTCATCTTCACGGCCTGGCCGTCGCGCATGTAGCTGGTGGGGTCGCCAGCGGCCAGCGTCAGCTGGAAGAAGCCGAAGCGGCGGGCGGTCGAGACCGTGTGGCTCCACGCGACGTTCTGGTTGAAGCCGATCTGGATGATCGACATGCCGAGGAAGGTCGAGCCGCTCACGTCCAGCGTGCCGGGGATCGTGAGGTGGGCCTGGTAGAAGCGGTCGGGGCCGCGCCAGTACCAGTGCGGGTTGCCGAACAGCAGCGGGCTGCCGTCGCCGGTGGCGGCGGTGCCGAAGCCGATCATGTTGCTGCCGACGCCCTCGACGCCACCCACCTGGAACTCGGGGAGGTTCTCCGAGGCGATGGCCAGCTGCATCGGCTTCGCCGCACGCGTGCCGCGGCGGGCCATCGCCACGGTGGGCGACGTGGCGGCGGTCGCGGCCGGGGCGATCGCGTTCGCGATGTTCGCGAGGAAGTTGCTGTAGCCGCCGGCGAAGTTCGCGGCGTACATGCGGCGGTAGAGGTCGTCGGTGGTGATGGGCCGCACCCACGCCTCGGCACGGCACGCGGCGTGCGCGCCGGCCTCGCCGCCGGCCTTCACCTCCCGGACGTACCGGTTGTAGCCCGCGGCGAAGCCCGTGATCATCTGCTTCATCGTGTCCGGCTGCGCCGCGATGACGGCCTTGATGGCGTCGTCGTTGAGCACGTGGCGGTGGAAGAAGTCGGCATCGAGGTTCTTCGGCCGGCCGATGGTGCTCGAGAACGGGATCTGCGCGTCGGCGCCGAAGAACTTCGAGCGTTCACCGCGGTAGGTGAGGAACGAGTCCGCCAGCGTGCAGAGGTCGTCCTGCGCCTGCGCGTATGCGAGGCCGTAGCCGATGCCGGTCCAGTTGTCCGCCTTGATGTGGGGGATGCCCATCCCCGTGCGGCGGATGTCGGCCTTGAACGTGGGCTCGGGGGCGTCGTCGTCGCTGCCGCACGCAGCGACCAGGGCGACGGTGGCCAGGGCCAGCGCGGTCAGCGGCGCTCTGCCGCGGAAGAACAAGCGTTGCATGGAATCTCCGTTCGACTGCATGGAGCGGCGGAGGATAGGCAGCCGCTTTCCGGCTGGCTTGAACTAAGCGGCTATGCCCGCCGCCGCGACGCCGTTCCGCGGGTTTGTCCGGACGTCGATCTGCCGGCTGACGAACGACGGCTGCAGCCCGAAGTAGCTCTGGAAGGTGCGGCTCATGTGGGCCGCATCGGTGAAGCCGCCGTTCAGCGCGACGTCGGTGAGGCGCGGCGCGCCGCTGATCAGCGCGACCGATCGCCGCACCTTGCCCCACAGCGCGTAGCGCTTGACCGACAGACCCACCTGCTGCGCGAAGAGGTGGGTGAGGCGGTCGGGCGACAGGCAGGCGAGGGCCGAGAGTTTCGCGAGGGATTGCGGCTCGGTGTTCTCCCGGAGGGCCCGCATCACCCGCTCCACGCGCGGGTCGAGTGCGGTGGCGTGTTCGAGGCCGCCGGCCACGCACTCGACGAGGCGGGTGCAGAGGTGGCGCAGCTGCACCGCGTTCAGTTCGCCGTCCAGCGCGGGCTGGAACAGATCGCGCAGCGTGCCGAACCGGCGCGGGTCCAGCACTTCGATGCCCCGTTCGCCGAAGCGCGGTGCGAGTTGGCGAAAGGCCGGGGTCGCGGGTTCGAGGTTGAGCGACAGCAGCCCGCCGCCGTCCACGTCCAGCCGCCGGGGCACGTGGGGTGCCACGAGGGCCGCCTCGCAGCGCACGCTTTCCCCGTCGAGGCCTTCGAGCCGGAACGGCTTGCCCACCGCGGAGAGCAGCAGCGTGGCCGTCGAGCGCGCGGTCAGGCCCGAATGGATCTCGGGCGTGACGTAGAGGAAGCGGTCGTCCCAGAGGTGCAGCCGGTTGTGTGGGTCCATCGTCTCGCCCTTCGACGTCTTCGCGTGTGACGGACCAAGCAGTCTGGGCGAGTGGAACCGGTTCGGCCATCCGGGACGACGCGGAGTTGCGGAAGAACGAAAAAGGGGCCCGAGGGCCCCTTTGCCGAACTTGTGCCGCGATGGCCTGCGCGCTCAGCGGCTGAAGGTGCCGGCGACCACGAGGTCGTTCGGCGAGGACGACTTGCCGAGGTGCACCGTGTACGTCCCGGCGGCGGTGATCCACTGGTTGTACGTGGTGCTCCACACGCTCAGCGGGTGGTTGCTGGCGGCCGGGTCGATGGTGAGGGTGATCTCCTTCGACGCGCCCGCGGCGAGGTCCACCTTCTGGAAGCCGACCAGGCGCTTCGGCGGCTGTGCGGCGCCCACCGTGCTGGCACCGGCCGGCAGCGACAGGTACACCTGCACGACCTCGGCGCCGGCCTTGGCGCCCGTGTTGGTCACCGTGGCCTTCACCGTGTACTTGCCGCTGGCGAGCGCCACGCTCGGGGCCGTGGTGGTGAAGGTGGTGTACGACAGGCCGTGCCCGAACGGGAAGGCCACGCACGGGTTGCTACCGGCCACCGGGGCGCACTGGCCGCTGATGTTCGCGTCGTACCAGCGGTAGCCCATGTGCAGCTTCTCGGTGTACTCGACCACCTGCGTCACGCCGTCACCGCCCACGAGGCCGGGGAACTGCTGCGTGGTGACCGCGTCGAGGAAGCCCTTGCCCACGAACGGGAACGTGACGGGCAGCTTGCCGCCCGGGTTCTTCCGGCCGAACACGAGGTCCGCCACGATGTTGCCGTCCTCCTGGCCCGGGAACCACACCTCCAGGATCGACGGGCCGGCGGCGCCCACGAGGGACGGGTCCATCGACACGCCGGCGTTGTCCTTCAGCACCAGCGTGGCCTTCTGCGCCATCGGCGTGGCCGTGGCGGATGCCGTCGCCATCACGGCCTGGATCATCGCGACGGTGTTGCTGTTCTTCGCGGTGTTGCTCGTGCCGGTGGTGGCGATGATGTTCGAGCGGACCGCGTACCAGTCGAGGCCGCTGCCGTCGCCGGCCGGGGTGGCGAGCGTGGTGCCGGTGGTGCTCGTGAAGGTGGCGCGGTCGGCGCCCTCCTCGGAGATCGTGCCGGCCATCATCACCACGGCATCGGCGTTCGCAGCCTCGGTCAGCGCCGCGGCGAAACTGGAGGCCACGCCGTCGATCGTGGCGGTGGCGTTGGTGTCGTCCACCAGGACCAGCTTCACCTTCGCGGTGGTGTTGCCCAGCGCCTTCAGCGCCTCGCGCAGGCCGTCCACGGGCGTGACGGTGTAGTTCGGCACCACGTCGGAGCTGCCGCCACCGGCGCCCATCGGCTGGCCCACCATCACCCCGCCGGCCACGGCCTGCTGCGCGTAGACCTGGGTGGCCTTGCCGATCAGCACCACCGTCTGCACGGTGGAGGCGATGGGCAGCGCGCCGTTGTTCTGCAGCAGCACGGCCGACTTGGCGCCGATGTCGCGGGCGATGGCGCCGTTGGCGGTGAAGTCGATCGGGGTCTGCTTCAGCGCGCGGTCGAAGATGCCCGCCTTGAACATCTGCGTGTAGCGGCGCTCGAGCGCCTTGTCGAGTTGCGCGGTGTTGATGGAGCCGGCGGCCAGCGCCGCGTTGAGGTTCGTCTTCGACCAGTACTGCGGGATCGGCATCTCGTGGTCCATGCCCGCGTTCAGCGTGCCCGCCGTGCTCTTCATCGCGAAGAAGTCGGACTGCACGTAGCCCGTGAAGCCCCAGTCGTTGCGCAGCACGCCGGTCAGCATCTCCTCGTTCTGGCACGACGACACGCCGTTCACGTAGTTGTAGGCGCACATGATGGACGCCGACTTGCCGTCCTTCACCGCCATCTCGAACGGGATCAGGTAGAGCTCGCGCAGCACCTGCCGGTCAACGGTCTGCTGGATCGTCATGCGGTTGGTTTCCTGCTCGTTCGCGACGAAGTGCTTCGCCATGCCGATGAGGCCCTTGCCCTGCACGGCCTTCACCTCGGCCACGCCCATCGTGCCGGTGAGGTACGGGTCCTCGCCGAAGTATTCGAAGTTGCGGCCGAGGATCGGCAGGCGGGCCATGTTCACGCCCGGGGCCTCGAACACGTGCAGGCCGAGGTTGTTCATCTCGGTGCCGATCACCTCGCCGAAGGCGGTGGCGACCGTCGGGTCGAACGACGCGGCCACGCCCATGGCCGACGGCAGCGCCGTCGCCTTCGCCGAGCTCGGGTCGGTGTACGCGGCCGTGAACGACCGCAGGCCGGCTTTCACCTGTTCCCACACGCTCAGCGAGACGCAGTCGTTCTGGCCCACGCCCACCGGACCGTTGGTGATGCGGAAGGTCGGGATCTTCAGTGCGGCGATGCCGCTCACGTGGCGGGCGCCGTAGCACTCCGGCAGTTCCGGCAGCACTTCCGGCATGCTGCCCGTCAGCTGCTGCTGCTTCTGCTCGAGCGTCATCGCGGCGAGAAGCGCCTTGGCGCGGCGGTTGGCCACGGCTTCCTTCGCCGCGTCGGCGGTCGCGGCCAACTGTTCGGCGACGATCGCTTCGGTCATCCAGGCCAGGCTGTTGTCGGGGGCGGAACCCGCCGTGTCGTCGTCGCCGCCACAAGCGGCCAAGGCGAGGGCGGAACTGACGGCAAGGGCCAGGGCGGTGCGGCGCAGGTCGAACGACTTCTTCACGGTTCACTCCAGTCGAGACAGGGAAGGTGGAGCGTGGTGAGGAAGCCTCACTGCCCCGGGGAGTCGTCAGTATCGAAAAGGCACGAAACCGTCGTGATATCGTTAACACCATGGTTTTCTTGCTTTTTTGGATCTGCCCGATACCTTTTGGGTAATGGGTGGTTGATGCCATGGACCTCCGGAAACTGAGCTACTTCACCGCCGTCGCCGAGACGGGCCACCTGGGCAAGGCGGCCGAGCGGCTCCACATCTCGCAGCCGCCGCTGTCGCGGCAGATCCAGGCGCTGGAAGAGGAACTGGGCACGCCGCTGTTCCGGCGCACGCCCCACGGCATGGCTTTGACCGGTGCCGGCGAGGAGCTGCTGGGCCACGCCCGCACCCTGCTGTCCCTGGCCGCTCAGGCCGCCGACCACACGCGGCGCGTGGCCCGCGGCGAACAGGGCCGGCTGCACGTGGGCCTCTACGGCTCCGCCGTGTTCGGCGCCGTGCCGCGGATCCTCAGCGCCTTCAAGGCGGCCCATCCCCACGTCGAACTCGCGCTGCACCAGGCCCAGACCCCGCAGCAGATCGACGCCCTGCGCAAGGGCCGCGTGCTGATCGTCTTCGAGCGCCTGCTGCCGAAGGAGCCGGACATCGCGGTGCGGCACGTCGCACGCGAGGACCTGTGGGTGGCCCTGAGCGCGCGACATCCGCTCGCGGCGCGCCGCGCCGTCGAGGTCGACGCCCTGGCCGGAGAGACCTGGCTCGTGGGCTCGGCACCCGCCGCTGCGTCAGAGGCTCTGGCCTTGTGCCGCGCCCACGGCTTCGAGCCGCGCTTCGGCAGCGAGGCCACCGACGTCGTGGCCGCCACTGTGCTCGCGTCGACGGGGCAGGGCATCACGCTGGTCCCCGAATCGATGGTCAACGTGGCGTTCCCGGGCATCGAGTACCGACCGCTGGTGAGCCGCGTGCCGGCGCACATGGACCTGTACTGCTTTTACCTGAAGACGAGTGATTCGCCGCTGCTGGAGTCGATGCTGGCGATCGTGCAGGCGGCGGGCGGCTGACCCCTGGTCGAGCGCAGCGACGAACGGCGTGATGCTGCACCTTCGGGCAGTGTCCAACGGCGGGTTCCCGCAGTAACCTCCTCGCGGCGAGGTCACTCGCCGGGGCAGGCCGCGCCTCGACGAACCGGTGCGAGGTGCGCCGCGAGTGCCCCTTCATTCCTTGAACGAGGTCCCATGAATCCATCCGCACTGCTCCTTGCCCTGGCCGCCACGCTGGGTTCGCTCTTCCTGCCCGCCCATGCCCAACCGCCGGCGGGCGAGCCCCAGATCATTCACACGGCGAAGCCCGGCAAGGCCCTCGTCGCCCGCAAGCAGGTGGTCACGGCCACGGTCGAGGCGATCGATGTGGCACAGCGCCTGATCACCCTCAAGGGCCCCAAGGGGCAAGTCGTCGATCTCGGCGTCAGCCCCGACGTGCGCAACCTGGAACAGGTCAAGGTCGGTGACTCCGTGAAGGTGGCCTACCTCGAGTCGCTGTCGCTCGAACTCAAGAAGGATGGCAAGGAACTGCGCAGCGCCGCGTCGAGCGCCGGTGGCGCGCGAGCCGCCGAGGGCGATCGCCCGGCCGGCATGGTCGGCGAGAAGGTCACGGTGATCGCCGACGTGATCGCGCTCAACCCGAAGAAGAACCTGGTGACGCTCCGCGGCCCGAAGCGGACCGTCGAGCTGAACGTGTCCGACCCGAAGCAGTTCAAGCTCATCAAGGTGGGTGACCAGATCGAGGCGGTCTACACGCAGGCGCTCGCCGTCGCGGTCGAACCGGTGGCCCCGGCCAAGAAGTAGGCATCTTCGCGGGCCAAAAGAAGAGGGGGCCCGAAGGCCCCCTTTTCACATGACGTTCGCCCGATCGCTCAGACGTTGAACAGGAAGTTCAGCACGTCGCCATCCTTGACGACGTACTCCTTGCCTTCCGCGCGCATCTTCCCCGCATCCTTCGCACCCTGTTCGCCCTTGAAGGCGACGAAGTCGTCGAAGGCGATGGTCTGGGCGCGGATGAAGCCGCGTTCGAAGTCGGTGTGGATCACACCCGCGGCCTGGGGGGCCGTGTCGCCGATGTGGATGGTCCAGGCGCGCACTTCCTTCACGCCGGCGGTGAAGTAGGTCTGCAGGCCCAGCAGCGTGAAGGCGGCGCGGATCAGGCGGTTGAGGCCGGGTTCGCTCTGGCCCATCTCCTGGAGGAACATGAGGCGGTCCTCGTCTTCCATCTCGGAGAGTTCGGCCTCGGTCTTCGCGCAGATGGCGACCACGGGGGCCTTCTGCGTGGCGGCGTACTCGCGCAGGCGGTCGAGGTACGGGTTGTTCTCGAAGCCGCCTTCGTCGACGTTGCCGACGAACATGGCGGGCTTCGCGGTGATCAGGCACAGGGGCTTGATCAGCAGCAGGTCGTCCTTGCTCAGGCCGAGCGAACGCACGGGCTTGGCTTCGTCGAGCGCGGCCTGCACCTTCTCGAGCACGGCGACGAGCTTCAGCGCGTCCTTGTCGCCGGCGCGGCCGAGCTTCTGGGCGCGGTGCACGGCCTTCTCGACGGTGCCCATGTCGGCCAGGCACAGCTCGGTCTGGATGACCTCGATGTCGGCGATGGGGTCGACCTTGCCGGCCACGTGGATCACGTTCTCGTCGTCGAAGCAGCGCACGACGTTGACGATGGCATCGGTCTCGCGGATGTGGGCGAGGAACTGGTTGCCGAGGCCTTCGCCCTTCGACGCGCCGGCCACGAGGCCCGCGATGTCGACGAACTCGACGATGGCCGGGACGATCTTCTCGGGTTTGACGATGCCGGCGAGGTCCTGCAGGCGGGGGTCGGGCAGTTCGACGATGCCGACGTTGGGCTCGATGGTGCAGAACGGGTAGTTCTCGGCCGCGATGCCTGCCTTGGTGAGGGCGTTGAAGAGGGTGGACTTGCCGACGTTGGGCAGGCCCACGATGCCGCATTTGAGGCTCATGGTGTGGTGGCGCGGGCGCGCGAAGGGGTGACTGACTGGCGCAACCGCCCGCGGCGGTGCAAAACGCCTATTTTACGGGCGCGCGCGCACTTCCACCGCCCGCTTGACCGCCCGAAGCAGCTGCACCCGGGAGACGGGCTTGACCAGCACCTCGTCCATGCCGGCCTGCAGGCAGGCGGCGCGGTCCTCGGCGAAGGCGTGGGCGGTGAGGCCGATGACGGGCAGCGAACGCGCGGTGTCGCCTGCCGAGCCCGAGCGCATGCGGCGCGTGGCCTCCAGGCCGTCCATGCCGGGCATCAGCCAGTCCATCAGCACCACGTCGAAGCCGCCCTGGGCCAGGGCCTCCAGCGCGGCGATGCCGGAGTGCACCGTGCGCACCTCGATGTTCACGCCGCGCAGCATCTGCTCGGCGATCATCGTGTTGATCGGGTCGTCGTCCACCAGCAGTGCGCGCACGCCGGCCAGGTCGGCGTCGAACGACACGGTGCTGGTCATGGCTTCGCGCCCCGGCGAGTCGGAGACGGGCAGCGGCAGCTGCAGCTGCACCCGCGTGCCCACGCCCGGTTCGCTGTCGAGCATGATCCGCCCGCCCATCAGCGTGACGAGCTGGCGGGTGATGGCGAGGCCGAGGCCGGTGCCGGCGAAGCGGCGCGTGCTGCCACTGTCGGCCTGGTGGAAGGCGTCGAACACCCGCGCCAGTTCGTTGGGGGCGATGCCGATGCCCGTGTCCTGGATGCGCAGCAGCAGTTCGCTGCGGGCGCGGTCGTAGTCGACCTCGAGGGTCACGTGGCCGCGGTCGGTGAACTTGAGCGCGTTGCCGATCAGGTTGATCAGCACCTGCTTCAGGCGGAACTCGTCGCCCAGCACGAACGGCGGCAGCTTCGGCGCGGCCCGGTAGTTGAGCTTGAGCGACTTGGCCTGGGCCTGCGGCTGCATCGTGTCGCGCACGTGGGCGAGGCACTGGTTCAGGTCGAAGCCCTCGTTGAAGATCTCGACGCGGCCGGCCTCGATGCGCGACAGGTCGAGCACGTCGTTGATCAGGTGCAGCAGGTGCGTGCCGCCGCGGCGCACGGTCTCGATCAGCTCGGCACGCTGCTTCGGCGGGGTGGTCTGGTCGCGCAGCAGGTCGGCCGCGCCCAGCACGCCGTGCAGCGGCGTGCGCAGCTCGTGGCTCATCGTGGCGAGGAAACGCGACTTGGCGTCGGAGGCCTGCTCGGCCGCGTCGCGGGCCAGCTCCAGGTCGCGCATGCGGTGGGCGATGAACTCGTTGACCGTGAACGCGTCGCCCGCGGGCGACGCAGTGCGCATCGGGGTGAGCTGGATCAGCTGGCTGACCTGCCGTGCGATGCCGAACAGCACGACGCCCAGCATCGCCTGCGCGCAGAAGCCGTTGATGTAGAGCGGCCACAGCACGTCGGCCCAGCCGGGCATCGTGGTGCCCTGCACCTGCACCACCACCGCGGGCAGCGTGGACAGCAGCGAGATGGCGATGCTCAGGCACCAGGCCGTGCTGGCCGGCCACGTGAAGAAGAGCAGCAGGTGCGCGCCCATGACCCAGTAGCCGAGCGAGGCCGCCGAATACAGCGAGATCTCGCCCTGCACCAGCAGCGCGTAGCCGATGGTGCCCACGAGGTAGGCGCCGACCCCCACCGTCACGAGGCCCTGCGTGAGCAGCAGCTGGGACGGGCGGCGCCACACCAGCACGGTCAGCACGACGAACCAGACCATCATCAGCGGGTACGCGAACCGGTCGGACGGGGCCACCAGCCCGGCCCGCGATTCGGCGGCCCAGATCAGCCCGATGCAGATGGACAGCAGCAGGAACAGCCGGATGGCCGTTCGCTGGGCGACCAGCGTCAACCGCGGCGCCGCATCGGATGCCGAGGACCTCGGTTGGGGAGCCGGTTGCACACGCTGCATACGAGACGGATTCTCAATGCCTGCGCGGGTGCCATGCGCGTCTTTTTCACCTGGACCGAGGGGCTTTCCGTGACGGATTGCCCGGTTGCACGGGCGTTCGAGGTGCCGAGGGCGACCTCATTTGAGCAGGCGCCGCAACTTGTCCTTCAGCAGGTCCTCCGGCCGCGACGCCGCCTCCTCGGGCGCGCTGGCCGACCGCGGGGGCAGGCCCAGTTGCTCCTTGAGGCGGTCCCCCAGGGCCCGGCCCACGTCCGTGCGGAGCACGTCGGCGGCCACGGCCGACCACCGGATGTCCCACTGGATGCCGTCGAGCGGGCCGGTGAGGCGCACGGGCACCGTCACGCCGCGCAGCAGGGCGAGCTCGGCGCCGCCCTGGCCCTTCGACGTGTCGGCCACCGTGGCCCGCACCGTGTAGTCGATGCGGGACTTGGGGATGTCGACGAGGCCTTCGCCGCCGAGGCGCAGGAACGGGCTCTTCATGTTCAGGTCGCTGCTGCGCGCGACGCCGTCGGCCAGCGTGAAGGAGGCCGACAGCTCGGAGAAGTCGGTCTTTTCCGTGGACGAGGCCTTCGCGGCGGCATCGGCCTTCATCGAGATCGCCGCACGGGCCTGGCGCAGGCGCTGCGCGAGGTTGATGCCCTTGATGGCCCCGTCGTGCAACGAGAGGCTGGAACTGCCGTCCAGGTGCGACTTGAGCTCGCCCACGGTGTGCCCCGTGGTGGCGATGTCCAGGGCGAGGCGGCCGCGGCCTTCCAGCAGGTCCTTGTCGGCGACGTCCTTCAGCAGGGCCTGGATGTCGATGCCGTCGGCCGCGCCCTTCGCGGCGATGCGGTTCGCCCCGGCATCGGCCTGGGCCACGAGGTCGAGCTTGCCGCGCCACAGTTCGGCCGAGAACGGCGCCACCTTCAGCGTGCCGCCGCGCAGGGTGGCGTCCATCGCGAGGTTCGTGGCGCGGTACTGGCGGTACGCGAACGTGCCGGCGCGCAGGCTGAAGCGGCCCTGGGCCGACTTCAACGCCGACAGGTCCACGGGGGTGGCATCGCCCGCGCCGGCCTTGCCGGGCGCGGCGGACGAGGCCGCCGCCGCGGGGGGCGCGGACGGCAGCAGGCGGTTCAGGTCGAGCGCCTTGAAGTTCGCCGAGGCGTCGATGGAGACGGGTTTGTCGTCGAGGCCCACCCGGCCTTCGGTGTCGAACGGGTTCGTGTTGATGGCGCCGGTGAGCTTCCACGTGGCGGCCTTGGCCGAGGCCGTGGCCCGGCCGCCGGCGTCGAGCGCGAGGGGCTGCAGCGACGGTTCCTCGATCGAGAGTTTCGCGGCCAGGGCCTCGACGGCGAGCGACTTGCCCGCCACGTCGAGCGCCAGGTTCGAACGCACGGTGCCCGCGATGCGGCGCGGGCCGCTGCTGCCCTTCAGCGTGGTCTCGAAGCCGGGCACCTCCACGCGCTCGAAATTGCCGCGGGGGGCGGCGGACTTGAAGGTGGCATCCAGCGCCAGCGGTCCCTTCAGCGAGAGTTCGCCCGTCACGGGGCCGCCGCTGAGCGCCGTGCCGTCCACCGCGAGCTTGGGCCAGTCGAGGTCGAGCTTGAGCGGGTTGCCATCCTGCTTGCCCGAGACACGCACCTTGAGCTGCTCGAGTGCCAGGTGTTTCCTGGCCGGGTCGTAGCCGAACGACTTCACTGCGACCTGCGAGCCGTCGAGCCGCAGCGCGCCCAGCGTGGCGCCGATGCGCACGTCGAGGTCGGTGGCGGCCAGCGTGCCGGCCGCGCCGTCGTGGGCGAGGGCGCCGGTGAGTTTCGTGTCGAGGGCCTGGATGCCGAAGGCCTTGCCGACCCAGGCGAGTTCCATGTCGCGCAGGGCCGTGGCGTGGGCCTTCAGGTCCAGCCGCAGCTTCGTCTTGCCGCTCAGGTGGCCGCTGAGGGCGGGGCGGGTGAGGTCCACCTGCGCGTCGAGCTCGACCGGCGACTCCGCCTGGTCGGCCAGCCGGCCCGTGACGAACGACTTGACCGCGACCGCACCGACGACGCCCGCGAGCGCGTCGTCCACCGTGAGCTTGAGGTCCTCGAACTTCACGCCGCTCACGTCGAACGCGAGGGCCTCGCCCTCGGGGCCGCCGGCGACCTCGGGTTCGTCAGGCTTCTTCTTCGCGAACAGGTCGTCGATGTTGGACGACCCGTCGGCCGCTCGCCGCCAGACCGCGCGCACGCCCTTCGCCGCGATGCCGTCGACCTGCAGCCGCTTGCTCAGCAGCGGCATCACGGCCACCGACAGCGAGGCCTCGTCGAGGTGCATGAACTCGGTGGATTTGCCGTGTTCGCTCAGCGTGACGCCGGACAGCTGCACCGCGAGCCGGGGGAAGAACGACAGCTTGACCGGACCCTCGATGACGAGCGTGCGCTGGCGCTCGGTCTTCATCCAGTCGATGGCCAGGCCCTTGTAGGCGTTCGGATCGAAGGTGGCGGCGAGGACCGCGAGGCCCGCCACAAGAACCAGGAGCAGTGCACCGACGGCGATCAGGATCTTGCGGAGGGGATGGGTCATGGGGGTGTGACGGTGCGGTGAACAGAACCCGCGCGAGTGAAAACCCGTCATTCTGCCCAGGGTCAGAACCCCTCCGCGCCTCCCTACAATGGACCCCATGAAACGACATGACGTCTGCGTGCGGGGTGCGGGGATCGTGGGGCGCAGCCTCGCACTGTCGCTCGCCCGCCTGGGCCTGCGCGTGGCGCTCGTGGCCGAGCCGGCCGCGCCCGCCCGGGCCGACGTGCGCGCCTACGCGCTCAACGCCGCTTCCGTCGACCTGTTGCGCGGCCTCAAGGTGTGGGACGCGATGCCCGCGCACGCCGCCACCGCGGTGCACGAGATGCACGTCGAGGGCGACGCCACCGGCGTGATCGAGTTCTCCGCGTGGCAGCAGCAGGTGGCCGAACTCGCGTGGATCACCGATGCCGCGCTGCTCGAGCAGGCGCTCGAAGCCGCCGTGCGCTATGCGCCCCACGTGACCGTCGTCGACGCGCCCGTCGAGGCCGACCTCACGGCCGTGTGCGAAGGCAAGGCGTCGGCCGGCCGCGACGAACTCGGCGTGGTGTTCGAGCGCCAGGACTACGGCCACCGTGCCATCGCCGCGCGACTGTCCACCACGGAAGACCACCGCCATGTCGCGCGCCAGTGGTTCCGCTCGCCCGACATCCTCGCGCTGCTGCCGTTCGACGCCCCCGCGCCGGGCCGCGGTTACGCGCTGGTGTGGTCGCTGCCCGAGGCACGCGCGCAGGAGCTGCTCGCGCTCGACGCCACCGCCTTCGAGGCCGCGCTGAACGAGGCCACGCAGGGCGATGCCGGGGTGCTGGCGCTCACCGGCGAACGCGCCTCGTGGCCGCTGATGATCGCCCGTGCGAACGCCTGGAGCGGCCCCGGCTGGGTGCTGCTGGGCGACGCCGCACACGTCGTGCACCCGCTGTCGGGGCAGGGCCTCAACCTCGGGCTGGCCGACGTCGCCGCGCTGACGCAGGTCATCTCCACACGCGAATCGTGGCGACCGCTCGGGGACGCCCGGTTGCTGCGGCGATACGAGCGGGCGCGCGATCTGCCCACCCGCGCCATGGGCCGGCTCACGGACGGCTTGTTGCATTTGTTCGCCGGCCCCCAGGCCCCGTTGCGGGAACTCCGCAACCGCGGCATGGGTCTTGTCAATCAGCTCCCCCCCTTGAAGCGCTGGCTCACGGCCCGTGCCCTCGACTTCTGAAGAAAGCCTCCGATGACGACGCATCACCTCTCCCGAAGCCTGGCGGCCGTGGCCGCCGGCCTCCTCGCCACATCGCTGGCGTTCGCCGATGAGGCGGCGATCCGCAAGAACCTGCCGCAGCGCGTGCCGGACCTCCCCCCCATCGACGAAGTCACCAAGACCGACATCCCCGGTGTCTACGAGGTGCGCGTGGGCGGCACCGAACTGATCTACACCGACGAACAGGCCAACTACGTCTTCCAGGGCAGCCTGATCGACACCCGCACCCGCTCGAACGTCACCGAGGCCCGGCTGAACAAGCTCACCGCCATCGAGTTCGACAAGCTGCCGCTGAAGGACGCCATCGTCTGGAAGAACGGCACCGGCGCGCGCAAGCTCGCGGTGTTCTCCGACCCGAACTGCGGCTACTGCAAGCGCCTCGAGGTGGACCTGCAGAAGCTCAAGAACGTCACGGTCTACACGTTCCTGATCCCGGTGCTGGGCCCGGATTCGGGCGAGAAGTCGAAGAACATCTGGTGCTCGAAGGACCAGGCCAAGGCCTGGCTCGGCTGGATGCTCGAGGCCAAGCAGCCGGTCAAGACCATGGGCGCGTGCGAGACGCCGCTCGACCGCAACCTCGCGCTGAGCCGCAAGCACCGTGTCAACGGCACGCCGGCCCTCGTGTTCGTCGACAACACCCGCGTGCCGGGCGCCATCGGCTTCGACGAGATCGAGAAGCGCCTGAACGCCGCCAGCGCGGCCGGCAGCGCCTCGCCGAAGTCCTGAAGTCCTGACATCGGCGGGGTGGGCGGGCGGCGGGTGACAATGCCCGCATCGCCGCTGCCCGGAAGCCCCTGCCGATGATCTCGTACCGTGTTGTTCCCGCCGACGTCCACGCCCACCTCTACGAGGTGACCCTCACGGTGCCGGCGCCTGCCGCCGAGCAGCGCCTGAGCCTGCCGGTGTGGATCCCCGGCAGCTACCTCGTGCGGGAGTTCGCCCGGCACCTGTCCGGCGTCTCGGCACGGCAGGGCCGCGAGGTGGTCCCGCTCGAACAGGTCGACAAGGCCACCTGGGTCGCGCGCTGCGGCGGCCGCGGCGCGCTGGTCGTCACCTACACCGTCTACGCGTTCGACACCTCGGTGCGCGCGGCCTTCCTCGACGCCGGCCGCGGCTTCTTCAACGGCACCGGCGTCTGCCTGCGGGTGCACGGGCGCGAGGCCGAGCCGCACCAGCTCGAGCTGGCGAAGCTGCCCAAGGGCTGGGACGTGGCGACGTCCATGCCGGCCGCGGGGAAGAAGGGCGTGTTCGAGGCGGCCGACTATGACGAACTGGTCGACCACCCGGTGGAGCTGGGCCGCTTCTGGCGTGGCACCTTCAAGGCCGGCGGCGTGCCACACGAGTTCGTGGTGGCCGGCGCATTCCCCGACTTCGACGGCGACCGCCTGCTCGCCGACAGCCGCCGCATCTGCGACGCGCAGATCGCCTTCTGGCACGGCAAGAAGAAGCCGCATTTCAAGCGCTACGTGTTCCTGCTCAACGCGGTGGACGACGGCTACGGCGGCCTGGAGCACCGCGCCAGCACGGCGCTGATCGCCGCGCGCCGCGACCTGCCGCAGCGCGGGCGGCCCGAATCGTCCGACGGCTACGTGACTTTGCTCGGACTCATCAGCCACGAGTACTTCCACACCTGGAACGTCAAACAGCTGCGGCCGGCCGAGTTCAAGCGGTACGACTACACGCAGGAGAACTACACCGAGCTGCTGTGGTTCTTCGAGGGCTTCACGTCCTACTACGACGACCAGTTCCTGCTGCGCACGGGCCTGATCGACCCGGCGCGGTACCTGAAGCTGGTGGCGAAGACGGTGTCGGGCGTGCTGGCCATGCCGGGGCGCAAGGTGCAGAGCGTGGCGCAGGCGAGCTTCGACGCGTGGGTCAAGTACTACCGTGGCGACGAGAACACGCCCAACTCGACCATCAGCTACTACACGAAGGGCTCGCTCGTGGGCCTCGCGCTCGACCTCACGCTGCGTGCCGAGGGCCGCGGTTCGCTCGACGACGTGATGCGCGGCCTGTGGGCGCGCAGCGGCGGCGGGCCCGTGTCGGAGGCCGACATCGCGGCCGTGCTGAAGGAAGTCTCGGGCCGCTCGATGGCCCGCGAGCTGGCCGACTGGGTGCACGGCACCGACGACCTGCCGCTGCAGAAGCTGCTCGCGCGTTTCGGCGTGAGCTGGTCCGCCCAGGCGCCCACGCTCGCGCAGCGGCTCGGCGTGCGGGTGTCCGAGAGCCCGCTCACCGGGGTGAAGGTGACGTCGGTGCTGCGCGGCGGCGAGGGCGAGGCCGCGGGGCTGTCGGCCGGTGACGAACTGGTCGCCGTGGACGACTGGCGCGTGCGCCGCCTCGACGACGCCGCGCGGGTGCTGCCGGCCTCGGGCGAGGTCGAACTGCTGACGGTGCGCGATGGCCGGGTGCGCCGGCTGACGGCCGTCGTGCCGGCCGCGCCGGATGCGGGTGCGGTGACGCTGGCCCCCGAGCCCGTCACCGGACTGGCGGCGGGCGCGCTCGAACTGCGGCGGGCGTGGCTGCCCGGGTGACGCGCCTGCGCCGGGCGGCGGCGCTCGGTGCGCTCGCGGGCGCGGTGGCCGTGGTGCACGGCTGCATCGTGCGCGAGGTGGGCCAGCAGCTGTCGGGGCTGGACGCCCGCAGTGACATGCCCGAGCGCATGAAGGCCGTCTACGTGCGCAGCATGGAGCGGGTCGACCCCGTGCCGGTGGCGAAGGCCGCGCCGGCGCCGCGCCGCAAGCGCGTTCCGGCGCCCGTCGTGCCGGAGCCCGAGGCCCCCGAGCCGGCCGCGTCGGCCCCTGTTCCAGCGCCCGAACCCGAGCCGGTGGTGGAGCCCGTCGCCGAGCCCGTCGCCGAGGCCGCCTCCGAGCCCGTGGTGGCCCCCGTGGACGTGGCCGCGAGCGCGCCGCCGTTCGAATGGCCGCTGGCCACCCGGGTCACCTTCGACCTGACCGGCCACTACCGCGGCCCCATCCATGGCGACGCGCAGGTCGAATGGGTTCGCCGGGACGACGCCTACCAGGTCCACCTGGACGTGAGCGTGGGCCCGTCGCTCGCGCCGTTCATGTCGCGCCGCATGACGAGCCAGGGCCGCATCACGCCCGACGGCCTGCGGCCCGAGCGCTACGACCAGGAGACGAAGCTGCCGTTCAGCACCCCCACGCGGGCCATCGTGCTGCTCGAGGACCAGCAGATCCAGCTGGCCAACGGCCAGCGGCGCGAGCGGTGGCCCGGGGTGCAGGACACGGCCAGCCAGTTCGTCCAGCTCGCCTTCCAGTTCACCACCCAGCCGGCGCTGCTGACCCCGGGTGCGGTGATCACGGTGCCTTTGGCGATGCCGCGGTCGGTCACGCCGATGCTGTACGACGTGTCCGAACTGGAAACGCTGTGGACATCCTTCGGCGAGATCCCGGTGTACCGCCTCAAGCCCCGCCTCGTGCCGCGTGCCGGCGGCGATCTGGCCGTGGAGATGTGGATCGCACCGCAGTACCGCTACCTGCCCATCCGGTTGAAGATCCACCAGGATGCGGAGACGTATGTGGACTTGATGATCAGGAAGCCGCCGGAGCTGGGTGGGCCTTAGCGGCCGGGTTTCGTGTGGGGTGCGGGGGGCGATGGCCGCAGAGTGTGCTCATGGATCCGACGCTCTACTGCGTGTACCTGCTGGCCAGCGGACGCCGCGGCACGTTGTACCCGGGGGCCACGAGCCAGCTCGTGCAGCGTGTCTGGCAGCACAAGTCCGGCCTGGTGGATGGGTTCACGCGCCGCCATGCGGTACATCACTTGGTGTGGTTCGAGGTGCTCGGCGATCCGCGCGCGATGGTGACCCGGGAGCGGCAGATCAAGGAGTGGCGCCGGGCCTGGAAGATCGAGTTGATCGAGGCGCACAACCCGATGTGGCACGACCTGTATGCGAACTGCTGGGAGGCCGCAGCTGGCGGGAGCCGGAGTGACCTGCGAGCGGTGGGCACCGGCGTTCGCCGGTGTGACACGCCATTGGGTCATCCCGGCGAACGCCGGGATCCACCGTGGCCGGAGCGGGCACGGGGCGCCCTGGCAGGCAGTGGGCACCGGCGTTCGCGGGTGTGACACACGGGTGGTGGCGCAGGCAAACAAGCGGTCACCCCGGCGAACGCCGGGGCCCACCCTCCGCGGCGCCTCAGCCTTCCTTGCGCAGCGAAGGGAACAGGATCACGTCCCGGATGCTCGGCGAGTCGGTCACCAGCATCATCAGCCGGTCGAGGCCGATGCCGCAGCCGCCCGTCGGGGGCATGCCGTACTCCAGCGCGCGGATGAAGTCGGCGTCGTAGTACATCGCCTCCTCGTCGCCGGCTTCCTTGTTGGCCGCCTGGGACTGGAACCGCGCGGCCTGGTCTTCCGCGTCGTTCAGCTCCGAGAAGCCGTTCGCGTACTCGCGGCCGGTGATGAACAGCTCGAAGCGTTCGGTGATGGCCGGGTTCGTGTCCGACGCGCGGGCCAGCGGCGACACCTCGACCGGGTAGTCGATGATGAAGGTGGGGTTCCAGAGCTTCTCCTCGACCACCGCCTCGAACAGGCCGAACTGCAGCTCGGGCAGCTTCCAGTGCGCGGGGGCTTCCTCGCCGGCCTTCTTCAGGCGGGCGCGCAGCACCTCGGCGTCGTCGGCTTCCTCGATCGACAGGCCCGCGTGGGCCACGAGCGACTCGCGCACCGTCAGGCGGGCGAAGGCGGGCTCCAGGTCCACCGGCTGGCCGCCGTAGGACAGCGTGGCCGAGCCCGTGGCTTCACGGGCGGCGTGGCGCAGCACGTTTTCGGTGAAGTCCATCAGGTCGTGGTGGTTCCAGAACGCCGCGTAGAACTCCATCATCGTGAATTCCGGGTTGTGCCGGACCGAGATGCCTTCGTTGCGGAAGCTGCGGTTGATCTCGAACACACGCTCGAAGCCGCCCACGATCAGGCGCTTGAGGTACAGCTCGGGGGCGATGCGCAGGAACATGTCCTGGTCGAGCGCGTTGTGGTGCGTGACGAACGGCTTGGCGTTCGCGCCGCCCGGGATCGGGTGCAGCATCGGCGTCTCGACTTCCATGAAGCCGTTGTCTACCATGAACTGGCGGATCGAGCTGATGGCCTTGCTGCGCGCGGCGAAGCGCTTGCGGGCGTCCGTGTCGACGATGAGGTCGACGTAGCGCTGGCGGTACTTCTGTTCCTGGTCGGCCAGGCCGAAGTGCTGGCTCGGCAGCGGCCGGAGGTTCTTCGTCAGCAGGCGCACCGACGTCACCTTGACCGACAGCTCGCCCGTCTTGGTCTTGAACAGGGTTCCCTCGGCGCCGAGGATGTCGCCCAGGTCCCAGTGCTTGAACGCGGCATAGGCGTCCTCGCCGATGCCGTCGCGCGTGACGTACAGCTGGATCTGCCCGGTGGCGTCCTGCATCGTCGCGAAGCTCGCCTTGCCCATCACCCGGCGAAGCATCATGCGGCCGGCCACCGACACGGTCACCGCCTGCGGCTCGAGCGTCTCGTTGTCTTTCTCGCCGTGTTCGCCCACCAGCGCGGCCGCCCGATGGGCCGGCTTGAAGTCGTTCGGGAAGGCAATGCCCTGTTTCCGGATGGCGGCGAGCTTCTCGCGGCGTTCGGCAATCAGGTGGTTCTCGTCGGTGGGCGGGGTGGGATGGCTCATGGGGCTTTCTCGAAGGAACCCGCGATTTTAGGGGCGCCGGGGCCGGGGCGCATAAAATCGGCCGTTTCATGCGGGCGTCTTGCCCGAAAAGTGCCTCCATGCCCGTCCCGTCCGTCATCCGTGACCGCAAGCTCCGACTGGCGCTCGTCGGCTGCGGCCGCATCTCGAAGAACCACATCGACGCGCTGAAGCAGCACGCCGACCGGGCCGAGTGGGTCGCCGTCTGCGACACGAACCCCGACTCGCTCGCCCGCGCCGTCGCCGACACCGGCGCCCCGGGCTTCGCCTCGCTCGACGAACTGCTCGCCGGCAGCAGCCCCGACCTCGTGGTGCTCGCCACGCCGAGCGGCCTGCACCCGCAGCAGGCCATCCGCGTGGCCCAGGCCGGCCGCCACGTGCTCAGCGAAAAGCCCATGGCCACCAAGTGGGACGAGGGTGTCGCCATGGTGCGCGCCTGCCGCGATGCTGGCGTGAAGCTCTTCGTCGTGAAGCAGAACCGGCTCAACGCCACGCTGCAGCTCGTCAAGCGCGCGGTGGACCAGGGCCGCTTCGGCCGCCTCGCGATGGTCAACGTCAACGTCTTCTGGACCCGACCGCAGGCCTACTACGACGCCGCGCCGTGGCGCGGCCGCTGGGACATGGACGGCGGCGCCTTCATGAACCAGGCGAGCCACTACGTCGACATGGTGGACTGGCTGGTGGGCCCGGTGGACAACGTGCATGCCTACACGGCCACGCTCGCCCGCAACATCGAGGCCGAGGACACCGGCGTGATGAGCCTGCGCCTGCGCAGCGGCGCGCTGGCGTCGGTCAACGTCACGATGCTCACGCACAAGAAGAACTTCGAGGGCAGCATCACGCTGCTCGGCGAGAACGGCACCGTGCGCGTGGGCGGCGTGGCCGTCAACAAGATCGAGCACTGGGAGTTCGACACGCCGCACGCCGACGACGCCCTCGTGCAGCAGGCGAGCTACGGCGTCGAGAGCGTCTACGGCCCCGGCCACCCGCTGTACTACGACAACGTGATCCGCACGCTGCGCGGAGAGGCGCACGCCCACGTCGACGGCTACGAGGGACTGCGGTCGCTCGAGGTGCTGATCGCCGCCTACCGTTCCGCCCGCGACGGCGTGCGCGTGGGCCTGCCGCTGGTGTTCTGACCGATGTCCGCGGCCACCATCCACCCGTCCGCCATCGTCGACGACGGCGCCGTGCTCGGCGAGGGCACCCGCGTGTGGCACTTCGCCCATGTGTGCGCGGGCGCCCGCATCGGCGATGGCTGTTCGCTCGGGCAGGGCGTCTACGTCGGCAACGATGTGCGCATCGGGCACCGCGTGAAGATCCAGAACAACGTGTCGGTGTACGACGCGGTCACGCTGGAAGACGACGTGTTCTGCGGCCCGAGCATGGTGTTCACGAACGTGTTCAACCCGCGCTCGGCCGTCGTGCGCAAGAACGCGTACCGCCGCACGCTGGTGCGCCAGGGCGCCACGCTCGGCGCCAACTGCACCATCGTGTGTGGCACCACCATCCACCCGTACGCCTTCGTGGGCGCCGGCGCCGTGGCCAGCCGCGACGTGCCGGCCTTCGCGCTGGTGGTGGGGGTGCCCGCGAAGCAGATCGGCTGGATGAGCCGCCACGGCGAACGCCTCGATTTGCCGGTGACCGGTGACGGCGAGGCCATGTGCCCGGCCACCGGCGAACGCTACCGGCTGCGCGACGGCGTGTGCGAGGTCGTCGAATGAGCGCGTTGCCCTTCATCGACCTGGCCTCGCAATACGCCGCGCTGAAAGACCGCATCGCCGAGCGCATGCAGCGTGTGCTGGACCACGGGCAGTACATCATGGGCCCCGAGGTCGCCGAACTGGAGAAGCAGCTCGCCGCCTTCACCGGCGCCCGCCACTGCATCACCGTGTCGAGCGGCACCGAGGCGCTGCTGATCGCGCTGATGGCGCTCGACCTGAAGCCGGGCGACGAGGTCATCACCACGCCGTTCACCTTCGCCGCCACCGCCGAGACCATCGTGCTGCTGGGCGGCGTGCCGGTGTTCGCCGACATCGAACCCGACACCTGCAACCTCGACGTCTCGCTCGTCGAGGCCCGCATCACGCCCCGCACCCGCGCCATCATGCCGGTGAGCCTGTACGGCCAGGTGGCCGACATGGCGCCGCTGAACGCCATCGCCGCGCGCCACGGCCTCCCGGTGATCGAGGACGCGGCCCAGAGCTTCGGCGCCACATACCAGGGATCGCGCAGCGGCGCACTGAGCACGTTCGGCTGCACCAGCTTCTTCCCCAGCAAGCCGCTGGGCTGCTACGGCGACGGCGGGGCCATCTTCACGAGCGACGACACGCTCGCCCAGGCCTGCCGCGAGATTCGCGTGCACGGCCAGAGCGCCCGCTACACCCACACCCGTGTGGGCGTCGGTGGCCGCATGGACACGCTGCAGTGCGCCATCGTGCTCGCCAAGCTCGAACGGTTCGAGTGGGAGCTGCAGCGCCGCCGCGAGATCGGTGCGCGGTACACCCGCCTGCTGGCGGACAGCGGCGTGCAGCTGCTGGCCGTTCGCCCCGACCGCGACTGTGTGTGGGCCCAGTACACCGTGTTCGTCGACCGCCGCGCCGAGGTGCAGGCGCAGCTGCAGGCCGCCGGCATCCCCACCGCCGTGCACTACCCGAAGCCGCTGCACCGCCAGCCGGCGTATGCCGCGCACGCGGGCGACGCTTCCTTCCCCGTGAGCGAAGCCGCGAGCGAACGGGTGATGAGCCTGCCGATGAGCGCGGACCTCACCGAGGCCCAGCAGGACCGGGTCGTCGAGGCCCTGCGGCGGTCGCTCGCCTGACCCCATGCACGGCCGGCCCGATGGTCTGCTGAAGGCGACGCTGACCCTGCTGGCCGGCGGCGCCGTGGCCCAGGCCATCCCGCTGCTGCTCGGGCCGTGGCTCACGCGGCTCTACACCCCGGACGAGTTCGGGCACTACACCGCGTTCGCCGCGCTGGCCGCCAACGTCGCCGTGATCGCCTGCGCGCGGTACGACTTCGCCCTGCCGCTCGCGCGCGACGAGGACGAGGCCCGCGACCTGATGGCGCTGTGCCTGCGGGTCCTCGCCGCCGTCACGTTGTGCTGCGTGCCGCTCGCATGGATCGCGGGCGAGGTGTTCGGGCTCGCGATGTGGGCCTGGCTGCCCGCGGCGGTGGCCGCGGCCGGCCTCGTGCAGTGCCTGACGCTGTGGGCCACGCGCGCGCAGCACTTCCGCCGGGTGTCGGGCAGCCGGGTCACGCAGTACGGCGGGGCCGCGGTGCTGCAGGTGGCCGGGGGGGTCGCCCACCTGGGTCCCGCGGGTCTCGTGGGCGGACCGGTGGTGGCGGCCGTCGCGGCCAGTGCCTGGTTCACCGGCCCCGTGCCGAAGGGCGGCTGGCGCGCGCTGCTGCACACGCCGCGTGCCGCGCTGGCCGCGGTGGCGCGCCGGCACCGCGAGTTCCCGCTGCTCAACACCCCCCATGCCTTCACGGGCGCGCTGCAGGACACCCTCGCCGTGATGCTGCTCGTGGCCTGGACCGGCGAGGCCGCCGCCGGCTTCTGGGGCCTCGCGCTGCGCTATCTGAAGGCACCGGCCACGCTCGTGGGCAGCGCGGTGTCGCAGGCGCTGTACCCGAAGCTCGCGCACGCGGCCCCCGACGACGCCCGCCGCGCGGTGCGGCAGGTGATGGGGATGCTCGCGGCGATCGCCGTGCCGCTGGTGCTGGTGCTCGTGGTCACGGGCCCGTCGCTGTTCGCGTGGCTGTTCGGCGAACGCTGGCGGCCCGCCGGCGAGCTGGCGCGGGCGCTGGCCCCGTACATCGGCGCGCACTTCGTCGCCGCGCCGCTGGCCGTCGTGACCCTCGCCTGGCGTGCCCAGGGCTGGGCGCTGCGTTTCTCGCTCGTGGGCCAGGCGGTGTTCCTGGCCGCGCTCGCCGCGGGGTTGCATGTCGGCGGGCTGGTGGGCGGGGCCTGGGCCGTGTCGGCCGGCATGACGCTGTACTTCGGGGCCTACTTCTGGTGCCTCGCGACGTGGAGGGAGGTGCCGCATGGCGCTGCTGCCGCTTAGGGCCTGGACCAACCGCGCGCGCCGGTGGCTGTGGCACCGGCTGTTCTTCCGCATCCTGTTCGGCGAACGCGCGGCCGACGGGCGGCTGCTGCCGCTCACGCGCCTGTCGCCCACCACGTGCATCGAACACGAGGACCAGCTCCAGCTTGCCGACAACGTGTTCATCGGCCACTTCAACTTCATCGAGGCGAGCCATGGCGTGCGCATCGACGCCGGCGTGCAGGTCACCAACTACGTGAGCATCGTGAGCCACAGCTCGCACCGCAGCCTGCGCCTGATGGGCGACGCGTACGGCGAGGTGCCCGAGGGTGGCCGGCCGGGCTTCGTCGCGGGGCCGGTGCACATCGGCGCGTTCAGCTTCATCGGCCCGCACAGCGTGATCGAGCCGAACACCACGCTCGGCAAAGGCTGCCTCGTGCTGTCGCACAGCCGGGTGCGCGGCGACTTCCCCGACTTCGCGGTGATCGGCGGCGCCCCCGCGACGGTGGTGGGCGACACCCGCGACGGCGACGCGGCGCTGCTCGAGCGGCACCCGGCCTGGCGGCCGCACTACGAGGCCTGGGCGGGCCGCGGGGAGGCGCGCTGATGCGCTACGTGCTGTTCGGCGACGGCGAGAGCCCGCACCTGCTCAAGTGGGCGCGTGCGCTCTCGGCGGTGCCGGGGCTGTCGCTGTGGGTCGCCTCCAGCCGCGGCTTCCTGCCCGAACTGCAGGGCCTCGTGCCGCCGTCGCAGCGGCTCGCGCTCGGCAACGACCCGGCCCACGGCGGCGGCAACGTGGGCCTGCTGCGCTCGCTGCCCCGGCTCGGCCGCTGGCTGCGCGACGTGGATGCGGACTGGATCAACGCCCACTACCTGACCTCGCACGGCACGCTCGCCTGGCTGGCCCGGCGGCTGTGGCGCCTGCGCGCGCGGCTCGTGGGCTCGGCGTGGGGCAGCGACATCCTCGTGACCCCGGCACGGTCGATGCCCTACCGCGTGCTGACCCGCCGTGTGCTGCGGGCGTGCACGGTGTGCACCAGCGACTCGTGGCACATGACCTCGCGCATGCAGGCGCTCGGCGCGCGGGACGTGATGACCTTCCCCTTCGGCCTCGACACCCTCCCGCCGGCCCCGCCGGCGAAGGACCCGTGGCTGTTCTACGCGAACCGCGGCCTGGAGCCGATCTACCGCCCCGAGCGTGTGCTGGCGCTGTTCGCCCAGGTGCTGCGGCACCGCCCGGAGGCCCGCCTCGTGGTGGCGAACGACGGCTCGCTGCGCGAGTCGCTCGAGCGCCGGACGCGCGACCTCGGCATCGACGAGGCCGTCACGTTCACCGGCCGGCTCGACGCCGAGTCGCAGGCGCGGTGCTACCGCCGGGCCCAGTGGTATGTGAGCCTGCCCGAGAGCGACTCGGTGGCCGTCTCGGTGCTCGAGGCGATGGCGCACGGCTGCGTGCCGCTGCTGAGCGACCTGCCGGCCAACCGCGAGCTGGTGCGGGACGGCGACAACGGCCTGATCGTCACGGACCCGGCCGCCCCGCTCGCCCTCGAACCCCTGCGCGAACGCGCCGACGCCGTCGCCGACGCCAACCGCGACTGGGTGGCGCAGCACGCGCTGTTCCCGCCCGCCGTGGCGCGGCTGCTAGACCATCTGAAGAACTTTCCCCCGGCATGAACATCCTGCTGCTCAACCACTACGCCGGATCGCCGCGCCACGGCATGGAGTTCCGGCCGTACTACCTGGCCCGCGAATGGGTGCGCGCCGGTCACCGGGTGCAGATCGTCGCCGCGTCGTACTCGCACGTGCGCGCCCGCCAGCCCGAAGTGGGCGACGCGCCGGTGGACGAGGCCATCGACGGCATCGCCTACCGCTGGTGGCCGGTGCCGGCCTACGAGGGCAACGGCATGGGCCGCGTGCGCAACATCGCGACGTTCCTCTGGCAGGTGTGGCGCGACGCGCGGCGCCAGGTCGAGGCGTTCCGGCCCGACGTGGTGATCGCGTCGAGCACGTACCCGATGGACATCTGGGTCGCCCGCCGCCTCGCGCGGCTCGCGAAGGCGAAGCTCGTGTACGAGGTGCACGACCTGTGGCCGGCGTCACCGGTGGAGCTGTCGGGCATGTCGCCGCGGCACCCGTTCATCGTGATGTGCCAGAAGGCCGAGAACGACGCGTACCGCGATGCCGACGCCGTCGTGTCGATGCTGCCGAAGGTGGCCGGCCACATGGCCGCGCACGGGCTCGACCTCGCGAAGCTGCACATCGTGCCGAACGGCATCTCCCCGGAGGAGTGGGCGGGCGACGCACCGCCCCTCGATGCCGCGGTGCGCGAGCGCATCGCCCGCGAACGCGCGGCCGGCCGTGCCATCGTGGGCTACGCGGGCTCGCACGGCGAACCGAATGCACTCGACGTGCTGCTCGATGCCGCCGCCGTGATGCGCGACGAACCGGTGTCCTTCGTGCTGGTGGGCGACGGGCACGAGAAGCAGCGGCTCGCGGCACGCGTGGCGGCCGAGGGCCTCGACCGCGTCGTGATGCTGCCGCCGGTGCCGAAGGCGCAGATCCCGGCGCTGCTGGCCGAGTTCGACATCGCGTACATCGGCTGGCAGCGCGTGCCGCTGTACCGCTTCGGCATCGCGCCGAACAAGCTGATGGACTACATGATGGCGGGCCGCGCCGTGCTGCACTCGGTGGAGGCCGGCAACGACCCCGTGGCCGAGGCCGGCTGCGGCCTCACGGTGCCGCCCGAGTCCGCGCCGGCCGTGGCCGACGGCCTGCGCCGCCTGCTGGCGGCGAGCCCGGCCGAACGCGCGGCGATGGGCGAACGCGGCCGCGCGTTCGTCCAGGCCCACCACACCTACCCGGTGCTCGCCGACCGGTTCCTGAAGGCCGTGCAACCATGAACGAACCCGAAGCAGTGGCCGAACGGTACGCCCGGCGCACGGCCGGCGACCGCTACAGCCTCGTGCGCCCCGACGTGTGGCAGACCGTGCACGAACGGCAGCGGGCGATGCTGGGCTTCTTCGCGCGCGAGGGTCTCGGCGACCTGTCGGCCGTGCGCCTGATGGAGGTGGGCTGTGGCGCCGGTGGCAACCTGCTCGAGCTGCTGCGCGCCGGGTTCCTCCCCGAACACCTGAGCGGGGTCGAGCTGCTGGCCGACCGGTTCGCCGCTGCACGGGCCGTGCTGCCGCCGTCGCTGGTGCTGCATGCCGGCGACGCGCTGCAGCTGGACGTGCCGGCCGCGTCGCTCGATGTCGTCTTCGTCTCCACCGTGTTCTCGTCGCTGCTCGACGACGGCTTCCAGCAGCGCCTCGCCGACACGATGTGGCGTTGGGTGCGCCCCGGCGGCGCGGTGCTCTGGTACGACTTCACCGTGAACAACCCGCGCAACCGCGACGTGCGCGGCGTGCCGCTGTCGCGCGTGCGTGCGCTGTTCCCGCACGGGCGCATCGCCACGCGGCGCGTCACGCTCGCCCCGCCCATCGCCCGCGCAGTGACCCGCCTGCACCCCGCGCTCTACACTCTCTTCAACACCCTGCCGGTGCTGCGCACGCATGCGCTGTGCTGGATCGCCAAGCCCTGATCGCCATGTCTTCCTCCGAACTGCCCTTCCTGCCCTTCGCGCTCCCCGACATCGACGACGAGGACATCGCCGAAGTGGTCGACACGCTCAAGTCGGGCTGGATCACCACCGGCCCGAAGACCCGCCGCTTCGAGGCCGACTTCACCGCGTTCCTCGGGGACCCGTCGCTGCAGTCGATGGCGGTGAACTCGGCCACGGCCGGCCTGCACCTCGCGCTCGAGGCGCTGGGCATCGGGCCGGGTGACGAGGTCATCACCACCACGCACACGTTCACCGCCACGGCCGAGGTGGTGCGCTACCTCGGCGCCGACGTCGTGCTGGTCGACATCGACCCCGCCACGCTGAACCTCGACGTCGACGCGGTCGAGGCCGCCATCACGCCGCGCACGAAGGCCGTGATCCCGGTGCACTTCGGCGGTCTGGCCGTCCACATGCCGCGCCTGCTCGCGCTCGCGAAGCGCCACGGCCTGAAGGTGGTCGAGGACGCCGCGCACGCGCTGCCCACCACCGTGGGCGGCCGCCTCGTGGGCACGCTCGACTCCGACGTCACCGTGTTCAGCTTCTACGCGAACAAGACCATCACGACGGGCGAGGGCGGCATGGTCGTCACGCGCGACCCGGCCATCGCCAAGCGCATCCAGGTGATGCGCCTGCACGGCATCAGCCGCGACGCGTTCGACCGCTTCCAGTCGAAGGCGCCCAGCTGGTACTACGAGGTCATCGCACCGGGTTTCAAGTACAACCTGACCGACATCGCGTCGGCCCTCGGCATCCACCAGCTGCGCAAGGCCGGGCGTTTCCAGCAGCGCCGCGCGGCCCTCGCGGCCCTGTACGACGAGGCCCTCGCGGACCTGCCCATCGTGCTGCCGCCGAAGGCGCCGGCGGGCGACGTGCACTCGTGGCACCTGTACCCCATCCGCCTCGGCGACGCGGTGGCCGTGCCGCGCGAGACGGTGATCGAACGCCTCTTCGCCGCCGGCATCGGCTGCAGCGTGCACTACATCCCGCTGCACCTGCAGCCCTACTGGCGTGAGCGCGGCGGGCTGCGCGTGGAGCAGTTCCCGAATTCGCAGCACGTCTACGAGCGGTCGCTGTCGCTGCCGCTCTACACCCGCATGCAGGACGGCGACGTGGCCCGGGTGGTGGCCGCGCTGCGCGCCGCCATCGCCTGACCATGGCCAAGCGGTGCTTCGACGTGCTGCTCGCGGGGCTCGGGCTCCTCGTGCTCTCGCCGCTGCTGCTCGCGCTGGCCGCCTGGATCAAGCTCGACTCGCCCGGTCCCGTGTTCTACCGCCAGGTGCGCGTGGGACGCGGTGGCCGCCCGTTCCGCATCCACAAGCTGCGCACGATGGCCGACGCGCCCGCGGGCGCCGGCCCGGAGATCACGGTGGGCGCCGACCGCCGGATCACGCGGGCCGGCCGCGTGCTGCGCCACTACAAGCTCGATGAACTCGTGCAGCTGATCGACGTGCTCAAGGGCGACATGAGCCTCGTGGGCCCGCGCCCCGAGGTGCCGCGCTACGTCGCGCTGTACCCGGCCGACGTGCGCGACCGGGTGCTCAGCGTGCGCCCGGGCATCACCGACCCCGCATCGCTCGAGTACCGCGACGAGGCGGCCGTGCTCGCCGCCGCGGCCGACCCCGAAGCCGAGTACGTCAACGTCGTGATGCCGGCGAAACTCGCGCTCGCCGTCCGGTACGTCGAGCAGGCCTCGCTCGCCACCGACCTGCGGCTGATCGGCCGCACCCTGCGCCTCGTCTTCCTTCCATGACCTCCTCCCTCACGATCTGGCACCGCCTCGACGGCTTCCTCGCCCGCGTGCGCCCGCACCGCCAGCCGCTGTCGCTCGCCGTGGACGGCCTGATGGTCGCGTTCAGCTGGAACGTCACCTACCTGTTCCGCCTCGGCTTCGAGCGCTGGCTGTCCGCGCGGCCCGGCTACGACGGGTGGGTGATGGCCGGTGTGATCGTGGTGTACCTCTCGGTGTTCGCGCTCGCGGGCATTCCCCGCGGCATGTGGCGCTTCGCGGGCTTCGGCGAGGTCAAGCGGCTCACCATCGCGTGCCTCGTGGCCGGCGCCGTCTGCGCGATCGCGGTCTCGATGGCGCAACTGCACCAGGTGCCCCGCGCGGTGCTGGCGCTGCACCCCTTCATCACGCTGATGGCCGTGTTCGGCGTGCGCATCGCGTACCGCATGCTGTACGAGCAGGCGCGTTCGCGCATCACGGGCAGCGACACCGAGGTGCGCCGCGCCATCGTGATGGGCGCGGGCGAGGCGGCCAAGCGGCTGCTGGCCACCATCCACCAGCAGGGCTGGATCGTGCTCGGGCTGCTCGACGACGACCCGGCGAAGCAGGGCGCCCGCATCGGCGGCGTCGAGGTGCTGGGGCCGCTGGCCGACGTGGGCCGGCCCGACGTGATCGCCGGGGCGACGCACGTGATCGTCGCGCTGCCCGGTTCGTCCGCCGCCCGGCGCCGGCGCGCGGTGGACCTCGCGGCGTCGGCCGGCCTGCCGGTGCTGACCGTGCCGTCGATGAGCGAGCTGCAGGACGGCAGCGCGCGCATCGAACGCGTGCGCACCATCGAGCCGGAAGACCTGCTGGGCCGCGAGCCGGTGGTGCTCGACGAACCCGGCGTTTCGGGCCTGATCTCGGGCAAGACCGTGTTGGTGACCGGCGCCGGCGGCTCCATCGGGTCGGAGCTGTGCCGCCAGATCGCACGCTACGGCCCGTCGCGCCTCGTGTTGTTCGAGCAGAGCGAGTTCGCGCTGTACCAGATCGAGCAGCAACTGGCCGAGCTGCATCCGCACCTGCCGCTCGTGCGCCTGATCGGCGACGTGAAGCAGCTCGCGCAGATCGAACACGCCTGCCTCGCGTTTCGCCCGCAGCTCGTGGTGCATGCCGCGGCCTACAAGCACGTGCCGCTGATGGAGGACGAGAACGCGTGGCTCGCGGTGAGGAACAACACGCTCGGCACATGGCACGCCGCGACGGCCGCCGCCCGCTGCGGTGCCGAACGGTTCGTGCTGATCTCCACCGACAAGGCGGTGAACCCCACGAACGTGATGGGCGCGAGCAAACGCGCGGCCGAGATGGTGCTGTCCCACATGGCCACGCAGGACCATGCCACCTCGTTCGTCGCGGTGCGTTTCGGCAACGTGCTGGGCTCGAGCGGCAGCGTGATCCCGAAGTTCAAGGAGCAGATCGCCAAGGGCGGACCGATCACGGTCACCCACCCGGAGATCACCCGCTACTTCATGACCATCCCCGAAGCAGCACGCCTCGTGCTGCAGGCGGCGGCGCTGGCCACCAGCGGCGAGGTGTACGTGCTCGACATGGGCGAGCCCGTGAAGATCGTCGACCTGGCGCGCGACCTGATCCGCCTGTCCGGCCACCGCGACGCCGAGATCCCGATCGTGTTCAGCGGCTTGCGGCCGGGCGAGAAGCTCTACGAGGAACTGCTGGCCGACGCCGACGACACGCTGGCGTCGAAGCATCCGCGGTTGCGCATCGCGCGGCTGCAGGAACGGGCGGGGGACGACTGGATGCAGGCGCTGCTGGCCTGGCTCGACAGCGTGGACGGGGCGACGGATCCGGCCGCGTGCCGGCGGGCGCTCAAGCGGTTCGTGCCGGAGTACGACGCGCGCTGAATGCGCTCAGCGGTGGCGGCGGAAGACCATCCACCGCGGCGTCTTGAACCGCACGATGCGCGCGTAGAGCCACATGTACGCGATCACGAAGGCCAGCAGGAACCACGACAGGATCGCCGTGCTGTTCCACCACAGCACGCTCGGGATCACCGAGGTCAGGCACAGCAGCCACAGGTACGGCGACGTCATCGAGTTGCGGCGCGTGAGGCGGCGGCGCTCGAGGTTGTTCTGCAGCGTCCAGCGGATCAGGCGGCGGTGGATCAGCGTGTGCAGGTGGATGCCGTCGGGCGCCGCGGTGGCCACGCCGCGCACGAACTTGCGCCGGTACATCGTGAAGATGGTCTCGAAGATGGGGTAGGCGCAGAGCAGCAGCGGGAAGATGGGCGAGACGTTGGCGTTGCGGTGCACGAGCAGGATGCCCAGCTCGGCCAGCAGGAACCCGAGCAGGTAGGCACCGCCGTCGCCGAGGAAGATCAGGCCCGCGGGGAAGTTCCAGACGAAGAAGCCCAGCACCGCGCCCGCCGTGATGAGGCACGCCGTGAAGACGAAGGTGTCGCCGACCTGGAACGCCACGTAGGCCATGGCCAGGATCATCATGAACACGCACATCGACGCGAGGCCGTTGAAGCCGTCGATGATGTTGATGGCGTTGGCGACGCCGGCGACGACGAAGAGGGTCAGCGCCACCGCGAAGGGCGCCCATGGCAGCAGCAGGTCGAGGCCGGGGATGTGGGTGCGCGCGATGACCCCTTCGAGCAGCCACGCGGCGAAGGCAGCCGATGCCGCCGTTGCCAGCAGGCGCCAACGCGGGCGGACCGTCTTGGTGAAGTCTTCGGCGATGCCGGTGATGAAGGCCGGCATCGCGCACAGCACCAGCAGCCAGAGGCCGTCGGCGATCGCCGAATCGTTCAGCTGCGCGATGACGCAGCCTCCGAGCAGGGCGGCCATGACGCCGGAGCCGCCGATGCGTGGAACGGGCCGGGCGTGGTACTTCTGGACGCCGCTCAGGTCGTGGTCCGCCGAGATGTGCCCGTGCCGCATCGACGAACGCAGGATCAGCAGGGTGGCGAACATGCCGATGATGAAGCAGCTGGCGAAGTAGATCATGGTGGGCGGTGGCGATCGCAGCCTCGGCGCTGTCTCTGTGTCTGCAGATAGGCGAGGATTGTCGCTCCTGTACGGTTGTTCAGTCCAGGTGGGGCGGGGGGGACGGCTCGGCCCTGTCTCCAGTGGCCGTTTTCGGGTGTTTCCCGGCCGTTCTTCAACGGGTCCAGAACTGCTGGACCTTTCCGAGGTTCTTCCTGATCAGGGGCATCCACCCGCCCACGCCGTGCGATTGCAGGATGGCGTAGTCTTCCTTCGACTTGCGGATGATGTTCTTGAGCGAACGGTTGCTCGCTCCGCCCACGCGCATCCGCACGAGCACCTCCGGGATGTAGGTGGTCTTGAGCCCGGCCAGCAGCAGGAAGCGGATGATCGAGTCGTAGTCGGCGGCGATTCGGTAGCGGGTGTCGAACCCGCCGAGACGCTCGTAGACGGAACGGCGCACGTAGAACGTGGGATGAGGTGGCATCCAGCCGGAGAGGAGCCGCCGGCGATCGACGACACCGGCCTTCCAGTACCGGACCACGTTCGTGGGGTCGTCCTTCCGGACGTAGACGAGGTCGCCGTACACGGCGTCGACGGTTGGATCCTCGAAGGCCGCCGCGATCTGGTGCACCACGCGGTCGTGGGCGAACAGGTCGTCCGCGTGGAGGAAGCCGACCACGTCCCCGTGGGCGTGCCGGATGCCCTTGTTCAACGCATCGTAGATGCCCGCGTCCTTCTCGCTGATCACCACGGATTGCGGGGCGCGCAGCCGTTCGACGCAGGCCAGCGTGCCATCGGAAGAAGCGCCGTCGATCACGACGGATTCGATGTCGGCGTCGACCTGGGCCAGGACGGATCGCAGGGCGTCCGAGACGGTGTGTTCGCAGTTGTAGGTGGCCGTGACGACCGAGACCTTGACCATGTTGTTCCAGTTGTTGGGGGCGGTGCTTCGCGTTGCCGTGTTGCGCTTCGGATCGGTGGCGTTCAGCCCCGCTCCGCTTCCATCATGGCCCTGACCACGTCCTTCATGCGGTACTCGGCCCGCCACCCCAGTTCCTGTGCCGCGCGGTCGGCGCAACCCTGGCTCCACGACAGGTCGGTGGGGCGGAACAGGGTGCTGTCGGAGACCACGTGGTCGCGCCAGTCGAGGTTCGCCGACTCGAACGCGGCGGCGACGAATTCCTCGAGGGAGTGCGCTTCGCCGGTCGAGATGACGTAGTCGCGGGGCGTGTCGGTCTGGAGCATGCGCCACATGGCATTCACGTACTCCGGCGCCCAGCCCCAGTCCCGGACGATGTCCAGCCGGCCCAGGACGAGCTTTTCGTCCGAACCCGCGGCGATGCGCGCGGCGGTCGACACGATCTTGCGCGTCACGAACCGGGCGGGTCGAAGCGGGGACTCGTGGTTGAAGAGGATGCCGTTGCAGGCGAACAGGTTGTACGCCTCGCGGTAGTTCTGAATCAGCCAGTGGGCCGAGGCCTTCGCGACCGCATAGGGGCTGCGCGGTGCGAAGGGCGTGGTTTCGGTGGAGGGCACCCGGCCTGCGTCGCCGAAGCATTCGCTCGAACCCGCGTGGTACAGGCGGGTGGGGCGGCGCAGCATCCGGATGGCTTCCATCAGGTTGAGCGTGCCGATGCAGATGCTCTCGAGCGTCTCGGCCGGCTGCTCGAACGACAGGCCGACGGAGCTCTGGCTCGACAGGAAGTAGATCTCGTCGGGCTCGCAGTCGTACAGCGTGGAGACCACGCTGCGGAAGTCCTTCGGGGCCATCGACCGCGTGGTCACGGCGGCGCGGACGCCCAGTGCGTCGAGGTTGGCGAAGCTCGCGACCTGTGCGTCGCGGGACGTGCCCCAGACCTCGTAGCCCTTGTCGACCAGCATGCGGGCCAGGTAGGCCCCGTCCTGGCCGCCCACTCCGCAGATGAGCGCTCTCATGGCTTGGAAATCTCCTGGTAGATCGCGACGGTTTCCCGGGCGCAGCGCTCCCAGGAGAACATCTCGCGGCGAAGTTTTCCCTTCGCGATGAGCTGGTCGCGAACGGCACGGTCCTGCAGCGCGGATTCCATGGCGACCCGCATGGCGTCGGTGTCTTCGGGGGCGAAGCCGACGGCGGCGTCGCCGACCACCTCCGGCAGCGAACTGCTGAGGCTGCAGGCGACGGGACAGTCGAGCGACATGGCTTCCAGCGGCGGAATGCCGAAGCCCTCGTACAGCGACGGGTAGACGAACAACTCCGCGAAACGATAGCTGTCGGCCAGCGCGGCGTCGTCCCCGCCCGTCTGTCTCACGGCGTCGGCGATGCCCAGCTCGGCGAACAGCGCCTGTTCGGCCCCGGTGAACGCGCCGCCCCCGAAACAGAGCAGCAGGAAATTGGCGCGCAGCCAGGACGATGCGGCGAAGGCCCGGGCCAGTCCGGTGAAGTTCTTGTACCCGCCGCGGCTGCCGACGTACAGCAGGTACGGACGGTCGGCACCCACGAGCCGCGTGCGCGACGCCGCGGCGGTGCTTCCCGGAGCGGCGGCGGGCAGCCGGTCGTAGCCGAGGTAGGTGACGGAGACCTTCGACGGTGACACGTCGTGGAGGGCCAGCAGGTCGCGGCGTGTGTTCTCGGAAATGCAGATGACGTGGTCGGCCGCAGCGACCGCATCGCGCTTCCAGCGCGGGATGGGGTCGTTCGGAGAGAAGTCACCGGGGTACTTCTCGTGGATCATGTCGTAGACCGTGAGCACGTTGCGCGCCGTGCGGCTGCGGCGCGGCCACGGGTAGTAGTACGTGCGGTGCGCGATGTCGGACCGGAACAGTTCCTGGAGGAGCGTTCCCCCGGCGATGCTCACGCCGCGGGCCAGGGCCTTCGACAGGCGGCCCGCGCCCACGCGCCGGCCCGTCACGATCGACGGGGGCAGCTGTTCCAGGTAGCCGTTGATGTGGAGCGGAGCGACGATCCGCGGATGGACCTGTCCGGACGCATGCATTTCGTTGGCGAGGCTCGCGAAATACCGCGAGATGCCGCCGAATTGCTGCGCGCAGAAGATCTGTGAGTCGAAGGCAACACGCATGTGGAATTCAGGTGAGGGCGCCTGGAGCCGGCACGGCAGCGGGCCTGCGTCGCTGCACGCGTGCGGCGTGGTAGGTGATGAGCAGGATCACGATGTGCATGATGAACTGGGTGGCGAAGGCCGCGATGCTGCTGCCGAGGACCGAAAGGGCGAAGTACACCATGCTGGCGGCGTAGAGTATCCGTTGCAGCGACCCGCCGCGCGTGACCTTCCAGTCCAGCCAGGCCGTGAGCCAGCCGCACAGCGGCATCATCAGCAGGACGCCCACGATGCCGAAGTTGAAGTAGGACTCTGCGATCAGTCCGGGCGGAACGCCGCACGCACCGTAGAACCGGCAGTCGAAGACGCCCATGCCGATGATGGTGTCGATGTTCACGGTCGCCTTGGCCGCGAGCAGGGACCGCGGGATGAGGATGAGCACCGCATCGAGGTAGGTGCTGCCGAAGGCGTATTCGAGCCGGTCGGGCACCGACCGGATGATGATCAGCGTCTTGCCGTTCTCCACCAGGTTGCGACCGATGTAGTTGCCGATGATGTCGTCCGCGGCCGCGAGCGCGCCACCGTCCCCGCTGGCGAGCCGCATGGCGGTGCGGACGAGGATCATCAGCAGGGCCACCGCGGTCGCGCTGATCAGGTGCTTCTTCGGGATGGGGCCCACGGTGATGCGGTACATCACGAACCACGAGAAGAGCGAGAAGATGATCATGCCCCGCTGGTCCGACAGGAAGCCGAAGCCCACCCACGCGAGTGCCGACACCCAGAGCAGCCGCCGGCTCGCGTCCCGCCGGTAGCCCGACCCGAGGTTGGCGATCATGAAGAACGGCATGAAGTACAGGATGCTGATCACGAGGCGCGAGGCCCCGCCGCCGCTGTACTCGGAGAGGTCTTCCGTCGCGAGCACGTTCTTGCTGGCGCCCGTGAGGAAGTCGGGGTTCTGCGCGAGGAAGGCCGCGACGCCGGTCAGGCCGACCAGCGTGAGCAGCCAGGCGTTGCCGACGGAGAACCGCACGACGCCGCCATCGTTTCGCGGCGGACGGCCGTGCCGCAGCAGGGCCGTCGTCATCAGCATGGCGAACACGAAGAGCGCATAGCACCCGAGCAGGAGGACCGAACCGTTCCAGTACTCGGTGGCCGTCAGGGGCGAGAGGATGTTGTCCTGGATGAACTCTTCCGAGGGCAGGTCGAGTGCGACGAACAGCGGCTTGACCAGCAGGCCGTAGGACAGCCCGAGGACGGCGAACAGGCGGCCATAGATCGCGGAGCGCTTGTCCCTCAGCGAGGAGCCCGCGGCCAGCACGACGAGGACGGCAAGGATGAAATAGACCGTGATCATGGCGCGGAGGGTCCCGGGTGGATGCGGCTCGGCGAGTCGTGAGGCTTCATGGGCGTGCCCACCGCAGGGAAGCGACCGTCGCCACGAGGAAAAGACCGACCATGATGGCACTTCCCGAGGTGCCCCCGAAGCCGGTGGCCAGCGCGCACACGAGCGGGAACGCGAGGAACAGCCTGCGGGAGGGCGCGCCGAGGGGTGATCTGAGCCCTTCGCGTTCACAGTACCAGATGCAGGCCCAGCCGGCGACCACGGAGAGCGCGATGCCGAACGTGACCAGGCTGGCGATGTCGAGCGATGGCATCGCCAGGTGGGCGAGCAGCGTCGCGCCGAGGATCGTGCCGTAGCCGGCGGCCACCGCCAGGGACTTGCCTTGCACGGCGAGGTAGTTCAACTCGTTGTAGAGCAGCAGGCTGATGCCCTGGATCAGGCAGAAGTACAGCGCGTAGCGTTCCGCGCCCACGTAGGCCGGCAGCCAGCGTTCCAGCGCGAAGTGGGACAGCAGGATGGCGACGGACGACGCCGCGACGGCCGCGCGGAAGAACAGGGCGAGGCGCCGCGTCCGGAGTTCGGTCGTGTCGGCGGTCGCCGCGGTCAAGCCCTTCATCGTCTGGCTGGTGGCGGCCCAGGCCACCATGTTGGACCCGAAGAGCACCATCATGCACATGCTGTTGGCGAACGCGACGAGGCCGATGACCACGCCGTCATGGGCATGGTTGGCGATCAGGACGTAGATGGACGAGATGGACGCCGAGAAGAACGACGCCACGGCCATGGGAAGCCCGAGCCGGATCAGCTGGGCGATCAGTGGCCGGCGGACGAGGGCCGCGCGGACGCTGCCGCGGATGCCCCACACGAAGGCGGCGACACTGGCCACGAGGCCCGCCGCCATGGCCTGGAGCACGATCTCGACCGTGATGCCGCGCCCGAAGTACACCACGCAGGCCATGGGGGCGGCGTTGTAGACGAGTTCCAGCAGGGCGACCTTCGAGAGCTGGCCCACGTCGCGGTGGATGTTGATCAGGATCTCGTTCAGGATGCTGAGCGAGGCGAGGATGCCCACCCACAGCCACGGCGCGGAGAGGGGCTGGATCCACCGGTCGATCAGCACGATGCCCGCCAGGATGCCCAGGCCGGTCACCAGGCCCCATGCCAGCGCGGAGCTGATGACCTGCTCCCGGCCGTCACCGTCCTCGAACGGGCGGGCCAGCCGCACGGTCACGCTCTCGCGCATGCCGAGGGCGGCGTAGCTGAGGTTCTGCTGGACGACGACCAGCGTGCCCAGCAGCCCGAAGCTCGACGGTCCCAGCACGGCGGCCAGGATCAGTGACCGCGTGGCGGTCAACGCGAGGCTCAGGTACTTGATGAAGAGGAACGGTGCCAATCTCTCACCCGATCGCGGCGGTCGTCATCGTGTGTTCGATGCCTCGAGCAGCTCGTCGAAGACCCGCCCGAGCGATGCCTTGTCGCTGGCCTTCGGGATGTCGTGATAGGCCACGAGGCCGTAGTAGTCCATCATGTCGGGTGTTCCCGACCAGTAGTAGACCGGTGGCACGCCGGCCACCAGCGCATCGGCGAGGACGTTCGAGTTGCCGGCGACGATCAGGTCGACGGTCTTCAGGAACGCGGTGATGTTCGACTGCCGGGCGTCGCTCAGTGCGACCTTGCGCTCGGTGGCGAGCCGCTTCAGGTCCGGCAGGCGAGGGTCCGCGTCGTGAACGCGGTAGGTGACGGCGATGTCGCGATCGAGCAGCACGTCGGTGATGTCCCGGATCGCCTCCATCGAGTCGAAGAAGTTGACGCAGATGCCGACCTTCCGGATCGCGCCACCCCCCGGCGGACGAGTGGGCCGCGACACGCTGTGCATCACCTGGATGCAGTCCGCGTCGAACCCGCACTCGATCATCAGCTTCCGGGTGTGTTCGAAGTTGACGTAGACGCGGCGATAGCCCCGCTCGCAGACCACGACACGCGGCGTCGTCGAATGCTCGAGGAAGTCGGAATGGTTGGCGGCGCTCTGTGCCGCCGCCCAGGCCACGCCCACGGATGCCGGGTGCTGCATGTTGGTGGTGATCACGGCGACGTCCTTCCGATCGGCCAGCAAGGACTGGAACGTGCGGTACAGCAGCCACCCCAGCAGCGGATGGGTCAACCGGCCGGCGTAGCGCCATCCCTTCGTGGCGAACGCGGCCCGCACGAAGTGGCACGTCTCGCCCACCAGGCCGCGCCAGCCGAGCACCTTGCGGATGAACGCGAGCGAATGGAGGTCCAGCGAGATCAGCCGGTCCACCTTCACGAACGCGGCCGCCTGGGTGATCGCGTTGCTCTCGTTGCGGAAGAACCCGACCCCGACCGTCGTGCCCGAACGGAGGGCATCGCGCAGGTCCGAGGCGTCGCCACGGCTGAGGACGAGGGACCTGAACAGGATGGCGACCGACCGCCAGAAGCCGTGCCGGTAGTTGACGCCCATGACCTCGACGTCCTGCTCGCGAAACAGCTCGTCGACGATGCGCTGCTCCCGATCCGGCGCCGGGTTCGAGGCCGGCCCCGGAACGGGGAGGAGGGAGGTCGAGGAACGGGCTTGTTTCATGGACCAGGCGTGCGTGCTCAGCCGAGGAGCTGCCAGCTCATCGGCGTGCCCGCGGCGGCGTCGGCGTTCACCCGGCGGCCGAGGAGCGTTTCGTAGAACTTCGGCGGCAACCCGAAGCCCGGGCGCACGCACCGCAGGTTGTCGCGGGTCAGCACGTCGCCGGCGCGAACGTCCTGGGCGATGTAGATCGAACGGCGGAATGCCCGCGACTTGTGCTCGGCTTCGGTTCCCCCGTACGTCACCTGGCCCAGCGCCTGCCACGCCCGTTCGCTCTCCACGCGAAGTTGCGCGAATTCGTGAGGTTCCAGCGAGAAGGTCGAGTCCACGCCGCCGTCGGCACGACGGAGGGTGAAGTGCTTCTCGATGACACAGGCGCCGAATGCCACCGAGGCCACCGCGACCCCCGTGCCCATCGTGTGGTCCGACAGGCCGACTTCACAGCCGAACGTGTCCCGCATGTTGGCGATGGTCCGGATGTTGGTGTTCTCCGGCGTCGCGGGATAGGTGCTGGTGCACTTGAGCAGCACCACCTGCTGGCAGCCGGCGTCCTTGGCGGTGCGCACGGCTTCGTCGATCTCCGCGGCTGTGGCCATGCCCGTCGAGATGATCATCGGCTTGCCGGTGGCCGCGACCTTGCGGATGAGCGGCAGGTCGGTGTTCTCGAACGACGCGATCTTGAACGCGGGCACGTCGAGCGACGCGAGGAAGTCGACGGCGGAAGCGTCGAACGGCGAGCTGAAGCAGTGCATGCCATGGGACGCCGCACGGTCCATGATGGGACGGTGCCATTCCCAGGGCGTGTGCGCCTCCTCGTACAGGTCGTAGAGGCGCCGGCCCGACCACAGGCTCGACTGGTCGTCGATCGAGAACCCCTTCGCCTCGACGTCGAGGGTCATGGTCGCCGCGGTGTAGGTCTGCAGCTTGATGGCGTCCGCGCCGGCGCCGGCGGCCGCGTCGACGATCTCCAGCGCCCGGTCCAGCGACCGGTTGTGGTTGCCGGACATCTCGGCGATGAGGTAGGGGCGCACGTGCTGCCCGATTTCGCGCGATCCGAACTTGATCATGGCGTGTTGACTCCAGGAAGAGGGGGCGAGGCTGGTTTGGTCCACCGCGTGCCACACGGCTCGTAGCGTGCTGCACGAAACATCCGGCTCGAGGCCGCATTGTCCGGGAGGACGGTGGCGACGAACCGCGAAGGAGGTTGCGCGGCCCCGCACTCGAGCTGCTCGGCGGCGCGCAGCATGGCGCCCCCGAGGCTCAGGCCGTGCAGGTCGGGGTCGAGGTACAGGGATACTTCCGCATCGCCTGAAGGGTGGCGGTCCATGCGGATCACGCCCACGGGGGCACCACCGATCTCCGCGATGGACAGCCGCCGCTGCGGATCCGCGAGCGTGCGGGACAGCCAGGCGACATGGTCGGCCAGCGGGATCTCGCGATCGTCCGTCGACACCGCGCGGGTGGCCGGCGCGTTGCGCCAAGTGTGCATCATCCCGGCGTCGGCGATCGTGGCGGGACGCAGCGCCAGATGCGATGCGGACAGGGCGAGCGCCACCCGTCGCGCGCCGAGGCCGTCGACCAGGCGCCGCGCGTTCGCGGCCAGCGTCGCCCTTTGGCAAGGGGCGTCGATCAGCTGCCGGACGGCCGCCCCGATGGTCGCGGCGTCATTCGGTGCGTCCTCGGCGAGGACCGCGGTCACGTCGAGTGTGGCCAGCGCCGGAACGGAGGCCCGCTGGTTGTCCGCGCAGACGAGCGCCAGGGACGGCGCACCGATGCAGCAGCGTTCCCAGGTGGCGCCGCCGCCGGCGCCGATCTGGAGTCCGTGGCGCGCGAAGAAACCGGCGAGGTCGTCGAGGTCGATGCTCAGTGTCGTGCCCGGGGACTGGCTGCAGAAGCGCTGCAGGTCGGCCAGGTGCGCGTTGCCGGAGGTGGTCACGATCTCGATGTCGCCGCGGAAGCCCGCGACGTTGCGGCACGCATCGAGCGCGACCGCGGACATCCCGGCGGCGTCGGTACCGCCCATGAAGATGCCGATGCTGGTGACGGGGTCCTGGAGGACGTGCCGTGCCGCCTGGGCATACGCCGGGGACAGCAGCGCGAAACGCGGGCCGCACAGCAGGCGGGTTCCCGGCGGCAGGTGTCCCTCGTACTTGGCGCGGTGGTCGGTGGCGTGGTTGTGGTCGATCAGCCAGTCCACCGCGAAATCGCGGTCGGCCACGTCATCGATGGCCGCGAGGCGCACGTGCAGTGCCGTGCGCACGGCGGTGTGCCACCGGTGGTCGAAGGCGTATCCGTCGACCACGACGAGGTCGGGGCGCCAGTCGCGCAGGGCGTCGGAGGTCGCCGCGGCGTCCACTTCATCCGCTTTCCCGTCTTGACCGGCACGGGGCGCGCCGACGGGCACGTACGCGATGCCGGCACCTCGGGCCATCGCCGCGACGTCGACCGTGCTCTCGCGCGACACCAGGCAGACGGTCGCGCCGGCCTCGAGGAGCGCCTGCCCCAGGGACAGGCTCCGCTTCACGTGGCCGATCCCGATGACCGAGGAGGCGTCCGCGCGCAGCGCGACGCGCAGTGGGCTGGGTTTCACGATGCGACGAAATTGCGCCGGACCGGGATGCCTGCTGCTTCCAGGGCTTGTTTGGCACCGGCCGGCGTCTGCTCGGTGAAATGGAAGATGCTGGCAGCCGCCACGGCGGAAGCCCCGGCGTCCTTCACGGCCGCGACCATGTGCTCGTACGAGCCGGCGCCACCGGAGGCGATGACCGGCACGTCCACCGCCGAGGCGACGGCTTCCACCAGGGCCAGGTCGTAGCCGGTCATCGTGCCGTCCCGGTCGACCGACGTGAGCAGGATCTCCCCGGCGCCTCGCGAGACGAGTTCACGGGCCCATTCGACCGGGGTGCGCGCGGTGGCCCGCGAGCCGCTGTGGCTGCAGCACACCCAGCCGGAATCGACGCGGCGCGCGTCGATGCTCGCGACGATGCACTGGGCACCGAACCGGTTCGCGGCCTGGTCGATCAGTTCCGGTGTGGAGAAGGCGGCGCTGTTGATCGAGACCTTGTCGGCGCCGGCGTGGAGCAGCGCGACGATCTGCGGCAGCGTCGAAATGCCGCCGCCCACCGTGAACGGCACGAAGCAGTCGTCCGAGAAGTCGGCGATGGTCTCGGCGTCGGGCTCCTGGTTCTGGACCGTGGCCGTGATGTCGACCAGCACCAGTTCGTCGACCTCGCGCGAGTTGTAGACCTTGATGGCGGGCAGCACGGGACCGACCCGGCGCCAGCTGTCGAATCCCGCGCCCTTGACCAGACCGTAGTCCTTCCAGAGCAGCGTCGGAATGACCCGAACCTTCAGCATGGTTTGAAGTCCAGAAAATTGCGCAGGATCTGGCGCCCGGCCTTGGAGCTCTTCTCGGGATGGAACTGGGTTCCGAACACGTTCCGGCAGCGCACGGCGGCGACGACGGGAACGTCGTAGGTCACGCGCGCGGTGACGTCGTCCTCGGACGACGCGTCGAACGCGAAGCTGTGGACGAAGTAGAAGTCGGAGTGCTGCGGGATGCCGGCGAACAACGGGTCTTCGCGCGTGAAGGTGATGTCGTTCCAGCCGACGTGCGGGATGCGCGACGTGCAGCCCAGGGTGTCGAGGCGGCGGATCGTCCCGTCGACCAGCCCGAGGCCTTCGTTGATCCCGCCCTCTTCGCCGCGTGTCGCCAGCATCTGCATGCCGAGGCAGATCCCCAGCAGGGGGCGCTGGCCTTCGGCGGCCAGCTTGCGCAGTTCGTCAACCCAGCCGCCCGCCTGCAGGCGGGCCATGCCCTCACCGAACGCGCCCACCCCCGGAAGCACCACGCGGTTCGCCTGGTACAGGGCGGCGGGATGTTCGGCGATGGTGACTTCGGCCCCGAGGTCCTCGAATGCGCGACGCACCGACCCCAGGTTGCCCATGCCGTAGTTGACGACCGCGACCTTCATGCGTTGTCGTAGTTGAGCTTCTCGAGGTTGCCGTGGCGGTCCTTGAGGAGGGCGCCGGCACCGTCGCGCTTGAAGATGCGCTTGTTGGTGAACTGGTCGCAGACCTTGATGAACTCGTCGACGCTCATCTCCAGCGGCTCGAGAATCTCGGCGATCGGCTTGCCCAGGTAGGTCCAGGGGAACTTGCCGTCGTGCCGGCGGACGATCTCGAGGGCATCCTGCCGCGAGATCCGGTCGCGCCGCACGTGGAGGCAGGCGATGTCGGTGGCGCGCGAGAAGCCGAACTTCAGGAACTTGAAGTAGTCGTGGATGCCGGTCTGGTGGTTGTCGAGGTTCTCGTAGTTCACCATGGAGCCCTCGACGGCGCGGTCGAACGTCGTGAAGCCGTTCGCCTGTGCGATGAGAGCGTTCGACAGACCGTCCCACGGCAGGTAATGGCCGAGGAACAGGCCCGTGACGCCGACGCGCTGCAGCTCTTCGTCGCTCGGGTACTGGTACATCAACAGCTGCTGGGGCCCGATGCCGTAGGTGCTGGAGAGGTCGGCCACGCGCATGCCGAGCAGGCCGCCGAACTCTTCGAGCCAGCGGCGCGTGAGCACGTTGTCCTTGGCGGCGGCCGCGGGGCCGCCGTATTCGTTCTGCGCGTTCTCGCCCCAGACGATGAGCGGGACGTTGAACTGCACGGCGGCGCGCACCGGGATCGTGAAGATGCCCACGTGTTCGGGCCAGGAGATGTCACCCACCTGGGTGAGGCCGATGCGGTTGAGCTTGGCCCGCACGACCGGGTTCGGCGAGAACTCGACGTAGTCCACGCCGAGCTTCTTGATGTTCTCGATGTTCTTGCGGCCGATGTCGGCGAGGTCGCACGTGGTGGACGTGACACACAGCGGGTTGAGGCCCAGCTGGAGCATGCGGATCACCTGGTAGGTGCTGTCCTTGCCGCCGCTCACCGGCACGATGCAGTCCCAGTTCGAACCGTGGCGGCGGTACTTCTCAAGCAACGTGAGAAGTTCCTCGCGGCGCTTGTCCCAGTCGACCTCGCTGCGCTGTTCGTAGGCGCGGCAGGCATTGCAGACCCCTGCCTCGTCGATGTGCAGATCGGGTTTGGTGTGCGGCATCACGCACCGGCAGCAGTACTTCAGCATGATCAGGCCTTCTTCTCCATCAGGAACCAGGTGATGTCGTCTTGCGGGAACGCCGGGTCGCGCCGGTAGGCGAACCCGTAGTCCACCAGCCGCAGGTCGGGGAACTTGTCGAGCATTTCACCCGCGAAGTCGCGCTTGAACAGGCGATCGGTGTGGCCGCGATACGGAATGGCCGTGGGCGAGGGGTTGTAGTACTCGCAGACCAGGATCCAGCGCTTCGACGCGTCGTACAGCTTCTGGTACGTCAGCGGAAGCATGTCCGGATTGATGTGGATCAGCACGCCCTTGATCAGCGAGAGGTCCACCTGTTCCGTCGGGGCGTAGTCGAAGATCGAGCCATGGAACACCTGCTCTTCGCCGATGGCCCCGGCCAGCTGCTTGGCTGCCGTGGGATTGATCTCGATGCCCTTCGGGCGCAGCTCGGGGTAGAGCAGCTTCAGCGCCAGCAGGTTCATGCCGATGTTCGCGCCGAACTCCACGCAAGAGTCGAAACGTCCCGCGCTGCGCAGCGCGTGGGCGAAGAAGTTGAGGTTCGACGCCAGGAGCTGGCTGCTCTCGTTGCGACCGATGTACTGGTTGCCGAACTCGCCAGCCCAGAAGGCTTCCTGCTCCGTTTTGAATTCCATCATTTGCCCTTGGTAGTCGACGTCACGGTCTTCTGGACGACGTGACGATTGAGGTTTTCCCATTCGGGATGTGCATTCAGCACGGCGAGCACGTCCGCCACGCCGTGGCCCGCGTGCGCGTCCGCCACCGCCCCGATGAGCCGGGACACCAGTTCGAAGTCTTCCGGGGTGTCGACGGTCCAGCGGTGCTTGCTCAGGTCGGGCGAGGTCGTCACCGACTTCAGCCGGTAGCGCTCGGGCCGCCAGTAGATGAACGGCGTGACGTGCTCCCGTTCCTCGGGCGCCACGGCCTCGGCCGCCGCCTCGTCGAGCACGCTGCGCCGCATCACCTCGACGGCCATGCCGTACGGCCACGTGGGCTGGATCATGTTGGACGCGTAGTCGGTGTCGTCGTCGAGTGCCGCGATGACCTGGTCCACCAGCGCGGGATCGAGCAGCGGGCAATCGGACGTGACGCGCACCACGGTGGTGGCGTCGAACCGGGCCGCCGCTTCGGCGTACCGGGACAGCACGTCCTGCTCGGAACCCCGGGTGCAGGCGATGCCCTCCGCTTCGCAGAACGACACGATCGGGTCGTCGGCCGGCTTCACCGTGGTCGCGATCACGATCCGGTCCACGCGCTTGCAGTGGCGCAGGCGGTCGAGCTGGTGCGACAGCATGGGCCGTCCGCCGATCGGCATCAGCACCTTGCCGGGAAGGCGGGTGGACCCCATCCGGGCCTGGATGATCAGCACCACCACGATGTCACCTCTGGATGGCCTGCAGGAGCGTCGTCGCGACGAAGTCCTGCTGCGTTTCGGTCAGGGCGGGGAAGAGCGGCAGCGAGATGGCGCGGGCGTAGTACCGCTCGCTGGCCGGGAAGTCGCCACGCTTGAAGCCCAGCCGCTGGTAGTGAGGCTGCGTGTGGATCGGGATGTAGTGCACGTTGACCCCGATGCCGGCGTCCCGCATGCGGGCGAACACCGTTGCACGGGAGGCCGAATGGGCGGTTTCCTCGATCTCCACCGCATAGAGGTGCCATGCCGACTGGCGGTCGGCGACACGCGCCGGCAGGCGAAGCGGCGCACCGGCGAAGAGTTCGTCGTAACGGTCGGCGAGGGCCGTGCGACGGGCCTGCATGCCTTCGCGGCGGGCCAGCTGGGACAGCCCGAGTGCGGCCTGCACGTCGGTCAGTCGGCCGTTGTAGCCCAGCAGGCTCTGCTCGTAGTACCAGGCGCCTTCGGACTCGTTCACCATGTCCTGCGGGTCCCGGCTCATGCCGTGGGAGCGCAGCAGGCGGAGGCGATGGGCGAGGACCGGGTCGTTGGTGGTGAGCATGCCGCCTTCCGCCGTGGTCACGATCTTCACGGCATGGAAGCTGAACACGGTGACGTGCGCATGGCGGCTGCCCACCGGCTGGCCCTGGTAGGTGGCGCCCGTCGCGTGCGAGGCGTCTTCGAGGATGCGGAAGCCGTATCGGTCGGCCAGCGCGCGCATCTCCGCGAGGTCGCACGGAAGCCCGGCGAAGTCGACGGGAATGACGACCGTCGGCAGGCGGCCCGCGGCCTCCGCACGCACCAGCTTTTCCTCCAGCGCCGCGACGGACATGTTGCGCGTGTGTTCGTCGATGTCGACGAAGTCGATGTCCGCACCGCAGTACAGCGCGCAGTTGGCCGACGCGAGGAAGCTGTTGGGGCTGGTCCAGACCAGCGACCCGGGGCCCACGCCAAGGGCCAGGCAGCCGATGTGGAGTCCCACGGTGGCATTGCTGACCGCGATGGCGTGCGAGACCTGGTGCAGGTCCGCGAAGGCGTTCTCGAACGCCGGACCGCTCGGACCTTGCGTCAGGAAGTCCGAGCGCAGGACGGCGCACACGGCCTCGATGTCCGACTCGGTGACGTCCTGACGACTGTAGGGAATGAATGCCATGGCGGTGCGGATGACGGCGGTCAGTGCGAGACGTGCGTGGCGATCAGCGAGCGCAGCTGCTCGACGCTGAGGAAGTCCGGGTTGCTGCCGCTGTCGTAGGCGAAGCCGACGGGCACGGGCTTGCCGTTGTTGCGCTGGCAGTACTCCTCGAGGGTGTAGGCACCGCCCGTGGGCAGGATGGCGAAGTAGCTGCCGAGGTCGACGGTGTTGAAGCTGTCGCTCGCGGTGATCATTTCCTCGTGGATCTTCTCGCCCGGGCGGATGCCGACGATCTTTTGTTCGCACTCCGGGTCCACGGCCGTCGCGACGTCGACGATGCGGTAGGACGGAATCTTCGGCACCAGCAGCTCGCCACCCCAGGCGTTCTCGATCGACCACAGCACCATGTCCACACCTTCCTGGAGGGAGATGTTGAACCGGGTCATGCGCGGGTCGGTGATCGGCAGCACGCCGGAGGCGCGCCGTTCCTGGAAGAACGGAATCACGGAACCGCGGCTGCCCATCACGTTGCCGTAGCGGACGACGCTGAAGCGGATGTCGCGCTTGCCCTTGATGTTGTTGGCAGCGATGAACAGCTTGTCGGAGCAGAGCTTCGTGGCGCCGTAGAGGTTGATGGGGGCCGCGGCCTTGTCGGTGGACAGCGCGACGACCCGCTCCACGTGGCTGTCCAGGCACGCTTCGATCAGGTTCTGCGCGCCGAGCACGTTCGTCTTGATGCACTCGAACGGGTTGTACTCCGCGGCGACGACCTGCTTCAGGGCCGCGGCGTGCACGACGATGTCGATGCCTTCGAGCGCCCGGCGCAGGCGGGCCTCGTCGCGGATGTCGCCGATGAAGTAGCGCAGCCCTTCGTGCTTGTCGACGGAGAACTGCTGCTGCATCTCGAACTGCTTGAGTTCGTCGCGCGAGTAGACGACCAGGCGCTTGATGTCCGGATGACGCTCGAGCACCGTCTTGACGAAGGCCTTGCCGAAGGAACCGGTGCCACCGGTGACGAGGATGGATTTCTTTGAAAGCATGGGAGTCCGCCTTGAGCCTTGTTCAGCGTGCGATGTTCATTCGTTGTAGTCGTAGGCCTGGAAGCCGGCGGACTTGACCAGCGTATCGCGGCGTGCGGCTTCGTAGTCGGCCTGCACCATCTCCTGGACCAGCTCCTGGAGCGTGATGCGCGGTTCCCAGCCCAGCTTGGCCTTGGCCTTGCTCGGATCGCCGAGGAGCGTTTCCACTTCGGTCGGCCGGTAGTAGCGCGGGTCGACGCGCACGACGACGTCGCCGACCTTGCAATGGGCGAGGACCTGACCACGGACGGGCTCGACCTTCACCACCGTGGCGACTTCGTCGACGCCTTCGCCGGAGAAGCGCAGCGTGATGCCCAGCTCGGCGGCAGAGAACTCGACGAACTGCCGGACGCTGTACTGGACGCCGGTCGCGATGACGAAGTCTTCGGGCTTGTCCTGCTGCAGCATGAGCCACTGCATCTCGACATAGTCCTTCGCATGGCCCCAGTCGCGCAGGGCGCTCATGTTGCCGAGGTAGAGGCAGTCCTGCAGCCCGAGCGCGATGCGCGCGACGGCACGCGTGATCTTGCGCGTCACGAAGGTTTCGCCGCGCAGCGGGCTTTCGTGGTTGAAGAGCACGCCGTTGCAGGCGTACATGCCGTACGCCTCGCGGTAGTTGACGGTGATCCAGTACGCATACAGCTTCGCCACCGCGTACGGGCTGCGCGGGTAGAAGGGCGTGGTTTCCTTCTGCGGGATCTCCTGCACGAGTCCGTACAGTTCGGACGTGCTCGCCTGGTAGAAGCGGGTCTTCTTCTCGAGGCCGAGGATCCGGATGGCCTCGAGGATGCGCAGGGTGCCGATGCCGTCGGCATTGGCCGTGTACTCGGGCGTCTCGAAGCTCACCGCCACGTGGCTCATCGCCGCGAGGTTGTAGATCTCGTCAGGCTGGACCTGCTGGATGATGCGGATCAGGTTGGTCGAGTCGGTCAGGTCGCCGTAGTGGAGCTTGAAGCGCTGGTGATCGACGTGCGGGTCCTGGTAGAGGTGGTCGATGCGGTCGGTGTTGAACAGCGACGAGCGGCGTTTGACCCCGTGCACCTCGTAGCCCTTCTCGAGCAGCAGTTCAGACAGGTAGGCTCCGTCCTGCCCGGTCACGCCGGTGATCAATGCGACTTTGTTTTGGCTCATGTATCTTCTCAACTCGGAAACGGTTCCTGCCGACGAAACGGCGCTGCCTCGTAGGCCTTGCGAATGCCATCGACGAGCGGCGTCCGGGCGCGCCAGCCCAGGCCAGCCAGGCGGCTGACGTCGAGGAGCTTGCGTGGGGTGCCGTCGGGCTTGGTGGGGTCGTAGACGACACGACCTTCGAAGCCGACCACACTCATGACGGCCTCGGCGAGTTCGCGGATTGTGACGTCCTCGCCCGTGCCGACGTTGACGAGGGCGCCATTGTAGCTTTTCTCCGCCAGGTGGACGCAGGCGTCCGCGAGGTCGTCGACGTACAGGAATTCGCGTCTCGGCGTGCCCGTGCCCCACACGACGTACTCGGTGTCGCCGCGCAGGCGCGCCTCGTGCGCCTTGCGGATCAGGGCCGGCAGCACGTGGCTGTTGGCCAGGTCGTAGTTGTCGTTCGGGCCGTAGAGGTTGGTGGGCATCACGCTCACGTACTCGCGGCCGTGCTGCTGGTTGTAGCTCTCGCACATCTTGATGCCGGCGATCTTGGCGATGGCGTACGGCTCGTTCGTGGACTCGAGCGGACCGGTGAGGAGGTAGTCCTCGCGGATGGGCTGGGGGCAGTCGCGCGGATAGATGCAGCTCGAGCCGAGGAACATCAGCCGCTGCACGCCCGCGAGGTGGGCGCCGTGGATCAGGTTCGCCTGCATCTGCAGGTTCTGGTACAGGAAGTCCGCGCGGTACAGGTTGTTGGCCTGGATGCCTCCCACCTTGGCCGCGGCCAGGAAGAGGTAGTCAGGCTTCTCGGCCGCGAGGAACGCGTGGACCGCGGCCTGGTCGAGCAGGTCGAGTTCGGCGTGCGTGCGCGTCAGGACGTTGGTGTAGCCCCCGGCCTCGAGCCGGCGCACGATGGCGCTGCCGACCATGCCGCGGTGGCCGGTGACGAAGATCTTCGATTGCTTTTGCATCTTGCGGGCCTACTTGCGGCCGTAGGTGTCTTCGAAACGGACGATGTCGTCCTCGCCCAGGTAGGAGCCCGACTGGACCTCGATGATCTCGAGTGGCAGCTTGCCCGGGTTCGCGAGGCGATGGGTTTCGCCGAGGGGGATGTAGGTGCTCTGGTTCTCCGTCAGCACAAGCGTCTTGTCGCCGCAGGTGACTTCGGCGGTGCCGGACACCACGATCCAGTGCTCGGCGCGGTGGTGGTGCATCTGCAGGCTCAGCGAGGCGCCCGGCTTCACCATGATGCGCTTGACCTGGAAGCGCGCACCGGCATCGATGCTGTCGTACCAGCCCCAGGGGCGGTGGACCTTGCGGTGGGCCGTGTGCTCGACGCGGCCGCCGGAGTCGAGCGCGCCGACGATCTTCTTGACGTCCTGGCTGCGGTCGCGGTGGCTGACCATCACGGCATCGGGGGTCTCGACGACCACGACGTCGTTCAGGCCGACGACGCTGACGAGCCGGCCGGAGGCGTGCACGAGGCAGTTGGCGGCGTCCTGCAGCAGCACGTCGCCGCGGGTGGCGTTGCCGCCGGCGTCCTTGTCGGCCACCTGCCAGACGCTGTCCCACGCGCCGAGGTCGTTCCAGCCGGCGGCGAGGGGCACCATGCCGATGCCGAACTCCGTGCCGGGGCAGCGTTCGAGCACGGCGTAGTCGACCGACTCGGCCGGCACGGCGGCGAACTCGGCCTTGCCGGGCCGGATGAAGCTCGCGTCGGTCGCGCGCGCCGCCCAGGCGGCGCGGCAGGCCGCGGCGATGTCGGGGCGGAAGCGTTCCAGCGCGGCCATCCACACCGAGGCCCGCATCACGAAGAGGCCCGAGTTCCAGTGGTAGCCGCCTTCGGCGAGGTACCGCTCGGCGGTGGCGAGGTCGGGTTTCTCGACGAACTGCTGCACCACGGCGTGGGCGTCGCCGACTGTGTGGCTGCGGACGTAGCCGTAGCCCGTTTCGGGGCGGGTGGGCGGCACGCCCATCAGGGCGATGAGGCCGCCGTTCGCGAGTTCGACGGCCTTGCCGAGCGCGGCCGTGAAGGCGTCGGGGTCGGTGGCGGTCTGGTCGGCCGGGGTGACGACGAGGATGGGGTCGGTGCCGCCCTCGAGCGCGGCCAGCGCGGCCAGCGAGACGGCCGGGGCGGTGTTGCGGGCGACCGGTTCGAGGATCAGGGCCTGCGGCGAGAGCTTGAGTTCACGCAACTGGTCGGTGGCGAGGAAGCGATGGTCCTCGTGCACGACGACGAGCGGGGCGCGGGTGTCGAACCCTGCGGGCCGGAGTTTCGCCACGCGTTGCACCGCTTCCTGGAAGAGGCTGCTGTCGCCTTGAAGGACCAGGAACTGCTTCGGGAAACCCGCGCGGGACAGGGGCCAGAGGCGCGTGCCGCTGCCGCCGGCCATGATCACGGGTTGGATGGACTGGGACGTCATGTGCTTGGGTGAACCGCTTGCGGGCTTCAGTGACGGAGAGCTGTGCAGGACTGATCACTGCAGGGAAGTTGGACGCCGCGGCGATTGCCTGCCTGCCCCCGGGCGCAGATCCCCGGCGGCAAGCTCTCAAGTGTAGCCGAGCGGCCCCTTCGGGATTTCCCCGAGAGGCGGTCAGTCGAAGGTGCGTGCGGCGGCCAGCGGCGGGGCGTCGCGGTCCTTGCCGGAGAGCTGCAGGTCCGCGGTGGCGGCGGGCCAGACGATGCCCACGGCGGGGTCGTCGAAACGCACCGCCCCTTCGGCTTGCGGCGCGTAGTAGTCCGTCGTCTTGTAGAGGAAGTCGGCCGTGTCGCTGAGCACGAGGAACCCGTGCGCGAAACCCGGCGGGATCCACAGCATGCGCTTGTTCTCGGCGCTCAGCTCGTAGCCCACCCACTTGCCGAAGTCCGGGCTGCTGCGGCGCAGGTCGACGGCGACGTCGAACACCGCGCCGGTCACGGCCCGCACGAGCTTGCCCTGCGCATGGGGCGGCAGCTGGTAGTGCAGGCCCCGCAGCACGCCCTTCGTCGAACGGGAATGGTTGTCCTGCACGAAGTCGACGTGCCGGCCCACGGCGGCGTCGAAGGTCTTCTGGCTGAAGCTTTCCAGGAAGAAGCCGCGCTCGTCGCCGAACACCTTGGGCTCGATCAGCAGCACCTCGGGCAGGGCGGTGGGGGTGATCTGCATCAGAAGACCTGTTCCTTGAGGAGCTTGAGCAGGTACTGCCCGTACCCGTTCTTGATCATCGGCTGGGCCAGCTGCTCGAGCTGCGCGGGGTCGATCCATCCGGAGCGGAACGCGATCTCCTCAGGACAGGCCACCTTGAGGCCCTGCCGCTTCTCGAGCGTCGCGATGAACTGACCGGCTTCCATCAGGCTGTCGTGGGTGCCGGTGTCGAGCCAGGCGTAGCCCCGGCCCATGATCTCGACGTTCAGCTGCTGCTGGGCCAGGTAGCGGGCGTTGACGTCGGTGATCTCGAGTTCGCCGCGCGCAGAGGGCTGGATGCTGGCGGCGATGTCGCAGACCTGTTCGTCGTAGAAGTAGAGGCCCGTGACGGCGTAGTTGCTCTTCGGGACCTTCGGCTTTTCCTCGATGCTGAGGGCCCGGCGGTCGCGGTCGAACTCGACCACGCCGTAGCGCTCAGGGTCGTGCACGTGGTACGCGAACACCGAGGCGCCCCGGTCGCGGCCTGTGGCCGACTCCAGCTGGCGCTGCAGGTCGTGGCCGTAGAAGATGTTGTCGCCCAGCACGAGCGCGCTCGGTCGGCCGCCGATGAAGTCCTTGCCCAGGAGAAAAGCCTGGGCGAGGCCGTCGGGGCTCGGTTGCACGCAATAGCTGAGGTTGATGCCCCACTTGCTGCCGTCGCCCAGCAGCGCCTCGAAGCGCGGGGTGTCCTGCGGGGTGCTGATGAGCAGGATGTCGCGGATGCCGGCCAGCATCAGCGTGCTGAGCGGGTAGTACACCATGGGCTTGTCGTACACCGGCAGCAGCTGCTTGCTGATGGCGAGGGTGGCCGGGTGCAGGCGGGTGCCCGACCCGCCGGCGAGGATGATGCCTTTGCGATTGCTCATGGTGCTCTTCGGTTCAGGGGGGCAGGACTTCGGCCAGGAGGCGGTCGACGCCCGATTGCCAGGAGGGCAGGGTCAGGCCGAACGTGTTGCGCAGCCGGGTGGTGTCGAGGCGCGAGTTCGCGGGCCGCCGGGCCGGCGTGGGGAACGCGCTCGTGGGCACGGGCTCGATGGCGTCGGCCGGCACGCGGATCTCCTGGCCGGCCGCGCGGGCGTGTTCGATCACGTGCCGTGCGTAGCCGTGCCAGCTGGTCTCGCCGGCGGCCACGAGGTGGTACGTGCCGGACACCTCGGGGCGCGACAGGGCGGTGCGCAGCGCGTGCGCGGTGACATCGGCGATCAGGTCGGCCCCGGTGGGCGCGCCGAACTGGTCGGCGACCACGGTCAGGCGGTCGCGTTCGCGGGCCAGGCGCAGCATGGTCTTCGCGAAGTTGCCGCCGCGTGCCGCGTACACCCAGCTCGTGCGGAAGACGAGGTGGCGGCAGCCGCTCAGGCGGATGGCGGCCTCGCCGTCGGCCTTGGTCTGGCCGTACACGCTCAGCGGGGCCACGGGCGCCGACTCGGTCCACGGCGCGGTGCCGCTGCCGTCGAAGACGTAGTCGGTGCTGTAGTGCACGAGCCAGGCGCCCAGTGCCGCGGCTTCGCGCGCGAGCACGGCCGGGGCGGTGGTGTTCACGGCGCGGGCCAGCGAGGCCTCGCTTTCGGCCTTGTCGACCGCGGTGTGGGCCGCGGCATTGACGATGGCGTCGGGCTTGACGTCGCGCACGATGGCGGCGAGCGATTCCGGGTCGGACAGGTCGGCGGCAGGCAGGGTGCGGCGGTCGAGCGCGACCACCTCGCCCAGCGGGGCCAGCGCCCGCTGCAGTTCCCAGCCGACCTGGCCGTTTTTGCCGAGCAGGAGGATCTTCATGCGCCGTATTGCTTGGACACCCAGTCGCGGTACGAGCCGCTCTGGACGTTGGCGACCCAGGCCGCGTTTTCGAGGTACCACTGCACCGTCTTGCGGATGCCGGTCTCGAAGGTCTCGGCGGGTTTCCAGCCGAGTTCGCGCTCGAGCTTGCGGGCGTCGATGGCGTAGCGGCGGTCGTGGCCCGGGCGGTCCGTGACGAAGGTGATCAGGCGCTTGTAGCTGCCGGCCGGGTCGGGGCGGAGTTCGTCGAGCAGCGCGCACACGGTGTGCACGATCTCGAGGTTGGGCTTCTCGTTCCAGCCGCCCACGTTGTAGGTTTCGCCGGGCGTGCCGCGCGCGAGCACCTCGCGGATGGCCGAGCAGTGGTCCTTCACGTAGAGCCAGTCGCGCACCTGCTGGCCGTCGCCGTACACGGGCAGCGGCTTGCCGGCCAGCGCGTTGACGATCATCAGCGGGATCAGCTTCTCGGGGAAGTGGTACGGACCGTAGTTGTTGCTGCAGTTCGTGGTGACGACCGGCATGCCGTAGGTGTGGAACCAGGCGCGCACGAGGTGGTCGCTGGCGGCCTTGCTGGCCGAGTACGGGCTGTTGGGCTCGTACGGATGGGTTTCGGTGAACGCCGGGGCCGTGGGCGACAGCGAGCCGTAGACCTCGTCGGTGCTCACGTGGTGGAAGCGGAAGGCCGCCTTCGCGTCGGCGTCGAGCGACAGCCAGTGGGCGCGGGCGGCTTCCAGCAGCGTGAAGGTGCCGTTGACGTTGGTGCGGATGAAGTCGCTCGGGCCGTGGATGCTGCGGTCGACGTGGCTTTCCGCGGCGAAGTGGACGATGGCGCGGGGGCGGTGCTCCGCGAGCAGGCGATCGATCAGGGCGCGGTCGGTGATGTCGCCCTGCACGAAGACGTGGCGCGGATTCCCCTTCAGCGAGGCCAGGCTTTCGAGGTTGCCGGCATAGGTGAGGGCGTCGAGGTTGACGACCGGCTCGTCGGAGCCGGTCACCCAGTCGAGGACGAAGTTCGCGCCGATGAAGCCGGCGCCGCCTGTGACGAGAATCATGGCTGGAAACGGAGTGCGAATCCGCCGATTCTAGGGGCCGGCATGTGCCGGTCATGCGGGTTTCGCCGGAGGGAGGATAATCCGCGGATGACCGATATAACCCAGGATCCCTCCCGCGACGATGCGGCCGCCCCGCCGCCCGCGGTGGAATTCTCCTCTCTGCCCCTGGCGCCCATGCTCCAGAAGGCCATCGCCGACTCCGGTTACACGAAGGCCACGCCCATCCAGGCCAAGGCCATTCCCCTCGTGCTGGCCGGCCGTGACGTGATGGGTGCCGCCCAGACCGGCACAGGCAAGACGGCGGCGTTTTCGCTGCCGCTGCTGCAGAAGATGCTCAAGCACGAGACGAGCAGCGTCTCCCCGGCCCGTCACCCGGTGCGCGCGCTGGTGCTCGCGCCCACGCGGGAGCTGGCCGACCAGGTCGCCAACAACATCAAGGCGTACGCCAAGCACAGCAAGCTGCGCGTGGCCGTGGTGTTCGGCGGCATCGACATGAAGCCGCAGACGCTCGAACTGAAGAAGGGCGTCGAGGTGCTGATCGCCACGCCGGGCCGGCTGCTCGACCACATCGAGGCCAAGAACTGCGTGCTGAACCAGGTCGAGTACGTGGTGCTCGACGAGGCCGACCGCATGCTCGACATCGGCTTCCTGCCCGACCTGCAGCGCATCCTGAGCTACCTGCCGAAGGCTCGCCAGACGCTGCTGTTCTCGGCCACGTTCTCGGGCGAGATCAAGAAGCTCGCCGAGAGCTACCTCCAGGACCCGGTGCTGGTCGAGGTGGCCCGCCCGAACGCCACGGCGTCCACGGTCGAGCAGCGCTTCTACAGCGTGTCCACCGACGACAAGCGCGCGGCCGTGGTCAAGGTGCTGGCCGACCGCGGCATCAAGCAGGCCATCGTCTTCGTGAACTCGAAGCTGGGCTGCGCCCGCCTCGCCCGCTCGCTCGAGCGCGATGGCCTCAAGACCAACGCACTGCACGGCGACAAGTCGCAGGATGAGCGCCTGAAGGCCCTCGAGTCGTTCAAGAAGGGCGAGACCGACGTGCTGGTCTGCACCGACGTGGCCGCCCGCGGCCTCGACATCGCCGACCTGCCGTGCGTGATCAACTTCGACGTGCCGTTCAACGCGGAAGACTACGTGCACCGCATCGGCCGCACGGGCCGGGCCGGCGCGTCGGGCCTCGCAGTGACGCTCGTCACCAGCAGCGATGCCCGCCTCGTCACCGACATCGAGAAGCTGATCAAGAAGAAGCTCGAGCTCGAGCCGCTGGAGCTCGACACGAGCCGCCCGCGCTTCGAGCCGCGTGAAGGCCGGCCTGACCGCAGCGAACGCGGCTCGCGCCGCAGCTGGGACGATGGCCCGGCGCCCGTGCGCGCCTACGCGCCGCCGAAGGCCCCGCCGCGCGACCCGTTCTTCGACAAGCCCTACGAGCCGTCCGGCGCGGCCGAGCCAGCCTGGGAGCAGAAGGCTGCTGCGGCGCCCACCGGGCGGGTGTCGCCGAACATCAAGCCCAAGCGCAAGGTGGCGGCGCTGTTCAGCGCCAAGAAGGCCGACTGACCGGTCTCGCGACCGGTCCGGTCAGTTCGCCAGCAGCGCGAACACGGCCGGCACGTCGTTCGGCACCGTCCTCGGTGCCGACTTCCACGCCGAGGCCCGCGCCGTGCGGGTCCAGCCCGACGCCAGCGTCAGCCCGCTGCTGACCGACAGCCAGGTGTCCCCCTTCAGCCCGTTCACCAGCGCGGCCAGCAGGGCCTCGTTGCGGTAGGGCGTCTCGATCATCAGCTGCGTCTGTCCGGCGCGTTTCGACAGGGCCTCCAGGTCGCGGATGCGCGCCGTGCGTTCGCCCGCGTCCACCGGCAGGTAGCCCACGAACGCGAAGCTCTGCCCGTTGAGGCCGCTCGCGCCCAGGGCCAGCAGCAGCGAGCTGGGGCCCGACAGCGGCAGCACCGCGATGCCGAGCGCATGGGCTGCCTGCACGAGCGCGGCGCCGGGGTCGGCGATGGCCGGCAGGCCCGCCTCGGAGATGAGGCCCACGTCGTGTCCGTCGAGGGCGGGCTGCAGCAGCGGCTTCAGGTCGGTACCGGCGGCGGGGGCGCGTCCGCCTTTCTGCGGGCGGGGCAGCTCCACGATCGACAGCGACTGCAGCGGCTGCGCGAGCGGCACGATGGTGTCCACCCGCTTCAGGAAGGCCCGCGTGGTCTTCGCGTTTTCGGCGACCCAGTGGGTGAGCCGGGCGGCCGTGCGCAGAGCGCCGAGGGGTAGCACGTCCTGCACGTCGCCGTCGGTGGAGACGCCGAAGTCGAGGGTGTTGGGGACGAGGATCAGGCGGCCGGGGGTCATGGATTCAGGGGGTCGAGGCCGGCTTCGCGCAGCAGCGCGCAGGTGCGGATCAGCGGCAGCCCGATCAGGGCCGTGGGGTCGTCGGACTCGATGGCCGACAGCAGCGTGATGCCCAGGGACTCGGCCTTGGCGCTGCCGGCGCAGTCGTAGGGTTGTTCGAGGTCGAGGTAGCGGCCGATGTCGGCGTCGCTCAGGTCGCGGAACCGCACCGTGACGGAGGCGAGTTCGTTCGTGTCGACCGCCTTGGCCACGCAGCGCACCGCCACGGCGGTGTGGAACTGCACCGTGCGGCCGCGCATGGCCGAGAGCTGCTCGATGGCGCGCTCGCGGGTGCCGGGTTTGCCGAGGGGCAGGCCGTCGAGGTCGGCGACCTGGTCGGAGCCGATCACGATGGCGCCGGGGAAACGCGCCGCCACCTCGGCCGCCTTGGCGCGGGCCAGGCGGCGGGCGAGGGTGGTGGGCTGTTCGCCGGGGAGGGGGGTCTCGTCGACGTCCGGGGCCTCCACGTCGAACGGGAGGCGCAACCGCTCGAGCAGTTCACGGCGGTAGCGCGACGTGGATGCGAGGATCAGGCGGTGGGGAGATTGCATCGGGGGATTGTCCCACCGCCGGTCGGGGGCGACCCCGCCGCGAGGGCGGGATCTAAAATGCGGGGCATGAAATCCCGAGAATTCGACCCGCTGCGCCTCGACGTCGCGGCCTTCGCCAAGGACAGTGGCGCCCTCGAGGGCGAGTGGCCCCTCGCCGAGCTGGAGCGCCTCGCCGAGTCCGCGCTGCCCGGCACCGTGGCCTCCGCGCCGGCCGTCACCTGGCGCCTCACCGGTGAACTGCGTGCCGCCCAGGGCGGCGAATCGCAGGTGTGGCTGCATGCCGCCGCCCACGCCACCGTGCAACTGGAATGCCAGCGCTGCCTGAAACCCATGACCGAGGCGCTGGCCGCCGAGCGGTCGTTCCAGTTCGTCCACGGCGAGGACGCCGCGGCCGACCTGGACGCCGACAGCGAGGACGACGTGTTGGCGCTCACTCGCGCGCTCGATGCGCGGGAACTGGTGGAAGACGAGCTGCTGCTCGAGCTGCCCATCGTGCCGCGGCACGACGTCTGCCCCGACCCGATCCCGGTGGTCGCCGACGACCTCCCCGAGGAAGCGGCCCCGAACCCGTTCGCCAAGCTGGCCGCCCTCAAGCGCGGCGGCCTGCCCAACTGATCAATCATTGGCATCCGGGATTCGCGCAGGTCCGATCGGGCATGCTAGAATCTCGGGCTTTCCAACACGCGCGCAGCGGATCTCCGGAGTCTTCCGGGCCGACATGGTTGCCGCGGTGTGCAACAAACCCCCTGGCTCCTGCGAAAGAGATCAGGAGACCAAAGGAGCTTTTCATGGCCGTTCAGCAAAACAAGAAGTCGCCTTCCAAGCGCGGTATGCACCGTTCGCACAACGCCCTGGTCACCCCGGGCACCGCGATCGAGCCCACCACGGGCGAGACGCACCTGCGTCACCACATCAGCCCGAACGGTTTCTACCGTGGGCGCAAGGTCCTCAAGACCAAGGCGGACGCCTGAAGGCAGTCGCCCTTGTCCGGCCGCAAGCCACGGCGCTTGCGATCGGGCAAACTGATTGATCCCCACCACTTGCCCGGCCTGCGCTGAACCGCCTTGCCGGGCTTGTGTGTTTCCGTGACGATGATTCGCCGCTCGCCTTCGCTCGCACCCCGATGACTTCGCCTGCGCTGACAGCCCTCGACACCGTCCGCCTGTCCATCGACTGCATGGGCGGCGACCACGGCCCATCCGTCACCCTCCCGGCCTGCCGCGCCTTCCTGGCCGCGCACCCCCATGCCGAACTGATCCTCGTCGGCCGCGCCGATGCGCTGGCCGAGGCCGCGTCCTGGCCGCGCTGCCGCGTCGTGCCCGCCACCGAGGTGGTCGAGATGGACGACCCGGTCGAGGTGGCGCTGCGCCGCAAGAAGGATTCCTCGCTGCGCGTGGCCCTGAGCCAGGTCAAGCCGAGTGCCGAAGGCGTGCGCGCCGCGGCCGACGTCTGCGTCTCCGCCGGCAACACCGGCGCGCTGATGGCCGTTGCCCGCTACCTGCTCAAGACGGTGGACGGCATCGACCGCCCGGCCATCGCCACGGTGATGCCCAACATCCGCGACGGGTTCACCACGGTGCTCGACCTGGGCGCCAACGTCGACTCCACGCCCGAGCACCTGCTGCAGTTCGCGGTGATGGGCAGCGCGCTCGTCTCCGCCGTCGAAGGCAAGTCCGACCCCACGGTGGGCCTGCTGAACATCGGCGAGGAGGCCATCAAGGGCAGCGAGGTCATCAAGCGTGCCGCCCAGCTGCTGCGCGCGGCCGGCGAGCGGGGCGACATCAACTTCCACGGCAATGTGGAAGGCAACGACATCTTCAAGGGCACCACCGACGTGGTCGTCTGCGACGGCTTCGTGGGCAACGTGACGCTGAAGTCCGCCGAAGGGATGGCGAGCCTGATCGTCAGCCTCATCAAGCAGGAATTCAGCCGCAACCTGTTCACGAAGGCCCTCGCCGTCATCGCGATGCCGGTGCTGAAGGCCTTCAAGGCCCGGGCCGACCACCGCCGCTACAACGGGGCCGCGCTGCTGGGCCTGCGGGGCCTCGTCTTCAAGAGCCACGGTTCGGCCGACGCCTTCTCGTTCGAGCAGGCCCTGAATCGGGCTTATGATGCGGCCCGCAATCGTTTGCTTGATCGGGTGCACGACCAGATCCACGAGACGCTCCGGAGCCAGCCCGCCGCGGCCGCTTCCTCCGAGCCTCCCGCGGACGCGGGCGACGCCCTCGCTGCATGACCTCATCTTCTTCTGCCCGCTATTCGCGCGTTTCCGGCACCGGCAGCTACCTGCCCCCGAAGCGCCTGAGCAACGCCCAGCTCGCCGAGCAACTGGCCGCCGACGGTGTCGAGACGTCCGACGAATGGATCGTCGCCCGCACCGGCATCAAGGCCCGCCACTTCGCCGAAGCCGACGTGCCCTGCAGCGACCTCGCCGTCGAAGCCGCACGCCATGCCATCGAGTCCGCCGGCATCACCGCGGCCGACATCGACCTGATCATCGTCGCCACGTCCACGCCGGACATGGTGTTCCCGTCCACCGCCTGCATCGTCCAGCGCAAGCTGGGCATCGTGGGCTGCGCCGCGTTCGACGTGCAGGCCGTGTGCTCGGGCTTCGTCTACGCGATGACGGTGGCCGATTCCATGATCCGCACGGGCGCCGCGCGCCATGCGCTCGTGATCGGCGCCGAAGTCTTCTCGCGCATCCTCGACTTCAAGGACCGCACCACCTGCGTGCTGTTCGGCGACGGCGCCGGCGCCGTGGTGCTGTCGGCGAGCGACACCCCCGGCATCCTTGCCACCGAGCTGCACGCCGACGGCCGCCACTCCGACATCCTCTGCACGCCGGGCACCGTCTCGGGCGGGCAGGTGCTGGGTGATCCGTTCCTCAAGATGGACGGCCAGGCCGTGTTCAAGCTCGCCGTGGGCGTGCTGGAAGACGTGGCCCGCTCGGTGCTGGCCAAGGCCGGCCGCGCCCAGGAAGACATCGACTGGCTGGTGCCGCACCAGGCCAACATCCGGATCATGCACGGCACGGCCAAGAAGCTGAAGCTGCCGCTCGAGAAGGTGGTGGTCACGGTCGACGAACACGGCAACACGTCGGCCGCCTCCATTCCGCTCGCCCTCGACGTGGCGGTGCGGGCCGGCACCATCAAGCCGGGCGACACCGTGATGCTCGAAGGTGTGGGTGGCGGTTTCACCTGGGGTGCGGTGCTGCTGGACCTGTAGCGTCCACTCACTGCTGAACCCGTCCCGCCGCGCGCGTGACCCAGAACACAACAGGAAGTGTTGGCATGACTCCGTTTGCATTCGTTTTTCCCGGCCAGGGCTCCCAGACCGTCGGCATGCTCGACGCGTGGGGCGACCACCCGGCCGTCCGTGACACCCTCGCCGAAGCCTCGTCGGCCCTCGGCGAGGACATCGGCGCCCTGATCGCCCAGGGCCCGAAGGAAACCCTCGACCTCACCACCAACACGCAGCCCGTCATGTTGACGGCCGCGGTGGCGAACCTGCGTGCGTGGCTCGCCGAGACCGGCCTCCAGCCCGCGGTCGTCGCCGGCCACTCGCTCGGCGAGTACTCGGCGCTGGTCGCCGCCGGCGCGCTGACGCTGGCCGACGCGCTGCCGCTCGTGCGCTTCCGCGCCCAGGCGATGCAGGAAGCCGTGCCGGTGGGCGCGGGTGGCATGGCCGCCATCCTCGGCCTCGACGCCCAGGCCGTGCGCGAGGGTTGCGCCGAGGCCGCTGCAGCCGCCGGCGAGGTGGTCGAGGCCGTGAACTTCAACGACCCCAAGCAGATCGTCATCGCCGGCACCAAGGCCGCCGTCGAGAAGGCCTGCGAGGTGCTGAAGGCCAAGGGCGCCAAGCGCGCGCTGCTGCTGTCGGTGTCCGCCCCGTTCCATTCGAGCCTGATGAAACCCGCCGCCGACCGGTTGAAGGAACGTCTGGCCGCCACCGCGATCACAACGCCCGTGATTCCCGTGATCAACAACATCGACGTGGCGGTGCAGACCGAACCGGCCGCCATCCGCGACGCCCTCTACCGCCAGGCCTTCGGCCCGGTGCGGTGGGTGGAGACGGTCCAGGCGATCCGTGCCCGTGGCATCCTCCACGTCATCGAGTGCGGTCCGGGCAAGGTGCTCGCCGGCATGGTCAAGCGCATCGAGGCGGACGCCACCGGGGCGCCGCTGTTCGATCCGGCCTCGCTGGCCGAAGCAAAGGGGATGCTGTCATGAGTGAAGTTTCGGTGGTGGGGCAGGTGGCCCTGGTCACGGGCGCGTCGCGCGGCATCGGCCGCGCCATCGCGGTCGCGCTGGCCAAGGCGGGCCTGAAGGTGATCGGCACGGCCACGACCGAAGCCGGCGCCCAGGCCATCACGCAGGGCCTCGCGGGCCACGAAGGCTCGCGCGGCATCGTGCTGAACGTCAACGACGCCGCCGGCCTCGACGCCGCGGTGGACGGCATCGTCAAGGAATTCGGCGCGCTGCACGTGCTGGTGAACAACGCCGGCATCACGCGCGACACGCTGTCCATGCGCATGAAGGACGACGACTGGGACGCGGTGCTCGACACCAACCTGAAGGCCGTCTTCCGCGCCAGCCGCGCCGCCATCAAGCCGATGATGAAGCAGCGCTACGGCCGCATCGTCAACATCACGTCCGTCGTCGGGGCCAGCGGCAACGCCGGCCAGGCGAACTACGCGGCCGCCAAGGCGGGTGTGGCCGGCATGACCCGTTCGCTCGCCCGCGAACTGGGCAGCCGCGGCATCACCGTCAACTGCGTGGCCCCCGGGTTCATCGAGACGGACATGACCAAGGAATTGTCGGAAGCGCAGACCGCCTCCCTGCTCGGGCAGATCCCCCTCGGCCGGCTCGGTTCGGCCCAGGACATCGCCCACGCGGTGGCGTTCCTCGCTTCCCCGCAGGCCGGCTACATCACCGGCAGCGAACTGCATGTCAACGGTGGCATGTACATGAATTGAACCCGGGCGCCGGAACGGCGTCCGTTTCATCCGGTTTTCAAGCCCGACCGGCACGTCCTGGGGGTGTCTCGAAGCAGACACCTCACAAGCCGTAGAATCTCGGGCTGTCCAAGCAAACCCTCCTGGAGGAGTCATGAGCGATATCGAAGCACGTGTGAAGAAAATCATTGCCGAGCAACTCGGCGTGCCTGAGGCCGATGTGTCCAACGAGAAGGCCTTCGTGGCCGATCTGGGCGCCGACTCTCTCGACACCGTGGAACTGGTGATGGCGCTGGAAGACGAGTTCGGCATCGAGATCCCCGACGAAGAAGCGGAGAAGATCACGACCGTCCAGCTCGCGATCGACTACGCGCTGAAGAACCAGAAGGCCTGAGGGCCTCGTCCTCCAATCACTGCATCAAGCGTATGACCCGTCGTCGCGTCGTCGTCACTGGCCTCGGCCTCATCAGCCCCGTGGGCAACACGGTGGCCGAAGGCTGGGCCAACATCCTGGCCGGGCGTTCCGGCATTGACTCCATCACCAAGTTCGATGCGTCGAACCTGGCCTGCCGTTTCGCGGGCGAAGTGAAGGGGTTCAATGTCGAGGACTACTTCCCGGCCAAGGAAGCCCGCCACATGGACACCTTCATCCATTACGGATTGGCGGCATCCATCCAGGCGGTGCAGGACGCGGGTCTGCCCACGGGCGACGCGCTGAGTGAGGAAGCAGCCGAGCGCATCGGCTGCATCGTGGGTTCGGGCATCGGCGGCCTGCCGATGATCGAGGAAACCCACGCCGAATTGACGGCACGCGGCCCGCGCCGCGTGTCCCCCTTCTTCGTGCCCGCCTCGATCATCAACATGATCTCCGGGCACGTCTCCATCAAGTTCGGGTTCCAGGGCCCGAACCTCGCCATCGTGACGGCGTGCACCACCGGCCTGCACTCCATCGGTGAGGCCGGCCGCCTGATCGAGTACGGCGATGCCGACGTGATGATCGCCGGTGGCGCCGAATCCACGGTGTCGCCGCTGGGCGTGGGCGGTTTCGCCGCGGCCCGGGCGCTGTCCACCCGCAACGACGATCCCAAGACGGCCTCGCGCCCGTGGGACAAGGACCGCGACGGCTTCGTGCTGGGCGAGGGCGCCGGCGTGCTGGTGCTCGAAGAGTACGAACACGCGAAGAAGCGTGGCGCCAAGATCTACGCCGAGCTCTCGGGCTTCGGCATGGGCGGCGACGCGTTCCACATGACCGCCCCGAACGTCGACGGCCCCAAGCGGTCGATGAAGGCGGCCCTGCGCAACGCCGGCATCAACGCCGACCAGGTCCAGTACCTGAACGCCCACGGCACGTCCACGCCGCTCGGCGACGTGAACGAAACGAACGCGGTGAAGCTGGCCTTCGGCGACCATGCGAAGAACATGGTGCTGAGCTCCACGAAGTCGATGACCGGGCACCTGCTCGGCGGTGCCGGTGGCATCGAATCGGTGTTCACCGTGCTGGCCCTCCATCACCAGGTGGCCCCGCCCACGATCAACATCTTCAACCAGGACCCCGAGTGCGACCTGGACTACTGCGCGAACACCGCACGGGAGATGAAGATCGAGTACGCCGTGAAGAACAACTTCGGCTTCGGCGGCACGAACGGCACCCTGGTCTTCAAGCGCGCCTGAGCGCGGCGCCGCGCGCGGCCCATGCAGGCGCCTCCGGCCGTCTCCCTCTCCGTGTCCCGCTTCGGCGTCTGGCGCGGCCTGTGCCTGATGGCGGCCGTGGCCGCCGTCGGGGCGGCCGCCGCCTGGGCGTGGGCCCGCTTTTCGATGGAACCTTTCGGATGGGCCTGGGTCATGCTGACGCTGGCCGCTGCGGCGTGGGCCTGCCGCTCGCCTGCGCCGTTCCACCTCCGCTGGGATTCGCAAGCCTGGTTCGTCGACGGCCGGCCGGGTTCGCTGACGGTCGCGCTCGACGCGGGCAGCGGCCTGCTGCTGCGTTTCCTGCCCGAGGGCGCCCGGTCCGCCCGGTGGCTGCCGGTGCAGCGCGCCGGGCACGAGTCGGCGTGGCATGCGCTGCGCTGCTCGCTCCATTCCGCCCGTCCGTCCGCCCCGCGGCCGGCCGCTGACTTCTGATCGCGCCTGTATGAGCACCCCTGACGCAGACGCCCCCCTCATCGAGCGAGTCAAGCGCGGCGACGTGAAGGCGTTCGAGATGCTGGTCGTGAAGTACCAGCGCCGCATCGAGCGCCTGATCGGCCGCATGGTGCGCGACGTCGACCTGGTGCCGGACATCGCCCAGGAGACCTTCATCCGCGCCTACCGGGCCATTCCGCAGTTCCGCGGCGACAGCCAGTTCTACACCTGGCTCTACCGCATCGCGGTGAACACCGCGAAAAAGGCCCTCGTGGGACTCAAGCGGGATCCGATCGTGACGGAATCCGCGCGCGCATCCCGGGAAGACGACGATGAAACTTCCCGCGTGGAGAATGAACTAACCGACGGCGAGACGCCCGAAGCAGTCATGGCCAGCAAGGAGATCGCCGCCGCGGTGAACGCGGCGATCGAGGCGCTGTCCGACGACCTCCGGCAGGCGATCACGCTCCGCGAGATCGAGGGCCTGAGCTACGAAGAGATCGCTGAACTGATGGATTGCCCGATCGGCACCGTCCGTTCGCGCATCTTCCGGGCGCGGGAGGCCATCGCGCAGCGGCTGCGGCCGCTGCTCGACACGCGGGAAGGGGAGCGCTGGTGACGGCGCCCTCCGGGGCCCTCGAGGGCTCGAAAGATGAAGGGGGCCGCCTCCGGGTGGCCGCTGGGTGTGGTTTGATGGTTGGAGATGGTGATGTCGCAACGCTCTGAAGGCAATCTGCCGCCGATGGACGATCTGTCGGCGCTCATGGATGGAGAACTCGGTGCCTCCGAGGTGGCTCGCGCGTGCGCGCGCTGGCGCGACGATTCCGACGCCCGAGAGACGTGGCACACGTACCAGCTGATCGGCGACGTGCTGCGCTCCGACGACCTGGCCGCACCGGCGGCCCGCGACCTCGACTTCCTGGCCGCGCTGCGCACGAAGCTGGCCGAGGAGCCCGTGGTGCTGGCACCCCAGCCTGCCGCCGAGGTGGCCGAACCCCATCCGCTGCCGGCGGTGGCGAACGCCCAGGCCGGCGGCCACGCCGTCTGGCGCAACTGGCGCACGCCCGCGGCGGTGATGGCGGGCTTCGCCGTGGTGGCGAGTGTGCTCGTCGTCACGCGGCTGCCCGGTGGCGCCGATGCCGGCGGCACCGTGATGGCCGGTGTCCGCTCCACCCCGTCGTCCATCACGCTGGCCGCGTCGCCTGGCGCGAGCAACGTGCCGGGCTTCGACCTCCCATCCGACAGCCCGCAGATCGTGCTCGACGGCAAGCTGATCCGGGACGCCCGCCTCGACGAGTACCTCGCCGCCCACAAGAAGTTCGGTGGCAGCTCCGGTCCCGGCGCGCCGTCGGGTTTCCTGCGCAATGCAGCTGCCATCTCCAACAACACCGCGACGGCGGGCCGCTGATTCATGCTGACGCCTTCCGCGCGGTTCCGACTGTCCTGGCTGACCCTGTTCTGGGTGGCGGCGCTCCCCGCCCACCTCGTGCACGCGCAGAGCGCGCTCAACAGCGGCGATGCGCTCGTGGAAAAGCGCGAGGCCAAGGCCTGGCTGTACCGCATCCAGGAAGCCGCGAACAAGCGGAGCTACCAGGGCACCGTGATCGTCAGCAGCGGCGGCGCCGTCGCCAGTTCGCGCATCACCCATTACTGCGAAGGGCGCGACCAGTTCGAGCGCATCGATGCCCTCGACGGCCAGGCCCGCCACATCGTGCGCCACAACGAGCAGGTGCACACCGTGTGGCCCCAGCGCCGCATCGCGATGGTCGAGCAGCGCGACCAGCTCAGCTCCTTCCCCGGCCTGCTGCAGGCCGGCGGTGACCGTGTGGCCGAGTACTACGACCTGCGCGCCGTCGGGCAGGAGCGGGTCGCGGGTCGCGAGGCGAACGTGCTCTCGCTGCGCCCGAAGGATGGCCACCGGTACGGCTACCGACTGTGGTCCGACGCGGCCACGGGCCTGCTGCTGCGCACCGAGGTGCTCGGCGAGCGGGGTGGCGTGCTCGAGTCCTCCGCGTTCTCCGACGTGGCCATCGGCGTGCACCCGTCCGTCGACGCGATGATGCAGCCCATCCGCAAGCTCGACGGCTACAAGGTGCTGCAGCCCAGCGCGGCGCCCACCACCCTCGAGGCCGAGGGATGGCACCTCGAGACGAAGGTGCCGGGCTTCCGCCTCGTCAGCTGCGTGAAGCGGCCCGTGGACGGGCCGTTGCGGGCGCAGTCGCCGGCCGCGGGACACGAGCCCCAGCTCGTGCAGGCCGTCTTCACCGACGGGCTGACCTCCGTGTCGATCTTCATCGAACCGTACAACCCCGAGCGCCATCCGCGCCCCATGAACACCGCCATCGGCGCCACCCAGACCCTGATGCACCGCCAGTCCGACTGGTGGGTCACGCTGATGGGCGACGTGCCGGCCCCGACGCTGCGCCTGTTCTCCGAAGCCCTCGAGCGCCGCAAGTAAGCCGCCGGTCGCGGGCGGTCGCGGGAATTCGGGCAACATCGCGGCGGAATGGCAAGGGCGAGGGGCGGGTGACCGCCCGGCCGTGTCCGTTCGTTCCGTTGTTTCGTTTTCATGAGCCACGAGGATTCATCCATGCCATCCAGCCCCTTCCCCGGTTCGGTGTCGACCGGCCTCGCCTCGATGCGCCGCGGCCTCCTGCTGCTGGCCAGCGGGGCCGTGCTCGGCCTGTCGGCCCTGGTGCTGCCGTCCGGCGCCCAGGCGCAGGCGCGCGAGCTGCCCGATTTCGCGGACCTGGTCGACAAGGTCGGCCCGGCCGTCGTGAACATCCGCACCACCGAACGCAGCGCCGACGGCGCGCGCCTGCCGTTCCGCCGCCGCGCGCCGTCGCTGCAGCAGAGCGACGAGGTGCCCCGTGGCGAAGGCTCCGGCTTCATCCTGAGCGCCGACGGCTACGTGATGACCAACGCGCACGTGATCGCCGGTGCGTCGGAGGTCTACGTGACCATGACCGACAAGCGCGAGTTCAAGGCCAAGATCGTGGGTTCCGACGAGCGCACCGACGTCGCGCTCGTGAAGATCGACGCCACCGGCCTGCCGGTGCTGCGCATCGGCGACGTGAGCCGCCTGCGGGTGGGCGAGTGGGTGGTGGCCATCGGCTCGCCGTTCGGCTTCGACAACACCGTGACCGCCGGCATCGTCAGCGCCAAGTCGCGCGAGACCGGCTCCGAGGTCGCGCTGATCCAGACCGACGTGGCCGTGAACCCCGGCAACTCGGGCGGCCCGCTGATCAACATCCGCGGTGAAGCCGTGGGCGTGAACTCGCAGATCTACAGCCCCGTGGGCAGCTACGTCGGCATTTCGTTCGCCATCCCGATCGACGAGGCCATGCGCATCGCCGACCAGCTGAAGGCGGGCGGCCGCGTGGTGCGGGGCTACCTGGGCATCCTCCCCACCGAGGTGCCCCGCGAGGCCGCCGAGGAGTACGGCCTGAGCAAGACCAAGAACCGCGGCGCATTCGTGAGCCAGGTGGTCAAGGGCGGCCCGGCCGAGAAGGCGGGGCTGCGCCTGGGTGACATCGTGCTCGCGCTCAACGGCAAGCCCATCGACGGCCCGGTCGAGCTGCGCCGCGCGCTCGGCGTCATCAAGCCGGGCACGCCCATCGTGCTGCAGATCAACCGCCGCGGAAAGCCGCTCGAGATCAAGGCGACGCTGGCCGAGATGCCCGCGCAGCAGGCCGCCGCACCCACCGAACGTGCCGAGCCGCCGGAGTCGAAGGGCTCGCAGGCCGCGCGTGCGTGGGGCCTCGTGGTCTCGGGCCTGAGCGACACCGAGCGGCAGTCCGCGCGTGTGTCGGGTGGCGTGAAGGTGGTGTCGGTCAGCGGAGGCGCCGAGGCCGTGGGTGTGCGCGCGGGTGACGTGATCCTCGCGGTCGGCGACACCGAACTCGGCGACCTGAAGCAGTTCGAGGCCGTGGTCGGGAAGTCGGACAAGGCCAAGCCGCTGTCGGTGACCCTGTTGCGCAACGAGTGGGCGCAGTACGTGCGCATCCCGCCCTCGAAGTGACACCGGCATGTCGTGGCGCATGCCCTCCGAACGCGTGAGGGCATGCACCCGACTGCTTTACCCGGATTTGCCACGAGACGAAATGGGGTCAGGGTCGTCACAAAAAAAAGTCGGCGGGCCATCGACCGTCGATTCCCGCATCATGAAAGTTTGCGGTGACTAACCCGAACTGAGTGGCCCAGAATTCAGCCGCCAATCCGATACAATTGAAGCGCCCGGCCAGGCATTTACTGCTGGCCGATGCAAGGAGTCGCAGACCCGTCAACTATCCCCAGGCTACCCACAAGCAATTGTGGATAAACTGTGGACGGATTTTGCTGTTGGTGACTTGCAACGACGCACAATCAAGCAATGGCGCGGTTTTCAGCGGGGTGCTTTTGGCTACAATGAAACCCCAACAAGCAGTTGCCATACGTTTTGTTGGAAGGCGCGTCAAAGCTTCGACGTGCCTTTTTTTTGTTCAACGCACGGGCATCTGCCCTCTCTTCGCACCGTGATCGCGTGCCTTCGCGCAGCTCTCCGCTGATGCGACATCACCCGCCTCGAACCGGTCGCCGCTCCTCATGGATCACATCCGAAATTTCTCCATCATTGCCCACATCGACCACGGCAAGTCGACGCTGGCCGACCGCCTCATCCACCGCTGCGGGGGGCTGAGCGATCGCGAGATGGAAGCGCAGGTCCTCGACTCGATGGACATCGAGCGCGAACGCGGCATCACCATCAAGGCACAGACGGCCGCACTCGAATACGTGGCGCGCGACGGCAAGACCTACCAGCTCAACCTGATCGACACCCCCGGGCACGTCGACTTCTCGTACGAAGTGAGCCGCTCGCTGTCGGCCTGCGAGGGCGCGCTGCTGGTGGTCGATGCCAGCCAGGGTGTCGAGGCGCAGACGGTGGCGAACTGCTACACGGCGCTCGACCTCGGCGTCGAAGTCATCCCCGTGCTCAACAAGATGGACCTGCCGCAGGCCGATCCCGAGCGCGCGAAGGAAGAGATCGAGGACGTGATCGGCATCGACGCCGAGAACGCCATCCCGTGCAGCGCCAAGACGGGCATGGGCATCGACGACATCCTCGAAGCCGTGATCACCCGCATGCCGCCGCCGAAGGGTGTGCCCGACGCGCCGCTGCGCGCCATGATCATCGACTCCTGGTTCGACAACTACGTCGGCGTCGTGATGCTGGTGCGTGTGGTCGATGGCCAGCTCAAGCGCGGTGAACGCTTCAAGATGATGGCGTCCGGCGCGGCGTACGCGGCCGAGCAGCTGGGGGTGTTCACGCCGAAGTCCGTCTCGCGCGACGCGCTCAAGGCGGGCGAGGTGGGTTTCGTGATCGCCGGCATCAAGGAACTGCAGGCGGCCAAGGTGGGCGACACGCTCACGATGGAAAAGAAGCTGCCGAACAACCTGGGCCCCGCGGCCGAGGCGCTGCCGGGCTTCAAGGAGATCCAGCCGCAGGTCTTCGCCGGCCTGTACCCGACGGAAGCCAGCGAGTACGACCAGCTGCGCGACGCGCTCGAGAAGCTCAAGCTCAACGACTCGTCGCTGCGCTACGAGCCCGAGGTGTCGCAGGCGCTCGGCTTCGGCTTCCGCTGCGGCTTCCTCGGCCTGCTGCACATGGAGATCGTCCAGGAGCGCCTGGAGCGCGAGTTCGACCAGGACCTGATCACCACCGCCCCGTCCGTCGTCTACGAGGTCGAGCTGGGCAACAAGGAAGTGATCCAGGTCGAGAACCCGTCGAAGATGCCGGACCTGGGCCGCATCGCCGAGATCCGCGAGCCCATCGTCACGGTGCACCTGTACATGCCCCAGGACTACGTGGGCCCGGTCATGACGCTCGCGAACCAGAAGCGCGGCGTGCAGATGAACATGGCGTACCACGGCCGCCAGGTGATGCTCACCTACGAGATGCCGCTCGCCGAGATCGTGCTCGACTTCTTCGACAAGCTGAAAAGCGTGTCGCGGGGCTACGCGTCCATGGACTACGAGTTCAAGGAATACCGTGCCGCCGACGTCGTCAAGGTCGACATCATGCTGAACGGCGACCGGGTCGACGCCCTGTCGATCATCGTGCACCGCAGCCAGAGCCAGTTCCGCTCGCGGGCCGTCGTCGCCAAGATGCGCGAACTGATCTCTCGCCAGCAGTTCGACGTCGCCATCCAGGCGGCCATCGGGGCCAACATCATCGCCCGTGAGACAATCAAGGCCCTGAGAAAGAACGTGATTGCGAAGTGCTACGGGGGCGACATCACCCGCAAGCGCAAGCTCCTCGAAAAACAAAAGGCCGGCAAGAAACGCATGAAGCAGATCGGCTCCGTCGAGGTGCCGCAGGAAGCGTTCCTGGCCATCCTCCAAGTGGAAGATTGATGGGTGCTCTGACTGGTGTTCTGTATGGCTGCCTTGTGGTGTTCCTGGGGGGCTGGTACCTCGGGAAGTGGCCCGGCAACTTCTCCTTCCTCCTGTTCATCCTGACGGTCGTCACGCTGGTGTACTGGCTGGCCGAACGCTTCCGTTTCGCGCCCGCCCGCCTGGCCGCGGCGCGGAACCTCGAGGCCCAGGACGCGGCGCGCCGGCAGCAGCTGGCCGACAAGGGCATCGCGAAGGTCGACGGCGACATCTCGTCGGCCCGCGAGGCGCTGCTCGCCCAGCCCTGGTGGCTCGACTGGACCGCCGGGCTGTTCCCGGTGATCCTGGTGGTGTTCCTGCTGCGCTCGTTCCTGTTCGAGCCCTTCAAGATCCCGTCGGCGTCCATGGTGCCCACGCTGCTGATCGGCGACCTCATCCTCGTCAACAAGTACCACTACGGCATCCGGCTGCCGGTGATCAACAAGAAGATCATCCCGCTGAACGAGCCGCAGCGCGGTGACGTGATGGTGTTCCGCTACCCGGCCAACCCCACCATCGACTACATCAAGCGCGTGGTGGGTGTGCCCGGTGACGAGGTGGCGTACCTGAACCAGAAGCTGTACCTGAACGGCAAGCCCGTGCCCACCCAGACGCTGCCCGAGTTCTACGACGAGGACGGAACGCAGGCGGGCGACGGCATGCGCTACCGGGCGCAGTTCTCCGAGAAGCTCGGCCAGAAGGACCACCGCATCCTCGTCGACCCGAAGCGCCCCAGTTACGTCGTGCCACATGCCACTTTCCCTTACAAGGAAAACTGCCGCTACAGTGCCGAGGGAATCACCTGCAAGGTGCCGGCGGGACATTACTTCATGATGGGGGACAACCGCGACTACTCCGAGGACTCGCGGTTCTGGGGCTTCGTGCCCGACGAGAACATCGTCGGCAAGGCCTTCTTCATCTGGATGAACTTCGGCAACTTCAAGCGCTTTGGTTCTTTCAACTGAGTTCAATCCACAGACTTTGCGTTCGTCAGCATCACCCAAGGAGCCACCGACCATGACCCTCCCGTTTCGTTCGCCCCGCGGTCAACGCGGTGTGACCTTGTTCGGGCTGATGTTCTGGGCCATCCTGATCGGCATCATCACGCTGGTCGCACTGAAGGTGTTGCCCACGGTCAACGAATACCTGACGATCCAGCGCACCGTCGAAAAGATCGCCTCGTCGAGCCCGTCGACCGTGCCGGAGGTCCGCGCGGCGTTCGAGCGGCAGAAGGAGATCGAGTACTCGATCCAGTCCATCAACGGGAACGACCTCGCGGTCACCAAGGTCAACGACAAGCTCGTGATCTCGTTCGCCTACGACAAGGAGATCGAGTTGATGGGCCCGGTATACCTGTTGCTGAAATACGAAGGCAAGTCGAAGTAAGCTGTCGGCTGAATCGCGACTTTTTCGACCTGTGGACCACCGCCTCGCCGCCCTCCAACAACGTCTGGGACACACGTTCGCCCGGCCGGAGTTGCTGAGCCGTGCCATCACGCACCGTAGCTTCGGCGCCGACCACAACGAGCGCCTCGAGTTCCTGGGCGATGCGGTGCTCAGCCTGGCCATCAGCGGCCTGCTGTACGAGCGGTTCAGCGGTTCCGACGAAGGCGATCTGACCCGGGTGCGGGCCCACCTCGTCCGCGAGGACAGCCTGCACCGCGTGGCCCTCGTGATCGGCCTGCCCGACGTGCTGCGCCTGAGCGACGGCGAAGCCCGCGGCGGCGGCGCCCAGCGCCCCTCGATCCTCGCCGACGCGCTGGAAGCCATCATCGGCGCCACCTTCGTCGACGGCGGCTTCGATGCCGCCCGCAACCTCGTCAAGCTGCTGTTCGGCGAGGTGATCGCCACCACCGAGATCGACGGCTGGGCGAAGGACGCGAAGACCGAACTCCAGGAGTGGCTGCAGGCCCGGCGCCTGCCGGTCCCCACCTACCGCATCCTGGGCACCCGTGGCCAGGCCCATGCCCAGACCTTCGAGGTCGAATGCGCCGTCCCGGCGCTCGGCCTCACCGAAACCGGCGAAGGCCGGTCCCGCCGAAACGCCGAACAGGAAGCCGCCAACCGCATGTTGCGCGCCCTGAAGGCGAGCGACAAACCCGGCAGCGCCTTGCGCTCCTGAGCATGAACCACCCCGAGCAAGACCCCGATGTGCCCGAGCAGAACGCCGAGGCGCAGGATTCCGAACCGCTGTCGTCCGACCACGACGATGAAGGCGAAGGCGAGGGCGGCGACACCCGCTGCGGCCTCGTCGCCATCGTCGGCCGGCCAAACGTCGGCAAGTCCACGCTGCTGAACGCCCTGGTCGGCCAGAAGGTCAGCATCACCTCCGACAAGGCGCAGACCACGCGCCACCGCATCACCGGCATCCGCACGGTCGACGACACCCAGTTCGTCTTCGTCGACACCCCCGGCTTCCAGACCAAACACACGGCCGCGCTCAACCGCAACCTGAACCGCACGGTCACCGGGGTGCTGAACGACGTCGACGTGGTGCTGTTCCTGGTCGAAGCCGGCCGCTTCGGCCTGGACGACGCCAAGGTGCTCGCACTGATGCCGAAGGACCGCCCGGTGTTCCTGATCGCCAACAAGCTCGACGCCGTGCAGCGCCGCGCCGACCTGATGCCGTGGCTCAAGGGCATGCAGGACCGCCACGCGTTCGCCGAGTTCGTGCCCCTGTCGGCCAAGAAAGCGGCCGACGTCGAGCGCCTGCTGGGCATCGTGAAGCCCTACCTGCCGCAGCAGCCCTGGTTCTACGAGGAAGACGCGCTCACCGACCGCACCGACCGGTTCCTCGCGAGCGAACTCATCCGCGAGAAGCTCTTCCGCCTGACCGGCGACGAACTGCCCTACACCTCCACCGTCGTGATCGACAAGTTCGAGGAAGAGGGCAACCTGCGGCGCATCGCCGCCACCATCATCGTCGAGCGCGATGCGCACAAGGGCATGGTGATCGGCCACGATGGCGAACGCCTCAAGCGCATCGGCTCCGAGACGCGCCAGGAGCTCGAGCGCCTGATGGACTGCAAGGTCTTCCTGGAGCTGTGGGTCAAGGTCCGTTCGGGCTGGGCCGACAACGAGGAACACCTCCGCAGCTACGGCTACGAATGAGTCGTCACTGAGCGTGGCCGCCCCTCGCCCGGTGCGCCAGGCGCGCGCCCCCTCCGTCCTCGCCGCCTACGTGCTCCACCGCTACGACTGGAGCGAGTCGAGCCTCGTGCTCGACGTCTTCACGCGCGAGTCGGGGCGCCTGCCCGTGATTGCCAAGGGCGCCAAGCGGCCGTATTCGCAGCTGCGCCCGGTGCTGCTGCCGTTCCAGCGGATCTTCGTCACGCTCGGCAAGCCGCCGAAGGCGGGCGAGGCCGGCGACGCGGTGGAGGCGGGCGGCGAGGTGCGCCTGCTGCGCGGCGCCGAATGGGCCGGCGGGTCGGCCATGCTGACCGGCGCGGCGCTCTTCAGCGGCTTCTACCTGAACGAGCTGCTGATGAAGCTGCTCGCCCGTCAGGACCCCCATCCCGAACTGTTCGACGCCTACGCGGCCACGCTGCCGTCGCTCGCATCGGCCGACGACGCCGTGGCGCAGGCCGCGCTGCGGGCGTTCGAGCTGACCCTGCTGCTGCGCCTGGGGCTGCTGCCCGACCTGACGGTGGTCACCGCCACGCAGCAGTCCGTGGCGCTGGATGGCGGCTACGCGCTGCTGCCCGAGGTGGGCCTGGTGTCGGCCCGGTCGTCCGACACACCGATCAGCGGCACCGACCTCGTGGGCGTGCAGGCGGCGCTGGAGCACGGCAGCATCCCCGCGCTCCAGCAGGCCTGCGGCAGGGTCTTGCCCGCGCTGCGTTCGCAACTCCGGGCCCTGCTTCACTATCATCTCGGCTCGAACGTGCTGCGCACGCGGCAGGTGATGATCGGTGTGCAATCCCTCGGCTGAAACCCTCCAACCATGAATCCCTTGACGTCCCGCGGCTCCGGTTCCCATTCGCAACGCGCCGGCACCGCGCTGTCGGTCAACGTCAACAAGGTGGCCCTGCTGCGCAACACGCGCTCGCTCGGCATCCCGAGCGTCGTGCGCGCGGCCACGCTGTGCCTCGAGGCCGGGGCCGACGGCATCACCGTGCACCCGCGGCCCGACGAGCGCCACATCCGCGCGCACGACGTCTTCGACCTCGCCGAGCTGCTGAAGGCCTGGCCCGGCGCGGAGTTCAACATCGAGGGCAACCCGTTCCACAACCTCGTGGACCTGGCCCGCGAGGTGGTCGCGCGCGGCCTGCCGCTGCACCAGTGCACCTTCGTGCCCGACAGCGTCGAGCAGTCCACGTCCGACCACGGCTGGCGCTTCCCCGAGGACGCCGCGCGCCTGGCCCCGCTGATCGCCGAGGTGAAAGCGCTGGGCGTGCGCGTGAGCCTGTTCATGGACCCGACGCCCGAGGCCATGCCCGCCGTGCGTGCGGTGGGCGCCGACCGCGTCGAGCTCTACACCGAGACCTATGCCCGCGCCCATGCGGAAGGCCGCCTGGCCCAGGTGACGCCCGCGTTCGCGGACACCGCCCGCGCGGCGCTGCGCGAAGGCCTGGGCGTGAACGCCGGCCACGACCTCAACCTCGACAACCTGACGGACTTCCTGAAGGCCGTGCCGGGCGTGCAGGAGGTGTCGATCGGCCACGCGCTGGTGGGCGACGCACTCGAGTTCGGCATGGCCGAGACCGTGCGCCGCTACCTGCAGTGCACGCGCGAGGGCAACACATGATCTACGGCATCGGCACCGACCTCTGCGACATCCGGCGCATCGCCGCATCGATGGCCCGCCGCGGCGACCGCTTCGCCGAGAAGGTGCTGGGCCCCAACGAGATCCTCGTGTTCCGCGCGCGCCGCGCGCGGGTCGAGGCCCGGGGCCTGAGCTACCTCGCCACCCGCTTCTCGGCCAAGGAGGCCTTCTCGAAGGCCATCGGCCTCGGCATGCACATGCCGATGACCTGGCGCGCGTGCGAGATCCTCAACGCGCCCAGCGGCAAGCCCGAGATCCGGCTGCACGGCGCACTCGCCGACTGGTTCGTCGAACGGGGCCTGAAGGCCCACGTCACGGTGACCGACGAACAAGACTACGCTTCCAGCTTCGTCGTGGTGGAAGCCCTCGACCCCTCCAAGGAACTCCGTCCATGACCCCGCACGCCCCCGTCGTCCTCGACATCGCCGGCACCACGCTCAACGCCGACGACCGCCGCCGCCTTGCACACCCGCTCACCGGCGGCCTGATCCTCTTCGCGCGCAACTGGACGGACCGCCGCCAGCTCGTCGAGCTGACGCACGAGATCAAGTCGGTCCGGCCCGACGTGCTGATCTGCGTGGACCACGAAGGGGGCCGCGTGCAGCGCTTCCGCACCGACGGGTTCACCCACCTGCCGCCCATGCGCGTGCTGGGCGAACTGTGGCACACCGACGGCAACGGTGGCCCGGGCTCGGGCGCGCTGACCGCCACCGACGCCGCCACGGCCGCCGGCTACGTGCTGGGCGCTGAATTGCGTGCCTGCGGCGTGGACCTGAGCTTCACGCCGGTGCTCGACCTCGACCACGGCGCGTCCGGTGTCATCGGCGACCGCGCCTTCCACCGCGACCCGCGCGTGGCCACGGTGCTCGCCAAGAGCCTGATGCACGGCCTGCTGCTGTCGGGCATGGCCAACTGCGGCAAACACTTCCCCGGCCACGGCTTCGTGAAGGCCGACAGCCACACCGAGGTGCCCGTCGACAAGCGCTCGCTGAAGGCCATCCTGGCCGACGACGCGCGGCCGTACGAATGGCTCAGCACGAGCCTCACGAGCGTCATGCCCGCCCACGTGATCTACCCGAAGGTGGACGAACGTCCGGCAGGATTTTCCGATCGTTGGCTGAAAGACATCCTTCGTTTGCAGCTCGGGTTCACCGGCGCGGTTTTCAGTGATGACCTCAGCATGGAGGGTGCGCGCCGCATCGACGGCACGCTCGTGTCGTACGCGGACGCCGCCAAGGTCGCGCTGAACGCCGGCTGCGACCTCGTGCTGCTGTGCAACCAGTCCACGGGCGACGGCCGCCCGGTGGACGACCTGCTCGACGGCTTGGCGGAGTCGCTCACGCAGGGCGGCTGGACGCCCGACCCCGACAGCGAGGCCCGTCGCGTGGCGCTGCTGCCGCAGGCCGCGCCGCTGACGTGGGACGCGCTGATGCACCACCCGGCTTACCAGCGCGCGCTCGAACGACTGCCCTGAACGGCTCGTGACCCCCCGGTTCGCGGGGATGGATTGATCCTTGCGTGAAGGCCGCGGTGCGCGCCCGTGTCGATGACCCGGAGTGCGCCTGCAGCAACCTTCCGGAAGTACCCATCGTGATCACTGTCCGCCCGGCCGTTCCCGCCAACCCCTTCCGGCACCATGATCCGGCGGACAGCGTGACCATCCGGGGGCGGCGCATCGCACTCGGGGATCTGGTCGACCCCAAGGTCTTCGACCCGGACCACGTGGCGCGGCTGCAGGCCACGGTTGCTGCCGCCACGCCGTTTCCACACCTGGTGGACGACGGGTGGTTCAACCCGGACCTCCTCGAACTGGCGAGCGAGGAGTTCGCCACGCTCGGGGCGCCCGAATGGACCGAGTGGGCGAGTCGGCACCAGCAGATCTTCCGTTCACCGCCGAAGCAGGCGTTGGGGCCTGCATCGACGCTGTACTTCCAGTTGGTCAACGCCGGCTGGTTCGTCGACTTCCTCTCGGCCGTGATGGGGGTGCCTCACCTGATCGCCGATGCCCACCTGCACGGCGGCGGGCTGCACGAGTCGCGCACGGGCGGTCGTTTCGGCATCCACCGTGACTTCGATCGCCACCTGCACAACGGACTGCAGAACGAGCTGTCGATGATGACCTACCTCAACAAGGACTGGGACCCGGCCTGGGGTGGCGCGCTGGAACTCTGGGACAAGGCGCAGAAGCGCAGCCTGCGCACCATCGCGCCGGAGTTCAACCGAACCGTGGTGCTGTGCCACGGCCCGGCGAGCTTCCACGGCCACCCGCACCCGCTGGCCACGCCCGAGGGCACGACCCGCCGCTCGCTGTCCTCGTACTACTACAGCAACCGCATGCCACCGGATGCGGCCGCCCAGCCACCCCGCTCGACGCAGTTCCTCATCTGGAAACCCGGGGAGCGGCTGCGCGAGGTGGCCCGCAACGTGGCGCCGCCGTTCGTGTGGAATGCGCTGAAGCGCACGTTCAAGCGCTGAAGTGCTGAGACGGTGAGGTCACCGCGGTCCTGAAACGACAACGGCGCGCCGAAGCGCGCCGTTGCGGATCCGTTCAGGCGATCAGTTCGTCTCGAACGGCAGGCGAACCTGCGACAGGTCCTTGCGCGTCTCGACGAGCACCAGCGGGCCTTCGTCGAGCAGCACCACCGGCTTGATCTCGCGCGGCACGTGCACCGGCTTCGGCTCGTTCGCGATGGCGATCTGCGCGGCGCGGATCTTCTCGGCGTCCGAGTTCACCCACTGCAGGCCATGCTGTTCGGCCACGGCCTGCAGCTCGCTGATGGGCAGCTGGTACGCGGCGGAAGCCGGAGCCGGAGCGGCAGCAGCCACCACCGGGGCAGCGACCGGCGCGGGGGCCGGGGCTTGCACCGGGGCGGGCGCAGGCGCCGCGACTTCGGCCACCGGAGCGGCTTCGGCGACGACGGGTTCCACCACGGCAGGTGCCGGAGCCTCGACCGGCGCGGCGGCGACGACCGGGGCGGCCGGAGCAGCTTCCGCGGGTTCGACGGCACGGGTCAGGTCGGCAGCGACGTCACCGGTGGCTTCCAGCAAGGCTTGCTGGCCATCGGCGCCGGCGTCCTCGCGGCGCTGGCGGTCACGGCCACGGCCGCGGTTGCGGCGACGGCCTTCGCGTTCCTGCGGCTCGCCCGTGGGGTTGCCTTCGGCGTCGACCGGTGCGGCATCCACGGCATCGGTGGGGGCCAGTTCGGCATCGCTGCCCGCAGCCACGGGCACGAGGCCGGCGACGGCGGTGGTGCTGTCCACCACGGCCTCTTCGCCACCTTCGGCGGCGCGGGTCTCGTCGCGGTCGCGGCCACCACGGCCACGGCGGTTGCGGCGGCGGCCGGTGCGTTCACCGGTCTCGGCACCGGCTTCCGGCGAGTCGCCACCCGGCACGGTGTCCACGAACGCGCGGGCCTGCACGGCCTCGTCGGTGGCGCCTTCGGTCACGGCATTGGGACGGGCTTCGCGTTCCGGGCGGTTGCGGCGGCCTTCACCACGTTCACCACGCTCGCCGCGTTCTCCCCGCTCGCCACGTTCGGCACGGGCTTCGTCGCGGCCGCCCTGGGCGCCTTCGGCACGGGCTTCCTGGCCACGGCCACGTTCGCCACGCTCACCGCGTTCGCCACGCTCGCGCGGCGGACGGGCGGTCTCGGCACCGGCTTCCACCGGCGTCTCGCTGCGTTCGCCACGGCGGCCACGGCCTTCGCCCCGGTCACCACGCTCGCCGCGTTCCGCGCGGTCGCCACGGCCTTCGCCGCGCTCGCCACGTTCACCGCGGGCGCCGCGCTCACCGCGTTCGCCACGTTCACCGTCGCGCTTGCCGCCGTCGCGGCCGCCACGGCCGTTGCGCTCGCCACGGCCCTTGCGGTCGCCGCGGTTTTCCTTCGTTTCGGTCGCCGGCGCCTCGACGGGCGCGGCCACCACGGGGGCGGGCGTTTCACCGCCGCCGAAGAGCTTCTTCAGGAAGCCGAAGAAGCCGCCGGATGCAGCCGGCGCGGCCACCGGGGCAGGCGCCGGTGCGGCCACCGGGGCCGGGGCCGGGGCGGGTTCGGGCTTCGGCTCGGCCACGGGGGCCGGCGTGTCGGGCAGGATGCCCTTGATCACGGGTTCCTGCTTGGCCTTGAACTTCTCGCGGCGGGTGATGCCGACTTCGTCGTCCGGCTCCTCGATCATCGAGTAGCTGACCTGCAGGTTCTCGAGGCGCGGGTCGTCGTGACGCAGGCGCTCGAGGCGGTAGTTCGGGGTGTCGAGGTGCTTGTTCGGCACGAGCAGCACGGTGATGCGCTGCTTCAGCTCGATCTTGGCGATCTCGGTGCGCTTCTCGTTCAGCAGGAACGAGGTCACTTCCACCGGCACCTGCACGTGCACGGCGGCGGTGTTTTCCTTCATCGACTCTTCCTGCACCATGCGCAGGATCTGCAGCGCGCTGGATTCGGTGTCGCGGATGTGGCCGGTGCCGTTGCAGCGCGGGCAGGTGATGTGGCTGCCTTCGGAGAGGGCGGGGCGCAGGCGCTGGCGGCTCAGTTCGAGCAGGCCGAACTTGCTGATGGAGCTGAACTGCACGCGGGCGCGGTCCTGGCGAAGGGCGTCGCGCAGGCGGTTCTCGACGTCGCGGCGGTTCTTCGACTCTTCCATGTCGATGAAGTCGACGACGATCAGGCCGCCCAGGTCGCGCAGGCGCATCTGGCGGGCGATTTCATCGGCGGCTTCGAGGTTCGTGCGGGTGGCCGTTTCCTCGATGTCGCTGCCACGGGTGGAGCGGGCGCTGTTGACGTCGACCGACACGAGGGCTTCGGTGTGGTCGATCACGATGGCGCCGCCCGAGGGCAGGTTCACCGTGCGCGAGAACGCGGTCTCGATCTGGTGCTCGATCTGGAAGCGGCTGAACAGCGGCGCGTCGTCGCGGTAGCGCTTGACCTTGGATGCCGCCTCGGGCATCACGTGGCTCATGAACTGCTGGGCCTGGTCGTAGATGTCGTCGGTGTCGATCAGGATCTCGCCGACGTCGGCCGTGAAGTAGTCGCGGATGGCGCGGATGACCAGCGACGATTCCTGGTAGATCAGGAAGGCGCCCTTGCCCGCCTGGGAAGCGCCGTCGATGGCCTTCCACAGCGTGAGCATGTAGTTCAGGTCCCACTGCAGCTCGTTCGCGGTGCGGCCGATGCCGGCGGTGCGCGCGATCAGGCTCATGCCCTTCGGGTACTCGAGCTGGTCGAGGTTTTCCTTCAGCTCTTCGCGGTCCTCGCCCTCGATGCGGCGCGAAACGCCGCCGCCGCGCGGGTTGTTCGGCATCAGCACGAGGTAGCGGCCGGCCAGCGAGACGAACGTGGTGAGGGCGGCGCCCTTGTTGCCGCGCTCTTCCTTCTCGACCTGCACGAGCAGCTGGTCGCCTTCCTTGATGGCGTCCTGGATGCGTGCGTTGCGCACGTCCACGCCGTCGCGGAAGTAGTTGCGGGAGATTTCCTTGAACGGCAGGAAGCCGTGGCGGTCTTCGCCGTAGTCGACGAAACAGGCTTCCAGCGAAGGCTCGACGCGCGTGACGACGGCCTTGTAGATGTTGCCCTTGCGTTGCTCGCGGCCTTCGATCTCGGTTTCGAAATCGAGCAGCTTCTGGCCGTCGACGATCGCCAGGCGGCGTTCCTCGGCCTGCGTCGCATTGATCAGCATGCGTTTCATGTGCACTCCTTCGCCACGCCCGTGGAACGGGCCATGGCATCCATCAACATGCCGCCTCCGACGTCAATCGGGGGCGGCGGATCGATGCACGAGAAACGTTGCTGAACCGGAAGGAATCGCCCTGGACTGTCTGAACGTGGGATGCCGATCAGTCGATCGGCCGCTCGGGCAGCGTTGGCGCATGCGTGGTGGAAGTCGAAGCGGGCCGCATCGGTGCGGCTCCTGGGCCATCCACGGCGCCGCCAGCGCGTCGGCGACGCGCGAGGCAGGAGGGGGTGGGGGCCGGGAACTTCATCCGCTTCATTCACTGGACGCGGACGGAAGACATCGAGACCGTATTGCCGAGGGGCGCAGCCGCTGTTTTCGGCGCCGTCCCTCTGGTTCTTCGTCTACCGCCTTGGAAACCTTTTTGCAGGGGTTCGTTCTTGTTTCTCTGCCATGCCGGGCCTCGCGCCGCCCTGTCACATGGGGACAGGGCCTGTCGCGCGCCGGGCACGTTGCATCACCTTGTGGCCGGAATACTGCCGGCCGCCGCGTCACGCCGCAGGTGCGACGTTAAACTCTGGAAAATCAAACACTTACGACGTGAACGTGGTGCATCGCATTATAGAGGCCAAAACGGCGCCCCCCACAAGCGCCCGCCCGGCCGTGCTCAACGTCGTCGTGGACGAGGGTTCCGAGGGGCAGCGCCTCGACAATTTCCTGCTGAAGCTGCTGAAGGGCGTGCCCAAGACACACGTCTACCGCGTGATCCGTTCGGGCGAGGTGCGTGTGAACAAGGGCCGCGCGGCGGCCGACACCCGGCTGGCCCTGGGCGACCAGGTGCGGGTGCCTCCCGTGCGGGTGGCCGAGCGCGACGAGGCCCCGAAGGCGCCTGCCCGTGAATTCCCCATCGTGTTCGAGGACGACCACCTGATGGCCGTGAACAAGCCGGCCGGCGTGGCCGTGCACGGCGGCAGCGGGGTCAGCTCCGGGGTGATCGAGCAGCTGCGCCGGGCCCGCCCGCAGGCGAAGTTCCTGGAACTCGTGCACCGGCTCGACAAGGAAACCTCCGGCCTGCTGCTGATCGCCAAGCGGCGGTCGGCGCTCGTCGCGCTGCAGGAACAGTTCCGCAGCCGCGAGACCGGCAAGACGTACGCCGCGCTGGTCAACGGCACCTGGCCGGTGTCCCGCAAGGTGATCGACGTGCCGCTGCACAAGTTCCTCACGGCCGAAGGCGAACGCCGCGTGCGCACGGTGGACGCCGACCACGACGACGGTCGCCGGTCCATCACGCTGGTCAAGGTCGTGACGCAGTTCACGGACTTCTCGCTGCTCGACGTGACCATCAAGACCGGCCGCACCCACCAGATCCGCGTGCACCTGGCCCACGAGGGCCACCCCATCGCGGGCGACGAGAAATACGGCGACTTCGCCATCAACAAGGCCCTGGGCAAGGGCGAGGCCGTGCCGGGCCACCGGTTCGACCGCATGTTCCTGCACGCCCGCCGCCTCCGCTTCGATCACCCCTCCACGGGCGAGACGATCGAACTGGCGGCACCCTTGCCCCCTGAATGCCAGAAACTCGTGGAAGCGCTCTCGAAATGACACGACCCCGCCGGTTCGACCTCATCGCCTTCGACTGGGACGGCACCCTGTTCGACTCCACCGCCCTGATCGCGCGGTGCATCCAGTCCGCCTGCGCCGACCTCGGCGTGGCGGTGCCGAGCGACCGCGACGCGAGCTACGTGATCGGCATGGGCCTCGTCGAGGCCCTTCAGCACGCCGCGCCCGGCCTGCCCCGCGAGCGCTACCGGGAGCTGGGCGACCGCTACCGCAAGCACTACTTCGCCCGCCAGCACGAGATCGTGCTGTTCGAGGGCACGGTGGCCATGCTGCAGGGGCTGAAGGCGCGGGGCCACTGGCTCACGGTGGCGACGGGCAAGTCGCGCCGGGGGCTGGACGAGGCGCTCGAGACCGTGGAGCTGCGCGGCGTGTTCGACGGCAGCCGCACCGCCGACGAGACGGCGTCCAAGCCGCACCCGCAGATGCTGCTCGAGCTGATGGACCACTTCGGCGTCGAGCCCGAGCGCACGCTGATGATCGGCGACACCACCCACGACCTGCTGATGGCCCAGAACGCCGGCACCGCCGCCATCGGCGTCAGCTATGGCGCCCACGAGCCCGCGGCCTTCGACGCCTACCCCACGCTGCACGTGGCGCACTCGGTCGCCGACCTGAATGCCTGGCTCGCCGAACATGCCTGACACCGGCGACGACGCCGTGTACCTGTGCCCCGGGGCCGACCTGGCCGACCGGGGCAAGGCCTTCGTGTTCGACGTGCTGCAGTGGCGCCAGCCCGCACGGGCCTTCGCGCTGCGCTTCGACGGCCGGGTGGTGGCGTACTTGAACCGCTGCGTGCACGTGCCCGCCGAGATGGACTGGCAGGAGGGCGAGTTCCTCGACCAGGACCGCGAGTTCATCGTTTGCTCGATCCACGGCGCCGAGTACGAGCCGCGCACCGGCCGCTGCGCCGGCGGCCCGTGCGGCCGCGGAAGCCTGACCGCGCTCAAGGTCGAGGAGCGCGACGGTGGCGTGTATTGGTATCCTTCCCGGGACACCCGTCCCGTGGTGTTCGACGAGCCCGGCGCACCCTCCGCGGCGGGCAGCTGAAAGATCCCCATGAATCCGCAAGACGAGATCACCACCCCGGCGTCCCCGCCGTCCTCCTTCGGCGCGCCGGCCGCGCCCGCCGTGGCCCCGCCGCCCCCCTGGGCCGGCGCGCTCGAGCAGTTCGCGCGCGACTACCTGAAGGACCGCCGCAGCGAACGCCGCTGGCGCGTGTTCTTCCGCCTGTCGTGGCTGCTGCTGATCGCGCTGGTCGTCTGGGCCTCCTTCGCGGCGCGCAACACCACGTCCGCCCCCAGCGGCCCGCACACGGCCCTGGTCGAGGTGCGCGGCGAGATCTCGCCCGACGGCGAGGCCAGCGCCGAGAACGTCGTGGCCGCGCTGCGGGCCGCGTTCGAGGACGAGGGCGCGCAGGCCGTGGTGCTGCGCTTCAACTCGCCGGGCGGCAGCCCGGTGCAGGCCGGCCTGATCAACGACGAGATCCAGCGCCTGAAGGCCCTGCACAAGAAGAAGGTGTACGCCGTGATCGAGGAGGCCTGTGCCTCCGGCGCGTACTACATCGCGGTCGCCGCAGACGAGATCTACACCGACAAGGCGAGCATCGTCGGCTCCATCGGCGTGCTGATGGACGGCTTCGGCTTCACCGGCACGATGGAAAAGCTCGGCGTCGAGCGCCGCATGATGACGGCCGGCGAGAACAAGGGCATCGGCGACCCGTTCTCGCCCATGACCGACAAGCAGCGCGCCTACACGCAGGTGATGCTCGACCAGATCCACCAGCAGTTCATCGACGTGGTGAAGCAGGGCCGCGGCCCGCGCCTCAAGGTGGGCCCGGACACGTTCTCGGGCCTCTACTGGAACGGCGAACAGGCCATCGCGATGGGCCTGGCCGACCACCTGGGCAGCCTCGACTACGTGGCCCGCGAGGTGGTGCAGGCCGCCGAGATCATCGACTACACGCCGAAGGAAAACGTGGCCGAGCGGCTGGCGAAGCGCTTCGGGGCGTCGGTGGGGGCGGGGGCGGTGAAGGCGTTGCGGAGCGTGGGTTCGATCCACTGAGCCGCTCGCCTGCAGTCAGTGGGCCCCGGCGAACGCCGGGATCCCCCGCGCCGCGGCGCGCGGGTGCTGCTACTTCAGCAGCCCCTTCTTCTCGATGAACGCGATGACGTCCGCCAGCCCGGCATGCGTCTTCAGGTTCGTCATCACGAACGGCTTCAACCCCTGCGCATTGGTGCGCATGCGCGTGGTGTCCGCCGCCATCACGTCCAGGTCCGCGCCCACGTAAGGCGCCAGGTCGGTCTTGTTGATGACGAAGAGGTCGCTCTTCGTGATGCCCGGCCCGCCCTTGCGCGGGATCTTCTCGCCGGCCGCCACGTCGATCACGTAGATCGTCAGGTCGCTCAACTCGGGGCTGAACGTGGCCGCGAGGTTGTCGCCGCCGGACTCGATGAACACGATGTCGGCGTCGGGGAATTTCTCGAGCATGCGGTCCACCGCCTCGAGGTTGATGGAGGCGTCCTCGCGGATCGCGGTGTGCGGGCAGCCGCCCGTCTCCACGCCGACGATGCGCTCGGCCTCCAGGGCGCCGGCCACGGTGAGCAGGCGCTGGTCTTCCTTCGTGTAGATGTCGTTGGTGACCACCACGAGGTCGTACTGCGTGCGCATGGTCTTGCACAGCATCTCGACGAGGGTGGTCTTGCCGGAACCGACGGGACCGCCGACGCCGACTCGCAGCGGCGGCAGTTTCTTGGTGCGGCGGGGGATCGTGTGCAGGGGGCTCATGGCCCCGATGATACGGCTCAGACCGCGATGCCCACGGTCAGCGCCGCGATGTAGCCCGTGTCCACGCTGCCCGACACCTCGGCCGTCTGCAGCGTCACGCCGTCGCTGAACACGTTGTCGGTGGCGAAGGTGATGCGCGCGTAGTTCGAGACACTCGCCGAGTAGCCGCTGGTGGCGTAGACGGCGTCGCACACCGCGTCCGGGAACGCCAGCTGCGACGTGCGCAGCTTGTTGACCGAACTCGTGGCCGTCGACGTGCTGCGGTACACCTCGAAGTGGATGTGGGGCATGCGGCCCGAATAGCAGCCGGGGAAGATCGTCGTGAACGTGGCTTCGCCCGCGGTGTCGGTGGCCTGCACGCCGCGCAGGTAGTTCTCGGCGGTCACGCCCGACGAGTACATCGAGTAGCGGCCCTCGCGGTCGCAGTGCCACAGGTAGATCGCGTAGCCCGACAGGTCGGCGCAGCTGTTGTTCGTGTTGACGAGGCGCAGGTTCACGATGAGCGGCACGCCCGCGGCGACGCCGGTGGCGCCCGCGAAGCTCGGGCGGATGTCGCTGCGCACGATGCCCGACAGCGCGAGCGCGTTGGCGATGCCGCTGCCGTTCGTGTTGGAGCCGTCGCCGGGGTAGGGGCCGGCCGTCTCCTCGGGGATCGCCGAGCAGGTGTCGCTGGACGACGAGCCGCTCCCGGTGGAACCGGTGGACGACGAGCCCGTGGTGCTGCTGCCGGCCTCGTCGTCGCTGCCGCCGCCGCAGGCGAAGAGGGGCAGGGCGGTCGCGCCGGCGAGCCACATCAGGGCGCGGCGACGTGCGAACGGCCCGGCCAGCGTGTTCAGGTCATGGGACAGGCCGTGGTCGCGGGATTCATTGGATTCGTTGGACATTGCCGCCTCCGTGTTTCAGACGGCGCCAGTGTGCGGATCGGCTGTGTCCTGCGTTTCGCTGGTTTGTGTCTTCGCGGACAAGGTTGCGTCGGTCGCGAGGGGCAACGTCACGGTGGCCCGCAGCCCGCCCTCCGGGCGATTGGCCAGCGCGACGGTGCCGCCGTGCTGGCGCGCGAGGTCGCGCGCGATGTGCAGGCCGAGCCCGGCGCCCGGGGCGGCGCCCGGCGTGTCCAGCCGGTAGAACGGGTGGAACACCGCGTCGAGCCGGTCGGCCGGGATGCCCGGGCCGTGGTCGTCGACGGTGACCCGCACTTCGCGTCCTGCCACCGAGAGCCTCACGTCGGCCGAACCGCCATGGCGCACCGCGTTGCCCACGAGGTTGCCGAACAGCCGCTTCAGCGCGGCCGGCTGGCCCTCGGCCACCGCGGGTCCGCCCTCGAAGGTCACGGCATGCCCCTGCTCGGCCTCGTCGTCGGCCAGTGCCTGCAGCAGCGACGCGAGGTCGACGCGGGTGCGGGCCGACGGGTCGTGCTGCTCGCGCAGCAGCGACAGCGCGCCGTCGACCAACGTGTCCATCTCGCGGATGTCGGCGACGCAGCGGTCGGCGAGGTCCCCCGGCGGCATCTGCTCGACCCGCAGCCGCAGGCGGGCGAGCGGCGTGCGCAGGTCGTGCGAGATCGCGGCCATCAACAACTGCTGGGCCGCGAACTGGTCCTGGAGCTGCGAGGCCATGGTGTTGAAGACGTGTGCCGCTTCGCGGACCTCGACCGTGCCGCGGGTCTCGTCGAGTGGCGCCGGGGTGCGGCCGAGCCGCAGCGATTCGCCGAGCTGCCGCGACGCCGTGCCCAGACGGCGGATGGGCGCCGACAGCCAGCGTGCGCCCCAGGCGGCGAACGCGGCGATGGCGAGCACGCGCACGAGGTAGTCGAGCCACAGCGTGGGCGACGGGTGCGGGCCATGGGCGCCTTGTGGCGGTGGGCCCCGCTCCGTGCCGGGCGCCGGCCCTGGATGGGGTGGTCCCCCCATCGGCGGCAGCGACGGCATCGGTGGTGGCATCCCCGGGCCGCGCGCGCCGGCGGGTGTGCCTTGGTGGGCCGCGGTGTAGCCGAGCAGGTGGCTCGCGACGAGCGCCACCCACATCAGCACGAAGAGCCGCTTGAAGAGGGTGTCGCCGAACCAGCGCTTCATGTCATGCCGCGGGCGGGTCGATCTCGAAGGCGTAGCCCTCGCCGCGCACCGTGCGGATCAGCGACGGGTCGGCGAGCTTCTGCCGCAGGCGCGAGATCGCGAGGTCGATCGCGCGGTCGGTGGTGTCGGCGCCCGGCGTGCGGGTGAGCTCCAGCAGCCGCTCGCGGCTCAGCACGCGGCGCGGGTGGTCGACGAAGGCCGAGAGCAACCGGAACTCGGCCGACGACAGCGCGAGCACCACCTGGTCGGGCGAGGTCAGCTGCCGGCGCACGCGGTCGAACGTCCAGCCGTTGAAGCGCAGCACCGCGGCCTCGGCGGCCGGTGCGGCGGCCGCGGTGCCACCGGTGCGCCGCAGCACGGCGTTGATGCGGGCGACGAGTTCGCGCGGCTCGAAGGGTTTGGGAAGGTAGTCGTCGGCGCCGAGCTCAAGGCCCACGACGCGGCTGGCCGGATCGCCCTGGGCGGTGAGCATCACGATGGGCAGCGCCGAGGTCTGGCGCACGAAGCGGCAGAGGTCGAGGCCGTTGGCGTCGGGCAGCATCAGGTCGAGCAGCAGCACGTCGAACGCGGGGGGCGAACCTGCGGCGGCCAGCGCACGGCGCAGGCCGGCGCCGTCGGACACGGTGGTGACCGTCATGCGGTAGCGGGACAGGTAGTCGCTGACCAGGGTGCGCAGTTCGGGGTCGTCGTCGACGAGGAGCACGCGAATCATGACGAGGATGATAGGCCTCGGAAGCCCGTCATCCCGGCGAACGCCGGGACCCACTGCCTGCAAGGGCGCGTCCGTTCACCGGTGGGCCCCGGCGTTCGCCGGGGTGACCGTGATGCGGAGGCGAAACTCAGGCCGCCGTCTGCAGCAGGTCCCGCACCTTCGCCGGATGGAATCGCCGCGTGGCCTCCTCCTGCGCCGCACGGCCCATGTTGTGCCGCAGTTCCGGCGAGTCGATCAGCTGCGCGATGGTGGCGAGCAGCTGGCTCGGGGTGCTGCACAGCAGCCCGGTCTCGCCATGGCGCAGCACCGAGCGCGCCTGCGGCGAATCCCAGGCCACGCAGGGCAGTCCCAGGGCCATGGCCTCGGCCAGGCGCAGCGGGAAGTCGGAGGTGCCGGCGTAGGCGACGTACATCCACGCGCCGGCGAGCTTCGCAGCCCGCGCCGCCGGATCATCCTCGTCGAAGATGCCCACGTTCGCGGCCTTCAGGCGCGCACGCGATTCGTTGTCGACACGACCCACCCAGTTGAAGCTGAGCGCCGTGGCGTCCTCGCCCAGCAACACGGCCATCTGCGCGAACTGCGCGGCGCCCACTGGATCCACCGAGGCACTGCCTGCCACGATCAGCGGGCGGCGCGACTCGTGGCGGTCGTGGCCGAAGAACTGCGCATCGACCGGATGTTCGACGAGCCGGATCACCTTGGCCACGTCGTCGGCGGCGGTGTGGGCCGGCGTTTCCGCATGGGGTGGCGACACGGCCCGCGGGCGGCGGACCGCCGCGGCGGCCTTGCGCACGAGCCATTGCAGGCGCGAGCCGTGGGGCAGCAGGAACAACTTGGGCGAGAGGCCGCAGAACCACGCGGCGTACACCGCGGTGAGCGAGGGCACCAGGCCGTGCAGGTGGATGGCCGCGACGGGCCGCGAACTGGCCTCGTGGCACAGCACCTTGACCCCCGCCAGGAAACGGCGCAACGGCCCGATGCCGGGCTGCGGCAGTTCGAGCCGGACGGCCGGGTGGAACTTCGCCAGCAGCGACCGGTTCGGGGGATCCTGGAGCAGGATCACCGTCTGCGGCACGCCGGTGTCGCCGAGCGCCTGGCTGGTGCTGCCGACGAAGGCGAACGCCGAGTCGGTGAGCTTGCCGATCACATGCACGACGGCCTCGTCGTTGGTGAGCGAGATGGCCGCATGAGCCCTGTCCATCCATGACTCCTTCGGGGCGAACGGTGGAAAACGAGAAAGAAAGTGGGCCATGGTCGAGATGGCCGGAGGGTGGACAGCAGCGTCGGGCAGCACCGGTCCCGGACGGCGCGCTCAGCGTGCGCCGTCGCGGTACAGCACGACCTTCACGGTCTTGAACAGGATCGTGATGTCGCCGAGCAGCGTGCGGCTGTCGATGTACGCCTCGTCGAGCGCCACCCGTTCGGCGTACGTCGTGTTGTTGCGGCCGCTGACCTGCCAGAGGCCGGTCATGCCGGGGCGCACGCTCAGGTAGTGCCAGCGCACGCGGCCGTAGCGCGTCAGTTCGCCGACGGTGATGGGACGCGGCCCCACGAGGCTCATCTCGCCGCGCAGCACGTTGATGAGCTGCGGCAGTTCGTCGAGGCTCGTCTTGCGCAGGAAGTGGCCCACGGGCGTGACGCGCGGGTCGTTCTCGAGCTTCTGGTCGCGGTCCCACTCGGCCTTCGCGGCGGGGTCGGTGCGCAGCAGGTCCGACAGCATCTGCTCGGAGTTGCGGTACATGCTGCGGAACTTCAGGCAGCGGAAGAGCTTGCCCTGATGTCCCACGCGGTAGTGGCCGAACAGAATCGGGGCGCCGTCGCGGCGGGCGATGAGCGCGGCGATGACGAGCATCAGCGGCCCGAGCAGCAGCAGCAGCACGGCCGCGGCGAGCTGGTTCATGCGCAGGTGAAGCTGGTTCACCAGGGCCTGCCCACGGCCGCTCTTTGGCCTGCGCATTGCTAGGAGGAGTTCGTGTGCAGCAGTCGGAACCATCGGGGTACTCCTTGACGTTCGGTGACGCTGCAAGTGCAACTCCTGTGCCAATGCGGCACCGCAGCATTGGCACAGGGAGTGCAAGGAGGTGTCCGCTTCCATGGAAACCCGCACACGCAAACCCCTGGCATCAGGGTTTCCGCCCGTGTGTTTCTCAGGCGGTTGTGCTGAGAAGAATGTGCCGATCAGAGAGGTAGGAATTACATGACGCTAACGCAATTACTAATCGTCCTGAGGGCTCGCTGGATCTCGTTCGTGGTCGTGCTCGCCTGTGCCGCGGCACTCGCGGTGGGGGCCAACCTGCTGCTGCCCAAGCGGTACTCGGCCACCGCGATGGTGGTCCTCGACGTGAAGTCGCCCGACCCCATCGCCGGGGTCGTGCTGCCCGGGGCGAACACCTCGGGCTACATGGCCACGCAGGCCGACGTGTTCCGCAGCGAGCGGGTCGCCCAACGCGCCGCGCGTGAACTGGGGATGGACAAGGACGCCGACCTGCAGCGCATGTGGCGCGACGTCACCCAGGGCGTGGGCGACTACAACTCGTGGCTCGCCGACGTGCTGCTGCGCGGCCTGGACGTGCGCCCCGGGCGCGAATCGAACGTGCTGGCCGTCACCTACACGACGGCCGACCCGCGCAACGCGGCCCGCATCGCCAACGCGTTCGTCGCCGCCTACGTGGGCACCACGCTCGACCTGCGGACGGAACCCGCCAAGCAGTACAGCAATTTTTTCGATGAACGCGCAAAACACGCCCGTGACGCGCTGGAGTCGGCACAGGGCAAGCTGTCCGCGTACCAGCAGCAGAAGGGACTGATGGCCACCGACGAGAAGTACGACGTCGAGAACGCGCGCCTCACCGAGTTGTCCACGCAGCTCGTCGCGCTGCAGGCCGTGGCCAGCGAGTCCGCCGGCCGCCAGGGCCAGATGGGCGGCAACCCGAACCAGATGAGCGAGGTGCTCAACAACGCGCTGATCTCGTCGCTCAAGGGCGACCTGGCCCGCCAGGAAGCGAAGCTCGACGAGATGAGCTCGAAGTTCGGCGACCAGCACCCGCAGGTGCTCGAGGCCAAGGCCAGCATTGCCCAGATCAAGCAGAAGATCGACACCGAGGTGCGTCGCGTGAGTGGCTCGGTGACGGCCAACAACAGCGTGAACCAGCAGCGCCTCGCGCAACTGCGCACCTCCATCGAGGAGCAGCGCGCGAAGATGATGTTCCTCAAGGGCCAGCGCGACGAGGCCGCCGTGCTGATGCGCGACGTCGAGAACGCGCAGCGCAACTACGACGCGGTGCAGGCCCGCATGAGCCAGACCGCGCTCGAAAGCCAGACCACGCAGACCAACGTCTCGGTGCTGAAGAACGCCTCGATGCCGCTCGACCCGTCGTCGCCGCGCACGAAGCTCAACCTCGCGATTGCGCTGGTGGTGGGCACCCTGCTCGCGGTGGGGGTGGTCATCGTCCGCGAGACGCTCGACCAGCGCCTGCGCACCGAGGCCGACGTCATCGCCTACCTGCGGCAGCCACTGCTCGGCTCGCTGCCCGTGGACAACCGCGCGCGGCCGAACGGCCGGCTGCGCCTCGGCCTGTCGAAGGCCGGGATGTTCGGCGGCGGCATGCCGCGCCTGGCCAAGTAAGGCCCCGTCTTCGATCGGATCCCATGAACCGCCGCATTCCCCGCCCCTCCTTCGCCACCTCGTCCTTCTCGCCGCACGACGCCCGCCAGGACGTCGAGCCGCAGGTGCTCGACCGCTACATCGGCGACTACATCCGCGAAGCGTGCGACCTGTCGGACCAGCAGGTGCAGGCCATCATCGACCACCAGCACGCGAACGACCTGCGCTTCGGCGAGGCTGCCATCGCACTGAAGCTCGCGTCGCGCGAGGACGTGCTGTGGGCGCTGTCCCAGCAGTTCCACTACCCCTACGCGCCGACCGAGAACGCCCACTTCCACGAGGAACTGGTGGCCGCCATCGACCCGTTCTGCGACCAGGCGGAAGCCTTCCGCGAGGTGCGCAGCCAGCTGATGATGGGCGTGATGGCGAACGACAAGCCGCGCCGCGCGCTCGCCGTGATGAGCCCCGACAGCGGCGACGGCAAGAGCTTCTTCGCGAGCAACATGGCCATCACGTTCAGCCAGCTGGGCGGCCGCACGCTGCTGGTCGACGCCGACATGCGCACGCCGCGCCAGCACGAGCTGTTCAACGTGCCGAACCAGAACGGCCTGAGCGGCATCCTCGCCGGCCGCGCCGAGGCGAACGTGATCCACCAGGTGCGCGACCTGCCGTCGCTGCACGTGCTGCCCGTGGGCACCACGCCGCCGAACCCGCTGGAACTCGTGCAGCGCGCGGGCTTCGGCCTGCTGATGCAGGAGTTGCTGAGCAAGTTCGACCACGTCGTGGTCGACACGCCGGCCGACACGCACGGCGCCGACGCCCGGGTCGTCGCGTCCAAGTGCGGCGCCGCGATCATCCTCACGCGGCCGGGCAAGACGCGGGTCAAGCCCACGCAGAAGCTGATCAGCGCGATCCACACGACGCCGACCAAGCTCGCCGGCGTGATGTTCAACCAGTACTGACCCGCCCATGACCCGTTCCATCCTCGTGGTGATCCCCACGCTGAACGAGGCGCGCACGATCGACGGCGTGCTGTCGGCCCTCTCCCGGGACCTGCCCGCGGGCTGCACCACCACCTTCGTCGTGGCCGACGGCGGCAGCACCGACGGCACCGCCGAACGCGTGTCCTCGTGGCCCGGCGTGCAGCTGCTCCGCAACCCCCGCCGCATCCAGAGCGCCGCGGTCAACCTCGCCGCGGCCACGCACGGGCGCGACGCCGACGTGCTGATCCGCTGCGATGCCCACGCGGTGTACCCGGCGGGCTTCGTGCGGCAGCTCGTCGAGTCGCTCGACCGGAATGGCGCCGACGCCGTCGTGGTGCCCATGGACTCGGTGGGCCACACGTGCCTGCAGAAAGCCACGGCCTGGGTGTCCGACACGCCGGTGGGCTCGGGCGGTTCGGCCCACCGCGGCGGACGCCGCAGCGGCTTCGTCGACCACGGCCACCACGCGGCCTTCCGCATGGCGTCGTTCCGCCGCGCCGGCGGCTACGACGAGACGTTCACCCACAACGAGGACGCCGAACTGGACTGCCGCCAGCGGGCCTTCGGCTCGAAGGTCTGGCTCGACGCCGACATCCGCCTCGAGTACCACCCGCGCGACACGTTCGCCGGCCTGTGGAAGCAGTACAAGGGCTACGGCCGCGGCCGTTCGCGCACCGTGCGCCGCCACCCGGGCTCGATGCGCGCGCGGCAGCTCGCGGTGCCGGTGCACCTCGCCCTGTCGGCGGCGGCGCTGGTGCTGGCCGCCTGGGCGCCGTGGCTGCTGGTGTGGCCCGCGGCCTACCTCGCGGCACTGGCCGCAGTGTCGGTGGCGCTGGCGGTGAAACACCGCTCGGCCTGCGGCCTGCTGGGCGGCCCCGCGGCCTTCGTGATGCACACGGCCTGGGCCGTCGGTTTCTTCGGTGGCCTGCTGTCGTTGCGGGAGACCCCGTGGCGACCCGGGATGGCCACACCCGGCGCGGAGGGCCTCGCATGACCGGTCCCTACGCGCGTCCCCTCCGATCGCTGCTGGTCGACCCGTCGCTGTTCACCGCGCCGTACGACGCGGCGCTCACCGGCGGCCTCGTGTCCGCGGGTGTCGAGCCGCAGTGGGCCACGCGGCCCCAGCGCCAGAACGACCGCCAGGAGATCCCCGCCGAACGCGTCGACCCGTTCTTCTACCGCCACGTCGACGAGGCGATGGCGCTGCCGGGCAAGCTCCGCATCGTCGCGAAGGGCCTGTCGCACGTGGCCGGCCTGTGCGGGCTCGTGGCGCGGGTGATCCTGCGCAAGCCCGACGTCGTGCACTTCCAGTGGACCGTGGTGCCACCGGTCGACGGCATCGCGATCGCCGTCATCCGGCTGTTCCGTCCCGTGGTGCTGACCGTGCACGACACGGTGGCCTTCAACGGCGAACGCATCTCGTGGTTCCAGAACCTCGGCTTCGACTGGCCCATCCGCCTCGCCGACCGCCTGATCGTGCACACGCGCACCGGCAAGCAGACGCTGATCGAGCGCGGCGTGCCCGCGGCCAAGATCGCCGTGATCCCGCACGGCCCGCTGAAGCTGCACGTCACCCCGCCCACGCCCGAGCAGGTCGCCGACCGCGACCCGCGCTGGACCTTCGTGCTGTTCGGCGAGATCAAGCCGTACAAGGGCCTCGACCTGCTCGTCGAGGCGCTGGCGCAGCTGCCGGAGCCCACGCGCCGCAAGGCGCGCCTCGTGGTGGCCGGGCGCCCGCGCATGGACATGGCGCCCATCGAGGCCCGCATCGCCGAACTGGGCCTCGGCGACACCATCGAGATCCGCGGCCGCCGCCAGAGCGAGGAGGAGATGGCACTGCTGTTCGCGCAGGCCGACAGCTTCGTCTTCCCGTACCACCAGATCGACGCGAGCGGCGTGTACTTCCTCACCAAGGCGTTCTCCAAGTGGATGATCGCGAGCCGCGTGGGCATCTTCGCGGAGGACATGCGCGAGGAGGTCGACGGCCGCCTGATCCCGGTGGGCGACGTGGCGGCACTCACCGACGCGCTGGCCCACGCCATCGAGACCCGCCCCGCCGGCGCCACGCCGCTCGCGTCCGACAGCTGGTCGGCCATCGGCCACGAGACCCGGGCCTTGTACGAGAGCACGCGCCACGCCCGGGAGAAGGGCCTGAGCCCGTCGCCGCGCGCATGATGACGATGAACCGCGTCTCCCGCCGCCTGCTGCTGGCGCTGGTGCTCGCCTCGCCCGTGCCGGTGGTGCTGGCCAACGGCGTGCCGGTGCCCAAGGCCATCGACGGCCAGGGCTACCGCCTCGTGAAGGACTGGGACTTCGGGAAGAACATCCGCGACGAGGCCGCGCTGCGCCGCGAATTCCACACCCGCTACATCTACGAGAACGGCAAGCTCGACCGCCTGAAGGACGAGTGGCAGCGCTACCGCGACAACGAGAACCACGTGTTCGACGACGGCGGGCTTTCGCTCGTCGCGCGTGTCACGGGCGGCCTGAAGCCCGGCGGCATCGAGAGCGGCATGCTGCGCTCCAGGTGGACCGGGCAGTACGGCTACTTCGAGGCCCGCGTGAAGGTGCCGGCCGGCCGCGGCCTGTGGCCCGCGTTCTGGCTGAACCCCGAGGACCAGGTGTGGCCGCCCGAGATCGACATCATGGAGATCGTCGACAACGGGCGCGACACCACGCGCAACAGCTTCCACTACGTCCACGGCCATGGCCCGAAGAAGACCCGCAACATGGAATCGAAGCTCGACAAGTCGGGCTCGTACCGCCCGGGTGTCGACTACGCGGATGGCTTCCACACCTTCGCGGTCGAATGGACGGAAGACCGCGTGCGGCACTTCGTCGACGACGTGATGGTCGTCGACCGCGCCTACGTCTGGCAGCACAACGACGGCCGTGACGCGGGCCCGGCGCACGTGCTGATGAACCTCGCGGTGGGCGGCGGCTGGCCCGGCGCCCCGTCGGCGGCCACCGCGTTCCCCGCGCGGCTGCAGGTCGACTACATCCGGGTCTGGCAGAAATGAGCTTCACGTTGCGACTGCCCGTGCTGCGTCCGCCGGAAGGCCCGTTCCTGGGCCGCGAGGACACCCCTCGCGGCGTCGAATGGGTCGAGGAGGTGACGCCGAAGGTGCCCGAGGTGATGCCGCGGGCGCTGAAGGTGGGGCTGGTGGCCGCGATGGTCTCGCTGATCGTGCTGACCCGCTTCGGTGTCAACACCGGCGCCTACGGCCTGAACTTCGGCGTGCCCATTCTCTACCTGCTGATCTTCGTGGGCCTGTGGAAGGACCGCATCAACCTCGACCTGCCCGGCCTGCTGCTGTTCGTGTTCTTCATGAGCATCGGCGCGCTGAGCCTCGGCGTGAACCTGAACCTGCCGTTCGACGCGGGCGGCTCGCCGGCCTCGCTGATCCTGCTGGCCTCGCTGTACCTGCCGTTCGTGTTCGTGCTCAAGCCGTTCCCGATGTCGCGCGAGGCGTGGATGTGGACCATGCGGGCCTTCAGCAACATTGCGGCGTTCGTCGCGGTCGCCGGCATCCTGCAGTTCGGCCTGCAGTTCGTGTGGCACCCGCCGTGGCTCTTCGACTTCAGCCCGCTGATCCCGAAGGCCCTGAGCGTGGACATCCTGTTCAACTCGCAGATCTCCACCGGCTCGGCCTTCAAGTCGAACGGCTTCTTCCTGCGCGAGCCGTCGGCGTTCTCGTTCCTGATGGCGTTCGCGCTGATCTGCGAGATGGCGCTGTTCAAGCGCTGGAGCCGCATGGTGCTGTTCGCCACCGGCCTGCTGCTGTCGTACTCTGGCACCGGCCTGCTGGCGCTGGGCTTCGGGCTGCTGTTCCCGTTCGGCTTCAAGACGGCGGTGCGCGTGGGCGCCATCGCGGTGGTGGGCCTGCTCGTGTTCGTGCTGTTCGGCGACGCGCTGAACCTGTCGTTCACGCTCGGCCGCATCGGCGAGTTCAGCGCCGAGCGCAGCAGCGGCTACATCCGCTACGTCGCCCCGATGCGGCTCATCTTCGAGCTGATCGACTCCGACACCTGGACCGCGCTGCTCGGCCACGGCCCCGGCACCATCTTCCACGCGGCGCGCTCGTACGAGTTCCACGACCCCACGTGGGCCAAGCTGGTCTACGAATACGGCCTGCTCGGCTTCGCGGGCTGCCTGATGCTCATGGTGTACGCGATGAGCCGCTCGCACGCGCCGGTGCAGGTGCGCGCGACGCTGTTCTTCTGCTGGCTGATCCAGGGTGGCCACCTGCTGACCCCCGAGAACGTGCTGCTGATCTACGTGCTGCTGGCCATCTGGCCGGCTCCCGGCTCCGACCGCCGCGTCTTCAGCGGCAGCACGATGCCGATGACCACCTCCTTCGACGACGAAAGGCACCGAGAATGATGAACCCGACCGTCAGCGTCGTGATCCCTTGCTACAACTACGAGCGCTACGTGGGCCTCGCGCTCGAGAGCGTGCAGCGCCAGCGGGTCGCGCCGCTCGAGGTCATCGTGGTCGACGACGGCTCCACCGATGGCTCGGCCCGCGTGATCCAGTCGTTCCCGGGTGTGCGCTACGTGCGGCAGGACAACGCGGGCCACGTGGCCGCGTTCAACCGCGGCTACGCCGAGTCCCGCGGCGACATCGTGCTGTTCCTCGACGCCGACGACCTGCTGGAACCCGACGCCATCGCCGACATCGTGGGCCACTGGCAGCCGGGCGCTGCCAAGCTGCAGTACGAACTGAAGGTGATCGACGGGGAGGGCGACTGGACCGGCCGCGTCTTCTGCAACTACCCCGAGGGCTACGGCGCCGACACCGTGCGCGACGAGTTCCAGCGCCATGCCACCTACGTGTGGCCCGTGTGCACCGGCAACGCGTACGCGCGCGCCTTCCTCGAGGCGATGATGCCGCTGTCCGTGCCCGCCGCGCCGGACGGTCTGCTCAACACCGTGGCCCCGCTGTACGGCCCCGTGATCGTGGTGCCGCGTGTGCTGGGCCGCTACCGCCTGCACGGCCAGAACCAGAGCATGCACGGCACCGGCGCCAACCGCATGGACGTTCGCTTCGCGAAGCAGATCGCGCTGCGGCGCGGCGAGTTCGAGGCGCTGCGGGAGCATGCGCGCCGCGCCGGTGCGACGCTGCCGCCGGGCAACCTGCTCGACCGCGAACTGGTGTTCCTCAACTACCGCCTGATGGTCAAGAAGCTCGGCGGCCGCTACGCCGACGACCACCAGGACACCGTTGCGTCGTTGTGGCGCAAGTCGGTCTCGCTGCTGTTCGGCCGCCCGTTCCGCTTCACCGTGCGCGTGGCGCGGCTCGTGTGGGCCACGGCGCTGGCCATCTCGCCCAAGGCGGTGGCCCGTGCGCTGATCACCCTGCGCTTCAACCGGGCCGAGCTGTTCAAGCGCACGCGCCGGCCCGCTCCCGCGCCCCTGACTCCCGCCTGACCCCATGCTCGATCCGAACGCGCTCGTCTCCGTCGTCATCCCGAACTACAACTACGCGGCGTATGTCGGCGACGCGATCGACAGCGCGCTCGCGCTCGACTGGCCGCGCGTGCAGGTGGTGGTGGTCGACGACGGCTCCACCGACGCCTCGCGCGACGTCATCGCCCGCTACGGCGACCGCATCGAGGCCGTGCTGCAGCCCAACGCGGGCCAGGCCGCGGCCTGCAACGCCGGCTTCGCGCGGGCCCGCGGCGAAGTGGTGTTCCTGCTCGACTCCGACGACGTGCTGGCCCCGGAGATCGTCCGGGAACTCGCGCCGCGGTGGACGCCCCAGGTCAGCAAGGTGCAGTTCCAGATGCGCAGCATCGACGCGCAGGGCCGGCCGCTCGGGGGCACGTTCCCGCAGTACCCCGCGGCCACGCCCACGCCGGCCGACATCACCCGCTGGTCGCTCACCACGAGCGCGTATCCCACGCCACCGGGTTCGGGCAACGCCTACGCGCACCGCTTCCTCTCGAAGATCCTGCCTCAGGACGACAGCCTGTTCCGCATCGCCGACTCGGCCCCGCTCGCAGCCGCACCGTTCCTCGGCGACGTGGTGACGGTGCCGAAGCCGCTGGTGTCGTACCGCGTGCATGGCAGCAACGATGGTGCGATGTCGGAGGTGAACGGCGCGAAGTTCGCGCGCGAGGTGGTGCGCACGCAGGCGCGCTTCGCCTACGCGCAGCGCATCGCGCGGGGGGCGGGGCTCGAAATGCCTGACGGCGTGCTGGACCGCAGCCTGTCGTACCTGCCGTATCGGCTCGCGTCGCTGCGGCTGGCGCCCGAGGCGCACCCCATCGCGGGCGACAACCGCTTCAAGGTGCTGCGGGACGCGGTCGCCGCGGCCTCCTGGCCGCAGGGCGTGTCGGCCAAGGGCCGGCTGGTGCTGGTGGTGTGGTCGACGCTGGTGGCGCTCGCGCCGGCGTCGCTGGCCCGCACGCTGATCCTGTGGCGCTTCGCGCCGGGGGCGCGGCCGAAGGTGTTGAAGACGGCGCTGATGCGGTTGCGGGTGATTCGCTGAGAGCGGGTCATCCCGGCGGACGCCGGGATCCACCGGTGCCGGGGCGTGCCGGTCGTGCAGTGGGCCCCGGCGTTCGCCGGGGTGACCGTCGGGCTCAGGCCGCTTCCGCGACAACCTCGCCGAAGCCAATGCGCTCGATCGCGATCGGCAGCTCCACCGCCACCACCGACCCCACGTCCAGCGACCACACCGTGCCGCCGCCCGCCAGGTCGTGGACCTTCGTGAAGCCGAGTTTCTCGTAGTGCCCCTCGACCAGCTTGTTCTTCTCGGTGGGCAGGTAGGTGCCCACGAGGCGGCGCAGGCCGCGGGCCTTCGCCTGCTGCACCAGTTCCTGCAGCACGGCCTGCTCGACCTTGCGGCCGAGCACGCGGCAGCTCATCAGCCAGGTGTCGATGTCCCAGTCGTTGCCGGTGCGGCGGCACAGGATCACGCTGATCATGCCGTTGTCGCCGAAGGTGTCGGCCAGGCGCACCTGCAGCGTGAAGGCGTCGGCGTCGGACTGCGCCTCGGCCACGTCGGCCTCGGTGTAGCGGCGCGTGGTGAGGTTGAACTGGTTCGACTTGTTGATCAGCTGCGCGATGCGGGCGCGGCCGGTGTCGTCGAAGGGTTGCAGCGTCATGCGCATGTCGAGCGAGGCGAGGTAGGCGTCGACGTCGCCGGCCTGCTTCTGCAGGTTCACGCGGCGGGCGTTGTCCTGGTAGAACGCGGCGCGCTGGCGGTCCTCGCCGGAGTAGGCGATGGCCTCGAAGTAGCCGGCGGCCAGCAGCGTGCGGGCGTACAGCGCCGGGTCGGCCGGCAGCTCGGGCACGGCCACCTGCGGCAGCATGCGGCGCACGAGGTCGCGCTCCATCGGGTTGTCGTCGAGGAACACCATCGCGTCGAGGCCCAGCGACAGCTCCTCGGCGATGGCCTTGATGTTCGTTGCCTTGTCGTTCCAGTTGGCCTGGAAGACGGCGAGGTGGTCCTCGCGCAGCAGCATCTCGGGGTGCTCGCGGAACGGCTTGCGGGCGACCTCGTCGGTGTTCTTGCTGGACACGGCCAGCACGATGCCGCGGTCGCGCAGCGCGAGTGCCGTGCGCTGCACCGACAGGTGCGCCTCGCCGGTGGCGTCGCCCTGGCCGATCACGATGCCTTCCAGGCCGTCGTCGCCGATCACGCCGCCCCACACCGTGTTGTCGAGGTCGAGGATCAGGCACTTGCGGCTCTTGCCGCGCAGCGCGGCGACGAGGCGGCACACCTGGTCGGCGTACAGCGGCAGGAAGGCGCTGGCGAACGGCAGCTTGGCCATGTTCCAGAGCGTGGTGTCGTGCCAGTCGGCGAGGCCCACGGTCTCCGCGAGGTTCGCGACGTCGAACAGCAGGTCCTCGCTGCCGGGGATGCTGCGGCCGATCGCGCGGTTCAGGTCGTCGATCACCTGGCGCTGCGTGCCCGCCAGCGCGAGGTCGAAGCTGCCGAAGGCCGACTCGACCGGACGCGGCACCGTCTGCACGATGGCGATGGCCTTGCCGTTCGAACGCAGGCCGCTGCGGATCATGTTCAGGTGGGCGAGGGCCGTTTCGACCGTGCGGTCGGCCGCCTCGGCGTCGCCCGGCGTGGGTGACAGCGGCAGGCCACGGTGGTCCACCGCGATCAGCACCGCGTCGCACTGCGCGCGGTTGATCTCGGAGTCGGGCGACAGCGCGGACTGCATCACCTGGTCGTAGTCGGCCTCGATGCATTCGAGCGCGATGCCGTGGCGCGCCGCGGTGGCGACCAGCGCGGGCACGATGAAGTGCGATGTGGCGTTGCTGACGATGCCGAGGCGGAACGGTGTCAGCGGCGCGAACGACTGTTTCGCCGCCTGGGCCTTCGTGACGGCCTTCGCGAGCTTGTGCAGCTGGTTCTCGTCGAGCCGGTGCGTGGCGAGGTGCTGCAGCTGGCGGCCGAGGTCGGGGCCGGCGTCGGGCAGGGCGCGCACGCGGGTGGAAAAATCGGCGGGGGGCTCGGGCAGCCAGGCCAGGCCGGCGTACAGCGCGTTGCTCATGGGGTCTCCTCCAATGCCTCGTGAAGAATCGTCGCGGCCACCGCCTCCGGCGTGGAGAACGGGGCCTTCTCGCGTTGCAGGTCGAGGAACCGTTCGTCGAACGCCTCGAGCATGCGGGTCGCGGTGTAGCCGGGGCGCACGGCGCGCACCCGCAGCCACGGGTAGTCGGCGGCGGCCATCGCGAGCACACCGGCCAGGCCGTGTTTGGCGATCACGTAGGCGCCCATGCCGGACGACGCACCCTCGATGCCGCTCGCACCGCCGCCCATCGCCTGGGTCAGCACCCCCACCACCGCGCCCTGCTTGTGGCGGCGGAAGCAGCGGCGCACGAGTTCGGCGAGCAGCTGTTGCGGGCCGAGCACGTTGACGAGCCATTGCGCCGCCATGTCGTCCGGGGTGATCTTGCCGAAGGGCATCGGTGCGAGTGCCGGGGACCCGGCCAGCACGACCCCGCCCAGGCGCGGCAGCGCTTCCAGGCGCTCGACGGCGGTGGCGACGATGTCCTCGTCGGTCAGGTCGAGCTGCAGCGAAAAGCCGCCGGTGCGGGCGGCGACGGCCTCGGCCGCCTCGGCGTTGCGGTGGTAGCCCACGACGGGCACGACCCCGCGGGCGGCGAGCGCGTCACACACGGCCGCGCCGATGCCGCCCGAACCGCCGGACACCAGAAAATGAAGGGAATCAACCGACAAGAAGCACCTCCGCACGGCCCTTGGCCAGCACCTTGCCGCCGGCGCGCACCGCGAGCCGCAGCACCACGAGCCCGGTGGATTCCGACACCTCGGCCACCGTGCCCTCCACCTCCGCCGGCTGGTTCACGTACAGCGGTTTGCGGAAGTCCATCGCGATGCTGGCCCACACGCTGTCGCGCCCGGGCAGCCGCATGCCGATCAGCCGCGACACCTTCGCGACGAGCAGCGCGCCGTAGACCACGGCACCGTCGAACTCCTTGCCGCGCGCGAACGCGTCGTCGACGTGCAGCGGGTTGAAGTCGCCCGACAGCTCGGCGAAGGCCCGCATCTGTTCCGGCGTGACGGTGAATCCGACGGTGGCGGACACGCCTTCACGCAGGTCCGCGAGCGCGAGCACCTCGACCGGTTCGTGTTCCAGCACGGTCATGGTTTCACTCACGCCGTCGTGGCCTTCGCCTCGATCAGCGAGACGAATTCGCCCACGTTCTTCAGGCGGCCCACTTCGGCGGCCGAGAACTTGAGGCCGAACTTCTTCTCGACGGCCAGCACGAGGCGGATGTGGCTGAGGCTGTCCCACTCGTCGACGTCGTCGGCGGTGAGCGTGGGCGTGACGGTGATGCTGTCGTCGTCGAACACGTCGTGGAAGATCTCGGTCAGCTTGGCGTAGGTGGTGTCCTGGCTCATGTCGTCGTCCTCGGGTCGTTCAAAGGGAAGGGGGTCATTGCGCACTGGCCGAGCGCGTGGTGAGCGCGACGCCGGTGTTGGCCGTCACCGCGGTGGCCAGCCGCTGCGCCCAGCGTTCGGTGACACGGGGTTTCGGGTGCACCTCGTCGCTGAAGTCCGCCTCGGGGCCATCGATGGCGGCCACCACGGTCACGCCCGGCCGGGTCTGCAGCTGTGCGAAGAGGGGGGCGGTGCGGCGCGTGTAGTCGGACGCCAGCACGGCGCCCTGCGCGTGCCACGGCGGGATGGGCAGGTCGACGAGCACCACGCGGCCGCCCTCGGCGAGGATGCCGTCGATGGTGTGCTGAAGCGTCTCGAACGGCTTCTCGGACAGCGTCTTCGTGTTGCCCATGTAGTCGCGCCAGAAGGCGAGGTACTTCTGCTTCTGTTCCTCGCTCAGCACGACGGCGTTGCGTTCGTCGTCGGTGATGTCCTTCGGCTTCGCGTTGAGGAAGCCGCGCAGCGAGCGGGTCAGGTCGCGGGCGGTGCGGTCCAGCACCAGGTACGGGTGGATCAGCAGCACGCCGGTGTCGAGGCGGTCGGGCGGCAGCAGCGGCTCGGGGCCGTGTTCGGTGCGGCGGTAGAAGCCGTAGCGGTAGCGCTCGATGTCGATGTCGGTGTCGCCCGCGTGGCGGTCGTCGGTGTGCCACCGCACGCTGTCGTCGGCGAACAGGCCGTACCAGAGGCCGATCACGTACGTGTTGTGGCGGCGGGCCTCGGGCGACTGCACCTCGCGCACGAGGTCGACGATCTGGGACACCTGCGTGATGTTGGAGCCGCCCACCGAGAGGTTGTGCACCTCGGCGCCCGGCACGAGCGCCTGCACCTGGGCCTGGCGGAAGCCCACCTGCATGTTGGACGCGCCGAGCAGGATCACCTTGTCGTCGGTTGTGTTGAGCGACGAGCGGGAGAGGAACACGTACTTGGGTTCGGTCATGAACAGCGACGAGCGGGCCTGGCCCGCGTCGAGCTGCCGGCCCACGTCGGTGCCGGGAACGAGCACGAGGGTCACCGCGAGCGCGATGCCGTAGAGCGCCAGCAGCGACGCGGCGAGGGTGGCGATCTGCTTGAGGATCAGCGTCATGTCAGAAGGCCCGGTAGACGAACTCGGGCGCCTTGTGGAAGAACGAGGCGACCGTCACGATGAGGAGGATCTGCAGCGCGAGCACGAGGTTGCGGGCCACCACGCCACCCGACACCGAGGCGGCGCCCGCGCGCAGCGGCGCGGCCCAGGCGGTGAGCGTGTCCCACACGAAGAACGCGAGGCCCGCGGCGGCCGCCAGCCCGACATAGCTGGCCACCACCCCCGTGGCGCCCAGGTGGCGCAGCAGCGAGGTCATCTGGTCCAGGTCGGTCCACAGGCACGTGAGTGCGAACGCGAAATAGGCGAGCGTGAGTCCTCGAGAGAAGCAGATCACCGCCGTGCGTTCGCAGAAGGCCTTGTAGGCCTTCTTGCCGAAGCGCTTGACCGCCATCACCTGCCACAGCTTGTTGAGGCTGGCACCCGCGCCCATCAGCAGGCCGTACACCACGAAGATGGCCGTGGTGCCGTGCCACACGCCCATGATCAGGAAGGTCACGAAGAAGGCCACCACGCCGAGGTACGGGCCGGCCTTCGCGGACGTGAAGCGCGTGGCCAGCACCTTGAGCAGCGGGTTGAAGACGTAGGTCTTGAACCAGTCGGACAGGGTCATGTGCCAGCGCGCCCAGAAGTCGAGGAAGTTGCGCGCGAGGAAGGGCTGGTTGAAGTTCTCGGGCAGGTCCTGGCCCATCAGGCGGCCCACGCCGATCACGATGTCCATGTAGCCCGAGAAGTTGGCGTACAGGTACACGGTGTAGGCCACCGCGGCGGCCACGTAGATGGCGCAGAACACGGGCCACGACGGCGCCACGTCGGCCAGGATGCGGGTCGACAGGTTGTCGAACAGGTAGTTGAAGATGGCCGAGACGACGCCCACCTTCACGAACCCGACGATGGTGCGGGCGAAGGCGCGGTAGACGGTGTCCTCGTCGAGCGCGAGCGGTCGCTGCGACTGCTCGGCGTGGTCGGCGTAGCGCTGGATCGGGCCGGCCGTGAACGACAGGAAGTTGCAGGTGTAGTTGAAGAAGCGGAACGGCGACACCGCCTCCGGCAGCTCGCCCTGCTTCGCGTCCACCATCAGGTGCAGCACGCGGAAGAGGATGTACGACAGGCCCACGAGCAGGTACGGGAACGGCAGCACGAGCCCTTCGCCGAGGAAGCTGAACTTCTTCAGCACGACGAAGGTGGCGATCACGGCCACGAGGCCGCCCCCCAGCACGGCGCCGGAGCGCGTGCGGCGCACGGCCTCCACGAGCGCCCAGCACATCGCGAGGAACACGGCGAGCGGTGCCACCTGCAGCGGGCTGTTCACGTAGCTGCCGATGAACACGAGGTTCGCGACGAACAGCACCGTGGCGCGGCCCGCGGGCGAGGGTGCCAGGCTCGTCAGCAGCACGACGGCCAGGATGAAGGCGATGAAGGTCGGGGAGGTGAAGGCCATGGTGGGTCAGCCGACGTTCAGTTGCTTGAGCACCGGCGCCAGCGCCTCGCGGAAGCGCTGGAACCCGGCGGCGGAGATGTGCAGGCGGTCGGCGCCGAACAGCTCGGGCGCCGGGTTGCCGTCGGGGCCGGCGAGCAGCGCGTGCAGGTCGAGCACCACGACGTTCTTGCGGCCCTCGGCCAGCGAGGCGATCTGCCGGTTGAGTTCGCGGACCTTGGCCGGGTCCACCGGCGCCTTCGGGTCCTGCCGCGGCGGCACCGTGCACAGCACGATGGGCACGCCCGGCGCGGCCTTGGCCGCCTGGTCCAGCATCGCGGCGAGGTTCGCGCGGCTCTGCTTCGGGTCCTGCTGGGCGCTCAGGTCGTTGCTGCCGCTCAGCAGCACGATGGCCTTCGGGTGCAGGTCCAGCACGTCCTCCTGGAAACGGAACAGCAGGCCCCGGGTGGGCTCGCCGCCGATGCCGCGGTTGGCGACGTTCAGGTCGGGGAAGTCCTTCGCCATCGTGCGCCAGCCGCCGATCAGCGAGTCGCCGGCGAACACCACGGCACCCTGCTTGCGCTCGCGTTCGGTCCAGAAGGCCTTGCGGTTGTCGGTCATCCAGCCAAAGACACGGATGGCGCCCTGGCCGGGCCAGTCCTTCGCGTCGCCGGGGTAGGGCGTGGGACCGGAGGCGGCCGTGTCGGGCGGCGGCGCGGCGACCGCGGCCGTGCCCAGGCACGCGGCGAGGAGGAGCGTCAGCAGGCGGTTCATGGGTGTCGTCCCTTCAGGCCGCGCGGTCGGTCACCGGGGTGGAACGGCCGGCGTTGCGCGGCGCGAGTGCCTGGTCCACGGCGTGGTCGACGATGGACGCGAACATCGGGAAGTCGAGCTGCGCGTCGATGCGCGCGTGGCCGCGGCGGGCGAGGTCCTCCGCGTGGGCGGGGTCCTTCAGCACCGCGATGCAGTGGGCCGCGAAGGTCTCGGCGTCGTCGGCGGTGGGGATCACGTCGCCCAGTTCGACCACGCCCTGATAACCGCTCAGCACGAGCGGCGTGGCGATCACGGGCCTGCCGTACAGCAGCGGCTCGAGTGCCTTCACGTTGGTGCCGGCGCCCGAGCGCATGGGCACCACGCTGGCGGACGCGCGGGCGTAGGTGGCGGCGAGGTCGTCGACGAACCCGAGCACGTCGACGCCCTCGACCTGCGACCAGCGCGCGCGCCGGTCGTCGGAGGCGGTGCCCGCGAGCAGGAACCGCGCGGCCGGCACGGCGGCACGCACGCGGCCCCACACGTGGCCGAGGAACCAGTCGACCGCGTCCTCGTTGGGCATGTAGTCGAGCAGGCCGATGAACATCAGCGCGGGCATGGCCGGCTGCCGGTAGTCGGGCAGGCCTTGGCGGGACGGGCGCGGCGGAAGGTTGGGCAGCACCGAGCCCTGCAGCGACGGGAACGCCTTGCGTTCGACGTGGCGGCAGAAGAAGTAGTGGCGGTGCCGGTGCGGCGCGGTGTGCAGGCGCGCGCGGGCGATCACGCGGTCGTTGAACAGGCGCAGCAGCGCACCGACCCATTGCTTGGGTCCGGTCAGCGCGGCCCAGGGCGGCTCGTACAGCGCGTCGTCGAAATCGACGATCACCGGCACGTGGGCGGGCAGCGCGAGTTTCATCGCCGGACGCACGTAGCGGCTCAGGATGAGGTCGTAGCGGTCGAGGTCGACGAGCTTGCGCACTTCGCGCGTGAGCTCGTGCGAGACGATGTCGAAGCGCGGCGCGCGGGCGAGGCCGCGGCTGTGGACCTGCAGGTCGATCACGCGCGTGGCGCCGAGGCGGTCCTCCGACACCTTGCCGTGGTCGGCGGCCGACGCGCCGAAGCTCAGCGCGAGCACCTCCACGGTCCCGTGGCGCGCGAGGGCCTCGATCAGAAGCCGCGAGCGCTGGGCCGATCCCCATTTCTGGAGGGGCGAGATGTAGGTGATGAAGAGGATCGCGGGACGGGCCATACCGTGGATCGGGTTGTTGTCTGCGGCGCCGCGAACCCCGCGGGTCGCGGTGGCTTCGGCGCAAGACTGCCGGTAAAAAATTCCCGGCGGCGCGCCGGGTTTGCAAATTCAGGCGGACCCGGGCGTGCTGTCGGTTTTGTTGCGATGCAGCAGCAAAACTCGGGCCATGCGCGCCGGGGTCAGCGCGTGGCGGCGACCACCGGGCGAACCGTTCGCGTGCCGCTCGCGAGGCGGCGGCCGAGCGCGATCATGGGTTCCTCGAGGCGCGAGGTGACGGCCCATGCGACCAGCAGCGTGGCCGGCAAGGCCGTGACGATCAAAGCCGTGGCGTACTGCCACCGCGCCTCGAAGCCGACGACGTGGATCAGCAGCCAGCTGAACGACAGCAGCACCACCATGTGCAGGCAGTAGACGCTGTACGAGACGCGTGCGAGGAACTGCGACACCCGGTGGTTCAGGAAGCCGTTGACGGCACGCCACGCGGCGTGGTCGCCGCCGACGTTCAGCATCGCGAACACGGTCACGGCCCAGATCAGCATGCCGAGGCCCTTCGTGCCGCCGGCCATGACGAGCACGAGCGCGGTGTCGATCGCCATGGCCACGAACCATTCCCGCGTGGAGAACTGGCCTGCGCGCCAGGCCTTCATGCGCGCCAGTGTGTACGCCCCGATGGCGAAGAGGTACAGGTGCGATCCGAGGAAGGAGTCCTGCGGCGTGAGGCGCGCGAGCAGCAGCAAAGCCAGCACGGTCACGGCCGGCACCACCACCAGTGAACGCGGCCGGGTGATCCAGCCGATCAGGAAGGGCACCACGAGGTAGAACTGCCATTCGAGGGACAGGCTCCAGGCCTGCCCCATGAACGCGAGCGACGTGTAGGGCAGCATGCTCTCGGGGACCAGGCCGTGCAGCAGGCCGACGTGCAGCAGCAGGTGGGGCCAGAAGTTCTCGCGCGAGGCCAGCAGGTAGTCGATGCGGTCCTCGGTGCGCGGGCTCGGCCACGGGTTGTCGGCCAGCGCCGCAATGGAGAGGTCGAGCGCCATCACGCTGAGGGCCAGCGCGAGCAGGTAGACGGGGAACAGCCGGAAGAACCGGCGCGTGAGCCAGCCGCGGTAGCCCGTGCTGTCATCGCGCGTGAGCATCAGCGCGCAGACGAAGCCGCTGAGCAGGATGAAGACGGCCACCGGCGTGCCGCCGTTGGCCAGCAGCCGGCCGATGCCGGCGTCCTTGTGCAGGTCGAGCGACGCGAGCGTGAGGCCATGGGCGAACCAGACCCACAGCGACATCCAGCCGCGCAGTCCGTCGAGTTGGTGGATCTTTTCCATGGGGCCTCCGGGAAGATCAGGCGGTGAGGCGGGCCACCACCTCGGTGGCGCGCCGGCGCTGGAAGGCACGCAGCTCGTCGCAGGCCGCATCGATGTGCGCGGCGAGCGGCACGGCCTGCTGGCGCAGCCATTCGAAACGCTCGACCAGCAGCTGTGGCGTCACCTGGTCGGTGGCCACGGCGAGGTCGGCGCGGGCGATGGACTCGAGGAAGTCGAGGCACTTCGGCTGGTAGCTCAGCGAGAGGTTCGGCACGCCGAGCGCGCAGGCGAGCACCGTGAAGTGCAGGCGCTGGCCCACCGCGAGGTGGCACGCGCCGATCTGGTCGAGCGCACGGTTCACGTCGCCGTCGAAGGGCGCGCACACGAAGCGCGGGTGGTTCACTTCGGCGACCATCTTCGCGCCGATCTCGGCGTCGATGTCGTGGAGCGAGATGAAGCGCACCTGCTGGCCGTCGTCGAGTGCGTGGCGCACGAGCGCCTTCAGGGCCTCGTACGGGCGGTCGATGCCGCCTTCCGGCGGGTCGTGGCTGCCGAGGTTCACGCCGAGCACGCGGTCGTCGGTGGTGGCCGCGGGGCGGGGCCGCGTGAGGCACAGCGCCGGGTCGCCGAGGATCTCGGCCTTCTCGATGCCGTTGTCGTGCAGCCACTTGAGCGAACGCGGGCCGCGCACGCCCACGTAGTCGGCCTTCGCGAGCGCGGCCAGCCAGCGGGCCGAGTGGCCGCGCTCGGAGGCGCCGGGGTGTTTGGCCCAGTACTCGAGGTCGCCCACGCCGGTGCCGAACACGAAGGTGCGGCTGCCGCGGCGCTGCGAGCGCTCGAGGGGTTCGAGGTAGCTCACGTCGTTGATCAGCGTGCCGCCGCCGAGCACCACGAGCTTGTGCGGCTTGAACGACGACAGCAGCGACAGCGCGGACAGGTCGTAGAAGGGCGTGACGAGGCAGTTCGGGAACAGCGGGTTCTTGAACGCGGCATACAGCGCCTCGTCGCCCACGTTGTTGTGGCCGAGCCAGCCGATGTAGCGCAGCAGCGGCTTGTGCGTGTCGAGGGCCGCCGCGTAGTCGTCGCGGCCGCGCAGGTAGCTGTAGAGGCGGTGTCCGCGGAGGTGGGACTTGATGCCGTAGCCCATGGTGTCAGTGTCCGATCAGCAGTTGCCAGGAGAGGGGAAGGATCACGAGCGCGCCGGCCAGCGTGGGCCACACCATCTTCAGTGCGACGAGCACGGGGTGCGGCAGTCCGAAGATGCGGCGCGCGGTGTAGGCGCGGATGGCGAAGCCGATGGGCATCGCGCAGAGCTTCGCGCCCACCACGCCCCACAGGCCGTACAGGGTGCCGCCCGCGAGCATCGCGGCCAGCACGAAGGTGTTCGCGCCCGCGGCGGTCACGGCGACGTACTTGGAGTGGCCCATCGCGTTCAGGATGTGGCCGCTCGGGGTGCTGGCCACGGCGTTGCTGATGGTCCACAGCAGCGGGAGCAGGATCGGCAGCACCTGCACGGCCACCGGCGCGCCCACCCAGAGGTCGAGGGCCAGGTGCGCGACGGGGGTGAACGCCACCACGATGCCCGCGGACACGGCCGAGAACAGCAGCGTGTAGCGCATGAAGGCCTTCGCGAGCCAGGTGCGGTCGCTCAGGCGGCTCGCGGCCTCGGGCATCAGGAACGCCGCGCCGGCGGTGAGCGCGGCGCTGAGCGCGTTGGCCGCGCTGACCGCCACCGCGTAGATGCCGAGCGCGGACAGGCTCATGGCACCGGCCACGATCAGGCGGTCGGCCTGCGTGCCGGCGTACGAGAAGATCGACTGGGCCCAGACCCAGCGGCTGAAGCTGAACATCTTGCGCCGGAAGTAGCGCAGGTTCGTGGTGACGTGCAGGCGGACCCGCGCGCGGCGCACCGCGACCGCCAGGGTGACGATGGCCGAGACGGCCGTCCAGACGCACAGGGCGATCAGCACCGCGCCCACGTCGTGCGTGACGATCGCGATGCCCGTGCAGACGAGGGGCAGCACCACGCGCTGGATGCTTTCGCACATCGCGAACACGCCGTAGTGCCGCAGGCCGCGCAGCGTGTTCAGGCCGAGCCACGAGACCATCGACGATGCCACTGCCGCCGCCAGCAGTGCCGACAGCAGCAGCGGGTCCACCGTGCCCGCCACCGGGCCGGTGCCGTGCCATTCGACCCAGGCCCAGGTGCCGCCCACCGCGAGGGCGGCAACGGTGGCCGAGATCAGCAGGATCATGGTGAAGCTCGACGCGATCACGTGCTCGAGCGCGCGGGGCAGGTGGTGGGCGCGGGCGACGAAGCGCAGCACCGTGGGGCCGATGCCGCCGTCGGTCAGCGATCCGGCCGCCACCAGCGAGTTGAACAGCACGAGCAGCCCGAACTGGGCCGCGCCGAGGTGATGCAGCTGCAGCGGGATGGCGACCAGCTGCACGAGCTGGCCGAGCACGGTCCCGGCCGCGTTCGACGCAAAGGCCTTCCCGATCTTCCGGGCCTTGGCGGCGACGTTCGCGAACGCGGAGGGAAGGGGCACGGTGGGGGTCGACAAGGCAGTCCGCTGGCAAAAGGGCGTTGCTGCAATGCAGCGACCGTGCCAGCGGATTCACCTGCCGTTTACCGGCTTCTGCGGGGGGAAATCGGTCTGAAATCCCGGCGGCGGCCGGCCGCCGACCTGGGTTTACCCGTACGTCTTACCGGTCACCCCGTCAGGACCGGAACAGCCGCGAGTACTGCACCTCGTGCCGGGCCGACAGGATCGCCAGCATCGGCGTGAACGCCTGGCGCTCGCTGCCGGGCAGCGCGATGGCCGCATCGACCGCCCCGGGGATCGCGTCGACCAGGGCCGACAGCAGCCGCTGGCCCGCGACCTGGCCCAGCGGCACGGCTTTCAGCGCGGCCTGGACCATGTTCTCGGCCCAGCCGAACGTGAAGCTGACCATCGCGTCGCGCACGGGCGCGCCGGTGCGCGAGGCCGCGAGCGCGAAGGCCACCGGCCACGTGGGCGCCGGCGCCAGCGCGGTGAGCGCGGCCGCGTGGCCGTCCGCGTCCTCGTGGGTGAGCCACACGGCCAGCGAGCGGCCCATCTGCTCGGTCTGCAGGCGCATCTCGTGGGTCTCCCGCGTGCGGGCCACCCAGTCGTTCAGCGCCGCGACGGTGTCGAGGTCGCCGCGCCGCCACGCGCCGAACGCCTTCGCGGCCACGGCGAGGTCGCAGCGGACCAGGGCGAGGTGCAACTGGTCGACGAGCCAGGCCGATGCCGTGGTGTCGTCGGTGACGAGCCCGGCCTCGACGGCGGCTTCCAGCCCTTCGGAGTAGCTGAACCCGCCCACCGGCAGGGCCGGTGAGGCGAGCCACATCAGCCGGAGCAGCGTGGGCGCGGGGAGAGGTTTCGGAGCGTCGCGCCTCATGGCCGCACCCAGTCGTCCGCGCACTCGAAGGTGCGGACCACCTTGGCGGGTGACCCGGCCACCACCGAACGCGGCGGCACCCGGCCGCGCACCACGGCGCCCGCGGCGATCACCGCGTGGTCACCGATCTCGGCGCCGGCCAGCACCATCGCGCGCGCGCCGATCCACACGTTGCGGCCGATCAACACCGGGGCGACCCGCGTGGGCTGTTCGGGGCTCACCGGATGGAAGTCCGTGTCGTAGACCATCGCCCCGTCGCCGATCTTCGTGTGGGCCCCGACCGTCACGCGGCGGGCGGCCACGATGGTGACGGCGTCGTTGATGAACACGTCGTCGCCGATCGCCAGTTCGGCACCGGTTTCACAACGCAGGCGGGCCGGCGAACGGGTGCTGCGGAACACGACCCCGGGGCCGAACGTCAGCGCGCCGTCGCCGCCGAAGTAGGGCAGGCCGCCGATCACCCCCGGCACGTGGGCGAACGACCGGCCCTGGAGTCGGAAGCGGGCACGGCGAACCGCGCGGGCAACCCCGCGGAGCAGCGAACGCGCCCCCATCAGTGGGAATGCCCGTGGCCGTGGCCGTGGTCGTGTCCGTGGTTGCAGCCCGGGCCATGAACGTGCGGCGCCGGCGCGGCGTTCACCGGGATCGAGATGGCCTTGCGGGCCGGTGCCGGCGCGTGGGCATGGCCGTGACCGTGGCCATGGTCGTGCCCGTGATCATGTCCGTGGTCATGGGCACCATGGCCGTGGGACCCGTGCCCGCCGGCTGCGTACGCCCCGCCTTCCGGCTCGAACGCCGCGGTCTCCTCGGTGACGATCAGGTGCATCTGCCGCAGCATGTCCGCGAGGACATGGTCGGGTTCGAGGTGAAGGTGGTCGGGGGTCACCTCCAGCTGGATGTGGCGGTTGCCCAGGTGATAGGCCGCGCGCACCAGGTCCACCGGGGCGCCGTGTTCGGGGCACGTGCGCACGACCAGCACCGGCTGCGGCGTGGCGTTCACCTTCACCAGGGAGCCGTCCTCGGCCACCAGCACGTCGCCGCCGCGCACCACGGTGCCACGGGGCAGGAACACGCCCAGCGTGCGGCCGTCGGAGTCGGTCGCGTCGAAGCGGCTTTTCTGGCGCGTGTCCCAGTCGAGGGAGACGGTGGGCGCGCGGTTCACGAGGGCCTTGGCGAGGCCCTGGCCGCGGGAGATGAGCTTGTTGACGGTCAGCATGGTGCAGCGGATGGGGTTGGATCCAGGCGTGAGTGTGACATCGCCGGCGTGTGTCCGTTCGGTGAAGCTGGGTTCACCGGACTTTGCCGGCGGGACACGCCGCCGACGCACGGTCCGTGCCAAATGCCACGACCCCCGCCGGCCCCGATGCCGGCGGGGATTTTGAGGTTTAATCTCGGTAAAACATTCAGGGGAACCCGCCATGACCTTCCGCCGCCCGCTCGCCGTGCTTCTCGCCACCGCGCTCACGGCCTGCCTCGGTTCCGTCGACATCGGCGGCACGCTGACCGGCCTGCCCTCGGGGTCCTCGGTCACGCTGCAGAACAACGGCACCGACAACCTGACGCTCACCGCCGACGGTTCGTTCACGTTCGCCGATGCGATCGGCGACGGCGAGTCCTACTCGGTCACGGTGCTGACCCAGCCGGTGGGTGCCACCTGCACGGTCTCCGGCGGGTCGGGCACGGTGTCGGAGTCCTCGTCGACCAGCGTCACCTCGGTGGTGGTCACCTGCGCGGCCACCTCGTCCATCTCCGGCACGGTGACCGGCCTCGCCAGCGGCCTGAACCTCACGCTGCAGAACAACGGCACCACCGAGCTGATCGTGCCGAAGGACGGTGCCTGGTCGTTCGCGGGCACGGTGGCGTCGGGCACCACCTACAACGTCACGGTCAAGACGCAGCCGATCGGGCAGACCTGCACGGTGACCAGCGGCAGCGGCACCTACACGTCCGGCACGGCCACGGCCATCAAGGTCACCTGCGCCTGAGTGCCGGCCGGGGCCGCGCGAGCGGCCCCTTCGCGGTCAGAACAGGAAGTAGCGCTGCGCCATCGGCAGTTCGGTGGCCGGCTCGCACGTGAGCAGCACGCCGTCGGCCCGCACCTCGTAGGTCTGCGGGTCCACCTCGATGTTCGGGGTGAAGCCGTTGTGGACCATGTCGGCCTTGCTGATCTTGCGCGTGTTGCGCACCGGTTCCACGCGGCGCTTCAACCCCAGCTTTTCCGGCACGCCCAGGTCCACCGACGCCTGCGACACGAACGTGAGGCAGGTGTTGTCCATGGCCGAGCCGTAGGCGCCGAACATGGGCCGGTAGTGCACCGGCTGCGGCGTGGGGATGGAGGCGTTCGGGTCGCCCATCGCGGCGGCCGCGATCATGCCGCCCTTGAGGATCAGCGACGGCTTCACGCCGAACAGGGCGGGCTTCCACACCACGAGGTCGGCGAACTTGCCCACCTCCACCGACCCCACGATGTGGGCGATGCCCTGCGTCACCGCCGGATTGATCGTGTACTTCGCCACGTAGCGCTTCACGCGGAAGTTGTCGTGCCGCGCGTTGTCTTCCGACAGGCTGCCGCGCTGCGCCTTCATCTTGTGGGCGGTCTGCCACGTGCGGATGATGACCTCGCCCACGCGGCCCATGGCCTGGCTGTCGGACGACATCATCGAGAACACGCCCATGTCGTGCAGGATGTCCTCGGCCGCGATGGTCTCGCGGCGGATGCGGCTCTCGGCGAAGGCCAGGTCTTCCGCGATGGCCGGGTCGAGGTGGTGGCACACCATCAGCATGTCGAGGTGTTCGTCCACCGTGTTGACGGTGTACGGCATCGTCGGGTTCGTGGACGACGGCAGCACGTTCGACAGGCCGGCCGCGCGGATGATGTCCGGCGCATGGCCGCCGCCGGCACCCTCCGTGTGGAAGGTGGCGATGGTGCGCCCCTTGAACGCGTCGATGGTGCTCTCGAGGAAGCCCGATTCGTTCAACGTGTCGGTGTGGATGGTGACCTGCACGTCGTGCTTGTCGGCCACGGTCAGGCACGTGTCGATGGCCGACGGCGTGGTGCCCCAGTCCTCGTGCAGCTTCAGGCCGTAGGCGCCGGCCTCGATCTGCTCCTCGAGCGGGCGCGTCTGGCTCGCGTTGCCCTTGCCCTGGAAGCCCAGGTTCATCGGGAAGCTCTCGGCTGCCTTGAGCATCGAGTGGATGTGCCACGGGCCCGGCGTGCAGGTGGTGGCGAACGTGCCGGTGGCCGGTCCCGTGCCGCCGCCCAGCATCGTGGTGACGCCGCTCATCAGCGCCTCCTCGATCTGCTGCGGGCAGATGTAGTGGATGTGCGAGTCGATGCCGCCGGCCGTGACGATGTTGCCCTCGCCCGCGATGATCTCGGTGCCCGGGCCGATCACGATGTCCACGCCCGGCTGCACGTCGGGGTTGCCCGCCTTGCCGATGCCGGTGATCAGGCCGTTCTTCAGGCCGATGTCGGCCTTCACGATGCCCCAGTGGTCGATGATCAGCGCGTTCGTGATCACGGTGTCGGCCACCTCGGCCGCGAGCCGCTGGCTCTGGCCCATGCCGTCCCGGATGGTCTTGCCGCCGCCGAACTTCACTTCCTCGCCGTAGCTGCCGGCGAGCAGGGTGTAGTCCTTCTCGACCTCCACGATCAGCCCGGTGTCGGCCAGCCGCAGCCGGTCACCGGTGGTGGGGCCGAACATCTCGGCATACGCGCGTCGGTTGATGGTTGCCATGTCTTCTTTCAGAGGGGGCCCTGCACGGCCGCGCGGAAGCCGAACACGCGGCGGTCGCCGGCGAAGTCGACCAGTTCCACCGTGCGCTGCTGGCCCGGCTCGAAGCGCACCGCGGTGCCCGACGCGATGTTCAGCCGCATGCCACGCGCGGCGCCGCGGTCGAACTGCAGCGCCGGGTTGGTTTCGGCGAAGTGGTAGTGCGAGCCGACCTGCACGGGCCGGTCGCCGGTGTTCTCGATGACGAGGGTGAGCGTGCGCCGGCCCGTGTTGATCGGGTGGTCGGGGCCATCGGTGAGCAGTTCGCCGGGGATCATGGCGGCGCCTCAGGCGAGCGGGGCGAGCAGCGCGATGCCGAACACCGCGACCGCGGCGCCGGCCACGCGCGGCAGCCAGCGGTTCGTGTGCTTCAGCGCGAGGCCGAAGCCGATGCCGGCGCCGTGCAGCAGCGCCGTGGCGAGCACCATGCCGGCCAGCGCCGCGGCCGCGCCGGGACCGGCGAGTTCGGTGCCGTGGGCGGCCCCATGGAACAGCGCGAAGCCGGCGGCCAGCGCGGCACCGGCCGCGGCAGGCAACTGCCGGCCGGTGGCCACGAGCAGGCCCAGCACGAGCAGCGACGCGGCGATCATCGGTTCCACCGCCGGCAGCGCGAGGCCCGCCAGGCCCAGCAGCGCACCCACCAGCAGCGTGGCGGCGAAGGCGGCCGGCGCGAGCCAGACGCGGCGCGTGGTCATCGCGCTCCACACGCCCAGGGCCACCATGGCCGCGAGGTGGTCGAGGCCGGTGAAGGGGTGCGCGAAGCCCGCGGCGAAGGCCGAGGTGCCATGGTCATGCGGGGCACCGCCGACGTGGGCGGCGGCCAGCAGCGGGGCGGCGCAGGCGGCGAGGGCCACGAGCCGGGCGGTGGAGGGGCGGGTCATGGGAGGCTCCTGGGGAGAAAAGAAGGCCGGGTCAGGCGATGGGCTGGTGCACGGTCACCAACTTGGTGCCGTCGGGGAAGGTGGCTTCCACCTGGATGTCGGGGATCATTTCGGGCACCCCGTCCATCACGTCGGCGCGGGTGAGCACGGTCTTGCCCTCGCTCATCAGCGCGGCCACGGTCTTGCCGTCGCGGGCGCCTTCCATGATGGTGGCGGTGATCAGCGCCACGGCCTCGGGGTAGTTGAGCTTCAGGCCGCGGGCCTTGCGCCGCTCGGCGAGCAGCGACGCGGTGAAGATCAGGAGCTTGTCCTTCTCGCGCGGGGTGAGTTCCATGAGGATGGGGGGCTGGGGTTCGGTGGCGGGTATCTTAAGGCGGGACGGGATAATGCCAGCATGAAGCGTTCCACCATGCCCCCGCTCGGCCCGGCCGTGCTGCCGTCCTCCGACGAGGCGGCGGGGGACGCCGTCCAGCGGGTCGTCAAGGTGCGCCGCGACTACAACGAATGGGTCGCCCGCGAGACCATGGAAGACTACGCGCTGCGCTTCACGCCGCGCAGCTTCCGCAAGTGGTCCGAGCTGCGCGTGGCCAACACCGCGTTCGGCGCCGCGTCGTTCCTCGTGCTGGAGGCCGTGGGCGCCACGCTGCTCGTCGAGTACGGCTTCGTCAACGCGTTCTGGGCCATCCTCGCCACCGGCCTGATCATCTTCCTGGCCGGGCTGCCCATCAGCGTCTACGCCGCGCGCTACGGCCTCGACATGGACCTGCTGACCCGCGGCGCCGGCTTCGGCTACATCGGGTCCACCATCACGTCGCTGATCTACGCGACCTTCACGTTCATCTTCTTCGCGCTCGAGGCGGCCATCATGGCCTACGCGCTCGAGCTCGCGTTCGACATCCCGCCCGCGTGGGGCTACCTCGTCTGCGCGCTGGTGGTGATCCCGCTCGTGACCCACGGCGTCACCGCCATCAGCCGGCTGCAGGTGTGGACCCAGCCGCTGTGGCTGGTGCTGCTGGTGGTGCCCTACATCTACGTGTTCCGCCACAACCCGGACGTGCTCAAGGGCCTCGTGAACTACGGCGGCGACGGCGGGCAGGGCTCGCAGTTCAACGTGTACCTGTTCGGCGCGGCGATGACGGTGGGCATCGCCCTCATCACGCAGATGGGCGAGCAGGCCGACTACCTGCGTTTCATGCCCGAGCGCACCGCGGCCAACCGCCGCCGCTGGTGGCTGGGCGTGTTCGTCGGCGGGCCGGGCTGGGTGGTGCTGGGCGTGCTGAAGATGCTGGGCGGCGCGCTGCTCGCGTACCTCGCCATCAGCCACATGGTGCCGGCCGACCGGGCGGTCGACCCGAACCAGATGTACCTCGCCGCGTACGAGTACGTGTTCCCGTACACCGGCTGGGCCATCGCGGCCACCGCGCTGTTCGTCGTCGTGTCGCAGCTGAAGATCAACGTGACGAACGCGTACGCGGGCTCGCTGGCCTGGTCCAACTTCTTCGCGCGGCTCACGCACAGCCACCCGGGACGCGTGGTGTGGGTGGTGTTCAACACGCTGATCGCGCTGATGCTGATGGAGCTGGACGTGTTCCGGGCCATCGGCGGCGTGCTCGGCCTGTACGCCAACGTCGCGATCTCCTGGATCATGGCGGTGGTGGCCGACCTCGTGATCAACAAGCCGCTCGGCCTGTCGCCGAAGGACATCGAGTTCAAACGCGCCCACCTGTTCGACGTGAACCCGGTGGGCGTGGGCGCGATGGGCGCGGCGTCGGTGCTGTCGGTGGCGGCCCACCTCGGCTTCTTCGGGCCGCTGGCGCAGGCGTTCTCGGCGCTCATCGCGCTCGTCACGGCGTTCGTCACGGCGCCGCTGATCGCCTGGATCACGCGCGGCCGCTACTACATCGCCCGCGCGCCGCAGCCCCAGGGCCTGTTCACCGGCCTGCGCCAGTGCGTGGTGTGCGAGCGCGAGTACGAGGTCGACGACCTGGCCCACTGCCCCGCGTACCTGGGCCAGATCTGCTCGCTGTGCTGCTCGCTCGACGCGCGCTGCAACGACCTGTGCAAGCCCGAGGCGCGCCTGTCGTCGCAGTGGACCCGCCTGCTGCACGCCGTGCTGCCGCGCCGCACGTGGCCCTTCCTCGAGACCGGCCTCGGCCACTACCTGCTGCTGATGGCGGTGGTGGTGCCGGTGCTCGCCGGCCTGTTCGGGCTGCTGTACCAGCAGGAGTTGCGGGCGCTGGGCGAGCAGGCCGCGTCGCTGGCCCCGTCGCTGCGCATCGGGTTCGTCAAGGCCTTCGCGGCGCTGCTGCTCGTGAGCGGCATCGTGGCGTGGTGGCTGGTGCTGACGCACAAGAGCCGGCAGGTGGCGCAGGAGGAATCGAACCGGCAGACGCAGGCGGCGCACGAGCAGACGCTGGCGCTGCGCCGCGAGATCGACTCGCACCGCCGCACCGACGAACAGCTGCAGCAGGCCAAGCAGCAGGCCGAACTGGCGAACCAGGCGAAGAGCCGCTACATCACCACCGTGAGCCACGAGCTGCGCACGCCGCTCAACAGCATCCTCGGGTACGCCCAGCTCCTGGAGCAGGACGCGGCCATCCCTGCGAACCGCAAGCAGGCCGTCAGCGTGATCCGCCGCGGCGGCGACCACCTGCTGTCGCTGATCGAGGGCACGCTCGACATCGCCCGCATCGAGGGCGGCAAGCTGCGGCTCGAATCGAAGCCCATGCGCTTCCGCGACGGCGTGCAGCAGATCGTGCGGCTCTTCGAGCTGCAGGCGGCCGACAAGGGCATCGCGTTCAGCCACGACATCGCCGACACGCTGCCGGAGGTGGTGCGCTGCGACGAGAAGCGCCTGCGGCAGATCCTCATCAACGTGCTCGGCAACGCCGTGAAGTTCACGCACACCGGGCAGGTGACGTTCCGCGTGCGGTACGTGCGCGAGATGGCGGTGTTCGAGGTGGAGGACACGGGCCCCGGCATCCCCGCCGACCAGCTGGAGCACATCTTCGAGCCGTTCGCGCGCGGCACCGAGACCACGGGCAGCGGGACCGGCCTCGGCCTCACGATCAGCAAGATGCTCACCGACCTGATGGGCGGCGAGATGTCGGTGTCGAGCACGGTGGGCGAGGGCACGCTGTTCCGCATCCGCCTGTTCCTGCCCGGCGCGCGCGGCGCGGCCGTGGCGCAGGAGGTGACGCGGGCGGCCCGCGTGGGCTACCGCGGCCCGCGCCGGCGCATCCTCGTCGTCGACAACGAGGAGGTGGACCGTGCCTTGTTGGCCAGCGTGCTGGAACCCCTCGGTTTCGAACTGCTGCAGGCGGCCTCGGGCCACCAGTGCCTGGAGATCGTCTCGGCCTTCCGGCCCGACGCGGTGCTGATGGACCTGGCCATGCCCGGCATCGACGGCTGGGCCACCATCCGCGCGATGCGGGCCCAGCGCCTCACCGACGCGCCGGTGGCCATCGTGTCCGGCAACGCGTTCGACAAGGAACTCGACAACGACGTGGGCGTGCGGCCGGAAGACTTCGTGCTCAAGCCCGTCCGCGTGAACGAACTGCTCGACTGGCTGGGCACGCGCCTGGGCCTCGACTGGATCGAGTCCGCCACCGAACAGCCGCCGCCCGCCGTGATGCCGCACTGGGTGCTGCCGTCGCTCGCCCAACTGAACGGCCTCCAGGAGCTGGTCGCGCTGGGCTACCTGCGCGGCATCCAGCGCAAGCTCGACGAGATCGAAGGCGAAAATGCCGCCCACGGCAGTTTCGTCGCGCACCTGCGCGGCCTCGCCCGCAACTTCCAGCTCGACGCCCTGACCGCCATCCTGACCAAGTCGATCCATGACCGGCAAGCTTCCTGACCGCAGCACCTCCGACCTCGTGCTGGTCGTCGACGACATGCCCGACAACCTGTCGGTGCTGCACGACGCGCTCGACGAGGCCGGCTACACCGTGCTCGTGGCCACCAACGGCGAGCAGGCGCTGCAGCGCGCCGCGCAGGCCCTGCCCGACATCGTGCTGCTCGACGCGATGATGCCCGGCATGGACGGCTTCGAGGTGGCCCGCCGGCTGAAGGCGCATTCGGAGACCGCCCACATCCCGATCATCTTCATGACGGGCCTCACCGAGACCGAACACGTGGTGGCCGCCTACGGCGCGGGCGGGGTCGACTACGTCACCAAACCCATCCGGCCGATGGAGGTGCTGGCCCGCATGACGGTGCACTTGCAGAGCGCCCGCCAGGCGCGGCAGGCCCGCAACGCGCTCGATGCCTTCGGCCACGCGACCATGGCCATCCACGCCGACGACGCGCTGACGGTGGGCAAGGCGGTGTGGCAGACCCCGCTCGCGCGCGACCTGATGCTGCGCTACTTCGAGGCCCCGGTGGGGCAGGTGCCGCCCGAGGTGCTGGAGTGGCTGCGCTCGCAGACCGCCGGCGAACCGCGGCCGCTGACGGTGGCGCACGACGAGCGCCAGCTCGTGCTGTCGCTTCAGCAGCGCACCGCGGACGACGACTGGCTGGTGGTCATGCGCGAGGTGTCCGACGCGGCCGTCGTGCAGGCGCTGCAGCAGACCTTCAAGCTGACGATGAAGGAGGCCGAGGTGCTGTACTGGGTGGCCAAGGGCAAGACCAACCGGGACATCGGCGACATCCTCGGCAGCAGCCCGGCCACCGTGAAGAAACACCTCGAGCACGTGTTCGAGAAGCTCGGGGTGGAGACGCGCAACGCGGCGGCGTCGCTGGCGATCTCGAAGGTGCGGTTGCTGGCCTGAGGGCGGTGGGCCCCGGCGTTCGCCGGGGTGACACGCACACACCGACATGTCATCCTGGCGAACGCCGGGACCCACCGGTGCCGAAGCAACGAGGCGGCTACCCGAGCCGCTCTGCCCAGGCCTCGGCGTTCTTGCGCACCGCGGCCCGCTTGTCGGCCCGGGCGGCCGCAAGGCGCCGCGGCAGTTCCGGATGCCCGGCCAAGGCCGCCTGCACGTCCTTCGCGCGCGCTTTCCCGCTGCCGAGGGCGATCTCGAACAGCGCTGCCAGCAGCGGTTCCGGCGGGGAGGGCATCGCGGCGATGGCCCGATACATCACGTTCCTGCTGCCCAGCCGGGCCTCTAGGTCGCGCACGACCTCGTGCCGGTGGGTCTGGAGATAGGGCCACACGGCCTCGCCTGGCCAGTCGGCCTCGGTGGCAGCGCCGTACCGGGGCCACGCCGAGGTGACCACATCGCCCGGCACACCGGCCGCTTCCACGAGCGAACGAAGGGCCAACAGCGTCGGGTGGCCCGTGCGGCGCCGCATCGCGGTGAAGACGTCCCACACGGGCTCCAGCAGGCCGCCGTCCTCGAGCACGTCGAAGAACCAGAGCAAACGCAGCGCGGCGTCGGGCGACAGGTCGCCCGCTTCCGCCAGGGCGACCATCGCCGGCGCCATGTGATTCCATGCGGTCAGGCGATCGACGCGGGGCCGCGGGCCGTCCCGCCAGCCCTCTGCATGCAGGCAGTGGCGCAGCGCCTCGGCCATCTCCGCGCCGGGTTGCCGCGTGAGCTTCAGGCGCACGGCGTGACCCTGGCGTTTGTACTTCGCATGAAGCTCGCGTTCCAGGCTGTTGTCGACGTCGATGGATTGGCGCACGAGGGTCCAGAAGCGCTCGAGCGTGTCGTCGGTGGGGGCGTCTGTGCCGATGAACGCGGCCTGCGGCTCCGGCGGCACGTCGCGGTCGCGATGAAGCAGCTTTTCAGCGGCGAGGCGCACGCCGCGCTGCTGCGCTTTCGCCAGGCCGGCGAGTTCCGCCGCGACGCGCGCGAGGGTCGTGCCGCGGGCGGGAGCCAGCAGCTTCAGCGTATGAAGGCGCGAGGCCGCGTCGGCCGCGGCCAACGAGGGCCGCAGGGTTTCCAGGTGTCGGTCCAGATGATCGGCGTACCCCGGCATGTCCGTCAGCAGGCGCTGGCGGAACCGGACGAGGTCGGGGTCGTGCTCGCCGATCGGCGGCGACACCGCGGCGGCGAGCAGCGCCGACGGTGCCAGGGCGTCGGCTTCGAGCAGGGCCTCGAAGGTGGTGGCCGGCACCTTGTCCGCGGTTGCCGAGCCCATGTGGCCGAGGATCGTGCCGCCGGCTGAGTACATCAGCAGTGCCTCCGGCCAGTGGCGGCCGTCCGGGAACGCCATGCCGAACGACGAGGCGTGAGGCGCCAGTGCGGCCGCGATCAGCTTCGCCCACCGCAGGGCCACGGCGGTGGGGAGCTGGTCGAAGCGCTCGTACAGCGTGAGGTCGTGGGGTTTGCGGAAGACGTCGAGCCGCAGGGCCTTGAAGAGCTTCGTGTCTGCCGGCACGTCCGCCGGCTTGCCGGTGGCGAGGTGGGCGAGCAGGGCGGCCGCGCGGTCGGCACCGAGCGGCGCCAGCTGGGCAGCGACCCGCGTGAAGAACAGGTCCGTGGCTTCGTTGGCCAGACGGTGCGGGAGATCCTGGGGCGGGTTCGGTCGCATGGGGGCGCAGCATAGCCGCTCCCGCACTCAAGCCGTCATCCCGGCGCACGCCGGGATCCACTGCCACGAGTGGGCCCCGGCGTTCGCCGGGGTGACCCTGGGCGGCTCAGCGCGTCACGATCGGGAAGTTCCCCGGCGTCTTGTCCAGCAACCCGAACAGCTTCGCGAGCGCCATCGGGTTGCCCTCGATGCGCGCGTCCTTCGACCCCACGAGCTCGGACGCCGTCGCGCGCCCGGTGGCGAGGCGCAGGAACAGGTCGTGGGTCAGCGTGAGGGTCGCGTCCGCCTTGCCGTCGACCGGCTTCGACCGGTGGTGCAGCACGGCGTTCTCGATCCACAGGCCGTGGGTCTGGCCGAGGTCGGTGAAGCGCAGGTCGATGCGGAGTTCCACGCCGTCTGCGCGCGGACCGTTCAGGCGGGCCGACATTGCATCGAGGAAGGTATCGATCGGGATCTGGCGCAGCAGGTCGACCGGCACGCCGCGGGCGATGGCCGGCGGCGGCGCGCCCTCGCGCAGTTCCTTCGCGCCGCTCAGGTAGAAGTTGCGCCAGGGGGCGGACTCGGCCACGTAGCCCAGCTGCTCGAACGTACGCGCCTGCAGCTCGCGGGCGCGGGTGTTCGTGTTGTCGGCCAGCACCACGTGCTTCAGCAGCTCGGCGGCCCACCGGTAGTCGCCCGCGTCGAAGGCCTTCTGCGCGGTGGCCACCGCGGCGTCGGCACCGCCCGCGAGCGCCACGTACTTCTTCGCCGCATCCACCGGCGGCAGCGGGTCGAGGTTGGCCGGGTTCGCGTCGAACCAGCCCATGTAGTGCTGGTAGATGGCGCGGGTGTTGTGACGCACGGTGCCGTAGTAGCCGCGCGAGCTCCACGCCGTCTCGAGCGACTTCGGCAGCACCATCGCCTCGGCGATCTCGGGGCCGGTGAGGCCCGCGTTGATCATGCGCACCGTCTGGTCGTGCAGGTAGCGGTAGGTGTCGCGCTGGGTCTTCAGGAAGGCGATCACGTCGTCGCGGCCCCACACGGGCCAGCCGTGCTGCAGGAACATCACGTCGCTGTCCCCGGCGTAGCCGAGCGCCTCGTCGATGTACTTCGCCCACGCGAGCGAGTCGCGCACCTTCGCGCCGCGCAGCGTGTAGAGGTTGTGCAAGGTCTGCGACACGAGTTCGGCTGCGCCGAACGCGCGCAGGTCGGGCAGCGTGAAGGTCATCTCGGCCGGGGCTTCGGTGCCGGGGGCGTTGTGGAACACGAACTTCACGCCGTCGAGGGTCATCGCCTGGTGAGGCTGGTCCACCACCACCGTGGGCGGCAGGATGCCCACGCGGCCGGCCGCCACGGCCTTGCCGAGGCCGGTGTCCACCGCGCCGTCCGCGTTCCGCTTCAGCAGGCCGCCGTACATGTAGCCGGCGCGGCGCGACATCGCGGTGCCGACCAGCAGGTTCTCGCTCGTGGCTTCCTCCATGAACCCGATCGGGGCCACCACCGGCACCTTGCGCGCTGCGGCATCCTCGGCGGTCAGCACGCCGAGCACACCGCCGAAGTGGTCCACGTGGCTGTGGGTGTAGACGACGGCGCTGACCGGGCGGTCGCCCAGGTGCCGGCGCGCGAACGCGAGGGCGGCGGCGGCCGTCTCGCGGGTGGTCAGCGGGTCGATCACGATCCAGCCGGTGCGGCCCTGCACCAGCGTCAGGTTCGCGAGGTCGAAACCGCGCAGCTGCCACACGCCGTCGGTCACCTTGAACAGGCCGGCCTCGTTGTTGAGCTTCGCCTGGCGCCACAGGCTCGGGTTGACGGTGGGCGGGGCGTCGCCCTGCACGAAGGCGAAGCCGTCGTAGTCCCACACCACGCGGCCGGTCTCGTCGCGCACCTGGCCGTTCGGCCTGGCGACGAGGCCGCGGCGGGCGGCTTCGAAGGAGCGTGGGTCGGCGAGGTTCAGTGACGAGGCGACGGCAGACTGGCGTGCGGCGGTGGAGGCGGTCACGCCGCTGGCGATGACGGTGGGCGAGGAGGTGGCGCAGCCGGCGAGCACGAGGGCGAGCGCGGCGGCGAGGGGCAGTCGGGTCATGGAGGGGTCTCCTGAAGACGGGGATTCAATGCGGCGCGGGCAAGCGGTCGAGCGAGACGCACAGGCCCACCGCGAGGACAGTGGCGACCACGAGCGGGACGGGCCCGGCGAGCCACGCGGCCACCGGCACGGCCAGCAGCAGCGCGCGCATCCCGAGGGTGTAGCAGATGCCGGCGCGGTTCAACTGGGCGGAGACGTTCTCGGGTGTGCGCGGCCCGGTGGCGTCGGCGGCGTTCAGCCCGACCAGGAACAGCACGTGGTTCAGGTGGCGCACGGTGAGGGCGAACGCGACGAAGGCGACGGCGAGCGCGGCGAGCAGGATCAGCACCTTCGCGACCCAGTCGACACCACCAGCCGGACGCCACGCCCGCGCGAGGCCTTCCGCCTGCGCCGACAGCGTCACCGTGCCGATCGCCAGCAGCAGCGCCGACGAGGCCTTGAAGCTCGCGGCCATCACGTAGTTGCGCAGGCTCTGCACCGCCATCACGGCCTGGCTGCGTTCGGCCATCACGCCGCGCACCCACAGCAGCCGCGTGTGGCGGTGGTGACGGTGGGCCGCGGAGCCCGGGCCGAACACCAGGTGGAGCAGGTAGGCGGCCACCACGGCGCCGCACCCGGCGGCGGCCAGCAGCTCGCCGGTCATGCCGGGGCGCGTTCCATCGCAGTGGGAGCGAGGCGCGCGCCCGAGCGCTGCGGGTTCATCGTCGCGATGCCGATCAGTCCACCCGCCACGAGCAGCAGCCCGCCGACGAAGAAGCCCTGCTCGTAGCCGTGGGCCGCGACGCCGCCGGACCGCTGGATCAACCAGCCCATGACCACCGGTGCGGCCAGGCCGCCGAGGGACGCCACCGCGTTGCCGATGGCCAGGATGCCGCCGCGCTGGGCGCGCGGCACGATCTCGCCGAGGATGGCGGGGCCGATGGAATTCATCGTCAGCATCAGGCCGCCGGCCACCGCGAGGGTGAAGAACTTCTCGAGGCTCGACATCGGGAACCACTGCAGCGCGCAGTTCAGCACGCCCGACGCGATCAGTGCGAGCCCGACGAACGCACCCCGTGCGTGCCGCGACGGCATGCCGCGCGCCATCAACACCTGCGAGAACCAGGCGAGCCCGAGGCTCACCGGCGCCGTGACGAGGATGAACAGCGCGAACATGCGGCCGGCCTGGATGGGTTCGAAGCCGAGTCCGGTCTGGAAGTAACGGCTCAGCCACGTGAGCGAGGCCGCCAGCACCCAGTGCGCGACGAAGTGCGCGGCGAAGTTGCCCAGCACCGTGGGGTCGGTGAGCAGTCGCGCGTACGGCACGCGCGGCTCGGCCTGCGTGGCGGCCGGGGTCTCCACCTGGCCCTCCGCGCCGAACGCGAACCACGCGAGGCACCACAGCGCCCCCAGCGCCGTCAGCAGGTAGAAGTTGGCGCGCCAGCCCCAGTGCGCGGTGACCACCGGGATCACGAGCCCGGCGACCAGCAGTCCGGCGGAGCTGCCCTGGTGCAGCAGCGCGACCGGCAGGCTGCGCCGGTCGTTCGGGAACCACTTGTAGAGCGCGTGCGTGGCGACCGGCGACGCGGGACCTTCCATGAGGCCCAGCAGCGCGCGGCACACCACGAAGGCCAGGAAGGAGCCGGAGAGCGCCAGCGGCAGCTGGATCAGCGCCCACGCGAGCGCCATCACCAGCAGCACGCGGCGCGCCGGCACGCGGTTGGAGATGAAGCCACCCACCACCGCCCCCAGCGCGAAGAGCCAGTAGAAGCTGCCGCCCAGCAGGCCGAACTCGGTCGGCGTGAGGTCGAGCTCCTGCATCATCGGCACCGCGACCAGGCCGATCACGACCTTGTCGAGGAAGTTGGTGGTCATCATCAGCGCGAGGAGGCTGGCGATGGTCCAGGCGCGGGCGGGCTGGTAGGACGTGCTCATGGGGTACTCCGGCGCCGGGTCAGGCCTGTTGCAGGATCTCGCGCGCGATCGTGTTGCGCTGGATCTCGCTCGTGCCGGTCAGGATGCGCATCATGCGCAGCTGGCGGAAGGTCAGTTCCACCGGGTGGTTCTTCGTCACCCCGAGATTGCCGTGGATCTGCACCGCCTTGTCGGCCACCTCGAAGCAGCGCTCCGAGATGAAGAGCTTGCACGCGGACGCCTCCATGCGCAACTCCTCGCCGGCATCCGCCTTCGCGGCGGCGAGCAGCATCATCCCCTCGCACGCGAACAGCGAGGCGGCCATGTCGGCCAGCATGTGCTGGATCGCCTGGAAGCGCGCGATGGGGCCGCCGAACTGCTGGCGCGTCTGCGCGTACGCGATCGACATCTTGTGGACCTTGCGCGCCGCGCCGATCATCGTCGCGGTGTGCAGCAGGCGGTTCAGGTTGATGCGAGCCATGCCGAGGCGCAGGCCGTTGCCCGGGCCGCCGATCACGTTGGCGGCGGGCACGCGCACGTTGTCGAACAGGATGTCGGCGTCGATGTGCTGGCCCGACATCGGCACGTAGGCATCGTCCACCCGCACGCCCGGTGCGTCGAGTTCGACGAACACCGCGGAGATGCCCTTCGGGCCGGCAGCCGGGTCGGTCACGCACAGCACGATGGCGATGTCCGCGAACGGGCTGCCGGTGATGAAGTGCTTGTGGCCGTTGATCACGAGGTCGTCGCCGTCGCGCACGGCGGTCGTGCGGAGGCTGGCGGCGTCCGAGCCGGAGTGCGGTTCGGTCATCGCGAAGCAGATGCCCTTCTGGCCCGTCATCACCGGCTGGAAGAAGCGCTCGAGGTGGCCGGGCGTGGCGAACTGCATCAGGCTGCCGATGCGCGGCGGGCCGCTCAGCTCACCCAGCACGTGCATCGCGAAGAGGGCACCGGTCTCGGCGATCTCGGCCTTCAGCAGGCACAGCTCCACCGTGGTGAGGCCGGGGCCGCCCAGCGCCTTCGGCATCGCACCGGTCAGCAGGCCCAGCGCGTGGGAGCGCTGCCAGATGCCGCGCAGCACGCTGCGCGGGAGGGTGTCCTCGGGGCCGAGGCCCAGTTCCTTCTCGAGGGGCAGCAGTTCCTCGCGGATGTAGCGCAGCGCGCGTTCGCGCAGGTCGGCGTAGGCGGGGCCGGTGAGGTGGTTCATGGCAGGGTCCTTCGAATCAGTTGACCTGACGTTGCTGGCCGGCCCAGTACGGCGAACGCACGTCCTTGCGGGCGAGCTTGCCGTTGGGGTTCTTGGGCAGCGCGGGGGCGAAGTCGACGGCGCGCGGGGCCTTGTAGTCGGCCAGGTGCGTGCGGCAGTGGGCAACGATGTCGGCCTCGCTGACGGTGGCGCCCGAGCGCGGCACGACCACCGCGCGCACGGCCTCGCCCCAGCGCTCGTCGGGCACGCCGATGACGCAGGCCTCGTACACCGCGGGGTGGCGGTACAGCACCGCCTCGACCTCGTTCGGGTACACGTTGAAGCCGCCCGAGACGATCATGTCCTTCTTGCGGTCGACGATGTAGATGAAGCCCAGGGCGTCGGTGCGCGCGAGGTCGCCCGTGCGCAGCCAGCCGTCGACCACCGCCTCGGCGGTGAGGCCCGGCTCGCCCCAGTAGCCCTTGAAGATGTCGGGGCCGCGCACGACGATCTCGCCGATGGCCTCGCCGGTCACCTCGTGGCCGTGTTCGTCCACCACCTTCACTTCGGTCTCGCCGTACGGGCGGCCGCAGGACGCGAGGCGCTCGGGGGCGTTGCGCAGCGCCTCGGCGTGGTCGCGGGTCGAGAGCGAGGCCACCGCCGAGGTGGATTCGCTCAGGCCGTAGCCCTGCGCGAGGATGGGGCCGATGCGCCGCCAGGCCTCCTCGACCCGCGCGGGTGCCATCGGCGCGGCGCCGTAGGTGAGCTGGCGCAGCGTCGACAGGTCGCTCGCCTCGAGGCTCGGCTCCTGCAGCAGCGCGTTGATCATCGCCGGCACCATGAAGGTGTGGGTGATGCGGTACTTGGCGACGGCGGCCAGGAATTCGGCCGGATCGAACTTCTCGAACAGGTGCAGCGTGGCGCCGGCGTAGAGGAACGGCTGCATCAGCATGCCGCTCGCGTGCGTGACGGGCCCCAGCAGCGCGATGCGGTCGCCGGGGCGCGGCGCGGACTCGTTTCGGAACAGCACCTTGCGGATGCAGGCCATGCGGTTGCCGTAGGTCTGCATCGCCGCCTTGATGGCGCCGGTGGAGCCGGACGAGAAGTGCAGCACCGCGAGGTCGTCCGCGTCGGCCTCGACCGCCACCGGCGCGGGCGACGCGGCCGCGATCAGCGCGTTCATGTCCAGCCGGCCGTCGGCGGGGCCGTCCAGGCTGATGAAGTGGCGCACGCTCTCGAAGCCGGGGGTGTCCGGGCCGTGGTGGGTGAAGCCGCGGCCGGCGACGAAGGCGGCCGGCTTCGCGTTGGTGACCACGTCGCGGGCCTCGGACGCGGTGAAGCGGGCGTTCAGCGCGGCCTTCACCAGGCCGGCGCGCAGCAGGGCGACTTCCAGCACGACGAGGCCGGTGGCGTTGCGTGACTGGACGGCCACACGGTCGCCCTTGACGAGCCCGAGGGCGAGCAGCGCGTTGGCCAGGCGGTTGCTGTGGTCGTCGAGCTGCGCGAAGGTCAGCACGCTCGAGCCGCAGACCACCGCCTCCTGTTGGGGCCAGTAACGCGCGCCGAGGCGGATGTGCCTGCAGATGTCCACGGAGTGTCTCCTGTCGTTGGAATGGGGTTGGAAGGTCCGCAGTCTCAGGGTCGACCACCATTCACGCAATGCACGAAAAGGTTCATCCTGATGACTTGAAGTAATTGAGTTGTCCCGTGAACCTGAACGACATCGAGTACCTGGCCACGGTGGCGGCCCACCGCCACGTGGGGCGGGCCGCCGAGGCGCTGGGCCTGACCCAGCCGGCGCTCACCCGGGCCATCGCCCGGCTGGAGGCGCTGGCCGGCATGCCGCTGTTCGAGCGTCACCCCAAGGGCGTGGTGCTGACCCCGGCCGGCGAGGCCTTCCTGCGCCGGGCCGAACGCATCCGCATGGAGTACGACGACGCGCTCTCCGAGATGCACCAGATGAAGACCGGCGAGCTGGGCATCCTGCGGGTGGGCCTCACGCCCACGCTCGACACCGAACGGCTGATGGGCGTGGTGCGGCGCATGCTGATCGAGCGCCCGGCCGCGCGCATCCACCTCACCGAGCGGCTGATGCACTACCTCGTGCAGATGCTGCTGGACGGCGAGCTGGACGCCATCGTCGTGCCGACCCCGCAGCCGCTGCCCCCCGAGTTGGAGGCCACGCCGCTGTACGACGACGTGCTGCATGTGGTCGCCGACGCCGGCCACCCGCTGCAGCAACGCCGTTCGCTGCAACTCCCCGACCTGGTGGACCAGCCCTGGCTGCTGCCGCCGCCCGACACCCGCATGCGCCGGGAGCTGGAGCGGGTGGTGCAGCAGGCCGGCCTGCCGGCGCTCAACGTGCGGGTGGAGGCGGCCGCCACCGGCATCAACACCCTGCGCCTGGTCACCGGCACCCCGATGCTGACCCTCGGCAGCCAGTGGTCGGTGCTGGCCATGGCGGGCATCGGGCTGCACCCGCTGCCCATTGCGCTGCCGGCGCTGCAGCGGCGCATCGGGTTGGTGACGCGGCGGCATGCGTTCATTTCGCCGTTGGCGCAGCGGTTGAGGGAGTTGCTGGTGGAGGACTACGCCCCCTAGCGGTCACCCCGGCGGACGCCGGGGCCCACCGCCCGCTGGTGGGCTTCGGCTGGAGTGGATCCCGGCGTTCGCCGGGATGACGGGGCGCTGGAGGGGGCGGCGTAGGCGCCTACGCCGTCTGTCGTATGGCTCGGAACGGACCCCGTCCGTAACCTTGGTTCTGTCGTCCCCCGGGGCACCAAGACTCAACCAAGGAGCGTTCGTTCATGAAAGCAAGCCGCCGCAATTTTGCGCAATCCCTGTCGGCCGTGGCACTGGGCGTCGCCGCCCTCGGCCTGCCGATGTTCGCCCAGGCCGCCGACACCATCAAGGTGGGTGTGCTGCACTCGCTGTCGGGCACGATGGCCATCTCGGAAACGGTCCTGAAGGACACGGCCCTGATGGCGATCGACGAGATCAACGCCAAGGGTGGCGTGCTCGGCAAGAAGCTCGAGCCGGTGGTGGTGGACCCGGCCTCCAACTGGCCCCTGTTCGCCGAAAAGGCCAAGCAGCTGATCTCGCAGGACAAGGTCGCCGTGATGTTCGGCTGCTGGACCAGCGTGTCGCGCAAGTCGGTGCTGCCGGTCGTCGAGGAACTCAACGGCCTGCTGTTCTACCCCGTCCAGTACGAGGGTGAAGAGCTGAGCAAGAACGTGTTCTACACGGGCGCGGCCCCGAACCAGCAGGCCATCCCCGCCGTGGAATACCTGATGAGCAAGGCCGGCGGTGGCGCCAAGCGCTTCGTGCTGCTGGGCACCGACTACGTCTACCCGCGCACCACCAACAAGATCCTGCGCGCCTTCCTGAAGAGCAAGGGCGTCGCCGACAAGGACATCGACGAGAAGTACACCCCGTTCGGCCACAGCGACTACCAGACCATCGTCGCGGACGTGAAGAAGTTCGCCGCCGGTGGCAAGACGGCCGTGATCTCGACGATCAACGGCGACTCGAACGTGCCGTTCTACAAGGAACTGGGCAACCAGGGCCTGAAGGCGACCGACGTGCCCGTCGTCGCGTTCTCGGTGGGTGAGGAAGAGCTCCGCGGCGTCGACACCAAGCCGCTGGTGGGCCACCTGGCCGCCTGGAACTACTTCATGAGCCTCAAGAACCCGACGAACGACGCGTTCAAGAAGCAATGGGCCGCCTACGCCAAGGCCAAGAAGCTGCCGGGCGCCGACAAGCCGCTGACCAACGACCCGATGGAAGCCACCTACATCGGCATCCACATGTGGGCCCAGGCCGTCGAGAAGGCGAAGAGCACGGACACCGACAAGGTCATCGCCGCGATGGCCGGCCAGACCTTCAAGGCCCCGAGCGGCTTCGTTGCGAAGATGGACGAGAAGAACCACCACCTGCACAAGCCGGTGTTCATCGGCGAAGTGAAGGCCGACGGCCAGTTCAACGTCGTGTGGAAGACCCCGGCGCCGGTCAAGGCCAAGCCGTGGAGCCCGTTCATCGAAGGCAACGACAAGAAGAAGGACGAGCCCGAGAAGAAGTGATCCCCGGGGCCCTTCGGGGCCCTTGTCAGAAGCTGGAAACCACCGGGGTGCATCAGTCACCCCGGTCGTGGTTGGAAACCCCATGGATTCACCGTCGATGCTGCCCCGCCTCCTTGCCCGTGCCTGCGTGACCCTGACCCTCGCGTTCGGTGCGCTCTCGAGCCACGCCCTGACCGCCCCCCAGGCCCATGCCCTGGCCGCCGGCGAGAACGACGAGCGCATCGAAGCCCTCGCGAAGTCGCTCGAACGCGGCGACGAGGGCCTTGCCGGCTTCGTGCAGGCGATGCTCGACGACAGCGTCAAGGTGGCCGGTGACAAGACCTTCGTGATGAAGGGCGAAGAGGCGACCGACGCCGCCACCGGCGCCGCCGCGACACTCCCCGAAGACGCCGAGGACGTCATCAACAGCAACCAGATGCGCCGCGAGCTCGAAGGCGCGCTGGCCGCGCTGAAACTCTTTTCCAAGGACCTGGGCGAACGCCGCGCCGCGGCCCAGGCCCTGAAGGACGACGCCGACGAGTCGCGCCTGCCGCTGATCGAGAAGGCGCTCGCGTCCGAGACCGACGAGGGCCTGAAGGCCCAGCTCGAACAGATCCGCGCCGCGATCCAGGTGGCCTCGCCCGACGTGGCCCGCCGCCTGGAGGCCGCCAAGACCCTCGCGACGAGCCTGACCCCGGCCACCAAGTCGCTGATCACCGAGCGCCTGAAGCCCGCCGCGGAAGGCGGCGAGGAGGACGCCGCCGTGCGCAGCCAGCTCGGCATCGCGCTGACCGCCATCGACAGCCGCCTCGCCTGGGGCGAACGCCTGGGCGTGCTGTTCACCGGCGTGAGCCTCGGCAGCATCCTGCTGCTCGTGGCCTTGGGCCTCGCCATCACCTACGGCCTGATGGGCGTCATCAACATGGCCCACGGCGAGCTGATGATGATCGGCGCATACGCCACCTTCATCGTGCAGAACCTGTTCCGCACCTACCTGCCGGGTGCGTTCGACTGGTACGTCCTGATCGCCATTCCCGTGTCGTTCCTGACCGCGGCCCTCGTGGGCGCGGTGCTGGAGCGCAGCGTGATCCGCTGGCTCTACGGCCGGCCGCTCGAGACGCTGCTGGCCACGTGGGGCATCAGCCTCGTGCTGATGCAGGGCGTGCGCTCGATCTTCGGCGCGCAGAACGTGCCGGTCGAGAACCCGGCCTGGCTGTCGGGCGGGGTGCAGGTGCTGAGCAACCTGACGCTGCCGTACAACCGCATCGCCATCGTGATCTTCGCGGCCATCGTGCTCGCCGGCGTCTCGCTGCTGATCGCCCGCACCCGCCTCGGCCTCTTCGTGCGCGGCGTGACCCAGAACCGCAAGATGGCCGCCTGCGTGGGCGTGGACACCGCCCGCATCGACACCTACGCCTTCGCGCTCGGCTCCGGCATCGCCGGCCTCGCGGGCTGCGCGCTGTCCCAGGTGGGCAACGTGGGCCCCGACCTGGGCCAGGGCTACATCGTCGACTCGTTCATGGTGGTGGTGCTGGGTGGCGTGGGCCAGCTGGCCGGCACCGTGTACGCGGCGCTGGGCCTGGGCGTGCTGAACAAGCTGCTCGAAGGCTGGCAGGGCGCGGTGCTCGCCAAGATCATGGTGCTTGTCTTCATCGTCATCTTCATCCAGAAGCGCCCGCAAGGCATCTTCGCGATGAAGGGCCGGAGCGCCGAAGCATGAAGAACCCGACTCTCTCCGAAGGATCCGGCATGAGCGCCGTTCTGACTCCCCCGACCTCGTTCGGCCCCAAGACCCGGCTGCTGTCGCCCAAGGCCTGGACCGGCGTGTTCGTCGCGCTGGCCGCCGTGCTGGTGCTGGTGCCCCTGTTCAACCTGGTGGTGCCCGCCGGCAACCCGTTCCACCTGAGCGACTACGCGGTGCAGCTCACCGGCAAGATCATGTGCTACGCGATCTGCGCGCTGGCGATGGACCTGATCTGGGGCTACACCGGCATCCTGTCGCTGGGCCACGGCGTGTTCTTCGCGCTCGGTGGCTACGCGATGGGCATGTACCTCATGCGGCAGATCGGCCGCGACGGCAACTACCAGAGCGACCTGCCCGACTTCATGGTGTTCCTCGACTGGAAGGAACTGCCGTGGCACTGGGTCGTGAGCGACAGCTTCGTCGCCACGCTGCTGCTGGTGGTGCTGGTGCCCGGCCTGCTCGCGTTCGTGTTCGGCTTCTTCGCCTTCCGCTCGCGCATCAAGGGCGTGTACTTCTCGATCATCACGCAGGCGATGACGTACGCCGCGATGCTGCTGTTCTTCCGCAACGAGACGGGCTTCGGCGGCAACAACGGCTTCACCGACTTCAAGCGCATCCTCGACACCCCCATCGCCACGCCGTCGATGCGCATGACCCTGTTCGTGCTCACCGGCCTCACGCTGATCGGCTTCTTCCTGCTGGCCCGCTGGCTCGTGGGGAGCAAGTACGGCCGCGTGCTGCAGGCCATCCGCGACGCCGAGAGCCGCGTGATGTTCACGGGCTACGACCCGCTGCGCTACAAGCTGTCGATCTGGGTGATCTCGGCCGTGATGTGCGGCATCGCAGGCGCCTTGTACGTGCCGCAGGTGGGCATCATCAATCCGGGCGAGATGGCGCCGTCGGCCAGCATCGAGATCGCGATCTGGGCCGCGGTGGGAGGGCGCGGCACGCTGGTGGGCCCGATCGTCGGTGCGTTCTTCGTGAACGGCGCGAAGAGCTGGTTCACGCAGGCCTTCCCCGAGTTCTGGCTGTACTTCCTGGGCGGCCTGTTCATCGCCGTGACGCTCTTCCTGCCACAAGGCATCGTGGGCCTGGCCCGCAAGTTCAACCGCAACGCCGCCGCCGAGGAGACCAAGGCATGACCCCCGACCTGATGGAAGCCGGCGTCGAGGCGCTGAAACACCTCGAGGAACGCAAGGCCGCCCGCCAGGGCAGCGGCGGCGCGAGCTACGGCCGCGTGGTCACGGGTGAGCTCGACGTGACGCACGGGGCCATCCTGTACCTCGACGACATCACCGTGAGCTTCGACGGCTTCAAGGCCCTGAACGCGCTGAACCTGAACATCAGCGCCGGCGAGATGCGCTGCATCATCGGCCCGAACGGCGCCGGCAAGACGACGATGATGGACGTGATCACCGGCAAGACCCGGCCCGACGTGGGCAAGGCCTTCTTCGGCTCCACCATCGACCTGCTGCGCCTGCGCGAGAACGAGATCGCCTCCATCGGCATCGGCCGCAAGTTCCAGAAGCCCACGGTGTTCGAGCACCTGACCGTGTTCGAGAACCTGGAGCTCGCGCTGAAGGCCGACCGCGGCGTGCGCTCGTCGATGTTCTTCCGCCTGAACGGCGAGCAGCTCGACCGCATCGGCGAGATCCTCACGCTGATCCACCTGCGCCCGAGCGCGCAGCGTGTGGCCGGATTGCTGTCGCACGGCCAGAAGCAGTGGCTCGAGATCGGCATGCTGCTGATGCAGGACCCGAAGCTGCTGCTGCTCGACGAGCCCGTGGCCGGCATGACCGACGAGGAAACCGAACGCACCGCCGAGCTGTTCCTGTCGCTCGAGGGCAACCACTCGCTCGTCGTCGTCGAACACGACATGAAGTTCATCGGCGAACTCACCCAGGGTGGCAGGAACGGCAAGAAGGTCACCGTGCTGCACGAGGGCAGCGTGCTCGCCGAAGGCACGCTCGCGGAGGTGCAGGCGAACGAGAAGGTCGTCGAGGTCTACCTCGGCCGCTGAACGCAGAACAGGAACACGCGCATGCTCAAGGTCGAAGGCATCAACCAGTACTACGGCGGTTCGCACATCCTGCGCAACGTCGGTTTCGAGGCGAAGCTCGGCGAGGTCACGGTCGTGCTCGGGCGCAACGGCGTCGGCAAGACGACGCTGCTCAAGAGCCTGATGGGCGTGGTGCCGGTCAAGACGGGCACCATCCAGCTCGACGGTTCGCCCATCACGAACGACACGCCGTACACGCGCGTGCGCAAGGGCGTGGGCTACGTGCCGCAGGGCCGCGAGATCTTCGGGCGCCTGACGGTGGAGGAGAACCTGCGCATGGGCCTGGCCTACAAGCCGGCCAGCATGCCCATTCCCGCGGAGCTGTTCGAGCTGTTCCCGGTGCTCAAGCAGATGCTGCACCGGCGCGGCGGCGACCTGTCGGGCGGCCAGCAACAGCAGCTCGCGATCGCGCGGGCGCTTGCCGCCGGCCCGAAGCTGCTGATCCTCGACGAACCCACCGAGGGCATCCAGCCCAGCATCATCAAGGACATCGGCCGCGTGATCCGCATGCTGGCCGACCGCGGCACGATGGCCATCGTGCTCGTGGAGCAGTTCTACGACTTCGCGGCGGAACTCGCGGACCAGTACCTCGTGATGGAGCGGGGCGAGGTGATCCAGCGGGGGCGCGGGGCCGACATGGAAGCGGACGGCGTGCGCCAGAAGATGTCGATCTGACGCGGATGAAAAAAAGGGCCCGCTTCGGCGGGCACAAAAAAGGGCCCGCCGAAGCGGGCCCAACGAGGGTCATCGAGCAGATGATCGATCAGAGCGTGTTCGTCAGTTCCGTGGCGGGGGTGGCCGCGTCCGTCACCAGCAGCACGCGGTCCGGCAGCACCACCACGAGCAGGTCGGCGTCGTTGGCCATCGTGATCGGCGCGCGGAACACCGGGGTCTTCGTGCCGGCGGCGGTCAGCGTCAGGCTGTACGCCTTGTTGCCGGCCTCGAACTCGACCGAGTCGTTGCCCGTGGCCGGGTAGGCGGCACGGTAGGCGACGGCCGGGAAGTTCGGGGTGGTCGCGCTAGCGCCCGTGTCGACGGTGGGTTCGAAGATGTAGGCGTCGATGTTGATCTGGTTGTACGCCGCGTTCACCACGCGCACGCGGCCCTTGTCCGACGTGAGGTTCTTGTTGTACGGGTCACGGATGTTCAGCACTTCCGTCGCGCTGCCCGCGCCCGGAACGGCGATCAGCGTGTAGCGGTTGCCGCGGGTGGCCTCGAACAGCGACGACCCGATGTCCACGTTGCCCACCGTGGTGCGCACGGACCACGTGGCCGAGCTCGTGTCGACGTCGAAGTAGTTCGACGCGCCGGCGTACGGCACGTTCGTCACCTGGGCGGACTGGGCCACGTTGTCCCGGAAGAGCGAGACGTTGGGGCCGGCCGGCACGGCGTGCACGAGGCGCACCTGCGGGTCGGCGATGTCCAGCTTGTCGTCGATGTCGTCGTCGCCGCCGCAGGCTGCGATGAAGAGGGCGGGAACGCATGCGAGCAGCAGCTTGAAGGTCTTGTTCATGGTGTCACCTCAGTGTGAATGGCGTGATGGACAGCGTGTTTTCCTTCCGCACCGGGTGGGGCGGCAAGTGAGATGACTGTAGGGAGCGGGGCGCGCGCGCCCTGTCGGGCGAGGGGGCGACGTGTTGTCGGTCCAGCCTGACTGTCGTGTCGGACAAGGCCGCCATGCGCGGGGAGGGGGCTTCGGTCACAATGCCCGACCTCCTCCAACCCATCCGCCCGCGATGATCACCGTCCACCACCTCAACAATTCCCGTTCGCAGCGTGTGTTGTGGCTGCTCGAAGAGCTCGGCGTGCCGTACGAGATCAAGCACTACCAGCGCGATGCGAAGACGATGCTCGCGCCGCCCGAACTGCGGAAGATCCACCCGCTCGGCAAGTCGCCGGTGATCACCGACGGGGACGCGACCATCGCCGAATCGGGCGCGATCATCGACTACCTGATGGAGCGCTACGGCAACGGCCGCCTCGCCCCGGCCTCGGGTTCGCCCGAGGCCTTGCGCTATCGCTACTGGATGCACTTCGCCGAGGGCTCGGCCATGCCGCCGCTGCTGCTCAAGCTGGTGTTCGAACGCATCAAGCACACGAAGATGCCGTTTTTCATCAAGCCCATCGCACGCGGCATCGCCAACAAGGTGCTGGGCACGCTGGTGGACCCGAACCTCGTGCGCCAGCTCGACTTCATCGAAGGCGAGTTGCAGAAGAGCGAGTGGTTCGCGGGGGCCGAGTTCACCGCGGCCGACATCCAGATGAGCTTCCCGCTCGAAGCTTCGCGGCAGCGCGCGGGGCTCGACGAGCGGCGGCCGAAGGCGCTGGCGTGGCTGGCGCGCATCCATGCGCGGCCGGCGTACAAGCGGGCGCTGGAGCGGGGTGGGCCGTACAGCTTTGCGAACGATTGAACCAGCCGCCTTCGGGCGGCTTTTTTCATCCGATGTCATCCCGGCGCAGGCCGGGACCCCGTGCGTTCGTCGTGGCGCCCAGGGTCCCGGCTTGCGCCGGGATGACTCTTTTGGGGGAGCCATTGTTGCGAGCCGTGGAACAACCTATTGGCTGCCGCGTGCTTTTTCCGGTCGAGGGTAATCCCTAAAGTTCACCCCATCGATGAGCGATTCAACACGACGAACTCACCGAGGTGGACAAGACGGCAATCCCGCCGCCTCTGCCCAGTGCAAAGCGCAACCTCTGACACCAAGGAAGATCATCATGACCCGCAAGACCCTCTTCGCCGCCGCCCTCCTCGCCGTTGCCGGTTCCTCCGCCTTCGCCGGCGGTGAGTTCGACCCGACCCGCGACTACCAGCTGCCCGTGACCCAGTCGACGCTGACGCGCGCCGAAGTGAAGGCCGACGTGGCCCGCGCCCGCGCCTCGGGCGAACTGTTCCGCAGCGACCGCGACGACCGCCTGTTCGTGCAGGACATCAAGGGTTCCAGCCTGACCCGTGCCCAGGTGAAGGCCGAGGTGGCCGCCGCCGTCGCCGACGGTTCGATCGACCAATACGACACCAGCACCGAGTACGCCCGCGCCCCGGTGGTGGAATCGACGCTGACCCGCGCCCAGGTGCGTGAGGAAACCCGCACGGCCCTGCGCTCGCAGCAACGCGGCCGTTCGACCTTCAGCGGCTCCTGAGCCGCGACGACGACTTCGCTTCCATTCGCTTCGACTCCTCTTGGGCTGCCGTTGGGCAGCCCTTTTTTTTGGGAGTTCGCGGCGTCAGGTGCGCCACACGCGCGGCACGGCGGCGTCGATCTGCCAGGCTTCGCGCCGCCAGCGCGACCACACCGCGGTGAGCAGCCCCATCGCCGGTTCGACGCGGTGCGCGAGCGTGCGCACCACCACCACCTGCCCATGCGGTGACGTGGCCCCGGCGACCTGCGCGAGGGCGTGGCCCTCGAAGGCCTCGCGCGCGCCGGCGAGCAGCCGGTCGCGCCGTTCGGTGGTGAGGGCCGTGCCCGCGGCGAACCACATCGTGGCCATCACGCTGCGCCCGGCCCAGCCGAGCGGGGACTGCAGCAGCCGGTGGTCGCTGCCGTCGACCGTGCCCCGTTCGAGCCACGCGTCGCCGAGGCGGATCTCCTGCGTGAAGCGGCCGGCATCGAACGGCGCGCCGCTGGCCGGCAGGCCGAGCGCCAGCACGTCCCAGCCGATCATCTCGGCCTGCGGCGCGAGCGAAAACGCCATGCGGTTCTCCGCGAGCAGGCGCGGGTAGCACAACGTCTCCAGTGGCAGCCATTCCAGGCGGGCCCGGTCCTCGACCCGCACCGACACCGTCTGCAGTGCCGGTTGCCCGTTGCTCTTGTAGAAGCGCGTGGCACCGGGGGTGGTGATGAAGGCGTGGGCGCCGGTGTCGACCCGCGCATCGATGCCCAGCACGTCGCCGCCCGCGATGCCCGCGGGTGGATGCACCAGCACGTTGTGGCAGATGCCGGGGCCCTCGGGGTAGAGGCTCTGCAGGATGCGCAGCGGGCCGGTGTGGCGGTCGGCGACGAGGGTGCGGTCGCCGTCGCGGCGGTAGTTCAGGGTCAGGTGGCCGTGCCAGCTCATCGGGGGCGTTTCGTCTCGGGCGAGGGGGACAGGGGAGAGGCGAGGGTGGTGGCCGAGGACGACGGGCCCGACGTGGCGTTCAGCAGCACGATCAGTGCGCCGTGGCCGCCCTCGGAGGCGCGGGCCTGCACGAAGGCGATCACTTCCTGCTTCTGCACGAGCCACGTGCGCACCTTGCCCTTGAGCACCGGTTCGCGGCCGGGCGAGCCGTTGCCCTTGCCGTGGACCACGCGCACGCAGCGCAGGCCGCGGCGCACCACGTCGCGCAGGAAGGCCGCGAGCTGCTCGCGGGCCTCGTCGCGGCGCAGGCCGTGCAGGTCGATCTGGGCCTGGATGGTCCAGCCGCCGCGGCGCAGCTTGCGCACGACGTTGATGCCGATGTCGGGTCGGCGGAACGACAGGGCCTCGTCGGTGTCCAGCAGCGTCTCGACGTCGAACTCGTCGGAGATGGCCTCGCGCAGCACGGCCTGTTCGTCCTGCTCGCGCTGGCGCGGCTCGGGTTCGACCCGCGCGCGCATGGGTTCCACGCGTCCGGTGGACGGCAGCGTGCTGACGCGGCCGACGGCGTGCGAGAAGAGGTTGCGCTCGCGTTCGAGGCGCGCGGCCTCGACCCGTTCGCGTTCCGCGCGCTCGGCGGCCTCCTGCTCGGCCTTCTTCAAGGCGGCGCGCAGGTCGGCGAGGTCATGGAGGCTCTTGATCTTGGTCACGGTGACGACTTCCTGGGATCCGTTCCGATTGTCGGCCATGTGCCGGGCGTCCCGTTCGACGGGGTCAAAGCAAGCCGCGTTCCGCGAACGAGACCACCTCGGTGCGGCCCACCACCAGGTGGTCGAGCACGCGCACGTCCACCAGTTCCAGCGCCTTCTTGAGCGCCGTGGTGAGGAATTCGTCGGCCCGCGACGGTTCGGCGAGGCCCGAGGGGTGGTTGTGGGCCAGCACCACGGCCGCCGCGTGCAGCTCCAGCGCGCGGCGCACCACCTCCCGCGGGTAGACGCTCGTCTGCGTGAGGGTGCCCCGGAACATCTCCTCGAGACGCATCAGGCGGTTCTGGGCGTCGAGGAACAGCACGGCGAACACCTCGTGGGGCAGGTGGCCGAGGGTGAGGCGCAGGTGCTGCTTCACCCGGGCGGGGCTGTCGAACACCGGGCGTTCGGCCAGTTCCTGGCTCAGCGACCGGCGGGCGAGTTCGAGCACGGCACCCAGTTCGGCCCGCTTGGCAGGGCCGAGGCCGCGCACCTGCTTCAGTTCGTCGGGGCTGGCCTGCAGCAGGGCGGGGAGCCCGGCGAAGTGGTCGAGGAGGTGGCGCGCCAGCTGCAGGACCGGCGTGCCGCGCACCCCGGTGCGCAGCAGCACCGCGAGCAGTTCGGTGTCGGCGAGGGCAGCGGGACCGCGGGCGAGCAGTTTTTCACGCGGGCGGGCGTCGGGAGGGAGGTCTTTGAGCACCGGAAAATGCTATTTCAGGGCATTTCCAGGACCGGGTTCGCCCGGGCACCTAAAATTGCCCCTCAGTCCATCGAACCGGGATATTCCTTGAACCACGTTCAACAGGGCTCGTTCCTGACCCTGCACTACCGCCTGGCGGGGCCCGACGGCGCCGACCTGATCAACACCTTCAACGAGAAGCCGGCCACGCTGTCGCTCGGCACGGGCGAACTCGCGCCCGCCATGGAGGCCCGCCTGCTCGGCCTGGCCGAGGGCACGCGCACGTCCTTCACACTCGCCCCGGGCGAAGCCTTCGGCGAGCGCAACCCCGAGATGCTGCAGAAGGTGAAGGTCTCGCTGCTGCACGAGCTGGGCGACCCCGACGCCGAGTACCACGTGGGCGACGTCGTGCAGTTCCCCACGCCCGATGGCCAGGCCTCGTACGCTGGCGTCGTGCGCGAGAAGGGGGCCGACTGGCTCCTGTTCGACTTCAACCACCCGCTGGCCGGCCAGCCGGTCACGTTCGAAGTCCACCTGATCGGGGTGCTGTGATGGCTGACGTCCAACCCACCGGCCTCGAGGAGGTGCTGCTGGCCGAACCCCGCGGGTTCTGCGCCGGGGTCGACCGCGCCATCGAGATCGTCGAGCGCGCCATCCGCAAGTTCGGCGCGCCCATCTACGTGCGCCACGAGATCGTGCACAACACCTACGTCGTGAACGACCTCAAGAGCAAGGGCGCCATCTTCATCGAGGACCTGGCCGACGTGCCGCCGGGCGCCACGCTGGTGTTCAGCGCCCACGGCGTGTCGCAGGAAGTGCGCCGCGAGGCCCAGGCCCGCGGCTTCAGCATCTTCGATGCCACGTGCCCGCTCGTGACGAAGGTGCACGTCGAGGTCGCCAAGCTGCACAAGGAAGGCTACGACTTCATCATGATCGGCCACAAGGGTCACCCCGAAGTGGAAGGCACGATGGGCCAGCTCAACGAGGGCATCTACCTCGTGGAGGACGTGGCCGACGTCGACGCCGTGCAGGTGGCCCAGAGCGACAAGCTCGCGGTGGTCACGCAGACCACGCTGTCGGTGGACGACGCCGCCGAGATCCTCGCCGCCGTGAAGCGCCGCTTCCCCAACGTGCGCGAGCCGAAGCAGCAGGACATCTGCTACGCCACCCAGAACCGCCAGGACGCGGTCAAGGTGCTGGCCCCGCAGGTCGACGTGCTGATCGTGGTGGGCAGCCCCACCAGCTCCAACAGCAACCGCCTGCGCGAACTGGGCGAACGCCTGGGCGCCGACGCCTACATGGTCGACAAGGCCGACGACCTGAAGTCCGAATGGTTCGAGGGCCGCCGCCGCGTGGGCCTCACCGCCGGCGCATCGGCCCCGGAGATCCTCGTCACCGAAGTCATCGAACGCCTGCGTGCGCTCGGGGCCGTGTCGGTGCGCAAGATGCCCGGCGTCGAGGAGACCGTGCACTTCCCGCTGCCGATGGGCCTCGGCGACAAGGCCATGGCCGGCGTCGCGCCGCGCTGATCCCGCTTTTCCCTTTCGTTCTCAGACAAGAAGACCGACACCATGCTCGACATCACCCTGCTGCGCAAAGACCTCGCGAGCGTCGTCGCCGCGCTGGAGCGGCGCAAGTCGCCCCAGCCCTACCTCGACGTGGACCGGTTCCAGTCGCTGGAGAACGAACGCAAGGCCATCCAGACACGCACCGAGGAACTGCAGGCCAAGCGCAACAGCCTCTCCAAGCAGATCGGCGGCATGAAGGGCCGCGGCGAAGACACGACGGCCGTGATGGCCGAGGTGGGTGGCCTGGGCGACGAACTGAAGAACTCGGCCGACCGCCTCGACGTGATCCAGAGCGAACTCGCCACGCTGCTGATGAACGTGCCGAACCTGCCGCACGAGAGCGTGCCCACCGGCTCCGACGAAAACGCCAACGTCGAACTGCGCCGCTGGGGCACCCCGCGCGTGTTCGACTTCCCGGTGCGCGACCACGTCGACCTGGGCGCCCCGCTCGGTCTCGACTTCGACACCGGCGCGAAGCTCTCGGGCTCGCGCTTCTCGTTCCTGAAGGGGCCCATCGCCCGCCTGCACCGCGCCCTCGCGCAGTTCATGCTGGACATGCAGACCACGGAACACGGCTACACCGAGTGCTACACCCCGTACATCGTCAACCGCGAAGTGCTCGAGGGCACCGGCCAGCTGCCGAAGTTCAAGGAAGACATGTTCTGGGTGAGCCGCGGCGGCGACGAGAGCCAGCCGGAGCAGTACCTGATCTCCACCTCGGAGATCTCGCTGACCAACAGCGTGCGCGAGACCGTGCTGGCCGCCGACGCCCTGCCCATCAAGCTCACCGCCCACAGCCCGTGCTTCCGCTCGGAGGCGGGCAGCGCCGGCCGCGACACCCGCGGCATGATCCGCCAGCACCAGTTCGACAAGGTCGAGATGGTGCAGATCGTTCATCCCGAGAAGAGCTACGAAGCCCTCGACGAGATGACCGGCCACGCCGAAGCCGTGCTGCAGAAGCTCGGCCTGCCGTACCGCGTGGTGCTGCTGTGCAGCGGCGACATGGGCTTCGGCTCCACGAAGACGCACGACCTCGAAGTGTGGGTGCCCGCGCAGGACACCTACCGCGAGATCAGCTCCGTCTCGAACACCGAAGGCTTCCAGGCCCGCCGCATGCAGGCCCGCTTCAAGAACGCCCAGGGCAAGAACGAACTCGTGCACACGCTGAACGGTTCGGGCCTGGCGGTGGGGCGCACGCTGGTGGCGGTGCTGGAGAATTACCAGAACGCTGATGGATCCGTCACGGTTCCTGAAGCCTTGCGTCCGTATCTCGGTGGCTTGTCTGTTCTGAAAGCTTGAGCCGCTTCCAATTTCTAGGCTAGAATCTGCGGCTTGGCACAGACCCGCCAGAGATGACACCAGGAGAGGTGGCAGAGTGGTCGATTGTACCTGACTCGAAATCAGGCGTACGGCAACGTACCGAGGGTTCGAATCCCTCCCTCTCCGCCAATGAAAAAGGGGCCCCACCGGGGCCCCTTTTGCATTGGTGCCGCGGGAGGGTTGAGAACCCTCCCAGGGTTCGTTCAAACAGTCCAGTGGACTGTTTGGGCGCGGGCCAAAGGCCCGCGGGGCGAAGCCCCGAGGAATCGCCCAAGCGATTCCGAGCCAAACCCTCCCCCGACGACGCCTGAATGGCGTCGGCCACGGGTGGCGTCACCGCGATGGTGAATTGCAGAGCCGAACTGGGCTCGCCGAAGGTCTGGCGTGCACTTGCAAACGGAAGTCTTGTCATGTGCTCGCGAAATTAATTGACGCAAACGGCAAGACCTGACCCTCACTGTTCCGAGGCCGCTTCGTCTCATGGCGTGACCTCTTGCGGAAGTTGCGGCCGCGTCACCCGCCGGCTGTACGCATGGAACACGTCGTCGCGACGCGTCTTCGGGGTCAAGTCTTGCGCGTTGCCCTCAAATACGCACGGGGACTGCCACAGCCGCCGGCCCGGCAAAACGACAGCTCTTTCGCAGCTCCGCTGCCATGCTGGGGAGAGTTCATTGATACCCAGTGGCAGCCCGGCGATGCTGCGCCATGGCCAGACCGTTGCGCATCGAGTTTCCCGGAGCGATCTATCACGTCACCTCTCGCGGTGATCGGCGGGAGCCGATCTTTGCGGATGATGAAGATCGTCGGGCGCTACTCAGCGTCGTGGCCGAAGCCCTGGATCGCTTCGAGGCCACGATGGTG